>Ga0189291_100008_pt1 | contig 678413 bp, 640 predicted proteins | sample UW1redminimetaG_FD_130331 | JGI IMG/M metagenome (GOLD analysis project Ga0189291, IMG submission 130331) | Marine microbial communities from the Costa Rica Dome - UW179B-red mini metaG | ecosystem: Environmental > Aquatic > Marine > Oceanic > Photic zone | place: Costa Rica: the Eastern...
CGCGGCTGCTGGCACGGAGTTAGCCGGGGCTTCTTTACTAGGTACAGTCATTATCTTCCCTAGCGAAAGAATTTTACAACCCTAAGGCCTTCATCATTCACGCGGCATGGCTGGATCAGGCTTTCGCCCATTGTCCAATATTCCCTACTGCTGCCTCCCGTAGGAGTCTGGGCCGTGTCTCAGTCCCAGTGTGGCGGATCATCCTCTCAGACCCGCTATAGATCGTCGCCATGGTAGGCCATTACCCCACCATCTAGCTAATCTAACGCGGCCCCATCCATCGGCGATGAATCTTTCTCCCGGAGGACGTATGGGGTATTAGCAGTCGTTTCCAACTGTTGTCCCCCACCGAAGGGTAGGTTGCCACGCGTTACTCACCCGTCTGCCACTGTCACCTGGAGCAAGCTCCAGGGTCTCGTTCGACTTGCATGTATTAAGCCTGCCGCCAGCGTTCGTTCTGAGCCAGAATCAAACTCTCAGGTTGAGAGTGTCTGACCGTCACATTCATTCACTGACGTCGTAGAGCCGAAGCTCTACAGCGTTTGTGCGTTTCAAAGAAATCACGAGTGCTCAAGTCGATCAAAAGACCGACCAAGCGATCGTAACTTCATGAAAAGAAACGTCATGTGACGTTTGACAATGTGTGCAGTCTGTTACCAGATCTGCGCGCCGCCAAACGCCGCCTGCGTCTCTCTTCCCAATATTCACGATGTCAAACAGCTCGGATAAAGAACGAGTTCTCTACCCAAAACAAAAGGCCTCTCGAAGGAGACCCCCTCACTTTGGCTTTCGCCGTGAAGAGTGTCTCTCTTCAGCGAGGCGCGCTACTTAGGAAAATCAATTTTCCTTTGCAACACTTTTTTTCGCCAATCTGCAGTTTTTGTCGCTTTCGCGTCAGTCCCTACAAATACCAGAGAAAAACAAACCGTTGCTTCACGGGGAAGCGCCTATGCCAGTTTTTCAAGGGCCCGGTCAACGCGTTTCCGCAGAAGAGTTCAGCGCGCCAAAGCGGCATCCGTCTAGAAGACTAGTGGTTGGCCACTCGGCGTTGCCAAGTGACGAGCGCTAAGTAGGGCCATCCGCTGTGAACGCAAGCGCTGTCTGCACTAAACTACATGTAGGACCCGCAAGAGGGTGTGGATAGAGTTGTGAGTAACGACCCTAAAGCCAATAATCATTAGGCTTTCGGATGATTTCAGTGCGCTGAATTTTGATGTGCGAAGCGTGTTTCCACGCGGCCTTCTAGGATCATTTCCGCCATTAAATCGCCAGATCCTGCACATAAGGTCCAACCCATATGGCCATGACCGGCATTGATCCATAAATTTGGAATCTGAGTCGGGCCAATAAAAGGTCGCCCTTCAGCAGAAACAGGGCGTTCGCCCGACCAAATCTGACGCACCTCTGTGCAGATCGACATCACATCAGGCATTATTTCTGACCAACGACTCAGCAAAAGGCCTTCAGATTCCTCTCCCCATGTTCCGGATAGGCGAAACCAGTCCTCAAATGGGGTCAGCGCAGACCGTGTTGCTGCATCCATGACAGGTTGAATCGGCAGCTTGACCGATTCGGGCTTGTCAAAATCAACCGCCCAACCGCGAATCGATTGGATAGGCACATCCAATCCGACAGGTTTGAGTGCCTCCGCAGTCTGAGACCCGCAGGCCACGACCACATGATCGGCCTCTATAAGCCTACCTTCGACCGCGACGGTGATCACACCATCTACGTCGCGCCCAAGAATCGGACGACTAACCCCGGTCCGAATCACACCGCCCTGAACTTCAATCACTCTCGCCAAGGCTTGCCCATAGGCTAGAGCGTCACCGGATCGATCCTCTGGAAAGAATAGGCTCGGACGATTGAAAGTGTTTGACTCCGGCCCGCGACGCTCCGTCATTATGCCCCGTGCGATCAAGCGAGACTGAGCATGATCCGCCAAAGCCTCAGTCTCAAAAATTTGAAAACAACCCGCTGGGCGCGATTGCATTGATTTGAGGCCCAGATCGCCCATTCGGCCGATCAGCAAGCCCCGTGATCGTATGGCCAACTCATGTACGGCGGCGTCAACCTCTGGATCATTCATTGCGCCGACCCAACGACAGGCTTGGGAGGGGTGGATCATGCCAGAATTCGCGAAGCTGGCCCCATGCAAGGGCCTTGCCTGTGTTTCCAGGACGGTGACCCGCGCACCGCCCCTTATAAGCGCATCAGCGCACGACAGGCCGATCAGGCCAGCACCGAGGATGACAATATGAGGGGCGCGGGTGGTCATTAAATTTTCAAGGGCTGGGTGAATTTTGCAAGGGTTGAGTCCTCGCCTAGCCTAAGTGGCGCTCAGAGCGCCTGCTCTTCAAGGAAGCGGTCGATAACACCTAGAAATTCGTTCCGCATCACGTCTCTCTCTAGGAACAGCTCATGTTTCGCGCCCGGGACAACGTGGAAGTCACAGCCCGACTTCATCGCGAACTGTTCAATCGACGCAGGGTCAACAATCTGGTCCCCGCCCGCAGCGACCATCAACCCCGGAATACCGAGTTGCGGCGCATTGCGATTGATAAAGGCCATCGAATTCAGCGCTGCCGCAATCCAGCCAAAGGTCGGCTCCCCGACCCGAAGACGCGGCGTGTCTTGAAAAAAAGACGCCCAGCGGCGGTAACGGTCTCGGTCAGAGGTCAGTTTGTTATCCGCAAAAGCGACGGGTAGACCGCCACGTTGCTTTTGAAATGGGAGATTGCTCTTAGACAAACCCAGAGCCGACAGAGCGCGAATTCCGCTCCGCATCAAACCGTTATCGACATCCACCAACCCCAACATGGGGGCCGAACAGATCACGGCTGACGGACTGAGCGTGGCTGATAGCACGGCGTGAAGAACAATGGTTCCACCCATGGAATGCCCCATCGCGATAAAGGGCTTCGGACAATGCGGGGCGAGCGTATCGCAAATCCAGCCAAGATCATCGGCATAGTCTTGGAAAGTCTCGACATAGGATCTGAGGCGGTCTTCGAGAATTCGCCCTGAGAGCCCTTGGCCACGCGGGTCCATTATAACGACCCAGAATCCACGCTGGGTCAACGAGTCGACGGTTTCGAGATATTTCTCAATGAATTCGGTGCGACCCGGTGAAAAGAAGATCGTCCCACGGGGCTCGCCGTCTGTTCCATTTGTGGCCAGCATAACGCGCAGTCTCTGCGCCGGGCCGTGATCCCCGGCCGGCCGGTCGAGGAAATAGAGCGATAGTCGCGGGCCCAAACCATCCGGCACGGAATGACCGCCCGGCTGGACCAAATCCGCCCTGTCAAAATCTAGCATGGGAAACACCGCAGCTCCGAAACAACGAAGCCGCGATAGAGGCCTACATGTTCGAGAAGATGTTCTGCAGACCCATAGCAACGCTCATGTCGCCCGCAACTTTAAGCTTGCCAGACATGAAGGCCATCATGGGATCGAGGTTACCTTCGGCCAGCGCGATAAAGTCAGACTTGTCGACGCTGATCGTGCAATCGGCTTCTTTGTCTGAATCGACTTCAGCCGTCGTGCCGTGGGCAAAGACAGAGCCTTCACCACCAAAATCAAACTTAACAGATTTATCAAGGCCGCCGGCCTTTGCCAGCGCCTCTGTCATGCGGGTGGCGATTGCGTCATTGTCCATGGGAAACTCCAGCAGGTTTGCGTGTTTGGGTTATATGGGGAAGGGCTGCGGGCACGCCAAGTCTTAAATTAGCGCGCTCGCCATTCACAAACGGATTAAATCCGACTCTCTATTCAGGTTTACGGAATTTGAGCGTTGCTCGATCAGACTCGCCGATGTTGCGATATAGCTCTGCATCAAAGGTCGCCGCCTCCTCTGATCCCTCTTTAGGCTGGGCTGAACGCGGCGGCAAAGTCCAGACACCCATTGGGTGATCGGCTGTGTCCAATGGGTTGGCGTTGACCTCAGAGCTTTCGACAAATTCAAACCCGGCGTCAGACGCCAGCGCTTTCATGTAGCTCTCTTGCACGTAACCCGTCCCGCCTTTCGGGTCCTGCAACTGAGTTTCCGGCAATCGGTGCTCGACAACACCAAGCATGCCGCCCGGCTTCAATGCCCGATAGAACTCGGCAAACGCTGTCTCAGCATAATCGCCGCCCATCCAGTTATGGACGTTACGGAACGTTAGAATAGTATCGACGGAATTATCGGCGATTGAGAGGCCCGTATCGCCACTGAAGCTATCAAATTGGATCGCACCATAGGTTTCCGTGTCGGCGTACCGGTCTTTGAATGCGGTGTTTCGGCTATCGAGCCGTTCGGACACACCATCAGGATACAGAACCGCGACATAAGTCCCGTCATTGTCTGCCATATAAGGCGCCAGAATCGGCGTGTACCAGCCCGGCCAAATCTCTGCGACGCTTTGACCTGGCCCAACTTCGAAGAAATCCAATGTCTCTTGCGGATTGCGGAACATATCACGAGCCGCGTCTTCCGCCCGGCGTGGATGCGCAATGGCGTCCGCAAGCGTCAAACGCGTTTCAACAGCTTGCACGTCTGCGACAGGCGCAACCTGCGCATCAGCCGTTGCTGCGGGTTCAGATGAACCACCCGAACAAGCCGTGATTAAGACGGCAGCACCGATCAGCAATCGTTTCATCAAGAGTATCTCCAATTTTTGTTCCGGTTTCCATAGCCGGGACGGGCTGGATTACAAGCCTCTCGCGACCTCTTGAACTCGCAGGAAGATATTCCCACCTACCCTGTCGCACGATGCCTAACGGGTTGTGCATTAACGTGAAACCGCATTGCTTGAAGAGGATGCACCCATGAGAACTACGACCACCGGGGCCTACGATCTATCGCCCCTTTATCGCTCTTTCGTTGGCTTGGACCGTATGGCTGGCCTTATCGACGCTGCCACGGCACAAGCGGGGAGCAACACCAGCTATCCGCCCTATAATGTTGTGCGACTATCAGACGACGCCTACCGTATCGAACTGGCTGTCGCAGGATTTTCTGACGCCGATCTGTCGATCGAGAGTGAGCAAAACCGCCTGACCGTCACAGGCAACATTGACGATAAGAGCGCCAATGACGAGCTCGATTATCTGCATCGCGGCATTGCCGAACGCGGCTTTGAACGGCGCTTCCAATTGGCTGACCATGTGTTCGTCAAAGACGCGCAACTTGCCAATGGATTGCTGACGATTTCCTTGGAACGTGAGCTGCCGGAAGCCCTTAAGCCGAGACGCATCGAAATTGGCTCAGCTGCACGTGGCGAAAAATTAATCACCTCGAAAACTGGCGGCAAGCGAAAGGCTGCCTAAATAGAGACTAGCGAACCGGCCCCCTTCCTCCCCCTTAGGTGTGCCGACCGCAAAAAGCGGCGCCGTGTGCTTACTCCCCTCCCAGTCACATGGCGCCGCACATTTTTCGCCTCGCGAACTCGGTTGAGACGACATCATCGCAGAAATAGCTCAACCATTTGCGCCCCGCTTAGGCGGGGCGATTTCTTTTGAGCGAAGGCCTGCTCCACAGCGGCCATAACCGCGCGGTTGACGGGTGCATCAACACCCATCCGATCCGAACGCCGGACGATCTCTCCTTGCAGATGATCCAATTCCGATGAACGGCCCAGTTCCAGATCATCGAGCATGGAGGACCGCGCTGTGCGGTCGATCTTCACGATGCGGTCCATGATAATCCGGTAAACCCAGTCCGGTCTCGACATGATCTTAAGGAGCGCCTGTGGGGCGCGCCCATTGAACGTCGCGACGGCAACGCCCTCGGCTTTAGCCACGGCCAGACCTTCTTCGATCATCGCAATCAGCACTCGCCGATAATCGCGTTGGATCAGCCCATCGCGCAATGGTCCGCCGGATAACGCGTTCAAGGCATTATTGAGATTGACCAGAAGCTTAGCCCAAAGATGTCCATCAATATCATCCACGATTTGAACCCCGACGCCGGCCTGTCGCAGTGGTCCGGTCAAAGCCCCTGGGGCCTCCGGCCCAATGATCAGATCACCCGCCGTGCCTTGATGGAACTGTCCAGGCGTGGGGGAGGTGACGTTGAACGGAACCACCGCCCCACTAATCTTATTGTTGGGAAGCTCGTCGCAAAGCGCGGGCAAGTTGGACAGGCCGTTCTGAAACGACACAATCCAAGCCTTGGGCGCATAGTCGCGGATCATGCGCGCCGCGTCGCGTGTATCTCCGCTTTTGACGCATAGTGCGACGATCTCTGCGCCTTTCAATCCAGTAGGGTCCGTCTGGAAATCAATATCTGTTAAGCGCACAATTGGGTCGTCATAACGAGTCAGTGACAGCCCATTTTCGGCAACCGCCTGGGCGTAACGGTCCCGACCGATGAAACGCACCCGCCCGCCGCCTTGCAGGATCCGTCCGCCGAGATAGCAGCCGATCGATCCAGCCCCGAAAATAATGATGCGAGATTGCGTCATCATAAGCGCTTAGCGATTTGTCGGCTGAGCGCCGAACATCCAGCAATTATCCTTGCCGAAATACATATCGGCCTGATCAAACCAAGTCGGTAAACCGAACAGCCCACGATCAATGGCGGCTTGCGTGGCATCCATCAGCGCTTGCTTAATCTCCGGTCCCTGCGTGCGGGCCACCATATCGGTCCCTGGCAAACCCGCATCATTTAGGACGCCAGCCAACACATCCATTTGGGAGACGTCTTGTCCCGTTTCCCACATGGCGATCTGCACCGCCGGAAAAAAGCGATCCTCGACCCCGTCCGCATGCGCCACCATAGCGGTGCGCATCGCAAGCAACGTGTTAACCGGAAAATGTGGGTTCATCTCAAAGTCCGACAAACCGTACATCGTCGCAAAGCGCCGGATCTCAGCCATCATATAGTGCATTTTAGCCGGAACTCCGGCAAAGGCCTGCCATGGGGGTTGATTATTAGTCCCTTTAAAGATGCCGCCGATCAGCGCGGGTTTCAAATTCAGCGTCAGCCCGTCAACTTGCGATAGGGCCTTCCACGCCAGATAGACATTTGGACTGCCAAAATCGTAGTAGAACTCTATCGTTTTCATCACCAACTCTCTCCATAAGGCCTCAAGTCTAACTCGAAGGTCCAAGCATCGCGCGGCTGGCGGTGCAGATGGACATAATTGCACGCAATATGGTCAGGGTTCAGAATCCGGTCTTCGTCCCGCAGGGCATCGACGCCAGGAACATTGTCTCGGATGAAGGTCGAATCGATCATGCCGTCAATCAGGGTATGGGCGACATGGACGCCTTGCGGGCCATATTCGCGTGCCGCCGATTGCGCGAGGTTTCGCAGGCCCGCCTTGGCCGACGCGAAGGCTCCAAATCCAGAAGCCCCTCGGACGCTGGCCGTAGCCCCGGTGAAGATCATCGTCCCGCGTCCCCGCTCCGCCATGCGCGGCAGGACGTTATGCGCCGTCAGGAAGCCCGCAAAACACGCCATTTCCCAAACTTTTCGAAACACACGCGGCGTGGTTTCACCAATGCCAAAACGGACATTTGCACCAATGTTGAAAACACAGACCTCAATAGGCCCGACCTCCGCTTCAATGCGTGCCACCAATGCCGCCATTTCAGTCTCATTACGGGCATCAACGCCGAACGGTGTCGCCGTGCCCCCGGCGTCACGAATCGTATCGGCGAGTAAACCCAGTTGATTGAGGTTGCGAGGACGACGGGTCAGACAGGCATGATAGCCGTCTGCGGCGAAGGCCCGAGCAATAGCGCCGCCCGTATCGGCCCCGGCTCCAATAATAAGTGCTACGCCTTGGTTCATGAGCGGACTGTGCGGGCAAAGCCTAGGCGATACAAGTCGGAGCAGGCTTCACGCGTGAAGCTCTGCCAAACCGTGATGAGGGTAGAACGCAAATTGCTCAGTCGCTAAGCGCCCAGAATGAGCATGACATTTGCCGAACTGGCCCAGCAGGCTGAGACACAAGCCCCAGAGATTTCAGAGAATTGGAAACAAGGCCGAACCGCTTATGGCGGACTAAGCGCTGCCTTGCTTCTGGCCCACGCGCAATCGACCGGATCTGACTTGCCGCCTCTGAGGTCAGCCCTCGTCAACTTCACCGGACCCGTCACAGGGTCGCCTGATCTATCGAGCGACATCTTACGCCAAGGCCGGAACGTGACGACAATCGCGTCGCGTGCTGACAATGATGGCCAAGCCGTCTGCACGGCCACGTTTTCATTTGGTGCGGCCCGTGACAGCCATCTTCATGTTGACTGTCCCGCCCCCGACGCCCCTTCGCCGGACGCATGTGAGCCGTTCATTGATCAGGAATCGTCCTTTATCCCAGCCTTCACGCGCAATTTTGACACGCGCCTGATTGAGGGGACACGCCCCATGACGGGCGGAACGCGCGGCTATCTTCGCTGTTGGTCGCGACATAAAGATGAGGCGTCTCGCGAGGGAGAGGCCGCACTTCTATGTCTCGCCGATATTTTGCCACCCTCAACCCTGCCCATTATGCAGCAATTCGGGCCGGTCAGCTCCATGACATGGATATGTAATTTTCTGCGCGCGCCAGAAACAGACGAAGGTTGGTATCAGGTTGAAGCCGACCTCACGGCCGCTATGGACGGTTACTGTTCACAAGTGATGCGGGTCTGGAATTCCCGCGGTGAGACGGTCGTCGAAGGGATGCAATCCATCGCCGTGTTCGTCTAGCGCGCGACCTTTGGCGAAAACAATCGATAGGCCAGCGTCGCGACTATCAGACCCAGACCAGCCCCCACCATCATGACTGCTCGGAACAGCAGCGCCCCAATCGTGGCAGGCGCGACCGCGACCCCCAGTCCGGCTAGAACACCGACAATGCCGCCTTCCCGCAGACCGACATTCCCTGCAGGGCTTGGGATCGAACTCGCGAGATTGCCCACCGCCAACGCAACCAATGCAGCGAAATAACTGACGTCCAAATCCAGAGCCAACAGACAGAACCAGACGATCACGGCGCGCACAGCATAAAGCGCCATCGTAAAGCCGAGCACGCCGACAATTTGCTTTCGGGTCAGGGCTGCGGCTTCGCGAAATACATGTCTTAACAGACGCGCTGCAACGGACAGAAATCTTCCGAACGCGCCGCGCCGCGTGTCATCCGCACGCTCAACCAAGCGCCCAAGAAAGCGGGGCGGGTTTTTGGACATTGCTAGAAGAAGCAGGATCAGCCCGCCAAGGATGGGACCGATGATTGGAAAGATACTACCCAGCACGAACATCCCGCCAATACCCGATATGGCCAATGTCGCCGCGAAGCCGATCAGTCGCATCAGAAACGTTGCGGCTGCGGCATCTTCTGCCGATGATCCGCACTCTTCCAAGCGCATGACACGGTAGACATCGCCGCCGACCGTTCCGACTGGAAGCTGAGCAACGCAGGACATGCCGTAAACGATCTTTGTGTGAAGGAGGCGCTGCGGTTTCACGCAGGGGATTAGCTGCTCCATCCGCAAAACTTTGAGGCCTTCGTGCGGGAGGACCAATAGGACAGCCGATAGCAACCAAGACGGCTCAGCCTGAGCGAAAGCCTCGCGCCATTCCGAATAGGGCGCGACAAGATGGAGGGCGACAAGCAGCCCGATGACCATCACGCCGATCAACCACGGGCTTTTCAATCCGTTCTGAACTTTTTTGAGTATCTGTCTTTGTTGGGCACGCGCCGCATCGCGAGTCTCTACCGCCAGTCCCTCCGGCACCTTCGTCAAGACCTAGCTCTCGGATTTCGCGCCGGCCATCTCGGACATGACGCGCAGAAAAACGTACGGTCATAGGTATTTCCGTACTGATCGCACTTAGTCATGACGTCTCTTCCGGTAGCAGCTCCGGTTAGTTGACGCTTAGGGTAAGGTTACGGTTCCGCGCGAGGCGAAAAAACCCAGTCAGTTAGATGCGTTTTCATTCGAATTTGACAGATCATATAGATCAGCCATCACGCTTTCTGTCGTCGGCCAGCGACCAGCGCCCTTGCCCCGGATCACGTAACGATCGCCATCTGTGAAATCGAACACGGCGTGCGCATCTTCGCCCTCAGCCTTAGCCAAGAAGTTATTCGGAGACAAAGCCCGGAGACGGAGATCCGCGACTAATTCGCCTGTATCCCCGGACACGCGGGCAACCCGTTTAAGAACCGTGCCGGGTTCGGGTTTATTGCCAACTTGCGCGAGCGTATCGCGAGCAATCTGATCGGGCGTTAGCTCCTCGCCAAAACCGAGCAGGCTGACGAGGCGGATCTTGGCAGCCGCATCGTGACCATCCACATCCGATGTCGGATCAGCTTCAGCATAGCCCCGGTCTTGCGCCAATTTGAGTGCATTTTCATAAGACATGCCACGATCCATCTCGCCCAGCATGAAGTTGGTCGTCCCGTTGAGTAACGCTTCGACGCGGGCGATCCGCCCCCTCTCGCGAATGCACATTTCCAAAACAGGCATGCCGCCCCCAGCGGCCGAGGAGAAGAGAAGCTGCGCGCCAGACGATGCCGCCTGATCGAGTAGAGATTGCCCGCCCGTCGCAATCGCTTGTTTATTGGCCGAAACGACATGAACGCCCTTTGCCAACATATCGCGAGTTAGCTGAAGCGCGGGGTCAATTGGACCAGAGACGTCGATAAAAATGTCCGGCTTTGCCGCAAATAGATCGGAAGAGTCCGTAGTCAGAACATCTTCCGGATAACCCTGATCGATATACTTGTCGGGACTGCGGACCATAACGCGAACAATTTCGAACCGATCAGGATGTTCGGCGATCCGTCGCCACACCCCACCACCAACGATTCCGAGTCCCATCATGACGATCCGCATTTTACGCGGCCTTTGGGCGTCTATGGGGCGCTCGGATACGTCGCCAACCTGAGTTGATCCGGCAACGCCGGGCGCACCGATGCGAAACCGCTGACCGACGCTTTCTGCATAATCGAGCGCCCGTGACGCGATCAGCGGTGCAGCCTTGCGGCGCACATCGGCGTAGGAGACGCGCGGATAACGCCGCGCGGGCGTATCTGTGCCCTGTTTTGGATCGCGATCATAAACGCCGTCGACATCCTTGAGCAGCAAAGCCGGAGCCCCGAGCTGATCCGCAACATAAAGCGCCGTCAGATCAGCGCCGCCCTGCCCGAGCAACACAGCCCGGTCTTTTTCGCCAATCGCGACGAAGCCTGGCATGACGACAATGTCGTGATCCTTGAGATCTTGCATGAGCTGGCCTGTATTCAGGCCCGTCAAAACAGCGTTCATTGGATCGCCAGTCGCTGTCAAACCCAGATCCCGGGCTTGCCGTACAAAAGCGGGCGCGCCGATCCGCTCTAGGGCCAAAGCCAGCAAAGCGGCTGAGCGGCGTTCGCCAAGCTGCAGAAGTTCCGGCAGATTTCTAGTGCCGCCCTCCGGACCGATCCGTCGGGCTTCAGCCATCAGCATGTCAGTCTGATCGCCTTGAGCCGAGGTGACAGCCACAATATTGTAGCCGCGGCGGTAATGACGATAAATCTCTGACGCGGCTTCCGTGTAATCGGACAGCGAACTCAAAACCGAATGGCCGAAATTTAGGACAAGAGTAGGGACGGGCATGGGGCGGGCGTGTAGCGGCGTATCTGTGTGGCGCAACCATATTAGCGCATGATTATGCCTTACGGCCTTATTTTTCTGCATTGCTCAGCACGCTTTGCCCGGATTAGGGAAAGTTCATGATGCGACTTGTCCCAATTTTCTTCTGTCTGCTGATCTTAACGGGCTGCACAGCGTCCGCCGACCCAACATCCGTCATGCCCGGAAAACGCATTGCGTTGACCTATGACGATGCCCCGCGCGGCGATGGACTTATGTTCGATGGCACAGAGCGAACCCAGACCATGATTGAGGCTTGGGAAACAGCCAAGACAGGACCTGTCGCCATATTCGCAACAACCCAAGGCATGACTGACGATCAAGGGCGCGCGCGCATTCAATCCTACGCAGATGTTGGACATATGATTGCCAATCATAGCCACTCCCATAACTGGGCTAGCCGGACTGACACAGAGGCATACATTGCCGATATAGAGCAAGCCGAAGTCATTCTAGACGGGCTGCCCAATCGACGCTCTTGGTATCGTTTTCCCTATCTCGATGAGGGCGGATATGGAGATGAGGAGATCGCGCTGGCCAAACGCAACCGGTTGAGAGAGGCCTTGTCCGATCGAAATCTGATGAGCGGGTATGTTACCGTCGACACTTATGACTGGCATCTAGACAGTCTGTGGTAAAGGGCCGTGCGTGACGGAATGACGGTGGACAGGGCAGCGCTCGCCCAAGTCTATGTCGACATGGTTGTCGATGCAGCGAACCATTATGACCGGATGGGTCAAGCCGTGCTGGGCCGCCGCCCAGCGCACGTGCTCTTGCTCCATGAGAATGATCTAGCCGCTTCGTTTACAGTCGAGATGGTCACGGCTCTGAGAGCCGATGGTTGGACGATCATTGATCCAAACGAAGCCTTTGCTGATCCGATTGCGAATCAGCTACCTGAAACACGCTTCTCGGGTGCCGGCCGAATTGCCGCGTTGGCGCGAGATGCCGGGCTGAGCGGCCCCGAAGCCTTCGATCATTGGTCAACTAGCGAAGCGGGTATAGAGGCGCGGTTGAGTGCCAACGGCGTGTTTACAAATTAAAGAACGCCGCCGCCGAGCTGGAGCTCTAGCGCTGCGACCCTGTCAGCGACGGTTTCCAGCGTCGGATGCAGACGGTTAGCCTCATTATAGGCATCGAGGGCTTCGTCAGGACGTCCGAGGCGTTCCAAAACATTGCCGAGTGTCCAAAGCGCGTAAAAATGGCGCGGCTCTATTGTCAGAGTGCGAACAGCTTCGCCGACTGCGCGCGCAAAATCACGTTCTTCTAAGGCCAGTCTTGAAGACCGCGCCCAGCCTTCCGCATAATTGGGTTGTAGCCGCGTGACATGGTCATACATGACGCGAGCCATTGCGTTGTCATTGCGCGCCTGAGCTTCTGCGCCGCGACGCAGCACCAGATTGACTGACCCGCTACCGCTGTCGAGCCAGACCGCCCAAATTTCTTCGGCAATCAAATCACCGGACTCTTCGGTTTCGGCCAAAGCAAGGCGTTCAAACATATCCTCTAGCCGAGCCTCACGTTCTTCATTTGAAGACAGACGTGAATAGTCGGGCGCGTCAATATCAGGGATCGGCGCTTCGGGGATGGATTCATCAGGAGCAGGCAGATCGTCCGGGTCGGGAGTTGGCAAGGCTGGCGGCTCGAGTTGCAACTCTGGAATGATGATAAGCGGGGACTGACGGTCCGGGTCTGCTTCTTCGACCTGCGCCATAGCTGGCGACGCGACCCATAGAGCCAATGAAGCCAAAAGAAATATGAATGGACGTGTCACCCACGCAAAATGAAGCCCCTCGCCCGGTAAGGCAAGAGGCCGATACATTATTGAATTTTCAGGCTGGCGCGAAATACGCGCCAAACACACTTAGCCTTGGCGGGCCTTAAAGCGTGGGTCTGTTTTGTTAATCACGTAAAGACGGCCCTTGCGGCGAACGACTTGGCAGTCGCGGTGGCGGTTCTTCAGCGATTTTAGCGAGCTGCGGACTTTCATGGCTCAACGTCCTCTAAATCAAATTCTGGCGCATTTTCAGCGGAAGCGGGCCTATATGGACGGCGCGATACGAAGTCAATCCGGTGCCGCAGCCTAGATCGGTCTTAATCGATCATAAAGTCTGGCTGAACCGTCATAAACCGACCCTATCGGAATGGGTCAACCACTGGTAGTCTAGGATTATGCGTTATTATCTCCTCCCCCTCGCCATTCTATTAAGCGCTTGCGCAACCCCGCAAGTCGATATTCAGACATCAGAATCAGCGGTAAATTTGTCTGATGCGGCTCTGCTGACGGCGGAAGCTGTCACACCGCCCACAGCTGTCTTGAATACAGCCGCGACCGGCCAAGGCGATTCTGCGATGGCCCAAGCGCAACGGTTTGCTCATTGGAAAGATGATTTTACACGCCGCGCTATTGCGAAAGGATATTCGCCGCAATTACTGGCCATCACGGTTGGACGCGCGACGATGAACGAGCGGGCGCTAGAGCGCGATAGCTCACAACCTGAATTTACCCGGCCCGTCTGGTCCTACATCAAGTCAGCCGCCAGCCCAGAGCGGATCGAGCGCGGTCAGGCCGAACTGGCTGATCACACCGCCATCTTCGATGAATTGGAACAAACCTATGGCGTGCCGCGACAAATCTTGGCCGCGATCTGGGGTCTGGAATCCTCTTATGGGCGCATTCTTGGCAATCATGACATCATCAATAGTCTGGCCACCTTCGCCTTTGAGGGACGGCGCACCAAATTTGGGGAAGCGCAACTCTTTGCATCGCTTGATCTGATCCAGTCCGGTGCCGTACGGGTGGAACAGCTGACAGGATCTTGGGCCGGGGCGATGGGCATGACCCAGTTTATTCCCACGACCTTCCGTGACTATGCCGTCGATTTTGATCGCAATGGCAACACTGATCTGTGGACCTCAGAAGCGGATGCCCTCGCCAGCGCCGCAAACTATCTAACCCGGTCTGGATGGCGACCGAATGAGCCCGTTATGGCGGAGGTCGTCGTGCCCGTCGATTTTGACTACTCACAATCTGAGAGCACGAAAAAGACTGTCGCAGCTTGGACCGCGCTTGGCGCGCGTCCCGCGAACGGTCTGCAATTCAGTCCGGCGGCCAACCAGCTAGAAGCCAAGTTGCTGGCCCCAGCCGGGCAGCGTGGACCAAAGCTGCTCGTCTTCAAGAATTTCGACGTCATCAAAAAGTATAATAATTCGACCAGCTATGTGATGGGCATTGCGAGCCTTGGCGAGGCATTGGGCGGTCAAACCTCCATCCGTAACTCTTGGCCCGAAGACGACCAGCCGCTAACCTTTGAGGACAAAGAAAATATGCAAAAGGCCCTCACAGCCAAGGGCTTTGATACGGGCGGTGTTGACGGCCAAGTCGGCCCCGCCACACGCCGCGCCATCCGGGCTTGGCAAAGCGCAAATGGTCTTCCGGCCGATGGCTATGTCGAACAGCGCTTGCTGGCGCGGATCATGGCGCCGGGTCGATAGACGCAGTGCGCAAGATGATTTGAGCGATAGGATACTCTGATGCCGCCCCCGGTGCCGCTCACCCGCACCCCTGCCCCATCGCTCGATTTTTCTCAGCCCGGCACGCCGGCGGCTGAAGATTTTGGCGATATCTATTTTTCTATCGATGGCGGTCTGGCAGAAAGCCGAGCCGTTTTCCTAGAAGGGTGTGGCTTACCGAACAATTGGATGGGCCGAGAGGTCTTCACCATTGCCGAGCTAGGCTTTGGGTCTGGCCTGAACTTCTTAGCTGCCTGGCAGGCTTGGCGCGACAGTGGAGCGACGGGCCGCTTGCATTTTATCTCAGTCGAGGCCTTCCCGTTCGAGCGTCGCGATCTGAGCCGCGCTTTAGCTCATTTTCCAGAATTGGCAGAGCTGGCGACACCTCTGATCGAGAGCTGGCCTGGCCCTGTACGCGGTGTGCATCGACGCCATTTTGGTTCGATCACGCTGACCTTGATACATGACGCCGTTGCGCCTGCTCTCACAGATCAGTCCTTTCAGGCCGACGCTTGGTTTCTCGATGGGTTTTCCCCCGCCAAAAATCCGGACATGTGGAGCCCCGCAATTATCTCGGACGTTGCCCGGCTGTCCGCCCCCGGCGCGCGAGTGGCCACCTTTACAGTCGCTGGCGCCGTTCGCCGCGCATTAAGCGATGCTGGCTTCGAGGTTGAGAAAAAGGAAGGATTCGGACGCAAACGCCAGAGACTGGAAGCGCGACTTCCGGAGCAAGCCACCGCGCCAACGAGACCTCAAGCCCCGACGATCATCGGGGCAGGCATCGCAGGAGCGTCGATAGCGGCAGCTTTTCTGCGTCGTGGCATTAACCCCACCGTCCTGTTCGATCCGGATCACATTGCTGCGTCCGAGAATGGCGCAGCGCTGATTAAGCCCCGCCTTGATCTGCAGGATCGACCGGAGTCGCGTTTTTTCCTGTCGAGTTTCCTCTATGCACGCGAGATCTATCGCGGTGCCACACGCTATGAAGGCCTGGTCCACTGCCCGAAAACGGACTCGGAAGCCGTTCGCTTAGCTCGGATCGCCGCGCAAATGCCTTTGGGGGCTAACCATCTGCGTTGGACGGATGAAACGTTGGAGATGGACAGTTCTCTGGTGATCGACACAGAAGCGGCACGCACATCCCTATTGGCAGGGGCAGACGTGCAAGCGCGACGCGTGGATAGTCTGGACTCCCTGAAAGGACCGATTATTTTTGCCGGAGGGTATGGCGTTCGCACCCTACTGCCAGACGTCGCCTTTCGATTTTCACGCGGGCAGTTGAGCTGGGGCAGTGGCGGGATAGAGCGACCCGTGACCTATGGCGGCTATGCGATTCCTATCAGAGGTCAGATTCTATTGGGCGCAACCCATGACCGCATTGAGAATCATGACACAGCATTTGAACTGCGAGCAGAAGACGATGCCGCCAATCTGGCACAAGCCATAAGCCAAGGTTTAGATTTGGACCCTGACGTAAAATCCTTTCGCGCCAGTGTCCGTGTCACGACAGCCGACACTCTGCCGCGATTGGTCCGGACCCAAACGACAAAGGCCGAGCAGGATTTGTGGATCCTGTCCGGCCTCGGATCACGGGGGTTTGTCTTTGCGCCCCTTCTAGGCGAAGCGCTGGTCAGCGCCTATCTCGGAGAGCCATCGCCTTTAGCAGACTCGCTCTCGGATAAACTCAGTCGTCGCCCCGATTAAAATCGGCAGATCCTGAGACGGATGAGTCGACGGAACCCGAAATTGATTCGACATAGATATCGCTAGACCCTGACGCTCTGATATAGGCATCGCCAACAGCGGCATGGACCTGGACATCGCCTGAACCCGAAATATGGACGGATAGCTCTGGAATTGTTCCACCGTCCACTTCGACATCACCGGAACCAGACTTATCGATTCTGAGTATCCCATCGATATATCCGATCTCAATATCACCAGAGCCCGACTTCTCAATTTCGACCGGTCCATCGACACGATCGATTTCCACTTCGCCTGAACCGGATTGATCCAGACTAAATCGATCCGCTTTTCCAATCTCCAGATCTCCTGCGCCCGACTTATCAACTCTCAGGGGTCCAACGGAGCCAATGATAATGTCGCCATCGCCGGACTTATCCAGTCTGATTTCATCAGCATCGCCTAGGTTTGCATCAAAGCAACCATCCAAGTCGAGGTCCGCAACCCCCAGAGCAACCTGACTATCAAGTAGGACGAAACTTTTTCTGATCGTCAAGTCCGATCCGCGCGGCACACTGATCCGAATGTCTGGATAATCTCGCAGCCTAGTGCTGCCTGTAGATTCGCGTCCATTGAAATCGAGATCCCATGAGAGACCCCCACCCCTACAGGCTTTATCCCGCTGCTTGGATGACAGACCCCCATCAATGATGATGGTCTCACCGTTCTCTCGATAGTCGACCGATTGTTCACCATTTCGGACAATCTCAATGCCGTCATTCCCATCAATAATCGTAATTTTTCCAGCAAAATCGCTCACCGTAATATCGGTGGCAAAAGCTGGGGTCATCAGCGTGGCTGAAAGCAGCGCGCCAGTCAGGATCGAATATTTCATTAGAGTCTCACTCGGATAGGTGAGCCAGATTTCAGACGAAGTTCGATTTCGAAATCCGTTGTCTCGGCTGCGTGCGTTTCCATTCCGTCTTCGGATAGCTCCAAGGCAATCCCGGCGGCGCAGATGGATAAACCATCAATCGGGTTGGAGGGCAATGAGGGTAATGGCATGGCGGCAAAGGTGCCGGCGATGAATGCGGTGGCAATGATATTCATTTTCGTCTCTCCCTTTTGTGTGAACCGGAGGCGTTGGTCTCCGGCAGATTTAAGTTAGGTCCGGCCTAGCTCTCTAGGTCGCGGAAATCGCGGCGCAGTTTCCACTCGCGCGAGGTGACGGAGCGTTCTAGGTCTTGCATGCGCTCTTCGACTGAGCGGAATTTTGACCGGACGTCCGAATAGTTGACCGTATCGATCGGCGCAGCTTCACTGTAGCCATGATGGCGGTCGCGACGACGCGCTTTGCGCTGGGCTCTATTCCGCTCAGTCCGTTCACGAACGTAAGGCGCTCGCTTGTCTGACGGGATAAACAGCCACATCAGGAAATAGACCAAGATAGGTAGGCCGGTGAAGATAACCGCCAGCACGAAGAAGATACGCATCGGGCCGTGGTCAATACCGAGCCAGTCACCGAGGCCGGCGCAGACGCCGCCTAGGATACCGTCGATCTTGTTGCGACGGAGCTTTGGACGGCGACCGTGATCATATCCAGTCTCTACCGTTTCTTCCCAGGTGCCGTATTCATCTTCCCAGCGTTCTGTACGTTTCCGGCGGGTCATGATTTGTCTCTCCAGTTCGGGATTTCATCGTCAAGGATGCGTTCCAGCACTTTCACGCGCTGGTCGAGAATGTCAGCGATTCGCGACATCTGCTCGAGTTCGGCGCGGTGGGTTCCGTTTTCCGGTGTCCCGCCGCCGCCCATGCGTTCCTTGTGCTCATAGTGTGTCTTCAGCATCGAGGAGGCCACGCCCATGACGATGGCTACGATGGGAATCATGAAGACCAGAATTTCGGGCCTGAGCATTATAGGTCTCTCTTTTTGTTACGTTGATCGGTTTGAGTGCGCCCGGGAGGTGTGGCGAACGGAGAAGGGTATATCCGGTCAACCGGGGAGGTCTCCCCCGGGCGCGTTCTTTAGCCTTTCGGCAGTTAGATCAACTCGCCTTTTTGGCAGGCTTGTCAGATTTGTTCGCTGCTTTCGGCTTGCTCATGCGAGCTTTCAGTGCAGCAAGTTCGTCTTCGAGTTCTTCATCGGACTCTAAGGCGGCAAACTGGCTTTCCAGGCTCTCGCCTTCACCGAGGTCGAAAGCTTCGACATGGGCTTCCAATTCATCGACTTTGCGTTCCATGCGCTCATATCTAGACAGCGCGTCATCGACACGTGTGTCAACAAGCTTGGTCCGCATCTTGACTTGGCTCTTGGCGACCGTGCTGCGCATTGTCAGCGACTTATGCTTGGCCTTAGCTTCGTCGAGCTTGGTCTGCAATTTTGACAAATCCATATCGGCTTTCCCGATGGCTTCGTCCAGAACCGCGATTTCCTTACCGACAACGTCGGCCATGTCTTCAGCTTGGCGTTTAGCGGTTAGGGCGCCGCGGGCCAGGTCTTCACGATCTTTCGTGATTGCCAGCTCAGCTTTTGCAGCCCAATCGTCGGCCCGTTTGCGATAATCTTCTTCGCGACGCACCATCTCTTTGCGCTCAGCAATATGACGGGCAGCGTCAGTGCGGACATCGACCAGCGTATCTTCCATTTCCTGGATGATTAGCCGGGCGATCTTTTCCGGATCTTCGGCGGCCTCAATCATAGCATTTAGGTTGGAATTGATGATGTCGCCCATGCGGGAAAAAATACCCATGTTTCTCGTCTCCTTTGACAATGGTGTGGCCTCTTGGCTGAGGCCGGCGATTAAATCTGACCGCTAGGTCAGGATAGCTGCGATTAGAAAGCCTGCGGCGAAGAAGCCCCAGCATTCCTTGTCACGCGTGGTGAGGTATTGAACAAAGCGGGCGCCTTTAGTGCGCCAGCTATCTTCGTTGCGGTCGAAGTGATCCATTAGAGAATCTCTTCGTAGGTGTTCACAGAACCATGCATTGGCATGAAGCCGTAAGTATTGCCTGTGCGGACGCTCATCGCAGCGAAACCGCGGCGGCGGCGGGCCCGACGAACAGAGCGCGACGGAGCAGAATTTCCGTTCACAGCGTTCAAGTCATTATCGATGGTGCGATATGTCATCATCGTCTCCTTTCATCTCTCTCTAGTCTCGGCCCGGATATCGGGCTGTTTGGGGCGAAGCTTTGTGCTCCGCTTCTGTGAGATCAAATTGGCTGAAAGGGGGTCTCCTGTCACGGAAAACTAAACCATTGATTTTATTGATGTTTATGATTTTCATATCGTTGATCGGTAAATTGAGTGGCGAATTACACGATAATTTTGGCTAGATTTGCTAAATTGAATTGGCTATAAACGCTAAATCATGCCCATGCGCACTCAACCCGTTGGCTCAGGCGAATCCTTCATGGGTCTTATGGACCGCGTGTCCGATGTGGCATCGACAGAACGCCCCGTTCTGATCGTGGGGGAACGCGGAACTGGCAAAGAACTGATCGCCTCGCGCTTGCATTTCCTCTCGCCGCGCTGGGAAAAGGTCAATGTCCGGGTCAATTGCGCAGCTTTTGATGATGTGGCTTTGGACCGCGAACTGTTTGGGCAAACCTTCATGGATGGGCGTTCAGACACAAATGGTCGGGTCTTCGGGGCCAATGAGGGCACATTATTCTTGGATAGTATTGAAGAGATGCCACTGCATTTGCAGGAAAAGCTCATGCATACGATCGAGCATGGTCAAGTTCAGGCTACGGGCGAGCTATATGAGGAAGATGTTGACGTTCGCGTCGTTGCCGCCACGTCCGTAGATCTACCGTCCGCCGTCGCGCGGGGTGCGTTTCGCGGTGACCTACTCGATCGTATCGCCTTTCACGTCATTACTTTGCCGCCACTGCGCGAGCGAGTTGAAGACATTCCAGCTCTTGTCGATCATTTCGGCCGACAAGTGGCGCGCTCACTTGAGGCTGAACAGTTTCCTGGCTTCACCGCAGAAGCCCAGGAGGCGATGCGCGCCCATCCTTTCCCCGGCAATGTAAGAGAACTGAAACTGATCGTCGAACGCAGCGCGGTGCAGGCCTTCCTCCAAGATGAAAGTCTATCTCAGCCGATCGACACGCTTGATATTGATCCGTTCGACAGTCCCTATCGAGTGCAGGACCGGATCATCGCGCCCATGACGCAAAACACCAATGCTATGCCCAGCTCAGCACAGGTTCAGCCACAAGCGCCGCAATCTATAGAGAGCGGCCCAATACCGGAGAGCTTTTCTAACCGCGTGATAGCTTTCGAACGTCGCCTCATCGACGAGGCGCTTCGGGCGACGAACGATCATCAGGGCAAGGCAGCTGAGCGACTGGACCTATCCTATCATCAATTCAGAGGCCTGCTGAGAAAGCACGGCCTTAAGAAGTAGAAAACCCGGCTTCCCGTAAAAACGGAAAGCCGGGTTCGGCAGATTATAACCGCCGCGCCAATCACCCCCATGACCAGCACGATGACCGGGCAAGCCCACATGCGTCACCCAAACTGCCTGAGTTCGACTGACGAGCTTTGCGTGAATGCAAGGTGAACACATCACTTTTTCCATAGGCACTGCCGATGGTAGGCTTTGGAATGAACGATTGGACGAATGAAATGCCACGCCATAGGGTAAGACCAAGCGCCAAAAGAGCGACTCACAAACAGACTTAGACAAAAGAGGACAGCCATGAACGAGATGTCAGTGAATTCCAAAGGCAAGTGCCCCGTCATGCACGGCAGCGCGACACGCTTTTCCGGACGCAGCAACAAGGATTGGTGGCCGGAAGCCCTGAATGTGGGAATCCTGCACCAGCACGATGCCCGTTCAAACCCGATGGATCCTGACTTCGACTACCGCGAAGCGGTCAAGGCGCTGGACTTCGACGCATTGAAAGCAGATCTCAACGCCCTGCTGACCGAAAGTCAGCCCTGGTGGCCAGCCGACTGGGGTCATTATGGTGGATTATTCATTCGCATGTCTTGGCACGCGGCCGGCACCTACCGCACCTCAGACGGTCGCGGGGGCGGATCGACAGGCAATCTGCGTTTTGCGCCGCTCAATAGCTGGCCGGACAATGGCAATCTTGACAAGGCGCGACGCCTGCTTTGGCCGATCAAGAAAAAGTATGGGAATTCGATCAGCTGGGCCGACCTTATGTTGCTCGCAGGCACGGTCGCTTACGAAAATATGGGTCTGAAGACATTCGGATTCGGCTTTGGTCGCGAAGATATTTGGGCGCCGGAGATCGACGTGAACTGGGGCGAGGAGAAGGAATGGCTTGCCCCGAGTGAGCAACGTTACGGAAACCTCGAGGAACCGGATACGCTTGGCCCTAATCTGGCGGCCGTCCATATGGGACTGATTTATGTCAACCCTGAAGGCGTAAACGGCAACCCAGACCCAGCCCGCACAGCGGAACATATCCGCGTCACCTTTGCCCGTATGGCGATGAATGACGAAGAGACTGCCGCTCTGACCGCCGGTGGCCATACTGTGGGTAAGGCCCACGGCAATGGTGATGCGGGCGCTTTAGGCGCAGAGCCCGAAGGCGGCGAACTCCACGATCAGGGCTTTGGCTGGATGAACCCGAATGCAGACGGCAAAGCCAGTAGTCACGTCACGTCAGGCGTCGAAGGCGCCTGGACGACGGAGCCGACCAAATTCGACATGGGCTATTTTGACATGCTCTTCGGTCACGAGTGGGAGCTGACAACCTCTCCTGCGGGCGCAAAGCAGTGGAAGCCTGTCAATATCGAAGACATCGACATGCCGATTGACCCGGATGACGGCAAAACGCGGACCATGCCGGTTATGACCGATGCCGATATGGCGATGAAGGTCGATCCGAAATATCGCGCGATTTGCGAAAAGTTCATGGCTGATGAGGCCTATTTCCGCGACACCTTCGCCCGGGCTTGGTTCAAGCTGACTCACCGCGACATGGGGCCGAAGGTTAACTATATCGGCCCGGACGTGCCCGATGAAGATTTGATCTGGCAGGACCCGATTCCGGCAGGCTCGGCATCATATGACGTGGACGCCCTCAAGGCGAAGATTGCTGCGACGGACCTGACACCAGTTGAAATGATCGCGACCGCTTGGGACAGCGCCCGCACTTTCCGCGGCTCAGACAAACGGGGCGGCGCGAATGGCGCGCGTATCCGCTTCGCCCCGCAGCGCAGCTGGGAGGCCAACGAGCCGGAACAGCTGAACCGCGTCCTGTCAGTACTGGAACCCATCGCCAATGCGGCGGGTGCCTCCATTGCCGACGTCATTGTTCTGGCCGGCAATATTGGCATTGAAGCCGTTGCCAAGGCTGGCGGTCTTAATGTGGATGTTCCGTTCGCGCCGGGCCGCGGCGATGCATCGGCCGAGATGACCGACGCTGAGAGTTTCGAACCGCTCGAACCGCTCGCCGACGGGTTCCGCAATTTTGCCAAGGCGCAATTTGCCGGATCAGCGGACGAGATGTTCTTGGACCGCGCACAGCTTATGGGTCTGACGGCATCAGAACTTGTTGTGCTGCTAGGCGGCCTACGTGTGATTGGTGCCAATCATGGCGGCAATAAGCACGGCGTATTCACGGACCGCGAGGGCACGCTTTCGACGGATTATTTCGTCAATCTGACCGATATGGGCAATACATGGCATCCAGTCGGCAACGATATGTATGAAATCCGCGACCGCGCTTCCGGTGACGTGAAATGGACGGCGACCCGTGCCGACCTCGTCTTCGGCTCTAACTCGATCCTGCGTGCCTACGCCGAAGTCTATGCGCAAGACGACAATAAGCAGAAGTTCGCAAACGACTTCGTCCAGGCCTGGGACAAAGTCATGATGGCCGACCGGTTTGATCTGGTAGGTTAGACAACAAACCCCCAGCCCGCTGTCCCCGGCGGGTCAAGACGCCGCGCCACCCCTCCCTTGGTGGCGCGGCTTTTTTGGTTGGAGCCGGAAGCCATGAAGAGCAGCAAAACCTAAAGATACTCCAAAAGGTTGCATTACAGACGTGAAATCGGGAAGGTTGTGTGATATACAGTAAATTGATCTACAACTCTGAGCTTCAAAGGCACCCTTATGTCCTGCATCAACGATATGATCATCGTCGTTCTAACCAGCCTTGGAGATTACCATCATGTTGATTGCGGCCCAGGGATAAATACGCTCGTAATCGAAGCCCCCGCACTCACAGCTGATCTGACCACATCGGGCAACTCAACTTACGAAATGACGCATTCGGATCCGCCCGTAGTTCTGGTCAAAGGTGAGGGTTTCACGAAATTCAAGATTCTCGGTGGGTCTGGAAATGACACATTGACCGGATACACATCTGATGACGAGTTAGATGGTGGCCTTGGAGACGATGAACTTGATGGCGATTCTGGCGAAGACACGCTCCTAGGTGGACCTGGGGATGACAGGCTCTCTGTCGGAGGTTTCGCTGGAGATACTGGACCGGACACAATCGATGGGGGTGATGGATTTGACCATCTGCTCAAGCTGCCGCGCTCTGGCCTGTCAGACGTGCAGGACATCACCCTGAATTTCCTTTTGGCAAATGGGGCAAACTTTACTCTGACGGATGGCACTGTTGTATCCAATATTGAACGGATCAGTAATCTTCAGCTTGGGGACGGTGATGATAAGGTCAAATTTGTTCCTAAATCGATCGATGACAGACATCAGACGCATGGCGGAAATGGCACAGATCATCTTAATGTGACCCTGAACCACATTACCGACGACCTTAAGACCGCTGTCGGGACGCAACTTTTTATTGTTTATCCAGACGGCCAATCTCCTTTTGCCGCCGCTATTGTCGCGGCAAACCTTTTTGAAACCTTCAGAATCATTTCTGGCTCCGGCGACGACTCCATTCGAGGGGCTGATGGGATCGACCGTTTGGAAGGAAATGCGGGGAACGATAAACTGACGGGTGCTGGCGGCAATGATACGCTACTCGGCGGAGCTGGAGACGACATTCTCAATGGCGGAGACGGGAATGACCGCATGTTTGGTGGGCCAGGATCGGATACATTCTACGGAATGGCTGGCATTGACACCGTCAACTATTTCCACTCTTTCGCGGGCGTCACGATAGATATTAGCGCACAGACACCTGTCGCATCAGGCGGTGATGCAGATTTCGATACTTTGATATCCATCGAATCCATCGACGGATCGCTCTTTGACGATCAAATCTACGGATCCAGCGGTAATAATCTTCTACGTGGACAAGCCGGCGCGGACACAATTGTTGGCCGAGACGGCAATGACGCCCTGGGCGGCGGAGACGGCGCCGACAATCTTCAGGGCGACGCAGGCGCGGATCGTCTCTACGGCGATGCTGGCGCAGACACGCTCCATGGCGGGATTGATAATGACAAGATGTGGGGCGGCGCGGGGGACGACCTATTCGAAATGCGTCCAGGTGACGGCATCGACAAAATCATGGACTTTGAAGTCGCCTCATCTGACAAAGTTGATCTATCGACTTTTCAAATCGCAAGCTTCAGTGCCTTGCAGAGTCTGATGGCTCAAGACGCTGCACATGTTAGGATTACGCTTCCGGGAAATGACATTCTGATCATTGAAAACACCCTAGCCTCAGACCTGAAAGCTTATCATTTCCATCTTTAAAACGAGCTAAGCCACCTTAGGCACGCGAGATTTATAGGTAAACTGACCGGCGTCGTTCAGGCGTCGCGACACCAACCCACGCCCCTTCAAACAGTTCAAATGCGCGACGGCTTCACCCACCGCCATGATCCGGTTGCCGTCATCAATCGGACGGCGGAAAAGAACGGAATAAACTTCGGTCGCCATTTTCGGCTCGCGACAAAATTCATAGAGACGATCGAGCGCCTTTTCGTGATGTTCGATCAGCTTGTTCAGGCGGCGATGCGCACCGCGAAACGGGATGCCATGCGCGGGACCAATCAACGTATCTTCAGGCAGCTCAGCGATCAGCTTATGGCAGGATGAGATCCAGTCATCGAGCGGGTTGCCTTCCGGTTCCGTGGGCCAGACGGAAACGTTAGAGCTGATATTCGGCAACAACTGATCCCCCGTCAAACACAGGCCCAATTCCTCACAATAGAGACACGCATGTTCCGGACTGTGACCGGAACCAATAATAATGCGCCAGGTCCGCCCGCCAATTTTGCCCCACTCTCCATCGGTCAACCGATCATAGGCATGAGGCAGTTCGCTGACAGCTTTGCCAAAGCCGCCAAAGCGTTTCTTGTAGAGCTCGATCTGATCCGTCGTGAAACCGACCTTGCGATAGAAATTAATGCCCGCTTGCGGGGCGGGATGGCCCGTGTCGGCAACCAGCAGACGACAGAGAAAATACTCGCCGCGCGTCATTAGCAGCGGCGCGCCAAATTTTCGGCAGATCCACCCCGCCAGACCCGTATGATCGGGATGAAGGTGGGTGCAAATCACGCGATTGACGGGCCGGCCGCCCATCAGCTTACGGAAATGGCCCTCCCACTGCCGCTTGCTCTCCGCCATGGCGATGCCCGTATCGACTACCACCCAGCCATCCCCGTCGCGAATCGCATAGAGATTGATGTGATTGAGTCCTGTCATGGGCAGGGAAAAGCGTAGCCAGAACACGCCGTCCGCGATTTCGCGCACTTCACCCGGTTGTGGTTTTTCGTCCGTGATAAATTCCAGCATCTTCGAGCTTCGGTCTCGCCCCTGGCCTTCGGGGAGCAGCGAGGCGTCATGCGGAGTGGAGGGCCGTTTGGGCTTTAAGATGGCGGGTTTTTTCATGCGGCTTGCATAGCGGCACGGTGCGGAGCCGTCCACGGCACTCCACGCTTATCGACCATGCAATGTATTCTACATCATATGCGACCAGCACAGGGCGCGGCGTCAGCCATAGATGAGCCTGGGCTCAGAAGTTTTTAGCCCCGCATGGTCTGGATGAAGGCATCAGCGGCAGAGATGGATTGCTCCATTTCAGCGATCAGGCGCGCAACATCCCCCTCAAGGCTAGCTGTTTCAGCACTCAGTGAAGCAATCGATCGCGCATTGAGATTATGTTTGAGATAGAGAACGCGGTCGCTGAAGACGGACAATACCGGATCCATAGACGCAGTCGCGGCATCCATCTTGTCAGCTAGGACATCGTATCGCTGCCGCGTCTCACGCAGTTGGCGTTCGGACGTCCGGCGTAGCCCCGCATCCGAATATTGCGACAGTTCACCTTCCCATTCCTTGAATAGATCGCGCGAAACTCGTTTCACAGAGGCGACGCGTGACCGCGTTTCATCCGCTTGATTGTCAGCGCGTTCATAGGCCCGGTTCAACCTGTCATAGGTCGCTTCAAGCTCACCGCCGTTTACATCGACAACCGCACGAAACGCTTCTAGTGCGTTCTCAAATTCCTCTTTGGCCTCACCTTGGGACTTTGCGACATCTTCAACACGGTTGACGAGAATATCGCGCTTCTCGATCCCGAACCGTTCCTGGATTTCATACGCAGCGGTCGCGCATCCGGACAATATTGTCGGCGCAAAAACCAAGGCCGCCATAATCCCGATTAGTGGCCGTCCCGCGCGCATCATTCCGTTCATTTTTGTCATCCTAATTGTCCCGTAACCTTACCACTAACCCTGAAGTCTTAGGTTGGTTCCTTTCAATGTCCATGGAGGGCGCATCGATCCTCTATCTAGTCCCTTGCGATTCCTAGGCCCTGCCTTCATTCGGTTGAAACGTGCGTCATCATTTGACGTCAAAAAGACCAACCGGAGCGCAACCATGAAAACCCTTCTGTCAATCCTGATGATCTCTACCTGCGGGTCTGCAGTAGTCGCATGCACACATACACCAACCGAAACGATCACCATGACGGCGAAACCCGCAGCAAAAACGCTTATTCAGACGATCTATGATGGCTTTGCTGAGGGCGACATGGCCAAGGTCACGAGCGTCATGGCGGATGACATTGTTTGGAACGAAGCCCAAGGCAATCCCTACGCCGATCTGAATCCGTATATCGGCCCCGACAAAACTCTCAGCGGATTATTCTCTCGCCTCGGCGGGGAGTGGGACTATTTCCACGCGACCCCCGAAGAGTTCATTGTCGACGGAGAGCGTGTTGTCGCACTTGGACACTATAAGGCTCAGCACAAAACGACAGGCAAAGAGATGGATGCTCCGTTTGTCCACGTCTGGACCGTTCAGAACGGGAAACTCACAACGTTCCAGCAATATACCGACACCGCGGCGCATGTCGATGCAATGGGTGAATAGGCTCCCGACGAGACGTCTGGAGTATGCGCTTCAGCCATAGCTTTAGGCGACTTGCGTACTCTGCAGCGTGATTCCGGCTATTTCGGATCAAGACCATACGGATTCACGCATTGCCTTGCCCTTAAGTGCGCCGTAACCACGCGCTTATGCCTATCCTGCCCACAAAAATCGATACGACCTCGACGGAGTTTGCCGAAAACCGCGCCGCAATGGCCGCGCTGACGGAAGACTTGCAAAAATTAGTCACTCACTATGCGCAAGGCGGATCAAAGCGCGCAAAGGATAAACATGTCGCCCGCGGTAAGCTTCTGCCGCGTGAACGGGTTGAGCGCTTGCTGGATCCCGGCTCACCCTTTCTGGAATTGTCCCAGCTTGCGGGACACAATATGTATGAGTTCGAAGTGCCGGGCGCGGGTATCATCACCGGCATTGGTCGCGTGTCAGGCCGCGAATGCATTATCATCTGCAACGACCCGACAGTGAAGGGCGGCACCTATTTTTCCATGACCGGGAAAAAGCAGCAGCGCGCGCAAGATATCGCGCTGGAGAACCATCTACCGGTTATTTATCTCGTCGATAGTGGCGGCGGCTACCTACCACGTCAGGCCGAAATGTTTGCCGACAAGACCCATTTCGGGCGGAGCTTTTTCAATCAGGCGCAAATGTCGCGACTCGGCATCGCTCAGATCGCCTGCGTTATGGGCAGCTGCACAGCGGGCGGTGCCTATGTGCCCGCCATGGCCGACGAAGCCGTTATCGTCGCCAATCAAGGTACGATTTTCCTCGGCGGTCCGCCTTTAGTGAAGGCCGCGACGGGCGAAGATGTTGACGCGGAAACGCTGGGCGGCGGCATGCTGCATGCAAGCCAGTCCGGCGTGGTCGATCATCTAGCCGCCAATGACGATCATGCTTTGTCGATTGTGCGCGACATCGTTTCAACTTTGGAACCGAAGGACCCACACTTTTTGCCAACGGGCACAGGCGATGATCCGCTCTATCCGGCGCACGAATTGGGCGGCGTCGTGCCTGCTGATATTCGCAAGCCCTATGACTGCCGGGAAATCATCGCGCGTATTGTGGATGGATCACGGTTCACCGAATTCAAGTCGCTTTACAGCCCGACCTTGGTCACAGGCTTTGCTGAAATCCACGGCTATCCCATCGGCATCCTCGGCAATAATGGTGTGCTGTTCTCTGAGAGCGCCATGAAGGGCGCGCATTTCATTGAGCTATGCTGCCAGCGCAAAATTCCGCTACTCTTCCTACAGAATATCACAGGCTTCATGGTTGGCTCCAAAGCCGAAGCGGGCGGCATCGCTAAACATGGCGCGAAAATGGTCCATGCTGTCGCCAACGCCCAAGTGCCGAAATTCACGGTTGTCGTCGGCGGCTCTTACGGCGCCGGGAATTATGGCATGTGCGGTCGTGCCTATGAGCCGCGCTTAATGTTCATGTGGCCCAATTCGCGCATCTCCGTCATGGGCGGAGAGCAAGCAGCCAATGTGCTCGCCGATGTGGCCCGCGACAGTGACAGTTGGAGCGCAGAGCAGCGCGAAGCCTTCATGAAGCCGATCCGCGACAAATATGAAGAAGAAGGTCACCCTTATTACGCCTCAGCCCGTATCTGGGATGATGGCATCATCGCACCCGAAGACACACGCATGGTCCTCGGTCTTGGGCTTGCCATGAGCGCGAACGCAGAGATTCCAGAGATGGATTTCGGCGTTTTCCGGATGTGATCGAGAGAGTTTTTCAATGACCAAGATTACAAAAATCCTGATTGCCAATCGCGGCGAAATCGCCTGTCGCGTGATGCGAACAGCAAACGCGATGGGCATCAATACGGTAGCGGTCTATTCCGACGCTGACCGCGATGCGCTGCATGTGCGTATGGCTGATGAGGCTGTTCACATCGGCCCGGCTCCGGCCGGGGAAAGCTATCTGGTGATCGACAAAATCATTGCCGCAGCGAAAGAAACCGGCGCTGACGCCGTCCATCCGGGCTATGGCTTCCTCTCTGAAAACCCCGCTTTTGTTCGCGCCTGTCATGCCGCGAATATTATCTTCATTGGCCCGTCGGCTGAGGCGATGGAAGCGATGGGTCTGAAGGATGCCGCCAAAGATCTGATGACGAAAGCCGGCGTGCCGGTCACGCCCGGCTATCAAGGCGACAATCAGGATACGGATCATCTGGCGCAACAAGCGCAAGAGATCGGTTATCCGGTTCTGATCAAGGCCGTCGCTGGGGGCGGCGGAAAAGGGATGCGTAAGGTCGAAGCGCCCGCCGAATTTAAAGCCGCCCTCGCCTCCGCCCAGCGCGAAGCGGCGAGCAGTTTTGGTAATGATGTCGTTCTGATCGAGAAATTTATCCAGTCGCCGCGCCACATCGAAGTCCAAGTCTTCGGCGACGTGCTTGGTAATGTGGTCCATATGTTCGAACGCGACTGCTCGCTGCAACGCCGCCACCAGAAAGTCATCGAAGAAGCCCCGGCCCCCGGCATGACCGACGCGGTCCGAGACGCGATGACAGGCGCTGCCGTCCGCGCCGCGCAAGCCGTGAATTATCAAGGCGCAGGCACGGTCGAGTTCATTGTCGATGGGTCTGGCGCGCTGCGCACAGATGGGTTCTGGTTCATGGAAATGAACACGCGACTACAAGTCGAACATCCAGTGACGGAAGAGATCACGGGTCTGGATCTAGTCGAATGGCAGATTCGCGTCGCGCAGGGTGAAGCTCTGCCCGACCAGAATGATATTACGATGAGCGGCCATGCGATTGAAGGTCGCCTTTACGCCGAAGACCCGGACGCCGATTTCACACCAAGCGTGGGGCGCTTGCACCTGTTCAGCCTTCCAACATCAGCGCGGGTTGATACGGGGTTTGAGCGCGGGGACCTTGTCTCTCGCCATTACGACCCGATGATCGCCAAACTCATCATTCATGCAAAGAATAGAAAGTCCGCGATTAGGGCCCTCTCTACGGCCTGCGCTCAGACGGCGACGCTGCCCGTCAAGACCAACGCGGCGTTCCTGCAAGCCTGTCTAGATCATCAAGACTTCCGCGTCGGCAAGATTGATACGTCCTTTATTGCGACCCATGATCTCACTGTCCTATCCGACCGTGTCGACACTCTGGCGAAGTCTCTTGGGCCTAAGCCCGGTATCGGGCCTTTCGGTCAGATAGATGGTTGGCGGCTTAACTTACCGCCGCGAACCGTGCATCATGCCTATGTTGATGGTGAGGTGGTGGAACTGCCCTTGCGCCGGGGTCATGGAGTCAACCGCGGCCATCTACGCACTGGAAATCGGGGAGCCATTGTCGGCGCGCCGGCTGATTTACTTGCGGCGGCGCTCGGCGCGGACACAGTCATTGCGCCCATGCCGGGCAAGGTGATTTCCCTTCTTGTGAAAGTGGGCGACACGGTCACAGCCGACCAACCGCTGATCATTCTCGAAGCGATGAAAATGGAAATGACGCTAAAATCTCCTCGCAACGGTGTAGTGGCAGAGGTCAATGCAACGACCGGCGAACTGGTCACGGACGGCGATGCGCTCGTCAGTCTTGAGGAAGATAAATAACTATGTCCACCACCCCCTACCCGACACTGCAATTCGGTCATTCTGAAACGACAGAGGCCATTCGCGAGACGGTCTATCAATTCGCGCAGGACAAGATCGCGCCCATCGCGGCAGAGATCGATACAACCAACGTCTTTCCGCGCCATCTCTGGCCCGAAATGGGTGAGTTGGGCCTGCACGGGATTACCGTCTCAGAAGAACAGGGCGGACTTGGGCTCGGCTATCTAGAACATATGATCGCTATCGAAGAAGTGAGCCGCGCCTCAGCCTCAATCGGTCTGTCTTATGGGGCGCATTCCAACCTTTGCATTAATCAGATCGAGCGCTGGGGCAACGCCGAGCAGAAAGCGAAATATTTGCCCAAGCTGGTCACTGGCGAACATCTCGGCAGCCTTGCCATGAGTGAGCCCGGCGCGGGTTCAGACGTGATGAGCATGAAGCTCAAGGCAGAGAGTGCGCAGGGCGGCTATCTGCTTAATGGCAATAAAATGTGGATCACCAATGCGCCGACGGCTGACACATTGCTGGTCTACGCCAAGACCGACCCTAGCGCGGGCAGCAAATCCGTCTCCGCCTTTCTGATCGAGCCGGGCTTCGATGGCTTTTCCACGGCGCAGAAACTCGACAAACTTGGTATGCGTGGCTCAGACACATGCGAGCTGGTTTTCGAAGACTGTTTCGTACCGGAAGAGAATGTTGTCGGCGAACTGGGCCAAGGCGCAGCAATCCTGATGAGCGGCCTCGACTATGAACGCGTTGTGCTGTCTGCCGTGTCGATCGGCATCATGCAGGCCTGTCTCGATGTGGTCCTGCCCTATATTCACGAGCGCAAACAGTTCGGAAAATCCATCGGCGAGTTTCAGCTTATCCAAGGCAAGCTGGCGGATATGTATGTCAGTCTCTCGACAGCTCGCGCCTATAGCTATGCCGTCGCGACAGCCTGTGATCGCGGCGAGACGACCCGCAAGGACTCTGCCGGCTGCATCCTCTACGCCGCCGAGAAAGCCACGCAAATGGCGCTCGATGCGATCCAACTTTTGGGCGGGAATGGTTATATCAATGACTATCCCACGGGCCGCCTGTTACGCGACGCTAAGTTGATGGAAATCGGCGCAGGCACGAGTGAAATTCGCCGCTGGCTGATCGGAAGAGAATTGTTTGCCGAAACGGCGTAAATCACTCTTTGTGAAATCCGCTCACTCTGTCGGTGCGACCGTCCTGGCGGTTTGTCTGCTGAGTTGCGTGACAAGTAACAAACCCTCATTAATCCCGATGCAGGACAGCACGGGCGAGTTGCGCGCCGCGCTGAATGAGCGGCTGGAGGATGTTTGGGACAAGGTCTTGTTTATCGGGGATGACAGTTTACGCTTCTCCCTCGACGCCGCCGAACACCGGGTCGCCGAAGCGGTCGTCCAGCTTATCCCCTATGACATCGAAAACCGACTCTCATACGGCAAGGGGGTCGGCCTTGCCCTGCTAAGTGAAGATGGCACGACCTATATTTTGACGGCAGCTCACACTTTGTACCGACCCCCATCAGGCCGGTTAAGAGCCCCTGACTTGATCGTATTTGGCACGGACCCCAACGCAAAACCTTTGGCCCTGTCTGGTAAAAATCTTGAGCGTAGGTTCGGTAACGGCCTCCCTTTCGTTACACATATCGATGACATCATTCTTATCCCTATCACGGTTGATCCGGGCGTTCGGCCGCTTCCCATCTCTGCGTTGAGGCCGCTTGATCTCGATGCTGAAGCGCTCACCGATAGCCAGTCTACACTTGCGGCAGTAAGTTGTGATTTTCTGTCCGAAGCTCATCCCATGACGTGTTTCGCACAATCCTTCACGCAACTCGAGGCGCGCTGGTTAGGACTTGTCTCAGCAGTCACGTCCGATCTCGACGCCTATCCCGGCCTGTCAGGCAGTCCGGTGATTACCGTCGATGGCGCGCAAATATCTGTTGTCGGAGTCATTGTTTCCGGCTCAACGGAAAAGGACTGTGTCGCCTATGCCCCCCCACAATGTTACACGGTGGTCGGTCCGGTGAGCAACGATGCGATGAGATCCGCCCGGCAGCGACGGCCTCTCATGCCCCACCCTGACGTCAATACAGATAGAGATGTAGGCCAATTTCAACCTGGACGCTCTCCCGCCTGGTGGCGCGATAACTGATCCGCCCATCATCCCGATATGCGACATAAGAATTTGGGACGATAGATTGAACCTTTCTCTCGCCCCTAACGACTAACGATCATGAAGCAGGCGAAAAGAACAGCACTGGAACGACAAACGGCCTATCTGGCCGTGATCGCATCCGACAAGACTAGTCCGGAAGCCCGCGACGCTTTTGCCCGGCTGATACGGCTCTGGCATCCCCGCCTGATGCGGTTCGCACAGTCTCGCGTACCGGATATAGCAGAAGATGTGTTCCAAGACGCTGTCCTGACCATGGCCCGCAATATTGGGCGGTTGCGGACTCCGGAACGTTTCGGGTCTTGGGCCTTCACGATAGTCGCCCGCCGTGCAGCTGATGGCCAGCGCGCCGCAATTCGACGACGAAATCTGCAAGATCAGATCAAAGTCGACGATAGCAACTCGGCACCAAGCGAGACCATCATCGATTTGAAACAAGCGCTCTATGCACTGTCAGAGGCAGATCGGCGCTTGCTGACCCTGTTTCATGTTCAAGGACTGTCGCTGGTGGATCTCTCCGCCATGCTTGACGTGCCAACTGGCACCATAAAGTCGCGACTACACACGGCGCGGGCACGCCTGCGAGACCAACTCGACCCACCCACACATCTGAAGGAGTAGACCATGACCGATATAGACACACAGATAGACCAAGCCTTCCGTCAATTGGACGGTGATCCGATCGACCAGACTGGGTATTACAAAGAAGCGTTCGAGAGTTTCAAAGGACCGGGCAGCGTCTTGCGTATTGGCGCGATCATTGGCGCTATCTTTTTTTCGGCAGGGCTTATCATCTGCTTGTTCAAAATGTTCGGCACCAATGATTTGGCCGAATTGATCCGGCTGGGCGTCTTTGCCCTACTCTTCGGACAGGCGCAGATCGCCTTGAAACTCTGGTTCAACATGCAGTTAAATCGCCGAGCGATTACGTCCGAAGTGCGCCGCTTGGGACTGTTGATGGACCCGTCTCGGTAAGGGGTCGTGCGGCTACGTTTCTTTGGTCGCGCACCCCAAGCTTCGGATCTCCAATCGGAACGGGCCGTCGCGGCCGTCGGCGAGGATGATGCCCAGCTCGCGCACGTCGGATTTGTCGAACGGGTCGACTCTTACGCGGCGTCCAAAAACGGTTGTGTCGAGTGCATCGAACGGCACGAGGATATCGGCCCACTCACCCGCAGGCGTGATTGGGATGGCAGCCTGGTAAGAGACAGAACGCCCCCGCCAGCGTTCTGATGTGCGGAATGTCATTTTATAGTCACGGCCGTCTGACCGGATCCGCAACCGGATCCCCTCTGCGTCGCTCAACTGTCCGGGCCGCATCGCTGTTCGGATTGACGAAAAACCACCGCCGTTTGTGTTGATAATACCGCGAAAAACCATGTAATTCTCTTCGGCGAACCTTGCGCCTTGGGACAGGCCGCCCATGACCCCATCATTGACGACTTGCCAAGCGTTGAGCGTGTCGGAGTCGGAGAGATCCATTTTCATGATACAGTCTTTCTGGGTGATGCGATCCCCTGACGTCCCCTGTGCAGACGCCGCGCATCCCACCACACCTAAGGCCAGAAAGGTCAGGAGTGGCAGCAAGACTGTGATGGATCGATAGAGCATGCGATAAGGTATTTCTAAAACAGGAATGAGCAATTGATACGCCCCGCAGGGACGATCCGTTTCATGTCGCAATGTCGCAGAGAGGCGTACTGGGCCAGAAGGTCCCCGGTCTCACGGGGCGCAATGGAGACCAGGGACGATAGGCCGGGCGCAAGGCCCTTCCATGAAATCTAGATAATATCGCAGTCAGTCTCTGTCACCTCATATTGGTGTGATTGACTGTGAATGACCGGATTTGAGCACACTCATATAACCTATGTTAAGCGAACCGCACGACGTCGCTGAGGTCCGGACGCATTCTTGGCGTTGCCGGCTGTGTTGGCGTTCCAATATAAATAAACCCGGCTACTTGTTCTCCCTCACTCATACCAAGTGAGGCGTTGATTCTCGCATCAAAGGCGTACCATTCCGTCAACCATTGCGCGCCAAACCCAGACGCTTGCGCAGCGAGACAAAGATTGAAACTAACAGCACCTGCCGACAGTTGCTGTTCCCAAGCTGGCGTCCCGCGCGGGCAGAGTTTCGGCGCGCTAATAACAGCGATAATGACTGGAGCCCGCAAGAAACGATCAGCTTCAAATTGATGCCGATCCTCTGGATAGTTCGGGTAATCGTCCCGGTGGACCGCTTTAAGCACCTCCCCGAAGGCTGCGCGGGCCTCGCCCTGAAAGACAACCAATCGCCACGGCGTTAGCTTGCGGTGATCTGGAACCCGAGTCCCGATTTCGAGAATCGTCTCAAGAGTCTCTGCATCCGGCCCTGGCTCACTCATCGACTTTGCCAGATTGCTTCGTCGGCTAGCAAGAAAATCCAGAACCCCCTCATTCCAAGCAGGAAGGGGAAAAGAATCAGGCATGAAAAACTCCTCGGGCTGGACGGCGGGTCGCGAACTTCATACGCAAATCGCACAGAAATGGAGCCGTAAAAATGTCGATTGAGTCCAAACTGACTGAGATGGGCCTGAGCTTGCCTGAGCCGATGGCTCCAGTGGCCAATTATGTGCCCTATGTGATCAGCGGCAATCAGGTATTTATCTCCGGTCAAATCAGTAAGATTGGCGAGACCATGATCCAAGGCCGACTGGGGAAAGACCTAAAAATCGAAGACGGTCAGCACGCGGCGCGCTTATGTGGCCTCAACATTGTCGCTCAACTGAAAGCCGCTTGCGGAGGCGACCTGTCCCGGGTCCGGCGCATCGTAAAGCTAGGTGGGTTTGTTCAGGCCACTCCGGAGGCCACTGGCGCCGCCATTCCTCAAATTATCAATGGTTGCTCCGACCTCATGGTCGCCCTGTTCGGCGACGCTGGTCGACATGCTCGTTTCGCGGTCTCCGCACCCAGCCTGCCGCTGGATGTCGCTGTCGAAATCGACTGCATTGCCGAGATCGATCCGGCTTAGTTGAGCCTGAAAAGAGTCATTAAGAGACAGTTTCAAAATTAACTGCATTTTGCGAATGATTTGCAGTTGCCAAAATTATATGCGCCTCCTATAGCCGCCATAGAACTTGCGAATGGTTCGCAGGTGCAGGAGAGCGCGGGAATGATCCTGCAATTGCCCGGACCCCATCTTGCCCGGCTGCTGGCCCAAGCAGCGGACGCACATATGATGAGGCACGCACCATTGCAGGATGACCGTGCAGACACAGAAATACGTCTAAGTCATGACCCCATCCCTATTCCTCGGCCATCAAGCCGCACGCAGACCTGTTCTTGCCGCGACACTGCTAATCGGTTCAAGCCTTCTCGCCGCCCCTAGTTTTGCTCAGCAGACCAATCCTGATCTGAACAATCTCGACATCATCACCGTCGTCGGCACGGTTGGAAACGCCAATGATATTCCAGGCGCGGTCACCTTCATTGGCGCTGATGCCCTCGCTGAGCAAACTTACGCCGACATCAACCGCGTGCTGCGTCGGGTACCCGGCGTCAATCTTCAAGAAGAAGATGGGTACGGCCTTCGTCCCAACATCGGATTACGTGGATCCGGGGCGGATCGATCATCCAAAATTGTCATCTTGGAAGATGGTGTTTTGGCTGCACCGGCCGCTTATTCTGCGCCCGCCGCCTATTATTTCCCGGTCACGGGCCGGATGAACGCGGTCGAGATTTCTAAGGGCCCTGCGACAATTAAATATGGCCCCAACACGACGGCTGGTGCGATCCAATTTTTCTCAACCCCCATTCCGCAAGAACCATCAGGACATATCGATCTACTCTTATCCGATCATAATCGCCTAATTACCCATGCCTGGGTTGGCGGCCGCAAAGCCTTCAACGGGTTTGACCTAGGCGCCTTGGTCGAAACCTTTCAAGACCGCACCGATGGATTCAAGGAGTTAGATACGGGCGACACTGGGTTTGTGCTGCAGGATTATGTCGTCAAACTTGGTGCCTATCTTCCCAATCAATCCTTCGAGTTGAAGCTGCAAAGCAAGGATGAGGACGGTGACGAGACCTATCTTGGTCTCAGCCAAGCTGACTTCGATGCCAACCCCCTGCGCCGCTACAATGCGTCCGCGCTGGACCGAATGGATAATGACCGCCAGACTTACCAACTGACCCACACCATTGGCCTCGGCAATGACTGGGACATGACAACCATTGCCTACCGGACCGATTTTTCGCGCAATTGGGTCAAGCTCGACCGGTTCGACAATTCACAACTCTCCGGCAACGGCGCCTGCAACAGCCTTGATGAGATCCTGCGCGATCCATTGACCTGTTCGCAAGAGTTCCAAGTGCTAGAAGGCGCACCCGGCTATGTCTCTCCGGATGACGCCCTACAGCTACGGGCCAACAACCGTACCTATTACACGCAAGGCATCCAGTCCGCGGTTGCAGGGACCGTCCAGATAGGAACCTTGACACATAATCTGACCGCGTCACTGCGCTATCACGAGGATGAGGTCGACCGCTTTCAAGATCAGGACGGATACCGGATCGATAATACTGCACTAATTCTAACCACCGACAACGCGCCCGGCACACAGGCCAACCGTTTGTCATCCGCCAAAGCCCTATCCGCCTATCTAGAGAACCGAACCGAAATCGGGGCCTTATCGGTCACAGCCGGCCTGCGCGTGGAAGATGTCAGCACCGAGCAACGTCGCTGGAACACGCCAGATCGCAGCCTCACGCCAGATTCTGAGCGCGACAATGACTATACGGAGTGGCTACCGGCTCTGTCAGCGATTTATGATTTCGACCACGGCTTGTCGGTTCTGGGCGGCGTACACCGCGGCTTCTCCGCTCCGTCCGTCTCTTCGCGTCAAAGCACGGACGCCGAACAAAGCACGGTATGGGAAGCCGGTTTCCGATATGCGCCGCAGGGGAATTCTCGGCCCGGGAATTTACGGTTGGAAGCGATCGGCTTCTTTAATGATTATTCCAACTTGCTCGGCGAGTGCACGAATAGTGCGGGCGGCTCGGAATGTGAGATCGGCGATGCCTTCAATGCCGGCGAAGTCGATGTTTACGGACTGGAAGCCACGCTCGATTACGCCTTTACAGCGGGTCACATACGGATCCCCGTATCCGCCACCTACACATGGACTGAAACCGAGATCAAAAGTACATTCGCGGATAGTTTCTTCGGCAACGTTTCAGCAGGCGACAGCCTACCTTACGTTCCAACCCATCAATTTACCCTGACCGTTGGCCTGGAAGGCGACAGCTGGGGGTTGGACGCGCTGCTGAATACTGTTTCAGAAACCCGCAATATTGCGGGTCAGGGATCCGTCGCAGCAGATGAGCGGATCGATGCGCGCACGATCGTGGACCTGTCAGCCTATTATCAGCTGAGTGAGACTGTCCGGCTGCGGGTGAAAGCGGAGAACTTGTTTGACGAGACCTACATTGCGGCCCGTCGACCTTATGGTCTGCGCCCCGGAAAACCGCGCGAACTCTTCGCCGGGGTCAGTGTCGATTTCTAGGATGCGTATGAGGGTCGCCTCCTAAGTCGGCCTTTCACGGTAAATACAGCGCCTTTGGCTTGATTTATGGTGGAAGTGTCGCGATATAGCGCGCTTCTCACGAACAAGTCTAAGAGCACCCTAATTTATGAGCATACCCGGTCAGACATTTAACGACCGCCTTCAGGCGCAAAAAGAGGCCAAATTGGCCATGTTGAAACGTGCGCAGGAAAAGCAACTCGATCCAGCCGAAAAAGAACGGCTGATGGAAGAACGCGCGGCCCGAAACGCCGCCCGTGAAGAACGCGAAAAACAGCGTGCCGCAGAGAAGGCTGCTAATATCGAAAACGAGAAAGCCGAAAAAGCTGAACGCGAACGTAAGAAGAAGCTGGCCGAAGTCGCTAAAAAGAAAGCGAAAGAAGAAATGGTCCGCGCGCAGAAAGCTCGCCGTGACGCTAAATATGCGGCGCGTAAGGCCCGGACGAAACGCTAGTATCGAATAAAAACGAATTTAAAAACCCGGCTCAAGCCGGGTTTTTTTATGGGCTAAGATCGTCCGCTCTACCCAACTTTGCGGACAAAGACTGCACCCGCTGAATAGCCCGCCCCAAACGAGCAGATCAGCCCTGTGTCTCCATCTTGAAAATCATCGCTATGTTTATGGAAGGCGATGATTGAGCCCGCGCTCGACGTATTAGCATATTCGTCCAGCACTACGGGCGCTTTCTCAATGTTCACGTCTTTGCCGAGCACCTTCTTCGCAATTAAAACATTCATGCTGAGGTTGGCCTGATGCAGCCACAGACGCTTGAGGTCATTGGGGTCGATGCCTAGGCCTTCGGCTTCATCCGTGATCAAGCGCGCGACCAAGGGCACGACCTCTTTAAAGACGCTGCGACCATTTTGAACAAACAGCTTATCTGTCAGCCCCTTGCGACCACGGTCGCCTTGCATCCCGTTATCCTCGGGCGCGGTGTGATTGAGGAAGCCGAAATTGTTGCGAATGTTATTGGAGAATTGGGTCACCAGTTTTGCACCAATGATTTCCCAATGGCTTGCCGGGGCCACATCCTTACGCTCCACTAAGATTGCGGTTGCCACATCACCAAAGATGAAGTGACTGTCCCGATCTTTAAAGTTCAGATGGGCCGTGCAAATTTCCGGATTTAGGACGAGTACGCTTTTCGCTTGGCCGCCATAAATAAGGCCGCGCGCGGCTTCGAGACCGAAGGTCGCGGAACTACAGGCCACGTTCATATCAAAGCCAAAGCCTTGAACACCGAGCAAGTCCTGCACTTCCACCGCGATAGCGGGGTAGCCGCGTTGAAGATTGGAACAGGCGACAATCACAGCGTCCACGTCAGCCGCCGTTTTACCCGCGCGTTCCAGCGCATTCTCGGCGGCCTTGACTGCCATTTCTGCCAGCACGGACGGTTCGTCATTTGGACGCGCTGGAATACGCGGCGCCATCGTGTCAGGATCTAAAATCGGATCTTTGCTGAGCACAAAACGGCTCTTAATTCCGGAGGCTTTCTCGATGAACTCAGCCGAGGAATGGGCCAGCGCATCACGCTCTCCTGCCGCTATTGCGTCAGCATTCTCACGATTCCACTTGTCGACATAAGCATTGAAGCTTTCGACCAGTTCCTCATTGGAAATCGACTGGTCCGGAGTCCACAAGCCAGTGGAGGAGATAACGGCTTTCACGAGTAACATCCTGCGCAGCTAAGCGGTCCGTTTAGCGATGCTGACACGCGCGTCAAAGGACAAAGCGTTTCATATCGCCCGGGTCTCCTTACAGGCTAAGCGCGCATGGCAGTCTAGGCTGTGATCATTCACCATCCCAACCGCCTGCATGAAAGCATAGGCAATGACAGGGCCGACAAACTTGAAGCCGCGTTTTTTGAGATCCTTGCTCATCGCTTCAGACTCAGAGGTTTTCACAGGCGCGTCAGAAAACTGCGCCCATTCATTGACGATAGGTTTCCCCCCTACGAAATCCCAGAGATAATCAGAGAAATCGATCCCGTCATCGCGCATGTCGAGATAGACTTTGGCATTGCCAATAGTGGCGTCAATCTTAGACTTTGAGCGGATAATGCCGGGGTCACTAAGAAGACGGGCGCGATCCGCATCCGTATAGTGCGCGACAACATCCGGATCGAACCCGTCATAGGCGGCCAATAGATTGTCGCGCTTGCGCAGGATTGTAATCCAAGCCAATCCGGCTTGCTGCCCGTCCTGGATAAGTTTTGAAAACAAGGCCTTCGGATCACGGATCGGACGCCCCCACTCCGTATCATGATAGTGGCAATAAAGTGCATCGGTCGGCGACACCCAACCGCAACGCGGCAGATCCGGGTCGTGATTAGGAAACTCACTCATTCACGATCTCTTGATATTGGGATGTGCCGAACGCCTTAGAGCCATTGAGCCAACGCCAGTCCATATCGATCAGGATTGATCCGTTTTTCACTTCTGAGAAGACCGCCGTGGCCTCTCCGGCTTCAAGCGAGCCATCTTCGGCCCGAGAATGATAGATCAGGACGGCCTGATCAGTACCCGTCATCTGGCCGATCAGATGTCCGTCAGTAAAGCCTGCACCTGAATATGTAGCGCTGAACGCCTCGCCCGATTGTGAAAATGTGAATAGGGCGTCGCTGGCAACCCGACCGCTTTTCGAATTAGACACGGGCCGGAACCGTTTCCCGTTCAGAACAAAGTCGTGGCTCACAGCCGCTTCTCCATTCCGATATTGCATCGCGCATAAATCGGATGTGTGCCCTCATGATTCACCGTCCAACCATTGCGTTCATAGAGCCGCAAAGCCGCTTCATTCTTTGTATTCGACAGCAAGAATATCGAGTCCAACTTTAAAATATCCCGCGCATAATCTTGCACAGCATCCATCAGTTTTTGACCAATGCCGTGACCGCGAAAGCGCTGATCGACGGCCATCTTTGTCAACTCCCACCGCCCGTCCGGGTGGGGTTTCAGCGCAACCGCGCCGGCAACTTCGCCGTCTATGTGAGCGGAAAAAACCTGACCGCCATTGTCGAGATAGATCTCCGGTGTGGCCACCATCGCCTTGTCGGACTCTTCCAACACATGCAGGTCTTCGATCCATTCCGCGTTTAGCGCAGCAAAGCGCGGCAGAGCGGAACGGTCATTGCGGTGGATTTCGACAGGACGGGTCATAAGTCGATAATGTCCTCCGGTTAGAAGTCGGTCAACGACTACCTAATCATCCGTGCCTAATACGCTATCCATCACAGCGACACGTTCACCGCGAACCTCTGGCGAGACGCTGGCTTCGCGTAGTCGGTCCAGACGGACTAGCGCCATCGCTTGCGTACCGCTTACATGGAGCACCTGTCCGACACTGCGTTCACCAGCTTTGATCTTGTCGCCAGCCTCCGCAGGCCCGCTCAAAACAAGGCCGCGCATCCGTTTGCGCACGGTTGTCATCCGCCGCATGCGCGAGACCACTTCCTGACCGACGAAACAGCCGCCGTGGAAGTCCACGCCGTTCAGCTGATCCATACAGGCATCGGCCGGAAATGTGCTGGCCGTGCCGAAATCCCATTCACTGTCAGGCACACCGAGGGACAGGCGGTGCGCGTCCCAATCGCCCGTGCTGGCCTTTTTGTTGTTCGAGATTAACCGACGCCCAAGGGCAGGCAAGCGCGGGTCCGTATCACCGACCTCGCAGTCATCATCGCAATTCCAGAGGCAGTGGACATTGAGAGTGTCCGACACATCCTCGATCTCAATTGGAGCGCGAAGTCGGTACATCTTCAATCGCTTATGCAGCGCCTCACCCATGGTATGAGGAGCATCAAGCAGCAAGTAATCGCCGCGATCCGTGATAAACATATCTGCGATAATCTTGCCCTGCGGTGTCAGCAGAGCCGCGAAGGTCACGGGCGCACTAAGCGAGTTGGTCACCAGACCGGACAGCCAGTCCCGCACGCCTTCACCTGACAGTTTTAGAACGGTCCGGTCGCGGCGTTGGATCAGCATAGCGAGGACATAGGCGGGCAGACAGCTTCAAACAAGACGCAGACCGCCTCAAACCAGACTCTGTCGATTTTCCGATAATCTGGAACGATTTTTATTGAATAACAATAAGAGCGTTCCTACCTCATTAGTATAGGACACTGACGTAGACATTGAGGAGAGGGACGTAGATGCCAACTTTTGAAGCCCAGATTGAGCAATCCAAAAAAGAAGTCGCCGAGGCACAGAGCAAGATTTCTGAGCTGTCGTCGCAGATCGACACGGCCCGGTCCAAGATGAGTGAAGGCACGGATATCAGCCTTGATATTGAGACAGCCTCGCTCGACGATGTCCACGCTCACACCGACCTGATGAACGCCAATATTGCCGAACTCATTATGGGTCTGGACGACGTCACAGCTGGCTTTTCCAAAGATTTTGATGCCATGCGGTCCAAGACCGGGTGGGAAAAGTTTGTGGGCGTTTTCTCTAAGCAGCGCTCGGAAAGCTTGCGGCAGGAGCGCATTCGCGCCGCCACGATCGAGGATAAGCTGCAAGACCTGATTGCCAAGTCCAATACGATCCAAGCGATGTTGCAGGAACAGCTCAATGAGCTGGGTCGCCATAAGGGCCAGGTCGAAGCCAATTTGCAGGTCACGCTGGCTGACCGCGAAGCGGCGGTCACGACACTTGAACAGATCAAAAGCGAAATTAAGGCGCTCGATCCGCAGATTATCGAGCTGGAGAACAAACTCTCTGTCTCCACAGAACCTAAAGAACGCGCGCAGTTGGAGTCCGAACTCGCGACCGTCAATTCACGTCATAATGAGCTGGCGCAGCTCGAGCAGGTCAAACTGTCCGAAAGCCAGACGTTGGAGCGCTACATCGAGAAGGGTAAGACCTGGATGGACAGCCTTCAGAACCAGATCGCAACCCAGATGGTTCTGCTCAACAAGCTGACAACCGATACCAAACAACGGGTCGTGCTTTATGATGCGCTATCGAAATCACTGAAGACCGCGCAGCAGCAGGATGTCGCACATAAGATCAACGAAATCGGCGTGGCGACGGATAAGGAAGCGCAGGTCGCGATGGCTGCAATCGGGGCCGCCACAAACAATAAAATGGCCGAAATGATGGAAAGCCACGAAGAGCATATCGTCTTTGCGCGCAAAGTTCTGGAAGAAAAGGCCAAAGCAGACGAACGGTTCGCCCGACGGTTTGAGAAGATCGTCGAGAAGCATGATGCCAATGCTTATGGCGAAAGCTCTTAAGGACTGTCTCAGATTTGAGCACCTCCATGGATCTCGACCTCACCTATACCCACCGCGTGCTCGACAATGCGCGCGCAGCGCGGCGTTATTTCGCCAAATTCGAGCGCATCATCGGCCATCTGCGCTCGGTCGCACAACTCTCCGTGGAAGAACGACAGCTCAGTAAGGGAGAAGGCGATATTCTTGGTCAGTATTTGGTCGATTTGAACAACAGCTTCACCGCTCTATCCTACAAATATCTGATGACTAACCGGGCCAAAAATTCCGGCAAAATCAGCATCGATAAAACGGAGTCTGGATTCCCGATATTTTCGGAAATTATCCAACTGGCATCTGACGCCACACAGGCCAAAAAACACCTAAAATCCCTGCCTGATCAGGAGCGTATGAAGAAGGATATGGTCAGCCATATCTTGACCGAACAGTCCGCGCCGACGGCGCTGCAATATGCGCTGGCTCAACGTATTTATTACGAAACGCTAGACAGCCAACCGCTCTTTTTGTCCCAGAACCATCCGCAAGCCGTCTGGGTCGGCAAGGATCTGAAAAAGCGCAAACGTCGCTATATCGTCCATTGGGCGGTCTATGATTCAAAGACTAATATTCCGGTCGTCTACCTGATGGAGCTGGATGATACAGGGTCGCGTGCCCTACCCAATGATGAGCGCCGCTGGCCGCGTTTACAAGACGCGCTGATGGCGCAAGCCGTGTCGGAGCTGAAACTCCTCACTATTGCCAAAGGCTTCGATGAAGACTTTTCCAACATTCATCCCAAATCACTACGCCGCTTCCATCTCGGCCCGATGCATAGCCACGCCTTCACCGAACAACACGGCCCAATCCGCGACGTATTGGCAGAGGCAAGCGGGCAACCGGGGCTAGATTGGGCTTTGGCTTGGACTGTGGAAACACTGCTATCTGAAGGTCAGAAATGGGTCAAAACTGGCGTGTTCAACGCGGCCTGGCGACAGGTCTATAAGCTCGATGCTTACGGCCTCGACGGCAAGACCGATGGCTATACCGACATCAACCGCTCGCTCATCCTGCCGCACCGCGCCTATCAGGTGATGGAAGAAAAACATTCGGGCAGTTTCGACGGCATCCGCAAATATGTCGTCGGCCATAACGACAACATCCTCAGCTATACGTAAGGCCTCATGTCCAACCCATCTGACCTCATGGAAATCAAAGAGAGCGCGATCCGCGAAAAGATCGCGAGCGCACAATCCATGCTGGATGGGTTCGACCATACGCCGCGCCTGGCCAAAGCGCGCGACGTTGCGCCCTCATCCGGGCGATCGCCGGGTATTCCGGGGCGTCGCCGTTTCCGTTCCACGACGCCCGGCCTCGTCACCCAAAGCACGGCCCGCGCCGAAGGCGTCAACCTGATCGCGCGCGTCGAAGCGACCAGCGACGATGATGATTTGATGAGCCCAGTTCAGGCGGGCGTGCTGCACGGCTTACGCCGCGCGCTAGCCACGGCCCTCACCGTTGTCGATCAATATGCCGATGCGACGGGCTTGTCCGCGCTCATGAAAGACAATCTAGAAGGCAAGTTGGCGAGCAGCCAGTCGACCGCCTTCTCTGAAGGCCTTGCCGCCGCCTCCGTCATCGCCCTGCATGTCTTCGCCAATATGGCGAGCTTCCGGCTCTCAACCCTGCATGAAGCGGGCGAACTGTCCATTGATGTTGGTGATGTCGAGGAAGTGCTGACTGATAATCCGCAGCTCGCCCTGACCGGGGCGCTGTGGGAACTCGACCAGACGTTAGCTCTGTTCGCCGATGATGACACCAAGCTGATCCCGACCGTCACGGCGTTTCTTGAGCAGCTGATGGACAAGGCCGCAACGCGCGCCGCCAACCTCCCCCGGCTCGACGCGTTCACGTCTGTCGCATACCGCGTCGAGGAAGATGATTTTGAGATCCGGGGTTTTGAGGCGGCATCGCGCGCCCGCTCCACCACCCTGACCATGACGTTCAAAAAACCGAACGAGGTCGTTGGTAATCACATCGCCAAATATCAGTCCATGAAACTGTCCAAAATGCTGATGGCCTATGATTTTGAACGCAAGCTCAATCCGTTTGCAGATTTGGGCGGGTTCATCTTCACCTTTATGGGCGACGGCCTGCCGGGCACGGGTAAGACGATCCTGATCCAGATGATGGCGGGTCTCATCAATGATTACTGCCAAAATGCGGGCTATCCGTTCCGCTACGCTAATCTGTCCACGGAAAGCATCGATAGCTATCAGGGCAAGTCGGCACAGAATGCAAAGGCCTTCATTCGTGAGATTATTGATCCGAACGTGATCGGCTTCGGGACGATCGATGATATCGACCAGCTGGCCGGTATACGTGGAGACCGGCAAAGTTCTGCCGGGCAGTTAGAGATCACGGCGGTCCTCATGGAAAGTTTCGCCGGGGCCAATACGGTCGTGCGCGGTAATTGCACATTCGGTATGTTTTCCAATTATCCCGAAAAAGTGGATGACGCGCTGCGCCAACGTGCGTCCGCTCGTTTCCTCGTCGACGGCCCCCAGACGCGCGACGACTATATCGACATTCTGCACCTACTGATGGGTAAGAACCACGACATCCCTGTGGGCGACCATGATCTGTTCGAAGCGCAGGCCATTAAGAAGGCGGTCAAAGCCAGCTATGAAAGTTACGCCCGCCCCAAGGAAGAGGCACTGGAAGCGGTCTTCGATGCCGTCAAAAAGAGCACGGGCAAGCTCGACACTATCGCCAAGCTCGGTACCTATCTGAAAGCTATTCAGGCCGCCGATCCGCGCTTCACCGGACGCGCGGTCAAAAATATCACCGACGCCGTCAAAGTCCGCGCCATGGACTTTGAACTCCCCGATGAATGGATGGAAGACACATCCCTGTTCTTGGACAAAGACTATGACACCAAACGCGCCATGATCGCCGACCTCGCCACTGAAATCACAGTCGACATGGTGATCCAGGAAATCAATCGCTACGCCGATTCAGAGTTCCGCTACGCGGATAAGAGCGATGAAGTGGCGATAGACAATATGGTCCGAGACTTCGAACGGCAGGAAGAGGCGAAGCGGCGGTATTTGGAGGGGAAGGAGTGAGAAAACCTTACTATTATTCTCGTCAGCTAGATAAAAATGCTCTGACTTCTCTAAATTGCCCAAAATGCTCCTCGCAATATCTCGATGCGTATTGCACAAATACATTTGGCCTTAGGGGTGGCAGTAAAGAAGTCCTTATTTCTTCGATGACCGGCGAAAACTGCTCAATAGACAAGGTCGGCATTGAAGATGCTCTTTTTTCAAATGGAGTTCAAATTGGCTTTAACTGCTTAGAGTGCAATTGCAGCTTCGCAGTATGTCTAAATTGGCACGAAGAAAAAATCTCGGTTGATCTCGCGGGACCCGCCCCATGATGCGCCTCGTCAAAGCCGGGCTCATGTTTGGGAACCTTTATGAGGTGTCCTCGCCCGCTATGGTCGAGCGTTATAATCGGGCGCTGGATTATTTGATTGGTAAAAAATCTGAGCTGACCGAATTTCATATCGACATTGCTGGGTATTCGCCAGAAATCGCGCATGAGTTTGATGACGAGCTTTATCTGAACCCGCACGGGGCGAACCAAATGTTCATTCTGCTCTCGACGGACCAGAAGACAGCGCCGTTGCTCGGCTCACAATTTTCGACCTCACGGTCTATCCTGCGCCGCTATATTGATGAGAACGAAGATCAGCTGTTTGCCCTGACCGCGCGCGAAGCGGTGGCGGGCGAGCTGCTTGATTCCGTGTTTAAGATCAGTGAACCGGCTGACCTACTCGACATCAACCAGATCGAAGTCACGGCAGACACCGCCCAAGCCCATGTCAAAGAGGCCGAAACGCTCGGCAAGCAAATCGACCGCTTCATGACGGAAGAGGATGCGTGGTGGGACGATGTATTGATTGCGGAAATGATTGAGCTGGCCAAACGCACGGGCAATATTCAGCGCAACCCGGTCAAGCTCGACGGCAAGGTCTTCCAACAAGGCAATTATTACACCTCCCATTTCGGGGGCGTCTATGTGTTCCGCGATGCGGATACGCCCACCGTGATTGCGCGAACCAAAATTCCCGGATTGGACTCGCTGGATATTCCGCAAACCCTGACCCTTGATGATCGCGAAGCGATTTCCGATTGGCTCTACCAAGAAGGGCTGACCGAATTGATTGTGCAGCGCCCAAATCAAGATAGCGCGCTCGTGATCCGCCAGAAAATGGACTTCATCGTCGCCTCAACCGCAGGCGATAAGGGCCACGATCTATCCGATATGTCGCGCCAGAACATGCGTCAGCTTGAACGCCACTATGCCAATGATTTACCCCCTGAATTTACTGGGCTGATGGACGTCTGGCGCTGGGCATCGATGGGCGGTCGTGTGCCAAAAGTTGGCCCCAAGCATCCGGCCTTTTTCTACGCCCTGAGGGGGTCGCAACATCGCGACCGCGATCTGGTCAATATGTTGCTATCCGACCTGTCGCGGCTGGATTTCCGCCAGCTCTTTATCTGCCACAAATCCCTATTCTACGATGCCTATCGCGACTGGTCCGATACGAAGAAAGACTTTGTCGTCCGCTTCCTCGAAGAAGAATATGCGATCGACAAGGCGGGCGCACGCGAAACTCTGTTTGGCAAAGAACCGAGCATGAGGGAGCCGACCTCGCGCGGGAATCCCAAGCGACAATCCTCAAAACGCAATCCGTGGGACCCAGATAAATCGTCAAGCCGCCGAGGCGGGAGCGATGATGACGACGATGATATAGATTATGATGACGACTGGCGTCATCGCTCCGCCGAACGCCGCGCCTATGATAAACGCAAGCGGGAAGCTGAAAAATCCAAGAGCCAGACCAAAGGCAGGAAACGGAGGAAATAGATGTTCGGCCTTATCCGCAATATCGTGATTATTTTTCTACTGCTCAGTGTCGTTTATGCTGTGTTGAGTTTCACCGCGCGGTTCAAACATCGAAGGCTTCTTGAAGCTGAATATGAAACGCTATCAGACTTCGACAAAATGGCGGAAAGTGAAGATGATTTCGTCGCGCGCGGCATGAAAGCCTATACGCGCTCTTACCGCCCCAAACTTTTGCTCGGCGTTTTCATCATCCCATCCCTGATCGGCTTTGGCCTGATCTGGCTCGCCCAATATGGTTAGACCCGACCGCTAAGAGGACACGTCATGAAATATCTGCGACATATTCCAGCCTTCATCCTGTTCGTTGTTGGCGCTGTTCTGCTCAATTATTATTTGCCTGACCGCGATGTCGTTCAGATCGTCGGGACAGAAGTCAAACGGATCGACGTTGAAACGGGCGCACCCTTTTGGGACCGCGCCGATATCGGAACGGTCGAAGGCGCGACACGCGACGTGCGCTTCATCAATGCGCAAGACAAAAATGGCCGAACGCGGGTCTATCGCAATGAGGATACAGGCTGGGGGTTTCCGCCCTATTTCAAATTTGACAGTGGTGACGTCACAGCGCTGGCCCAAAGCCTCGACAAAGGTGATGGTGATTGGGTTGCGGTGCGCCACTATGGCTGGCGGATCAAACTCTTCTCAATCTTCCCCAATGCAACCTCGATCAAGCGCGTGTCAGGACCTGACGCCCTGCTGATCCCTTGGTTCAATATCGTCTTCATCGGCCTTCTGCTCGGTCTGTGGTTCTGGATCTGGCGCACTATTCGGCGCTTTAAGGCGGCACGGATCGATCCGACATTGGACAAGGTCGGCGATAGTGTCGGTGACGCCGCGCGCGAAGTCGGCGAAACAGTCGGCGAAGGGCGCACGCAAGTCCAAGGGTTCTGGCGGAAACTGTTTGGGTCCCCGGCGCCAAAACCACCAAAAAAGTAACGCGCTATTGAGTTGAGCGCCCTCGCGCCCAGCGGTCTGATAGAAAGACACCAGCGAACAGGATGATGATAGAGAGCAGAGTCAGTAATCCGCCCCACAACCAGTGGGGGCCACCCCAAATATCGGCCAATATACCGGTATCGGACCGGTAATAATCGCCTGCCACTTCGGCATTGCCGATAAAGAAATAACTAAATCCGCTTAGCGCCGTCAGGCACATGGCGATCGCCACAATATAGGCGATATATTGGAGAGCGCGGCGCGGCAGCTTCCAACCGATCAATCCCATAATGACTGCGCCCGCACCTAACGTCGTCATCGTAAATCCGTCTGCGGCCCAGATCAGCGACAAAGCGAGCAATCCGGCAAGGACTAGAATTGCAGATCGGTAAAAGCTGAAGGCCCGTGTCATCACGATCATCAAAACGCCGAACAGGCTGGGGCCAAGTAGGCCGAACACTACGACCATAGCGCGCGAAAAACCGCTGCTTGTTGCCGTTAGAGCGACGCCGGAAAAGTCTGGGAAAACGGTCAGTTCGATAAACTCTCCGCCCGTAATAATCGCGCCGAGCCCATGCCCGAATTCATGCGCCCAGGTCGATAGAAACAGCACGGGAAGACGCACCAGCGGAAACTGCATCACCATATAAACAATGAAGCATAGACCCCAAAACTGCATCGCCGGAAGACGCGGCGGAACGGATGGTGAGGGTGTAGGAGGCGAACCGGACATAGAGCTTGATAGGCCGCCGGCACTGATGCGCAAGCGTGGTTGATTGAGAACTATTAGACTTTGTCTTCGGCGCGGCTAGCCGTCAGTCGAGCCTCGGCGGTCTCTGCCGTTTCCAGACGCGTATCGGCAATATCGAGCGAGAGGCGTTCCCGCGCCAATAACTGCCTTTGTTCGCGCAACCCATCGCGTTCACGTTCGAGGTGAAGGCTGATAGATCGGGTAGTGGTCCCAGCGATGGCCGCAACCTGAAACCGGCCAATCTCCGAATCAGCCTCAAGCCCATCGCCCTGCGCGTGCAGCGCATCGATTCGGCGCGTCAGTTTGGTTTCCCGCATGCCAACCGCGTCGATGCGCGACTGGATGGCCGCCCGTTTGAGGGCCAGTATCTTACGAACTGACATGGTCTAACCTCCTGATCCTTGTCGCTTTTGCCATTAATAGACGCCCTTGCGTGAGAGTGTCTCGGCCAGATGAATTGCCGAAGCGACGGCGGCATAATGTTCGGGCCGGATTTGATCGCCGACCGGCACCGTCGCATGGAGCGCCCGCGCACAAGGCGGATCGGAATGGATCAGAATGTTATGCTTTTTGGCCTGTTCGCGAATGGCGAAGGCGAGACCATCGACACCCTTTGCAACACAAATCGGCGCACCGCCCGCCGCCCGGTCCCACTGCAGCGCGACAGAATAGTGGGTCGGGTTGACGATGATAACATTGGCTTTTGCAACATCGGCTAACATGGTCGAGTTCGCAATTTCGCGCGCGCGCGCGCGGCGCTGACCCTTCATGAACGGGTCGCCTTCATTCTTCTTATTCTCGTCCTTTACCTCTTCAAAGGTCATGCGAAGTTTCAGAAGATGAGACCATTTAGCGAAGGGTAGATCGATTGCCGCAATCAAGCAGGTCGCAGCGATCATCCAGCCCAGCAGCAAAAGGCTTTCTTGCGCCATCTTGGCGAAGAGATAGCCTTCGGGGCGGCCGATCTCATGACTGACTTCACTGACGAGGCGGTAAAGATAGGCGCCGGACGCAATACAAACGATGATCAGCTTAGCGGCCCGTTTCGCGAATTCCGCCATTCCGTCCCGACCATATTTCTGCTTCGCATTGGAAATGAGACTGATTTTGGAGAGTTTGGGTTGTATTTTTTCAGGTGCGAAGATGATGCTGCGCTGCACGACCAGAGCGGCAAGCACCGCCGCCATCATCACAAGCAAAAGGGGTACAAACGCAAACACGACCGTTCCGAGTAGATCCGTTGCCGCGCCGCCCTTCAGAACCAGTTCGCCAGCCCGTTCCGGATATTCGAGCAACCCTGAGAGCTGGGACAGCATATTCATGCCGAGCGTCCCGCCCAGCGTCATGATTGCGATCGCGACCCCGATATAGAGCGCGACAGACGCCACTTCGGAGGATTTGGCAATATCGCCCTTCTTACGGGCATCGTCGATCTTGCCCTGGGTCGCCTCAAAACTCTTTTCTTGGCCTGTATCGTTACCCTCTGACATCGCGCTATCCCGCCTCCACCATCAGGGCCATGAAGGAGTCGACCCACGCCGTCATCATCGCGCCCGCGCAGATCACGAGCAGAAGCAGGCCCGCCATTGTCATGCCCGGAAGACCAACAAAAGAGACGAGTAGTTGCGGCATGGCACGGTTCAAAAAACCGAGAATGAGATTGTAGGTAAAGTTCAGAATGACGAAGGGTAGCGCCAGCGACAGGCACAGCCGCAACAATCCGACCATAATTTGCGTCACCCAATTGGCTGAGGCCTCAAGGTCCAGCATCGTTCCCACCGGCATATCGTTGAAACTGTCGGCCAACACACCGATTAGCGCAATATGGATGTTCATGGAGACAAGCAGCGTCACGCCTGCGAGCATAAGCAGGGTGCTGATCGTCGTGTTCGGTTCAGTTGCGATCCCCTCACCCAGGACCTGCGACAGAGACAAGGACTGGGACACAATCATGCCGAGAATTTGCAGCGCGTGGATCGCCATCCGTAAGGCAAACCCCAGCACGAACCCGGTCATGGCTTCGGAGACCAGAAGGGTGACGACGCCAGCGTCGCGCAGGGCCGCCAGATCGTCCTGCAAAACCGGATAAAGAAGAAAGGCCGTCATCGCAGCAATGCCAAGACGAAACCGGGCCGGAACGGCGCGTTCTCCGAATACAGGCACCAGCATGAAGAAGAGCGACAGACGCGCGAACAGACCGAAAATTGGCCAGATCATTTCAACTAACGGACCGAAAGCCTCCGCCAGTCCTGCCAGCAATTCTGCTGACCCGCCCACGGGCTAAGCCGTGCCAAGGATAAGCGGTTTTTCGTTCGCGGCAATCTCTGCATAGGAGAGGACTGGATTTTTGACGCCTTTTGTCTTGAGAACAGATCGAACAAACCGTCGCCAGTGACCGGGCGCAGCAATCACAGCATAGCTACCGCTCCGCGCTGCCGTATCAAGCTGGGCGCGGACATCGTGGGCGAACTGATTAAACTCATCCGGTGATAAAGCGATGTCAGACCGCCCGGCCTCGTCTCGCGTTTCGCGTTCGCCAATTTTGGTCGTCCACGTATCCCCGATCCGGATGATCGGTAATTGCCCGGTTTCGTTCCGATATTGACCGACAAACTGGCGCGACAAGCGCTGGCGCGCCACATCAGTAATCGCTTCAGCATTGAGGTTCGCCGATTTTCCGTCAGCGACCGTTTCCAGCAGCAAAGGCAGATTACGAACAGAAATCCGCTCTTCCAGCAGCAGGCGCATGACGGAGTGCAGTAATTCAATCGGCGCTTTGTCTGGGAAGAATTCGTCCATCAGCCGTTTATTACCATCGGCGCGATCAGACGCGGTAACCCCTTTAAACGCGTCCAGCGTTTCGCGCAGGGAACGGCGCGTTAGCAAAGCGGGCAAATTATCTTGAATGACTTCAAGCAGATGTGTTGCCAGCACTTCAACCGGCGCAACTGTGGTGACACCCAATAGAGTGAGTTCATTCTCGCTCTCTGGATCGACCCATCGCGCAGGCGCTTTGAAGACCGGTTCTTGCGTCGTGTCGCCTGGAATGTGGGCGTGTTCAGTCGCCTCAATCAGGGCCAGACGGCGGTCAGCCATTAAAGTCTGCGTTGCCATATCCGCACCGTGCAAGCGGATGCGGTAGCTATGACGCGGCAAGGAGGCGTCATCCGACAGGCGGATCGGCGGTAGGATGAACCCATATTGCGTCGCAATATATTTGCGAATCTTCTGCACCCTTTTATCGACGCCAAATTCTGTGCCCATAACCGTGCCAACAAGATCGCGCGATAATTCGACGGACAGTTCATCCAGGTCGAGCATGTCGCCAATCGTCGGTTCAGGCACAGCTTCCGGCACGGCGGCATCTTCTTCGACTTGCTTGGCCTCAGTGGATTGCTTCTGCCAGCTGACAAAGGCCATCGTACCCAGACCGGCCGCACCGATCAGAAACGGAATCATTGGCAGGCCGGGGAAGGCCGCGAAGACAATCATGATGCCGGCAACGGCGGCCAAGGCGGCCGGATGGCGACCGAACTGATCCAGCAGGGCCAAGTCGACCGCGCCGTCACCGCGTCCGCGTGACAATAACAGACCCGCAGCAATGGAAATGATCACAGCAGGGATCTGACTGACCAAGCCATCGCCAACAGTCAGGATCGCATAGTTGGACACCGCTTGGCCAAATGACAATCCGTGAACGCCCACACCAATTGCCATGCCGGCAAAGAGATTGAGCAAGGTGATCAGGATACCGGCGATCGCGTCGCCCTTCATAAATTTCGACACGCCGTCGAGTGAGCCGAGGAAGGCCGTTTCTTCCTGCTCACGTTCGCGGCGGCGGCTGGCTTCTTCGTGACTGATCGCCCCGGCGGCGAGATCGGAATCGATCGCCATCTGTTTGCCCAGCATCGCATCAAGGGCGAAGCGGGCGCCAACTTCGGCCATCCGGCCTGCCCCTTTGGTGATGACCATGAAGTTCACGATAACGAGTACCGCGAAGACGATCAGACCAATCGCAATATTGCCGCCCATGACAAACATGGCAAAGCCTTCAATGATCGACCCGGCGGCGTCTGTGCCCGTATGGCCTTCGCCAATGATCAATTTGGTCGATGAGACGTTGAGCGACAGGCGTAGCAGGAGTGAGGCCAGTAGAACCGAGGCAAAGGCCGAGAAGTCGAGAGGCTTCTCGACAAACAGCGTCATGGTGAAAATCAGGATGGCAAAGGCAAAGGAAATCGCCACGCCCATATCCAGCACCCACGCTGGCATAGGCAAGATCATCATGACGATGACCGCCATAAGGCCGACGGCAAGCCCGACAGTGGCGCGGCGTGAACTCATTCCCCGATCCGGCCCCTATGCGCCGACAATGGCAGGCAGAACCTGATTATCGAATAGAGACAGGCAAATATTCGTCATAAAGCCCAAGGTCAGAAACATCACAACCAGCATGGCCGCGAGTTTCGGCACAAAGGTCAATGTCATTTCTTGGATCGAGGTCAACGCCTGAACTAGGCCCACGACCAGACCCACGACAAGCGCTGAGATCAGGAGTGGCATCGCCATCAAAGCGGTCGCCCAAAGGGCTTCACGCAACAGGTTGAGAACCTCGACTTGATCCATCAGATCGGCATCCGCAGTAGCTCTTGATAGGCTTCAACCACACGGTTTCGGACGGTCACGGCTGTTTCCAAGGCCATTTCTGCATTGGCGAGTGCCTCGACAACAGATTGGGCGTCCGTCGTGCCTGCCGCATATTGTGTAGCCGTGGTCTCGACCGATTGCATGACTTCAGAAAAGCTCTCCACCCCTTTGGCGAGCATCCCGCCATCATTGGGCTTCGGCGCATCGAGAGCCGTCGGGGCGGTGACGCGCTTGGCCGTTCCGTAATGGCGAGCCGCACCTGAAAGGGCAGCGGAACTTGAGGAAATATCCATAATCAGCGGCTCAGCAGACCGAGCAGGCCACGATACATTTCGCCCGCTTGTCGGAAGGTTGTTAGATTGGCTTCAAAACTACGGCCGGCCTCACGGGCATCCGCCATTTCAATAATCATGTCGACATTAGAGAGTTCAACAAAGCCCTCTGCATTTGCCAACGGGTGGTTGGGGTCATGCATCAGTTCTCCCTGAGACTGATCGAGCGAGGGCCGCGAAGCGCTCACGGTCGACGCGCCAGTTTCAAGGTCAACGCGCTGAGCAAAGCTCATCATCTTGCGTTTATATCCATGCGTATCGGCATTGGAGAGGTTTTCGGACGCCACGGAAAGACGCTGGGACTGAGCGCGCATGCCGGAAGAGGCGGCGCTCATTGTTTGGGAGAGTGGGTCGATCATCAGCGAGAAATCCTTTCTACGCAGGCGGTGATATTAGGGAGGATCAGAGGTTCTTTCCGACCGCCGTTTTCATGAGGCCAAGAGTGGAGCGGTACATGGAGATCGCCAATTGATGATCTTGTTTGGCGGCAGCGCCACGCATCAGCTCTTCTTCTAGACTGACGGAATTGCCATTTGGCGAGCCGACAGTCGGACGTTCAATGACGGCCATTGGATCCAAGCTCGCTTCGCCTTGACCCATCGCTTGCGCTTTCAGCACAGCGGAAAAGTCGGCAACATCCTTGGCTTTATAGCCCGGCGTGTCCGCATTCGCGATATTTTGAGAGATAAGAGCGTGTCGTGTGGCCGCATGTCGGGCCATAGAGGACGACAAGGCCAACATCGAAACAGGCTGTGAAACCGGGGGCGCCATGATCTGCAATCCTTGCAAGAGACGTTAATGCTGTGTTGAGATTTAGGACAGATGGTTAAACCAATGGTTAACAAGCCTGTAACGATTTAAAGCCCCAAATACTCCTGAGCCCTGGAAGGGCGCTTACATGTCCACCTTCTCACAACTCACAGCCGCTTTTGATGACCCGCTGCCCAGCCTGGTCACCTATTCAGGTCGAGTTTTGTCCTGCGCGGGACAGACTGTTCAAGTTGAAGGGCTGTGCGGGAAGGCAGGTATCGGCACGAGCGTTCTGATAAATGGTCGACAGCGCGGTGATGTTATCGCGGATGACGGACAGAGCATTACGGTGGCTCTTTACGGCTCAACTCAGGGCCTCACCTCTGGGATGCATGCGAAGCTTGTCCCTGAAAAACCGTTGAGCCCCGGTCCGGATTGGCTTGGCAAAGTCCTCGACTTTGATGGTCGCGATGCATCTGGTAACCGTCCGCGCCCCGGCGACATTCCCGCCAATATAAACGCATCCCCGCCGCCTGCTGGCCATCGCCGTACGCTCGGCCAACGCCTTTGCACGGGTTACTCAGCCATCGACACGTTCTTGCCGATTTGTCGCGGTCAGCGTGTCGGCCTGTTCGCTGGGTCCGGGGTCGGCAAAACTTCGCTCCTTGGTGGGCTAGCAAAGGGCAGTAATGCCGACATTACGGTCATTGCCTTGATCGGTGAACGCGGCCGCGAAGTCCGCGCCTTTGTCGATGAAATCGTCGGCTCAGAAGCGATGCGAAACACCGTCGTTTTTGCGGCTACATCCGATCAACCCCCGGCCGCCAAACTCCGGGCGGCGCGATTGGCCATGGCGACGGCAGAAAGCTTTCGTGATCAGGGAAAACACGTCCTGTTTCTGTTCGACTCCCTCACTCGCTTTGCTCAAGCCCACCGTGAAGTGGCCTTATCGGTCGGTGAAACCCCAGCCCTGCGCGCCTTTCCACCCTCAACCTTCCCTGCGTTGGCCCAGCTTTGCGAACGGGCGGGACCGGGTACAGAAGGCACACACGGCGATATTACCGCTGTCTTCTCTGTTCTGGTTCAAGGCTCAGATATGGAAGAGCCCATCTCAGATACGGTGCGCGGTATCCTCGACGGTCATGTTATTCTTGACCGGGCGATTGCGGAAGGCGGGCGTTATCCCGCCATCGATATTGGTCGGAGTATTTCGCGGTCTCTGCCGGCTGCTGCTAGTGATGAGCAGAATGCGGTTCTATCACGCGCGCGAAGTTTAATCCGTCGCTATGAGGATGGTCGATTGATGGTACAGTCGGGGCTCTATGCGGCGGGAACAGATCCACTGCTGGATCAAGCCGTCATGTGTCAGCCTAAACTGGATACATTTCTGCAGACACGATCAGAGGCAACAATTGAGGAGAGCTTTGACGCTCTAAAAGCTGTGGTCGCCTAAGTGGCGTTCGAGATTAGCAAGCTGAACAGGCCCGCAGACCCTAATCCACTATTCCCACTCAATAGGGTCAAAGCACTCGCCCCTGGGGTCAATGCATCAGGCCCGTTCTCAAGTTGCCGCTGCAAAATAAAATCACGGATCGTCGACTGAATACCATCGTCAGTGGCCAGGGCTGCGCGGGGGTTAGGTCCCAATCGCTGCTCGCCACGTTTCTGAAGATAGTCAGCCTGCTTATCGACATCCAAATTGGAGAAACCGTCTGGCAGAATGAAGGCCGCACTAAACACTTCCATCAGAGGCGCGCTGCCGATGACCTTAAACCAGAAAGAGCGATCCGATGCGCTATCACGAGCGAGCGCGCCAATATCCTGCTCAAAATTAAGAGCCAATCGCAGATCGGGCTCTTGTTCACCCACGGCAACTTGGAACGCTTCATCCTGATAATTTTGGACAAGCTCATCGACTTTACTGCTGGTGAGGCGGATCAGGCCGTCGCTGTCAGCTTCGAAAACACGAGCCAATTCAATAAAGTCTGTATTGTTTAGACGGCGGGCGAACCCGCTTGGATCGTCTGGACCATCGGAGATGATACGACGAACAAAGGCGCCCTTATCGATCTCCCCTTCAAGGCCGAAGCTCTGCAAGACCGGCCGCAAGAGCTGCCGATCGCCCATGAGGTCATCTAGGGAAAAGGGCTCAGAGAGTTTTTCGCGCATGCCGGCGACATTTCGCTGAATGTCGCTTGAGGTTTCAAACGTCGCTTGTTGGCTCTCTTGCGTCGATTGCAAGAAGGCCCAACCCGGCAGGGAACCCCCGATAAGACTGGGCGCAATCGGCATGGTTTAACTCGCGACGGCCATGTCAGCCTGCACATCACTGTCTGATACGGAGGTCAGGCCCAGCAATTCGGCTTCAATCGGAACCAGCGGTTTTAGACGGCACAGCGACGAATAGGTGCGGCCATCCACCCAAGCTTTGTAGGATTTCAACAACATGTCCGAGAGCGGTGTGTTCTCAAAGACACTAGTCAAGGTTCGGAATTGTTGTTCGACCAAATCGCAAGCTTCATCACCCGCCGCGTCCCCGGACAGCAAAGTTTGGACGGCATAGTAAAGCCGGGTGACAGGCGTGCGAACATCATCCGGATGGATCACATCAGATAAGCGAAGTACATTGATGCCTTCGCCTTCAACGCAAATCTGGCCGCGTTTAGGGCCATTAGATAGAAGCGCACCATTGACGAGAAATTTCTCGTTCGGTTTTAGACTGATAAGCAGACCGGCCATGAAACGTCCCTATGCGGCTTCAGAATTGTCGACAGTCTCGCTCGGACGGCCAAGCAGTCCTTGAAGAATGGCGGTGTTGATTTCGACGAGAACGTCCACTGTGCCTGTCCCGCTATATAAACCATGTGTGTGGAAGCGAACGAAGCGACCCAGGCTGAGCAATTGCGCGGCCAATGCATCATCAAGCTGATTGTCGGCATGAACCAAATCAACGATCAGCATATCCCATAGTTTTAGATTTTCGGACAGGACGGTGGCGGCGTCGGGCGTAAGTTTGAAGTCGAGGCCGGTAAAAGGGCGAAGGCTGGCTATGGATTTCTGAAAAACCTGAACTTCGACTTCGCGATCTGATCCAGTTGCGCGGCCCGTTTTGTGGTATGCGCTGTGCGCATTGAAGGCGTGAGCGGTCATCAGAGCCATAGCGAAATCCTGTGCTACCGAGGCTATCGGTCCGGCGTCGCCTTGGATGGTTTACCGGGAATTTAAAGGTCCCCCGGCCCGGAAGGCCGAGGGGAAATCTTATAGGCTTAGAGCTGGTCCTATCGGAACAGACCCAACAGAGCCTGTGGCGCTTGGTTGGCGATCGAGAGAGCCTGAACACCAAGCTGCTGCTGAACCTGCAGAGCCTGCAGACGCGCGGATGCTTCTTCGAGGTTGGCATCCGTCAGTGTTGAGACACCTGCTTTCAGGCTATCACCGAGCGAGGAAACGAAATCGATCTGGTTGTCGATGCGTCCCTGCTTGGAACCGAACTGAGCGGCGGCGTCGATAGCGCTGTCGAGGATCGTGTTGATTGCGGTCAGAGCGCCAGCAGCGTCTGTCGTAACATCAATCGTATCCAGACCCGCCAAGGCACCAACAGCCTGCGTTTCAGTCGATGTGACACCTGTCCCGGTCAATGAATAGTCCGCGGTGCCTGAAGCTGCACTAAACTGTACGGCTCCACCAGCGGTCGCGGTTGCTGTTAGACCAGCCGTGATGTCGCCTGCTGTCACAGCAGCATTGATAACACCTGCAATACCCGTTGCGATCGCTTGAGCATCCTGACCTGCGGAAGTCTCGTAAGTCAGAGCTTCACCGTCGATTGTAAAGGCGTAGGTCTGATTGCCACCAGCGGCATCAACTTGGATCGCCGTACTGTTCGTCAATGCAGAACCACCCGAAGCATCCTGTGCCGCTGTAAACGTTGCGGCGCCAGCCACTGCACCGCCAGCAGTCACGCCAGTTGCGTTGGTTGTGAGGTTAGCACCCGTGACCGAAATCTGACCCGTTGTGACAGATCCGTCGCTGGCCCGGTTCAAAGAAGACAAGATGTTAATGGAACCGCCGTTATCAAGCAGGTTCAAGCCATTGAACTGTGCAGCAGCGACAGTGGACGTGATTTGCGCAATAGACTCGTTGATGTCGGTCTGGATCTTGGCCTGATCGACATTGCTTTCCTGAGCGGCGATAATATTGTCGCGAATGCTTTGCAGCTCACCAACCACTGCTTCTGATGAAACGCGGGCCACACCAACAGTTGCAGAACCGAGGTTCAGCGAGTTGCTGATCTGCTCGAAACCGGCAACATCAGTTTCCATGACAGTTGCGATCGACCAGATCGCAGCATTATCTTTAGCTGAGTTGATCGACTTACCTGTCGAGATTTCATTTTGAACCTGACCGAGGTTCTTGTTGATACCCTTAAGGGTGTCTAGAGCGACCATCGCTCCGATGTTTGTATTAATACTGGACATTGGATTTCACCTAATGAGCGGGCTTACTTGCCGCGTTGAAATGACTTCGGCCCGATCCATTCAGATCTGCGGGCGAAGGTGACCAAGTCGTCCTGACAATGTGGCCGGAATTCCGACCGCGCTCTCCTGAGCTATGATTTTTATAATCAAGAAGTTTCTAACAAGTGGTGAACTTAAATCGTTTTATTGTAGGGCGAAGCGAGAGACTTCATCACGAGCTGTCCCCCCTGCCGGTCATAGGCCCCCACTTGGCCATCTGAGCGGCCCAAACCCTCAAGTCTGACCCGCGCGTCCCGCGCGCCATTCAATGCGGCAGCAACGAGTCCACGCGCCTGTTCCGCGCGTCGGTTGATAATCGTCATCGCCGTTTCGACTTTTGTCCGATCGACACCTGGCAGACGGATAGCGTTTCCAAGCGTGTCCAAACCCTTCATCGCATTCGCGGTTTCAATTTGGAGATCGCGGAGATCCTGAAAGCGACCGTCCTGCAACACTTCGACCTCGGCTAACAAAGCCCGATCAATCCGCGCCAGCATGTCTAGAATGCGAGTATCGTTCATCACGTCTCTCCCTGCTCGTAGCGGCTCAGCTGTTTATATATAGAGTCTGCCATACCGATCCCGCCCATTTCCGACATTTGCTCCGCCAACTGTTCGACGAAAAAACTGCCAAAGGCTGAGGCCATCTTTCCTTCACCCGATGTCAACGCATCCGCCAAACCAGAATGGGTCAGCATTTGCGCGATAAAAGCCGCTTCAAAATCGGCAGCGACCGCTTTCAGCGCGTCTTGGTTTTGAGGTTCGGTGGCGGACGACGCTGTCTGTGCGACGGGTCGTTGTGGTGAAACCAGAGACTGGGTTGGCGAAATAGGGACCATCATAAAGTCTCGATGACGCATGGCCGTAAACTATAGGTAAACCATATTCGCTTTAGTGAGAGGGTATGCCTGCCCTACCTCATGCGCTTGCGCCTCAGTCTTCGCCGCTTACGGCTCTAGCCCCTGCGAGTGGATCTGTAGAATCCCGTGACGCGCCTCGTAATGCGTCTGGCGATGCGCCGACTCAGAGTTTTGAAGACGCCGTGCAGCAGCAATCTGAACCGGAACAAGACAGACCGCAATCCGACGACGTTATGATTGATGCGAAAGGCGAAAAATCTGAACTTATCCCAATTGCAGAGACCGATGATATCGGGTCGCAACGCCCGCCGACCGACGTCGACCCTGAGGTCTTTCCTATTTTGCAACACCGTCTGCATGTCGATGTTGCGCCTGACATGAGCGCAGCTGAACAGCTCGATGTCGAAAAGAATACCCCCGAAGCCGAGGCCGTTCTGACACTTACCAATTCGGATTCCCGGCAAGCCACAGTCCCAACGGCCGGACTTGGCTCGGCTCCAGCCACGATAACGCCAGATTTACAGACAATTCAATATGGCTCTGGAACAAACCAGACCGCCGCCCCAATTGCCATAGCTATCCCAATTGACCCCGCCGCGACGCTGGTGACAACTGATGCAGTCGCCACAGCGAACATTACGGCCCCTTCAGTAGTGACAGCAGATGCCCCTCTACCCACGGCGATACCTTTAATTGGCGATTCGGGCACAGCCAGTGGCGCGCCAGCCAGCACTCTAGCTGTAGCAGCCAATATTTCAGCGGCGGCAGCAGCACCCGATGACGTTCCCGTCGCCCCTCTCGTGAGTCGGCAGGCTCCGACAATTGATCCCGACCAACCTGTTCCAACACGTATAGTCGAACAGGCCGTAGACACCTCTGATCGGGCTGCGCTCGTTAAAGCGCCAATCGTTGGCAGCGATCCGTTCCGTACGGCCGACCTTGCGGCACTCCCAACTGCCACTACGATGGCTGGCGACAGCACAACCCCGCTAAAGAGCCTTCCCGCCATTCCTATCACACCCGCAGTTACACCACTTGCGGGAATGAGTGACCGATTGGCCGCCACCATTCTGCACTCAACGCAGATGAATGTGCCCGTTACATTGGACAAGATTCCGCAGGCTGTCGTTACGGTAGCTTTGACCGCACGCAGTGCGACCTTGCAGATTGATCCGCCGGAGCTTGGTCGAATCCAACTCGATTATCAGTTCGACGTTCAAGGCCGCACGGTGGTGACCTTGACACCCGAGACTGATGCCGCGCGGGCCGCGCTTGCGGAACGCATGTCGTCCATCACGGCCAGCTTGCAAGCACAAGCAGGCGGCGAAATTGACGTCAAACTCGGATCATCACAGGATTTCGGGGCTGAACGCGGCGATGCTGCAAACTCCGATATGGGTGAAGGCGGGCAACAGTCTGCCGACACATCCGGAGGGGTGACCGAAGGCCATCAATCCACAAACGATCGCGCCCTTGTTGAGCTGCAACGCTTCGCACAGGCGGCTGCCAATGGCGACAGCACTCGCCTTCACATCCTTGTCTAGGACAGACTTATGGACCTTTCGATATTGACTCAGTCATCGAACGTAAATGCGGCCAAAGCCACAAATACGCTCCGGAATGAAGGCACGGAAACAACCGAGTCTGACACAACGACCAGCACAGCATCAGATACGTCGGAGCAGTTTGATACATTTCTGAACCTGCTGACGGCACAGATCCGTAATCAGGACCCGCTAGCCCCGCTGGATTCGACGCAATTTGTGGAACAGCTCGCCACCTTCTCCAATCTGGAGCTACAGGCGAAGAGCAATCAAATTCTGGAAAGCATTGCATCCATGCTGGCGCAACAATTGACGACGCCAACGACGCCTGACGTATAAGATCAATCAGCGATCTTGACGGGATAGATCGAGAATCAAGACGTCGCTGATCCCATCGTCACTAATTTCACGGGCAGCCCGGGCCAGCGTTTCACGCAACACTTCATAAGTGTCAGGCGACGTTAGTTCTGAATCGAAGTAACCCGCATCTGAGAGCTGAAGCAGTTCGCGAATAAAGGCATCGCGAAAGCGCGGTTCTAGGCGGAACATGTCGTCGCGTTTGTCGCCCGGTACTTCCAGACCGATATTTAGCAAAATTAAGGCTTGAACGTTGTCATTGGCGAGCACCGGCACAACGAATTGACGTTTGAATTTGATGAATCCGATCTCGTCTCCATCACTTTCATAGCCCTTGTCGTTATGGCCTTTGGAAGCTTTCACCTTCTTACCTTTGTCGCCATGACCGCCCTTTTCATCGGCTGCGCCCTTGGCGTCGCCGTCGGCAGCATGGGAACCCGCTTCGGCAGAAGTGGGGGCCACCGTCCCGCGTACAAAATCAGCCGCGAGCACACCGCCTGCGGCGCTCACGGCCAAAATAACCGGAAAGAGAACGGCTTTCATCGCACTACTCCTAAAACGGAATCACAGTATCAAGCACACGTGTACCCACACGATCATTGATCGAGCGCGCAACTGCACCGCTGCCATCATACCCGACTTGGGCGTTAGCAATTTTATCGAGCGTGATCACATTCCGGCGACTAATATCTTCGCGCCGGACAATGCCGGATACAAACAGGGTCCGGGCTTCGCCTTCGACTTGGACATTCTGACGCCCGATAATCACAAGGTCGCCATTAGGCGTAACTTCGGCGACTTGGGCCGCAAGCGTAAGCGACAATGTTTCGCCTCGACGGAGTTGACCACTACCATCGACATTGGTTTGGCGTTGAATATCGACAGCCGGATCGAGCGTCGATCCGTTTGGAAGAATATCTTCAATCAAACTTGTCAGCCCAAAAAAATTCGACAGGGACAGGTTTTGACCTGAAGACCGATCCGTCGCGACCGACCCCCGCATCTCAGCCTGATCATCAATCTCGATCTGCACGGTCAAAATGTCGCCTGGACCGCGCGCACGGCGGTCACCGAACAGCGAATTGGGACTGTGGCTCCAGAGCGACGCGGATTGATGGGTCGCCTGTATGACGGGCGCGGGTTGAGCGTAGGCCAATGGAGCCGTCTGTATCGGCGCAGCGCGTTTCGGTGCACCGCTTGTTGCACAGGCGCACAGGGCTGACCCTGCCAGCAGAACGATCGCGAAGCGGACAAAGCGACTCGCTTCTGGTTTCATTTTATTTGTCGTCGCTTGCATCCGGCTCACGGCGTGACCTCCACTTGTCCCGGGCCGACAATCCGGCCCATAACGCGCTTGCGCGACGTCGAATTCATAACCGAAATCCGGTCTCCAGTTGAGCCCTCACCCAGCGCGCGGCCCGTCGTTTCCATGGTCAAAGATCCGCGCCGAAAGATCAGTGAAACTGTCTCATTGCGTTTAACCTGTAGGGGCGTGCGCACATGGCGCGGCGTCATGACGGCGCCTGCGCGAACTGGGCGCGTGAGTTCTTGGCCGAGATAGTCTTCCATCGCGAATGGCCCGGTCAGATCGCCTTCGCGAATGACGGCACCGCGTTGCAAAGCGCGGGTTGCCGTCACTTGATCGGTTTGCGTCACGGTGGCGGCCATAGCCATAGTCGGGGCGGACACCATTGCGAGTAAGAGGCTGATAATAAAGAAAAACCGGCTCATCACTATCTGATCCGTGTCGTCGCTGCGAGCATCTCGTCAGCGGCTGTAATGATCTTGGAGTTCAACTCGTAACCCCGCTGAGCCTCAATCAGTTCAGAAATTTCCTCAACAACATCGACACCGCTATCTTCGAGATAGCCTTGGCGCATCGTCCCAATACCTTCGGTGCCTGCCGTTCCATTGATGGGCGCGCCCGACGCTTCAGTTTCACGGTAGAGATTACCGCCCATCGCTTCCAAACCTTTAGTGTTTGCGAATACGGTCAAGGTAATGCTGCCGATCGTTTGTCCGTTTGGCTGATTGTTGAAGTAAGCGACTACTTCACCGTCTGGCGAGATCGTGACGCGACGTGCATCATTGGGAATAGTGATCTGATCGGCCAGCGCATATCCATCTGAGTTGACCATCAGCCCATCTGCGTCGCGATAGAATTTGCCGTCCCTTGTGAACGCTGAATCACCGCTCGGTTGGATGATTTCGAAAAAGCCGCGGCCTTCGATAGCGAGGTCAAAATCGCCGCCCGTTTCGCTCAGGCCGCCTTGGACAATCTCCATGGAAACGGTTGTCGGGCGGACGCCCATGCCGATCTGAATACCTGCAGGAACAGTCGCGCCCGTCTGAGAGCTCAACGTACCGGGAGTCTGGTATTGTTGATACATGAGGTCTGCGAATTCGGCGACGCGCGGCTGATACGCCGTCGTGCTCATATTCGCGATATTGTTCGAAATAACGTCGACCCGCATTTGTTGTGCGGCCATGCCGGTTGCGGCGATTTTCAAGGCGTTCATCCTGAAGCCTCCTTTTCCCTGGTGAATCTTTCTGGGGTGAAATTTTCGTGGTTAACCCATTTGTTGGACAGCTTTTGCGACACTGCGGATACGTTCGTCTTCGAGATCCATCAGCGATTGGCCGGCATCATAATGACGTTGGACTTCAATCATCCGCGCCATTTCCAAGACCGGATTGACATTACTTTGTTCCAAAAACCCGGATGCAATCATTGGGTTTTCGAGCGGTTGCGCCCCGGGGGCGAGCCACAAATTATTGCCTTCGCGAGACATGTTTCCGATCGGTGCGGTAAACACACCGATACGACCATATTCGATACCGTCCGAAGAGATTGTTCCGTCACGCGCGACCTGAATATTAGAAGCTTCCAGAGGAATGGCGATCTCGCCGCCGCCCACACCCAGAACAGAATTCCCCATTGGGTCAACCAAGATCCGTTCGGCATTGAGCATAAAGTGGCCCGCGCGAGTGAGCCGTTCGCCTGCAGCTGTTTGAACTTGAAAGAACCCTTCGCCGTTAATCGCCATATCAAGTGCGCCGCCTGTCGCGCGCAAACTACCATCTGACAGATCAGTCGCATGCGCGCCGAGGCGACCCATCGACAGGCTTGTCGCGTGGTCCGGCGCACCAGCACCGCCTTCAAGTTGACTGATATATTCTGAGAACACGCCGTGTTCAGCTTTGAAGCCAGTCGTGCCCATATTGGCGACATTGTTCGCCACTGTAGAAAATTCACGCATCAACCCGGATTGGCGGGTGATCATAGTGTAGATTGCATTATCCACGGCCTAGGACCTCCTGAAAGGTTTCAAGATCGGACGACAACTCGCCAAGATAGTCAGTGAGAGCGGGTCCGCTCATATGTTCAGGAGCGGTTGTTTTCGCCAGTGTGGACGCGAAGTCGGTCGCGCGCACAGGTATCGTTCCCACAGCCAAAGCCTTCAAGCGCTCTGCGGCTTTCGACTTCAACTCAGAGTCAAAAACAACGCCATTGGCATCCAAACGTTCGATCACATCAAGCGCCTGAACGACTTTTAGAGGGTCGTTAGATCCGACCGCCTCTTCCAGCCGTGTTGTTAAGCGAGCGAGACTGTCAGCGTCGTCAGTGAGATTATTTCTTGTGGTCACAAGTTCGGCGACCAATTCAATATCCGAGTCTTCTATGGCTCGGGCCAAGAGGCGTTGTTGTGCACTCAACCGTAAGACCGGATCCGGGCTATTGGACAAGCGCGTCAATGCTGTCTTCGCAGCCGGGGCTGCATCTAACTTACTCATAAGGTCAATGGCGTATAATTGCTCCGGCCCGTCCCGTTCGGCGACCCAAGCCAGTCTGGCGCGGGCGCCGATAGGATCGCGCGCTGTTTTGAGAATGGCATCAAGGAGGACATGTTCAACGTCGTAATCGTGGCGGCTTTGTCCATGCAGTCCTGAATCAGACAGCGAGTCGGCGATCCGGCGCGCTAATCGAATATTGCCAGCCATGCCGGCTCGAATAGCAATCTGAACACCAAGCTGACGACGCAGCGGCGGACTCATTCTGCCCAGCCAGACCGCCAATGTCGCTTCATCCGCAGGCCCTAAGGCTCGGCCGGGATCCGCCAGAGCCTGCCAGGGTAAAAAGGATGGACCGCATTCAGCGGCATTTCGAAGATCGACCGGCAAACGCTGTCCAGAGTAAGAGAGATCGATCAAGTCAGCGAGCGCGCTAGCCAGCGCGGCTCTATCCGTTCCATCAGTCGCCAACTCAGTGAACAGCCCCAAGGCGAAATCACCTTGGCCGCCCCCAAACAAGGGCGTGAGCGTCTGACAGTCAGCCGGATCAGCGGTCCATTCGGGAACGGAGGCAGGTTCAGTTGCGTCTGCAGCTGTTACTTCATTCTCACCCGGACGACCGCGCATATTAACGAGGCCGTTACGGCCCGCGACCTCGAACAGGTTTCGGAGGTTTTTAGCTTGCCCAGAAATTTCAGCGGGGTCTTCAGCCGCAAAAGCGGCATCGCCAAAGCTGCTGTCATCAAACGACGAAAGCCCGAGCGTGAAAACGCTCAGGCAGGTCGTGAGTATGAGGGCTCGCCTTATCATGCGGCCTGTTTGAGCGCCTTAAGGGCGTCCTCGACTTCAGAAAAACTCGGCCTAAATCCGTGGGGGGCGCTTCGACGACCCACCTCAATGCAAAGCGTGGTTTCGTTCTTGTGTAGGCTACTCACCAGAACCTCGCGCATTAGCGAGTAGAAATAGGCTTCTTGATCGCGAATTTGTTTAATCCGGTTGGCCAGCGGGCCGACAAATGAATAGGCGAGAAAAACTCCGAGGAAGGTCCCGACCAAAGCCCCCCCGATCATTTCGCCCAAGACTTCCGGCGGCTTATCGATAGAGGCCATCGTCTTAATGACGCCGAGAACGGCGGCAACGATGCCCAGGGCAGGCAATGCATCAGCGATGTTACTCAGCGCGTGACTACCGTGCAGACGCTCTTCTTTCATCGTTTCCAATTGTTTATCGAGCAGCTCTTCAACCTGATAAACATTGTCGAAATTCATCAGCATTGACCGCATCGTGTCGCAAATCAGCTCGACAAAATCTTTTGAAGACAGAATGCGCGGATATTTCTGAAACAGAGCGGAGTTTTCCGGATCTTCGATATGCGCTTCAAGTTCGACGGGGCTTTGCTCGGCCAAGCGAACCAATTCATGCATCAAGCAAAGGAGATCAGAATAATCCTGACGCTTCCATTTTGGTCCTTTGAATGCGGAGATGACGTCTGAAAGCGTCGATTTGACCGTATGCATATCGTTGGCGCACAGAAACGCGCCAATCGCAGCGCCGCCAATGATCATCATCTCATAGGGCAGGGAATGTAGAATGATTTCGAGCTTACCGCCCGCCATCATATATCCGCCAAAGACGCAGAACACTGTGAGAACGATGCCGATAATGGAATTCATAACTTTGCGTTACACCGACAGGAGTTAATTCAACGCTAAACGTATCGCGGGAACAGGCCGCATCAGTTTGGCACGGGCGTAGATTGTGGCACGGCCGCCATATCGGACGGCGGAATTCGGAAGGATGGGTCTAGGCCTCGATTGAGCCGAACCGCTTTCTGCCCCTTATCGGCGCCGAGCGCAGCATCCACGAATGGGACTTGGCCTTCACCCATCTCAATCGTCAATTCGAGCTGGTCAAAACGGAGCCCAGGCAAGGCGACGACATGCCCGATCTCTAACCGAGAGCAATCGGCCACACTCATACGGACCCGATCCGCAACTGCTCTGACATCAATTTGACAAGGTCCGAGCCGTGGTGACAGGCGTCGATCATTAGCGGCATCTAGATCATTGACCTTATCACCCTCCGGCCCTGCAGCCTTTAATAGATTCGGGGTTAGAAGGAAAACGGCCCGATGATCGTCTTGACCGTCTTCGCTGCAATCAATTTCTATCCGGAGAACTTCCGTTTCGCCAAACTGATCCGCCAGATTGTTGGCTGGCTCAAACGTCCACGATGTCTCCGTATCACTAAAACAAGCAAGGCTAGGTGTCCCGCCAAGCTGACGCCCGAGATCCAGCATGTTCTGTTCGACAAACGGCTTTAAGGATTCACGGCTCGCCGCATCACTCTGCTGATCTATCCCTAAAAGCCTGCAACTAGCGAGCGCTGCAAGGGGGCCAGAGAGCGCAACAGCCATCCGACTATCTTTTGCTGACCCTTTGGCTGTCATTATAGTGTCAGGAAGTTTCGACGCATCAATTCGCGCCCAAATGACTGACACGTCGTGTCTGATCAGGTCGTCGACTGAGAGCCACTTTGCGAGCGTATTGCCGATATCGACCAGCATAGGCTGAGCGACAGCTTCCGGTTCTGGACGAGACGGGCCTGAATTTACGGCGAATGCGATTTTTCTGGCAATGACGGTCAAGACGACTCTTTCGTTCACGATCCATCCTGGATCTTGCGCGTTTCGTCACTGCTCTCATCAAAAGGTTGCGCAAAGGTTGACCGATCAAAGAACCGTCTGATCGAAATTCATCATCTATCAACCATGTCCCGAACGATTTTGAGAACCCTTCTCGTTTATAGCTGGTTCAAATCAGTCCACCGAGACGTTAGCGAATTCAAAAAATCATGAGCGCAGAACAACCCATAATCATCATCAAGCGGCCGAAAATCGTAAAGGCCGACGGCCATCATGGTGGGGCCTGGAAAGTGGCTTATGCCGATTTCGTCACAGCGATGATGGCGTTCTTTCTTTTGATGTGGCTGCTCAACGCGACGACAGAAGATCAACGGCGCGGTCTGGCCGACTATTTTAGTCCCGCAATTCCGATCGCAGCGGTGTCCGGCGGCGGCGCTGACGCTCTGAATGGCGAATCCATGAAGGACGCCCCCGCTTTGTCCGTTCTAAGCCGGACCGAACAGACATCCGACCGTGAAGCGGGTCGTCCCCAAGATGATATGAGCAAAGCCCTGGAAGCGGCGCTCGTCGGTGAAGCTGCGGAACTGAGCGACCATATTAGCATCCGCATGAGCCCTGAAGGTTTGGTCATCGAATTGACCGATCGCGACAGCCGTCCGCTATTCGCCTCTGGTAGCGCGGAGCCGTCACCTGTTCTGGGACGTTTGGCGATCGCCGTGGCTCAGGCTTTGGACGATGTCGAAAACTCCGTGAAGATTGTCGGGCATACGGATAGTAGCCGTTACTCCACCCCGCGCGGGTACAGTAATTGGGAGCTATCCAGTGACCGTGCCAATGTCGCGCGCCGCCTTATAAAGGATGCTGGACTACCAGAGGTCCGTATTACTGAAGTGTCTGGCCGCGCAGCCACAATGCCGCTGGTTGATAATCCTCTGGATGCGCGCAATCGACGGATATCCATCACTTTGTTGCGTTCAGATGGCTAGATCAGTCCCCTGAATAGGCTCGCGCCTGCCGCTTTGGTAAGGCCTGATTCATCCTATACACTTTCTTAAGGCTGCGCGTTTAGCGTCATCATCGGTTCCAGAGAACCCCGAACTCGGCACGTGGCCGGGGTCGGTTTCAAGGATTGAAACGATGACAATTACTTCCTCGCTCAATGCGGGCGTTATGGGCCTGAACGTCAACGCGACTCGGCTCGCCGCTATTTCCAACAACATTGCGAATTCCGCGACATATGGCTATAAACGCGCCGATGTGAACTTCACATCGCTGGTCGTAAATCAGAGCGCCAGCGTCTATTCCGCTGGTGGCGTCCAAGCACAAGCCATCCGAAACGTGTCTGATGCAGGCAGTCTCATCTCAACGGGCCGCGCCACCGACATCGCCGTCAACGGCGGGGGAATGATACCTGTAACCAATGTGTCTGGACTGACACAACCGGGCGCCGAACGCGACTTTATGATGGTTCCAACAGGTGCCTTCAAACCCGATGCTGAAGGTTACTTACGAACTGAAAGCGGACTTTACCTATTAGGTTGGGAAATGGATGCTAACGGTGATCCCGTCACGGGCAGTCGCAGCAGCACCACTGGCCTGGTTCCTGTCAACACAACGGCCGGTCAATTCGCTGCGGAAGTCACCAACCGGATCAATCTCAGCCTCAACTTACCCGGAGATTTATCCCTAGCACCCGTCGGGGAAACGTTCGATCTCCCAATTGAATATTTTGATCAACTCGGTTTGCCGCAAACACTCAATGCCAACTTCACGCGTAATGCAGGGGACTGGTCAGTTGTCATTAATGATCGGTCGACAGGTGCGCCCGTTCAAGTCGCAGCATTCGACGTCCAATTTAATGCGAACGGAACACTCGGCACGATTACGCCCGGCGCAGGCGCTGCCTACAATACGACCAGCGGCAATGTGTCTCTGACATTACCAAGCGGCCCTATTGAGATGTTTGTCGGAACGTCGGGCACGTCCGGTGGACTCAGCCAGATCGGGTCCGGGTTCCAGACTCAAAACGTCTCGGCTAACGGATCGCCTGCAGGTGAACTTCAAAGCGTGGAATTCGCTCCTGATGGTTCGCTCGAGGCCATCTATAACACGGGCGCGCGCCGCGTAATCTTCCAAATCCCTGTTGCCGCTGTCAGTAATGCCGACGGTCTGACAGCAAGGGGAAATCAGGCTTACAGCGTGTCACGTGAAAGTGGCGATGTGTACTTATGGGACGCAGGCGATGGTCCGTCCGGCGAACTAGTCGGATACTCGCTAATGGAAAGTAATACTGACATCGCTGCGGAACTCACGAGTCTGATTGAAACCCAGCGGGCTTACTCCTCCAACGCCAAGATTGTGCAGACAGTCGATGAGATGTTGCAGGAAACGACCAACCTGAAACGATAAGTTAGCGGCGGGACCCACGCGCCATGTCACTCTTTGGTAGTCTCTCTGTTGCTCGGGCTGGAATGTCCGCAACGGGTGCGCGGGCTCAGACTGCGTCCTCCAATATCGCGAACGTCTCGACGCCGGGCTATGTCCGGCGCGAAACTGTGTTGTCCCAGAGCGGGGCAACCGGTGTTACCGTCACCGAAGTATCTCGCTCACAAGATCGTATTTTGGTGCAATCGCGCCGCGATGCCCAATCCCAGAGTGCTCGGTCAGAAGTTATAAATTCAGTTCTATCGCGTGCGCTGTCCGCCTTTGGCGAACCCGGTAGCGAAGGCGGCGTATTTGGGGCCTTCACCCAGTTAGAAAGCGATCTACAGGCACTGCGAAGCACGCCAGAATCGGACGCCGCACAATTGATCACAGTGGACTCGCTCAAAGATCTAACGAGAGCTCTGACGGACGCGTCCCAAGACCTTCAACTCGAACGCACCAATGCGGATGCCCGGCTGGCAACCGATATTTCCCAAGCGAACGATCTTGCGAGTGACATTTTCGAGCTGAATAGCGATATTCGCACGGCGGACGCCAATGCGCGCGACACCACGGCTTTGCTCGATCAACGCGACCAACTACTCGATCAACTTGCCGAAAAACTGCCCTTTGATGTAATCTACGAAAATACGGGCGCCGTTCAGGTTCGGACGGGATCCGGACTTATCCTTGTCGGAGCTACAGTCAATCAGATCGAGTTTACGCCCGCCAACAAGGTTGGGCCGCTTGATACAACAACAGATTTGGGTGGCCGTTTGTCGATCCCGACCATTGATGGTCAACCGATCGCGCCAGGATCTGGCGCACATGCCGTCACCGAAGGCCGGATTGCGGCCTATCTCGAACTGCGGGACACAACCCTTCCGAAACAATCAGAAGCGCTTGACGCCTATGCGCTTGAGCTGGCTTCGGCCTTCGACACGTTGGGCGAGCCGTTGTTGCTCGACAATGGGGCCCCCGTTGATCCTCTTAATGTGCTCGGTCTGTCGCAACGATTGACCGTCAACCCGCTGGTCGATCCTAGCCGAGGTGGCGTTCCGTCGCGTCTACGTGATGGGCTTGCGGCCGCCATTCCGGGCGCACCGGGCAATGATACGCTCTTAACGCAGTTGGCCGACACGCTCGCGCCATTCTCTGATAAGCTCAGCATTGTCATCAGCGACGTCTCAACAACATCTTTGCGGGCTGAACGCATCCATTCAGGAAACTTGGCGCGGGAAATCACGCTCAGCGAAGCGGAAGCTGAACTTAGTGCGGTTGATTTAGATTATGAACTCCAGAGCCTGCTGGCAATTGAGCAAGCTTATAATGCCAATGCCCGGGTTATCCAAACTATCAGCGATATGCTCGATACATTGGCGAGGATCTGATCATGCGCTTTTCGCTCACGCCCGATACACTCTTCCAGACCCGCCAGGCCCGCCTGAACGCCGACCTACGCGCCCGTTTGCAGACCGTCGGCCAAGAAGCCATCACCGGACGACGCAGCGATCAAGTTCAAGCCACAAGTGGGCGGCTCGGAGATGCGTTTCTGCTCGAGAAAGCGGCGCTCGATATTACACGCCAGCGCGATACCGCAAACCTGGCTAGCGCACGCCTTGACGGTGCAGCGAGTTCTGTCAGCACGATCCGTACAATTTTGACTAGTTTCGCCCCGGAAAGCCGGAACACATTGGCACAAGGTCAACCGTCGGACATTGCCTTACTGGGCGAAAAAGCGTCCGATACCTTACAACAGGTCATGGGGGCGCTAAGCCGACGTCAAGGTACACGACATCTTTTCTCTGGCACTCACACGGTTGGCGGCCCCCTTGCCGTCCCGGCGGATTTGATGACGGCCGTGAATGCGCAGATTGCTGCGGCTCCAAATGCGACAGACGCTATCACAGCGGTTAACGACTATTTCAATATAGCTGGCGGTGGGTTCGAAACTGACATTTATCAGGGTAGTGTTGAAGAGGGGCCACGCCTTCATGTCACCGACACACGAAGTTATGACCCTTTACCTAAAGGCGATGACCCCATCTTTCGGGATATAATGCGCGGCTTTGCCATGATTGCCGGGGCAGAGAATGCCGTAACAACGACTGATCGGGACGCGTTGATGGAAGAAGGCCTGGCCGTACTCGACACAGCGTTGAGCGGTGTGTTGGCCATGGAAAGCAGATTGGGTTCAGCGCAAGAGAGTATAGAGCGCATTGACACTTCGCTGCAAACTGAGGCGGCTCTCGTCAGTTCTGCACTGGATAAAATGCTTGGCCGAGACGTGTTCGACGCCGCAGCTGAATTACAAGCCCTCGAGGGACAGCTCGAAGCGAGCTACACCGTCACGGGACGCCTTGGCTCCCTTTCACTTGCAAACTTTCTGAGGTAATGATGCCCCGTTCCTTCTTATCTCGCACCTTCTCTGCTCTCGTGCTCAGCCTTCTTGCTTTGGCTCCAGTCACGACCCTAGCCGCAGAGGTACGGATCAAAGATATCGCCGACGTCCAAGGCGTGCGCGGTAACGATTTGGTCGGCTACGGCTTGGTCATCGGTTTGAACGGTACCGGCGATACCATTCGCAACTCACCTTATACAGAAGAGGCGCTGACCAATATTCTCGAACGACTCGGCGTGAATGTTCAGGATAGCAATTTCCGGCCCGACAATATTGCCGCCGTACTCATTACAGCCACTTTGCCACCCTTCGCGCGAGAAGGCTCGCGCATTGACGTCAATGTCGCTTCAATCGGCGACGCGTCCAGCCTCGCCGGAGGCACACTCGTCATGACGCCCCTCTCCGCGCCGAACGGCGACATTTACGCCATCGCGCAGGGTAATCTTCTAATCAGCGGGTTCGAGGCCGAAGGCGATGGCGCGAGCGTAACACAAGGCGTTCCCACGGCAGGCGCAATCCCGAATGGTGCCCGTGTCGAGCGCGAAATCCCGTATGATTTCCGGGCGCAGACAACTGTTCGTCTTGCCTTGCGTATGCCAGACTTCACGACCGCTGGACGTGTCGAAGAAAGCATCAATAAAGCTGTCGGTCGCCCTGTCGCAACGCTGCTCGACTCCGGCACGATCGAAGTCGATCTGCGCGGCATGCCCGGCAACCCGGCCCACGCCATGGGTCGTCTTGAAAACCTGACACTCCGCTCTGCCGAAATTGCGCGTGTCGTTATTGATCAACGCTCTGGCACGATTGTCCTTGGCGAAGCTGTGAAGGTTTCATCGGTCGCAGTCGCTCAAGGTAACCTCACAATAAAAATTGCGGAAACCCCGGTCGCGTCGCAACCCAACCCGTTCGGCTTTGGCGATACGGTCGTTCTGCCGCGCACACAGGTTCAAGTGACAGACGGCGAACCGGGTCAGGTTGCGATTGTCGATGAGGCGGTGACTTTGCCGGATCTGGTCGCAGGGCTAAATGCGCTGGGCGTATCACCGCGCGAAATGATCGACATTCTCAAAGCGATTAAAAGCGCGGGCGCGCTCCACGCTGAACTGGTTTTGCAATAAACGTTTAAGCGTCTTCGGCCGTCACGGTCGACAGCGTTAAGCTGCCCCGACGAGAGAGACCCAGAATTTCGCGAACCAAAGCGCCGATGGCTCGGTCCTTGGCGGCGGTTTCCATCTCTGGCAGCGCTGCAATCTCCTCGCGAAATCCATCTGCCATGCGCTGTGCGATATTGCCCAACAGGAACTCTGAGACTTCCGGTGTCGTATCGGCAACCGCAGCCAAGCCCTTGATAAGAATATCGCGTTCCATTTCGCGAAATACAGTTTGTACCGAGCGGGTTGGGAGTCGAGCTGGAATATCTTCGATCCGCAACAATGTTGCACGGATGGCGGCCGCCCGGACTTCGTCTTCTTGCTCCAAACGCGCTAGCGCCGCTTCGCGTAGATCACGCGGCAAAGTGCCAAGCGTCTCCCCGATCATGATAATCTTCGGATCATTCATCGGATCGGTCATTGAGCCGAGGAGGTTTTCCTCGATCATTCGTTCGGCCACTGCCAGCGCGGCCGGCGACGGGTCATTAGGTCGCGAGAGCAAACCAATCGCTTCAACAGCGCTGTCCTTTGGCATCAAGCCAAGAACTTCGGGAATTCGATCAGACGGAAGGCGGTGCAACATCAGCGCGGCCACAGCCCCATGTTGTTCACCGACGAAATCTGCGATCGCGTCTGAGGCCAAGCCGCCAAATTCGGCCCAGATATCGGACGGCGGTTCAACATAGACGACAGGGCCTTTGATTTGCTCCACAAGGGCATCGCCAAGGGCTTTTGTTAGTAGCTCGATCGCCTCGCGATCACCGCCTCGAATACCATTGCTCCAAGCGGTCAGCTGAGTGATAAATTCGGCAAAAGCCCCGAGCATCTCTTCTTGAGACACGTAAGGCAGATCAGACAAGGCGGCTTGGACGCGGCGCATGGCGGGTACGCCCAGTTGTTCAGCCAGGGGCTTCGCATGGTCTGGGCCAAGCGAGACCAGCACAACGGCGGCGCGTTGTTCAGGCGTCAATCTTGAGACGGCAGTCATAGGGCATACCCCTGTAGCAACGCTTCGGTAATTTTGAGCCATCCATCCGCTAGGACGAAAAAGCCGAGCTTAAAGGGCAACGAGACCACGGCAGGCGGAACCATCATCATACCCATAGCCATCAGCACAGAGGCAACAGCAAGATCGATCGCGAGGAAAGGAAGAAAGATAGCGAAACCAATCTGAAACGCGGTCTTAATCTCGGACAGCATGAAGGCGCTGGTTAGGAGGCCGAGGGACGGCTCCTCACCGGGCGTCCATTCCCGACCTGGCAGTGAATCTGCCAAACGCTGAATGGTCTCCGCATCGACTCGGCCCGTCATGAAAGCACGGAAGGGCTCAATCGCGAGGTCGAACGCCATCGCCTCATCGAGAACACCGTCCATATAGGGCTGAACGCCCTGCGCCCAACTCTCGGCAAAGACGGGTTCCATAATGAAAAAAGTCAGGATCAAGGCCAAGCCCATGATCATCGAATTAGGGGGTGTCTGTTGCAGGCCAAGCGCCTGACGTAGAAATGACAGCACGATCACGATCAGTGGCAGACACGTCACCATCATGGCGATGCCCGGCGCAAGGCTGAGTACCGTGACTAAAAGAAATAGCTGAACAATGGAGACATCGAGTGCGACCGGCGCGTCCGCAGCGTCCCGCACTCCATTGGTTAGCGCATCGGAGACGGAGTCCGCGTCCGGAGCGACCTGAGCCAGAACATCCGGGGCAAACCAGAGCGCCAGCAGGCCGAGAAGAACGGCATATGTCAGCCGCGATAGATTCACGCCAAGGCGTCTTCCGCAACATCAACCACCTGAGTGATGCGAACGCCAATGCCGCTGCCGTCTTCCATTTCAACCAATTCACCGCGCGCAATCACGCGACCATCGACGCAAAGGTCGACGGGATCCTCGATCCCGCGGTCAAGCGCTAGAAGGCTGCCTTCGTCCAGACCGAGCAATTCGGTTACTGTTGGTCGTGCGGATCCGACAACCACATCCACTGTGACGGGTAGCGCATAGATAGATCGTTTAAATTTGGCGCCGCCTGCCTCATCGCGCCGCTCAAGTATAGGGGCGTCTGGGACCGCGGACGCGCCATCAGGGCCTGTTCCTGCCCCTGCTGAGGCGTTCGGATCTGGCAATCCTGCGTTAGGACTCGCGTCCATATCGGCTGAAGCCGCTTTGGGTTCAGTGTTTTGTGGGTCGGTCGTCATGAGCGAGTCTCCGGAGCGGGTTGGCCGAGGCGAGCCAAGCAAGCGGTGATCAAGCGATCGGGGTCAATTTGAGTCACCCCCTCGCCATCACGCAATTGTATTTGATGCAGCGCTAGCGATGCATCGTCCTCAATCTCCAACCTAGTGTCGTCCGCCAATGGACCAAGATCGAGCTCGGGATGTTTGCGTAAGCGGAGCGGTTCGGTCCGTAGAGGTTCGGCGGCGTCGGACAGTTCATCCGTCAGCGCACTTCTGAGTGCAGCGTCAGCCAGATGCGGCAGAACACCGTTCAAAACGGATGCGATCAGTTCAGCCTGTTGCGCCTCGATGCGGGTAATATGATGGGACAAGGCATCCTCAACCAATTGCGACACACGCAGACCCAGGTCAGACGATAGCTTCATGGCCGTTTCAACTTCGGCGGCCTGTTTCGCAACACAAACAGGACAAGGCTGACATTGCGCTTCGCAATGCACTGTCTCGGCTTGGATCAGGGGGCGACGAAGCGCGGCCAGTGAAGTTGGCGCAGCAGGCTCAAACGGCGGAACGTGAAGGCGGACGACAGTACTCATGCGGCGAGTCCTGACGCCGTCGAACCAGATTGAGAGTTCCCTTTCGGGGCTGCTGGATCAACATCCAACCAAGTTGCTAGCAAGGCGGCTGCATCGTTGAGATTTTCACCAACGACATCATTCAATTCGGCGCGTGGATCCGGGGCTGGCAGACCGATCGCCTGGCCGCCAGACGCGTTAAGCGCGGCCATTTCAAGTCCTTGCGCCGTCTCAGCGCCGGCCATCGGGCCATCCAAGCTCATCGGAGATAGAGCCCCGCCAGCGATGGCGGGCGGTGCACCGACCCCGCCGCGTGAGGCTCGCATCAGCGGACGCACAACAAAGAAACCGAGGCCAATCGCGAGCAAGCTGAGAATGGATAATTGCGCCAAACGGCCACCATTTTGATCAATAAATCGTTCACCCACGCCAGGACCCTCGATCATCTCGCCAATATCCGGCCGGTTAAAGGCCAAAGTGTCGACCTGCAGCACGTCCCCGCGTTCTGTATTAAGACCCGCTGCAGCGCTGGCGAGCTCTGCTAACGCCGTCAGCTCATCCTCAGTGCGCGGCACATAGGTCACTGTGCCGTCTTCAGCGGTCTCAGGCTTATGATCGAGCAAGACCGCGACGCTCATCCGCGTCACTTTGCCGGGCAGGCTTTCCGTCGTCGTTAGAATTTCCGAAATCTCGTATCGGGTCGTTTCGCTTGTTTCTGTCCGTTCGCTACTTGAATTCCCGCCACCCGCTGCACCTTCAGGCAGGTTGGATGCCACCGTCACATTCCCAGTAGTGCCGTCGCTTTGATCGCTCCGGTCGCTGACCGTGTTGGACCGCATCACCCGACTTTCCGGGTCGAAACGGCGTTCGGTCGTGTTGACTTTTTCAGTCTCAACATCGAGCGCAACATTAACGCGGACATTGCCGGGTCCGACCCGGGCCTCGAGCAGGCTCAGTAATTCAGATTTGATCGCAGCCGCCCGGCCCAGTTCGCCCGATGCGTCAACGGTGTTTGCATCTTCGAGGCCTGGACCGGCGATCAGACCGGCCCGCGTGTCGATGACCGCCACATCTTCAGGTTTGAGGTTCGGTACAGCGGACGCGACCATATATTGAATCCCTCGCGCGCCGCGCGCATCAATGGATGGGTTTGACGTTAATGTAACAGAGGCCGTCGCGGGTTGACGTCGCGCGGTCAGGCCGCGCCCAGCGCCTTGACCGACATGAACGCGGGCCGCGCGAACATTAGGCAAAGACAGAATGGTGCGGGCCAGCTCGCCTTCCTTGGCGCGCCAATAGGCCGTGTCGAACATATCGGACGACATGGCAAAACTGTTCATTCCGTCGAATAATTCATAACCCACGACGTCTTGGCGCGGCAGGTTTTCGCGGGCGAGTTCAAGTCGGAGCGAATCACGACGCGAGGCATCCGCATAAATTGCTCCGCCCTCAACTCGGTAATTGACGCCCAATGTATCCAGACGCGCAATGACCTCGCCCGCAGTTTGCGGCTCCAGATCAGCATAGAGAAGAGACAGGGTCGGCTGAGACACTTGTCGCGCAATCATGGCCAACACCAAGAGTGTCGCAACGACAGCCCCTAGAGAAATGACCTTCTGTCGCATCGACATAGATCGTAGAACGGCAATCGGGTTCATCCTGAGCTCGCTAAACGTGCATCCTGCACACCACCTGCTGCTGGTCTAAAGCCCAATTCGTTAATCTAGTGTTTACCGTAACGCAGCAAGGCAGTTTCGAGTCCGTATAATTTCCACTTGAAGAAAGCTGCTCGCCCTGAATGGCCCTGCTGAAGAACAAAAAGAAAGGTTCACCCGCAACACCCGCACCTGCGGAGGGTGTCCCTGCGCCTAAAGGCGGCGGAAAGTTATTGGGTCTTTTGGCCCCTGTTCTCGTTTTCGGTGCAGCTTTTGGCGCAAGCTGGGTTGCCGGGGTCGGCGCGCCCGTCATTGTAGAAGCGCCTGAAGATCAGGAGGCTCACAAGACCGTGGCTGCGTTTTCAGCTGACTGGTCTCCACAGCGTGCAGCATCGACCGTTGCACTTGATCCGCTGACCATCACAGCAGGATCGCAAGGTCAGATTTTAAAGATTGGATTAGCCATCGAAGTTTGGGACGATCACGCTGAGATTGATATTCCCCGCTTAAAGGATGCCTTCACGACCTATTTGCGCGCCTTAGACCCGGCTCAACTTTCTGATCCGAGTTTTCATGTGCGCCTCAAACGCGCGCTGTTGCATCGCGCACGGGTCGTCATTGGGCAGGACCTAATTGCTGATGTCCTCATCACTGACTTTCTGTTGACGAGTTAGGACGGCCGCTATGGAAATCGAATTCATCAAAGACGTCTTGTTGATTGCACTTTGCGGTGCGTCTGCCTTTTACTGTTGGATGCTGTCCTATCGCCTGAAGAAGCTCAACGACCTCAAAAGCGGTGTCGGCGCGTCTATTGTGACCTTGACCGAAGCCATTGAGCGCACGCACGCCGCCGCGACAACTGCCCGTGGTGAGTTGTTCGAGTCGATCGATGAAATCAAAGGATTACTCTCCGACGCTGAAGCCAAGGCCTCACGTCTTGAGGCGGCTATGACAGACGCCGAAGCCAAAATTGTCGAAACTGAACGCGCAAATGCCGCGCTACAAAAAATTATTGAAACCGACGTTCCTAAAGCGCGACAAAAGGCGCTGAAAACGACCGAGAGTCTTTTGCGCGTGGTGGCCGACCTAAAGCGCCTGAATACGTCTTTACCTGCCAAATCTGCCGATACGCCGGACGCGGCTAATAATCAGGATGCCGCATGAAATCGTCGCTCCTCATAATTCTCGCGGTCGGATTTGCTGGTTTTGGTGCCCTCGAAGTCGCCGCACTAAACCCAGACGCCAAAAGCGGGAATGCAGCTGACACTCAGGCTATTGCGGATAAGGTGGCTGTTGCGAACAAACCCGAAAGTGCCGCAGGATTAAAACTCGCGGCCAATCGCGCCCAGCTTGCGACTGACAAAACCTGTCTAACGCCTGCCCTTGCGGCCGCATTTGAACCGCGCCAGCTTCAACTTGATCAACGCAGCGCAAAACTTGATCTCCGCCAGGCCGAGCTTCAAGATCTTGAAACAACGATCCAAGCGCGCCTGGCCGACATGGAAGCCACGCGCGCGAGCTTGCAGGCCATGACCGAACGACTTGATGTTGTCGCCGACAAAGACATTGCGCATTTGGTTGAGATGTATTCGACCATGAAGCCAAAGAATGCGGCGGCTATTTTTGATCGGATGGATCCGGCCTTTGCCGCCGGGTTCCTGCGTGAAATCGATAGTGCTCGAGCGGGCGTTATCATGGCCGAGATGGGTGAGGAACAGTCCTACCGTGTCAGCCTTCTCATCGCTAATCGCCACGCAGAATGGCGAAACAAACGGTAGATTGACGTTTTCGATTCAGACATTCAACTATTTGGTTGAATATTCCTTTGTGATCTGATACTCAACCTTATGGTTGAACAACAGTCCAGTCTTGATCCCATATTTAAAGCGCTGGCAGATCCCGCCCGGCGCACCATTCTTGCCCAATTATCTGATGGTCCCGCCAGCATTGGCGATCTCGCCGCCCCACTCGATATGAGTTTTGCGGGAACATCGAAACATGTCGGCATCCTCGTCAGCGCACAGCTCGTTCAAAAGGAGAAGGTCGGGCGTCGACAGGTCTGTTCACTCAATCCGAAACCCCTTGCCGAGATCCGTGATTGGCTTGATCGCTACGCCGTCTTCTGGACTGCTCGGCTGGATGAATTGGAGGCGGCGGTGAGCCGATATGATGATGAATAGTGAAACTCTATCTGAAGCCAAAGGGCGATTGGTTTTTCGTCGCCACCTACCTAGCCCCCCTAAAACCGTCTGGCGCTTCCTAGTCGAAGACAAAAAGCGCGGCGAATGGCTTTGCCGGGGTTTGCTCGAACCGCACGCAGGCGGACGTATCGAGTTCAAGTTCGACCCGGAAGAGTTTGGGCACTCCCGCCCCCCGGATAAATCACCGACCGCATACACTGCAGAGTTTGAAGGACAGGTCGTCACCTACGATCCAGATCATAAACTCGCTTTTACATGGCCCAGTGCTGGCGATCTCGAAGACAGTCTCATTACAATAACACTCACTCCCAATGGCGACGGCACTAACCTTGAACTGATCCATGAACGCGTCGTTCGTGAGAGCGACTTGATTGGCTCTGCCGCCGGTTGGCACACTCATCTAGAACTGCTCGAATGTCGCCTGTCCCGGCAAATGGCGCCGAATTTCTTTACCCGGCATGATGAGCTTGAGGCGGAGTATGAAGCCCGCCTGAAAGCACTCCGGTCAGAAAGAGAAACATGATTGTTTCCGACCTGAATCTCTCCTCATCAAGAGCAACCAGATCAGCGGTCTACATGTCGGTCCTTCTCCTCACGGCTTGCACGACCACGACTTTACGGCCTGATGTGAAACCCGCGCCTATTTCCGCCCCTGTTCCATGGATGGTTGGGTGTTGGGAAACGCAGGATGGAGGCGTTACTGAAACGTGGCAGTCTGCCGGGAAACAATTGATGTTCGGCCACGGCGTGACGACAAAAGACGGCAGAGCCGTTTTCTTTGAACAGCTCAGGATCGAAGTGCAGGATGATAGTATGGCCTTCTATGCCTATCCATTGGGTCGCGGACCGACCCAATTTAAACTGACATCGGAAGGCACAGGACGCGTAACTTTTGAAGCGCCGAACCATGATTATCCGCAGCGCGTCATCTATGAAACCTCCTCCAGCGGGCTGAATGCCATTGCCTCCCAGGTTGATGGTAGCCGCGAGAGCCGCTGGGCTTATCGCCCCTGCAGCCATGGAGCCGGATAATGAGCGACAACTGGAAGCCTGGACGAGGCAAGATGGGGTTCATGACCCCTCTAATCGGGCAATGGATCGCCATCGACCCTGACACGCCAATGGGCCGGGTCGAATGTGTTCGAATTTATGAAAAAATCCTCGACGGCAAGTTCATTCGCTTACAGGCGGATTGGGACATTGGCGGCGGGAAAAAGACCTATCGGGAAATCGCCCATTACGGTTTGAATGCCGACAAGGTGCCTGCCTTCTGGTCGTTTACCAGCGATGGCGGGCAATCCTATGGCGAATTCGCTGATGTGTCCGACATGGCAGACGGCGCGAAAGGATTTCACGCTGACATGCCGTCCGGTCTGGCTCGGTTCGGGTTCTGGCCGTCTGATGATGGCCTCATCTGGGCGGCAGAGGCACAGACCAAACAAGGTTGGAAGTCCATGATCCGGCATGATTGCCGAAAGGTGTAAGAACGCTAGGCTTTTATCAGCGTATCAATCCCGATAGCGGCTTCGCATTGCCAATATTCGGCCCCGCAGATCCAGCAATGCCGACCGGCTCAGTGGAGTGACGCTTGCCCCGGCGGGGCCAATGACGACCATAAGGGAAAACCGGAACATAAAACTGATCACGGTAGCCCGTATCAGTCGGACCATAGACCGTGCGTAAACGGCGCAAGGATTGGCGAGCGTTCAGAAATTCGCGAACATCGCCATCATCCGCCCCCTTGTTCCGTACTGTCGCCAAATCCAGCCGCGCCCGGGCCAAGCTCACTCGCGCCTCAGCATTTCGTATCTCGCGCAGCTGCGCCTGTTCTGCCGCATAAGTGTGACTGGCCTGATCCGCCGCAATCATGCCGGGTGTTGCACCCGGCGTAGCCGCTAAATCGCTGACCCTTTCATTGGGAAGAGACGCCTCAGACATCGGGATCGACGCGCAGCCGCTCATCAGCAAGGCCGAAAGACAGGACAGGATAACATAGCGCATGAGCAAACTCCTTCATCGCGGTTCTGCCCGAACACACGCCCAATAATCAAATCAACTCTCTGAAAGCGAAAAAAAAGCCGCCCCGGTTTCCCGGAACGGCGTCTAGACTTGATCTCAATTCGGAGGATCGAGCAACCGTGTCGCTGTCTACCCTACCGGGTGCACGATCCTAGCACTTATAGTACATATCGAATTCCACCGGGTGCGGATGCATCGCGAGACGGTGAACTTCTTCCATCTTCATTTCGATATAGGCATCGATCTGATCATCATCGAACACGCCGCCAGCTTTCAGGAAGTCACGGTTTCCATCGAGAGATTCGAGCGCTTCGCGCAAGCTGCCACAGACTTGTGGGATGTCCTTCGCTTCTTCAGCCGACAATTCATACAGATCCATATCCATTGGATCGCCCGGATGAATTTTGTTTTTGATCCCGTCCAGACCTGCCATCAGCAGAGCCGTATAGGTCAGGTAAGGATTACCTGCTGGATCTGGGAAACGCGCTTCTAGGCGCTTACCATTGCGCGAAGCCGTCCACGGAATACGGATCGAAGCCGAGCGGTTACGTGAGGAATAAGCTAGCATGACCGGCGCTTCAAACCCTGGAACCAGACGCTTATAGCTATTGGTTGAGGCATTGGCGAAGGCGTTGATGGCCTTGGCGTGTTTGATAACGCCGCCAATGTAATAGAGGCAAGCATCTGAGAGGCCCGCATAGCCATCACCCGCGAAGAGCGGTTGCTTATCCTTCCAGATCGACATGTGAACATGCATGCCTGTGCCATTATCGTTGTGAACGGGCTTGGGCATAAATGTCGCGCTCTTGCCATAGGCGTGAGCAACTTGATGCACGACATATTTATAGAGCTGCATGTTATCGCCCATCTTTAGGAGCGTATCAAACTGCATCCCCAACTCGTGTTGCGACGGGGCAACTTCGTGGTGATGCTTTTCAGGACGCAGGCCAAGCTCACCCATGATGGAGAGCATTTCCGAGCGCATATCCTGCTCATTATCAATCGGCGGGACTGGAAAATAACCCCCCTTCGGGCCAGGCCGGTGCCCCATATTGCCGCCCGCATATTCAGTGCCGGTATTGTACGGCCCTTCCGTGCTGTCGAACTGGTAGCCCGTTTTGTTCTGAGCCGTATCCCAACGGACATCGTCAAACACGAAAAATTCCGCTTCAGGGCCGAAATAGACGTCATCGCCAACATTGGCCGACCGCATATAAGCTTCAGCCGCCTTCGCCGTGCCGCGTGGGTCACGATTATAAGCCGAGCCATCATCAGGTTCGAGAATGTCGCAGAACATCGCCATTGTATCTTGTTGATAGAATGGGTCCATCTTGGCGGTGCTAGCGTCAGGCATCAGCACCATGTCGGACTCGTTAATATCCTTCCAGCCCGCGATAGACGAACCATCAAACATGGTGCCATCAGCGAATAAATCCTCGTCCACCAAATCGGAATGGAACGTGACGTGCTGCATCTTCCCTTTCGGGTCGGTGAAGCGGAGGTCAACAAAGCTGATCTCCTCATCTTTAATTTTCTTGAGAACGTCTTTTGCGCTCGTTTCCTTATCGCCCATTGTGGTCGTCCTTTTCCCGAAAGGTTCTAGTTATTGAAAAATTGATTGCCGTGTCGTTGACGCACGACAAGTGCGTTAAAGCGCTGCGTCGCCTGTTTCACCGGTCCGGATACGGATCGCTTGCGCAACATCAGAAACGAAGATTTTACCGTCGCCGATCTTGCCGGTTTTGGCAGCCGTCTGGATCGCTTCTAGCGCGGGCTCGACTTGATCATCAGCCACAACCAGTTCGAGCTTCAATTTGGGCAGAAAATCCACGACATATTCTGCGCCACGATACAGCTCCGTGTGACCTTTCTGGCGTCCGAAACCCTTGGCTTCGAGCACAGTCATGCCTTGGAGGCCGATCGCCTGCAGGGCTTCCTTCACCTCGTCCAATTTGAACGGTTTGATGATGGCTTCGATCTTTTTCATGAGGGTCCCTTCCAGTCGATATGCATCCGATCACCTGACAGGCTAGGCGGAGCAGAAGTCAGACCTGACATGCGACCTGCATCAGCCTGAGTCGAGCCAGTCCCGATGTCTATAGGACAACCGCGGCGAAAAGGCTGAAAATCGCACATATTTTCAACATTACTAAAAGCACGTGATGAATTGTTAGGCGAAATTTTGAGCATTTCCGGCTGTGACCCATAAAGCACCAGGCCGATTTGGGGATTGCGCGGGGCTTTCAGTGGAGTAAAGCTCGACCATCGAGGCCGGGTCGGCGCACAGCACACGGATGTTCGCGACTGCAGTTCATCCGTGGCGCCAAACGGCCAAAATCTTGACCTGAAAGGTCACTCTCTCGTGCGAAAAGACACGCACATCTATCACAAACCGGCTGTTCGCGACTGCAGTTCACCCGGTGGAGATCATCATGAAAAAGCTGACACCCCGCCCGCCTAAAAAGCCCTACATCACAGATGAACAGGCGCTTCGTTTCCACTCTCATCCAACACCCGGCAAAATATCCATGCTGCCGACCAAACCCATGGCGACACAACGCGATTTGTCATTGGCGTATAGCCCGGGCGTTGCCGTACCAGTTGAAGCCATCGCCGCCGATGTTGATCTCGCTTACGATTATACCTCCAAAGGCAATACGGTCGCGGTGATCTCTAACGGCACGGCCATTCTTGGCCTCGGCAATCTCGGCGCAGCGGCATCCAAACCCGTCATGGAAGGCAAGAGCGTCCTATTCAAACGCTTCGCCGATATCGACAGTTTCGATATTGAGGTTGAGGAAGAAGACGCTCAAGCCTTCATCGAATGCGTCAAGCGCATCGGTAATAGTTTCGGCGGTATCAACCTCGAAGATATTGGCTCCCCTGAATGTTTCATCATTGAGCAAGAGTTGCGCGATCTCGTCGACATTCCAGTCTTTCATGATGACCAGCACGGCACCGCCATTATCGCCACAGCCGGCCTGATCAACGCGGCCGACCTGACAGGGCGCAAATTTGAAGACATGAAGGTCGTACTCTCCGGCGCGGGCGCAGCAGGCCTGTCTGTCCTTAACTTGATCAAATCACTCGGTGTGCGGGACGAGAACTGTCTCGTCTTGGATAGTAAAGGCGTCATCTATCAGGGCCGAACAGAATATATGGACCAATGGAAAGCGCCGCATGCGGTCGATACGGATAAGCGTACACTGGCAGAGGCCATGGTCGGCGCAGACGTTTTACTCGGCCTATCAGTTGCTGGCATTGTGACCAAAGACATGGTCGCCTCAATGGCGCCTAAGCCGATCATTTTCGCGATGGCCAATCCGGACCCAGAAATTACGCCAGAAGAGATTAAGGCTGTCCGTGATGACGCCATTATCGCGACAGGTCGCTCAGACTATCCAAATCAGGTCAATAATGTCCTCGGTTTTCCCTATATTTTCCGCGGCGCATTGGATGTGCGGGCGCATAACGTCAATGAAGAGATGAAACTGGCCTGCGCCCATGCGCTGGCCGATTTGGCACGTCAGGATGTGCCGGAAGAAGTCGCCGCCGCCTATCATGGCAATCGCCCCAAATATGGCCCAGATTATATTATTCCGGCCCCATTTGACCCGCGCTTAATCAGTGAAATCCCACCCTATGTGGCGCAAGCCGCCATGGATACAGGCGTTGCCCGACGCCCGATCGACGATATGGACGCCTACAAGCGCAGTCTCGCGCGGCGTCAGGATCCAACCGCCGCTATCCTTCAAGGCATCTCGGCCTCGGTCGTCGATGAGCCAAAGACCATCGTCTTTGCCGAAGGCGAAGAGCCTGCTGTCATTCGCGCCGCACAAGCTTTTCAACAACGCGGGCTCGGCAAAGCGATCTTGATCGGTCGCGAGAAGCCGATCTACGATAATATGAAACTGCTTGGCATCGAGAAACCGGACAGTCTGACTGTGCTCAATGCCCGCCTCTTTGACCGGAATGCGGAGTTTACGGAATATCTCTATTCGCGCTTGCAACGACGCGGTTTTCTGCGCCGGGATGCGCAGCGGCTCGTGAATAATGACCGGAACGTCTTCTCGGCTCTGCTAATGCATCACGGTCTGGCTGAGGGCATGGTTTCGGGCGTAACGCGGAGCTACGATGTTGTCCTACGCGATGTCCGGTTGGTGCTGAGCCACCGGAAAAGAGAGCGGACAATGGGCGTATCCGTCGTCGTCAATAAAGCGCGCACACTATTTATTTCGGACACGAACATTACCGAACTGCCGACCGCTGAAGACTTGGCGGATATCGCCGAAACTACAGCCCATTTCGCCCAGACCTTCGGGTTCGAACCTCGGGTCGCCATGTTGTCCTATTCAACGTTTGGCAATCCGGTTGGTGAGCGCATGCTAAAAGTACGCGAAGCGGTTTCCATTCTAGATCAACGCCAAGTCGACTTCGAATATGAAGGCGATCTGGCCGCCGACGTCGCGCTCGACCCGCTGCATACGTTGACCTACCCATTCTCACGCCTGACGGGTGCGGCGAATGTGCTGATCATGCCAGCCATCCATTCTGCTTCGATCTCGACCAAATTACTCGACGCAGTTGGCGGAGCGACGGTCCTTGGGCCGTTCCTGACAGGATTGGAAAAGCCGGTTCAAATCTGCTCGCTCGGCGCTGCAGCGTCTGAAATCCTGCAAATGGCGACCCTTGCGGCCTACGCACCCACACATGATGACTAGGTGAGCAGGCTTCTCTAACGCACCTGAATAAATGTCCCGTCGGTCCGCCACGCTGTGAGCGGGCCGCCTGCGCGACGGGTATGATCGACACAAATCACGTTCGGCGCACGCAACGCTTGGTCATCATCAAAACCATAATGCCCGAACACGACGGGCGGAGTATCCGCTGGGTATAAGGCATCGGGCATATGGGTCGGCGGATGGTCGAAGAATTGCATCCGGTGCGCTGTTGGACCGGCAATTTGATCAGATAATCGCGACCCGATACGCCCGTTCCACCAAGACAAACGAACAGAGCTGCGGTCTTGGCCAGACTTATCGAGCACTGTCTGCCCATCGGGGATCGGATGCTCCGCCCCATTCAGCAACGTGAACAGCGCGTCCCGAAACGCGGAGTCAAACTGCCAACGATCCGTCCAATTGCTAGGCAGCCCACCGCGTTCATCCCCGACTTGGCGGATACGGTCAATTGCGGCGGCGTCCCATTGAGCGTGGACGACGCGCAAATCAGGTCGGTCGATAAAAACTGGCAAGCTCGCGAACCACTCAATCACATCATAGGTTGCTAGATCACCGATGGGATAATCGCGCAGGAAGGCTTCATGTCGTGCGACACGCTTTTCTGTACGGTCCCGTAAAGGGACACCATCGGCATTTAGGGTGTGAAACAAGACAGCGTTCAGTTCGTTATTGCCCATCAGACAGATCGCACGTCCAGACTCGACCAAAGGCCGAACCGTTTCGATCACGCCGCGATTATCGTGACCCCGATCAATTAAATCGCCCACGAAGATTAATGCATCCGACGAATCGATACGGGACAAGAGATCGCGCAGCAGATCGGCTTCGCCGTGAATATCACCGATGACCGTTGTGGCCATGCGCGTCTAATCCGCTCGGAAGCCAATCCTGGCGTGGCTGCCATCGCAAAAGGGTTTCTTGTTCGACGCCCCACAGCGGCATAATCGGCAAGTCTGCGTCCGTTCAATACCGCGGCCCGTTCCGGCCAAAATTTCAACGGGACCGGACACCATCAAAGGGCCATCCATCTGCGGATCGATCCGAAGCACTCCACCGCGTTCATCCATCATCGTCATGTCGCGCGTCTCTGGTTCACCAGAGGCTATGAAGGGATCGACGCCCTCTTCCTCACCTTTGTGACTGCCGTCGCAATAGGGTTTGGATGAGGACAGGCCACAGCGGCACAGTACGCGCCGAGTACCGTCTGGCTTACCGTTTAGAATAATTTCGGCATGAACCGCATATGGGCCGTTTTCATAGACCCGGGCCGTATTGACTTGGGGCGGCGTCTCTTCAGGACCACCGTCTTTACGGTCGATCTGGATCGCGCCGGAAGGGCATTGTCTGGCAACGTGAAGCAGATGCGCTGTCTCAGTTTTATTCGGGTAGAGCCAGTCGCCTTCGACATTGGCCACGAACGTATCCGGTGCACCCGTCACACAGTAGCGCGCATGGATACAGCGCTTGCCATCAAAATAGAGCGTCACGTCGTCCCCTTCGATACGCTCCGTACCCTCACTCACAATATCTTGGATGGCTGGCATCTGATCATTCTTGCTCATCAATCACACTCGCTTTCAGGGTCAGAACAGATGCGCTCGACATGGCGTGCGAAAGTGGCCGCCACGCCAGCCAGCATATCCAATGAACGATCAACCTTATTATGTAGGCCGCGCAGGCGCGCCCCTTCTTCGACCAACTCGTTGAAGCGGCAGTTTAGAACCTGCCATTCCGTACCAATCGGGAGCGGGCTCATCCCACGCACCATGGCGAAGGTCATGCCCGCATTACAGGCCGATCCCGCGCCCATATCGTTCTGCGCAGGATAGGTGGTCAGCGCTTCGGCCGCGGGAGTCATAGCATACATAAGATCGGTCGCTGCATTGACCAAAACTTGCTTTTCATAGGCCTCACCCGGTCGACCGAAGGCTTGGCTGAGCAGGCGCAATTGCTGGACGTAAAGCGCATTCGCATAATCAAGAACACGCACGCCGTCCGAATGGGTGATCCAGACTTTTCCATCGGGTGTCGGTGGGCGACGCATGACGGGATTGTCCGCAACCGGGCGCGCCGGGACGAAATCCGGATCGTCCGCTAACAACTCTTTCCATTCGTCGCGGATGGCCCGGAAGCGCGCAAAATGGCCCTGCCCATCACAGGCTGCTGCGCCTTCGCCTTGCTCGACAATCACATCAATCGCGCGGCGCGCATCTTGAACTGAGTCGATTGTCATCAGGCCCGGAAGGGGGGTGATCTCCGATCCGATCTGCCGCGAGCGATCGCCAACGAAAAGGTGGCTGGCCCCATAACGCTCACAGAGCGTCTCCATGCTTTTATAGATGCTCTCATAGAGATCACCGACCGTTTCATAATCGTATGTGGTTGGCATCAGCCGAGATTGTTCGAGCGGTCCACGCTCATAGTTCCGTGTCGAGATGAACATGTCCCCATCTGGTTCATCAGACTCGCGCGGACGCTCCAAAAATATAAAGTGCTGCAACGTATCCATTGTAAATGGAGCCAAACGAACGCTCATATTGGCTGGCAGCGGTCCCGGTTCGATGGGGAAGTTCAAGCGATTAAAATGGGCTGGTCCGCCAATGGCGACAGATAAATTAGCAACAATGGCCAAATGGCCCATTTCTTCGACAGCAACGCGAATGATGGATGCGCGCCAACGACTGACTGCTTCGCGCTGCGGCTTAGTCAGTCCATCACTCTCTTCAGTTTTCAAACTGAAGGCGGCATATAGATAAGTGCACATCAGCGTGTGCTCGACTTCGGCGGCTTCGCCCAACATTCCGATGAGTTGTTCGCGGGACGTAATATGGTCCGCACCCATTAGGGGCGTGCTGTCGATCACGTCAGCTGCTGAGTTCGGGCTCGTACCGCTGGCGTCGTCCATCCTGTCTACCTTTCGCCCCCCTCAACTCTACACCTACCAAAGCGAAGCGCTTAAGACCATTGCTCACGGAAATTTGTCACAGTTTGGGTGTCAACGGGCCAATATTCAGTGTTTCGGGCTTTCACCTGCGCCGCATTCGGGGCAATGCGAAGCGTGAGCTCTCCCTCAGAAATGGATACCCCCGACTGTACGCCCGAAGTTGAGCGATCAGGTGCGAAGGTTGATCTGACCGAAGGGTCTATCCAGCGTCATGTCTTTCGTATGCTCGGCCCGTTCGCCGTCGCCGTTATTGCGCTGATCAGCACGGGCTTGGTCGACACCTTTTATCTCGGCAATCTTGGCGGCAAGGAAAACCCCGAGGCCGGCACACTCGCTTTGGCTGCTCTAGGTTTCGCCTTTCCGCTAACCTTCCTCGGCAATTCCGCGAATATTGGCCTTGGCGCTGGTACGATGAGCGCCGTGTCCCGAGCTATTGGCCAACGCGATATGGACCGCGCTCACCGTCACGGCGCGGCCGCGATCCTGTTCGCACTCTTAGTCATGACCGTTCTCGTCCTGATTATGTACGCCCTCATGCCGTTCGCCATATCTTTGATGGGCGCAACGGGGGAGGCTCGAACTGAAGCTCTGTCTTTCCTCGCCATTTCATTGCCGGGGCTGGTCATCACGTCCGTGGCGATGATGTGCAACAATATCCTACGCGCCAATGGGGAAGCGCTGTTGCCCAGTTCGATTATGATTTTGGGCGCGATCCTCAACATCATCATCGACCCATTCTTGATTTTCGGCATTGGCCCCTTCCCGCGCATGGAGGTGGCCGGGGCGGCCTTGGCCACCGTATTAGGTAACTCGATTGCCGCCATCTACGGGCTCATCGTTGTCCGCTATATCCGCAATGCCGTCGATTTCCGACACATGACGGTATCCTCAATTCGCAGCGCATGGGCAACCGTAGCTGCCGTCGGCGTCCCCGCCATGTTGACCAATTGTGTCGTGCCGCTCGGCACCATTCTCGCCGTGACCGCCATTGCCTACACGACCAGCGAAGTCGGTGTCGCCGCCTTCACCTTAGCCAGTCGGGCCGAGCTCATCAGCGTTGGCCTGCTCTATGCGCTATCGGCCTGTATTGGGGCGATCACGGGACAAAATGGTGGGGCGGGGCGAACAGATCGAGTCGCGGAAGCCTTCCGCGTCTGTTACCGGATCTGTTTTGTCTGGGGCACAGGTATGGCCATCGTTCTGGCCCTCTTCGCACGACCCATTGTCAATGTGTTCTCAAACGATCCCGCGCTGATCGAAATGGCCGTGCCCTATTTCTATATCGTTCCCATCACCATCTTTGCCTATGGCTTCGTCTTTGTATCAGCCGCCGGGTTCAATGCGTTGGGTCGTCCGATCTATGGGCTGATTTTCACATTGCTGCGCAGCCTCGCCCTCTATGCGCCTCTGGTCGCGATTGGGGCTTGGCTTGGCGGCTTGACCGGCTCTTTCATCGGCGTTGCCGCTGCCAATATCATATCGGGCCTTGTCGCGCGCTACTGGTCGCTGAACAAAGCCCCGATGAGCGCCAAAAAAAGCTAATAAAAACTGAGCCCGCACATTGACCTACAGGGTCAACTTCGCCAAAGCCCGCGCTGCCTAAGCTGTGCGGCTGTGGCGAAATTGGTAGACGCGCCAGATTTAGGTTCTGGTTCCGAGAGGAGTGGAAGTTCGAGTCTTCTCAGCCGCACCACTAACCCTTGTCACCACTGACCATATGCTGTCAGAGGTGGATTTTTCTCAATGATACCAGTGATTTGACCGCGTTTAGCGGACAAGAGGTGTCAAGGCATGACAGGCGATAACATCGCTAAAGTATGACCATTTGTAGGCCCGAAAGTAGGCCTGCCAGTAGGCCCGGGAATTGGGCTAATCGCCCATCAGTCGCGGGCTCGGCGGGGACCACGTCATCATCCCCTCTTCGCAGTGATCTCTCTGCGGACCTTATGCTCGCCTCATTTCTACGTTTCTGCTTCTGGTTCTCCCATGAGCCGCACTTTGAACAAGCTGACCGCAACCCGGGTCGAGGCTCCGCGCAATCTGGGATGACACAGTAGCGGCGGTGAGCTTTCCCTACGGATCCGTCCGTCATGCGCGCAGTGAGATAGTTCCTCGCAACGGTTAATCTAAACTGGGCACGGACAGTGTCCGCTTTAATTCGGTCGACGTTGGACCCAAAAGGGCTGGCTTCTTAATGCTTCTGAGCGCGACGATATCGTACAGTTCCGTCACGACTCCGGAGATTTCCATTGAATGGATGATAGCGCCGGTCGTTAGGTCAACGAAATACAGGCCGCATTTCGGTAAGATGCCTTTATCCGCAAGGGCGGCGTCCAGGGCGAGACCCAAGAATGTTTTATTGTCGCGCGGCAAAGACAGGCCAACAACCGCCGTGTTGTCGTCGATGAAATCGAGGCCGCGAAGGTAGCCTGGACAAAAGGCAACGGGAACAAATACACTTGTTTCCATATTAACATATCCGAACTCACCCCGGCCACTATTGTGAAGCCAGAGACGACCCTGATGCCAACGCGGCGAGTGCGGCATGGAAAGGCCTGAGCAGATAATCTCGCCGCTTTTCGTATCCAGAACAATACCCCCGTCCTGACGGTGATCCCGCCATCCATCAAAGACATCGCTGCGGCTGACGGCCGTTGCGTATCGAAGGTGACCGTCGCGTTTCGCAATACCATTTAGGTGACATCGATCCTCAGCGACGAGTTTGGAGATAAAAGGCGGTATCCATTCGACCTCAAAACTATGAGACCGGCTGGGCCGTGACACACAATTGAAGAGGGTATTGGCAAAGATCGGTTCTCCGTCCGCCTGGATAACGACATCATGCGCATCCAGATCACCCGTAAAATAGCTAAACCGGGGAGCATAGAGAGCGTCGACGTTATCGGGGCCTAGCTGGCCCGTCTGTAAAAGCGTCTCAAATCTGATCAATTGCGTATCGCTAGTGACCCAAAACCCAGTTTCATCAGCAGCCAAACCCATACAACGGCCAATGGTCCGGTTATAAGTCCACAACCCGCCATCTTCTTTGACGCCAAACAAGATCAATTTGCCGACCTGATAGGTCGTCAGGGCTAAACTCACATTCTTACTCGTGAGCCACTCTGTAAAGCCTCGAGACAGATCAACGCCAAAAACGACGTCAGACTTCGTAGGCTTTGCGGCGGTGGTATCTGCCATTATTTCTCTCCCAACCTGTACCCGACAGGCTGAATGGTCTTAAAGAAAGGCTCCGTCATCCACACCAAGTGTCAAGTCAACCTGAGCGGCACTGAAATCAGAGCCCGTAGATTCGGTCGAATAGGCAGAGTCAGGTTCTTGCCCTTCGCTAACGTAATCAACTGAAAGAAACTCGAATTCATCGAGACCATAGAGACTCTGATCAACGTCATTGAACGAAAGATCATTGATCATGTCATCGGCCTGGCCGGACACTTTTCTGAGATGGTTATCGCGGCCGACACTCAGTGATGCGAAGACATTTCCCCAAGACTGATGATCATCGAATAATAGGACGCTATCGACTGAGACATCATCCGATCCATTGGTTTCCGCGATCGCCAGAACGTCAGCTTTATTCAACGCGATATCTTCGGCAACCGGTATCAGCGTCGCTTTCGCATCGATAGCCTCAATAAATAAACCCGGTTCTGAGACTGGGTCCGACGAAGCTTTGGTACCCGTCGTAAGCGCCTCAAAGTTAGCCTGCCCCAGCGCCTCCAACGTTAGAAAATCAGACCGGTCCGGGATTTCGTCAAACGCGTAGGTCGACGTACTGCTATCAGGATCAGCAATTTGCTCAACCGATACAGTTCGTGTGCCCGTGGCAGGGTTCGCAGCAAGGACTTCGGTGTCCGCATTGTCCAACGGCTCGGCTGCAATCCCCACAGTCGTCACGGCCACACCATCCTGCACCCGTATCGTCGCATTACCATCTGCGTAGGTGTTGTAGGTTACACCATCTTCAATAACCTGTGCCCCAGCCGTAAAGCCTAGGATCGTCACTTGGTCACCCGCATTGCCCAGCACATCGAGGGTCGCTGTTCCGCCGGACCGTTCTTCGGTCAAATCGAACACTGCTTGTGCGTTCAGAGTCAGCCTATTGTCGCCAGACCCCGTAATATCGAACACTTCGATCGAGCCGAGCGAGGCGTTGCCCGCTGTTGTCGCATCAAGGTTAAGTCCGGATGCGTTCAGAACCAACGTGTCGACGCCAGTCCCGCCGCGAATGTCGGCAAAGTCGAGCGACGTGACTGTGATGCGATCATTCCCCGCGCCACCACGTACGACATCGCCCGTGGAAATAGCTGTGAATGTGTCATCTCCCGCATTTCCGGTGAAATTATCGACTGACACTGAACCAGCGGAAGTAACAGCAACCGTGCTTTCTGTGCCCGTCGCGCCGCCAAAGATAATGTAGCTGGAGCCTGAGCCGTCGCGACTATTATTATCAGCGCCTCTTGCCCCAACGATCAGATCATCAAAGCCGTCACCATTAACGTCACCTGCAGAAGAGACGGAGGCACCCGCACTGTCCCGCGCCGCCGCGCCATCAATCCGGAATCCGGTCAGGCCGAGATCCGCTGACAGATCGACATCCGCCTGGTGCGTGCCCGCACTACCGAAGATGACATAGCTAGAACCTGACCTGACTCCATTGGGATCAGCGGTATACGCCCCCACAATCAGATCATCGAAACCATCGCCATTGACGTCGCCCGCTGAGGAAACGGAGTTACCCACACGGTTAATAAACGCCGCCCCATCGATGCGAAAACCGGATGAGCCAAGATCAACAGACAGATCAATATCAACCTGTGCCGTCCCCGCACTACCGAAGATGATATAGCTAGAGCCTGAAGAAAACCCGTTGGGATCGGCACCAGCAGCTCCAACGATCAGATCATCAAAGCCGTCGCCATTCACATCGCCCGCAGAGGAGACAGAGCGGCCCGATCGATCAAGCGCCGCTGCCCCATCAATCCGGAACCCGACCGTACCGAGATTAACTGACAGATCAATATCAACCTGTGCGGTCCCTGCATTGCCAAAAATGACATAACTCGCGCCTGAGTTTGATCCATTGGGATCAGCGGTATACGCCCCCACAGTCAGATCATCGAAACCGTCCCCGTTGACATCGCCCGCCGAAGAAACGGCGTGACCAGACAAGTCGCCTGCTGCTGCACCATCAATACGAAAACCGGCTCCACCGAGATTGGACAAATCAAAAGCAACCTCTTCGATCCCCGCATCGCCGAAAAGAACATAGCTGGAGCCTGATGACAGTCCATTGGGGTCAGTGCCCCGCGCTCCAATGATCAAATCATCGAAACCATCCCCATTGACGTCGCCCGCTGCGGAAACGGAATAACCAAACACGTCATCCACTGCTGCCCCATCGATGCGAAAGCCGGCTGTACCGAGATTGGACAGATCAATATCCGCCTGAGCCGTCCCCGCACTACCAAAGATGACATAGCTGGAACCTGATTTGCTACGACCATTATTGTCGGCATAAGCCCCGCCGACGATCAGATCATCAAACCCGTCTCCATTGACGTCACCGGCCGAAGAGACGGAGAGACCAAAAATGTCAACTGCAACCGCCCCATCGATCCGGAAGCCGGTTGTGCCGAGATTAGACAAATCAATATCCGTTTGCGCGGTCCCCGCGCTGCCAAAGATGACATAGCTGGAGCCTGAAACGTTGCGGCCATTATTGTCTGCATATGGCGCCCCAATGATGAAATCATCAAAGCCATCGCCATTGATATCGCCCGCCGAGGAGACGGAGGCACCCAATGTGTCGTTTGCTACCGCCCCATCAATACGGAAGCCGGATGATCCCAAAGCGCCGAGATTGATCGGGGCAATTGTCTCCGCCACATCCTCTACAGTTATGGCTACGGCTTGGTTGGTTTGGTTGACGCCATCATCGGCCGTCACGACAATATCATAGACATTGTCTGCACCTGCGTCGGCTGGTATCTCGAAGTCCGGAGCGGCGTTAAAAGTGACAACGCCTGTACTAACGTCAATGCTGAATAGCGCCGCGTCAGGGCCTGAAAGGCTATAGAAGATCTGATTGCCGTCCGCGTCGGACGCAGTGGCTGTATAAGCCGCCGTCTGGTTTTCCAGAACGGAGACAGCTGCGCCTGATGAGAAGACAGGTGCATTATCATTTTGGTTGGTCACCGTGATCGTAACTGCTTGATCGGTAGAGTTGAGTGTATCGTTAGCCGTAACAATCACGTCATACACATTATCGCCGTCCGCATCACCTGGAGCATCAAAGTCTGGTGCGCGCTTGAACGTTACTGCGCCCGTCGCAGCGTCGATATTGAACAAAGCCCCATCCGTGCCGGACAGGCTGTAAGTCAGCATATCTTCATCGGCGTCACGGGCCTGCGCTATAAGGGCCTCTGTCTGACCTTCCGTTACAAACACCGTTTGATTGAAGGTGAATACTGGCGCGAGATCATTCTCATTAGTTACGGTGATTGCAACGCATTCACTCGTCCTGTTCGTGCCGTCACTCGCTGTAATAATGACGTCGTAAACATTATCTGCGTCCGCATCACCGGGCGCCTCAAAGTCAGGGGCGGACTTGAAGGTTACGACACCTGTAGCAGCCTCAATATCGAACAGAGCGGCATCCGTACCAGACAGGCTGTAAGCCAACGTCGCACCTTCCGCGTCCGTCGCGCTCGCCGTGAAGGCTGTCGTCTGGTTCTCAACGGCGGTCGCAGTGGGGCCAGATGTGACCACAGGCGCGTCGTTCACATAGACAAAGTCACTGACCGATAGATTAGCAGCTAAAAGGTTGGAGAGAACAAAGAACCCACCTTCGCCATTGGAAACAATCACAGTCTGATTGCCACTGGCATCAATATTATCCTGCGCACCCGCAAGCAGGGCCGCTATGTCTGAGACAGATTTTGATATTTCGAGTTTATCAATGCCGAGTTGAAAATCCTGAATCCTGTCAATGCCCGTGCCCGCCTGATAAAAGACATCCGCGCCCGTGCCACCGAGAACAATATTGTCGCCCTCTCCGCCCGTGACTCGGTCATTGCCCGCTTGGCCGTTGACCACGTCATTGCCAGTACCGCCGTCTAGATCATCCTGACCGTCTTCACCGGACAGCAAGTCATCCCCTGCCCCGCCGAACAGTGTGTCATTGCCATCGCCGCCAAAGATTGTGTCCGTATCGGCTCCGCCGTCAATGAAGTCGTCGCCGGCCCCACTGTAGAGCGTATCATTCCCGTCGCCGCCAAAGAGACTGTCGTCGCCAGATTGACCGACCAACAAATCAAGCCCGGCTCCGCCAATCAGCGTGTCATTGCCCATGCCGCCATAGACTGTGTCATTGCCGCCGCCGCCATCAACCTGATCATCGCCCACCTGGCCATACACAACATCATCGCCCGACCCGGCCAGAACCATGTCATTCCCATCGCCAGCGATAATCACATCGATCCCAGCGCCGCCGTCAACCCGGTCAGCCCCTGCGCCGCCAAAGATCGTGTCACTGCCTGCGCCGCCAAAGATTAGGTCATCGCCGTCCTGACCATAAGCAGTATCATTCCCATCGCCGAGGACCAGTGTATCAGCCCCCGCTCCGCCAATGAGCACATCAGAGCTTGCTCCGCCGTCCAGAATATCATTCCCGTCGCCGCCGATCAGGCGGTCGATTCCGTCCTCACCGAAGATTTGATCATCGCCGCCTTGACCGTAAATCTCATCATTGCCGTCATCGCCAAAAACGATGTCGTCCGCGCCGCCCAGAACAACGCCGTCATTGCCGCCAGTCAGGGTGATTCCAACCCCGCCGGTGGGAGGCGTGGGGGCAGGTGGAAGCGTAATCGTGGGCTGCGTAGCAGGCGCAGAGAATAGCAACGAAGGAGTCTCACTGTGAACAGGGCTAAACTTAAGTTTAGCGAAATCTTCAGAGACTGGATCAGATCCAAAAATATCATCAAACATCATTGGAACCCTAAATAACTTTACATCTCCCAGCCTTCCGGGCGCCGCATTTGCTTCTTTTTCGGGAAGTTCCAGCGCAAATTCGCTGGGAGAACAACATAGGGGCGCGTTGGACGCTTTCCCAAGAAAACACAATCGATTAAACAATAATCACGCCAATGGGGGGAACCCGCGACAAGCCGACAATGATGGCGACCCTCACTTAGGCAACTTGAACTCGTCTTTCATAGCGATTCAAAAGTTGCCCGAGCTCCAACTGAATGTCTCTCGAACGTCATAGATAATTCATGCAGTAGAGGGCGAACCATCTGGCAAATGAAACGCCTAAAGCGCTCATCGGCCCAACCTCAACTCGACCCAAGCTTCGAGTGAGGGATAACTCACCATCCCAATTCCATCGAACCCTTGTCCGAAAATCTCAAATAGGCATATTGGTAAGACCTGAGAGATAACGCCATTGATTAAATGATACCATTCAGTAACTTACAATTAGATTCGCAGTCGTCTCAACCGCACCATCGGCTTTCCCGATAGCGTTATCGGGGTCCATTGCCTTACAAACATCCTGAATAACTTGGAAGAAGTAGGGCCGTCCCGAAGCTTGATCTAACGTGTCGTGATAGACGTTTAAGGGCCGCCCAAAGGGCAGTTGATTTTTCACTTTACACCTCCGCGATCTCTGGCATTCATTTTGTCAAAGGGAGTGCGGAACATGGACATTGGCCGAAGACATTTAATGGCGTTATCCGGATCACTAGCTCTTGCAGGCCTGGTGGGAACCGCCACGCCAGCCTTTTCGCAATCAAGCGGCACAACCAAGATAAAACCGCCGCGTTTGAAAAAGGGCGACACGGTCGGCTTAGTCTCTCCAGCTAGCAAAAGCTTGGAGCGGTTTGAGTATCAAATTTCCGAAGAGGTCGTGACGGCGCTCGGCCTCGTGCCAAAACGGGGTCAGTATGTCGGTAAGGATTTTGGCTATTTAGCGGCACGGGACAAAGAGCGCGCCGCCGATGTCAATGCGATGTTTGCCGATAAGTCCGTGAAGGCTATTATGGCTGTGCGCGGGGGCTGGGGCTGTGCGCGGATCCTGCCTTATCTTGATTATGATATGATCCGCGCTAACCCTAAGCCGCTGATCGGCTATAGCGATATCACCGCCCTTCATTTGGCACTACAGGCCAAAACGGGCCTTGTTAGCTTTCACGGACCAAATGCAGCGAGCGCCTGGGGTGAAAGAACGCTGGAATATTTTGAGCCCTTATTATTTGATGGCGCGCAGCCCACTTTCAAGAATCCCGTTTTGAAAGATGGCCGGCTTGTACAGCGCAAATGGCGCACACAAACGATTACAGGCGGCAAAGCAAGGGGTCATCTAATCGGTGGGAATCTGACCGTCATGACGGCTCTTGTGGGTACGCCCTATATGCCAAACACAGATGGCGGCATTTTGTTTTTGGAAGACATAGACGAGGCTGAATATCGTATTGACCGCATGCTGACGCAGTTGGGTCTAGCTGGCCTTTTAAGTGGCCTCAAAGGCGTTGTGTTCGGTCAATGTACGAGTTGTAAGAGCTCGGGCGGTAGCGGGTTTGAGTTGGCTGACGTTCTGGAACAGCACTTTAAGCCTTTGGGCGTCCCGGCCTTTCACGGTGCATTTTTCGGACATATGTCTGATCAGTTCACCATACCCGTTGGTATTGAAGCTGAGATCGACTCCGACACAGGAACCGTGCGCCTACTGGAAGCTGCGGTTATCTAGTCCGCCTGTTTTTATTACTGAGGCGTGAGTGGAACCGAATTATCGGAGCGCTGTAATGCGTTTTGGTAGGGGCGGGACACGACAGCCTTAGATTGCTCCTACTCTCACCTCACTTGCGGCGATGGTCGGGATGCATTGCCTTATCGATAAGCTGTTCATTGCCGTGAATGACGTGAGCGCTTTTGCCGACGATGAGAGGGTCCGGCTGACGGACAACCTCAAAATTCTTGTCCGGATAATCGAGGTTATGCAGGAAATGCATCATACAGTTTAGCCGGGCGCGTTTTTTGTCGTCCGACTTAATGATGGTCCAAGGCGCGTCGGCTGTGTCCGTGTAATAGAACATCGCCTCTTTCGCCTCAGTATAATCCTCCCACTTATCCAAGCTGGCCTTGTCTATCGGCGAAAGTTTCCAATGTTTGAGTGGGTCTTCATTGCGAGCCGTGAAACGTTTGCGTTGTTCCTCTTGCGTGACAGAGAACCAATATTTGAACATGTAGATTCCGGACCGGGTCAGCATCCGCTCTAACTTCGGCGTCTGGCGCATGAATTCTAGATATTCGGTCGGTGTGCAGAAATTCATCGCCCGCTCAACACCCGCCCGATTATACCAGGATCGGTCGAACAGAACGATTTCACCGCTCGTTGGTAAGTGCTGGATGTAACGTTGAAAATACCATTGCCCGCGCTCGGCTTCTGACGGTTTTTCCAAGGCCACCACGCGCGCGCCACGGGGGTTTAGATGTTCGGTAAAGCGCTTAATCGCGCCGCCTTTACCTGCCGCGTCACGACCTTCGAAGATTAAGACGAAACGCCGACCGGTTTCTTTCGCCCAACGCTGCACTTTGAGCAGCTCTGTCTGAAGCTCGACCTTTTTGGCCTCATAGACTTTTCGCGTCACTTTAGTGTCGTATGGGTACTCACCACTTTCAAAGGCATGGCGAATGGCGTCTTCGTCATAGTGGAGTTCAGGGAAGATATTAGGCTTACCGTCGATGGACCGACCTTCAATTGCAGCATCAGACAATGTGGGGTCAGTTGGTTTCATTTTTTACTCCAAATATCCCGACACCCTATTCATCTGATCGCCGCAAGGCGAGCTTCCATAGCCCAAGGCGTGCTGCAGATCACAAAATCTACATTTTTCACCCACAACGAGCAGGGTTTAAGAAACCAATGACGGCCCATCCCTCATCACAATCTGCTTCAGGTTCGTGATCTCATCAGCGATCGCCGCAATCGGCGCGAGACGCTCTGCCAAATCAGCATCATGCACCCCATCTTTTGGCTCATAAGCCTCTAGATACAGCCGCAATGTCGCGCCCGCCGTTCCAGTGCCCGACAAACGCATGACGAAACGCGATCCACTTTCAAACATGACGCGCAAACCTTGGTTTTCTGCGACCGAACCGTCAATCGGATCGTGATAGGTGAAACTATCAGCATCACTGATGACCTCTGATCCGAATTGACGGCCCGGTAGGTCCGCGAGCTGATCGCGCAACGTCGCCATGACGGCTTCCGCTTTGTCTTTGGCGACCTCTTCATAATCGTGACGACTATAATAATGGCGACCATATATCCCCCAGTGATCCAGCAGAATATCCATGACACTCTGCCGCCGCACGGTCAGAATATTGAGCCACATAAGCACGGCCCAAAGCCCGTCTTTTTCGCGCACGTGATCGGATGAAGTCCCTGCGCTTTCTTCACCGCAGATCGTAATCCGGCCTGCATCCAACAGATTCCCGAAATATTTCCAGCCCGTTGGGGTCTCAAAACAGTCCACGTCCATGGCTTTGGCAACAACATCTGTGGCGCGACTGGTCGGCATAGACCGGGCAACACCGGAAATGCCGTTTTTATAAGCGGGAGCGAGATGGGCGTTCGCCGTTATCACTGCGAGGCTATCTGACGGGCTGACATAGATGCCGCGACCGAGTACGATATAACGGTCCCCATCCCCGTCCGAGGCCGCGCCAAAGTCCGGGGCATCGTCAGCGAACATACGGGCAAACAAGGTTTTGGCATAAACGGGGTTGGGATCAGGATGACCACCGCCAAAATCAGGCAAGGGTTGCACGTTCATCATGCCGTCCGGATCCACGCCAAGGCGATTGACAAAAACCTCTGTCGCATAAGGTCCGGTCACAGCATGCATGGCGTCGAAACATAGGCTCAGATTACTGGCGATCATCTCTCGGATTGCGTCGAAATCGAATAGACGCTCCATCAGATCAGCATGATCCGCGACAGGATCAAAGACTGTGACCTGCATATCGCCGATAGCGGAGTCGCCAATCACGTCTAGGTCAACCGATCCCTCTGCGGTCCGGTAGTGGTCGATCATTTTTGTGCGCTCGAAGATCGCATCAGTGACAGCCGTGGACGCTGGGCCGCCATTGGCGACATTAAATTTAATGCCGAAATCACCATCAGGCCCGGCCGGATTGTGGCTAGCCGAGAGGACAATACCGCCGACGGCTTCATACTGCCGGATCATGTTAGACGCGGCTGGGGTCGACAGAATACCGCCATGCCCAACCATCACACGCGCCACGCCATTGGCGGCTGCAATGCGCAGGATAGCCTGGATCGCGACATCATTATGGTAACGTCCATCACCGCCCAAAATAAGCAAGCCACCGTTCAAGTCCGGCACCGTGTCAAAAATCGCTTGGACGAAATTCTCCAGATAGTTTGGGGTCTGGAAAATACCGACTTTCTTGCGTAGGCCAGAGGTGCCTGGTTTTTGATCATCAAACGGCGTCGTCTTTATTTCGGTCATTCGGCTTTCTTTCCTCTGGGTCGGGCTGCGTCAATGGCATCAAGAATGATCAGAACGTCCGGATCACTGACAAGAGCCTCAATCGAGAGCCCCGCGCGCCGACGCCAATTGGGTTGCTCCGACGTCGTGCCGGGCACATTGGGTTGGTTTTCAGACAAGAGCAGGTCGTCCAGTTGAACGGCGTAGGCGAGTGATGGTCCCGCCGCTAAATAGGCTTGCAGTCGGGCCATATCGTTGACGCTGAGTGTGTTCGGCGCACCATTGAGCTCAGCGAGATTGGCCATCACGTCCCGATCACGCGCCCGCTGCTCACGTTCCCAGTCCAAGTTTTCTATGCCGATACTTAAGGCCTCACGCCACTCCAGATCGCGTTCGGTCCAGAAGCCTGCCACTGTCGGAAAGTCATGATTAGACCATGCATTCATCGCGAGATGCCGAGATGTTTCACGTGGCAGTAGCTCACTGTGCTGACCCCGTTCGATCATCTGGACAGAACAGCCCATCAACTGATGCTCTTTCATGCGATCGCGAAAGCCGTCAGGCACCGTGCCAAGATCTTCGCCAAAAACAATACACTGCGCGGCGCCGGATTCCTCAGCAATGACCCGCATCAGCCGGTCGAACGGGTAAGTTACATAGCCGCCTGGTGCGTTGTCTGGGATCCAGAAACTGCGCGATAAGCCCAACACATGATCAATACGCACTGCTCCGGCGAGTTGCATCACAGCCTTCAACGCCGCGCGAAATAGCATTTCCGCCGCCTCGCCGTCTGCGAACCGATCCGGGCGGAGCGGTAGTAAATTCCAACGCTGTCCGGCTGGATTGGCCGCGTCCCCCGGTGCGCCAAGGCTTATGCCGTGGGCGAACGCATCACGATTCCGCCAGACATCGGCTCCGCCTTCGGTCACACCCACAGCCAGATCAAGATAGAGCCCCACTGACATGCCAGCCGAACGCGCACGGGCCTGCGCGTCCTCTAGCTGGAGCGCCGCGTTCCATTGCAAATAAGTGTAGTAGTCGATCCGGTCTTCATAATCGTGGGCGAAGGCGCACGTCGCGGGGTCATCGGGATCGCGAAATTCGGGCGCGAAATTTTTCCAGCCTTGATAAGTTTGACGCTCTCTCGGTAGCTGTTCGAACAAAACGTCATAGACCGCGTGCTGTCGCAAGGCATCACTGCCCTCTCGTTTGAACGTCGCAAAGGCCTCTCGACGGGGGTGATCATGAGGCAAGTTTTGAAAGGCTGAGAAAGCCGTCTCGAACGCGTCTGTCTTTGCCCTGTAAACAGCCTCGTAATCGACGAACTCGCTTAATTTGAAATCCGGGCGTTTTCCCGTCCATTCAGGCAGCCTGTGCGGCGCGATATGCATCACGTTTAAAAACTGGCGCGAGGAAACCGAATAAGGTGCAAACAGATGCGGCGCGCTGGGGAACAGCGCATGGACGGGATTGATACCGATAAAGTCGCACCCGGTCGGAGCGAGATATTCGGCCAAGCGGGCCAGATCGTCGAAATCGCCGATGCCCCAGCTATCTTCGCTATGCAGCGCATAGAGCGCGGTCGTCACGCCCCACACACCATTTTGCTGTTCAAGCTGGTCCGCCCCGAAAACGGGTTTGATTGGAATTTTAACGGGTTCAGACGCACGGGCTGGAGCCGTAAGGTCCACGCCGAGCGCCCCTAGAATAGCGGCTCGAGTCTCGTCCGTTATGCCGTGCCAATGACCTGACACATCGCGAAACCCTGATAGCAATCCGTTCGCTTCAGACTGCACGTCTAATTGTTCCGCATACCGCCATTCGGGCAATTGCCCAGCGGGTAATTCGAAAACGACGACGCTATCACCCTGCAAAGACCGGCTTCCTAAGACAGGTTGCCATCCGTCCGATAAGCGGATGTCTGTCTTAGCCCCACGGTTCAAGAAAACGGCCAAGGTCGGTTCGCCCACCATAGCAAGCACGAGACCCAGGCAAGATTGGTCAGATCGCTCCCAATCTCCGACCGTCATCAATTCACCGTCAGGCGTAATCCATTGCACATTCGGGAGGACAGAGCCTTCAACCGACTGGCCATGTAGAAAATTGGACTGACGGAAATGAGGGTAGGTGCGACGCAAGGCTGTCAGCGCGCGAACCTGTTCCGTTAGAACCGTGTCTGCGGTCGACCAATCAAGCCAGCTCGTTTCATTGTCCTGACAATAGGCATTATTGTTCCCGCCCTGAGTCTGTCCAAACTCATCGCCTGCCAGCAACATCGGGGTGCCTTGTGAAAGCAATAAGGTGGCGAGCATGGCGACCTTGCGGTTACGTCGCGCCGCATCGATCAACGGGTTGTCTGTCGCGCCCTCAACCCCAAGATTATCAGAGAGATTATGACCATGACCGTCGCGGTTCTGCTCACCGTTGGCTTCATTATGCTTGTCGTTGAAGCTGACCGTATCGTGCAGGGTGAAGCCATCATGCGCCGCGATGAGATTGACAGAACTCCATGTCTCACGATCCTCATGATCAAACCGCTCTGCTGAGCCGAGTAGCTTACCGGCGAGTGACTTTTGCGCATAATCATCGCCGCGCCAGAAACTCCGCACCGCATCACGATATTCATCGTTCCATTCCGCCCAACCCGATGGAAAGTTGCCGAGCTGATAGCCGTGCGGACCAATATCCCAAGGTTCGGCGATTACCTTAACCTCTGAGAGAAGCGGATCGCTAGCGATGGCCTCGAGCATCGGCGCAGAGGCGTCGAACCCCTGACCCATGCGGCCCAAGGTCGGCGCGAGATCGAAGCGAAAACCGTCAATGCCATATTCGCTGACCCAATGGCGTAGGCTGGTGAGGGTTAAATTTCGAACGGCGTCGCAGCGCATATCCAGCATGTTCCCCGTGCCCGTATGATTCACATAGAAACGACGATCTTTTTGCAGGGCATAATAGGACACATTGTCGATGCCTTTGTAGGACAGGGTCGGGCCGAAATGCCAACTCTCAGCCGTGTGATTATAGACGACATCGAGAATAACTTCGATCCCTTCGGCGTGGAGCGCCCCGACACTGCGGCGCAGCCCCTCACTACCTTTCGGCCCAAGGTAAGCCGCGTGAGGGACGAAATAATTAATAGGATTATAGCCCCAATAATTGCTCAACCCCATCTCGGTAAGGCGCGGCTCAGAATGGAATTGCTGCATTGGCAGCAGTTCCAACGCGGTGACACCGAGCGCGGTCAAATGTTCAATCACAATTGGATCTGCGAGGGCGTCGACTGTGCCGCGCAAATCCGGCTTCACGTCCGGATGGCGGTTTGTCAGGCCTTTGACGTGGGCCTCATAAATGACTGTGTCCGACCAAGCTGTGGCGGGGCGTGACCATCGGGTGCGTTGTCCCGGCCCGGTTACGACACCTTTAGGCACATAGGGGGCGCTGTCTTGTTTATTAAAAGATAGATCGTCGTCCCCCACATGACCGTATAGCGACGGATGTTCGATAATTTCTCCTGATAGCGCTTTGGCATAGGGATCCATCAGTAGTTTATTGTTATTAAAACGGTGGCCCTCCTCGGGCGCATAGGGACCGTCGACGCGGTAGCCATAGAGCTGTCCGGCATAGACCTCGGGAACATGGACAGACCAAATATCGCCCTGTCGCGTCAATGCGATCCGGTCTGTCTCTGTCTCACCTTCAAACAGGCAAAGCGTGACGGCGGTCGCATTCGCTGAGAAGAGAGAAAACTGCGCACCGCTTTCAGTCAGGGTTGCCCCGAAAGACCAATCATTCATGTTTGGTAGAGTTCCAAATAGTCGCGCGCTGGGGCAGTCCAGCCGAAATCCTGCGCAATGGCTGTAGCCACCATTTGTGACCATTCAAACTTGTTCGCGTATAGAGCGATTGACTTGTCGATGGCCGCCCAAAGCATGTGCGGATTGACCGGGTGGAAGGTCACGCCTGTCGCTGCGCCGACAGCTTGCGTCGCTGGCGTCGCACCGATCACCGTATCCATTAGCCCTCCCACGCGAGACGTGACCGGGATCGTTCCGTACCGCATGGCGCAAAGCTGGGTCAGGCCGCAGGGCTCAAACCGGGACGGAATCAGAATGACGTCTGCCCCTGCTTGCAGTCTGTGAGCGAAGGGTTCGTCATAACCAATTTTCACCGCGACGTGATCCGGGTGTCGCTTTTGCGCTGCCAGAAAGGCTTGCTCGATCACGCCGTCCCCGGACCCGAGCAGCGCCATCTGTCCACCGCGCGCCACAATACCGTCCAGCATATCAGGAACGAGATCGAGACCCTTCTGCCCAGTCAGGCGTGAAATTACGCAGAAGAGCGGCCCTTCGGCGGCGCGAGATAGGCCCAGCTCATCCTGCAAAGCGGCTTTATTCTTAGCTTTTCCAGACAAATCAGACGCAGAAAACGGCGCAAAAATTGTTGGGTCGGTCGCGGGATCCCAGACGGTTTGATCAACCCCATTCAAAATACCCCGAAGTCGATCAGACCGACTGCGCAGCAGACCGCCAAACCCCATTCCGTCCTCATCCATCTGGATTTCTAGCGCATAGGTCGGGCTGACCGTCGTCACCCAATCGCTATAGGTGACGCCGGATTTTAGGAAACTTAACTTACCCCAATATTCGAGCCCCTCTTCAGTGAAGACAGAATTGGGCAAACCTGTGCTGGCCAGTAATTCTTTCGGGAAGAGACCCTGAAAGGCGAGGTTATGGATCGTAAAAAGAGTTGTGACATCCGCGCCCTCTGTCATCAAATAGGCCGCCGCCAAGCCCGCCTGCCAATCATGCGCATGCAGCACATCAAATCCGCGCTTTCGGTTGATACCTGTCGCAATCTGCGCCGCTAGTTTGGAGAAACTCGCAAAGGCGATGCCATTACCCGGGCGATCCGAACCGTCCGCTAATTGATAAGGATTGCCGTCATAGCCAAACAGAGTGTCGCAATCCGCCGCGATCACCGACAAGCCTGTTTGTGTTGTTCCGCTGACTAACCGCACGGGCGATCCGTCGAGGGCCGTCAATTTAGCGTATGTTTTGATCCCGGTCAGTCCAGCCAATACAGCCGGAAACCCCGGTAGAAAGACCGTGCTTTCAACCGCGCCAATCTCATCCAGCGCGATAGGCAGCGCGCCGACCACATCAGCCAGTCCGCCCGTTTTAATCAGCGGGTAGCATTCGGACGCGACATGCAGGACGCGACGCTTATGGGATGGGCGCGGCATGGGAACCTATCGTCGACGCTTTACAGCTTATCGATCATGGCTTGGGTGATCAGACAAACGCCATTTTCGGTGCGGAAGAAACGCTTCGCATCAAGCTTAGGGTTATTGCCGACTGCCAGGCCCTTCGGGATTTTAACCCCGCGATCAATCACAACATTGGTCAGCTGGGTCACCTCACCAATATCAACGCCGGGCAGGACAATAGCGCGTTTCAGCGCGGAATAGCTATGCACATAGACATTGGTGAAAAGCAGGGATTGATCCACGCGGGCGCCTGACACGATACATCCCGCCGAGACGACAGAATTAACCGCATGACCGCGGCGCCCAACCTCATCATGAATAAATTTAGCCGATGGGGCCAATTCTGAATAGGTCCAGATTGGCCAATCCCGATCATACATATTCAAAGCGGGTTCAAACGAGCACAGATCAAGGTTGGCTTCCATGTAAGCATCAACCGTCCCGACATCGCGCCAATAGGCTTCTTCCTCACCCTCAGACCGGACACAGGACTTTGTGAATCGATGAGCTTGGGCTTTCCCATTTTCAACAATGTAGGGGATCAGGTTCTTACCGAAATCTCGATCCGTATTTGGATCCGCCGCGTCGCGCTTAAGCTGATCAAACAAGAACTCCTTGTTAAAAACGTAAATACCCATTGAGGCCAAACACGTGTCTGTCGAACCGGGAATCGTCGGCGGATCTGCAGGTTTCTCAAGGAAATCCGTGATCACGTCATTATCGTCGACATGCATGACCCCAAAGGCCCGCGCCTCTTTCTTGCTGACTTCCAAACAGCCGACTGTCACGTCTGCACCTGAGTTCACATGCTCCTCGAGCATGATCTCATAGTCCATTTTGTAGATATGATCTCCGGCCAGAACGACGATATATTCGACATTCTCATAGGCTTCGATGATTGGGATATTTTGGAAAACAGCATCTGCCGTGCCTTCATACCAACGATCGTCAGACATGGTCTGAGACGCAGGCATGATGTCAAAACTCTCATTGCGTTCGGCGCGGTAAAAGTTCCAGCCCCGTTGCAAATGCCGGATCAGGCTATGCTGTTTATATTGGGTTGCGACCGCGATCCGCTTGATGCCGGAGTTCATCGCGTTGGATAGGGCAAAGTCGATAATCCGGAACTTTCCGCCGAAATAGACGGCCGGCTTGGCGCGAATTTCGGTTAGGTCTTTAAGGCGTGAGCCGCGCCCGCCCGCCAATACCATGGCCAGCGTCTTAGCTGATAATCTTCGATGTCCCCCGAAAGCCTTTGTCTGAACCACACACCCTCACTTTCCCCAATATACGCTATTTAAGCATGGTCGCGGTTCATGATCCAAAGTTTTTTGGCTATCTGACCGATGACCAGACAATCGCCACCACGCACACTTTATCGACATTCTTATATTATCCTTGTGAAGATCATTGACAGCGCTGTCAATTTCTCTCTCTCTCTGCTACCAATCCCAAGAATTTATTCGTATGGAGCGGTCATGAACGCCATGCCTCACAAGATCGACGACACGAGAGAGCTGCATGAGGACTCGCTCGGCGAATCCGTGTTGCGCCATCTCATCTATTCTGTCGGTAAGGACAAAGCCCACGCTGATGCGCGCGACTGGAACGTCGCTCTGTCACTGGCGGTGCGGGACCGTATGGTCGAAGGCTGGATCGACACAACCCGGCGTATCTATAAGAACAAGCAAAAGCGCGTCTATTATCTATCCATGGAGTTTATGATCGGGCGAATGCTCGAAGATAATTTGACCAATCTTGGACTTTTGAGTGAAGCGAAAACCTTCCTGAAATCGCAAAACTTGGACGTCACTACCGTCATCAACGCCGAACAGGATGCGGCTCTCGGCAATGGCGGACTGGGGCGACTAGCCGCCTGTTTTATGGATTCGATGGCCACAACAGGCGTCGCCGGGATGGGCTATGGCATCCGATACCAACACGGCATTTTCCGCCAAGCGGTCGAAGATGGCTGGCAGGTTGAAGAGCCTGAAGACTGGTTGTTTGCGGGCAATAGCTGGGAATTCCGCCGCCCTGAAGTTGTCTATGAAATCGGCTTTGGTGGCCATGTTACTCATGATGAGGACGGTAAGGCGACGTGGCACCCGTCCGAATCCGTTCAGGCGGTCGCCTTCGATATGCCAATTGCGGGCTGGGAAGGGGATCACGTCAACACGCTCCGCCTATGGAGCGCGCGCCAATCCGGAATGATGAACCTCGACACGTTCAATGATGGGGACTTCATGGCCGCCGCACGGCAACAAGTTTTGGCTGAAACGATTTCCAAAGTTCTCTATCCGGGGGATCACACGCCGCAAGGGCGGGAGTTACGGCTCAAACAGGAAGTCTTCTTTACGTCGGCGTCCCTGCACGACCTGCTGCGTCGCTTCTTCGCCAATTACGACAATCTCGACACGCTCGGTGATCATGTCGCGGTTCAGCTCAACGACACACACCCCGCCATCGCTGTACCGGAACTGATCCGGATCCTGATGGATGATCATGGTTATGACTTCGATCACGCGCTGAAGATCACGCGTGAGACGCTGCATTATACCAACCATACGCTTCTACCCGAAGCGCTTGAGAAGTGGCCGCGCGATCTCTTCGAGCAAATCCTGCCGCGTCACCTGCAGATCATCAATATGATCGATGGGGCCTTCTATCGTGAAGCCATTGAGAAGGGGCTCGACCATCATATCATTGCTGGCATTCAGGTAATCCACCCGCACCAGCAAGACTGGGTCCGCATGGGCAATCTGGCCTTCATCGGGTCTCGCAAAGTCAATGGAGTTTCGGCGCTACATACAGAGCTAATGAAGCAGACCGTGTTCCATGATCTCCACACCATGTATCCGGACAAGATTATCAATCAAACCAATGGCGTCACACCGCGGCGCTGGCTGCTGGAATGTAATCCGGGTCTCTCGGATTTGGTGACAGAGCAGATTGGTGACGGCTGGATTGATGATCTGGAACAACTCAAAGAAATTGAACCGCTTGCGACCGATGCCGACTTCCAACAGCGCTATATGGCGGTGAAGGCGGCCAACAAGCAGCGTCTGGCTGACATGGTCAAGACCCGTACGGGCGTCATCCTCAATTCAGACGCGATCTTCGACGTGCAGATCAAGCGCATCCACGAATATAAGCGTCAGCACATGAATATTCTGGAGACGATCGCGCTCTACAATGCGATCAAGGCCAACCCGGATGGCGACTGGCAGCCCCGCGTGAAGATTTTCGCCGGCAAAGCAGCGCCGAGTTATTTCTTCGCCAAGCTGATCATCAAACTGATTAATGATGTCGCGAAGGTCGTGAATAATGACCCCGATATTGGCGATAAGCTCAAGGTCGTGTTCCTACCGAACTATAACGTCTCCATGGCAGAAATTCTGATCCCCGGCGCGGACCTGTCAGAGCAGATTTCGACTGCAGGATTTGAAGCCTCCGGCACAGGCAATATGAAGTTTGCGCTCAACGGCGCACTGACGATCGGCACGCTTGACGGAGCCAATGTCGAAATGTTGGAGCATGTCGACGCAGAGAATATTTTCATCTTCGGCATGAATGCAGACGAGGTAGCCGAGCGCCAACATCGCCGCGCCCGGCCGAGCGAAATCATCAAGACCTCACCCGCCTTACAACAGGTCATGACTCAAATCGGAGATGGCACCTTCTCAGACGGCGATACGGATCGCTATCGGGACTTCCTATCCAACGTCACTGAGCATGACTATTTTCAGGTTGTGCCGGACTTCCAATCCTATTGGGACATGCAACGTCATCTTGATGCGCTTTACGGCCAATCCGAAAAATGGGCAGAGAAAACGATCCTGAACACAGCGCGCATGGGCTGGTTTAGTTCGGACCGAACAATCCGGAGTTATGCGGATCAGATCTGGCGCGCGCCGCACAAAACGTCAGGCCCTTAAAGCATGGACAGGACGCTTATCCATCAGCTCAACGCTGGAACTTTAAGCGACCCTTTTGCCTTGCTCGGCCGTCATGTGGACGGGGCGGAGACAATCATTCGCACGTTCAAACCCGGTGCAGACCGTGTCGAGCTGATTAGAGCCCGCGGAAAAAAACCGATCTTGGAGTTGACCCGTCTGAGCGATGACGGCCTGTTTGAAGGGCGGATCAAGGCATCCAAACTCGGTCAGCAAAACGACTATATCGCCCATTACGGAACGCTGCAGCATCGTAGCGGGGACCCCTATGCCTATTCCCCGGACATTGGTGATCTCGATCTACATTTATTGACTGAAGGACGGCATCAACACCTCTACCGCGTGCTCGGCGCGCATGTGATGGAACGGGGCGGCGTCAGCGGGACGCGGTTCGCCGTTTGGGCGCCTAATGCCAGCGGCGTCGCGGTCGTCGCTGACTTCAATGCTTGGCACGGCACACAACATCCAATGCAGTCGCGCGGCGGTTCCGGCATATGGGAACTCTTCGTTCCCGGTGCAGGCGAAGGCACGACCTATAAATACGCCATTCGGGACGCGGCCGGTCATCAATTGCCTTACAAATCTGACCCAGTCGGCTTTGGTGCAGAACTCCGGCCGCATTCTGCCTCCGTCGTGCGCGACCTGTCCGGTCATCACTGGTCGGATGAAAAATGGATGGAGTCCCGGGCACCGAAACAACGCCGCGACGCGCCAATTTCAGTTTACGAAGTCCATCTCGGCAGTTGGCAGCGTGATGAACCACATCATTATCTTAGCTACGCTGAGATCGCCAAGCGATTGATCCCCTACGTCAAAGAACATGGCTTCACTCACATCGAACTGATGCCCATCACGGAGCACCCGTTTGATGGCAGTTGGGGCTATCAGCCCATTGGTTTATTCGCGCCGACATCGCGCTTTGGGACGCCGTCTGAATTTCGGGCGTTCGTTGAGGCGTTTCATAAAGCCGATATCGGTGTGTTGCTCGACTGGGTTCCGGCCCACTTCCCGTCTGACGAGCACGGGCTGGGTCAATTTGACGGCACGTACCTGTATGAGCATGCCGACCCAAAGCAGGGTTTTCATCCCGATTGGAACACACTGATTTTCAATTTCGGCCGCCAAGAAGTCGTCAATTATTTGATCAGTAATGCCCGCTTCTGGCTCGAAGAATATCATCTGGACGGGCTACGCGTTGATGCGGTCGCGAGCATGCTCTATCTTGATTATTCGCGTGAAGAGGGCGAGTGGATTCCCAACGCCGACGGCGGCAATCAGAATTGGGACGCCGTCCGTTTCTTACAGGCGATGAACCGGGACGCTTACCTGACGCTCGATGGCGTGATGACCGTGGCAGAGGAAAGCACGGCGTGGCCCGGTGTATCCCAACCAACCGATAATGACGGACTCGGCTTCGGCTATAAATGGAACATGGGGTGGATGAACGACACGCTGGAATATATGCATGAGGACCCGATCAATCGACGCTATCATCACCACAAAATGACCTTCGGGATCGATTACGCCTTTAGCGAAAATTACCTCTTGCCGCTCAGCCATGATGAGGTGGTGCATGGCAAGGGCAGTCTAATTTCTAAAATGCCGGGCGATGATTGGCAGAAATTCGCTAATTTGCGCGCCTATTATGGGTTCATGTGGGCCCATCCCGGTAAGAAATTGCTCTTTATGGGCTGTGAGTTTGCGCAATGGGGTGAGTGGAAAGCCGATGACCAGCTCAGCTGGGATCAAGCCCAATCTGAGCCGCATGAGCAGGTCTCAAAATTGGTCTCAGATATCAACCATCGCTACCGCGACATCGCCGCTCTGCACGAACTCGATTTTGATCCATCAGGCTTTGAGTGGGTTGAAGGCGGCGCACAAGCGGACAATGTGATGGCCTTCCTGCGCTGGGATGCAGCTCGGTCAAAACCGTTGCTGTGTGTCTGCAACTTCTCACCTGTGCCGCGCATGGATTACCGCATCGGTGTGCCCAATGCGGGTCGATGGGTTGAGGTTCTAAATACAGATGCCAACCACTATGGCGGCTCCGGCGTTGGCAATCTTGGCGCGCGAGACACGGTGGCTAAGGATTGGCACGGCCACCCACAGCATTTGCAGATCAATCTGCCGCCGCTTTCGACCGTCTGGTTTACGCCCAAAGCAAGCTGACAAACGGCCTACGAGACCTGCCTCAAATAGATGGGCTAGTGGCGTATAAATCGTCGGGAGAAGGCAAGGAGGCCAAACAGCCCCAACACCGTTAGCGTCAGACCCGTCAGAAATACAATCGTATCATAAATCCGTCCGCCAATATGGGCGGCATGGATTGGATAGACCGCGTTGTACGCTTCGCGGCCGGCCCCGTTTTTAAGCGCATCATTGCGACCGAGCAGCGCGCCTGTGCCCGGATCGATTACCACGAGCGTGCGACCATTCGGGTGCCATTCTTGAGCCTGTTTCAAACGGATCGATGATGGCCGATCATTCCGACCCCACAATGCCATGCGGGGCGTCGCGTCGGGGAAGGCCGTTTCGGCCTGAGACAAAGCGTTTAGCCAATCTGTCTTTCCAGCCGTGAAGGTTGGGGCATCGACAGGCTCAGGGCTACCAAACTGATCAAACACAGCGCGAGTCTGATTAGGAAATGTCATCATCACGCCTGTCGCGATACTCACCATTAGCGGGGCTGCCACAAAGGTACCGAGATTACGGTGAACCGACAGAAGCTGACCGCGCGAGGTCGAGCGGATCTTCAAGCCCCGACGCCAGCCGCGGCGCATCGGCCAGACCGCAATCAGCCCCGTTACGATCAAAACAAGTCCGGCTATTCCGGTGAACCCAGCAACATACAAACCGACCGTTCCCGTCAGTAGACGGTGGTGCAAATCGAAGAGCCAATCTTCAAGCCGACCGTTCTGTTCCCATTCCGCGATCACAGTGCCGTCGGACGAAAGATAGGCCGCGCGGTGTTCTGTCAGATAGGCTTTGTGCAGACCGAAATCCTGCGTCCCATAGACGAGCGCTCGAAGCTGATCTGGCCCGAAGGTCTTTTCAGCAATCTCTGTCACCTGCGCCAGCGCTGAGAGGGATAAATTCACTGATTGCCGCGCCTCTGGCACCGTCATGCGAATATAATCGTCCTTGAAAACCAGCAGGCTGCCCGTGATTGCAATGACGACCAGGATCAGAGAAACGCCCGCACCCGCCCAGCCATGCAGGTTGCGCAAGGTTGCCTGACCCCGGCGCACACGGCGCGCTGCCGTGTGGTGCGTCTCTCTTAGTAGATTGTCGACCATCGTAACGTCAGCGTCCGGCCTCGGCCTTGGAAGAAGCGGTTGTCGCGATTGACGGCTGCCGGGGAGGATTGGCTGTAATAGGTGGTGTAATCCTCGTTCAAGGCGTTCTGCACGCCTAAATCAAATCGACCGACCGGTGTGGTGTATCCGGCATTCAGATCAATCAATGTATAGCCGTCAAAGTCGGTGTTCGTCGCGGCGTCATTGAAGCTGCGGTCGAAATTATGTGAGAGCTGAGCGCGGACTGAGAGCTGAGGCATTGGGGACGCCGCCACAAACAAGGTCAGTCGGTCCGGACTGATATTTTCCGCGCTGAGATCTTCGTCCACGAACCCATCACCGTCTTGATCCGACTGACCTTCCAGATTGGCATAGCCTGCGCCGATCGTAACAGCGTCACTAAAATCATATTCGCCTGAGAGCTCGAAGCCTGAGATTTCAGTCGGCTCACGACGGACTTCAAAAATACCCTGTGCATTGGAGAACAGCCTTTGACCAAAGGCGGATTCGGATTCGAAATAGCTCGCATTGGCCCGGAAACCACCCCGTTCAAAGGCAACGCCCAGCTCCATATTATCGGCAATGATCGGTTCGACATTGAGGAGTGTCTCGACCGTCTGTCCCGACGTATTGACAGACCGCAGCACGCGCCCAACATCTGGCATGGTGAAGCCTTCGGAATAGGCAACGTAAGGCGTCAGGCCTTCTGTGATTTCGAAACTACCGCCAATATTAACTAAAGTCTTCGTAAAGTCCGGTTCACCGCCACCGACAGCTGTCGATCCAGACGAGAAAATAGTGACATAGTCGTCCACTTTAAGGGTCGCATTTTCCTGACGAATGCCGCCAGAGATTAACAGGCGATCATCCAAGAACATCTGGTCGAGCTGCACGAATGGCGCGACTGACGTGAACTCGACTTGGGGCACCCAGAACCGTCCCGTCTGCACTAGGATTTGGGAACTATCATCTTTCAAGATGTCCAACCCACCCGTCACCGTCAGCCCATCAATACCCAGATCGCTATGACTATAAGTGAGCTTCGCGCCGGATTTATCGGAAATGTTGGAGGACTGATCGAACGTCTCAACACCTGCGGGCTCTGTGCCCGTATTGAAGAAACCGTTAAATGTTCCGCCGCCAAATACGGACTCAAACTCGCGATAAAAGCCCTGCAGTTCTAATTGGCCCCCTAGGAGGTCGTCATGCGTAAGGCTGGCAGACAGCGTGTTGACCGTGTTGGTCGGTATCTGCCCCTCGGACTGCCCACGTACCGACGTTGCCGGCATGCCTGTTGCGCGGTCACCTGCAATTTGGACATAATCGCCATCACCTTCCAGCTCGAACAGATTGGCCATGACTTCCAGACGTATGTCTGGGTTGAGCTCGAAACCCACCTTAGCAAAGAGATTGAGCGATTGGCTGTCTTGAATTTCGCCCTGAGTTCCGTCCACGCCAATGCGGCGGCCATCGCCGTCATAAAAAGCGCCACGAGTCTCAAACGCCGCACTGGCGACCAAATCGATGGCGCCGAGATCTTTCAATCCCGTCAGCACGCCGCGATAGCCAAAGCCATCGCCGTTAAAGTCTGTATCGGCCGTCACTGCGGCTTCGGCGCGAATTTCCCCAAGGCCGTTGGCAGCGGGCGAGAGCGTGACATAGTTCACAATCCCGCCTGTCGCGCCCACGCCTTGAATAGCGTTTGCGCCATAGAGAATTTCAACCCGCTCTACGACTGCGGCATCAATGGTGAAACCGTCGCGTGAGCCATTTCGCAACGGGTTTGATTGCGGCACGCCGTCAATTAGATAAAGCGGCTCGCGGCCCCGGAAGCTCTCACCAGCGCCTGAGAGCTTCTGGCGGCTGGGCGAGAAACTCGGCACACGCGATCCGATAACATCGACGAGGCTCGTCGAAATCAGAAGCTGGTCGCGAATGGCCTGCTCATCGATTAACCGGACCGTATTGGGCAACGCTTCGACTGGAATCGCCCGGCGCGCAGCTTGGACGATAATTTCGTCTTCTTGGGCAAATTGAGAATCCGACGATTGGCTCTGCGCCACGGCGAAGCTTGGCAGCGCGACAATTGTCGCGACGCAGACTGATTTGAAAAACACGAGAAACCCCTTCAAACTTGAGAACGACTCGCAATAGCATTCTCTGAAGGAATGTAAATGCGAATTATTCGCAAATTTGAGATCGCAGGCTTCCCTTAACTTATGTGAGTTGAGATCGCCACCTCTTCACCTGCTCGCGCACACGATCTGGCGCGGTTCCGCCATAACTCATCCGGCTGGTGGCGGAGGCAAGCGGGCTGAGCACGGAGAAAATTTCGTCCGTAATGCCCGGCTCCACCGCTTGCATGTCAGATAGCGCCAAACCGTCTAAGGTCAGGCCCTTTTCCTCCGCCAGTGCCACAATACGGCCGGTGACATGGTGGGCATCGCGAAACGGCTTATTCAAATGCATAACCAACCAGTCAGCAATATCGGTCGCAGTCGAGAACCCTGCGCCTGCGGCCTCTGCCAGCCTCGCTTCGTTAGGGGCCATATCTCGGACCATACCCGCCATGGCGCGCAGCGCCAGTTCGAGCGATTCGAACGCCTCAAAAACGGGCTCTTTGTCTTCCTGCATGTCTTTGGAATAAGCGAGTGGGAGGCCCTTCATCACAATCATCAGCGCAGTCAGACTGCCCATGATCCGACCGACTTTAGCCCGGACTAATTCGGCCGCATCTGGATTGCGCTTCTGCGGCATGATGGAGGAGCCAGTGGTAAACGCATCCGACAAAGCGATGAAACGGAATTGTGCGCTGGTCCAAATCACGATCTCTTCCGCCAAACGGGACAAATGGGTCGCGCAGATTGACGCGGCGGCGAGCGCTTCCAAGGCAAAGTCCCGCGCGCTCACCGCGTCGAGTGAATTGGCCATCGGTCGATCAAACCCCAGCGCCTCAGCCGTCATATCACGGTCGATTGGGTAAGGTGTGCCCGCCAAGGCTGCCGCGCCGAGCGGACTTTCGTTCATGCGAACGCGGCAATCGCGCATCCGGCTGCGATCCCGTGCAAACATTTCCAGATAGGCCAACATGTGATGGCCAAAGGTCACGGGCTGTGCGCTTTGCAAATGCGTGAAGCCCGGCATGATGGTGTCCGCATGAGCCTCAGCCTGATCGAGCAGGGCCGTCATGAGGTCCGTCAGAAGATGATCGAACAAGTCTAGTGATTTTCGCGTCCATAGGCGAAAGTCTGTCGCAACCTGATCATTGCGCGATCGACCGGTGTGCAGGCGCCCCCCCGCTTCGCCAATGCGGTCCTTGAGCCGCGCTTCGATATTCAGATGAATGTCTTCCAACTCTTCGGAGAATGGAAATTCGCCTGCTTCGATCTCAGCTAGAATAGCGTCCAATCCAGACAGGATCGCGTCGCGATCCGCGTCTGAGAGGATGCCCTGTTTCGCCAGCATTGTGGCATGCGCCTTGGATCCGGCAATGTCTTCCGCCGCAAGTTTTTGGTCAAACCCGATGGACGCATTGATGGCCTGCATGATGTCAGACGGTCGTGCGCTGAAACGCCCGCCCCACATGCTCTGGCCTTTACCGCTCGCGCGCTCTATTTCGCTGGCCATGTTTAGTCTTTCCAATGCAATCAAACTGATGATCTTTGGCGGCCTCCTAGCGCTTGGCATGGTCGTCGTGAAGGCCTGCCAAGCGCCAGAAGGCGCGCTTGATCGATTTGCGGTCGGATCGCTCTCAAAATTGACGTCGCTGGACGCCCCACCATTACAACCCACACTCAGCATGACCACGCCGGACGGCACGGTCACCTTGGCCGATTATCGGGGCAAGGTTATACTCGTGAATGCTTGGGCGACCTGGTGCGCGCCCTGTGTCGTCGAAATGCCAAGTCTAGATGAATTGGAGCGGCTGCGCGGCGGTGATGATTTTGCGGTCGTCCCGGTCAGCCTTGACCGAAGTCTGGAGGAAGCCGCAGCTTTCTACGACCGCACCGAGCTATCCAATCTGCCGCTGATCCACGACGGCACCTTCGCCATTAATGCGAACCTAGAATTGCCGGGCCTACCGACATCGATCTTCTATGACAGAAATGGTCGAGAACTCGCCCGATTACCGGGCGAAGCGGATTGGGCCAGTGAAGAAGCGCTAGCATTAGTCGACTATCTGCTGAGCCAGTGAGCCCATTTGCAGAACCATGAGCCAAGGCGCACTTTCGGATATTTGCCCTGTTTGCGATCGTCCTCTCGGACGAAAACGCGAACGTCATCACATTATCCCAAAATCCAAAGGTGGGCGTGAAGTGGTCGAGGTCCACCCGATCTGCCACCGCAAGATCCACCGCGTCTTTACGAACGCTGAACTGGCCGCGCTCGGCTCTATCGACATGCTGAAAGCCTATCCGGATATGGCCGCTTTCATCCGCTGGCTGGCGAACAAACCGCCAGACTTCCACGCGCCAACACGGTAAAGTCTTATTCCGCCGCGTCGAGCAGCTGGCCCCCCGAAAGGCGATCCAGAGAGGTGACGAGATCGGCGATGATATCGTCTGGCGCCTCGAGCCCCACTGACAATCGAACCAGCCCGTCGGAGATGCCGTGCCGGGCGCGTTCTTCTGGCGTATAGGGGCTGTGAGTCATGCTGGCTGGATGCTGGATCAGTGTTTCGGCATCGCCCAGTGACACCGCGCAATGAATCATGGACAGGCCGTCAATCAGAGCTTTCCCGGCATCCATGCCGCCGTGAAGCTCTAATGCGATCATGCCGCCCGGGGCGGCCATCTGGCGCTCGGCCAACGCCCGTTGCGTGAAGTTCGGCAGGCCGGGATACAGTACAGTAGCCACGGCTGGATGCGTATTGAGCACTTCAGCCACACGGGCCGCACTGGCGCAATGGCGTTCCATCCGCAGCTCTAATGTCTTCAGCCCACGAAGAATCAACATCGCTGTCATTGGCGCCATTACGGCTCCGGTCATATCTTTCAGCCCATACAGGCGAATTCGGTCGACCAACTCTCGGTGGCCCACGACAATTCCGCCGACCAAGTCTCCGTGCCCACCCAGATATTTTGTCGCCGAATGCACAACCAGATCCGCACCATACTCCATCGGTCGGGTCAGAACGGGCGTCGCATACGTGTTGTCGACCATGACTAGCGCGCTTGTCATCTTTGCAATCTCAGACACGGCAGCAATATCCACCAGCCGCATATTGGGGTTCGCTGGCGTCTCAAAATAGACGACCTTTGTCCGCTCACTGATCGCAGCTTTGAGCGCGTCTGGATTCGTCAAATCGCAATGAGTCACGGTGACCCCGAATCGCTCCAGACCATGATGGAGAAAAGAGAAAGTGCAGCCATAAAGGGTCGTGTCGACGATGACCTCATCGCCGGGTGCAACCAAGGTCCAGAGCGTCGCCGTGATCGCGCCAATACCAGACCCCGTCGCAAGTCCGGCTTCCGCGCCCTCCAGGCTCGCCATGCGCTGCTCCAACAAATCCAACGTCGGATTTGAAATGCGCGAATAAACGTGGCCCGCCGCCTCACCTGCAAAAATCGCACCGCCATTTTCCGCCGTTTCGAACACGAATGTCGACGTCATATGGACAGGCGGCACCAAAGACCCGCCGTGATCGAGTGGGTTATAGCCATGATGGATCGCCCGTGTGGCGAAGCCTGTTAGTGTGTTTGAATGACGCACAGATCTCTCTCCCGACCCATTTTCGTAAAATCAAACTATGCTATTTCGGTTAGAATTATCGTGTTATTGATCACATGAATCGCTCTCACTTAGCATTATGTGTCAAATATGGACCCAATTGATCGAAAAATAGTCAGAACTCTGCAACGTGATGGACGGCTAAGCAATCGTGAGCTGGCCGACCATGTCGGCCTATCCCCCTCACCCTGCCTGCGACGGCTTAAGGCGCTGGAACAGTCCGGCGTCATTCGTGGCTATCATGCAGAGGTGGACCCTGATCTTTACGGTCTGCCAGTCACCGTTTTTATTCGGATCCGGCTAGAGCGCCATGGCGAGGAGACGGTCAACGCGTTCGAGGCCAAAGTTCAGGCGAATGATAGCATTGTCGAATGCCATGTTATGACAGGCCAATGGGACTATCTGTTGCGGGTCATGGTCGCAGATTTGCGCGACTATGAGCGCTTCGTTCGGAACGAGTTGCAGCGCATTGGCGGCATTGGCTCAATCGACACGAGCTTCGCCTATGGCATGGTCAAGAGCCGTGCGGCCTTTCCTATCGTCGAGGAAAGGCCCGAAGCAGCCAAACTTCGTTAGTCGATGTCCCCGCCGAGTGAGCGCCAGACTGCCGTGATAATTCCGTCTTTCTGGATAAAATTGGCCATTTCAGACATGTCTGCCAGAGGATCTTCCTCAATAATCACCTGCAAACTTTTCCCAGCCTCTTTAAGTTCGCTTACGCGGTCGAGAATGATCTGTAAGTTGTCGCGCGTCTCTTGGAGACCGGCCTTATCCGTTATTGAGCCATGACCCGGGATGATGACGGTCTCATCATCGGCCAGCTCTAACGCAACATCATGCGCCGCAATCATGCCCTGCATTGAGCCACCAGAATCCACGTCCACAAAAGGGAACATGTCGAGGAAGAGATTGTCGCCCATATGAATGGCATTGGGTTCTTCAAAAACCACAATGGAATCGCCGTCCGTATGCGCCGATGGTGTGTGAACCGCACGCGCCGTGATACCATTGAAATGCAAGCTGGCTTGATCAGAGAAGGTCACAACCGGCCAGAAGGCTTCGTCTTTCGCCTCATTCATGCGCCCAAACGCTTTGTTCATATAGCTTGTGCCCATGCGAGCGCGTACATTATCATGCGCCATAACCAGCGCGCCAGCCTGTTTCATTTCCGGGTTAGAGCCCGTGTGGTCGCCGTGCAAATGGGTGTTGATGACAAAGAGTAGTTCGTCATTCTCACCAGCGATCTCGGAAACATGGTAGAGAATCTCCTCGGCATTGCGGGAGAACTTATCATCGATCAGGACCACACCGTCCGGACCGGAGCTGACACCGATATTGCCGCCAGGGCCAAACAGAACATGCAGATTGTCGGTGATCGTCTCAACGGTCAGTTTGGGATCGCTCGGTGCGGTGCGCTCAGTTTTGTGGGCGATCTGATCATGCGCATTCGCAGGGACATGCGCAAAACCAGACATCAGCAGGGCGGCACTCAGCAATAGGGTCGTCTTGGTCATGTCAGTCTTCCTGTAATATATCCGCCCCCTTATGAGGCCAGAGAAAGCCTCGTTCCGGGTGGCAAAACACGGTCGGGGCAAGCATGGTTATCCATATGCGCGCGGATATTGATCAGGACTTTCTCACCCATTTCCCGCCGGCTCTCATGTGTAGCCGATCCAATGTGTGGAGCGAGAATCACATTTTCGAGACCCAGCAGCGCAGAATGCGGCTTGGGCTCATTCTCGTAAACATCCAGCCCGGCCCCCGCGAGACGTCCATGCGCGAGTGCGTCAGCCAAGGCGACCTCATCAACGATTTCACCGCGCGACGTGTTCACCAGATAACTGTCCGGCTTCATCAACGCCAAGGTCCGTCCATCGATCAAATGGCGGGTCGACGGCGTTAGCGGAGCGTTGATTGACAGAATATCAATGTCAGTGAGCATATCTTCAAGCGTATCGTGCCAACGTGCATCTAGCGCCCGTTCCATCGTATCCGGAACGCGCTGTCGATTATGGTAATGAACGGATAGTCCAAACGCGTGGGCGCGGCGGGCGACGGCGCTGCCAATCCGCCCCATCCCCAGAATACCAAGTCGTTTTCCGCGCACTCTGTGGCCTAGCATATGGGTTGGGCTCCATCCGGTAAATTCTCCGGCGCGCAAACGACGATCACCCTCAACCAGCCGACGCGGCACAGCGAGGATTAACCCCATCGCCAAGTCAGCCGTGTCTTCTGTCAATACGCCAGGCGTATTGGTGACCGTCATCCCGCGCGCATGGGCCGCCGCCACGTCGATATGATCGGTCCCGGCTCCAAAATTGGCGATCAGTCGTAAACGTTGGGGAGCGGCAGCGATAATGTCAGCATCTATGATGTCCGTCACAGTCGGCACGAAGACGTCACAGTCCGCAATCGCTGCCTTAAGGTCCGTATGGCTCATCGGGGCATCGTCCGTCCGTAACACCACATCAAACAGTTCTGTCATGCGGGCTTCGACCTGATCTGGCAGCCTGCGTGTCACGACAACGCGTGGGCGGGTGGACTCTGTCTGTCCGGGATCGGTCTGGCTCTTCGGCATGATCTCTTGTGGCGCGATCACAGGGTCTAACGCAAGGGTTCGCCTTGCCGAAAGAGCCTAGAAATTCGCGCAAATTCACCTCACTTAACGACGACTTAACGCTACCGGGCAATTGACTGTCCTTATGCCGCACAGTTTTACATCGACTTTGCCTCTTCGGTCCCGTCTCAGCGCTATGCTGGGCATGGGCCTGATTGTTAGCGGGTTTTCGCTCACAGCACCGACCGTTTACGCGAACGAGCCAACAGCCCCATCAGCGCAGATCGCCCAAATTGGGACAACGGGGACGGTCACGGCCCTACGAGATATTTACCGTGTCAGTGGCAACCAAACACCCTCTGGGTTCGACGTGCCCCGTTTCGTCAGCCTGAAATTCGGTAAGGTCAATGCCCGGACTGGCCCTTCGCGCAATCATCCAGTCGCTTATCAGTACCAACGCCGGGGCTTGCCACTGATCGTGGTAGCGGAGACCGAAATGTGGCGCAAAGTCCGCGACATTTACGGGGATGAAGCCTGGGTCCGCAAGCCCGCTCTGTCGGGCGATCGTTACGCGGTTTTGAGCACCGACAGTCGCCTTTACAGCAAAGCCGATCGCAATAGCCGCACCGTAGCACGCGTTGAGCGCGGCGCAATTGTGCATTTGGAAGACTGCCCATCCGAGGCATTCTGCCGTGTGCGCACGCAGAGCGGGGTGAAGGGGTTTGCTATGAAGACTGTGCTATGGGGCGCGCAGACATTCGACTAACACGATGCCTGTGTTGAGCGCTAGAAGCGCTTGAGCAACCGATCCAGATAATCTTGTTCCTGCTGTTCCCGTTCAGCTTCAGACGCGCGGCGACGCAGCTCTTCGAGAATTTCTCGTGAACGCTCCGCATTATCTCTCGGGTCGATGTCGGTTTCAGCATTGTCGGACGCAAAACCGTCCTCACCACGTCCGAGCGGGTCCGCGTCACCATTTTGTTCAGCACCATCCCCGGCCCGCTCTGCAGCCAGCGCATCACCAGCGTCTCGCAAAGCTTGGATCGTCTCTGACTGGGCCTGCCTTGATCGGCCAAGTTCACCCTGACCGAGAGCGGCTTGAGACTCCCGCATCGCATCACGCGCGCGGCTAAAGGCCTCACCTGACGTGCCCCCACTAGCTTGACCGTCGCCGTCTCTGCTTTGGTTCAACAAGTCCTGAACACTATCAATACCGCCGCTACCATTTCCGCCCCCCGGGCGATCGCCTTCAGCTTGACCTTGGCCCTCGCCTGTGTCGCCAGCTTCACCGCCCCCAGACTCTTCGCCCTCGCCTTCACCCTCGCCGGGCATCGCTTCCGTGCCCTGTTCGGATAATCGCCTTTGCAAGCCCTCGATGAGTTGCTCGATCTCTGCTTGGCGTTCTGACAGCTCTTGCGGAGATAGGCTCTCACCGCTGCCCTCTTCACCAAATTCACGCCGGATCGCGTCCCGTTCCGCCTGTCGAGTCTGGTCGTCCAGTTCGCGTTGCTCACCCAACGATTCAGCCAGGTCCTCCAGCGATTCGCGCATCTCCTCACTCATCTCATCTTCGCCGGATGTATCACCGCCCCCGCCGCCCTGCGTGAGCTGCATTTGCATATTTTCGAGTAGCTCTGCGAGCTGAGCCAGTGCGCGCCGCGCGCCTTCCGTATCGCCAACCCGGTTCGCTTCCTCAATCGCGTCGAGCAAAGCTTGAATTTCATCAGCAGAGCCCATTGCCTGCATTCCGCCTTCGCCATTGCCTTCAACGATGGTCGCGTTTTTGCGCAACTCTTCCATATAGGCGTCTACCGCCTGATTATACCGCGCGAACAGCGTATCGATCTCGCGCTGCGGCGCACGCCGCGCAATGCCTTCGCGGAGCGCTTCCTGCGCCTCTTGCATTTCTTGTAACGCGGTTCCCAACACGCCAAATTCTGCGCGGATTGCCAGCTTCCACATATGCTCTGGCAGGCCAATAATGGCGTCTGCCGATCGCGCATAACGCAAGGTCTTTCCGACATGGCGCAGACCCACATATACGACCGGGTCGTTAAACAGGCCCGGATCGGGATAATCTGTGACGGCTTCGATCAACTCTGTCGCCCGCTGCACCGGCGCAGGCGCGCGACCTAAGCGCCAAGCCGTCTGATAGGTATCGAACGTGCCATCCGATGCATCCATATCGGGGTGAGTTTTCGGGGGCTCTGTGTAATCGCCATCGCCCGCTAAGAGCAGAGCGCGCTGTTCAACAATCGCTTTGGCCAGAGGTTCAACGAAAATCTTGTCCGGAACTGTGATGTAGAACGGCTCGGTCGTGCCGCGCTGCTCTGCCCCATCCACGGCGACAAGTCGCGCCACGACTTTCTTCCCGGCGAGCGGATGACGCGTCAAATCGAGCTTTAGCGAGCGCCGCTCAGCCTCAACAAATCCACCGCTCTCCGTATCAAACTCGGCCACATTGGCGTCGAAGGCCGTCGCGTCATTTAGACCGTCAGACAGCTCGACCATTTCCAGCAGGATCTGCTCGACGCCGTAATCATCGCTGGCGTCGAACACTAAAACGAGCCGGTCGCGCTTATCAATCTCAGACGGCTCTTTGGTCGTGATAACGGGTTTTTGGTCGGGAGTGGCGTCGACAAAAAATTGCTGACGCCGCGGACCAATGCGCCAATCAAGCTGGCCGGAACTCTCAATGCGCGTGCGAACTTCGACGCTATTTCGACCCAATGTGCTAGGGCTCAGAAACCGCGATCCCCGCTCGCCAATATAGCGCGGGCGCGGCAGGTTTGACGCGCCCGATGCGCGCACCACAAGGGTCGAGCCTTCCGGCGCGCGAATGACCGCATCGCCTTGGGCATAGATAGGCGGGCGACCCGTATAGTCCGGCGGATCAACCCAAGCCTCAAACGTCACAGCATAAGGGTTGGTCGGGGCGAGCCAAGTCGGGCTCAGCGACTGACGCATCCGCTCTAATGACATGCCAAACGCCATGAAGATCGCCAGACCCAGCGCAATCGGCATCAGGATGCGTAAGCCATATCGGTCGATTAGAGAGAGCGCTGGCCTACGCCCAACCCGGTGGATTGTGTTGGCTTGGGTCCGTGCTTTTGAGACATGAGCCGGCCACAGATCGGGCGCGAGCACGGCATGATCCTGCAGTGTGTCGAGCGGGCGATGCGCCAACCCGGCGGTTGTTTCCAATCGACGTAGCGCGTCTGATCGGGTCGGCATCCGCAAGCGTCTGGCAGCGAGTCCGCCCCGCACAATCACGCCGACTGTGGCAATCAGCGCGAGCAAACGTAGCGGATCGCCCGCCACTTCCCACAATCCCAGCACCGTCAAAATGAAATAGATGGCGAGCACAAGCGCCGGCAGCGCCAGCACAGGCGCATAGATTTCCCAGAACAAACGCAGACGCGCCAGCGTCGCAAGACGCGTCAGTCGTGTGGGCAAAGCTGTCGTGGCAGTCGGCACGTTATCGGCCTAGCGCAGCCATGCGATATTTGTCGCTTAAAATATCAGTCACTCTTGGCCGAACCGCATCTCTGACCGCATCTCTAGAGGGGGTTTAAGGATTTCCTCCTTGCAGCCACACGCCCGCGTCCCACCGCCCATCATGGGGTCGGCCCATGTCGCGAGGGTGCCGAGTGACACGAGCGCGGACGCCACCCATCGACGGATGACAAAGGAAATACCGTTTTACGACAGACGAACGTCCGCGCGCTCGGTCGGCGCACCCGATCAAAAGCGTCGTGTCTACCGACGGCCCACCATGAGCACACGCCGGGAGGAAGTTAGACGAGCGCTACGCTTTCGACGCATCCTCGCCTGCCTCCTGTTTCGGAAGGGACGCATCGGGCGGGTCCTACCGCTGCCGACTCGTTCGCGCTCCCGAACCATCATCAATCGCTTCGCCGGATGGAGCCGCTGGCACTGCATAAACTTGCCAGACGCCCAGCCCACCGAACCCCGCCAAACTCCCAAGGGAGTCTGTTCTTCCCGAAAGCTATGCACTCTCTCGTGTCCGGAGCGGGTGAGCCTAAGAGAACACGAAAATCGATGGCGGGGATGGATTGGGGTGAGTTTCTTTGAACTCACCTGTATTATCCTGGACAAGGACGTGGTCCATCAGGGACAACCGTGCTTCGCTAAAGCTCAGAGCGGTGGATTCAATGATCCATCACCAATCCGGCAAGCGCTCAGTTTTCAATATGTCAGCGATGGTCGGGCGCTCCCGGATCACGCGGTAAGCTTCGCCGCGAACCATTACTTCAGGGACGAGTGGTCGCGTATTATATTGGCTGCTTTGCACCGCGCCATACGCACCCGTCGAATGGATAGCGAGCAGATCGCCCGAAGCGACGGTCGGCATCTCCCGACCCTTGGCAAATGTATCCCCTGTTTCACAAATCGGACCGACAATATCGTAAGTCGTGGATTGGAAATCCGGACCCGGCGCACGGACGGGTTCAATATCGTGAAACGCGTCATAGAGCGCCGGACGCAGCAAATCATTCATAGCCGCATCGATGATGAGAAACGCCCGGTCCTCGCCCTCTTTGACATAGAGAACTTCGGTTAGCAGCACGCCGGAATTCCCGGCGATCACCCGCCCAGGCTCAAAGATCATTTGCACATCGAGATCGCTAGTGAGCCGTTTGACGAGCGCACCATATTCAGACGGCGGCGGCGGCGTTCGGCTATTATCGCCATAAGGAATGCCAAGACCGCCGCCAATATCGAAGGCGTGAATCTTATGGCCTGCCGCCCGTAAGCGACCGATCAGCGACGCGACCTTGCGAATCGCCGCTTCAAACGGTGCGAGATCATCAATCTGAGAGCCAATATGCACATCTACGCCCACGACGCGAATGCCAGGCAGGCGCGCCGCTTCGGCATAGGCATCTTCAGCGCTGCTCCAGGCGATGCCGAACTTGTTTTCTTTCGCGCCGGTACTGATTTTTTCGTGCCCACCGGCCGTCACGTCCGGATTAACCCGGAAGGAAATCGGGGCCATCACGCCTTTTTCCAGCGCCACTTCATTCAAAGCGCGAAGTTCTGGCAGGCTTTCCACATTGAAGACCTTGATGCCCGCATCGAGCGCGTCGGCCATTTCGGCCCGGGTCTTACCGACGCCGGAAAAGACGATGCGGTCCCCCGGAATACCAGCGATCAGAGCGCGGGCTAACTCACCGCCCGATACAACATCAGCGCCCGCACCGAGTTTAGCGAGTGTCGCTAAAACAGCGATGTTCGAATTGGCTTTGACCGAATAGGCGACCAGCGCGTCAATGCCGGAGAAACTCTCAGCAAACACGCGGTAATGATGCTCGAACGTGGCGCTTGAATAGACATAGACGGGGGTGCCAACCTCTGCGACGATCCGTGAAAGAGCCACATCTTCGGCGTGCAGCTCACCGTTTTTAAAATCGAAATGACGCATTGTGGGGGTCTAAGGCTGGTCCGCGACATCGACGCCGTAGCCGACACCTTCGTTTTCATCTTCATCCTCATCCTGCGCTTGCGCATCGGCAGGTGTGTCAGTGCTCACCTCTTCACCCCAGAGCGGCGGCGGCGTGTCGAGCCCACCCTTAATGCCGCAGCCTGACAGAGGCGCCGCGAAAGCGAGTAAAAGCACGATCAGCATAAGACGAGTCATGCCCTCGCATAGTCTGCACACACGCAGGCGTCGAGTCAGAATGGAGAGTGGATCAACCCGTCCTGTAACCTTTGTCCATGTGACATCTATTTCACTTTTCGTCAGGCGTCCGTCGCGTCAATAGTCGCGCATGAAACACACGCTCCTCCCCCTATCCGTCCTGATCTTGACCGCCGCGCCCACCGCAATGGCTGAAGATGCCCCGCAGCCGATTGGTGACGAGTTTTGCTTTTCAATCGATGGCATCGGTGAAACGCTGGGTAAGTTTGATAGTTTGAAACCTGAAAAACGCGATGTCGTCGGGGCGGAGATTGCTATGCAGTTCGAGCTCGAAGACGGCGAGTTGATGCCGGAACGGGTTGAACTGCGCGAAGGCGACCAAGCGCGCATGGTTATGTTTGACGACCAAGGCCGCAGCGTCGGACTAAGTGAGCAATTACGGGCCATGGCGGCACCGGATAGCGTTTGCGTTATGGATCCTCTGCGCGCCGAGCGTTTTGGCAAAGACATTGGTTACAGTGTCGATTTCGGTGTCGGCGTCCGCTTCAAAGCAACCCCCGGCACGCATTCACTCACTGAGATTGAAGAAGGTCTGAAAGATGGCCGCTCACATTATAAAAAGATGGTGGGGGCCATGGGGTTCATGGTGCCTAAGTTCACTCATATCGCCGTGTCAGGCGAGGATGAAACCACTCCTCCCAAAGTCTTTGCGACGGCCAACGGTCAGGATATCGGCGAGCCGGATTTCGAGCTTTATGACGGCGCGCGGATGATTGCCGTCGATACTTTAGAGGATATGGGCGCGGACGGCGTTCGGATCGAAGGCGACACATATCGGATGAGCCCAAGCCCCGACGCGAAAACCGTCGCTAAATTTGCTAGCGAGGATGACGACTGATCGGCCATCCACGCCCTGATCGCGGAGCGGACTAGATTCTAGCGAACGATCAAAGGCGACTAATATATTCCAACCAATCTAGGTCTAGCGCATCCATATTTTTCGGCAGACCGACTGTGTTGCTCGACAGCCAAGTCGTGAAACTCTTGCCCTCTGCCAAAGGCGCAGCAATTTGCGATAGAATTTTGTCGGTCCCTGAACGATCTTCCAGATAATCTGAAAAAACCAAGGCTTGCGCATAAAAGTTGGGGGCGCGATCCCCGCCCGACTGCGCGATAAAGTCCTCGGCTTCTTGCCCACTCAGACGGATGACCCGACTCGTAGTCTTGCTGACTTCTGTGCGAGGTGATTGGGTCCGTTCAGTCGCATCAGGGAGCTCTGCAACATCACGGCGAATGAGCTTTCGCTTTGTCTCGCTGCCTTCAGTTTGCGGTAACTGGATCATTCTAAGGCGCTCAGCAAGATCGCGACCAGCTTGGGCCGCTGGGTGAACCATTGTGAGGAATTCAGCGAGCGGAATTCGTTTCTCGGGCTCTATTTCGCTGAATTTTACACGCCGTCGCTGCTTCCCGTCTTCTGACTCCATCGCGATAGCAGCCGATTCGTCCAACCAGTCGGGAGCCCAGCCGCCATAAGCATGTTCGGTTTGCTCTGTGTCTTCGCTTGGATACCGGTCCACAAACCACTTGTGACCAAGCTCATGCGACAGAGCACTGAGGTCGGTGAAATCTTCTTTGGTGGCTGGTGTTTTGGCGGCTGTTTGGGATTGAAGTTGCGCAAGCGCAGACGCAATCGCTGCATCTTTAACGACTTGAGGGCGATCCCCTAACTGCTCTTCAACCTTCCTAATGACATCCCGATTTCGAAGCTCGACGCGTTCCGCAGGAGAAATCCAAGGCATGATCGTCATATACCCATTGGCCGTCAGACGTGACTGGACATCGGCATTAATGGTTCCAGTAGGCACGATAATCGTTGGAGACGGCATGGCACCGAACTTCATCTGAAAATCACGGGCCGCCGACTCCGTCACTTCGTGCAGTAGTTTAGATTCAAGTTCAGTTGCATTTTCAGATAGGACAGAAAATCGTTCAGTTGCGGCACAGGGAAGTTCGGCATGGACGCAAGCTGTATTGGGTGCCGCTGAAACCGACTGACACACTGACAACAGAACGGCAGCTGGGAGAATGTAAAAAGGTCGAAGACAGATCATGCGTCATTCGATAATGACGACCACAATTGTAGTCAACAGAAAAACTACAACTGTAGTCGAAGCGCTTGGAAACTTCGGCTAGCGCTCAACAATCAGCGTGGCGCCCATCACAGACTCGACTCTGAGTAAGTCACCCGCGCGAACCGTCGACACAGCCGTCCCCACTTCCAGCCGCGCGGACCATTGCGTATCGCCCAGTTCAACCCGGCCCTCTGTGCCCGTGAAATCCGCGACCGCTTTGACCTGACGCCCGATCAGCGCTTGGCCCGGATCGTTGAGATCAGACGGCTCGCCACCTTTTACGAGGCGCTGCAAATGGGTGCGACCCAACACTAAAGTTGTGATGGACAGCAGGAAGAACAGCATCATCTGCAACTCCCACCCCATTGGCGCGATGAAGAGCAGCACACCCACGATTAGCGCGGAGACGGCCGGCCAAAGAATATAGGTTGAACCCAAGACGAGCTCCAGACCCAGCAAGACGACCCCAAGAATGAGCCAATGCCAAGCGGTGAGTTGCGACAGAATTTCGATCATTTGCCGTCCTTCCCACTATCGATCAACGTCTTGATCCCGGCCACAGTCCCTGCGAGTGAGGATAGTTCAGCCGGCACAATCAAGGTTTTCTGATTGGGCGAGGACGCCAATTTCTCAAACGCCTTTACATAGTCTTGTGCGACGAAATAATTGATCGCGTTGACGTCGCCTTTGGCAATCGCCTCGGACACCATCGTCGTGGCTCTTGCTTCTGCTTCGGCTTCACGTTCGCGCGCCTCAGCGTCCAAGAAGGCAGCCTCGCGGCGCCCTTCGGCTTCGCGCACAGCGGATTGTTTCTCACCCTCCGCTTTGAGAATTTGAGACTGTTTATGTCCTTCGGCCATCAGAATGTCGGCGCGTTTTTCACGTTCGGCTTTCATCTGCTTGTTCATGGCCTGTGTAATGTCGGCGGGCGGTGACAGATCTTTGATCTCGATCCGCGTGACTTTAGTGCCCCAGGAATCCGTGGCTTTGTCGATAACAATCAAGAGCTTGGCGTTGATCTCATCGCGACGAGACAGAACCTCATCCAAATCCATCGACCCAACAACGGTCCGAACATTGGTCAGGCAGAGATTTTGGATCGCGTGATCGAGATTATTGACCTCGTAAGCTGCCTTGCGCGGATCGATCACTTGAATGAAGACCACGGCATCCGCGGTCACCATCGCATTATCCTTGGTGATGACTTCTTGGCTCGGTACATCGATAACGCGCTCGCGCATATTCACCTTGTGACCGACGCGCTCATAGAAAGGGATCAAAAAGGTCAGGCCCGGCTTGAGGGTACGCGTATACCGACCAAAACTCTCAACCGTATATTCCCAACCTTGCCGCACGATTCTGACGGCTCGGAAAACGAAAAACAGAACTAGCGCGACCGCCAGCAAAACCAAAATTTGTCCAAACCCCATCTATCGTCTCCTTTTATATGTATTCAGCGGTTTATATGTATTCAGCGGTCATATTCTTCAGCGTGTTTTCGCCTATAGATTGTCGAGCACATGCTCAGCCGAGCTGACTTTGAATTCGCCCGGACCTTCAACGAAGAGCTGCTCGACTGTGCCGTCATTCACGACCATAGCGTAACGCTGGCTACGCATGCCCATGCCAAAACCAGATGCATCCATTTCAAGCTCGACCGCTTTAGCAAACGCGCCATTGCCGTCAGCCAGCATGACAACATCGTCTGCGTCCTGCGATTTTCCCCACGCGTCCATAACGAACACATCATTGACTGATGTGCAGGCAATTGTGTCGACGCCTTTAGCTTTTAATGCAGCGGAATGTTCCTTGAATCCGGGCAGATGCTTGGCTGAACAGGTCGGTGTGTAAGCACCAGGCACAGCGAACAGGACAACGCGCTTGCCAGCGAACAGATCAGATGCGCTCATCGGCGCCGGTCCGTCTTGTCCCATAGTCATGAAAGTCGCGTCTGGAACGCTTGCGCCGGGTTGGATAGTCATAGGGTCTCTCGTCAAAAAAAGTTATCGTTGGTCGATAAGATGCCCGCGATAACCGCATTTGGCAATTCTTGAAATTCGCCGAATAATCCCCATGTGACCGGGATGCCGAGTGTTAAAATTGAAATTCAAGATGATGGCCCATACCAAACTTATGCGGGTCAATATTTGATCGCGACGCCCGCTATGGGCGATCCGCGTTTCCGCCAAACCGTGATCTTTCTCTGTTCGCATGATGCCTCCGGCGCGATGGGGATTGTCGTCAATCGGCCTAAACATGATCTCGTTATTTCCGATCTTCTCGATCATGTTGGTGTCGATGGAGACGTGCGCGTTGCCGACGCCCCTGTTCTCGAAGGCGGCCCTGTCGATATAGATCGAGGCTTTGTGCTGCATTCCGCCGATTGGTTCCGCGAAGAAAGCTCGCTCAAAGTGTCGGAGACGCTGGGGCTGACATCGACCAAGGACGCGTTAGAAGCCTTGGTCACGGAAACTGCGCCGGAACGCGCCGTGCTCGCGGTCGGCTATGCCGGCTGGGGAGCAGGACAACTTGAGGACGAAATTGCCGATAATGCATGGCTTATCGTCGGCGGCGACGATGCGCTTGTCTTTAGTGAGGATCTGGACGCAAAATGGTCACAAGCCTTGGCACGCATGGGCATTAGCCCCGAACAGCTCTCTGCATTTGGTGGCAGTGCTTAGATTATGCCTTTAGCACGTGATCGATCAAATTTAATCTTTTTTAAAAATGCTTTTTGGGGTAACTAACCCTATGGACTCTGGCAACCCAAAACTCACCATTCTGCTCATCGATGACGATGACACCGAGAAGGTGACGGTCACGCGCATTCTGCGAGCGTTGACGAACACTACCTTCCATCTCGATCATGTAGAGCGGTGCAGCCAAGCTCTCGCCCTGCTAAAAAAGAAAACCTACGATCTCGTTCTGCTCGACAATCGGTTGTCAAAGCGAATTTCAGCGAAATTCTCAGTGCCTATTATAAAATCCGCCATAAAAAGTGCGCCCCTTACAATCATCTCGCATGATATCTCCCCTACCTACCTACAAAACCCAACCGAACTCGGCGTGGACTTCATCGTCGACAAGAAGGACATGATCGATTTCCTCAGATCACAGATAAATACGCTTTTGGGGAGAGGTGATGGGCGGTCACCTATAAGCTAAAAACCCGTTTGAGAGGGATAAACCCTAACCTCTGTACGGTTTCAAACCGGCCTCACACCAATTCGGCCGATTAGGGTCGAAGACCCCCTGCCCATTCTTGCTCCATGTTATGTAGTTGGGCTGCGTCAAAGGGTCGCCTTCATGACGTTCGGCGTTATCCGCTCTGAATGGACAACACCCCCTCAATCTTCAGCATACTCCTCATCGACGAGGATACGTCCGAAACGCAGACGATTCGGACTATTCTGAAAAGCTTGACGGATGCGCCCTTTTCCATCGATCACGTTTTAAAGTGTAGTCAGGCGCTCGGCTTACTCAGAGAGAGGCGTTACGAACTTGTCCTGCTTGAAAAGCAGCTGTCGCAGCGCATATCGGCTAGATTTTCAGTACCCATGATTAAGGCGGCCATCCAACTGGCTCCGATTGCGATCATGTCGAAATACGATACGTCATTCAGCCATGCCGACCCCGTCGAACATGGGGTCGATTATGTCATCGATAAAGCCAACATGGCCGACTTTCTGAGGTCGCAATTGAACTACCTGTTGGGCATTGAGGCGCGTCCTTATACAACGTCTCGTCCGATTAACGTGGGCGGAGCCCTGACCTCTAAATGATCCGAAGGCCCGGTTTCTAGCATCGCTTGAAGCGAAGTTTTCGCGTTGCTTCGCGAACTTGGGCCTACGTCATCTGATTTCACTTGATGGCGTCCTGATTGGGCGCAACGCACCCCCATAAAACCTATAAGAAAATTGGACAGTTAGAGCGGTTTTGAGCATAGCTTAACGGCATGTATTTTTCGAAAATCATACCACTCTTCATACTCAGCTTTTGTCTTCTCGGCTGTCAGTCAGACATCAGACAGAACGCGCCATCAGCGACACCCGAAAGCGTCGGGGTTAATCTGACAACACAGAAAATTCTGGTCGGCGCTGAGCGGTCAGACATCTATCTGCCCTTACTATCTGGCCAATCCATTGCGGTTGTCGCCAATGCAACCTCCGTTGCGGGCGACCAACATTTAGTTGATGCGCTGCTAGAGGACGATGTCGTCATTCGCAAAATCTTCGTGCCTGAACATGGGTTTCGAGGGTTAAAAGATGCGGGTGAAACCATCGATAATGAAATCGATGCCAAGACCGGCCTGCCGATCATCTCACTTTATGGCACCAACAAAAAACCGACGCCTGAGCTCTTGAGCGATGTGGACGTCATGGTCTTTGACCTCCAAGATGTTGGCGTGCGGTTTTATACCTATTTGAGCACGCTCCATTATGTGATGGAATCTTGCGCCGAGACTGACACGCCCCTGATCGTGTTCGACCGACCCAACCCTAATGCTCATTATGTCGACGGACCCGTTTTAAAGCCTGAATATTCGTCATTTATCGGACTTCATCCAGTCCCATTAGTTTATGGCATGACGATTGGCGAATATGCTCAGATGATCAATGGCGAAGGGTGGTTAGATAAAGGCGTCCAGTGCGATCTCACTATTATTGAACTCGAAAACTATTCGCACGACACGCCCTATAGTTTACCGATCAAACCTTCGCCCAACTTGCCCAATATGGACGCGGTCTATTTATACCCATCCTTGGCGCTGTTTGAGGGCACGACCGTTAGTATTGGCCGCGGTACAGACGTACCGTTTCAAATTGTCGGTCACCCTGATTATCCGAATGCAGAATTCTCTTTCACGCCCCGCCCCGTACCCGGTGCGATGTCGCCAAAACTGGACGGTCAGCTCTGCTATGGCCTCGATTTACGCAAGCATGATTCATCCAGCGCCCCGCTTGATGCGCAGCTCTCATTGGACTGGATCATTGATTTTTATGCCCAACTTCCAGACAAAGAGACTTTTTTTCTGGCCAATAATTTCTTTCATAAGCTTGCTGGCAATGATGTGTTGATGACACAGATTAAGGCCGGCCTGAGCGCCGATGATATTAAACTAAGCTGGCAAGCTGACCTCACGCAATTTCAGACCGTGAGAGAAAAATACCTCATCTATAAATAATAGCGCGTTTGATGCAGACGGCCTCATATCTAACGGGATAAGACCAACATGACAGAAGAGATCAACGAGAAATACTCGGGTCTGGATGTGTGGCCCGTTCGAGACGCGGTCGCGGCTATGTATGAAGGTCAAGTCGACGCCCTTAAAGCTGTTCAGCCCGCCGTAGATGATATTGCCAAAGCAGCCGAAATCGCAGCGCAACGGCTTGGTGAAACAGGGCGCCTTATTTATGTCGGCGCTGGGACATCCGGGCGTTTATCCGTGCTTGATGGGTCCGAGTTAGGACCCACCTATAGCTGGCCGTTTGAGCGGATCGTATTCTGTATGGCGGGCGGGATCGATGCCTTAATACAAAGCCAAGAGGGCGCAGAAGACGTTGCGCAAGATGGTCAACGTTGGGTGCAAGAGGTAAATACCGACCACCATGACGTTGTCATCTGTGTGGCCGCAAGTGGGCGCACGCCGTTCACACTCGGCGCTCTGAAAGAGGCTAGATCCCGGGGCGCGATGACCATCGGTATTGCTAACAATCCAAACACGCCATTACTCACCGAAGCAGAATTCCCAATATTGGCGGAAACGGGCAGTGAAATTATTGCCGGATCAACCCGAATGAAGGCTGGGACCGCGCAGAAAATCATCCTCAATATGCTCTCGACAGCTATTATGATCCGCTTGGGCCGCGTCTATGATGGGTTTATGGTCGATATGGTGGTGTCAAACGACAAGCTGGAATCGCGCGCCATCAAGATGGTGAGCGAGATCGCCAATTGCTCATCAGACGTCGCTAGGGCCGCCCTCCACGAGACCCAAAACAACATAAAGAAAGCTATCCTTGTCTGCTCTGGCGCCACCGTTGCCGATAGCGCATCCCTGTTGGACCAAGTTGGCGGAAATCTACGTCAGGCCTTGGCGAAACTGTAGATCTCTCACCATAGTCAGTCTTGATGCTGCGTAAGATCATTACGGGAGTCAAAACTATGTCTGTTTGTCGGCCTTGATGTCGACCTATTTATCTTCTTAGCTTCACCTAGACTGGACACATGACCATCATGTTTTCGTGTGTGGCTTTTGAGAGGGATTTCGTTTTCTAAGGCAATGGAATATCCGGAGCTTTATTCGAGAATTACGGGTCTGCCTCGGCAATATTAATCGACTTATGATCTTTGCAGCTGACTTTCCACACCGCCATATAAGTGATAGCGTTCACTGTCTTTAGAACCAATACGTTTGCTCTAAATACCGTATCGAACAACAAGGTAAGGCTAACAGACCAAACGTGATCAATATTAGCCCTGATAAATCTGTTGCGACTCCGCATTACCTGCAAATCGCAAAGAAAATTCGGGCCTTAATCACAAATGGCGATACGGAAGCCGGCGAGGCCCTCCCGTCTGAGCGAGAGCTGTGCCAGATTACCGGCGTGTCCCACGTCACGATCCGTAAAGCGCTCGATGTTTTAGTCGCCAATAGGGTTGTTGAACGCAGACACGGATCTGGGACCTATGTTCTGCCGCGCATTGAACATCTCGGATCGAGTCTCAATGGATTTACAAGCAACGCTCAGACCAAGGGGCATAACCCGCAAGCGATCTGGATCGTTAAAGCCTACGGGACGCCCACCACGGAAGAGGCAGCTATCTTACAAATAGCGGAAGATGATAAAGTCGTTCGGCTTGGCCGGGTTCGCCAAGTTGAGAACCAACCGGTCGCCATTGAACATGCGGTCGTTCCAGCCCGACTCTTACCTGACATCGACGACATTAAAGAGTCTCTCTATCAAGCGCTGGAAATGAAGGGCAACCGTCCCGTTAAAGGCACTCAGAAAGTCAGGGCGTCTCTGGCGAACCCGACAGAAGCAGGTTTGCTGGCCGTCGAAGAATTTAGCGAAGTCCTTCGCATTGAACGCCGGTCCTTTTTACAAGACGGAACCCCTGTTGAGCTAACACGGTCCGCTTATCATGGCGATAAATATGATATTGTCATGGACCTAGGTAATAAGCAGCTCAACTAAACCGCCCTCACGTTCAAAATAGCTCAACCGTGTTAGGCTGAGACGCCATTTATCCAAGTCTCTTCAACATCAAGATTTTTATTAATCAGGACAAGGTTCGCCTGCTGGCCAACTTTAATATCCCCCATCTGATCGCCAAGCCCCATAAACTTTGCCGGAATTCGGCTCGCCATACCCACGGCCCGCTCCAAGGATATATTTAGAAAGTTTTGCGCGTTACGAACCGCGCTAAGCATGTCTAAATCGGACCCGGCTAATGTCCCGGATGTCGTGACACATTTCCCGTCCACCACCTCGACGTTAAGATCGCCCAGTGAGAACTGTTTATCCTTGGAACCAACGCTCGGCATGGCATCTGTCACGAGAAAAATTTGTTCGCCAATCTTGGCTCTGAGCGCCAATCTTAACATAGCCGGATGCACATGATGTCCATCCGCAATAATCCCGCACCAAGCGCGATTATCTTCGAGCGCAGCGGCAATAATTCCCGGGTCTCGACTTTGCATCGGCTTCATGGCGTTGAATAAATGTGTAAACCCCGTCAACCCAGCGTCCAAAGCTTCTCGGGTTTGATCATAGCTGGCTTGTGTGTGGCCCGCTGCAACGATGACACCGCGATCGGTCAGGGACTTGATGGCGTCTGGAGTCGTTTTTTCAGGGGCAAGAGTCACAAGCGTTTTGCCGCGCTTCAAGCTCGACATGAGATGGATATCACGCTCGCCAATCGATCCGAATTTTGACGAATCATGCACGCCTCGCCGCTCGGCGTTCAAAAAGGGACCCTCTAAATGAAGACCAACCACGCCGGGAACGCCTTCGGCGATAGCGGCATCAACGGCACCAATAGCCGCCGCCATGACCGCATGATCATCACTGATAAGCGTTGGAAGGAAAGCCGTTGTACCAAAGGCGCGGTGCGCTTTGCCGATGGCGCGAATGCCCTCAACGGTTGGACTGTCGTTAAATAGGACGCCCCCACCGCCATTCACTTGTAAGTCAAGAAACCCAGGGAGCAGCATGTTGCCGCCCATATCTTGCGTTGTATCGGACCCCGTCGGACATGTTTCATCATCATAGATACCGACGATTTTCCCGGCATTGATCAATACGCTCTGTCGGTCTTTGAAACCGTCTGTGGTCATGACATTGGCGTTGATCAGAGCGGTCTTCACTACAGAGTCTCTGTGATTTTTTTTAGATGGTCCGGCGCATCCGGGTTCAGACCACGGCTCAGGGACAGGGCGTTGATGAAACGGTAAAAGGATTGGATCGCCAGAATGGGCCTAAGCTCTGGAACTTCACTTGAAACCGTGGAAAGCAAACGCGCACCTTTGTCGGCCCTCCCCGTTACAAAGATCTTCGTCGAGCGAGATGTGACGGATTGTGTGACAGCATCAATGCTCGCTTGTGTTTCATCCCCCGTCGAAAATATAATCACCGGGAAGTTGTCTTTGACCAGGGCGATCGGCCCATGCCGAACTTCGGCCGCACTAAAAGATTCAGCGTGCAGGCAGCAGGTTTCTTTAAATTTAAGGGCGGCTTCTTTGGCAATACACAGACCTAGGCCCCGGCTGATCGTGAATAGGGACTGCGTTTCTTTTAGAGCTTCAATCGCCTCGTCCCATGTCATGTCAAACGCCCCCTCTAACTGGCCGGGTAAACTATGAAGACCGGCAGTGAGACTGTCGAGTTGCGCCCATTCAGCGACCATCTGCGCGATAGCAGACAGAGTACAAATGAAGGTTTTTGTGGCGGCCACACTAGTTTCCAGCTCAGCATGAAGCGGGACAACCATCTCCGCTAATTGGGCGAGGGGCGAATGTTCATCATTGACGATGGCGACAACAAAAGCACCGCCATTTTTTGCAGCCTGTGCGGCCGAAAGAATGTCCGGGCTTTGGCCAGATTGAGATATGGCTAAAAACAAGACACCGTCTAAATCTTGCTTCACGGCAAAAATTGAACTCAGGGACGGCGCCACTGGCAGAACAGGAATTCCGAGTCGCGTTTCAATCATATAGCGCGCGTAAATGCCAGCATGGGACGAACTGCCTCTGGCACAGATCATTACAAATTTTGGGCGATTCTGGCGCAGTCTTTGGCCGAGACGGTGCAGGCTATTTTGATTGAGGTCGAGCTGAGTTTCAACTCTCGCTGGGGCGCTCCCAGCTTCCTTAAACATAGCGGTTTGGTCTTCAATTAAGTGAATCATATCACCTACCAGCATACCTCTTGAACACATCAATGCCAATGTAATACCACTCTTGGCAAGTCATTATGTTTCAGCCATTTATGCGTCTCTACAGTCGAGCATAACAATACCATTGTCGGCAAATGTCGTTTGCGTGATAAATGCTAAGTCTCGATAACCGTAAGGTCGTGTGAATGTACTTTTTAGGAATTGACGCTGGCGGCACGAAAACGAAAGCGCGGCTTACGGATAGAACAGGCGCGACCATTGGCGAGGGCTTTTCGGGTCCGGGCAATATTCGCATGGGAACCCCCAAGGTTTTTGCCTCAATCTCAGACGCTTACGCGCAAGCCATTGAAAGCGCTGGTCTGTCATCCGATCAAGTCGCGACCATTCGGGCCGGATTGGGCGTCGCCGGCCTAGGGCGTCCGGGTGGGTTGGAGAAATTAGAGGCTCAACCCTTCCCGTTCCAGAACACCATAATCGTCAATGATGCCCGGATCGCCAATATTGGTGCGCATGCCGGCGGCGATGGGGGGATCGTCATCATCGGCACCGGTAGCATTGGCATCGCTCGTGTGAAGGAAAAAGATATTCGCGTTGGCGGATATGGCTTCCCAATTTCAGATGAAGGAAGCGGGGCTTATATCGGCCTTCAGGCGATCCGCATTACACTGCGTGCGTCGGACGGACGGTTAGAGCACTCGGATCTTACGCGTTCGGTTTTTGAGAAATTCGGTCACGATACCCAAGCCATCGTCAATTGGATGGATAGCGCCACAGCGACTGAATATGCGACGATGGCACCCGAGGTCGTTAACGCGGCCGAGGCGGGTGATTATCATGGGCGACTGATTACGTCCCATGCCGCCTGGCATATTGAAATTATGGTCCGTGCCTTATTCGGGTTTGACGTGCCGCGCGTTACGCTCGTCGGAGGACTGGCCCAACGTGTCGAACCTTGGATGTCCCCGGATATTCGTTTGAAACTTAGTCCGGCAAAGGGGGATGCGTTGGACGGAGCCTTATGGGTAGCGCGTAACGTCACCAGCCACGGCTAACACCCGCGCCGAGTTTAAGTCCAATAAAAAAAAGCCCGCCTCGGAAAGGCGGGCTTATAATATTCGCTAGCTTAGCCTGTTAGAATGAGGCTGTCGCAGAGAGCTGTAAACGGCGTGGATTGAAGTAACTACGCGGGTCACCGAATGTGCTGCTGCTCTCAAACGGGTTAATATTATACCCGGTTTGAGTGTTGAACACATTGAACAAATCCGCCCGAAGTTCGATATTCTTACCGTTCAGAATTTCAAAGTTCTGAGTGTAGCTGAGATCAAACTGGAAGTGGCTATCCGAACGATTGGACCCTGCAGGTTCCGAATAACGGATCGTACTGCTGCCGCCAAAGTAATAGCCGGGAGATCCTGGCAAGAGAGCAACACCGCCGCCTGCTGGTGGACGATAGGCTAAATTGCTCCAAGCTTCCCATGGTTGGCCTGACTGCCATGCCGTGTAGAAACCGGCGCGACCATTCCAAGGCAGGTCATAATAGCCGTAAACTTTCAACTGGTGCGGACGATCGCCGCGAAGCTTACCTTCTTTATTGTTCCATGGCTGGCGGCCAACGCCATCAGCAATGCTGGATGAACCGATAAAGCGGTTGGCGTCATTCACACTGGACGTGTTGTCCTGGTCAAAGTTACCGCGGTAGCTCGACCACACGTAAGAACCCTGCAAATACCAATTATCGGCACTGTACTGAGCCTCTAGGCCTGCTTCCCAATATTTGGTGTAGGCTGTGTCCAGTTGCGCAATGACATAGCTGGACCCACCGATTTCCGCGCGGACGTCGGCCAAGTTCGGAATATACAAGCCTAGCTGTTGAATTTCAGAAGGCGCAAATGGGCTCAGGCGCGCATTGTTAGGCGTGTCTTCCCAGAAGTTGGATGAGTAACGGTGACGCGCGTGAAGGCGCATCGTCAGATCTTCATTGACCTGCTTGTCCCACCCAACCAAATATTCGTTGGTGTAACGAGGCTTAAGATCATCTTGGAAGAACTTACCGGATGATGACCGAACTGGGTCAATTTCGATGAAGTTACCATTCTGGTCATAGTTGATACGAATATCGCGGTTTAAGTTCCGGTCCCAAGACGCGGCCCGAGCGAGTGATGATGCTGGTGCATTATACTTAGCAAAGTTTGCATAGACCGTATCTCGGTCTGTCCAATCGTAACGGATGCCAAGGCGAGGTTGGATCATGTCTTCCCAATCCACCGTGTACATTTTGTACTCGTTACCGGGTGCCAATTCAAAGCCGGAGAGATTGCCAGATACTTCGCGTAAGCCTTGACCGTACAAAATATCTTTACTGATCATAACACCAACGTCGAACGTCCATTTATCATACTCGATCGTGTCATTGATCTCGATGCTCTGAAGAATAGAACGGGAATCGATGGATGGCGGGGCCAATGTACCGCCGCCCCCTTGAATACTCGTTTGGCTAAGCCGTGCTTGGTAGAAGACGGGCGTCACGCCGTCCGATGCAAATGAGTCACCCCCCAGCACCGAAATAGCCCCGTAACCATTAGAGGTTCGCGCTAGGATTTCTTCAACTTCTTGATGTTGGTAGCCAATATGGATGTCATGAAACAATCCGCCAATTTCAAAAGTGCGGTCGTATGCAATTTCAAAATTCGTCCGGTAAAAGTCCTGACTGTTAATGGTTGTCGCACCACCGACGGCCCCGCCGCCCGTTGTTGGATCATAGCTAAACTGATTAACGATGGGCGTGATGAAGGTGTTAAAGGCAATATCTTCTGGCGTTAAGGTCCCCGTCCTGAAGCTCGGAACATTCAGACGTCCAATAGCGCCAAGGTTCCCAACAGGCAGTGGATCATTCGCACCAATTGTGAGATCAAATAGGGTATCAGGCCCACCTGCAGTTTCGAAGCTGAAATCTGTGAACTTGAAGCTCAAACTACTCTTATCATCGATGATCCATGAGCCTTCAGCAATGATGATGTCTTGGCTAGCATCGCTACCTTCACCAAGCGTAGCGGCTTCAAACTCACCAATGCCTTCATTTTCACCATTCCGTTCAGACGTCCGGTAACTGACATCAAATAGAAGGTTATCAGTGGGCGCCGCAGTCAGCTTGCCGAAGAACTCATCGCGCACACTTTTGAAATCACCAACAGGGCCATAAGCGTTACTTGAGTTCTCGCCTGTGACTGTCGGGCGGTAATAGGACCCGTAAAAGAATAATTTGTCTTTCAAGATAGGACCGCCGACATTCGCCGTAATCCATTCTCTATCAAGATCGACCTGAGCGCCCTGCTTCCTGTCAGCGGTCATGCCTGAGCTTTGAATTTGATACCCGACTTCGCCTTTGAACTCATTTGTACCCCGTTTAGACGAGGTATTGATCAAGAAACCAGCCGTCCGGTTAAAGCCAATCGCTTTGGCACCACCGCGAACGACAGACACTTGCTCAATATCATGCGTTGAAGGTTCAGCCGACAGTGTCCCGAACAATGGCAATGACACATCCACACCATCAAATTGGTAGCCATTGTCTTGACCACTTGCGCCAGCACTTGGACCGCGAATAGTCTCTTCCGAATATTGAACGCCGGGGATTAGCTTTTGCAGGTCACGATATTCTTGACCAACTGGGACGCTGTTAATGGCTTGAACGCCAATCGTATTCTTCAATGACCCAGAGCCTGTGTCGACGAGCAACTTCTGTCCGAGGACAATGATTTCGTCACCACTACTGAACTCGACATCAAAATTGATACGTTGCTGCAGCAAAACCATAACGGAGCGCGTTGTTACTGTGCCGTCTGGGTCGGTAAATGTAAGCTCATACTCTCCGGGTGGCAGAAGCGGTAATTGGTAGCGACCATTTTCATCGGTCGTCGCCGTGCGTACGCCAGGAAGCACTGGGCTTCGGGCCTCAATCGTAACGCCGGGCGCCACCACACCGCTAGCTTCCGTGACCGTACCGATGACAGCCCCGGCCTGCTGGGCCAATGCCGTCGAACTCATTCCGCCTAATGTCGCCAGCAGAACAAACCCGGTAACGAGCCCCTTATACTTCAAATTGGACTTAATAGATGTAGACGAACGCTGAGCCATAATGCTTTTCCCCATTGGTTTCCGGTTATGCCGAAACATAACAAAGCCGTAACAAGGGTATGGGCAAATTTTAGCCCCTGTCAAATACCAATTTTGCGAAACTTATCGATAATAGGCGATAATTTGACGAAAACACGACGGTCGGGTAACACCACTTTAATATCACTTTGCGTTTTCTGGTTAGGTTTTCATTGCCTCAAACCATCCGGGAGCCTATCGCCAATTGTGTTTTAGAGACGTCTTGGTCCGTTTTTGCCCCATTAGGATGAAGTTTTATGCAACCGCAGCGCCGAAGAGACTATTTTAAGGCTTGTAAAAGCGCCGCTCAAACAGCTCTTGTTTGCCTCGCGCTCCCCTTGATGGCAGCGTGTAGTACGACAGCCGGAACGACGCAGACCATTCCTTCCGAGAATTATAATGGCCGCGTCAGCGTCCTTGTGATTCATCACACATCGGCAAACTTTGAAGACTCGGTCAACATTCTGACCAAGCCCTCGTCTAACTCTGTCAGCTCCCATTACTTGGTCCCTGACCCGAGTGACACATCCTACAAGAAGGATACGCTGGAAGTTTATGAATTGGTTCCCGAGTCAGAGCGGGCTTGGCATGCCGGGCGCAGCTATTGGAACGGGAAGAGCGCTCTCAATGATGACTCCATTGGCATTGAAGTCGTCAACCAAACTTATTGCGTCAAAGCAGACGCACCAAGCGCCGAGAGCAGCTCAGCCCTGAACGTCCGGTCCGCCAAACGGTTTTGTTTTTACCCCGACTTTCCGGAGTCACAGATTGAGATATTGGTTCCCCTCATTGATGGGATTTTGAAGCGCCATCCACGCATTACGCCGACACAGATTGTTGGCCATTCGGACATCGCCCCGGATCGTAAAATCGATCCCGGTCCGCGCTTCCCGTGGCACCGTCTTTATAAGCTCGGCTATGGTGCTTGGTTCGATGATGATGTGGCGATTAAATATTGGAATCGATTCTTGGCCGATCCCGTTCCTATTACAAACGTTCAAATGGCGCTGAGTGCGTATGGATACAAAATCGAAAAAACAGGCGTTTTAGACACGCAAACCCGCAATGTGATCCAAGCGTTTCAGCTTCATTTCCGACCCTCGGAAATCACGGGCGAGCCCTCGACGGAAACTGTAGCGATCCTCTATGCGTTGATCGAGAAATATCGCGCGAATGAACTGGACGGCCTGCTTTCCTATGAGCAAGCGCCATAAACATGATCTGGGGCCGCAATTTACGTCGCGTTCTGGACACCGCTGAGAGCCATACAAGCCCATGATCACAACCGGCTTTAGCTACATTGCTATCTTGTTTCTGATCAGCGGCACGATTGCGGCTTTGGAGGGCCGTGAAAAATACCGGGTTTTCAAAATCATTCCGGGTATTGTGATCCTGTATTTTGCGATCATGCTGCTCTCTACCTTTGGTCTCTGGACGAAGACGGATAGCATCAATTCGACCTACAGCGCGGTGAAGGGCAATCTGCTCCCCTCAATGATTTTCCTGCTCTTGCTGAAGGGTGACATTCGCCAAATCGCCGCGCTTGGCCCTAAGATGATCCTGGCTTTTGTGACGGCCAGCGTCAGCATCGGCATTGGCTTCGTTGTGACTTTTTTGATTATGAAATCCTGGCTCCCAGACACGGCCTGGATGACCTTTGCCGCGCTAAGCGGTAGTTGGATGGGCGGCACAGGCAATATGGTTGCCGTGCAAGGGGCGCTCAGCATTCCCGACTCCAGTATGGGTTACACCCTATTGATGGACTCCATCGATTACGCCATCTGGGTGATGTTGCTGCTCGCCTTTGTGCCGCTCGCGCCGAAATTTAATGCGTGGACGAAGAGCAACACCGCGCTGATCGATGAAGTCAGCGCCAAAATCGAAGCCAATGCGAAAAACCCAGACGCCAAAATCGATACGGCCTCACTGACTTTCCTTATCGGTGCTGGCCTCGCTGCCGCCGCCTTGGCGCAATATCTGGCAGGATTCCTGCCTGTCTCAGACTTCTTCTCCGCAACGACGTGGACGGTTTTGATTGTGACAGTCATGGGCGTCATCGGCGCGATGACGCGCCTCGGCGGCGTGGCGGGATCGAGCGAGCTCGGCAACGTTCTGCTTTACGGCATCGTTGCGTTAATCGCATCGCGGGCCAATTTTGCCGAACTCACCCAAGCCCCTTTGTTCATCGCTGCTGGCTTTATCATTCTTGGTATTCACGGCCTGATCATGGTGATTGCGGCCAAACTCTTCCGCTTAGATTTGTTCTCATGCGGCGTCGCCTCGCTCGCCAATATTGGCGGTGTCGCCTCTGCGCCTATTTTGGCGGCCGCCTACTCTCGCGCGCTCATTCCGATTGGGGTTCTCATGGCCATGCTCGGTTATATTATCGGCACGGGCGGCGGTCTTTTGGTTGGTAAAATTCTGTCCTCCTTACTGTGAGCCCCTCAATGAAAACCTCACTCGGCCTCATTTATACTGTCGCAGCTCTGAGCTGCATTAGCTGCACCACCACCCCTTCAGCACCCGCAGAGAACGGGTTTAGTTTTGAGGATAGTTTTGTGTCGGACGTCATCGACGTGAAAGAAAAACATCTGTCACCCGCCTATTGGATCAAGCCGGACGCCGACCAAATTATCCTGACGGCGGCTCAGATTGAGACCTTCAACGCGCAGAACATTGCAGCCGATGATACGCTTAATGACGTTCGGGCGATGTCCGACACGCTCAACCGGGAAGACCTCCTCAGCCACATACGATCGATCAGCAAAATACCGGGCTACCCCCGCATCTACACAGACGGCACAACAGTCACAGAGTCCGATTTCGCTCGCTATGAGGCGTCGCTCAATTTGGACGGGATTACGGCCGACAACCCTGTGCGCTTTGCCTTAGCCGTCAAGCGCACATCCATTCGCACATACCCGACCGATGATCTTCTGTTTAGCCACGACGCAACAGACAGAGATATTGAGCGGTTTCAGGAATCCACGCTTTTCCCTGGCGATGCTGTCGCCGTTTTGCATGAGAGTGCGGACGGGAAATGGGCCCTCATTCAATCTTATAATTACACCGCTTGGGCACCCTTATCGGATCTCGCCATTGGCCCGCGTGAGAGTGTCTTTGACTATGTCGACGCTGACAACTTCCTGTTGATCACCGGGGACAAAGTGTCGACGGTTTTTAATCCCGAAGTCCCGGCGGTCTCAGAACTGTCTTTAGATATGGGGGTTCGCGTGCCGCTCTCTCGCCCGGACGCACTCAGCACCAATCTCTACGGCCAGAACCCATATCTGAACCACATGGTCCTATTGCCGGTTCGGGACGCCGCCGGAGCGCTCGATTTTAAACATGCGCTGATCCAGCGGAAGGCCGACGTCCATGTCGGATATTTGCCCTACACGCAGAGCAACATCATCAAGCAAGCCTTTAAGTTCCTCGGCGAACGTTATGGTTGGGGACACCGCTATCATGGTCGGGACTGCACGGGGTTTGTGTCTGAAGTCTACCGCACCTTTGGCATCGTCATGCCGAGAAATTCTGGCGACCAACGCGACGGAGATATCGGCATCAATGACCGCTATAAAAAGAATCAAGACCAAGCGGCCAAAATCGAACGGCTAAAACAAGCGTCGCCCGGTGATCTCGTCTATATTCCGGGGCATGTCTTAATGGTGCTGGGCCAGTCAGATGGACAGCCGTTTGCGATCCATGACGTCCACGGCATGCGCTATAAACTGCCTGATGGCACACTCTATTCCGGTACGCTGAACGGTGTCTCCATCACGCCGATCTTGCCGTTAGAATTCAATTCGACCGAATCTTACGTCGACCGTATTCTGTCGATCAAGACGGTCCAATAATGGCAATCCGTCATTCTGTGGCGGCAGGGTTTGCGACCTTACTCTGTGCCTGCTCGCAACAGAGTGCTGCACCTGAAGGACTGCCAATTTACGACCTCTATATTCACGGCGGAACAATTGTGGATGGTAGCGGCGAAGCGAGTTTTGTAGCGGACGTCTTGGTCGCGGGAGACACGATCGCTTACATCGGCGACACGGATCCGGACAGCATAGACGCCCGCCAAACTATCGACGCGTCTGGTAAAATCGTAACGCCCGGCTTCATTGATGCCCATGCGCACGGCAACCCATTGGCGGACAATAATGACGCACTGAAAAGCTTTCTTCGGCAAGGCGTGACGACAGTCATTTTAGGGCAGGACGGCGCCAGCCCCGGCAATGGTCAATCAATTCAAGACTGGCTGGACGCGGTTGAGGCCAAAGGCTCTGGCCCCAATGTCGCAGCCCTCATCGGCCACGGGACCTTACGCGCGCAATCCGGTGGCGGGGAGAAAGACGCGCTGACACCTGGCGAACAGGAGGCGATGGAAACGCTTTTATTGCAAGGTCTGCAACAGGGCGCATACGGCCTCAGCACCGGACTTGAATATTTGCCAGGACGATATGCAGACACAGCTGAGCTGAACGGTCTGGCGAAAATCGTCGGCGCTCAGGACGGTCTGATCTCGAGCCATATTCGCAATGAAGACGATGATAAGATCGAGCAATCCGTCGCTGAAGTCATTCAGCAAGGCCAATATGCGCGAGTCAACATCACGCATATCAAAGTGGTTTACGGCAAAACGCGCGCGCAGGGCGATGCAGTACTGGCACAAATCCAAGCCGCCCGCGATGATGGCATGACGGTGACCGCCGATGTTTATCCCTACCTAGCCAGCTATGGCAGCCTGATTTACCTCTACCCTGAATGGGCCAAGCGAAAAACTGAGTTTGATGACGCCGTCGTAAACCGCCGCGATGAACTGGAAGCGTTCTTGCAAGCCAAAATCGAACGCCGGAACGGCCCGGATGCCATCCTGATTTCAAAAGGCGAATATGCCGGAAAAACATTGGGAGAGATCGCCGCGATCAACGATGTAACCCCTGAACAGCAGATTATTAATTTTGGCCATAGCGGACCGTCGACGGCCCACTTCATCATGACCAAAGACACTCAAGACGCCTTTGTCACCGATCCCAACGTCTCCATTTCATCGGACGGCAGCCCGACCATGCGCCATCCGCGCTCCTTCGGATCTTTCCCCAAAATCATCGAAGACTATGTGGTTCGGGATGAGACCTTATCGATTGAGCAAGCCATCCATAAAATGTCGGGCCTGACGGCGCAGACCTTTTCAATACAAACGCGCGGGCTCTTAAAGCCTGGCCTCGCCGCCGATATTCTCGTCTTTGATCCCACCAATATCAAAGCGAATACGGGATGGTCCGACATCATGGCGCAGCCCACAGGCTTTGACGCTGTCATCGTCAATGGCCAGCCGACCGATATTACGGCTGTGTCCGGCGCGCCTGTCTTTGGGAAAACTTTACGGAAAACTGATGGCGACTAATTGTCGACGCGGATAAAGGCCAGATCCTGAAAATTGAAACTCCAATCGCCGTCTGGCTCGACATGGGCCACAGTCGCCCCTGATATTTCGCCGTCAAAACCCATGTCGAACCGCATATAGGCGTCCGCTCTGAACTCTGGGTCATCCCATTCGATGACGAAAGTGTTGAGATCAAACGGGGTCAGCGTCCCGACCATTTTGACCATCTTGTGCGACTGAAAACGAAGCATGTCGCCAACCTTCGCAATATCGACTTTGCCGAACCATGGGTCTTCATAAAGGCCCGCATAGTCTGCAATCGGCAGCGTCACTGTGCCTGAGCCTTGGTAATTATCATTACTCGCTTCGGGCGCATCATCCTGTCGCGCGGCCCATTCTGCCTGCGCATCCGCATAATGCTGCACCCAATCCATGTCCGGCTGACCCATATGTGACTTCAGAACCGTCTGCATGATGGATGATCGAGCCCCAGAATTGGAGCCATTATTGAGGATCACGACCCCTAGGTCCAATTCAGGAACAAGACCGACAAAAGCCTGATAGCCGGACAACGTCCCGGTATGCGACACGACCTCATAGCCGTGCATGTCTTCCTTGCGCCATCCCAGCGCGTAGGTCTTGAAATGCGTGCCATCCATTTCCCGCTCGGATTGCCCGACGCGCAGGATGGTTTGGGACTTCCACATTTCATCGCGTTGTTTTTCACTGAAAACCTGCACGCCGTTCGGCCCCAAACCGCCGGAAAGCTGGGTCAGCATCCACTTGGTCATGCCGTCAGCATTGCAAACTAATCCCCCTGCCGCCGCAGATACATTGGATGCGTTCTCAATCCGGTTACGCGTAATTTCCGCGATCTCTTCGTCAATCAGCCCATAAGGAACGGCTGTTTGGTTTTGCTTAGATGCTGGAACCTCGCCTGCGTGACACTCCATATTCAGAGGGTCGAGAATGCGAGTTTGGACAAGGTTTTCCCAAGACGTTTCTGCCGCCGCAGCCGCGACTTCACCGGCCACAATATAGAGCAAATTGTCGTAAGCGTAGCGGGAGCGAAAACTGCTGACAGGTTTCAAATATCGTAAATTATGAATCAGCTCTTCGCGTGAAAATCCTGACGGTTCGGGCCATAGCATCAGATCCCCGGCCCCAAGCCCCAAGCCGCTGCGATGGGTTAGCAGATCACGGATGGTGAACTCCCGCGTCACCCAAGGGTCGGACATACGAAAATCTGGCAGATAATCGATGACCTTATCATCCCAATGCAGCACGCCGTCATCGACCAACACGGCGAGCGCCGCCGAGGTGAAAGCCTTCGTCGTCGAGGCAATCCGGAATAGCGTATCTTTCGTGACGGGCGCTTCCGTATCGATATTACTATGTCCAAACCCGCCCGCAAATGTGACGTCGCCCTTATGTACGATGCCGATCGCCATACCCGGCGTATCGAACTGATCTAAGGCTTTCGTCGCGAGCGCTTGAATGTCTGCTGATGTCAGTTGGGTTTCCGAGCCAGTCTCAATAGCGGCTGGAGCGACATCAGACTGGGTTTGCGCAGTCGCAGTCGCTAACAGCCCGACAGACAGAACCGCCGACATCACGCCGCCAGTCATCAAATTGCGTATGGTCATCATGCCAGCGCCCTTTCGGCTAATGTGTTTTTATTGCCCGACACACAGACGAGGAAAGCGACCGCCGTCCCGATGCAAAGCTTCCATGTAAAGGCAAGCCCTTTCCAGGCTTCCGGCAAGCCAAGGCTGTCCACGATATAGGGCTGTTGCAACAGGGTAATCAGGAATCCCGCCGCCAGCGCCAAAATAACGGAGAGCGTGGAGCCGCGCCGAGTAAACAGCACGGTAAAGTAAACACCCAACAGACCCGAATAAGAAAACACCATCACAGAGAGCGCGAAATCCAAAAGCGGCATGTCTGAATATTGCTGCCAATAGAAACATAACACCGCCATCAAAAACAAAGCGATCCCGACCACACCCATAAAGACCTGCCCGGCCCGGACAAACTGCTTGTCCGTCGTTGCCCCTTTGGATTCTTTCCACGGTCGGTAGAAATCCTCGACAATCACGGAGGACATTGAGTTGAGGCCCGAATTGATCGTCGAGATCGCGGCGGCGACAACCCCTACAGTCACTAGACCGCGCATACCCGCCGGCAGTTCATTCAAAATATAATGCATGAAGATAGTGATCTTCTCACCGCTAAATTCCCGGTTTTCTGCCGACAGCACATCCGCGCCCATTAAGTCTGGGCGTTCATAAAAAACGTGCAGAAGTTGGCCGATGGAAATGAAGACCCAGATGACCGGAATGGCAACGACCGCCGAAATCAACAAGGCGCGCCCGCCATCCTTTGCTGACTTACAGGTCAGGACCCGCTGGGTCATATCTTGATCCATCCCGAAGCTAGCAATGCCAAGCAAGGTCAGTCCTGTGACCACTGAAATCATGGCAAAGGGTCGAGAAAAATCGAAACTAAAGTCAAACAGGACCAGCTTATTTTGACCGTCCGGCGCATTTTTCAAACCTTCTAATATTTGCCCCATATCGGCCGGGATCGCGCTCCGCAAAATATAGAGCACGGCCACAGCGGCGGCTGTGTAGATCAGGAACTGGATCAGGTCGCTCCAAATGACCGAGTTGATCCCACCGAGGAAGGTGATGAGAAAACCCAACGCCATCATCAAAAATGCCGAGATGATGATGCTGTTCGCATCAATGTTGGAAAACAGGATCATCGACACGGCGATCGCCGCCAAGAACAAGCGCGACCCGCTCGCAAATATCCGACCGATTAGATACATGCCGCCCGCCGCGCGCATGGCTTGCGGGCTAAACCGGATCGCGAGCAGTTCATAAACGGTCGTGACTTTGTTTTCGTAGAATTTCGGGATCAGGATCCGGGCAACAAATAGCGCCGCAATGATCGTTCCGATATTCGTCGACAAATAAGTGAAGTCCCCGCGATACCCTTGGTCCGGACCGCCGAGAAATGTGGCGGCCGATTGAGACGTCGCCAAAACGGACACGGCCACGACCCAGAACGGCATCGTGTTCCCGCCTAAGAAATAGTCGCGGGAGTTTGCGGATTTGCGGCGAGACAGGACCCACCCCATCGCACCTAAAAGGACGACATAGGCTGCGATGACAACCCAATCAAACAACATGAAACTCTCAGCCATAGACGGCCTCCCCTTGCGATTCGTTACGGTAATTCCAGAGGCTTGTGAATGGCTGTTTTACGACTGCGGATCGTTCCAAATCGGTCGAGTTCTCACGCGGCCACCTTTAGGCTTTACACGCTCGCCAGTCTGACCATGTTACAGACAATTCGGTCCGCAACCCTCTTATAGGCAAGCCCCACTATGGCTTTATTGACTTTCGAAACGGCGATGCGGCTCTTGACGCAGAAAAAGCATCAAGCCGTCTATGATCTTGCGATTGAGGCGTTGAGAAAAAATGAAAAAGACCCGCTGGCTTTTTTCTTCTTAGGGATCATCGCCTCTGATCACGGACAGTTTGAAAAAGCGCTAGAGTTCCACGCCAAAGCGTCTGAGCACGCCCCAAAAAATGCACGCTATCAGGCCTTTCACGCTAAAGCGCTGATGGCACTCGGGCGAACATCTGAGGCAAAGCTGCGCGCTGACACAGCGGCAGCCTTCAAAACTGACGATGGCTTTGTCGCGGATATGATCGGGTCCGTTTACAGCCGCACAGGACATCACGCGCTGGCCTTGCCTCTGTTTAGGCGCGCCGTGCGTCTCAATCCCAAATGGTCGGTCTTCCACTTCAATCACGCAGCGTGCGCCCAGTTTACAGGCGATGTTAAAACGGCGAAGTCGGCCTATAAGAAAGCCGTCTCGCTAAAGCCTAATTTCTATCGGGCTTGGTTTTCACTGGCCTCACTCGAAACGCAAACCTCTGATAATAATTATCTGACTAAGCTGGAGTCTCTATTCGCAAAGGTCGGACAAGATCCGGACGGTCGGTTATTTCTCGGTCATGCGATCGCCAAGACACTCGAAGATTTAGGGCGCTTCCCTGAGAGCCTTGACTGGCTTGAAAAAGCGAAAGCGGCTCGCAAAAAACGAATTAATTATAATCGGCACAATATGACAGAAATGTTCGCCGCAGCCACTCACGCCGCCCAATCGCGACAGCGATCACAAGCACATGACGTGACGCCCATTTTCATTGTTGGCCTGCCGCGGACCGGAACCACGCTGGTGGACCGAATAGTGTCGTCTCATGCCAAGGTCGCTTCGGCGGGCGAACTGGATCTCTTCACTCAACTTGTTGAACGTGAAACCCAGATCGGCCGCTTAAACGCTGAGCCGTTCTTCTCATCAGCACAATCGACCGACCTTCAAGAGCTGGGTGATATTTACGCCCAGCAGATCGCGGGGCTAGCAGAAGACGCGACCTATCTTATCGACAAGACGCCGATGAATTTTCTCTATGCGGGACTGATCCATCAGGCTTTGCCGAATGCCCGCATTATCGCTCTTCGCCGGAACGCGATGGATGCCTGTCTATCAAATTATCGCCAATTATTTGCGCTTGAAGACCGCCGCTTTGATTACGCCTTCGACCTGGAGGACACCGCCGCCTATTACCGCGCATTTGATGGCTTGATGTCACATTGGCGGCAGACCCTTCCGGACGACCGGTTCATGGAAGTCGGCTATGAAGACATCATCCACGATCAGGAGGTGCAAACCCGACGCTTATTAGATTTTTGTGGGCTTGATTGGGATCCTGCCTGCTTGAACTTCCACGAAAATGCCGCCGCCGTTGACACGGCGAGTTCCGTGCAAGTCAGACAACCCCTCTATTCTGGCTCCATCGGACGTTGGCAGAAATATGACGGCAAGCTGGACGGTTTGAAGGCGGCGGTGGGCGCGCTCGCCGATCAATAATCTACGACAAGTTCAGCGCCGCCATCGCCATATCCAGTAATTCGCGACTTTCCGCCGCGATGGATGGAGGGCCCGCGTGATAGGGTTTGGGCGGCTCCGGCGTAGCGGTGACCACATGAACAATCTGCGCATTCATCTGTGGCAAGTGCCACATCCCGCCATACAGTCCATAAGCGGATCCGTGATGTCCGATCATTAACTGCCCCGGAATGGGGGACAACTCCGGCGGGTAGACATAGAGTCCCGGTCCGAAACTCACAAAGTGACTGTCTTCCGCCGCGCCGTTTTGCCCGTCAAAAATCCAGTCTGCTTCGTGCAAATCCGGATTATCTCCAAGCGCCTTAGCCAAAATAAGAAGGTCGTCGAGACTGGCCCGCAACCCGCCTTGTGGTGACAGCAATGTCCCATTCTTGCCGGGCTCATAGGTCTTAATATCAAAATCTGCATTATCCCCATAAAAAACAGGGTTTGTCCCTTCGAGCATATCCGGGCCGTCAGTCTGGATTTTCATGTCGCCGTCCACTTGGCGATAAAGCGTCGCGCCGCTTCGGCGTTTGGCGTCGCTGACACCCGCCCAATTAAACCCAGCATCAAGCCCGAGTGGACCTAACACATAATTTTGGGTCAGCTGGTCAAGGCGTTCTCCAGACAAGGATTCCATGACGGTGGCAGCGATCCCATAATTGACATTGGCATATTCAAACCAGTCGCCCGGTCGTCCGCCCTTGAACATATCCGTCGATAAAAGCGCCCGGATATCGCCGTCCGGCATCGTCCAATAAACGGCTGGGTCAGAAATACCTGAGCGGTGGGATAGAATATGTCGCAGCGTCACCGGGACATTTGGATAGTCGGGATGGCGCAAGCTCATGCCCATTGGCCCACTAATATCGACATCCATGTCAAGCTGGCCCGCCTTGGCCATGGCGCGCGCTGTCATCACCACGACGACCTTCGATATAGAGGCAGCCCGGAATGGCGTGCTCGACAAGAAAGGACGCTTGGCGCGATTTTCGGTCGCATCGAGACCGCTGGCAAAACCGCTCACATGGTCCAAAACTCTCTGCCCATCCTGAACCACGATAACCCCCAAACCGCCCAGAGGCGCGGGTTTGTCCAGAACGATCTTTGAGTCGGCAGTCGAGGCGCAAGCCGACACTGCCACAGCCCCCATCGCAGCGGCTAAGAGGGATATGTTTTCACGTCGGGTCAGGGTCATAGGTTTAACTAAGCCCTGCCAGCAAAATTCGCAAATAATCGCTTAAAGCCAAAGCGCCTTCGCGTGACAAACCTTTCCAGTAGAGCCCCTAAAGGATGATGGAAGCGAAGGCCGCGCCGAAGCCTGCCTCATCACTCTGATATCACGCCTGAGATTAAGTTTGCGCCTTCTTCGATTTGCGCGCTCGAACGTTCGAGAATGTCGCCCAAGGGTTCGGCTCGCCCCCCTAGACATCCCGACAAAAATTGCTCGGTCAGGGCGTAGAAGCTTTCGAAGTTGGCGGGACGGCCGAAACCATGTCCCTCGTCCGGATAGACGATATAGGTCACTGGGGTCCCGATCCGCTTCAAGGTGGCGACAAAATTATCCGACTGGTTTTTGAGAACCCGCGGATCCGTCGCGCCTTGGAAGACAATGATAGGAATATTGACGGACGCCGCATGCGTAATGGGCGAACGCGACAACATGTGTGCTCGGTCAGCCTCAACCCTCGGGTCGCCGATATAGGCATACCATGTGTCCTCCAGGTACGCGCCCCAATAGGATGGAAAACTCTCAACCAAATCGATCAGATTGGTCGGTCCGACGAGGTCCACGGCACAGGCAAACCGATCGGGGGTCATCGAGGCTCCGACAAGGGCGGCGTAACCTCCATAAGACGCCCCCATTATCGCGACTGTGTCCGGGTCGGTGACGCCTTCAGATATGGCCCAATCGACAGCATCCAACAGGTCATCGTGCATCTTTCCGCCAAATTCGCCGACTGCGGCACGGCGGAAGCTTTTCCCCAGCCCTGTCGAGCCCCGGAAGTTGACTGTCAGCACACCATATCCGCGATTGGCCAGGTGCTGTACTGTACTGTTATAGCCGTAGCTATCCCGCTCCCACGGGCCGCCATGAACGAGTAAAACGAGCGGAACAGTTTCGTCCGGCACCCCATCGCGATTACTGTCAGAACCGACGGGAAGCGTCAGGTACGACACAAGCTCTAGCCCATCTCTGGACTCTATAACCCTAGGGTGCATGATCGCCAGATCATAGTCGGCAAGTGCTGGACGGGTCTTGAACAATTCGGTCAGTGTTAGCGCATCACGATCGAAGAGAAAGTATGTGCCGGGCTGATCAGATCGGTCGGAATATACAACCGCCTGCTGCCTGTCTTCGGTCCAATTCATGAGTTCAGCCGTCGACCCAAGTCGCTCCGACAACCATGCCAATTCATCCGCCAAATCGTCGCCAATAGGTCGCCATTCCGGTTTTAAATAATCCGTCTTAACGATTAAGACCTCACCTGTATCTGGCGCGCGCTCTACGTCGATAATATCGACGCGAGGGTTTTCTGCTATGACAGTGAGTACTTTCGTATCAAGATCGATGGCCGTGACAGCCGTGGTCTCGCGGTTCCGACTGTCCAGCATGAAGAAGGTCTGGCCGTCATTCGAAAATCCGATGCCATAGGTCGACAGGGAATCCTCGGCAGGGGCCGTCGTAATGATATCGCCGTTCATCGTCACGATCTCCGTACCGCCTTCATCAGCCGCACGCTGTCCCGCACGCGGGACTAAATCCTCATCCATAATCCAGGATTGGTACCCCGGGTTTTCAATGATCTCGACCGTTTCTCCCGTGACGGTATTGATCCTCACAAGGTCGAAATATTGGGGATCTCGGTCGTTGACACCGATGAGCAATTCATCAGGACGCCGGGACGTTACACCCTGTGGAATGGCGCGCGCATTACTTGCAACATCGTAGAGCGATCGTGTTTCGCCTGAATCAACACTGGCAGCATAGGGGCTGAATGCTTCATTGCCGTTTTCATCAGAAAAGAAATAGATGTCACGTTCGTTTGGTGCCCAGAAATAGCTCGTTATGTCCCGAACCGTTGATGTTGTTATGACTCGCGAGGACAAGAGGTCGTCAACAGGCGCAATATGTATGTTCATAATCGTGTCGACGGGCGCAAGCCAGCTGACATACTTGCCAGTCGGACTCACCCTCACCATTGATACTGCCGGGTTCCCCACCAGTATCTCCCTCGGTATCAAGTCGGGAAACTCTAAACTGCTTACTTCGTCTGCGGGACTGTAGGCACACGCGCTCATGAGACCGCAAAGGGTCACGGCGATTGCGGAACGGAAAATCATGGAATGCCTCGCATTTTTGAATAGGTCCGCACTTTTGCGATGCATGCTGCCTACAGACCATGCCTAAGCGCTCCAGAAATCCTCCAGAAATCCTCTCGCTCGCTAATCACATGCCTATGCGCCCGCTGAACTCATCCGTTGTCTCAGAATGGCAAGGTCGTTACCTCAACATATGATGACTGAGATTCCGCAATCACTCGGGAAACACGCGGCGTGCCTTACCCTAGGTGGGCTGACGGTCGATATGATCACCGGAGACGTCACGGGCCCAGAACACAATCATCGACTGGAACCTAAAGTTATCGAGCTGCTTGCGTTGCTATCTCGAAATTCTGATGTCGTTCTCAGCCGGGACGAGATCGAAACTCATATCTGGGATGGAAATGTCGTTGCCGAGGATTCCGTTGCACGATTGGTTTCCAAGCTCCGTAAGGGGTTAGGAGACCAGACAACGGCTCCGACTTTCATCGAAACGTTGCCGAAACGCGGATATAGACTGATTGCTGATGTCAACTTTCCGGTCGAGCGAGATGTCCCTTCGGAGCGAACATTTTCGATGCGCTATCTTGCGGTATTCATCGGTTTGGCGGCAGCAATCGCGACACTTGTCTTGTACGGGTCGTCTGACGATCCTGAACCGTCAGTACAGACAATAGACCTTGCGAATTTCTACTATGATCGTCTGACGCCTGACGACATTCAGCAATCCGTAGCCCTGTTCCGTCGGGCCGTCGACGAGTCTCCACAAAGCGCCGAGGCTCACACCGGACTTGCCAATGCGCTGGCGCAGAGCGTCCTTAGAATAAAAGGACGGGAATCGTCAGGGATGCTGGCTAGCGTGGCCGAAACGAGACAGGAGGAACCTCAGAACATTTCCTTGCTAAATGAAGCGATTTATCACGCTGACGAAGCTCTGCGAATCGCCCCCGACAAGGCCGAAGCTTGGAAAGCCAAGGGGCTGGTACTGTCCGCGAAGGGACAACTTGATGAAGCCGCAAATGCTTACGTTACCGCGCTTGAGTTAGATCCGGACTACTGGGCCGTCATGCTTAATCTCGCGGAAATTCGTATCGCGCAGGAACGCTATGGTGAATGGGAAAATCTGTTCGAACGCGCCTACGCAACCATACAAAGAACGAGCGGTGAAGACCTCGAGACACTGACGCGCTACGCTGTGCCGATTGCAAATTCACTAGGCTATCATAATGTTAAACGGAATGAGCTCCATTCTGCCCGCCTGTGGTTTCGTAGCGCGCTAAAATATAGCCCTCTTGACTCTGCAGCACGCGAAGGGATGAAGCTGGCGGGCGGGTAGTTTAGGCGTATGTAAGCCGGGTTTTAAATCTAGCGTTTCTATCGCCTAAGATCGTTAGCGCCAGTGTGGCTGCAGATCATCCAACTGAGATGACAGTCCAATTCCTCACAATTCGACCCGGAACTTTCCTGCCGATTGGCAAGCTCAAGCGTATCTCTGGGGCATCTCCACTTAAGCCACGACCCTCCAAGTATCTCCCGCGAAACAGCCAAAGTTTTGGCTATATTCGCGTCTCTCTAAGAGTCTCTCCAGAGCGGTCACTCGACTAACCTTCTGTCACCAGACGGCTTTCTTATAATCCATGAGTTAAGCGTCAAAGGCACTGAGTGCGTGGTAGTGGATAGTGGACGCAGTCTGGCGCTAGCTAGCCTCACGTCCGAATCCCCTGTTTTACAAGGAATTTACAGGGAAAACTGCTCGGAACTATCGTTCCTCCAGCGTTTTGACTTCCTCTAGGATCTCACAGAAGCCTGACTTTGTATCTACGAGCCAAGCACAATCGTTCAAATTTTCGTCGTTAATGGTGAAGACCGTAAGGAAAGGTCAGCCTCTAACAAAACGTTCTCATTTAGGAGTGCGTCAATCGACGCCGCCGTATAGCCCGCTTCAAACATCGAGCTCAGGCGTGCTTTTTCCGCCTCACCCAATACAAGCTGACCTTCCACCGTCTGAAGGAAAGTCTCCAGCGCACTGTCACACTTGCGCTTGAGTATCTTGTTCTGTCTTCCTTTTGAAAACACTGCTTTGTGCCTTTTATCTAGCAGTCATCATTGCGATGTTTGTATCGAGCAGGTTGGCCCTAGGTTCAGTACGGCAGGCTGCTGGGACAGCTCTGTTCATGCTTTGAAGAAATCCATCTGTTTCGCAGGCGCGGTGGAAACCAGCCTGTTGCAGCGGGTTGGCCGCGAGCGTTGAAGTGTCGCCCCCTTTTCCCCCGAATGGGAAGACAAATTCTAAACGACCTGACCGGGCGGAGAAGTCTCCTTTACCAATTCCGTCAAAACCTGCCGTCGCGCGAAGGCTAATGCCATTGGCCAGACGCGTTCCGATACTCACTTCGCCATCCGCTCTAACCGGATCACTGCCGCTAGAAATAAAGCCGGACTGATCCATCAGACCCGCGCCATTATAGTTCCAGACCGCACGGACTGAGCCGCCAATCTCGAGCTGTGAGCCCTTCTCAGTCTTATGCGTCCAGACGACTTCCGGACCCGCCCGCAGACGCCCAATCGTCACAACCTGATCAGGAATGTTAATACCAAGGCTATCGACATAGTCCGCTTGCTTGTCTTGGTAATGAGACAGGCTGACTTGGGGACGCAGACGCCAGGGTCCGGAAGCAAACTCGCCCGTCACATTGGCGCGGACCAAGAAACGATCTGTCTCGAACTGATCTGAATAATATCCAAGCGGATTGACAGTGTTTTCAGAGCTGCCCCAGAGACCCATCACATCAATGGTGAGCTGTTCTTTCGCCTGCCAGACAACATAAGGCCCAGCCATGAGGCCTTCACCCTCTACATCGGCACCGACGGATGTGCCCAGACCTGCGGCGGGTTCCTTGTCCAGTTCACTCATCCAGTCATATTGGACCATCGCACCGACGATCAGATTTTCCTTGAGAAGATAGTCAACCCCGAATTGGGCGGCAAAGAACTTACCGTCAATACCGCTATCAGCGCGCTCATCCTCATAGCGCGTATACTCTGCGCTCATCCAGAGATCCCACTTGTTCGCTTTCGGGTCTCGCAGATCATTCCATGCCCCGTCGTCTTTTTCAGATGCCTTGTTGCGGAGGCCCGACAAAGACGTTTCGAAATCCATATTGGTTCTGAACTCGGAACCCGATGCCATGAACTGACCCCCTTCCGTGCGGCGACGATTGGCAAACCGCTTGGACAAATCAGGCGTTGCTTCGAGGACGCGGTCACCACGGCGAGCCATGAAATTACGGATCGCACGCTGGGTCGCGATGCGGATGGCATCTTCATCTCGCACATTTTCGAAGATACAAGAGATGGACTCAGACGCATCAAGATCAAGATCAACCTTAGCCGCCTCAATGTCGACAACCGTGCCGCCATCTCTATCGCCTGAGCAGGTGATGGTCTTCAAGAAATAACCATCGGGGACCGATTGCTGGAGCGTATAGGCGCCTTGCAATAGGTTAGCCAAAGAGGTTTGGCGCTGCCCTTCATTCGCCGCGACAGACAAGCCATTCAAGGCTGTTATGTCTGACGTGTACTGGAAGGAAGCACCGGCCGTGGGACCTGTGGGTGTCAGAACGATGAGTTCGAAGTTACCGAACCGTTCTTCGACTTCGACCGTAATCGGAACTTCCGCCAGAATGTTTCGGGTGATGGCATTCGAATTGGCAGACACACCGCCTGCAGAAGCAGTGGGGCCATCCACAATCTCAACTATGACTGTGGCGACATAGGTTCCAGGCGCCAAATCATCGATGAGATCATTGAGCTGGATATCGAATTCGATGTTCGAGAGAGAGTCAATCTTCCCTGATCCCGGGGTGACATCGACCCAGGGCTGATCTGATGAAGCTGAGAAGAAGATTGGCTGCGTGCCGGGGTTTGAGAGCGTGAACTCTGTACCAACGGTTGAGGCGTCCAGAACTGCCGTTGTCACTTCAAGTTCAACGACAGCGTTTCCGCCGCCTGCAGTCACGCTCAACGTGTCCCCGGTGGAAGCGTTTCCAGCCAAGTCACTCGCGGCACCATCTGCTACGGTCATGACGATCTCTCCAATCGTCACGGGTGTGACTGTCGCCGTGAAGACCGCGTCCGAGCCTGAGAAGTCAGACAGGCTGCCGTTTTCGATCACAATATCATCCGCTGTGAATCCTGTCACAGCTTCTAAGAATGTCGCTGTGACGGTAAACGGGCCTGTCACATCAGATGTCGCTGTCGACAGGACGAGCGACGGCGCGATGACATCGAAACTAACTTCGATCACGGCGTTAAACGCTTCATTGCCATTACCCGCCAGATCGAAGGCGACATTCGCGGGAAGATTGACAGACACATCGCCATTCCCGTCCGGCGTGATCGTCACTGTGAATTCACGCGGCCCGCCTGTGAGCGTGACCGTGCCGTTCTCGACGTTAAAGTCAGACGCGGTGAGCCCTGTCATGTCTTCCGTGAAGGTGAATATCAGATCAAACGGACCATTTGCTGACGGTGGAGGCGTTGAGACGCTCACGGTCGGAGGCGTACTATCAAACTCAACCTGGAAGGTCGCGTTGAACGCCTCATTACCGTTCCCGGCTGGATCCGTCGCCACATTGGCCGGCAGGCTAACAGAGACATCCCCATTCCCATCGGGCGTAATCGTGACTGTGAAGACACGAGGCCCGCCAGACAAGGTCACTGTGCCGTTGGTGACGTCGAAATCATCCGCCGTCAGGCCGCTCATGTCTTCAGTAAAGCTGAAAACAATATCAAACGGACCGTTCACCGAAGAAGGCGGTGTCGAGGCCGTGACCGTCGGCGCCGATGTGTCATTGGTGATCGAGAACCGTGTCGCCGCTATGTTGGTATTACCCGCACTATCCTGCGCTACGCCCGCCGCGACGTCGATGGTCACAGGGCCATCTGCACTCGGCGTGATTGTGGCCGTGTAGACAGTTGAGCTTATGGCCGCGAAATTGCTCGCCGCACCATTACCGACTGAAACATCACCAATCGTAAAACCCGTCACATCTTCGCTAAAGGTGAAAATCGCCGAGAACGCACCACTTACAGGATCAGAAACTCCAGATGTGATCGTCACAGACGGGGCGACTGTGTCGTTCGCCATGACAAATGTATTATCATTTGCCCCGGACGGCATGACAATACTCAGCGCATTCCCAGCCGTGTCTGCAATCGTTTGACCGCCCGCGAAATTCAGTGTCACAGTCCCGTTGACCGATGCAATATCACCCCCCGCCAATGAGATTTCATACTCGTCCGCACCCACTTGGCTGATCGTTACGGAAGAGGTTGTTCCGGTAACGGCAAAGTCGTTCGCCACAGGGCGTGCGATGTCTTCTGAGAACTTTACGAACCAAGAGACAATGTCCGCATCTGTTGTCGCGGGAATTTGACCTCCGCTTACAAGGAACCCTCTCGTGATGCTCACGACGGTCGGCGCAGCATTATCGAGTGTGTAGGTCAGCTCACTAACCCCGCTTGGCGTCTTATTCGTGAATGGATTACCAAACTCATCAGTCGGTGTTGTCGCGGAAAAACTGAGCGAGACATCGCCATTCAAATTGGCCAAATCACCACCGGACGCACGGACTATGAAGCCAATACTATAGCGGTCAACTGACATGATGGTTGCAGATGTTCCGCTCAACGAAAAGTCTGCCGGAGATAACGAAAACTCACTGGTAATAGAACTAAACTGTACATTCCATGCGAGGCTATCTGCATTTGTCAGTTGTGTAGCGGGGGCTTGCGTACCGGAATCAACGCGCGTGATAGAGACGATCGTCAAGCCCCCATTATTGACGCTGTAACTTTCTGTCGCGCCCGTCGCGGGTAAACTCGTTAAAGCGTTTCCTGATATATCTTGGATGTTTTGGCCCACAACCAAAGCCAAAGATACGGTCGGCGGGGCGAATCCAGCCCCCAGCCCGGCCAAATCGCCGCCAGACGCCGTGACATCATAGACTGCTCCGCTGCCTATGACGCCAATTGTCGCTGTCGTTCCTGACACACTAAAATCAGTCGCATCTAGATTCTGAACATCCTCGCTAAATGTCACAGTCCACGTCAGGCTATCGGCGTTCGTCTTTTCGCCAAGAGGCGTCTTCCGGACAATCGACGTCAAGGTGGGCAGCGTGTTATCATTGGTCAATTGATAGGTTTGGTTCAACCCCGTCGGCACCGTGTTCGTAAAGGCATTAAATCCGCTTTGATCAGCAATATTCTGGCCAGCGGCAAACGCGAGTCCGACCTGACCGTTATAAGTGGCGAGGTCACCCCCGCTGGCCGTCACTTGATAAACCGTCGCGCTTTGCATCGTGACGCTGGCGTTTGCTGTCGTGCCGGTGAACTCAAAATCTGAACTATCGACCGAAGACACGCTTTCATCGAAAGTCACGGTCCAGGTGAGTGTATTCGCGTCTGTATTCTCTGTCGCCGGCGTCGTTCTCACGACGGATGTGACGGTCGGGGCGGTCAAATCGAGGGCGGGGCTTACGAAAGTGACGCAATTGGACGGCGCGGATTCACCGAAATCATTGGTCGCGGTCAAATGCATACTACCCGTAGTGCCCTCGGGAAAATCACTTCGATTTAAAAGCGGCCCGATACTCGTCATCCCGAAATCGAAACCTGATGCGCTATACTGTGGGCTCGAGCAGGTTCCATTGCGAAATTGTTTCAATGAATAGGGCGCAAAAACCGTGCCCGCAGACCCATTTAGCGCGTTTTCAGTCCAGCTGACTCCGACCTCGACAAGAGTGGCCGCCGTTGGACCTGGAGAAAATGCTCGAGACGGACTCAAAACTTCTGTAATTTGAAGATTGGTCGGCGTTTCAGGAACTCGGCCAATCGTGACCGAACTCGAGTCTGTTACGGACGTGACAGTTGTTCCAGCGTTTCCGGACGCATCCTGAAAAGATGAAATATTGATAGCGGATACACCTAAGGCGGTCGATGGTAAAACCGTCACTGCTGCTGTCCAGCTCGTCCCACTTCCGCTCACCGCCGCCGCCTGCCCAGCGATTGTCACTGTCGGCGCGGCCGCAAGCGCTTCACCCGCTGTGATAGAAAGCGTTATGACATCGCCTGATTTCGCAAGATCAGAATTGCTATTGTTTGAAGCAATCGAAACATTGGTCAACGACGGCGCCGTATTGTCCGCCACAGGAATGGTTGTCGACACACAATTGGACGAGGCCGATGATCCAACCGAATTCACAGCCTGAATCGTAAAGCTGGGTTGTGCGCCAACCGAAAAGGCTGCCAAATCAAGCCCAATATCCGCAGACGTCACAGCCGGAAGCCCAACAGCGCCCGTGAACACATCGATTGTGCACGCCGCATCAGCGTAAATGGTTAGGTCCTGCTGGGTGATCGCATCACCTCCGTCATCTGCCGAAACAGACCAACTCAGGCTCAAGAGACTCTCGGCCGCGTTCCCAGGATTTGGATTGATAATGCGTGTGACCATCAAGCCGGACGGGGCGGCAGGCACGGTATTATTCACCATAGTGAAGGAATTATCATTCGCCCCGGATGGCGTGACATTGGTCAGCGCATTGCCCGCTGTATCTGTGATGGTTTGACCGCCGGCGAAGTTCAGCGTCACTGCGCCATTGACCGTTGCAATATCCCCATCAGCGAGAGAGATTTCATATTGATCTGGGCCAACTTCGCTGATCGTGACAGATGAGGTTGTCCCTGTGACAGAGAAGTCCGCAGCGACAGGGCGGGTAATGTTTTCTGAGAATAGAATAAACCAAGAGACAATGTCTGCATCTGTCGTTTCTGGAATTTGGGCGCCTCCCCCGAGGAATCCTCGCGTGATGCTCGTAACGGTTGGCAGTGAGGTATCGACCGTGATTGGCAAAGCCGTGGAGTTTGATGACTCATATCCGCCGATACTGACGGTTTTGGCCGTGATGTTTTGCGCGCCATCGCTCAACGTCGAGGCCGTAATATCGACGGACGCGCCCGTAACTAAAGCTGAGCCAATTTCGGTAGATCCGGAAAAAAGCTTAACGCTCGAAACACCGCTGACCCCGGACATTGTAAAAGTTGGCGTCGTGTCCTGCGTTACATCATCTGTATCACTGGACCCTGTATCGGACCCAGCTTGCAAATCGATCGATGAGGGTGCGGCTGGGAAAGCATTTTCGACTGTCACTGTGATCCCGGACGAATCGGCAGCAACATTGCCCGCCCGGTCTGATACGCGAATTGTGTAAGTGGCGCCGCCTACAAGGTTGCCCCCCTGCGTGATGGAATATGCACCGGTCGAAGCGTCAGCAAACTTAGACGCCACTTCGATTCCATTCCGCAGAAGCGCCACAAGGGCTCCTGCCTCTACAGTTCCGGTAAATGTGGGGGTTCCATCAGTCGTGATATTATCCGTATCACTAACGCCGGTATCCGATGAAGCCGCGAGGTCAGGCGCACCCGCAGCGGCAGGCGTGCTTGTATCGATTACTGTGAGCCAAGGGCCCGAGGGAGCTGACACATTGCCCGCCGCATCCGTTGCGTTCAGTTGCGAGGAATATGAGCCGTCGCTCTGGGCAGGCAGTGCAATTGTATATTCGCCCGCCCCATTGGCCATAACGGGACCTATGGTTGCGCCCCCAAAAAATAATCTCACTGCCGCATTGGGTTCGACCGTGCCGGTAAAGGTCGGGGTTGTATCGGTTGTATTATAATCCGTGGCACTAAATCCCGTATCATCCGTCATTGTCGGGCGAGCAGGGGCCGACGGCGGCGTGGTGTCCGCGTTGAAGACGCCGCCGCTGATTATGTGGGGCAAGATCGTGGCCCCCCCGCTGCCATAAGCCGGGGCCGTGAACGATCCACTGACGGTATCCCCGTTCGCATCCGGAAAAGAATAGCTTACATTACAGGGCTGAGATGTTGAATCACAATTGATTGTTCCTCCGCTAGGCGCACCAAAACACCCGCCCCCTGTACAGGTCGCTGTGACCGGCGCCGCAGCGCCCGTATTGGGTATGATCTGAGCATTAAACGAGAGTCCAATATTGTTCGCGATTTGCACGGATGGCGCGTCAGAGCTGGCGGTCGCGGAGCATGTCATGGAGGTTGCATTGGCCGTGACACTAGTCGAGATTAACGGACAGCTGACCTGCGCTTGGGCGACGTCTGTCGTAAAGACCAGACCCAAGATAATTAGCCCCAGCGATAGGAGGCTATGCCGCCCCTGCAGAGAGGTATGCTCCAGTTTCTGACTCAGATAATCGAAAACAATCACAGCGCACCCCGTCCATTCCTGCGCCGATCATGCGCAGAGCTACGGGAAGTGACAGAAAGCCCAACCACCGACAATCACCCGAACGGGTGATTTAAGGCACGATCCGGCTGTTTTTATTCGGAAAAATGGTTAAGGCAGGCAGAGAAGCCAGGAAACAGCCCGGTGGACTTCAATCAAAGAAACCGGGCGTAGATCTGTTTCGTAAGCAAGAGGTCCAAACACGTTAAATGAGAGTCCCATTTTCATGACTTCCCCGTCCCGCCCACGCAGAATTGGTCTGATTGATGACCACACTCTGATTTTGGACGGGCTAGAGAAGACGCTGGCCAGTATGTCCAGCACGTTTGAAGTCATTAGCGCGACTTCCCCCACCCACATTCTGGATCAAATAAACGCGGGCGAGACCTTTGATCTCATCCTATGTGATCTTATTATGGACGGCATGAACGGTTTGGCCTTTCTAGGGGCATTGCAATCTCGCCGTGACCCGACGCCCGTCCTTCTTATGTCCGGCATCGCCATGGATCCGCCCATTGCGCAGATGAAATCGTTGGGCGCGAAAGGATTCCTGCATAAATCGGCAAACCCTGCCGCTTTTGAAGGCATCATCAATACAATAATCGCAGGCGGAGACCATTTCCCTGACGAAGATGAAATTCTGACGGAAGTGGTAGAACAGCCCTATGATCAAGGCGAGTTGGAGGCCATCAATAATCTGACCGGACGCCAGCTCGAAGTCTTACGCGCCTTAGCTAATGGGGCGTCTAATCAAGAAATATCAGACCGACTGTCCATTTCACCCAATACAGTAAAGACGCATATCAAGCATATCTATGAGGCGATGGGTGTTTCCCGTCGCACGGCCTGCGTTCAGAAAGCTCAACTTTACGGCATTCTCTAGCGTTCGAAATATTGTCTGAAATCACGGGCATCGACGGGTTTGGGCAGAATGCTCACACCCTTCAAACTAGACAGCTTCGCCGGGGCGTAAACATCGCCACTAACCACAACCGCTGGCAGATCTTCCCGCGTTGCAGCACGAATAGTCGTAATTGCTTTTGGGGCATCCATGTCGTTGGCCAAACGGTTATCGACAATCAAAAGGTCAATCGGCATTTGAGTGCTCGTTAATATCGACAGCCCATCCTCGACGCTATTGGCGCTTAACGTGAGCACACCCCATTGGGTGAACATCACCGTGATAGCGTCCAGAATATTATGATCATCATCGATGACTAGGACAGAGGACGCAGATAAGTCTTTCAGTTCAGTTCCGCCCGCCTCATGATCCAGCGGAACGATCAATGAAAAGATCGAGCCAACCCCATCTGTTCTATTCGACAGGGACGGTTGGGCCTCAATCAATTTCGACATGTTTTCGATACTCGTCAGCCCAACGCCGTCCCGGCGAAGCTCGATCGGAGCTGTGAGCACATTCCCTTCAACATGGAAGCCCGGCCCGCGGTCTTTCACCGCGATGTAAACATTATCGTCCGCTCTTTCTAAATGTAATTCGATCTCGTGGCCGCCAGCCGCATGATTGATTGCATTGGTCATTGCGTTCGAAACGATCCGTCTCAGGAATATTGGATCAGAACACATCATCAATGACGCGGGTAAATATGAAATTATTTCGACGTCTTTGCGTTTTGCTTCCAGAGCAATCTGGTTCGCGAGCTCTTGCAATATAACGGCTATGTCGAAAGTCGAAAATCGAGGCTGGATCATTCCGCCATCTAGTCGCAACACGTCGACGAGATCACCGAGCATTTCTTTCTGGGCCCGCCAGGTTAGCGCAATTTTTTCAATCAGTTCATTCTGCTCGGGCGACTTCGCTGTTTGCCGCAAGGCTTCAATATAATGGCCTTGAGCGTGAAGGGGTTGAGACAGATCATGACTGGCCGTTGTCAGAAACCGTGTTTTTGAGTCAAAAACCTCTTTGACTTCAGCGTTGTAGGCAACAACCGAGTCGGCCAGCTTCTGTTGTGTCTTAGAGATAATCCAATCCCGTGTGGCCAATTCTGCTTTCGCACTACTGAGCAAGGCAAACGCAAAATAGAGTAGCAAGCCCATCCCGAAATAGCGGATCGGAAGTGGTGCCGTGATAATGATATAAGCTGCAAGAAGTAGGATTGTAGGGATTGCCAGCGCGATATAGGCTGGCCGATATGAATTGCCCGGAAACATCCCGCCGACCGTGATCGAGGTCGCAATCGTAACCGCAATAAAGATACTATAGAGCGACTCATAATCGGCAACGAGAAGTGAGTTTATTCCCCACACGACGCCCGTGCAGAATGTGATGACCGTATGCCACTTTAGATAAGCTTGATAATTATTTGATGTGATCCCTTCCGGGGCTGCAAAGCGTGCGTAAAGCAAGGTGACCACGATCATGCTCATCGCTGACACAATCCAAAGAGCCATCAATTCATATCTTTGCCCCGCCAGTAAAAGTACCGAGACATATAGGATGATCCCGCTAACCGTCAGCGCGGACTGACGGGCATCTCCTTTGAGATATTTTGCCTGCTCCAGACGGATTGCGGAAAGATCGATCACGATAGCCGATCAGACCGCTTTGCCGATGAAGCGGATTGCAGGGCCCACCATGCTGCTATTCTCAACAAGGCAGGAACAAAGCCATGAAGCGTCAGTATAGCAATTGTCTGAACCTGGTTTAGCGTCTCGGCTTCTTCAACACCGAGTGCGCCGAGAATGGGAAAGGCAAAAAGCATGGGTATAACGAAGCCAAGTTTAGACACGGCATTCTTAAAACCAAGCATCGCCCCGGCCTGATTATGAACCCTCTCATCTGGTTTATCGGAGACGATGTCTGCCAGCATAGTCGTCGGGAGGATGACATCACCCGCGATCACAAATCCGTAAAGCGCGCAGAATGCGCCAAATAGTAAGATATTTCCTCCAACGAACAAAAATGACATCAACATCAAGCCGGAGCCAATCATGAGGCCAAATTTCCAGCTTTCTGCTTTCCCGATCCGCTTGGAAAGATAGGTCCAAAAAGGCAAAGCCAGCGCCGTGAAAATGAGAAGAATTCCAATGAAAGCGCCGGTTAGCTCAGGCGCCTCAATTTGTTTCAAGACGAGTAAAGCCGTTAGCCCAACTGACATTGCTGAGCCCGCCTGCGCCAGACCGAAGGCCAATAGCAACCGTTTATAATCTGTATTCCTGCCGATTTCCCTCAGCGACACTATAGGTGAAAAGCCGCTTGACAGTTTTAGAGTGAAACTAGCTTCCTGCTGATTTTTATAGGGCGTCAACCTCCAGAAACAGATCAATCCCACGGCGACGAAAATAATGACGATGATGGCCGTCATCTCAAGTGCAAGCGCCTGATCGCTAGCAAAAAATAAGATCAGCATTGAAGCCGTGAGTGCCCCGATGATTTGGAAAGCCGCCTTGACAGAAGCCAGCGTTGTGCGCTCGTGGATGAACGGAGATATCTCGAGACCGACAGCGGAATAAGGCAAATCAATGAGGGTCAAGCCGGTGAAGAATATGGCTACGAGCGCGGCAAGCGCTATTAGAGACGGGTCTCCCGCTGGGACCATCACACAATATAGCGTTGGGCACAGAATAATGGCGCCAATTATCATCCATGGCAATCGCTTGCCTACTGGCGACCGCGTTTCATCACTCAAGTGACCAATGAGGGGATCGGTAACAACATCAATGACCCGACCGGCCGCGAATATTAGCCCTGTAGCTGTCAAGCCGATCCCTAAATCTATCGCATAGTAAGTCGGCGCAAAGGTGAGAACTGAGACGACTCCCAGCGAGATTGGGAAAGACAGAACCCCAAACCAAAGCTGTTGGAGAGGCGTCAATCGGCGATAAATCAAAACACATTACTCCCATGCATGCGCGCACTTTATCTATCCTTGCGAGGAATCCCACCGTTCAGTTTATAGATCTATGTATAGCCTGGGGTTGTCAGCTGAATTGCTTACAGCCTGATTTCGAACCCAGTATGGTTTCAGACCGCGACGAGCTGGCGCCACTCTATGAGCGATGCATCACGAATGGCTTTGAAACGGGCTCGGCTTTCGAGGTGCCTCTGATTGTTGAAATGATTGTAAATTGAGGCGTGAGTTGGTCTTGGCCTAAATTCGAGGGTCTCGTGAAGCCACAGACGCAGTTTATAATTCGGTGTTGGCTAATAACTTTCAACGATATTCGTCAGAGTTTCGGAAATATATTCAATTTGCTGGAGCGAGAGATCATGATGCATGGGCAGTCGGATGATGCGTGCTGCGACATCTGTGGTCACATTCATTCGGCTTCGCGTCTGCCCCACCTGTTTCCCGAACGGCGAGGTGTGGAGCGGAACAAAATGAAACGAGGCCTCAATGCCCTTCGCATTGAGCGCGGATAGAACTTGGTCCCGTTTGTGTGTGAGGTCGATCAGAACATGGTAGATGTGGCCATTGTGCACGCACTGGGGCGGGACGACGGGCCGCCTGATCCGACCTGTCTCGGAAAGCGCTTTTAGGGACTGATGATAATACTTCCATTTGGCAATTCTGTCGGTCGTCAGTGCGGCGGCGCGCTGGAGTTGCACCTTAAGACAGGCCGCTGCCAGCTCGCCCAGCAGAAAGGACGAGCCGGTGTTGCACCATGTATAATGATCGATCGAACCCCGTTCGAAATCGCGCTGGTTCGTTCCCTTTTCCAAAACCATTTGTGCCCTTTCGATATAGTCAGGGTCGTTCATCAGCAGGGCTCCGCCTTGACCACAGGATATGTTCTTAGTGGCATGGAAGCTGATCGTCCCGAACTGCCCCATTGTACCGAGCGGTCGTCCTTTATAGGTCGCGAGATAGCCCTGCGCGCTGTCTTCTATGACGATCAGATCGTGACGGTCTGCGATCGCCAAGATCGTATCCATTTCGCAGGAAACCCCTGCATAGTGAACGACGCAGATAGCGCGGGTCCGCGCCGTGATCAGGGCTTCGATCTTCGTTTCGTCGATGTTCAGCGTGTCAACTCGGATGTCGCAGAATACAGGCGTCGCACCCCGCAAGGCGACCGAATTGGCCGTCGATACGAAAGTATAGGACGGCATGATGACTTCATCGCCTGCACCGAGGTCAAGTAGGATGCCGACCATCTCCAATGCGCCGGAACAAGAATGCGTCAGCAAAGCCCGGGCGGTACCCATCCGATCCTGCAGCCAGCTCTCGCACACCTGTGTGTTGGGTCCCGACCCTGAAATGCGCCCGGATTCGATCGCCGACTGGATCGACGCCAGCTCCTCATGTCCGACCGAGGGACGGTTGAACGGTATCGGCGCATTCGGAATGCGGGGGTGCTGTGACATGAATACTGATGAATCCTGCGCTATGCGATGCGGTCATCGTCACCTTTGCAGGGCCGACTCTACGCCTGATTATCCCGGCGCACCTTTCGTATGTAAAGACGATTTATCGGGGTCTCTTGCCGGGTGGTTGGCACTGAAGAGGGACCTGTCCTAGCCTGAACCGAACATCTTTTTTTGAGGGTTTGTCAAAACACACTGTCAAAGCCGCGTTTAACCCCGATGGCGGCTCGAATGCCGACGGATAGCAGGCGGTGGGTCGTCAACACGACCGGGTCCGGACAGTTTTTGAGCCAAGGCGCTTTCTGGGCGGCGTATTTCGTCAGCAAGGAGGCAAAAGTACGACTGGCGACCTGGGCGTCGGTGTCGGCGATATTGTTTCTGACAGTGTCGAAGATCACGACAATCCTGACCTCTTTCGTTCTGTTCCAGACGCAATGGCGATGGATGGCGTTGAAGGCGACCAGCTCCCCTTCCTTCCAGGAAAACCTGTCCCATCCAACCTTCATGCCCAGATCGTCCGAACCGGACGGGACCTTGATGGCAAAATGATGCCGGATGACGCCGTCTGTATCGCCGTAATGTCCGGGAATGTCGCTGTCGGGTTCCAGAACTGAAATCGTCGCCAAAACCAGGCGCGGTATCTTTTCCAGCACGGCGTACAGCACGGGGAAGTCGGCGATGTTCTTCCGGTTGTTCATTCGAAACAGCACGAGCGTACGAGATTTCCATCCCGTAAACCCCTTCACGTCGTTACCATAGGCAAGGGTGAAGCTCTCATATTGGCTTGCATACTCGCGCAGGATTTCCTCGCGGATCGCGCCGAAATTGTCCTTGAGCAGCGCCTCAGTCCGAGAGCCCTTCATGTCGTAGAGCGTGGGTTCGGAACCCGCATATCGGCGGGGTGTCAGGTAGTAACTAACATTGTCACCCACTCGGTTCACAGCGGTTCTTTCTTCGTTGCAGGATCGCCCGCGTCTCAGAGCAGGCCAAGCCAGGTCGAATCAAGGCGGAAAACAGGTAAGCCCTTTCCGGCACGCTAGCATCCTTGCCCGACGAGTTGATTGCAATCGAGGGCTGAATTTATTAAGTTGAGCTACGAAGTTTCGCCTGGCCCGCAATGTTCTGGACTGACGCGCGCGACGCGGTAATCGAAAGGCCGTTATGTTCGCCCGTTCGTTGATGTCGTCACCCTGAGGTACACCATAGGCTCCGCTTTTCCTTCCGCCCTTTGTGACAGTCTTCCGGGTGCATTGCGTGACACATTGGATGCGTTGACGCGTACCGAAGCGGTCTCGACTTCCGTTCTCGATGTTCTAGAAGCCGAAGCGCGCTTCGGTTGGGACGAAGTTAGCCCGTATGTAAAGCCCAATGATCGCTGTCTGGAAATCGGGGCAGGGTCGTGCCTTTTGTCCGCCATGGCCGCGAGCAGGGTCGCGTCCATCACGGCTCTCGAACCCCTGTCCCAGACCTTTTCCCTCAGCGAACCCATTCTAGACGCTGTCGGCCGTCAGGGCCTTTCGAACATGTCGATCGAGCGCACGACCCTCTATGACTTCGAGCCGGAAGAGGGGTTCGATTTTATCTGGTCGCTGAATACATTCGAACATCTGGACGATTGGAGGTCGGGGGTGCTGAAGACGCTCTCCCTGCTGAAGACGGGGGGCAGGGCCATCATTCTATGTCCGAATTACAACATCCCCTACGAATCCCATTTCGGCATTCCGATCTTGGGATCGACCACTGCAACCCGGCGGCTGTTCGGGCGGAGCATAGCTCGATTCGAGGCGGAGCATCGGTGCGACGGTCTGTGGGACTCGTTGAACTTCATCAAGGCGTCCGAGGTCGGACGGTTCGCCCGCGTACAAGGGATCGACCTGACGTTCGACAGGAGCGCGACGATCCGCATGTTCGACCGTTTCGCAACCGACCGGCACTTGGCCGATCGACACGCTATCCTAGGTCCGCTTGTCGGGTTTGTTCAGGCCAAGGGACTGCACAGGATCTGGAGGGCACTTCCGGATCGGTTCCATCCCTACATGGCGATCCACATAGATAAACGGTGAAGGTCAGCCCGACTTCGCTTGTGCTCACTAGTCAGAATTCTTGCGGTGCACAGACCGGATGATGGTATTTGGACGCGCCTTGATTTCGTCAAAGATACGTGACGTATAGAGCCCGACCAAGCCGATAGTGCTCGTCAGCAAACCCCCGATGGCCCAGATCGACAGAAGGATTGCCATGGACAGTGTGGGCAATTGTCTCTCCACCACGGCTGTGACCAACACGACCAGAGCGGCAATCAGGACGGCGAGCGACAGCAACAGCCCGGTAGCAAGAACGAAATGCAGAGGTCGGCTAGAAAACGAGGTCAGCGCCTTCACAGCTAATGAGGTTCGGCGAAACAGCGTGTACGAGGTGGTGGCGCTATCGGGTTTCACAATTGGGACTGTGACCTGCGTAAAACCCGTATAGCTGAATAGGCCGGGCAGAAAGGCCGATCGTTCTTCCATCGTCAAAAAAGCATCGAGGAAGGGACGTGTCATGAGGCGAGCTGCCGTCATGTTTGGTTCCACCGGATGGGCGGACAGGAAATTGAACAGCTTGTAGAAGGCCGTGGACGGGATCTTCCGCAGGGCGGCCGTCCCGCTCATGTCGCGAACGCCGTATGCCAGATCGGCGTTATTCTGGGTTATGGCCGTGTGCAGATCTTGAAAGCAATCCGGGTCTTCCTCGAGGTCGGAATCCAGAACGAACACCAGCTCGCCCGATGCATGTTCCAGACCCGTTCGAACAGCCTGGTGTTGCCCGAAATTTCGTGACAGCACGATCAGAGTGATAGAATCGTGGATCTGGATATAGGACTTTACGATGTCGGCGGACCGATCCGGACTGCCGTCATCGACGAGAATGATCTCGAATGCTTCGCCAAAGGCTTTGCCCAGGCGCAGACATCGGTCCAGAAATTCCTGCAGTCCGTGTTCCGATTTATATAGTGTCGAGACGATCGAGAGCCGGCAGAGGCGGGGCGCCGCGCGCGTCATGGATTGGGCTCTTGAGCCGGGCCTGACGCAGATTCTTGCGCAGGTTCTTGCACAGGTTCTGGAGCCGGGTCTCCAAGCCACCAAAACGGATCACTGACGCTGCCCAATCCGACCGCTTCCAGTCCGGCACGCTCTACGGCGGGACGTGTGAACGCCGCCAAAACAACGAAGCACGGCAGAATTATGATGAAGGCCTTGCGGATGAATTCGGATTTGGCCCAGGCTGGCGCTGTGTAGAAAAGCCAAGCTATGAGAATAAGGAAACCGCTCGACGATATGATCGCTTTGTAGCCCAACATCGCCGTCAGATGCATGGGGCGCATCTTTATCGGAATATAAGTCACGAAGCCGGCGAGAACTATGATGACGAATACCAACGGGATGAGCGCATTCGCGGACCGTGACGAAAAAGCGGAGATCAGAATCCTATAACTTAACATCAGAAATCCGACACAATAGGCGCCAGCCAGAAACCGCCACGATGTCAGGTGGCTGAAAATGACGAGATCGGTTTTTAGGCTGTGATACCCATTCTGACCCGCCAGGATCGTCTCCGGTCCGATATAGGTGTAGCTAGGAGAGAAGGACAGAAAACCGGGAAGGATCGATGTGATCACCATGTGAAGATAGGTCAGATAATTGATAAACATATCCTCCACCGCCAGGAGTAGATGATCATAGCTAAAGACCATTTCGTTTTCATGTCCATGCATGACATGCTGCCCGGCAAATTGGAGCCGCGCCGCGATATAGACTAGCAACACGCCAAACACGCTAAGCGCCACGATGGCCGACCGTTTTCTGAGGTCGGCATGATCGGTCCTACGGGCCCAGACATGGATCAGGATTGCCGACAGAATGGTCGGGATTGCCAGATTGACCCAAAATTCGAAACACAAAGCCAGAAAGATCCAGCTGAGCACAAGCCCGGCAACCCATTTATAGGAGGTCGAGGCGTGTGTAAGATACCGGATCGAAACGAATGCCGTGATCGCTGCAAAAGCTAAAAACAAGTGGATGGTCGAGGCCATGCCGTAGACCATACCGTAATTCAGACTGGTCGACAGGCTGACCATGAAGCCCAGCACAGCTGTGAAAAGCAATGATCGAGTAAAAGTGTAGGCCACAGTCGCAAAGCTCGCAACATGCAGGCTTGTGAAGATGAAATAAACCGTCGCCGGAGAGAAGGTGTTCCATAGGAAGGTGGCTGTAATGATCATGATTGGCGACCAGCTATAGCGGTTTCCGCCCATATCGATCGGCAGAAAAAGTCGCCAGAAGTTGGTGTCCCAATAGGAGGCAATAGTGTCGACTGTTTCCGGATTCATGACAAATGAAAGGGGGCCCCACTCGTATTCCGGTGGCATTGCTAACCAACGATAGCCAATATTTGTCACGACGAGGATCGTGACTAAGGCGATGAATGTTCTCCATTCAAATTTCGTCCGCCACCGTCCTGCATCGTAAAATCCAAAGGGCCTCATTTCACCGGACTTTCTCAGGGTACGCCTCAAATTTAGCCGCACGAGTCTGTGGTCGGTCTAAGGGCCGTAACCAGATATGATAGCAGTAACGTTCCGACCTTAGCGTCCAGTTGAGCGACTCGTAGATAGCGCGCGCCACGTGATTGCGGCTTTGGGTCACCACCTGTCCATACGTGACGTCTCTTTCCAGAAACCAGTCACACGACGCCTTGCAGAATTGTTGTGTGAAGTTCCGACCTCTCCATTCAGGGACAACGGAAAGCAACGCCGGATTGCCGACCGTTCTGCCATCTATATGAAGAACCCGCGAGATCAGCATTGCGACAATCCCATCCAGCGGGTCGCTCGCGACGTGAATGGTCTGATCCGGATTATTCAGCGCGCGATCCACCCACGTAACAAAGAGTCGGTCCGCGTCAGCCTTGGGAAATAGCGTGTCGAAATAATAACGTGAATGTTCCCCCGCCATCATGGCTAGCCTGTCCAGTTTCGCGCGGCTATCAAAGCCAGCATAAGCCCGGACAGGGCTGTCTATGTGACGTTTCCAGAAATGATTCTTTCGGTAATCGATGTCATAGGTGACGGGCTTGTCGGCCAGAAACATGGAATAGGGCAGTTTTTCGCGGATCGCTTCGTCGGCATGGACGACCAGCAGGGACACATCATCACGCAGAGCAGACTGCAAGGCGTCATCCAGCAATCTTGTCGATCCTTTGGAAAGGTCGGCTTGCCCTACGCGGAATCCAAAAAATCACTATCCCAACCTAGAAATTGGTAACATGCATTTTCGACTCGCAAGTTTTATGCTCCGATCTTGGACAATCTAAATCACTTAACTGGAAGGCTTGAATACAGTGGCGCAGCAGGCCTTCATCAAATTTCCATTCTCGCTCAAATTTATCTATCTTTGTCGTCATCTGGCTAACACGCAAAACCTATTTCTCAAGTGGGAAAAACGATGCCTTGATCGCCTCCACGTGAATGCGCGAGACCTGCCCAAAGGGCGGGTCTTACCCGTACGAGAATTCACACCCGACACATTCGATGCCGCGATCATCAAGTCGATGTCGAGGCGCGAAACCTTTCCGATCGTCATTCGCGGCTTCGCCGATCCTGACCTTTTGACACTCGAAAATTTAAGCTCGAACTACGGCAACGCCATGGTTCCTGTACACCCTAATGCCAATCTGAAGTCGGGGGCTATATACCGTTCCCTGACACACCGACCGCTTGCGGACGTCATCGAAGATATTGAGTCGGGGAAAAGCATCTACACGGTAGCTGCGACGGAAATTTTCGGGGCCTATCCTGAGTTGTCGGAACACACTCAGACCTCCCGAATCGAAAAGATCGCGCAGGTCGACATCATTAAGGATGAATTTTTTATCGGCGCGGCCAAGACTGGATCAAACTTCCACGCTGCCCCGGCGGACAATTATTTCCTCATGGTCCAGGGTCGAAAGCTCTGGCGTCTGATCGACCCACGCAACAGTCTTGCTATGTATCCGACATTTGGTCGTCAAAGAGAGTCGGCAGCCGTCATTTCGCCCATCACATCTAAGGATTACGACCCCGGTCAATACCCCTTGTTCGAAAAGATCGATATATACGAAGTCGAACTTCAGCCCGGCGACCTCCTCTACAATCCGACCATGTGGTGGCATGAGGTAGAAAATCTCGACGCTACGATTGGGGCGCCGCACCGCGTCGTCCCGCGTTCGCGTTATGACTTTACAGGCCTGATTATCCTTTTGAGGATGGCCACATTCAAATATTACACAGCCGCATTCAGAGATTTGATAAGAGGCAAAAATTCAAAAGTCGCTGAACTCTCCGACACTCAGGTCATGACGACCTATGGCGGTCAGCCAAAGAAGACCCTATAAATGTCTGACGTCAGCGCCGTTGGTCTTCACGAAGGCCTCGTCGGGCGGTGTCAGGGGAAAGTGTGTTCCTCCCACGTATCGATCGACAACCACTCAGCATCTACGTTCAAACGAGTTGATCTCAAATTTAGGGATGTGAGATGCCTCTCCAAAACAGCCTAGTATCGGGCTGCTTTTGATCTCTCTGAGCGTCTCTTCAGCGGCGATCTCAGGCCAAGCCCCCGTTACTACGGACTATTCTCACCGCCAGCGATCTAGTCACGAATCGATTGTTCTTCGCCCCGCAAACCGCTGAATTCATCGTGTTCTTACATAATTTCCCTGATCCTCTTTATCAGGGAAATTGTGTTTCGACAGCAGGGAAGGAGAGCAAATGGGCAGGCATTTTTATTTACATGAACAGGTTACCGGTCTGAGCTGGCAATGCCATTCTCGGTCATCGACCGAGCCTAGAATATTGCTTCAAACGCACTTTTCCCTAACAATGCCCAAAGAGGCGTTCATGTGCTTTGCGTTCTCGGTTCACGGGAACCTAAGATGGGAAGAAACAAGCTCCAGCTCAGACGCCCATGCAGGTTGCTCCGACGCGAATATTCTGAGCCGTTCGGCCACATTTACTGATGCGCTTAGCGATCCGGCCGGGACGACAATCTTCGTGCCGTCTCCGTTCACCCAAGGGACACCGGATCCACATGTCTGGCAGAACGACTTGGAAATATCGCGCCCCGGAACCTGATAGCTGATAATATTGTCCGCGCCTTCTAGCCACTCGAACGCTTCAATTGCCACAAATAGGTTAGATGCAAACGCCGATCCCGTGATTTGGCGGCACTGGTCGCAGCTACACAGAAACAATTTCTCGAAAGCATTGACCACTTCGAATGATACGGCGCCGCATAGGCAGAACCCCTTGATCTTCTTCATCACCGCTATCCTTTGCTATCCCGCTCAACAAACCTGTTGATGCGCCGTAAATGATCTTCAGCCTGCGAAACTATTCTGTGAAGCGTGTCATGCGCTGGTTCGATAGCCTGAATGAGATCAGTAGCCTCGCCGACAATCACAGGAACAATATCTGTGTCATCCTCAGCTCCGGCGGCTTCAAAACGAGCCTGTTCCTCGGAAAGGTTTTGTCTGAGGCCCTGAATGTCTTCGCTCCATCGCTGGGTAAAGTTATTGCGCATAGCGCGGATGTTCCAGTTGGTTGGCCAATCGAGACCACGCACTAGGTCGAATACGCAGCTGCGCTCGGTATCCTCACCGGTGCCACGTAGAGCGGCCTGCTTCGCATTCTCGCTAGCCAGTGATTCTTTGCTGGTGAAAAAGCCGGTTCCGCATAATGCGCCCGAGGCTCCGAGAGCCAGAACTGCAGCCAAACCACGCCCATCGGCGATCCCGCCTGCCGCTATGACTGGTATGCCCTTAGCGATATCGACGACCGCTGGAACAAAAGGCAATGTAGCTCTGCTACCCCCGTGTCCGCCCGCCTCGGTGCCCTGTGCCACAATGGCATCGACGCCAGCGTCCAAAGCTTCTCGTGCTTGGTCTAGCGTCTGCACTTGAAGTATAAGTTTCGTCGGTGTGTTGCTAAGTTTTGGGAGAAACGGTTGGACATCACCAAATGAGAGCATCAGGACGGCAGGCGCACGGTCGAGAACCAGATCCAGCAACTCCGGCTTGCGCGACAGAGACCAAGTTATAAAGCCCACTCCGATCCGCGCATCGCCCGCTTCGTCGAACTCACGAGCGAGCCAATCAGCGTCGCCATACCCTCCACCGATCAACCCCAGACCACCAGATCGACTCACTGCGGCGGCAAGAGCGCCGCCGCTAACGCCCGCCATGGGTGCAAGAAAAACAGGATGCTCGATGCCGAACAGATCGCAGAGAGGCGTACGAAGGGTCATTTTTCTCGCTGCGCTACTTCGCGTCTGAACTGTGTGACCGGAAGTCCACCAACCCCCCAATCCTCAAGGTCCACTTCGTCGATGACGACGAAAGTCGTTGCCGGAGACTTGTCGAGAACCCTGACTAATAGGTCGGTAGCGCCGCTAATCAATGCAGCTTTCTGATCATTGGTGACACCCTCGCGGGTTACCTTGATATTTACATAGGGCATATCGGTTTCTTTCAGGTCTTGCGTTCAGTGATTTGGAAAATCTTGGCCATGATCGACCATGCGCCATCGGTTCGAACAAGGGTCAGCAAGTCGACAAAGTCTTTCGTGCCGATGGAACAGCGCACACGGGCAAAGGCAGTATTCTCGCCTGCGAACTCTATAGACTCGATAAGGTCGCGCCGCGTTTCATCACGTGAAGCCGGGGAAACGCGTTTCGCCACCACCGGAAAATACTCTTCCATTGTACGGTATAGCATCGGCGTTTCATCCGCCGTTGCATAGATGGCTTTTGGGTGAAACGCGTGTGCCAGCCTGTCAATGTCGGCATGGTAGAGACCATCGAAATAGATCTCTAACACACCGGTTACTGCAGCAAATGCAGTCATGTTGACTGCTCCATTAGGCCCTCTGCCACCATCGCCTTGATCGAGGCAGGACGTGCCGCGATATTCGCCATATAAGCCTGAATTTTGGGATATGCGGCAAGACTTATACCGACAAAACCTGCCCAGTTAAGCACTACAAAAGCATATGCGTCCACAACAGTGAATGTGTCCCCGAGGAGATAAGCGCGACCATCGTCAAGGCGCTGTTCGATATGCACGGCGCGACGTTTAACGCCAACCTCGGCCTTCTGCCTTGCTTCGCCGTCAAGCTCCTTACCCGAAAAAAACGGACCAAAGGACGTATGGAGCTCAGACGATACAAAATTGAGGGCTTCCTGAAGACGAGTGCGCTCCATCGTACCGTTCGGCGGTGCAAGCCCGGCATGTGGTGACTGATCAGCCAGATACTGCAGCACGGCAGGATTTTCCGTGATAATCTCACCATCGTCGGTGATCAGAGCCGGAACATAGCCGTTCGGGCTGATTTTACGGAAATCCTCGCCCACTTCAGTCGTGCCCGCATCGGTGTCTGTTTTGTCGAGTTCGAACGAGCCGCCGAGTTCGTTCAGGATGATATGGGATGCCATTGAGCATGCTCCGGGTTTGTAATGAAGTTTCATATGCGGTTCCCTTTCAGAGACTCGTCGTGCGAATTCGGGAACGGTAACGATCAATATAAATCATAAATAACATTGATTATTCACTATAACGATCTACAAAACTAATCATATTGAGCGACGGATCGACTTTTGTGATGACATATGAACAACTGGTCGTGCTGCACGCCATCGTTACGGAAGGGACCTTTCGTGGCGCGGCCGAGCGTCTCAACAAATCTCAATCAGCCATTAGTCATATGCTCAAGAAACTTGAGACCGAGATCGGTATCACTCTGCTATCGCGTGAAGAATACCGACCAAGCCTAACCCCATCAGGCGAAGTGTTTTACCGCCAATCGACGCGTGTCATGCAGCAGATGAAAGAACTGAGTATCGTTGCAGGAAATCTGAACGCTAGGCAGGAGCCAGAGGTATTTTTGGCCGTGACCGCCACGTTTCCATTGAAGCCGGTTCTCGAAATCATAGGCGCCATCAAGGAAGAATACCCCGCCACTCATATACGTTTGTCACGGGAAAGCATGGGGGGGCCGATCGAACAGCTTCTACGAAATGACGCTGACATCATTATTGCGACGATGGACGGGGTTCCCGTTGAACAGGTGGAGGCATTGTCCTTTGCACAGGTGACAATCGCACCTGTGGCCCATCCAGACTTCGAACCCGCCCGAAGTTCACACATGAAAACTATAAATGAGATGCAAAGCTATACCCAAGTGGTCGTTGCGGACAGCGGTAGTGGCGAGTTTACACAAAGCAGAGATTTGCTGCCCGGTGGCTTTCGATGGACCGTTTCGGACTTCGCTGCCAAAAAAGAGATATTACAGGCCAAGCTGGGCTGGGGCGGAATTCCTACGCATATGATCGAGGGTGAGCTGGCTCGGGGCGAATTAGTAATTCTCAATGTTGAAGGTTATCAAAGACGCCAATCGCAGCTGTTTCAAATGCGCAAGCGCGACAAAGATGTTGGTATTGTGGCGCAAGCAATCTGGAAACAACTCCGCGGATAACGTAGAATATGACCTATCGCGTCGCAAATAGAGCGGCCAAATTATTAAGGCGGCATCAGGCGCGTCGAGATTTTGACATGCGATTTTCGCATACTACTTTGCCGCTTCGATTAACTCGATGCTATATCCGTCGGGATCGTTCAAAAACGCGATAACTTCTTTCTCCCCGGTCTCAATGGGCGCAAATTTCATTGGGCCTGCTGGCCTTGTCACCTTAACGCCCATTTTTGTCAGACGCTCGCAGGCTGCGTATATATCCGATACTTCAAGCGCGATATGGCCATAACCGTTACCGTGCTGATAGCTCGTTTCGTCCCAATTCCATGTCAACTCAACCGTGGGAGCCAATGGGTCGTCGCCATATCCCATAAATACTAGAGTGAAGCGGCCTTCGGGGAAGGTCTCGCGCCGAATCTCGCGCATACCCAGAGCGTCCTGATAAAAAGCTATAGAGCGATCAAGATCGCCCACGCGTACCATCGTGTAAAGAATGCTTGTCGGAAGGTTGGTTTGTTCGATCATTCAAATTCTCTTTGCGAGAGGTAAAGTGCCGACAAGTCACGACGTGTGACTTGTCGGCTAAAGAAAGTAACTTTGGCTTATTTAGTACAAACTTCACCGCTGTAGCGGACCAAGCCCTCCATGTTAGTAGGGTCCCGCAAGTCGACCAGGCCATAGCTGTTGAAAGAGCCGTTGGCGCCTTCCATTGTTCCGCGTCCGGTACCCTCTTGGATGTCATAAGTGATCTCAATCATGAAACGTCCCGGTTTGCCGGACACAGACGTCAGAACTCCGAGGTCTTTGGTCTGGAACGCGCCGCCATCGGCACGACCAAAATAATGCTCCATATCCATTTCCAGACCTGTAGCTGTTTCGCGCTGACCTGTAATTTTTCCCGCTGCGTTTTGCACACTGCCCGTCAAGGTGGCGGAGATAATGATGGGATTACCTTCACCTTCGCCGAAGAAGTTCGGGATTGCGACTCCACCGATGGGGGAGCAGATACCGGTTCCGGCCGAAGCGTTTGTTGCGCCCGCAAGGGAGATCACGGACGCAAGCGCCAGTGCAACTAGAGAGAGTTTAGACATAATTTTTCCTTTGAATGAGTTGTGGTAAATCGCAGTAATTCTAGGCGGATGATCTCCGCCTGAGCTGGCCCCAGTTTTAAGGCCAACTGCTTATTTTGGCGGCGAAGCTATTGTTTCTTGTGGCTCAGGCGGCCTTGATATCCATCGCCTGTTGAATGTCACCGAGACGGAAAACCTGCCCGGCCCCGGCCCAGCCACCGTCGTTGACTTCATAGAGCATGGCCCAGTGATTGAGCCTGTCCTCGTAAGGACCAACAACATCATCGACGATACGCCCAATTTCAGCGACAAGGCTCGTTCTGGTTTCGTCGTTTAATGCGCCCTGCGGCGTTGTGACAGCGATCCGAAACGGGGGTTTCTCAAGCGGTGTTCCACCAACGTAAAACGCTCCCTCTGTCTTTTCATTGAAGTGAGCCCAAACCAGCGACTGTGCGCCTGCGCTGTCTAGTGGGGCCCTTTCAGCCTTCAATACGGCATTCGAGAGCTGAGCCATCAAAGCATCTTGTTGCGATTTATCCAGATCACCCCTTGGGGCGTCTACTTGAATGAGTGGCACAATAATTTCCGATCTTTGCTTGGGTTAAATGTAATAGCGTCAGTTGAGGGCGCGATTAGCGGTAGTCACCGCTGCGACCGTTCTAAATTTGCGGCGGCTGATCCGTGTTTCGTTTGACGACCTTGTCGGGTGCTTCATCTGGTTTCTCTTGTGACGATATCGCCCGTGTGAACGGTTGCGATTTGGCGAAACTTTCTATATAACGATCACTTTATAACGATCACTATGTCGTCAACCTAAAAATAACGATCGCTATAAAATACCGAAAGGACATCCGATGACCCAGTCACCCACGAAGAAAGAACAGACACGCGCGCGCATTCTGGACGCTGCAAGCCAGAGCTTCAGAGGCAAGGGTTATTCAGGAACTGGAGTTGATGGGATTGCTAAGGCGGCCGGAGTCACATCAGGGGCGTTTTACGCTCACTTCGGTTCAAAAGACGGCGCGTTTGAAGCTGCTCTCGCAGTCGGAATGAACGAAGTGATGGAGAGCATTCCGACTTTTCAAAGAAAATTTGGATCTGATTGGATAGGTGCTTTTGTCGATTATTATCTAGGCGAGGCACATCGGAATGATCTTGCCTGCGGGTGTGCGATGACAACCCTATCGCCCGAAGTGGCGCGGGCTGATCCCGAACTGCACATGGCGTATGAAGCGAAGATGAAAAAAATTGTATGTTTGATCGCTGATGGTTTGGACGGCGGCTCGGATGAGGACCGCCAAGCCAGGGCATGGGCGATGTTGAGCACACTGATCGGTGGATTGACACTTTCACGCGCTGTCGCAAACTCAGAGGTCGCAAATAGGATTGCCTCGGCAGCTCGCACCACGGCATTGTCAGCGCAAACGACTGTGGCCTGACTTCCTACAAATCCGCTCACCTCTATGCGACGATCAGCTTCCGCCACTCTGCGAGTGAGGCGTCACGCATGGATTTAAAGGAAGTCCTGCTTTCGAGATGTCTCTGATGGTTGAAGTAGTTTTAGGCTGAGGCGTGAGTGGAACCGAACTTTTGTAAGGTAGAGGTTCGCCTGAACCGGGTCATGCCTCGCTCTCGTCCCCGGAATGGTCGATGCGAGTTTCCCGCTCGGTTGTTCGCATATTGCTCTGTGTTCTGGCGGCTCTGATTGCCAATAGCGCGCATGGCAGCGCCGTAAGATCTGAGCTTGTCCGTGACGACAATTCGCGGTGGACCATAGCGTTTCATCGCTTTCTTCAAAAACTGTAACGCTGCGATTTTGTCCAGATTTTTGGTCGCAAAACACTCTAGAACCTCGCCCTTATGGTCGACAGCTCGCCATAGATAATGCTGGACGCCGTTGATCCTGACAAAGACTTCGTCGAGATGCCATTTCTATGGCGTATGTTCACGCAGAAAGACTGATCGTTTCGACCGGGTTTGCTTTGCGAAAATTGGTCCGAACCGATCGACCCAAAGTCGGATACTCTCGTGGCATATGTCGACACCGCGCTCATGAAGCAGATCTTCTACGTTCCTAAGCGACAGAGGAAAACGCACATACATCATAACGGCCAGTTGGATGATCTCGCGGGATGTCTTGAAGTATCGGAAAGAGTTCTGCGTCATACGGTAGCCCTAGCAGATTACTGCAATCGCGCTTTCCCCTGACAACGCCCTTTTTTCATCTAACGATCCGCTCTTGGGCCATGGTTGATTGGAAAAACCAACGCGCATTCCTTGGGATGCAAAACTAACCAACCCCAACTTCCCCGCTGCAAACCGCATCTGCTTAGAAATATCTTGGAGCGGAATTCCTCGATCTGAGACGGGTCTTAAAATAGCCGGAAAGTTAGATCCTTTTGGGTCTTACGTAGAGTTTCTTGAGGGCCCTTTCCCGGCTAAGTCCCCGTTAGTAGGGGAAATTCTCACACGAGATATCTTGGAGGCCAAAGGCGCTGGGTGCGTGGTAGGGGGAGAGGGACTTGAACCCCCAACCAACCCGTTATGAGCGGGTGGCTCTAACCAATTGAGCTATCCCCCCAGAGCACAGACGCGCCGCTAGGCGAGCAGGCGTCTAACGCAGTCCGCCCAGCCGTCCAAGAGGGACTTACGGGTCTTTGCATCCATATTCGGCTCGAACAGGCGTTCCCGGGTCCAGAGCGCGGTCAGACCGTCCAGATCATCCACCAGTCCGGCCCCAATCATCGCTAAATAGGCCGCGCCCATGGCGGTCGTTTCCAAAATCTCCGGTCGCTCGACAGGCAGGTCAAGCACATCGGCCAGATGGCCGACCATCCAATCATTGGCGACCATGCCGCCATCGACGCGCAAGCTCTTCGGATGCGCGCCGTCCTTCGCCATTGCGTCGAACAGATCATGCGTCTGATAGACCACGCTCTCGACGGTCGCGCGCACCACATGATCACGGCCCGTATCGCGGGTCAGGCCAAACAGGCCGCCGCGCACATCGGGCTCCCAATAGGGCGCGCCGAGCCCCGTAAAGGCAGGCACAAGATAGACGCCGTGATTGCTGTCGAGCCCCTCACAGATCGCCTGCGTCTGTGCGGCATGATCTATCAATTTCATTTCATCGCGCAGCCATTGCACACCCGCGCCAGCGATGAAGATTGAGCCTTCCAGCGCATACGCCGTTGTCCCGTTAATGCGGTAGGCAATGGTGGAGAGAAGCTTATTGCTCGAGGTTAGGCAGTCCTCACCCGTATTCAGGATCACGAAACAGCCTGTGCCATAGGTCGATTTGATATCGCCCGGCGTAAAACAAAGCTGACCGATCGCGGCCGCTTGTTGATCGCCCGCCACGCCGCAAATCGGAATATCGCCGAAAGGACTATCGGGGAAGACGGAACACATGCCGAAGTCCGATACGCAGTCGTGCACATCCGGCAGACCAGAAGCCGGGACATTGAACAGATCCAGCAGCTCCTCGTCCCAACGATTGTCGCGAATATTATAGAGGTTGGTACGTGACGCATTGGTCGCATCCGTCGCATGAACCGCCAACTTTCCGGGTCCGCCCGTCAGTCGCCAAATCAGAAAACTATCCACCGTCCCGAAGCAAAGCTCACCCTTTTCGGCCCGATCACGCGCGCCCTCAACATGATCGAGAATCCAAGACATTTTCGTGGCGCTGAAATAAGGATCATGCAGCAGCCCCGTCTTGGCTTGCAGCGTGGCGACAGGCATTTGTTTTGCTAAGTCGCGACAGACCGCAGCGGTGCGGCGGTCTTGCCAGACGATCGCATTGTAGAGGCAGTCCCCTGTCGCGCGGTCCCAAACCAGAGTCGTCTCGCGCTGATTAGTGATACCGATGGCGACGGGTCGATACCCCTCCTGCACGCACCAATCATGACAGGCCATGAGTGTCGTTTTGACGGTCATCCAGATCGCTTCCGGATCATGTTCGACCCAACCATCATTTGGATAGAGCTGCGGGAACTCCTCTTGCGCAGAAAACAGGATCTCGCCTGCGGGACTGACAATGAGTGTTCGGGAACTGGTTGTGCCCTGATCAATGGTGAGGATGACATCTGACATGGTGTGACCTTAGCGCGCCAAAGCGGCGCGGCAAGCCGGACATCGTTGCGAAGGAGCATCCCAGCCGTTAGGCGAGCCCGTATGGAAGGATGGCCGATACCGCTTTGGGGATTTGTAGAGACGTTCGTGGGTCTCACCGCCATCATTATTGCGCGTTATTTTCTGATCGTTTGGCCGATCCATTGGGCGCTGTGGCAGCGCACGCCGTCCCTTAATCGAAAACGCGTGGCGCGTCGCCTGTCGAAACGCGAACCAACTCGCGCGACCATCCGCAATGAGATCCGCCTCTCTCTCATCAGTTCCGTCATCTATGCCCTGCCTGCGGCCATCGTGCTGGAAATGTGGAAAGCGGGCGGCACCGCCATTTACGACGGTGTGCCGGACGGCCTCGGTGCATGGCTGTGGGTCCCGGCCAGCGCAGCGCTCTATCTGTTCGCGCAGGATAGCTGGTTTTATGTCACTCATCGGATCATGCACCACCCGAAACTGTTCAAACACACCCATGCGGGCCATCACCGTAGCGTGCAGCCGACGCCGTGGGCGAGTTTTTCATTCGATCCGATTGAGGCGGCCAGCTCGGCCTGGTTACTGCCGGTCATGGCACTGTTTATCCCGATCCATTGGGTTACCGCGCTGGTGATTCTGATGTTGATGACGGTCAACGCCGTGTTCAATCATGCGGGGTGGGAGGTCTATCCCAAGCGCTGGGTCGAGGGCTGGTGGGGCCGCCATGTCATCACGGCCAGCCATCATAATTTGCACCACACCAAATTTACCGGGAATTACGGGCTCTATTTCCGCTTCTGGGACAAAGTCTGCGGCACGGATCGGGGGCTGGTGACGCAGCCCGTTCTTGCAAAATCCGCTAAGACGCCGTCTTTGAAGGTCTCTACTTCGGAGGCCCCTATTTCGGAGGCTTGGGAATAAAGCTCGACGTGCGTTCGACATAGTCACGATAGGCGGGGCGCTTCTTCAGCTTCCGTTCCAGCAAGTCCCGACCTGACACGCGAAGTAAAAGCAAAGTCATAATGACCGGACCGAAGATCGAAACCCAACCCCAAGGTACCTGACACGCAGCAACGAAAATTCCCCACCACAACAAGGCATTCCCGAAATAGTTGGGGTGTCGGGTCCAAGCCCATAGACCCGTGTCGAGCACAGGCTTGTCTTCATAGGGACCATCATAATCTGCATTTCGTTTGAGGAAGGCGGCGAGCTGCGCATCCCCGACCGCTTCGAACAACACGCCCACCAGCCACATCAGCGCGCCGATGATGGCTAGTAATCCAATTTGAGTCGGTAGCGCTTCAGTTAGCTGCGCACCGTCGCCCAGTGGAACATCTCTCTGCACCCGGCTCATCGCGATCGCGATCCAGACCGGCGCGGAGACGATCAGGATCAGCAGCCCCTGCCCCCAATAGATGGTCAGCAAGGCCCGCATCCGCCACGCCATTTCAGTCATGCCGGAGCGTTTGCGCATGGCGATATAACGCCCATCCTCACCGTGACCCAGATTACGCTTGGCCAAATAGAGGGTCAGGCGCAGGCCCCACAAGATTGGCATCAAGCCCATCAGCCAGATATAAGCAGACGGCGAAACTGTCGCTCGTTCACTGGCAAGATAAAGGCAAACAACCCCGATAAGCGCAAAACCGAAGCCCCAGAAAATATCGATGATGGAGGCATCGCGCATCAGCAGGCTGATCAGCCAGACGACAGAAATAGAGCCGAAAATAATGACGGCGATATGGGCTAGGTAAACAAGAGCAATCATACCCACGCGTTTGCACGGCTTTTGGGCGATCTGTCAAAGTCCGCATCGTCGCATCAGATCAGAACCAAGGCCGACGGTCACCTTAGACATTTGTCCCGTTAGATCCGATTGCGGATAATCCGGCGCCGTTCGACCGAGCTGGGAATTCCCAACACGTCCCGATATTTCGCGACTGTGCGGCGCGCAATATCAACACCGTGTGACCGCAACAATTCGACAATACGGTCATCCGACTTGACGCTCTTCACGTCTGTCTCTTCTTCGACCAATGTCTGAATACGGTGGCGCACAGACTCCGCGCTATGTCCCTCACCGCCCGACGTAGACGGAATGGATGCCGTGAAAAAGAATTTCAGTTCGACCGTCCCGCGCGGCGTGGCCATGAATTTTCCTGACGTCACCCGGCTAACCGTACTCTCATGCATCTGGATCGCCTCTGAGACATCCTTAAGTTTGAGCGGACGCATATGATCGACGCCATAAGCGAAGAATGCATCCTGTTGCCGCACGATTTCAGACGCAACTTTAAGAATGGTTCGCGCGCGCTGGTCCAGACTTTTGACTAACCAGCTGGCACTCTGATGACATTCGGACAGGAATTCCCGTGCCGTTTCATCATCGGCAGAGGCCGCCTGAATTTCGCGGTAATAACGTTTATTGACCAGAACGCGGGGCAGCGTGTCCGAATTCAGTTCAACCGCCCAACCCCCATTCGGCGTTTCGCGCACAAACACGTCCGGCTCCAGACCTGAGACGGCCCCACCGCCAAAAGCCTGACCTGGTTTCGGGCTCAGCGTGCGCAAATGCAGGACACGATCCTTCAGATCGTCTAACTCGACCCCGCACAATTTCGTTAGCTTGGTGAGATCGTGCCGAGCCAGAAGATCGAGATTAGCGAGAAGCGCCTGATTGGCGTCGTCCAAATCATCCGTTTCAGCCAGCTGCATCGCCAGACATTCTGAGAGCGTCCGCGCGAAGACACCCGTAGGCTCTAACGTCTGTAACTGAGTAATGACCGAGGCAATCCGCGACGGCGTCACTCCAAGAGAGAGCGCCAGCGCTTCGGTTTCCTCACGCAAATAGCCAGAATCGTCGATCACGCCGAGCAAGTAATCAGCGACTGGACGGTCCGCTTTTGACAAAGTCAGATGGGCAAATTGCTCGCGCAAATAATCCTGCAATGTGACTTCGGCCACTGCATTGGCGGCTGCATCATAGCCTTCCGACAAGGGTCGGCCTGATCCCGCGCCCTTAGAAAAATCAATCGTTCCACCGACATCGGACGCCGACGCGCCGATATTGTCGCTGGCGCTATCATCGCTGACACTATGGGCCGGCACATCAAGATCGGCTTGGGCCGCAGCGGGGGCGTCCATCTGCATGGATGCATCTGGGGAGGCAGCTTCCGCAACATCTTCGTCACGGCGATTTTCCTCGCCCGTTCCGCGTTCCAGCAGCGGGTTCTTTTCCAACTGCTCATCAACGAAGGTTGCGAGTTCAATATTGGACAATTGCAACAGCTTAATCGCCTGCTGCAATTGCGGCGTCATGGCTAGACTTTGCGTCTGCCGCGCGACAATCTTTGGCGCTAACGCCATTGGCCCACCTCACCCTAAACCTACCATGCCAACCTCGTAAACGGGTCGACTTGGGACGGTGCATAGGGGGAGAAGGCTTAGGATGGCGCTAAGCGACAGGGTTAGCGAAGTGTTGAAAGGACCGACAACCGCCAGTCATGATATGAAAAAGGCCGCCCTGATTAAGCGGCCATCTTCAATGTTTTCACCTAGGACTAGACGGAATCCGCCTAGCGACGCCGACGAGACGCGCCGCGCCGTCCGACCGCACCCGCTTCCAAAGGCGGATTGACTAGGGCACCGAGGGTGGCTTCGAGGCTTTCACGCGTGGGGCGCGGACCGGCCTCATTACGGGCGATATAGTCATCAATCGACTGACGCATCGCGGCCACATGTTCGGGCGCATTGCCGCAACACCCGCCAATAATGCGGACGCCCGCATCCGCCGCCAGCTGGGCATAGTCATACATCAGCTCCGGCGTGCCGGAATAGATGGTCTCTTTGCCGAGGACGGTGGGGATGCCGCAATTCGCTTTACCAACCACAACAGCGTTGGGATCCGCCGCCGTCATAGCCAACGTGCTAAGCAAGAGATCCGACGCGCCGACACCGCAATTTGATCCCAGGGCTAAAGGTTGTTCAGGCAAATCTTTAGTGATCCCGTGAATATCACCCGGCGCGATACCCATCATCGTTTTACCAGCTGTGTCGAAGCTGGCGGTAAAGACATAGGGCATGCCGCAATCAATCGCGGCCTGCGCCGCCGCCTGAATTTCCTCAGATGCCGACATCGTCTCAATCCAGACCACATCCGCACCGCCGTCCCGCAACCCTTCAATCTGAGTTTTAAACGCCGCGACCGCGCTCTCCATTGTCATCTCGCCCATGGGCTGAAACAATTCCCCCGTCGGTCCAACGGATCCAGCGACAACCACCGGACGGTCAGCCGCTTCGGCCACCTGCCCCGCAAGTTCCGCGCCCGCCTTATTGATGGCGTAAGTATCGTCCTGCGCTTTGTGCAGCTTTAGCCGCGGCGCGTTGGCGCCAAATGTGTTGGTCAGAATGATGTCGGATCCGGCATCGACAAATTGCTGGTGCAGGGTTTGCGGCTTTGACGGCTCAGTCAGATTCCAGATGTCTGGCGGAAAACCGGGCTCGAGGCCCATATTCATGAAATTCGTCCCCGTTGCGCCATCGGCGAGTAGGAGCGGCTTCTGCGTCAGAAGATCATATAAAGAAATTCGCATATCCTGCCCAATGACGGTCAGGTCTTGCCTTGTCAAAGCCTGTTTGCCGCTCTAGGGGCGGCGCGTTCTGGTGCTTCTTAACGAGGCCGAACAGGGAATGGGGTGGTCACATTTGTGAGAGTCCCCAACAGCGCCCGCTGCCGTAATTCGCGAGGCGCGCCGCAAAATGCCACTGGCCAACTCTTTTAGAGACGGCCGGGAAGGCGCGGCGCACCGTTTGAGCGATCAGTCGGAAGACCTGCCAGAACACGTCGCCAGCGCGCGCGGGCGGGACCGACCGATGCGCATGGATGAGGTGGGAATGATCCCGTCCTTTCAATGACGACTCCAACCATGAACGACATGCGGATGCCTTCAGGCCCGCATGCATATGAGGAGTGCGTGATGAAACGCTTTATATTGAGCACGGCGCTGGTCGCCGTGATAACTGGCCCCGCCCTTTTTCCAGGCCAAGTCTGGGCGCAAGTGCAGGCGGATGTCGACAATACCGACCTATTTGACAGTGACGAAATTATCGTCGCCGCGGCGCGCCTAGGCGCGCTCAGCACCGCCGAAGTCACGGTCGCAGCATCTGTCCTGACCGAAACTGAGATCCAGACGCGCGGACAACAATATGTATCCGACCTATTGCGGTCCCTGCCGGGTATTGCCGTCAGCGCGTCAGGCTCGCGCGGAACGCTGACACAAATCCGGGTCCGAGGCTCCGAAGCCAATCATGTGCTGGTGATTATTGATGGTGTCGAAATGGCCAATCCAAGCGACGGCGGGTTCGACCTGTCTGGCCTGCGCACCCAGGATATCGTCAAGATCGAAGTCCTGCGCGGAGAACAATCCGCTCTGTACGGATCGGACGCCATTGCGGGGGTCATCAACATTGTGACGCGCGCGGGCGAGACCCGTGAGCAATGGCGCGCCAGTGTCGAGGGTGGATCACGCAGTACAGCACAGGGCCAAGCCAGCGCCGTCATTCCTCTCGGCCGCGCCGCGCTTTCGATCAACGGCACAGCTTTCAGGACGGACGGGTTCGATATCTCTGGCCTGAACGGTGAAAAGGACGGATCGACGTCCAAATCTCTCAATCTCGGGCTCAATGCTCTTCAGATTGGCGGCGTGCGTTTTGACGCCAAATTCGGCCAGTCTATTCTCGAAGCCGATTTTGATGGCGGCTCTCCGCTACGCAACACGTCTGACAACCTGCGGGTCGACACGACAACCGCCCGCGGCGATCTGCGCTTCGAAACAGGCGCTATCGACCATAAGGTCAGCCTCTCCCATCTTGAAACGGACACTGAGAATGACGGCGCGTTTGGTCTGAGCCAATCCGTCGGGACACGCAGCCAAGCAAGCTGGGCCGCCGGCCTTTCACGCGACACGGATACAGTGACGCTAGTGGCTGAATATGAGCGCGAGACCTATACCAACACGCCGAACTTCACTGACCCAAATGGTAAGGCCGAGAATGAAACCGGGGCTCTGGCAGCTGAATATCGCCGGACATTCGGCGCCACCTCGCTCACCGCCTCGGGCCGCTACGATGCCAATGACCTCTTCAAGGATGCTGTCACCTGGCGTTTGGGGGCCGCTCACACATTTGCGTGGGATGGACGTTTGCGCGGCAGTATCGGTACGGGCGTGAAGAACCCGACCCTGATCGAGCTATTCGGCTTCTTCCCCGCCGATAATTTCATTGGCAATCCTGACCTTGAACCCGAAACATCCATCGGAGCGAATATTGGCTATGTGCAACAGATCGGAAACTTCGAAGGCTCCGTCGATTTTTTCTATTCTGAGCTTCAAAACGAGATCGATGGGTTCGTTTTCAATGGTGTCTCGACGGTGCGTAATTTGGAACGCGAGTCCATACGACAAGGGATCGAACTGGAAGCCAGCTACACACTCGACCGCATCCGCTTAACCGGGGCGGCGACATTCTTGGATACGGATCAGGCGGACACTGAAGAACAACGCCGACCGGAGTTTACCGGCAGCGCGACCCTGACGTGGGATGCGACGGATCAGCTCAGCCTGTCGGCCTATCTCGACCATACTGGCAGCCAGCTGGACACGGACTTTTCAACCTTCAAACTGGTTGAATTAGACAGCTTTACTTTGGTTGGAGCCCGCGCGGCCTATGCGCTCGGCGATCATGTGACCCTGTCGCTACGCGGTGAAAATCTGACCGACGCGGACTATCAAGAACTGGTCGGCTACGCCTCGCCGGGCCCGGCCGTCTTTGCTGGTTTGGCCCTCGACTTCTAGTCCGATCCCGCCGGGACATCCGGCAGGTCGAGATCGGCGGGTTTAATCACATCCTCGCCCAGAAAAGCGAGATAGCGCGTGACCTCATGGCCACGCGCTTCCAAAGCATCGATCAAACTACCCTCCCCGAGCATATGGCCGGTCCCCACAGCGACAAAGCCCGTGCCAGAGCCGCTTAGGAACCGATCAAGCCGGGCCGCCCAACGCGCATTGCGGTCCAGCAAAACCACCTTGGCATAATTCTCTGGCGCGGCGGCGAGTGGATCGATCAACATTGTTTCCAATGTCGCCACATCGCCTACAGCCCAGTCCCGAGCAATCGCGGTCAATGTGGGTCCCATTTCGTCAAATCGTTCCATCGTGTCCGTCAGGAGTTCGAGTTGTGTGGCGTCAGGCAGATCAGCGATCTGGCGCACCTGATCTTCTGGCGTTTCAAAATAAACGACATTTTTTCGGGACCGCGCCGCACGCGATTTCAGCGCCTCATCCGCAGACAGATCTGCACTCAGCCCGGCGGCACGCGCCGCCGATAGGGTCAAAAATTCGCTCGCCAACCAAGGCTGCATCGAATCCAGCGCTGCAAGATCAAGACCGCCATTATTGGCAACCGCTTCGAGCAATTTAGATTGGTAATTGTCGAGCGTATCGGTCAGGCGGCGGCCGTCTCGGCGCAGACCGCGTTGCGTCGCCAACGCCTGCGCCCGAAGTTCCGCCGCGCCGCTATTATCAGCTTCGAAAAAAACCGTTCCGGCTTCGGCAAAGGTATCGCGCATATCATCGCGCTGCCAGTTCAAGCCTGGGGGTAGAAGATGCACCGTCCCAAACAGATATAGCGTGCTGTCCTCATCCTGCACCCGCCAGATTGCAGGCGCATCATTGCGTGCCCGTGCTTCTTCGACCTTACGCACAGCCCCGTCAGAGACGGGCACTTGATCACATGCGATGAGGGAGAAGCCAAGCAGAGCGGCGAAGATAAGTCTCATGAGGCCGCCTAACAGATCGGGCGATAGGACGGCTAGTCGCTATCCTTCACATCGCGCTTAAGGATCGTTGATTGTGCGGCGCGCCAACACTGGCTAATGAAACGCACCCGCCCCTAAAACTGATCGGGTTTTGACCGGAGACATCACCCTGAGATCGTTCAGAAATAATTTCGACTCGATCCGTTTGTTTGGCGCCGTCTTGGTGATCTGGGGTCATGCCTTTGTGCTGCTGGGCCTACCCGCATCGACGTCTCTCTATATGTCCGTGCACACGCTCGGGGTGAAGATCTTCTTCGTCGTGTCCGGATATCTGATCGCGCAAAGCTGGAGCTACGACCCGAACCTGTTCCGGTTCGCCGCGCGGCGTTGTTTGCGCATTTTCCCAGCGCTCATTCTTTGCGTCATTTTCACGGCTCTGGTGATCGGTCCCGCCTTCACAACCATGGGACACCAAGAATATTTCGCGCACCTGCAATATGGCGATTATTTCTGGAATATTTTCCTCAAACCCCGCTATGTTCTCCCGCTCGTATTCGCCGACAATCCATATGCACATGCGGTGAACGGATCACTTTGGACACTACCAGTTGAATTTGTTGCCTATTTCGTGGCGCCAATCCTAGTCATTATAAGCCGGCTGCGCTGGATCGGGCTTCCACTGATAGTCGCCTTCATTGCCGCCTGGATGGGCTTGGATATCTGGGGTCGTGACGTTCCGATCGATATCCGCAATCAACATATTGTCTGGGGCTCGGAATGGTTGGCCGCGGCGCAGCTCATGACCTATTTTTGGATTGGGTCGGCTGTTGCGATCTACCGCTTGGAACGGTTTCTACGCATGGACGTGGCCATCGTTACATTCGTGCTGTTCGCCATGATCCCCTTTGACCGGGCCGGCCTCTCCTACTGGCCCGGAATCATTTTAATTCCTTATCTGACCCTAACCTTCGCGCTCATTGCGCCCGCCAATAATTGGTTTCGCGCCATCACGGATCGAGGCGATTACTCCTATGGCCTCTACCTCTATGCATTCCCAGTACAGCAAGGGATCATCGCTCTGTTTGGCGCCACATTCCTGCGCGAAAACTTTCTGCTTTTCGTCTTTATGAGTCTGATTCCGACAAGTCTGTTCGCTATCATCTCTTGGCATCTCGTTGAGAAGTCAGCCCTACAGCTCAAGCCAAGGCGTCCAAAGCCAGTAGAGACTGTCCAAGATAGCGATGATATCCAAGAGAGCGACCTTGACCGCACACAGACCGTAGGCGCTTAACCCCGCAATTTCGCCTGCATCGAAAAGTTCTAGAGAAGCACATCCTCGACGAAGGCGTGGCCCGCATCAAAGTCGAACAGATCACCCCGGAAGATCATGTCTGTGACATCGGTTAGGCCGGGTTCGAACAGATCTTGTCTGCCAAGCAGGGCCACGAAGTCCGCACTGAAATCGACATTTAAATCCAAACCCGTATCTGCCTGATCACTTCGGCCTATGCTTTCTGACACGGGCGCGGATAGATCGGACTTCGCCGCCTCCGCACTTTCTGCGCTGCTCGTGGTAGCAAAAATGAAATCGCTCTCAGACAGGTCTGCCGCCGACAGATTGGACAGCACGAACATCCCGTTATCGCCGTTGGACAGGATCACAAAGCTGTTGCCATTCACGTCCGTAATGTCTTGCGCGCCTGCGATCAGAGCCTGGAAGCTCGTCACGGAACTCGACAGCTCAATTTTATCGATACCGATTTGGAAATCCAGAATCCGGTCAATTCCGGTGCCTGCCTGATAGAAAGTATCCGCGCCCGTCCCGCCGAGAACGATATTATCGCCATTGCCGCCCGTGATCCGATCATTTCCAGCCAAGCCATTGACGACGTCATTGCCCTCGCCGCCGTCCAGATCATCGTTACCGGAGATATCGGCGATCACATCATCGCCCGCGCCACCGCGTAGCGTGTCATTGCCGTCACCGCCAAAGATCGTATCGCCACCATCGCCGCCATCGACAATATCATCGCCGCCAAACGCATAAATCACGTCATCACCAGAACCACCATAAATGGCGTCATTACCATCTTCAGTGATCAGCACATCAATGCCGGCTCCGCCAAATAGCGTGTTATTGCCGGACCCGCCAAAGATCGTGTCATTGCCATCGCCGCCATCAAGAATGTCGTCTCCGGCCTGGCCGTAAATAACATCATGCCACGCTCCGCCAGAGGCCGTATCATTACCTTCCCCCATGATCAGGACGTCAGTGCCGCGCTCACCGAAGGCTCTGTCATCCCCATCGCCGCCAAAGATCGTGTCGTCGCCAGCCCCGGCAAAGATGAGGTCGTCACCGCCTTCACCATAGATCGTGTCACCGCCTTGCTCAAAAGGCGTATCACCGCCATCGCCGCCAAGAATAGCGTTAGAACCGCCGATCAAAGTATCGTTTCCGTTGCCCCCAACCAGAACATCGACGCCGGGGCCACCGTCCAAAATATCGTCACCATCGCCGCCGAACAGACGATCAATGCCGCGCTCACCATACAGTTGGTCGTCTCCATCTTGACCATAAATGATGTCGTCGCCATCGCCGCCGTCGACGATGTCATTACCGCCCGCCATCACCAACCCGTCATTGCCGGCAAGGCCCAAGATCAGGTCATCTGCGTTGGAGAACCCCTCAAAATCATCACCTTCAGTCAATAGCGTGTACATGAGGTCTATCGGAGGGTGAGGCGGTCGCGTCGGTGTCGGGGTGGACCCATCCAGCGGAAAATCATCACGGAAGTTAGCATTCACCAAATCCGTCACGTTTACACCAGATAAGCGAACAGTCTCTTGCCAATCCGGCCCGGGCATAGACCCTGTATTGATCTCTATGACAGTGTCTGCATCAGATTGAACCAAACGAAGACTATCGCTGCTGAACGGATTCGAAACACCATCCCAAGATGTGAAATCCAAAAGCAATTGGGCAAGGGCGATGGTGTCGCCGTCCAATCCTGTCTCAAAGTCGGTAATGGTTATAGACGCGCTGGTATTAAGTACGCCCAATGTGAATTGATCCGACCCGGAACCTAGGGTGATTTCATAGGTCCCCGGATCTTGGGTCCAAATGGAAACCCCATCATTGCCCGCACCCATGTCGAGGGTAAAATGACTATTGCCAACATCACCGAGGATCGTCGCGACGTCCGAATCATCGCCGCCTAAAAAAGTAACGTTCAATGTATTGGAGCTTCGGTGAGTGTAATCATCAAAGCCCGCGCCACCATCCAACAGGATATTGTGAACAGTCGAAACGGTGCTGGCACTATCAATTGTGAAGCTATCGTCTCCAGCCTCGCCAAACATTTGATCATCGCCATCTTCTAAATATGAAAACCGGTCGTGCCCATCCCCGCCGCGTAAGATATCGGTGCCACTGCCGCCATTGAGGAGGTCTAAGCCGGTACCGCCTTCAAGAGTGTCATTTCCGGAACCACCCTCAAGGATGTCGTTCCCGCCGAGCCCCCTTAGCGTATCGTCACCCCCAAGCCCTGAAGGGCATCCTCACCCTCTGTCCCCTCAAGTACGTCATCACCCTCTGTACCAATAATATCAGGCATTAATCGTCTCCTGCCGCCTTAATCCGTGTAAGGGGGCGTTCTAGTATCGGCTTTGCGATGTTGTTCAGGATCAGCGGTCGACCCTCTAAGAATATATCCGGCAGTTAGGCGAATAGGTCCGGCTCGATCCAGCTGTCTGGGACGAAGTCGAACGGGCTAGTTTCGAAGAAGGCATCGGTCAGGTCTGCCGAAACAGATGCGGGATGATCGGCAAAATTAGACCGACCCATCAGAGCAGCGAAGTCGGTCTCGAGATCGGTCGCTAGGTCCTGCGTAAACAGGTCATCATGTTCTGACACGGGCGCGGATAGATCGGACTTCGCCGCCTCCGCACTTTCTGCGCTGCTCGTGGTCGCGAAAATGAAATCGCTCTCAGACAGGTCTGCCGCCGACAGATTGGACAACACGAACATCCCACTATCGCCGTTGGAGAGAACGACGAAACTGTTACCGTTCGTATCTGTAATATCTTCCGCACCCGCAATTAGGGCTTGAAAGCTCGTCACGGAACTCGACAATTCGATCTTGTCGATGCCGATTTGGAAATCCAGAATCCGGTCAATGCCGGTGCCAGCCTGATAGAAAGTGTCAGCCCCGGTACCGCCGAGCACGATATTGTCGCCATTGCCGCCCGTAACTCGATCATCCCCAGCCAAGCCGTTGACAACGTCATTGCCGTCGCCGCCGTCCAGATCATCGTCGCCAGAAATATCGGCGATCACATCATCGCCCGCCCCGCCGCGTAGCGTGTCATTGCCGTCACCGCCAAAGATCGTGTCTCCGCCCTCGCCGCCATCGATAATATCGTCACCGCCAAAGCCGTAGAGAAAATCATTATCCGCGCCGCCAAGGAGTGTGTCATTGCCGTCTTCCGCGACAAGCACGTCAATGCCAGCCCCGCCTGCGAGTGAGTTATTGCCTGACCCGCCAAAAAGTGTGTCGTTGCCGTCACCACCCTCAATCACGTCATTGCCGGCCTGACCATAAACGACATCGTCGCCCGCCCCTGCGGAGACAGTGTCATTGCCATCGCCCATCACGAGCACGTCAATGCCAGCCTCGCCAAACCCTAAATCATCGCCGTCACCGCCAAAGATCGTGTCATTCCCACTCCCGCCATAAATGGCGTCGTCACCTGCATCGCCATAGGCAGCATTATCGCCGTTATCGAGTTGTAGTATGTCATTCCCATTGCCCCCAACGAGGAGATCATTGTCGATATCCCCGGTGAGAACATCGTCGCCATCACCGCCGAAAAGCCGATTGTTTCCAGCTTCGCCACGTATGCGATCATCACCGCCCTCACCGTAGATAATGTCATCTCCAGTGCCGCCATTCGCGCGGTCGTTGCCAGCCCCTAAGTAAAGCTCATCATCGCCAGCGCCGCCATCTACAAAGTCATCACCGCCTGTCATGTTGATCACATCGTCTCCGCCAAGAGCATAAACTCTATCCGCCCCATCGCCGAACGTCTCAACGTCATCGCCCTCCGTCAGGCTGAGGTTGACCGGGGGGGGAGGGGGGGGCGTTCCATCAATCGCAAAGTCGCCTTCATAATTAGCGTCAACCAGGTCCGTTACACTTACCTGTGATAGACGAACAACTTCCTGCCAATTATCTGAAGAACCCGAGGATTGGATATTGGCCTCTATGACCGTATCGGAGCCAATCTGTACGAAGCGGAGAAAACCTCCATCGGCAAAAGGGTTGGTTTCGCCATCCCAAGATGTGTCGGACAGAATATCATCGAGATTAATCCTGTCGCCACCCTCGCCTGCTTCGAAATCCGTCACAGTTACGGATCCCTCAGAGTTGAAACCATTCAAATCGAGACGATCCGCCCCGGAGCCGAGAGTGATAATATGTGTCCCACGACCGTACCCTCCAATATAAACATTATCATCACCGCTTCCCATATCGAGCGTGAAGTGGTTAGCGAGGCTCTCACCCATAAATGTGCTATTGACAGCCACGCCATCTCTATCTGCACCGCCTAAGAACGTGACATTCATTGGGCTGGCAGCATTGTGGGAATAAAAGTCAAGTCCGTCGCCCCCATCAATCAGAACCGTCTGAACGGATGGAAGGGTCGTGGACCCCTCGATTATGAATTTATCATTTCCGGCCTCGCCATAGAGTTGAGCCCCGCCAGCCCCGTCGTCAATAAGTGTGTCATCGCCATCACCGCCGCGCAGTATATCTATGCCTGTTCCGCCGACCAGATAATCACGTCCAGCGCCACCATTGAGGATGTCATTCCCTGAATTTCCTTCGATCCGATCGTCGCCGTCTCCCCCGTCGATATCGTCATTGCCTTGGCGGCCCGTGATATAGTCGTTACCGCCTAACCCCCGAATGATGTCGGGCAATATGCTTCCCAACTCTTCATCGCGCTCTTCCGTGCCAATGATTTCATTCGGGGCGGGTGGCGATCCATCAATGTTAAATCCACCCCCAACATTGGCGCTGGTTAAATCACCGACTGAGACACCATTTAAGCGCACGGCCTGTTGCCAATTCGGGCTAGCGTCTGAGCCAGTATTGACTTCTAGAAGCGCGTCAGCACCGTCTTGGGTCAGGCGGAGTATATCAGTGCCATAGGGATTGGAATTACCGTCCCATTCCGTATCGTCCAAAATTCCGTCTATTGACAGAGAGTCCCCACTATCCCCGACTTCGAAGTCCGTGACCGTGATTGACCTGCGAACATCGAAGCTATCAAAGTGTATATGGTCCGACCCTGTACCCAGAGTGATCTGGAAAACGCCGCCGCCGCTGTCTTCTCCTGAAAACGTTCTTCGATCAAACGTGATGGTGTCATCACCCGAACCCATATCCAGGTTGAATTGGGAATTTAGAGCCGTTTGAAAGAAGTTTGCCTGATCCGCCCCATCACCGCCGAGGAAGGTGATGTTAGCGTCGTCACCACCATAATCGTCATATAAATCGTCCCCGTCCCCACCATCTATTAAAATTGTTGGGATCGTGGATGGCGATGCGACAGTGACTGAAACGGTAAACCTGTCGTCTCCGGCCTCGCCAAACATTTGATCGTCGCCGTCAATGACATAATCGAGCCGATCATTACCGTCACCACCGCGAAGAATATCCGTCCCCCGTTCACCGCCGAGCCAGTCATCCCCGGCGCCGCCTTCAAGCAGGTCATCATCATCACCGCCGAGTAGAAAGTCATCGCCCAAACCACCTTGCAGCGTGTCATTGCCGCCCTGGCCCCTAAGAACGTCATTTCCATCCGATCCAACATAAACGTCTGGACCGGGGGTTCCCCAAATATCGATGATCATAATCGCCTCCTACCACCTTGGCTTGCGCCGCGCCGCTTAGGTTGTAAATGTTCAGTCTGCACAATCCTCTTAAAAGACTTATATGACAGGCGTAATTCGGGACTGAATTGAACGATTAAGCGAACATGTCCTCCAGGACCCAACTATCTGGGCCAACATCGAATGGGTTGGTTTCGAGAATCATGTCCGTCAACTCTGTTGGCATCGACCCAAGGCGATCAGCCAATACGGATCGACCCACAAAATCAGAGGTCAGATCGACTCCCATATCCTGTGCGAATAGATCATGATGCTCAGACACGACTGTCGAAAAATCGGACTTCGCCGCCTCGGCACTGTCTGCGCCGCTGACTGTCGTGAAGATGAAGTCGCTTTCCGATAGGTCCGCAATCGACAAATTGGCCAGCACAAACTGCCCATTATCGCCGTTGGAGATAATAACGAAATTATCGCCATTTACGTCTGTGACGTCCTGCGCAGCAGCAACCAAATCCGCAAAACTTTCGACCGAGGCCGATAGCTCGATTTTGTCGATGCCGATCTGGAAATCCAAAATGCGGTCAATGCCCGTACCCGCTTGGTAGAACACATCCGCGCCCGTTCCGCCGAGGACAATATTGTCACCATTCCCGCCTGTAACGCGGTCATCGCCAGCCAGCGCATTGACGACATCATTGCCGTCGCCACCATCCAGGTCATCATCGCCAGAGATGTCGGCGATCACGTCATCGCCTGCGCCGCCGCGCAGCGTGTCATTACCCGCACCGCCAAAAATCGTGTCGCCGCCAGCGCCGCCATCAATAAAATCATCGCCGTCTTCACCATAGGCCGTGTCATTGCCGTCACCGAGGATCAGCCGGTCATTGCCAGCGCCGCCGAGAAAGACGTCATTTCCAAGACCGCCATCGAGCAAGTCATTCCCATCACCGCCAATCAGACGATCAACGCCGCCCTCGCCGTAGAGCTGATCATTGCCATCTTGACCGTAAATCGTGTCGTCGCCGTCGCCGCCAAAGACACTGTCATCACCGCCGCGCAGCACGAGACCATCATTACCGCCGAGGCCGTAAATAACATCTGCGGCGTCGGAGAAGGTCTGGATATCATCTCTCTCGGTCAGATTGGTCCCTGTCGGTCTGGGCGTTGATCCGTCGAGCGGAAAGCCATTTCCGACGTTCGCGGCGGTCAGATTTGCCAACTCAACACCGTTCAAACGAACCGCATTTTGCCAATTTGGATTCAGGGCCGAGCCGAGATTGACATCCAATACCGTGTCCGCCCCATCTTGGGTCAATCGCAGGAAGCCGCTCCCATAAGGGTTGGACAGACCATCCCATTGCGTATCCGCCAAAACACCATCCAACCCGAGCGTGTCGCCGCCCGCGCCTGCCTCAAAATCGGTGACGGTGATGGATCCGCCGACATTAAAATCTTGGATGTCGATCCGGTCAGAACCGGACCCTAGACTTATGGTATATTGGCCCAGCCCGCCTTGCGATGACCCCACTGTGCGGAACAAGACGACATCATCGCCTGCACCCATATCTAAGGTGAATTGGCTCTCGGCTGCGAGCGTATGGATTGACGCCATATCGACGCCGGAACCGCCATTAAATTCAACGATCATCGCCGCTGACAGGTTGTGGAAATAGGTGTCGTTGCCCGTGCCGCCATCGATCATAAGGGTCGGAGTGGAGGAGGCGTGGGTCAGGCCGGTCACACTGAAATAGTCATCGCCCGCCTCGCCGAACATCTGATCGTCGCCATTGTCAGAGTAGATGAACAGGTCATTCCCATCCCCGCCGCGCAGAATATCCGCGCCAAGGCCACCGTTCAGGATGTCATTGCCTAAGCCGCCATCTAGGTCATCATTGCCAGCAAACCCCGTCAGGCGGTCATTGCCCTCTAGGCCCTGAATGTTGTCGTCTCCGGCTCCGCCATCAAGAATATCATTCGTAATGCCGCCATTAATGGCCAAAGACGCTGGCGCTGTCCCATCTAGCGGAAATCCATTGCCAATATTATTGGCCGTCAAATCACTGGCCGTCACATTATTCAGACGCACAGCGCTCTGCCAATTCGGGCTCGATGCTGAGCCGATATTCACCTCAAGGACAGTATCAGCGCCGTCTTGAACAAGGCGGAGAATGTCTGAGGCAAAGGGGTTGGACAGTCCATCCCACTGCGTGTCCTGTAAAACCCCATCAATCCGGATCGTATCGCCGCTCGCACCAACTTCGAAATCGGTGACGGTGATCGTGCTCTCGACCTCAAACCCCACTAAGTCGACCCGGTCAGACCCGGACCCTAAAGTCAGGGTAAAATTGCCGTCGCCGCCAATGTTTGGCGCCAAAGCGTCGATGACAATAATATCGTCGCCTGCGCCCATATCCAAGACGAAGCGACTCTCTTCATTGACGTTGAGGATGAGGGCCGTGTCATTATCGGCACCGCCGAGGAATGTGACGTTCATCGCCTCTGATTCATTGTGGTAATAAGTGTCTTCCCCATCACCGCCATCAATCAGGACATTCGGAGCGTATGACGCCCCGACCAGATCAATGATTTCGAAATAATCGTCGCCCTCGCCACCGAACATCTGATCATCGCCATTATGCGCATAGATGAAGCGGTCATTGCCGATGCCACCGAACAATATGTCCGTGTCGAAACCGCCGTTCAGAACATCGTCGCCAAGGCCGCCATATAAGATGTCATCGCCGCCCGAACCTATGAGCGTATCATTGCCGCCTAGCCCTCGAATAATGTCGGACTCTATCGTCCCTTCGAGATAGTTTGCGGTTTCCGTACCTACGATATCAGTCATGACGACCCCCTTAGGGGATTGTCTTTATCGATTTTTCAATCTTGTAAATGGTGCAATTACAGCAAGTTAACTGAGGTTAACGCGGCTAAGCGAACATATCCGCGTCGACCCAGTCGTCTGAACCGAAGTCGAACAGGTTGGTTTGCTGCCATCCATTGGCCAGATCCGTGTGAGCAGACGCGAAGTAATCCGCGAACGCTGAGCGGCTCATCAGAGCGGTGAAATCGGATTCAAGGTCAAGACCAAGATCATGCGAGACCACGTCTAAATCAGTCGTGTCCAGCCGTTCAGACACCGGCGCGGATAGGCCGGACTTGTCCGCCACCTCGCTTTCCGCATTGCCCACGGCGGTGAAGATGAAGTCGCTCTCAGACAGATCAGCAATTGTCAGATTAGACAACACGAACTGTCCATTATCGCCGTTAGACAGGACCACCAGATTATTGCCCTCTGCATCCGTTATGTCCTGCGCGCCCGCAATGAGCGCTTGGAAACTCGTGATCGAGGTCGACAGTTCGATCTTATCGATGCCAAGTTGGAAATCCAGAATGCGGTCCGTGCCCGTGCCCGCTTGGAAGAAGGTATCCGCGCCCGTACCGCCCAGCACGATGTTATCGCCATTCCCGCCTGTAAGCCGGTCGTTCCCGGCTAGGCCGTTGACGACATCATTACCGTCGCCGCCGTCAAGCGTGTCATTGCCGGACACATCGGCGATGACATCATTGCCCGCGCCGCCGCGTAGCGTGTCATTGCCTTCGCCGCCAAAGATCGTATCGCTGCCATCGCCGCCATCGACAATATCGTCACCACCGAACGCATAGATGACGTCATTATCGGCCCCGCCATAAATAGCGTCATTGCCGTCTTCCGTGATCAACACATCAATCCCGGCACCGCCAAACAGAGTGTTATTGCCCGCGCCGCCAAAGATCGTGTCATTGCCATCGCCGCCATCAATAATGTCGTTGCCCGCCTGACCATAAACAACATCATCGCCCAAACCGGCGATAACTGTGTCATTGCCGTCACCCATGATCAGTACGTCAACTCCGGCTCCGCCATCGGCTCTGTCATTCCCGGCGCCGCCAAAGATGGTGTCGCTGCCTTCTCCGCCATAGATGAGGTCATCCCCACCTTCACCATAGGCCGTGTCATTGCCATCGCCGAGGATGAGCGTATCATTGCCATCCCCACCGACGAGAATATCGACACTGGCACCGCCATCGAGAATATCATCGCCGTCGCCGCCAAACAGGCGATCGATACCGGCGTCACCGAAGAGCTGGTCATCTCCATCTTGGCCATAGATGGTATCATCGCCGGCACCGCCAAAGACGATGTCATTGCCGCCGCGCATCACAAGACCATCATTGCCGCCGAGTCCGTAAATGACTTCCGCAGCGTCGCTGAAACCAAGCGAGTCTGGGCCTTCCGTCAGATTGCTACCGGCCAATCCAGTCGGGGCTGTCGGGGCCGCCGGAATCGTTGGCGTGGGCGGTGTTGAGTCGGTGACTGGGGGCGTCGGCGGCTCTAGGCCAACCAATGCGCTCGCGCCGACTAATTGCGCGCCATTATTGAAACTCACATATTCGACGTTGGCCAGATTAATGCGGTCAACACCTTCGGTTGCACTCGTCACGACCAGAATATTCTGCCCGCCCGTTTGGTCGAGCGTGAACGTATAGCTGCTTTGACCCTGTGCGAAGGCAACCGTGTCGTCACCGTCGCCGCCTTCATAAGTGTCGTTGCCGCCATTGCCCGTGAAGACATTATTCGCGCCATTGCCAACAAAGCTATCATTGCCGGAGCCGCCAATCGCATTCTCAATCACGGTTCCAACCGCAATTGTGATATTGTTGATCAAAGGATCTGTGGTGGAGGCCGTATTGGTATTATCGCCGATTGAGGAGAATGACCCCTCGACCAAACTAATCACCTGATTGGCTGAATAACCTGAGAAATCGAGCGTATCTGTGCCGCCTGCATCATAGATCGCTAGAGACGGTGGCCGAATACCTTGATTGAAGAAGGTTCCTTCAAAATCAAGAACGCCCGTTTCTGTTGAGTTGAAACCATAGACGTTATCGCCTGAGCGTGTTTGCGCATTCGCGCCGTAAAAGTTTTGAATGGCGATAATGTCGACAACCTGAGGCGCCAAGACGAGACGGGGGGTCCCTGAATCAGCTTCGCCCTGATCACGATAGCTCATCACTGTGTAGTTCCAGGCGTCCTGATTATAGACATGATAGCTGATGCCAGCATCATCCACGTTCTGGCCATTATAAGGACCGGCATGGCCCAGGCCGATCGCGTGACCGACCTCGTGCAAATACGTTTGATACCGGTAAGAATTCAGAGAATAGTCGGCCGATCCATCAGAATTCGTGTCCCAATTCGCTGATACGGTCACAGTGACCGATGTGATGAACCCATTAGAAGTTGTTGAGCTGGCAAAGGCCTGCGTAGCGTCCTCTTCGCCATTATCTTCATTGAAATCGATATCGGGATCAGCGCCCGCGGCCGCGGCGGTAAAGGTGAGTCCCGAAACCTCGGCCCAAGCGTCCATTGCCATCAGCGCAAGCGTTTTTGCCCCATCGGACAGAGCCGAAATATCATAGGTCAGATCCGTCTTGTTCCACTTTTCCTCATTGTCGAATTGGCTCGTCAAGAAGAAGGCTGATTGCTCGAGGGTGAAATCAGGGCGATTGGTGCCCTCTTCGGCATAGAGCGTATAGTCGCCTGTCGTCGTCGACCAACCGCTCGCGCCGAGATAATAGGTTCCGGACTCGGTCGCTGTGAAGGTGATGAAAGAGTTGCGGTTCTCGCCGCTGGACGTATCGCCATCGATCTCAATATCGTCATTCTCTTGGAGTTTATTCCCCGCCGCATCATACAGGATCAGCAACGGATCCTCATGCGGGTTATCGCCGTCTCGCAGCATGATGAACGTATAGGTTACACCGGCTTCAAGCTCGACCCCGTACCAATCCTCATCGGTCGCTGATCCGCGTGTTCCAGACGCAGACCCGCCAATGGTGATCGTACCGGTTGTTGTCGCATCAGCAGGCAGGTCGCCATCCGCAGGCTCATTGGCCGCATCGAGCATCGCTTTCGCGAATGCGTTCGCTGTCTCCACTAGGCTGCTGGCAAACAAATCCGCGTCGACGTCCCCAAGTTCTGAAATCGAAGCGATCAGCGTGCTAAAGTTAGAGATGTCCAAGCCGGCATCTAGACGCTGCTGAATCTGATCACTCAGATTCATAATCTGCGTTTTCGCGCTCACCCCGTGGTCGTGCCCACAACACGCACAGCCATTGGACTGCGATTCGAAAACATGGCCGTTATCGACCATGGCCGTGAACAGCGCTTGGGCAAAAATTGTTGCCGGATCAGATTCAAAGAGGGCCGCGATGGCCCCCAAATCCGGCGCAGAAGGTGCCGGCTGAAGTGATGGGGCTTGCGTCGAGAATACCGGATTAATCAGCTTCGATCCGCTGAAGGGCACGGACTGCATACTATCGGAAAAGCTTTCAAGCGAAGATGGTTCAAAGCCGTAGAGGCGGGCGGCTGATGTCAAAGATGACGTATCATAAGGCTTAAACATATAAACTTTCCTCGTCGCGCTGGGTGGTAGGTCTAGGATGCCCAGTATTGGCTTTCTAATAACTAAACGGACATGAACCGCGTCCAAAGATGGTGGCCCCGCGCCATTAAAACCCCTAGGAAGGCAATAATCCCGCACTGTTCATGCGCGGGCGTGCCCACTTTAGAGGTTTGCTATTGCTATTATGGGCTGCAACGCAACTCACATTGCCAGAACTATGCGGCGCTTCTTGGGCCAATTTTGCGTCTTTGCGGCTTTTTTGACGGCTTGCATGCCTGACTCTGCGCACTCAACCAACAGAGCTGACGCTATCGGCAGCACCTCTCTTTGCGCCGATAGTTACCTCATCACGCTCGCCCCGGAACGGGCACAAGCCCTGTCCTGGCAAGCGGGTAGCCCCCTTTCGACGGCGAATCCCAAGATGAACGCCCTGCCGCGACTTTGGCCGAGCCGTGAAGTTTTGGCACAGACAAACCTGTCTCTGCTTACCGGGCCCGGTGATGCGACATTTGGGCGCGCCGAGGCTGTCTCATTGCAATGGGGTGAAGATTTCGAAGCGGTCGCTAACAATGCCGAGAAGATCGCCGAGCGCTTCCAAATCGATGTCTCTGACTTGATCCAACAGATCGAACGGCTCGACACGCTCTCCAAACCGACCCATCCCGTGCGTATTCTTTATCTGAGCCGATCTGGGGGCAGCGCCGGCCCCGGAACTTTCGTCGACGCCGCTATCCGGGCGGCAGGCGGGACCAATGTGAATGAGACGATGGGCTGGCACACACCGGCCGTCGAACGCATCTTACAGTTTGAACCCGACCTGATTGTCACCAGTTTCTTCGGCTCAGACTATGCCGGCGTCAGCGACCGCGCTGTTCGGCATAGCGCTCTACGCCGCTACCTAGCCGCGCGCCCAACGCTCGAAATTCCCGGCAAGCTGTGGCCTTGTGCCGGACCCGGCCTGATCGACGCCACCCAGCGGATAAATGCCGCGATTTTGGCCCTGTGACGGACTAAGACAGTGATCCGTCGAATCTCCATTTCTTTTAGTCTCGTCGGCCTCGCACTGGTCTGCCTGATCGCGGCACTCATAGTTGGGCCTGCATCCATCAGTATGTCTGATGCAGTGGCGGGTCTGTTGGGGCAGGCCGATAGCGCCACCACCGCCATCATGCGCGAGGTCCGATTGCCGCGCGCGATTGGTGCGCTCATCGTTGGCGCTGGTCTTGGCGCGTCCGGGGCCGCGCTCCAAGGGTTTACGCGCAATGACCTCGCCGCACCGGGCTTGCTTGGTTTTTCCGCCTGCGCGGCGCTCGGCGCAGTGGCGGCACTTTATTTCGGTTTGAACCGCTTCATCCTACCCGCCGCTATTATTGGCGCTTTAATCGGAGCGGGTGTCATTTCGGTCATGGCCCGACGACAGGTCGGCGCGGCGGGGTTGATCTTGGCCGGTATTGGCATTGGCGCTTTGGCGACGGCGTTGACAGGCTTGTTGATGAACCTCGCGCCCAATCCATGGGCCTTATCGGAACTCGTTTATTGGTTGATGGGCACATTGGAAAATGTCGACATGGCCGGCCTGAGCGTGGCTGTGCCCCTGACCTTGATCGGGCTTGTCGCGCTGATCCTGACCGGACCGGCTTTGCGCGCGCTGGCCTTGGGTGAGGATACGGCGGCCAGCCTGGGCGTCTCACTGACCCGCGTTCAAACCTCCATCGTCATCGGCACAGCCTTATGCATTGGATCAGGTGTCGCTTTGGCCGGCGCGATTGGATTTGTTGGCCTGTTCGTGCCGCATATTATGCGGCGCGTGACGGGCCCTGATCCATCCAAGCTGATTACCAGTTCGGCCTTGGCGGGCGGCGTCTTTCTGCTCGCCACCGACACGATTGCGCGGCTCAGCGCCGGACCCGGCACACCGCTCTATCTGGGCATCGTCACATCGTTGATCGGCGTCCCCTTCTTTCTTTATCTGGCCTTACGGCGGACCGGGTCATGACCGAGGCAGCCATCACAGGACTATCCGTCGACCGCATTGTGAAAGACTATCCGTCCGGCGGCGGCGTGGATGTTGGCGCGATTCAATTTGAAGCGGGCAAGTTGATTGCCCTCATCGGGCCAAACGGCGCGGGGAAATCAACGCTGATCAAGGCACTTGTCGGGGCTTTGGATGCGCAAATTAACGGGCTGAGCTATTCCGGCACGGCGATCACCGATCCGAGACAACGCGCCCGTTTGCTCGCCTATCTTTCACAGACTCGCACCGGTCCGGCGCTGGCCTCTGTGCGCGACGTTGTTGCGCTGGGACGCTTTCCCTTTGGCGGACAAGATCCTGAGGGGCGCGTGGCACGTGTCATTGAACAGCTTGGATTGACCGCTCTGACAGATCGCCGCTTCGGCACTCTATCCGGCGGCGAGCAAGCCCGCGTTCTTCTGGGTCGCGCCTTGGCCGTCGACGCGCCTGTCTTGCTCGTCGACGAGCCGACCGCGTCGCTAGACCCGCATTATGTCCTGCGTATTTTGGAAGCCCTGCGCCAAGAAGCCCAGCGCGGTCGAACGGTGATCGTTTCGCTGCACGATCTGGCTTTGGCGCAACGTTATTGCGACACAGCCATCGTGCTGAGCGGGGGCAAAATCGTCGCACAAGGTTCGTTCGAGACGGCCCTGACGCCTGACATTTTACGCGATGTCTTTCGCATTCGGCAGACCCCAAACGGGTACGAGCCTCAATAACACAAATGTGTGCGACGCGCGCGACATGCCCTGTTAGGACGCCGTAATGAATGCCCTGATTGATCCCGCAAAATTTACGGACCCACGCATCACCGCCAAGGGTGAAACCCGCGCGACCGTGTCGTTTGGGGGCTATGAAACCCTGTGGTTCAACACCGGATCACTGTGCAACATTGAATGCGCCAACTGCTACATTTTGAGTAGCCCAACCGCCGATCACTTCATCTATCTGACACCCGAAGACATGGCCCCGTTTTTGGACGAGCTAACCGACCCGATCGAAATCGGCTTTACAGGCGGAGAGCCTTTTCTGAACCCAGACGCGATCCGTCTGTGCGAAATGGCGTTGGAGCGTGGGCACCGCCTGCTGATACTGACCAATGCGATGCGCCCCATGATGCGCCCGCGGGTCAAAGCAGGCTTACTGGACCTCAACCAACGTTTCCCCGAACAAATGACGCTTCGGGTCAGTCTCGATCATTTTACTGCGGCCGGACATGATACGGAACGGGGCGCCGGGGCTTTCGCCAAGGCGCTGCCGGGGCTCGACTGGTTGTCGGAGCATAGCTTTGCCATGCATATTGCCGGGCGCGCTTTATTCTCAGATTCTGATGCGCAGGCGCGGGACGGCTACCGTGCCCTGATCGCCGCACATGGCTGGCCCATCGACGCGGATGATCCGGCGGCTGTGATGTTGTTTCCAGAAATGGATGAGCGAGTCGATGTGCCGGAGATCACGACCGCTTGCTGGGACATCCTCTCGGTCAACCCGAACGGCATGATGTGCGCCAGTTCTCGCATGGTCGTGCGACGCAAAGGGGAGGCCAAAGCACGCGTCCTCGCCTGCACACTCCTGTGGGACGATGTGCAGTTCGATATGGGCGGAACGCTAGAAGAGGCCGCAGGCGACGTCAGCCTCAACCATCCGCATTGTGCAAAATTCTGCGTCCTCGGCGGGGCCAGCTGCTCGGCTTAGATCGCGCTACTTTTTCTCAAACGGGCTTGGGCCGTTGACCCGGCGCAGAAACGCATCGATCCCAATTAGCATAGCCTGTCGATTGGCCTGATTGGACATGTAATGGTCTTCGTCATCAAACGCCATATAAGTGCCGTCGACATCCGCTTTTTCTAATTGGCGCTTCATCGTTTTGAACTGATCAAATTCAACGGCGGAATCGACTTCTCCGTGAGCCATGAAAACGGGAATAGTAATGCTGTCCGCATGGTCGACCGGATTATTCGCCCGCATGAGGGCTTTATCGGCCATCAACGTTCCAAACGTCCGTTCGGCCCTAGCCTCACCATTCCTATATTTTTTGGCGTCCTGAATAGCTTCGGGAATATCGCTGAGCGCAGCAATCGCAATCGAACATTTATAAAGGTCTGGCGTCTTTGCCGCGCCCATCAGAGCGGCGTACCCCCCATAGGACCAGCCCGCGATACAGGTTTTATCTGGGTCAGCATAACCCTTCTCCAACATCCAACGCATGCCGTCCTCGACATCCTCTTGCATCACAACCCAGCTGTCTCGGCCCGCATCGGCAAAGCTTTTCCCATAGCCTTCTGAGCCCCGGAAATTCATCTGCAAGACGGCGTAACCGCGTGTGGCGAAAAACTGCGCCAGATAGTCAAACCGCTTTGAATCGCGTGAATAGGGTCCGCCGTGCGGTAGAATGATGGTCGGCACATTCTTGAACTGGGGTGTATCGTTGATGGTTGGCGGGAGTGTGACAAACGCCGGAATTTTTGCGCCGTCGCGAGCCGTGTAGCGCACGGCGATAACAAGACCCATCTCATCCGAATCCAAGCCCGGTAAATTATTCAGAATGCGGGTGACCTTGCCGCCGCGTTCAAAGAGGAAAAGATTGCCTGGATCGGTGGGCGAGCTGACTCGCAGTAATATTTTGCTGGCATCCTCAGACTGATCCACGAAGGCGACATCAAACCCATCAAACAGGGCCAGCGCTTCCTCATAAGTGCTGTCATAAGCGTCAAAGAGAATCCGTTCAGTGGACTCCGCGACAAAGCTCGCGCCAACGATCTCATTACCATCCTTGGACAGGATCACATTGCCAACATCATACTCGTCATTCTGGTAAATCGTCTCAGCGAACGTCTTATTGACCAAGTCATAGCGGTGCAGCCCGCGCGTATCTTTTCCTCTATAGGCGGACAAGATGAGGCTTTTGCCGCCCTGTGTTACGGCCACCACAGACATGGAGTCTGGATCAATTCCGGGATAATGCTCCGCCCGTTCCCAATCGCCCGTGACCGGGTCTTGGATGGACATGAAGGCTTCTTCTCCTTCCTTGCGATATCCAACGCCAACCCGAGGAACGCCCTCAGCATCTGTTTTCCAGTCATTAACGCCGCGCAGGCGCTTCTTGACGAGCGTATTCTTGCCGGACTTCACATTGACCTTACGCACGTCGGGCCAAGTCTGATCGTCATTCTTGCCCGCAAATTCCATGAGGATGTGGTTCGGGTCATCCTCAAGCCAATCTAAGACGACATTATTAAACTGCCGGATGACGTCGCCGCCGCCTTCAATCAGAATCCTCGCCTTCATAGACCGCGTATCGATTGTGTGCAGAAAGCCGGAATTCAGCGGAATCCCCCGATATATTTGTGATTGCCAGACGGAAATCATGACGCGGTCATTACTGACCCATTTTACATATTGCGGCTTCACCCCGTCTCCGAAACTGACAATACGGGGCTCCAAAGCTTTGCCCGATGTGGCCGCATCCAGATCGACGACATTGAGAAGATATTGCCCCTGACTGTTTTGTAGAATGGCAATCTCTTTTCCATTCGGAGAGATCGCTGCATCATAAACGGTCGGAAGTTGTCCAAAAAGACTGGGGGACGGCGCTGGCTTCGCGGTAGCGCTCGTCGTTAGGCAAAAGGTCGCGCCTAGAATCGCCCCGACGGCCGAGACCCAAAAAGATTTCATCAAAGACATTGAGGACCTCGGCTAATCGCTTGCGACTTAACGTAGCAATCAGCAAGGGGCTTTGCAATCTTAGAGGTCTTAACCTGGGCTATGCCCGGTCAGTCAGCAAAGTGCTTTGACAGGCGCAAGCCCTGCGCTTGATAGGAGCTGCCATTTGCACCGTAGAGCTCTGTCGGCTGCTCGGCGAGCGCTTCAAAGACCAAATGCGCGACCGGCTGACCATGTGAGAGCAGGAAGGGCACGTCGCGGCCCCGGACTTCAAGCACGGCACGACTACCCAATCCGCCGGCTTCGGCGACACCGAAACCGGGATCAAAAAAGCCTGCATAATGCGCGCGAAACTCACCAATTTCTGTGTCGATCGGCGCCATCTCCGCCGCTTCAGTGACAGGAATTTCGACCGCTTCGCGGCTGGCGAGGATGTAGAATTCTTCCGGCTCTAAGATGAGGCCGCCCCCCTGACCAGATATAGAGGTCAGACGAATGGGCTCCCAATAATCGAGCGCCGAATGTGCGCCGATCCCGCGCAGATCAACCAAACCCGAATGGCGACGCGCCCGATAGCCGACCGTTTCCAAACCCGGTGACAGATCGACGGATACAGTCTGACGGCGCAGTGGTGCGGGCTTGCCGCGTTTAAACCGAATTTGTGAAACCCGGTCCCCCGTTCGGGCCAAAATCGGGAAGGTCCGTGGGGCGATTTCAAGCCAGAGCGGGCCGCTATAGCCTGCGGGTAACGCATCGAACCGATCTGACGCTTCGCCGATGACGCGGGCAAACACATCGAGCCGCCCCGTCGAACTTTTAGGGTTCGCCAGCGCCGACAGCACGTCCGGCAGGTCGAGGCTTTCCTGCAATTCAACCAGATAGATACAGCCCGTTTCCAGCACTGCGCCTGAATCCAAATCAATTTCGTGCAAGCACAGCGCCTTGATCCCGTCAGCCACGCGCGCTTGGGTTCCCGGCAGAAACGAGGCGCGCATCCGGTAGGCGCGGCGTCCCAAGGTCAGGTCCAATGACGCAGGTTGGAGGGTTTGCGGCAGTGCGTCATGCGCAACCTGACCCCCCTCATCGCCGAGACGGATATGGCCAGCGTCGATCAACGCGGCGATCTGCTGAGACGGCAGGATCATGGGGGGAGCCTATGCGCGCAAGCCGACCCCCTCAAGCGGCGGGACCATTGAAAAGGTGGACGAATTATCAAATTTGCTGCGATATTCGCGTCGCGGCCCCCGCAATGGCCGAGAAGAGCCCGGCGGCGCTTACTGCGAAAAGATGGGTTTCAACTCCCTAAAATGGTTGCAAGCCTGTAATCATCGTGGAAGCTTGCAACTGTCTGGTGAGAGGGGATGGGGCGATCCCAACCAGACATGGGAGAGGGGATATTATGGACAAGCCTACAGATCACGGCTCATCCGAAACTGGCACGACTGCGGCCGTTCCGCCCACCATGCCCCCCCTATTCGAACAACGCACCAAAGACATTATTGTCCGGGTTGAACCGGAATATCTGGCCGAGCAAAGCAGCCCGTCTGATAGCCGCTTCATCTGGGCCTATACGGTCGAGATCGACAATCAGTCTGACGATGATCTGCGCGTCACGGGCCGTTACTGGCACATTGCCGATAGTCGCGGCCAAGTTCAGGAAGTGCGCGGCCAAGGCGTCATCGGGGAAAAACCCGTCGTAAAGGCCGGCGAGCAGTTTCGCTATACATCCGGCGCGCCTTTATCCGCGCCATCCGGCATGATGAGCGGGTCTTACCGCGTCGAGTCTGACAATGGCGACGCTTACGATATCGATATTCCCGTGTTCGTGCTGGACAGCCCTTATGAAGGCACGATGTTCAACTAGCCGCATCGGCCAATTGAAATTGAGCTGTCCCATTTGAGCTATCTCTGGGAGCGACTTTTTGGTGCCCCCGACGAGCGATGTCGCGGAGCCTTCTGCCATACAGTGAGGGAGCGGCTGGTCTTCACCTGCCCCCTCCCCTATATCGCGGCTCACCATGTCCACGACCCTTCTTGATACCACGCCAGCGACATCGCTCGTCGGACGCACAGCGGATAGTCGCGTGCGTCTGCCCGGCCTGTCGCGCGAGGAGATCGCCGCGCATCTGACCGAGATGGGTATAGAGCCGAAAAAAGTTCGCATGCGTGCGAACCAGATGTTCAATTGGATCTATCATTGGGGCGTGACCGAGTTCGATCAGATGACGAACATCGCTAAGGGCGTCCGCGCCGAGCTGGAAGAACGCTTCACGCTAGAGCGTCCCGAAATTGTCGAGCGCCTGATTAGTGAAGACGGAACCCGCAAATATCTAATCCGCATGGCGCCAGGCATCGAAGTTGAAAGCGTCTTCATTCCCGACGTCTCGCGTAGCGGCGCGCTTTGTGTCAGCTCTCAAGTCGGCTGCACCCTGACCTGTACCTTCTGCCATACAGGCACGCAGCGTCTGGTCCGCAATCTGACGCCTGCCGAGATCGTGTTGCAGGTTATGATCTGCCGGGATGATCTGGGCGAATGGCCCTCTACCTTTGAACCGCGAAGCCTCGTCAATATCGTCTTTATGGGTATGGGCGAGCCGCTGTATAATACGGATAATGTGATCAAGGCGATCGACACGATCAGCGATGATCAGGGCATTGCGATTGGCCGCCGCCGCATCACCGTCAGCACATCAGGCGTGGTCCCGGACATTAGCCGCGTCGGCGCGGAGAGCAACACCATGCTGGCGATCAGCCTGCATGCGGCGGATGACGAAACCCGCACAAAGATCATGCCGATCAACAAGAAATATCCGCTTGATGTTTTGCTGCAAGCCTGTCGCGATTATCCGGGACTGTCCAATGCGCGCCGGATTACGTTTGAATATGTAATGCTCAAAGGCGTGAACGACACGCCGCAACATGCACGCAATTTGATCACCAAGCTGCAAGGCATTCCCGCCAAGGTCAACTTGATCCCGTTCAATCCTTGGCCTGGCAGCCCCTATGTCTGTTCCGATATGGACACGATTGAAGACTTTGCGACGCGGCTGAAAAAAGCCGGACTCGCCGCCCCCGTGCGTAAAACGCGCGGCGAGGATATTATGGCGGCCTGTGGCCAGTTGAAGAGCGAGAGCGAGAAAAAGCGAGCCAGCGCTATCCGGAAAGAGGCGAAGGCTGAAAGCTGAACCATCCTCTCGCGAAGATGAGAGGAAAAGCGTTTTCGGCAATGGCCATTCTCGCCATGCGCCTCTAAACTCACTGTATGAAAACTCGTGCCGCCGTCGCCTTTGCCCCCAAACAACCGCTCGAAATTGTCGAGCTTGACCTCCAGGGGCCGCAACCCGGCGAAGTGCTCGTTGAAATCATGGCGACGGGCGTTTGCCATACCGATGCTTACACGCTGGACGGGTTTGACAGTGAAGGCCTGTTCCCCAGCGTGCTCGGCCATGAAGGGGCGGGTATTGTACGCGAGATCGGCGCGGGCGTAACCAGCGTCGCGGTCGGCGATCATGTCATTCCGCTCTACACGCCCGAATGCCGCCAATGTAAAAGCTGCCTGTCGGGCAAGACCAATCTCTGCACCGCCATCCGCGCCACGCAGGGCAAAGGCTTGATGCCGGACGGCACGTCGCGCTTCTCCTACAAAGGCCAGACCATCTATCATTATATGGGCTGCTCGACCTTTTCGAACTTCACCGTCCTGCCCGAAATCGCGCTTGCTAAAATTCGTACCGACGCCCCGTTCGACACAAGCTGCTATATTGGCTGTGGCGTCACAACTGGCGTCGGCGCCGTCACGAAAACAGCCAAAGTCCAAGCGGGCGATAGCGTGATTGTCTTCGGCCTCGGCGGGATCGGCCTCAATGTCATTCAGGCCGCGCGCTTGGTCGGGGCCGGACAGATCGTCGGTGTCGATCTCAACGACGACAAGAAAAGCTGGGGCGAGCGCTTCGGCATGACCGACTTCGTCAATCCCAAGACCGTTGACGGCAATCTGGTCGAACACCTCGTCGCGCTAACGGATGGCGGCGCAGATTTCACCTTTGACGCGACGGGTAATACTGACGTGATGCGCGACGCGCTGGAAGCCTGCCATCGCGGTTGGGGCGTGTCCGTCGTGATCGGCGTGGCCGAAGCGGGTAAGGAAATCAGCACGCGACCCTTCCAACTGGTTACGGGCCGGGTCTGGAAAGGCACCGCATTTGGCGGCGCGAAAGGCCGCACCGATGTGCCGCAAATCGTCGATTGGTATATGAGCGGCAAGATCGAAATTGACCCGATGATCACCCACCGCCTTAAACTCGACGACATCAATAAAGCCTTCGATTTGATGCACGCCGGCGAAAGCATCCGCAGCGTTATCGTTTACTAAAGGAGAGAGACTATGTTCACTCACATTATGGTTGGGGCGAATGACCCCGCGCGATCAATTGCTTTTTATGATGCGGCGTTAGGGGCGCTGGGCATTACCGGGCGCAATATGGGCGACCGCGCTTTTTATAGTTCGCCCGATGGCGGCGCTTTTGGCGTTGGCCATCCAGCCAATGGTGAACCCGCCACCTATGCCAATGGCGGGACCATTGGCTTTAAGGCCGAGACACCGGAACAGGTCGATGCGTTTCACAAGGCTGGCTGTGCCAATGGCGGAGCCTGTGAAGGCGAGCCCGGCCCCCGCTCCGGCGCGCCCGGTAATCCTTACGGCGCTTACTTGCGCGATCCGGACGGTAATAAAATCTGCGCTTTCGTCTCTAGCAGCTAAACCTTGCAGACGATTTCTACCAACCACGCCCATGGCGGCACCCAAGGCGTTTATCGCCATGACAGTGCCGCCACGGGAACGCCGATGACATTTTCCGCCTTTGCACCAGATGGCGACGGCCCGTTCCCGGTGCTTTGGTATCTATCGGGTCTGACCTGCACCCATGCCAACGTCACAGAAAAGGGCGAATATCGCGCCGCCTGCGCCGAACAGGGGATCATCTTTATTGCGCCCGACACGTCGCCGCGCGGGGACGATGTGCCGGATGATGACGCCTATGATTTTGGTCAGGGGGCGGGCTTTTATGTCGATGCGACGGAAGCGCCCTTCGCCCAACATTATCAGATGCGCAGCTATATAGAGACCGAGTTGCCAGCGTTGATCGCAGCGCAATTTCCCATCGACATGTCGCGGCAAGGTATCATCGGTCATTCCATGGGTGGTCACGGCGCGTTGACCATCGGGCTGCGCAACCCGGATCGGTTCAAATCGATCTCAGCCTTTGCGCCGATCTGTCATCCAATCGATTGCCCGTGGGGCGAGAAAGCGTTGGGCGGCTATCTCGGCAAGGACCGGAACGCATGGCGAGACTATGACGCGGTGGCCTTGATCCAAGATGGCGCGCGAGTTGACGCGCTGCGGGTCGATCAGGGCGAGGCGGATCAGTTTTTGGACGAACAGTTAAAGCCGGATGCCTTACGCGCCGCTTGCGCGGAGGCTGGAATTGATCTGAGCTTGGGTCTGCACCCCAGCTACGACCATAGCTATTATTTCATCTCGAGCTTTATGGCTGATCATGTGTGTTGGCACGCGGAACGGCTGAAGTCATAGCGCGCTTAGTGGGTCGCGCTGGCCCGCCGCACACTTTCAATGATGGTTTCATGTTCCATCCGTTCGATCTCAGTCGGGAGCGTGCGCGGATAACCCTTGGCCGCGAGACTCAGTGAAAGGGTCAGCCCGTGCAGATAAAACCACCACTCAATCTGGGTGCGATCAAGATCATAAGCCCCGTAGCGCATGCCCGGAATGCCGTTGCGGTTGAACGGCTCCGCGCGAAGACCCGTCTTATCTGACGCCATCCGGCTGAGTTCCGACAGGTCTCGACTCGCGCTCAGATGCGCCGTCATTTCATAGCGCTCGAGCGACAACACCCACCGCGTTGTCACGCGGCTATTTGGAAAGAGCGGGTTGGGCGGAGAGGTGTAAGCCTCGACCGTGGCGTGATCAGGTAAATCAAGACAGAACCAGGCGAATTCGACGGTGTACATGCCAGCTCTATATCATAGATTCTAACGCTGTGGAGCTAGGCTGGCTCTTCGGTATTGAGCAGGCCTTTTGATCGGGCTTTCAGAGCGTCGGGGTCATCAATGACCGCTAACAAGCTGAGCATACGCGTCTGTGTTTCGGCTTCTGTCGCGCCGTCCGGCTCCGTCGCCTCAATCTGCAAAAGAAGCGCGCGCGCCCGTGGCAGGAGCGCTGGGTCATCCATCACGATCAGCGAAAATGCGTAATTGCCCATGACCACTATGTCGTCGGGCCGGGCCAGAATGGCGGCGTCATAATGCGCCAGACCTTCACTAAGCGAGGCGCCAAATTTGCCGTCGCCCGCCCCCCGGACAATGCCGAGATGCCAAGCGCCATAAAGTGCGTCCGCACGCGGGTCACCCGGCGCCGCTGCCTCAAACTCTTCAATCGCCATGCGCGTTTTCCCGACCAACCCCTTCATGACAATCGCGAACGGCGAACTGCTGCGCGTGCGAAAACCCGTATGCAGGGCGCGCATAAATTTAGCGTCGATATTGTCGGGATCACGGTCGAGTGCATCGTCCGCCAGTTTGATGGCGTCCTTGGCGTGGTCCTTAGCGTCATCGACCCGCATCAGCATGATCTCGGCGGCCATCACTTCGGCGGCAATATTGAGCCCGGCGACCGTATCCTCAGCCAGAGCTGATGCGCGCGCCTGCTCATACTGGCCATCATATAAGAGCGCCCGCGCCACGTCAGACGCGTGTGCGGGCCATGCGAGTAGTAGGAGTATGAGGGCGAAGAGGGCTTTCATCCCCACCGCCTTAGCACAAAACCATGAATGGCGTGTGAGAGTGCAGCTGTGATCGACTAGCTCAGCCGTGCCTCAATCATGTCGGCGGTTTCTTCCGGGCCATAGATCGCCACAAACGAACCAAAACGCGGGCCTTGGCTTTGACCCATCGTGACTTCGTAAATGCCTTTGAACCAGTCGCGCAGATTGTCGAAATCATGATCTTTGCCAACCGAGAAGGTGATCGTTTGCAAGGCTTCACCGTCCTTCGCTTCCGTTTCTGGAACCGCGCGTAACCGTCCGGCTAGGTCGGCGAGCGCGGCACGCTCCTGATCCGTCGGGTCGCGATAGTCTTTCGTCGGGGCGACGAAATCACGGTAGTAGCGCACGGCATAATCGCAGAGACGGTCCAGTTCTGGATTATCCTCTGGCGTTGCATCCGGCGCATAGCGCGTGATGAACCCCCACAGAATATCCTTGGACGACGCATTAGCCGCGCTCACCAGATTGAGCAGCAACTGATAGGTCAGCGGCGGAATATAGCTCGGCGGCTTGCCGGAATGAATGTGCCAGACCGGATTGTTAAGCTGGGCCTTTTCATCCTGTCCCGCATAGGCGGCGAGATGCTGGTAATATTCGTCGACCATCTTCGGGATGACATCGAAATAGAGCTTCTTCGCAACCCGCGGACGGATGAATTGGAACAGTGAAAGCGACTCTGCCGGCGCGTAGGTGAGCCAGTCTTCGACCGAAATACCATTGCCCTTAGTCTTGGAAATCTTCTCGCCTTTTTCGTCGAGAAACAATTCATAGACATATTGGACGGGCGCTTCGCCGCCGAGAATCCGGCAGATTTTGGAATAGATCGGCGCATTGTCCTGATGGTCTTTGCCGAACATTTCGAAATCCACGCCCAGCGCGGCCCAACGCATGCCGAAATCAGGCTTCCACTGCAGCTTAGCATTCCCACCCGTGACCGGAATCGTAACCTCAGTCCCGTCTTCATCATCAAAGGTAATCGTTCCTGCTTTCGCATCCACGGATTTCATCGGCACATAGAGTACCCGGCCCGTGGTCGGGCTGATCGGTAGGAATGGTGAATAGGTCGCGCGGCGTTCTTCGCCCAGCGTTGGCAGCATCACAGCCTGAATGTCATCGAACTTTTCCAGCGCGCGCAGCAGATAGGCATCATAGGCGCCGCTTTTGTAAAGCGCGGTCGCGCTGCGGAAATCATAGTCAAAGCCAAACCCGTCCAAAAACGCCTTCAGCCTTGAATTCATATGCGCGCCATAGGACTCGTGCGTTCCGAACGGGTCCGGCACGTCGGTCAGCGGCTTCTGCATGTGGTCTTCAAGCATGGTCGCGTCTGGCACGGTCGACGGGATTTTGCGCATCCCGTCCATATCGTCTGACACGCAAAGAATGGTCGTCGGGATCTGTCCACCTGTGATGGTTTTGAACGCATGACGCACCATGCTGGTCCGCACCACTTCGCCAAAGGTGCCAATATGCGGCAGACCTGACGGGCCGTAGCCCGTTTCAAACACGACCGGGCCGTCACGCTTAATCCCGCGCTTCCCTTCAATGAACAGCCGTTTGAGGATGTTACGCGCTTCCTCGAACGGCCAAGCCTTGGCTTTGGCATGTTCGGGATCAAGATCTTTAAGGTCGATATTTTTCGGGTCGATCATGGCCGGGCAGATAGGGGCTGCGACAGCGAAAGTATAGCGGCGGGTTCGGTTCGTGTGTCTCTCAACTCATCAAATCAGATGTGCGCGTTCTAAAGCCAGCAAACGTGCCTTCCGGTCAATGCCGCCCGCATAACCGCCGAGCCCACCATCAGAGGCGATGACCCGGTGGCAGGGAATGACGATAGCAAGGCCATTTGCCCCATTAGCCGAGGCGACGGCGCGGACCGCTTTGTCATTACCAATGGCCACGGCGAGGTCAGCATAACTCCAGGTTTCGCCGTATGGGATAGTGCGCAACTGATCCCAGACGCCGCTTTGAAACTCTGTCCCAGCGGTTTCGATCACGACTGAGAAGTTCCGACGGACGCCTGCGAAATACTCCTCCATTTCGCGGCGGATCGTCTGCGTCACGGCCGTCTGTCCGGGCACAATGGCGCGACCATGAATGCGGCGCAGCCGCTCAAACTGACGCGGGAGTTTCACGCGGTCGACAAATTCAATCAAATAAAGCGCGCGCTCATCGGCCACGACAATCATGCGCCCGCCGCCATTTTCAACGGGCATATCGAGCCAATCGACAAAGAGCGGATCAGCCGTTCCTTTTGCGGGAGCTTGACCAAATGTCTTGGCATAGGCGCTGCGGAAACCTGACGGGCTGTCAAACCCAGCCTCCAACTGCGCCTCAATCACACTCGCGCCGTCGGCCATTGCTTTGGCCGCAAGCCCTAAGCGCCGGAGCCGCGCATAATCGGCCACACTCATGCCGAGCCGGTCCTTAAACCGCCGCCTTGCCGTGGAGGGATCAATGCCGGCTGCGCGCAATGCGGTTTCATCGACGCGCCCATCCTCACTGTCTTCGACTAATGCGATGACGGCGCGCACCAGCGCATGATCTTCGCCTGCCGGATGGCAGCGTTTGCAAGCCCGATAGCCCGCGCGGAGAGCCGCCTCCGCGCCATCGAAAAACTCGCAATTTTCGAACTTTGGCGCGCGGGCTGGGCAGCCCGTCCGGCAGAAAACGCCTGTTGTGCGCACGCCGATAATCGCACCCGGAACATCTGTTCGCGATAGGAAGGCCTGATAGATTTCTGGCTCGGACAGCATCAACATAAGGTTCTCTAACATGCCACCGGGCTGCGGACCGCCGAAAATCGGGCATTGCCAAAATTGGTTGTTAGAAAAGGTGCAAAACGATAGGCCGCGCGGATGACAATACACCTGCATAAACACGACCTCCCCAACGGCATTGATTTTGGACGCGCTGTCGCCATTGATACAGAGACCCAAGGGCTCTCGCTCGTGCGGGACAAGCTTTGCCTTGTGCAGCTTTCTGCTGGCGATGGCGACGCCCACATTGTGCAGATGGACCGCGATAAATATGACGCGCCGAACCTGAAGGCACTGATGCTAAATGAGGACGTCACCAAGCTGTTCCATTTTGCCCGCTTCGATGTGGCGATCATGCAGCGCGACCTCGGTGTCGATACAATGGGTATTTTCTGCACGAAAATCGCCTCGGGCCTGGTGCGGACCTATACAGATCGTCACGGCCTCAAGGATCTCACCCGCGAACTGCTCGGCGTGGATCTCTCCAAACAGCAGCAAAGCTCTGATTGGGCCGCCGATGAGCTAACCCAAGCGCAGATGAATTATGCCGCGTCCGACGTGCTCTATTTGCACCAGCTTCGCACGATCCTCACGGCCCGCTTGGTTCGTGAAGACCGACTCGAGGTGGCACAAAGCTGCTTTGATTTCCTCAACACACGCTGCCGTCTGGATCGGATGGGTTGGGACGAAGTCGATATTTTCTCCCACCGTCTACGCCGCGCCGACTAACGACCCTACGCGATGCCCGCCTGAAAGGCGTGCGTCTCCTCATCGCTACACAGCAATAGGCGCATCGGCCCGCTGCACCCGCCTGTCTTTCCCTTCAGCGCGGTGCGGCGACAGCGGGCGCGACGTTCCAGCTCATCCAGATAAAGATGACCATATTGGTCGATCAACGGATCACCCGGATAGACTTTCGTGACATGGCCGCAGCCACCGCAAATCATCTCGATCCGCTCTGGCGGACTGAGGTCTGACATTTGTAGCGTTGACTTCCAGCTCACCAGAAATCCTCCGCTTGCGGGACTCGGGTAAAGGCGATCTTGCCGCCCGCATTGCCGCCCGGCGGCGGCGACCACGGCCCGACCGTGATCAGGGATCGATTGGCGGCGGCGTTCAACTGATCGATCGTACGGGTGACGTGCTCCCATCGCTGACGCTCCGGATCCTCCGTCGCCCAGAGATCAAGCTGACGGCCGCCAATCGGCACCAGCCCTGAAAAACTAATCATGACATGGGCGATATTGACGAAGGGCAACTGCTCCAACTTGGCCGCGAGCGGTTGCCAGATCCGGTCCAGCGCCTTCAGACAAGTGCGGTCGTCATTGGCGCTATGCAGCTCCGTGGCATCCGCCCAGCGTCGCGGCTCTTCCCCCGGACGGGCGCGGATCTTGAGGCTGACATAGAGCGTGTTGGCGTAGAAATTCTCGCGCCGCAGCCGCCGCGCAGCTTTGGTCAGCAACATGCGCGCGCAGCCATAGGGTTCGCTTAAGCCTCGCCATTTGGCAGGCAAAACCCGGCCATGCCCAATCATGCCGCGCTTGGATTTCTGCGTAATGACCTCATGGCCCTGCATCGCGTACCAGAACCGTTCCCCGGCGACGCTACCCCAGATTTTACGCAGCTGCTTCGGCCCGGTCGCCAGCAAGCCCGCCATGTCGGTGATGCCGTTTTGTTCAAGCCGCGCCGTCATGCCTTTGCCGATCCCCGGAACCCCGCCGAGCGGAATGTGGAGCAGGGCGTCCGGCAGATCTTCGGGCCGCCAGACGGTCGCCCCGTTCGGCTTATCTTCCTTACAGGCGATTTTGGCGAGGTGTCCGTTCGGCGCAAAACCGATTGAGGCGGTGACATAAGGCCCGATCCCCTCGGCCAAGGCCCGCTTAATCCGCACGGCGGTGCCGAGCGGGTCGTCAATGTTTTGCGGCCTCAGCTCACACGACAACTCATCAATCGACATGACCTTGGCAATCGGCAGCACCGTTTTGATCGACGCCTGCGCGCCGTGATGCACTTCGCGGTAAAAGGCCGGGTCTTGCGGGACGAACGCCATATCAGGGCAGATTTTCAGTGCATCCCGACGGCTGACCACACTGCGTAGCCCCGCCTTCTTCGCTTCCCGCGACGCGGCAATCACCCCGCCACTGCCCATCCCGTCATTACCGGTTGTTGGCGTGATCCCAACAGGCCGGCCGCGCAGCTCCGGACGGCGCTGCTGTTCGCAGCTCGCAAAGAAGCTGTCGAAGTCGAGATAGAGATGTTCAATCGTATCGGGCTTGCGCACAGCAATAGAGTCCGTCTTTAGGGTCGGTCAGCCGCCCACGCGCCGGGCCCAATCCGGGTTGCGCAGACAAGTCAGTCCAGCGAGACCGGATTAGAACATAAAGTGAACAGAAAAGAAAAGGACTCTTTTCCTATTTATGTGCCCGTCCTTGTGGACGGGACTCGCAGGCCCGCCCCTTACAAACCCCTCATCCGCGCACACCAACACTACCCAAAGTGATCACAGGTCTTTATAGGCACGCGCGAGATGGCTGATCTGTCCTTACAACCTGCTTTGCCAATACGGTCCCATGCTGCGAGCGACGCGCTGGGCCTATGGGAGCCAAAGCGCACCCTGACTTTGGAAGCGGCGCGCAAGCACACGCAGCGGATCGCGCTGCTGCGTAAGACGCTGATCGGCATTTCTGTCGCCCTGATTGCGCTGCTGGTGTTTTACTTTGCGACCCAGAGCAGCGAAGTGGTGATCGCAGATGATCCAGACACATCCGTGCGCATGATCAATCCGCGCTATAGTGGCCGAACCTCAGACGGGCTGCCCTTCTACCTCACATCCGATACGGCGACGCGCCAGCTTGAAGACCGCAATGAGGTCGCACTGATCAAACCCGTTCTGGAATTCATCCGCGCGGACGGGGCGGCTAGTTCCTTCGTTGAGGCGGATGGCGGCAGCTATGACGACATCAACAAAATCCTCGATCTGAGAACCGATACGAGCTTGGCCGACGATATCCGGCAGAATGTTATTCTGGAAACGGATGATGGCTATCGTTGCGTCACGACCCATGCCCGCATCTTTGCGCGTGACAAACGCATTACCGGGGAAGAACCGATCCGTTGCGCGGGCAATTTCGGGACGGTCAATGGGACCACCTACGAAATCTTGGATAATTACCGCACCTACGTCTTTAAGGACGGCATGGACGGGATCATTAATCGCGACAGCGACAATCCCGCCGGATTGCGCGGATCACTAGAGACGGATGCGACCCAAGCGCGGCCGATTTTCGGCTTTGACGGCGACGGCCCGATCAATGTGAAGGCGCAGCAGGCGACCTATTATGGCGGCACCACGGATCTGGTTGGCGATGTCGTCGTGGTTCAAGACGGATCAACTATCTATTCCGACGAAATGAAAATTCTGCGCGACAGAGCCGTGAATGCGTCCCCTGGATCGCTTCGCCTCGGCGCGGTCCGCGAAATTATCGGCACGGGTAGCTTCCGCTATGTGTCCGAAGAGAATGATGTGCGCGGCGATCGCGGCGTTTATGAGCGGGATCAATCCCGCGTCACCGTCACAGGTGACGTCACGGTCGTGCAACCCGGCGGCAACACGGTCTCGACCGACCGCCTCGTCTATGACACAGTGACTGAGACAATCCGTTTTTCCGGCCAGTGCCAAGGCCGGGCCTGCGACAATAACGGGCGCGTCACGATAACTCTCGAAGGTCAGGACTGACTATGAAATCCGTCTTTTACTTTATAGCGGGCCTTTTCGCCGCATTGGCATTTGCCAGCTCAGCTTTGGCGCAGTTTGCGGGCTCCTCCGGCGGCAATATCGAACTTTACGCTGATGACGCTGTGTCGTCCAAAGGCGTCACGACGCTGACCGGACAAGTCGATGCCCGCCAAGGCGAGGTCCGAATTCTAGCGGATCAGATGGTGATTTACAGTAAGGCCGCCGACAATGCGGGGCCGACCGTCGGCACGGTCGCGGGCGATATTGAACGGATCGTCGCCACCGGGAATTTTTATTACATCACGCCCGAGCAGGAAGTGCGCGGCAATATGGGCGTCTATATGGCCTCAAGCGACACGTTTGAAGTCACAGGCGATGTTGTTTTGGTGCAAGATGACAGCATCGTTCGAGGCAAGCGGCTAATCTATGAGCTTAGTTCACAAAAAGCGCGCGTCGTTTCCGACTGTAAGGGTCGTCAATGTGGGCGTCAGGGCCGGGTCGCGATCCTGATCAAGAACACGCCGGATGCAAATGCTGCTGCGAGCAATAGCTAGGCATGGCTGAGACGCTTGATAGCCAAACGGTGGACGATCCTATTGCGGGCGAAGAGCAGCCTGCCGGTGGATCTGGCAACGCGCCCGAAATCATTACGCCGCCGGCCACAGGACTGGCCGCGAATAATATCGGCAAAGCTTATCGCGGGCGGGTTGTCGTCAAAGACATTACCCTGACGGTTCAACGCGGCGAAGTCGTCGCGCTGATGGGACCGAACGGCGCGGGTAAAACGACCAGTTTCTACATGATTATGGGCCTTATCGAAGCGGATCGCGGGTCAATCACGCTGGACGGTCAGGATATTACGGGTCTGCCCATGTATCAGCGCGCACGCCTCGGCGTCGGCTATTTGCCGCAAGAACAAAGTATCTTCCGCGGGCTGTCGGTCGAGGAAAATATCAAGGCAGTGGTTCAGCTCACAGAAAAAGATCGCAGTAAGTGGGACGATAATGTCGACGCGCTGCTCGATGAACTCAACATCGGTCACATCCGAAAATCGCCCGCTTTGGCGCTGTCAGGCGGGGAACGCCGCCGCGTCGAGATCGCGCGCGCGCTCGCCAGCCGTCCGTCTTTCATCCTGCTCGATGAACCCTTTACCGGGATCGACCCGATCGCCATTGCCGATATTTCCGAGCTGGTGCTCTATCTGAAACAGCGCGGCATTGGCATCCTGATCACCGATCACCGCGTCCGCGAAACGCTCGACATTGTCGACCGCGCCTCAATCCTGTTCCAGGGCGAGGCCTTATTTGAAGGCACGCCCGAAGAAATCCGCGCCAACAAAGATGTGCGCCGCGTTTATCTGGGTGAGAAATACGCGTAGAGCCGGATTTATCCGGAGCGCAGCGGGTACTTAAGCTTCCAACCCATCACCGAACGGTAAACTGCGCACTTAGCCGCCCGTTTGCATCTACGCTCACCACGGCGCGGTCCATCTTCACGGCATAGTCGCTCAGTAAATCGTCGAACACACCGTAGAGGCTGGCCGTCTGCGCATCATCGATCCAGACCGCAAACGACCCGTCATCGCCGGGCTGCACCCGTGTCAGCTTGACCCCGTGGGTGCCCGACACATTGATCAGAACGGAGCGGTCAAACGGCGCGCGAACTCCGGTCCCCGCCGCCCCTAAAGTCGGCGCGATACGCGAGACGATGGCCAGTTCCGACTTAGCCCGATCCAGATCCGTTTGAGCGCTGGCCCGGACCGATTGCACCGGTAAGATTAAGGCAAAGACGAGCAGGAAAACCATCAAGATAAGGCCGAGGCCCATCAGCAAGAATCGCTCACGGGGTTCGCGTCCGTCCCACCAACCGGTCAGCGCGGTGATCATTGGGCCCCTCCCAAGCTAATCGCCGCATCCCCGATGAAGCGTCCGCCTTGTTCGCGCACGCCGCCGGTTGTGAAGACGGCGCCGGATGCGGCAACCGTCTGTTCGAGCGCGCTCGGCGCGCCAAACCCCGGATAGACCAGCCGCAAGCGTAAACTGTTCTCGCGCGCCTCAAAGGATAGCTGCTCGACCACAATATCCGGATGATTGGACAGGGCGGCAAACAGCGTGTTGGACAACGCTAAAAACGCCGCCGGGTCCGTGTCCGTGGGTCCGACGCTACGCGCGATCCGCGCGAGATTTTCCGGGGCGGGTTGTCCCGTCGCTTGAGTGTAAAGCGTGCGTGCCTGATTTCTCAGCGTGTCCGCCTGAGCGGCTGTGGCGCGCGCCTCCGCGAAGGAAAGGCCAAATCCCAAGAGCCCGCAGACCAGCGCGACAGCGGCCACGCGCGCCCAAGGCCCCGCCTGAATTTGGGTCCGGCGACGGTAGGTCCCACTGCGCAGATCAAGCGCATCCCCACTGTCGAGCCGGTTAAATATGGCGCGCGCAAGCGTATCGTCATCTAGAACAGTGACAGGCGCATCCGCCCAATCGGCATCTACGGTCATACCTTGCGGCCCGGGTGTCACGACGCGGCCCAGCACTCTCACATCGTCGCCCGCAAGATCGCTCAGCGCATCGAAATCTGCCAGAAGCGTATGCGGATTAAACCGTCCCAACACGGCATCCATCGTATCTGTGCTTACCATCAAGGTCGGCGCGGGATCGCCCGATCCAACCACGATGTGCAGAGCTGTCAGATCGGTCGCGATCCGGTCTTCATGGGCAAAGCGCGCAATATTGAGTCGCTCAGCGCCTTTGATATTGTCCGGTAGATCGGTGAGAAAGGATCGCACACGCTGGCCCGGCAGGACCATCGCATATGGGCTGGATAGCAATGGCGCGAGTGCATCAATATCGCCGCGCGACGTCTCGATTGAGCCGCGCGAGCGCCGCGCCAGCAAAGCCTCATGGCCGTCACTCTCTGGCAGGATCAGGACACTGTCGATCACTGTTCCGTCTCCTCCGCAATTAAACGTGCCCAGGCCAATGACGGAAATTCGCCGCTGCCCCACGCCCGGTATGTGAGTTTCGGACGCCTACTGTCTAGCCCTTCATAGGCCAGAAGCTGCGCACGCTGCACCGGTCCAAACCGGATAATCGCTTCAACCACAATCCGCTGCGGACCAAAGACAATACCGTCAAATTGCGCCGCCGAATTGTCGAAATCCTGCAAGACCGGCGATGCCAGCAAAGTCTCGGATGAGCCGTAACCGCCCGAGGGTCGTTGCTCAATAAGCTCAAGCGCGACCCGCTCTGCGTCGAGCCCACCGCCAAGAATCGCAGCGAGGACGGGTGCATGACCCGAGTTGGCGGTCTCGATGTTGAATTGTGTGGGAGCGCCGGTCTCACCGATGCAAAGATGCGGCAAGAGACGCTGAAATAGCGCCTCATCCATACCGTCAACGGCCCGTAACTCGCTGACAGACACCATCGGGACATTGGCGGTGCGGTGCGGTTGAGCTCTCGACATATAAATACCGTCTTCCGCGCCACCGGGCAAAGCTTGCGAATCTGCATCAACCCAATCGACACTCGCCGCGGCTATTCTCCCCGCCGTTCCCGGATCAATGCCGAGCGCGCCCATCAGCGCTTCGAACCGCAGTCGCGCCGTGTCCGACCCCAGCCCGGATGTATCCGATAAGGCGCTGAGCCGGAAACAATGGGTGCCGTCGCTGACAACTAGGGTCATCGATCCATTTTCGAAGGGCAGGATAATGGGTTCTGGCTCAGCGAGACGGGCGTTGAGCGTCGCAGGTTCCTCACCCGCGACGCTTTCAATCTGTGAGGCGGTAAACTCTCGCGCTCCTTGAGCATAGAGGTCCACTTGCGCCTGAGCGTCCAATGTCCCGCTCCGAGTCACAGAGGTTCGCAGCGTTGTCAGCAAAGCCAATGCAACCGCACTCATCAAACTGAGCACAAGCAGTGTACTCAGTAGAACGGTGCCGTCCTCGCGCATATTGAGGGGTCTACGCATCGGGCGATCCGAAGACATGGCGCGTCGTCGTCCCGTCCGCGTGGATGAGTGTGATCGATACCGCCTTCACACCCAATGTTTGGTCTGCCGTATAATCTCGCCGTACCTGTTCGAGTAGGCTGGCAATGTTATTGATCGGTTGGCTAATCGCTTCCACCAGAATCGATTCAACACCGTCCAGAACAACTCTGTCGATAGGCGGTTCGACAAAAGCTGGGTTTTCGTGCGGTAAGAAGGCCCGGATGAGCTGACCACTCTCGACCCGCCACGACACGCGCAACAAATCACCGCGCGCAAAGACGCCATCAGGATTCGGGCGACCCCGGCGCGTGAGCGTAAACCCATCCGTCTGAGCCGCCTCGCGGGTTCGGTCGATAAACCCGCCCAACCCGTCGCGATTCTTGCGGTATATCATCTCCGCGAAATCTTCGGCCATGAGCCGGCGTGCCGCGGCCAGTTGCTCAATCTCCTCCAATCGCGTTTCCGCCGCTTCGCGCGCATCCAATGTGGTCGACAAGGCGATCAGAGCGCCGACGCTAATTAGGGAGAAGATGAACATTGAGACGAGGACTTCAACCAAGGTGAAGCCGGCGTCGCAATCAGCGTTTGTCTTTACTCCGATCATTCTGACGTCTCGCCATTATCTTGATCAGGGGTGGAAACGATTACGGACTGAACATAGCGAAAGGCCCGACGCTCGGACACAATGCGGTCCTGGTCACGCTCGGTCACGCGAACCGCGATTTCGTAAAACCCTGTCTGGTCCGTCGCGGAGGTTTCCACGACCACATCAAATGCCATGCCGCCGGAATCGACCTGGCTGCGCTCGGTTCCAAGATCTAATGGCGCGATCCGGGTCAGCACGACTGCATTGTCGGCGACGAACCCCGCATGCGTGCGAAGTTGCAACGTGGCCGTACCCGACACGGCCAAGGTCGCCGCGCGGTTAAGCCCGACAATAGCGAGGCTGAAAATGGCGAGGCTGACCAGCACCTCGACCAGCGTGAATCCGTCTTGTTTGCGAGTCTGCCGGATCATCGGTCGACCGTGCGAACGATTTGACCGCGCGCATCGGCGCTCAATTCATAGCGCGCATCACGCGCACTGAGCGTGAATGTGAAATCCGGCACTGCGCCATAGGGCTCGAACAATAAAATTGGCTCTGATGTTTCAGGGATGTCTAGGCGCTGACCATCGCGCTCTAGGCTCAGTCGGGCATCGTCGGGCCAAGACAGGTCCGCGCTGCGCACCCACTGCGTCCCGTCATGCCGGAACAGGCTCAGCGTCTCAGCATCAAGACCAAGGGCGCGCATTTCACCCGTCACCGCGCCGTCACCTAGAAACCGCGTTAGCTGCGCCGCCATGGCTTCCGTGGTGCGGTCAGTCTGAGAGCGCGGTTGCGGCAGATTCAGCACGACCGCGCCGACCATGAGCGATAGGATCGCGAGGACCGCCAGCAATTCGACGAGGCTGAAGCCGTCATCGCGATAGGTTTTACTGCCAGTTGCCAATGTCAGCATCGGCGCCCTCGCCGCCTTCCTGTCCATCCGCGCCATAGCTCAGAATATCGAAGGCTCCGAATTCACCGGGGTTACGATAGACATAAGCATTGCCCCACGGGTCATCGCGCAACCGTTGCACATAGCCTTCTGCTGGATATTTCGCCGCGTTCAAACCAGCGGGCGCTTCAACGAGCGCTTGCAGCCCTTCCTGTTCCGTCGGGAAACGGAAATGATCTAATCGGAAGAACTCCATCGCCGTTTCATATGAAGCGATATCGGCACGCGCCTTGGTAATTGATGCATCGCCCAGTCGCGGCAGCACCGCCAACACGACGCCTGTCGCCAGCAAACCGATGATGGCCATCGTGACCAACACTTCAGTTAGAGTAAATCCATCTTCTGCCGATCTATTTCGGGGCTGCCGGTTTCTTGAATGTTCGGTCGGTTGTTTCACGTGAAACACTCCTAAAGGTTAGACTTTAAAAACTCAGCGTATTGAGCTGCAGGATGGGCAAGAAAATAGCAGCCGCGATCAGCAAGACGATCCCGCCCAAAAGGATGATGATGAGCGGTTCTAACAGCGCCAGAAAAATCTGCGTCGCCGCTTCAAACTCGCCCTCCAGATAGTCAGCGGATTTAGCGAACATTTGTCCCGTCTTTCCAGATGCCTCACCGCCCAATACCATTTGCACGACGAGCGGCGGGAAAACCTGCGTTTGTTTAAGCGCCGCACTCACGGCGGTGCCTTCGCGCACGCGCAATACGGCGTCGCCGACGGCCTCAAACATGACCCGGTTGCGGAGCGTGTGGCGTGCCGTTTCCATCGCAGCGAGCGCCGGCGTTCCAGCTGAGATCAACCCGGCAATCGTGCGTGAAAACCGCGCTGCTTCGAGGTTACGGATAATTCGCCCAATCACGGGCAAACGCAACTTGAACGCGTCCCAAATCTTGCGACCCGACGGACGGCGTTTCCACAGCGAGAAGAGGAGGTAAGCCCCACCAATCCCGATCAGCAGCGCCCACCAATTCGCCTTCAGGAAATCGGACGCCGCAATCGTGCCGCGTGTCAAAGGCGGTAGGGTTTCGCCGAGCACGACAAATTGCTCCGCCACTTTCGGCACAACCAGCGTCAGCAAGATAATGGTCACAATCAAGGCGACAGCCATGAGCAGTAATGGATAGATGGTCGCGCCCAATATTTTGCGGCGTATAGCATCGGCGGCTTCCATATCGTCGGCGCGGCGCTCTAGCACGGGGCCCAATTGCCCCGCCGTTTCCCCCGCCGCGACCATGGCGGTAAATAGCGGATCGAACACATTAGGATGACGCGACAGCGCTTCGCTGAGCCTTGCGCCTTCCATCACTTGCCCGCGCGCGTCGAGCAGAACTCCGCGCAGACGGGAGCGTTCAAATTGCAGCGCCGTGATGCGCAGCGCTTCCTCAACTGGGGTCGCCGCAGAAATGAGAATGGCGAGCTGGCGGGCGGCGCGGGTGATATGAGCGCGCTTGATGCGCGATCGTCCCGCCTCTGCCGTTTCATCCGACCGAGCACGTTTGCGGGACGGTTTAACCTCAACCGGAGTTAGCCGCCGCGCACGCAATTGATCCCGCGCCGCCCGCGCCGACCCGGCCATGAGCGTGCCTTTGCGCCGTGTCCCCGAGGCGTCGAGCGCGGCATAATCGAACGCGTCCACGCGCTAGATCTCGTCCGAGCGGCAGACGCGCAAAACTTCGTCTGAACTGGTCAGGCCCGCCGCGACCTTATCGGCCCCGTCCGCCAGCAAAGTCTGACGGTTGGCAAAAGCATGGGTGGCCATCTCAGATTCGGTTGCACCCGCATGGATCATCCCGCGCATCGTTTCGTCCATCGGCACAATTTCGTAAATACCAAGTCGACCCGAAAACCCGACGCCCGAACATTTCGGACAACCGACCGGCTTATAAAATGTCAGGCCACGTCCCTTGATGCCAAGCTCAGCCCGCTCAGCCGCCGTTGGCGCATAAGGGCCCTTACAGTCATCACAGAGGCGGCGAACCAGACGCTGCGCGACCAATGCAGTCAGTGTTGACGATAACAAGAACGGCTCCACCCCCATATCACGGAGACGCGCAACGGAGGCGATGGCAGAGTTGGTGTGCACCGTGGAGAGGACAAGATGGCCGGTCAGCGATGCTTGCACCGCAATTTCCGCCGTTTCCGGATCGCGGATTTCCCCCACCATGACCACGTCCGGGTCTTGGCGCAGGATGGCGCGTAGCCCGGCGGCGAAGCTCATCCCAACCGCATTATTGACCTGCGTCTGCCCGATCCCGTCGAGCGCATATTCGACCGGGTCTTCAACCGTAAGAATATTGCGCGAACCATCATTGAGCCGGGACAGCGCCGCATAGAGCGAGGTTGTCTTACCCGAGCCCGTCGGCCCGGTGACGAGGATGATGCCATTGGGTCGCGCCAATGCGCTGGCAAAAGCCTCTTGCACAGCCTCTGCCATGCCGAGTTCTTCGAGCGCCATGCGCTGATTATCTTTTTCCAAAATCCGCATCACTACCCGTTCACCATGGCGAGACGGCAAGGTCGAGACGCGCAGATCGATCGCGCGTTCGCCAAGATTTAGCGAAAAGCGGCCATCCTGCGGAATGCGTTTCTGGGCAATATCCAGTCGGCTCATCACTTTGACGCGCGAGGTCAGAGCGGGCGCGAGGCGGGCGGGAAGTGACAAAGCTTCCGACAAAGTGCCGTCAATCCGAAAGCGCACGGACAGGCGCTCCTCATACGGCTCAATATGGATGTCGGACGCGCGGGACCGAATGGCTTCCTGCAAAACTCCATTGATCAAGCGGATGATCGGCGCGTCATCTGAGCTGTCCAGTAAGTCCGACGTGCGCGGCAGACCATCGGCGAGCGCGGACAAATCCTGCGGTGCGCCGAGCGCATCTTCTGACGCACCCGCCAGATCGGCTTGCGCATAAATGCTGCTAAGCCGCTGCTCAAAGGCTTCCGGTGTCAGGGTTTCGCGTAAAACAGTGTGGCCGACGGCCCGGCGCGCTTCGATCAGCGCGTCACGCGACGCAGACGCTTTATGCGCCAGTGTGACCGATCCATCCACGCCCGGCACAGCGATAACGCCGTGCTGGCGCGCGAAGGTATAGCTCAGAGCAGGTCGTGACGCAGGGGCAGACATTCACCCATTATAGCGCTGATACGGCCCGCGGACATTAAAGTTTTGTGGCATTCCACAATGCGTTTACGGACCGCTTACGCGTTATTGGAATTTGGTCCAGAACCCGGCCAAGGCGCGAGCTTTGGAGCCGAAAATCGCCTCAGTGAAGTTGGATGAGGCGGTGCGTTTCACCACTTCGGTCCGGGTTGGATAGGGCGAGATCATCCCGGATATTTGACTGAGTTTGAGCTTACCCGCCATGGCGAGGCTGACCGTATTGATGATCTCCCCGGCTTGGCTGCCCAGACAGGACGCGCCGATCACTTTGCCTTTGGCGTCGAGATAGAGCTTCAGCCCGCCCACCGTGTCGCGTTCGGCGATAGAGCGATCGTTTTCCTCGAAATCGAAATGTAAGGTTTTGGCCGCGTCGTTATGGCCTGCGCCGATATTACCGAGTTCGGGCTGTGTATAAATCACGGCAGGCATGCGGTTGGTGGTCGCTTTGGCGAACATCCCACCCAATCCCGGCGGCATAAAATAGAGGTTCTTGATCAGCGCGCCAGCGTGAAAGCCCGCTGCATGGGTCAGCCCGCCCTTGCCCGCCGCAATGTCGCCCGCCGCATAGACGCGCGGGTTCGATGTGCGCAGGGCTTCATTCGTCTGGATGCCGGAGCGGTCATATTTAACACCGCCTTTTTCTAGATCGAGTCCGTCAACATTCGGTGCACGGCCAGCGGCGACCAGCAAATGCGAGCCTGTGATCGTTTCTCCATCTTCAAATTCGATCTTGAACGTCCGGGCCGTCTTGGAGACTTTTTTGGTTTTGACAGGCGCACGAAACTCGACACCTTCGGATTTGAGGGCCTCGATTAAAGTCTTGGCGTGTTCAGGATCGGAGCGACCGAGCGGTTCAGCGATATCGACAATGGTCACTTTGGAGCCAAGACGGCGGAAGCTTTGCCCCATTTCCAGACCAATCGGGCCGGACCCGATGATCAGCAGATGTTTAGGCAGCGTCGAGACCTGAAAGATGCTCTCATTGGTAAGGTAAGGCACATCGGCGAGGCCCGGAATAGGCGGGGCGGAGGCGCGTGATCCAGCCGCTACGACAATCCGTTTGGCGCGAACAATATGGCTGTCGGAGACGATGGTTTTTTCATCTTCGAAACGTGCATCTTCGGTGATTACGGTGACGCCGAAGCCTTCATATCGTTCGACCGAATCGACTGGCGCGATTTGGTCGATCACGCCCTGAACATGGGCTTTCACGGCCTTGAAATCGATGTCGGGTTCCACTGGCGCAATACCATATTCCGAGCCATGGCGGCGATCATGCGCAACTTTGGCCGCCTTGATCAACGCCTTGGACGGCACGCAGCCTGTGTTGAGGCAATCACCGCCCATATCTTCGCGCTCAAACAAAACGACGGACCGTCCCAGATGCGACGCGCCGTAAGCGACCGAAAGTCCTGCAGAGCCTGCGCCGATAACGCAGAGATCGACCTTATGAACCGTTTTAGACATATTAGCCTTCTGCAACGCCAGCGGGCGTGCCTTTGATTTTTTTATAAATGATGGGAATCAGGCTCAATGTGATCAGACCGAGGATCGGCAGGATTACTTTGGGCTGCAGCATCAAGCCGCCAAGTTTGGCTTCACCGCCCGCATCGAAAATGGCCCCAATGCCCGCACCGACGCTGGCGTAAACTAGCGCGCCGGGAATGATGCCGAAAAACGTGCTCAGCATATAATTGCGCAGCTTCACATCAAACAAAGCCGGGACGATATTGACGATAAAGAAGGGAAAGGCGGGGATCAGGCGCAGGATGAAAAGATAGGAAAGTTCATTCTCTTTCAGGCCCTTTTCGAACTTCTTCATATAGGGCCCCGCCTTTTTCGACAGCGCATCGCCAAATGCATAACGCGCGGCTAGGAAAATCCCGGTCGCGCCCAGCGTGGCGCCGACCACGATGCCGAACCCTCCGACCAACGCGCCAAACAGGAACCCTCCGAAAATGGACAGAAAGCTGGCGCCCGGAAAACTGATCGCGACCAGTATGGCATAAGTCGCAATAAAGCCGAGCAGAACGAGGACGAAATTATCCGCCACCAGCCCCGAAAGAAATTCGCGATTATCGCGTAAACCGTCCATCGACACATAGTCCGGCCCGCCTAAGGCGAAGAAAGCCGCTAACGCCGCCGCGATTATAGCCAGCGGCAGCAGGCGCTTCCAAAGCGGTTTGGAGGATGGTGTGTCTGTCGGTTCAGCTGTCATGATTGAGGTCGTCATCGCTTGTCTTGTGGGCTTTGTCATCCGCATAGACGAATGTTTTGGATCGATTGAAAGTCGGCATAGTCTTAGAGACTATTTCCGGTTCAGATCCCAACTATAGTGTGACCCCCGGAAGCGATCACCGCCCGTCAGCGCATCGAGCCGTTCGCCCGTCGCATAGGTTGCGAGGTGCGTTCGCAGATCATCCTTGCTGCCGAAATCAGCGGCATACCATTTGTAAATTTTCGAGATAGAGATCGTGCCGTTGCTCAGCGTTAGCCCCCTGTCGCTATTGATGTAGGCTGCGGCGGCCGCTTTTTGATCGACCTCCAACGTCTCGGCCTCCCACAAGCGGTCCATCAAGTTCGGGCAGCCAATGCTGGCGCAATTGACCATGTAATGGATGTAAGGCGACGGGTATTCCGCGCGCATGATGCCATGTTCGATATTGTTCAGGCTCAACGCCTCACCTTCGACCGTGACCAATTCCTTGTCCCATGGCCCTGTGTTGAACAGGCCGAATTGGCGGATGGAATTGAGCGGGTAATTGTCCAGCACCACATCCAACGTCACGGCGTTGTAGAGATTAGCCCAATAGGCAAGCGCTTCGGCCTCATCCATTTCAGACGGCGCGCGCGCCGCTTGATCTTCAATAAAGGCCTCGATCACTGCATGATCGTCACCCTCATGCACAGCCGCGTAATCGAACAGCAATATCCCGTCAGGGCCAGGCGAAAGGTGCCGTTTCAGCACATCGGCATAATCGGATGTAGCGCTATTCATGGCAAAGGCCGGAACAGCGGCGCTCACAAGCGCGATAGAGAGCAATAAGCTGCGGATCATGGGTCATATTCCTGTGTAACACGGATGTGTCTAACGCGCTCAACATGAACAGGCTGCACACGACCGATCACATTGGCGAGAGCCAATAGACGATAAATCCGCCTACATCACGCTTCCGCAGAGATGAGCCGCCAGCCCGACCCCGATCTTTATTTGTTCAACTTTTCTTTATGTCGCTTGTGACCACTAGAGTTCGCATCTGTTTTCTGTGTAGGGGGTGCACAGACCATCAATGCTACCTTGAGGACATGTTATGAAAACGATCTCCACACTTGCTGGATTAGTCTCCGCTCTGGCTATCGCAACGGCCCCGGCTTTAGCCGCGCCAATGGAAATTCATGACATTGCAAAAATCCAGAATGCGGGAAATCTGACCGTCGCACCTGATGGGCAGACCATCGCCTATACGGTTTCAAAATATCCAGACCTGCATGCCGGCGAAGATGATGGCGGATCCAATAGCCAGCTTTACATCATGCGCCCTGACGCAGCGCCTGTTCTGTTCACAACCGCAGAACGCAGTGTCAGCGGTTTGCAGTTTAGTCCGGACGGGCAAACCGTTTATTTCCGAACCCGGCGCGGTGACGATAAACACAATGCACTTTACGCTATTTCTCTGAGCGGCGGCGAAGCCACACAAGTTTTCCGGCATGAAACAAGCTTGGGCGATTATGCCATCGCGCCCGATGGCGACACGCTCTTCTTTGTAGCCACGGAAAAGGATGACGACAAATCCAAGCTGGCGAAAAAGGGCTTTGATGCCTACGCCTATGAAGAAGATCAGACCCTGAGAGCCGTTTGGACCGCTTCGTTAGGCGGTGACGAAAAGGCGTCAAAACTCTTTGACGATAAACATGTCACCAGTTTGGAACTATCCCCTAATGGCCAAACCTTAGTTGTCGCCGCCGCGCCGACAGCGTTGGTCGATGATGGTTTGATGAAAACCCGTCTCCATGTACTCGATCCGAAAACAGGTGATCTTCGGGTTGAAATTCCGACGCCTGGCAAACTGGGAACCTATGTCATTTCACCGGATAATCAGCGTATCGCTTTTAATGCCGGCACAGACATTCACGACACAGCAACCGGCGTTCTGATGGTCGCCAACATCAGTGATGGCAGCTTCCAGCAATTGACGCCAAACGCGCTTCAGCATGTGACTGACGTCGAATGGTTAGATAATGACTCCATCTTGGCCAATGCTCACCGCGGCGTCGAAAGCGCACTTGTGTCCTACAGCCTGACAGGCACGGCGGAGCGGACGTTCGCTACACCAAGCGACATCGTGGTTCGCAATGTGGAAGTCGGCAGCGGCGGCGCACTCTTCTTCACGGCTGATAGCCCCGCCCATCCGCGCGAAGTCTTTACCGCTGAGCAAGGGCGCGTGGAAAAACTCACAAACATCAATAGCTGGCTGGAAGACATCACGCTCGCGCCGCAAACGACCTTCACCTTTGCCGCACGGGATGGTCGCCAGATCGAAGGCCTGCTGATCACGCCCAATGGCGACAAGCCTGCGGGGGGCTGGCCGCTCATCATGACCGTTCATGGCGGTCCAGAATCCCATGATTCCGATGGTTGGCTGACCGCCTATTCGCGTCCTGGCCAGTTCGGCGCGGGCGACGGTTACGCTGTTTTCTATCCCAACTATCGCGGCTCAACGGCCCGGGGCGTCGCCTTCGCCAAAGAGCATCAGAACGATTATGCGGGCGCTGAGTTTAATGATCTCACTGACGCCGTCGATGCACTGGTCGAGGCCGGGATCGTGGATAAGGACCGCGTCGGTATCACAGGCGGGTCCTATGGCGGCTACGCCTCCATGTGGGGCGCAACGGCGCAATCAGAGCACTTCGCGGCGGCCGTCCCGTTCGTCGGTATTTCCAACCAGGTTTCGAAATTCGGCACCAGCGACATTCCGAACGAAATGCATCTGGTGCATTCGCTGAAATGGCCGTGGGAAGATAATTGGATGAACTTGCTGGAACGGTCTCCGATTTTCCATGCTGGGAAATCAACGACGCCGACCCTTATCATGCATGGCGAGAAAGATACGCGCGTCCATCCGAGCCAGTCGATGGAGCTCTACCGCTCCATGAAGGTGCGGACCGACACACCGGTCCGGCTCGTCTTCTATCCGAATGAAGGACACGGCAATCGTAACGCGGCGTCACGGACGGATTACGCCTATCGTCTGATGCGCTGGATGGACACCTATCTGGCCGAGGACGCCAACCGCGACGATCCGATGCCAGAGTTTGACCTCAACCTGTCGGAAAAACTCGGTTGGGACAAAAAAGATGACGATATGACCGCTGAAGAGTAGCCTGCCGCTCAATAGTCTGAGCGTCAGTTGACGCTCAGACGTCTGAAAGCCTCGCTTGACTTCATCCGTGCGCGCCCATAATGGCCGCGTCTGTAATTTTGACCCGTCCTACGACCGCGTAAGGGCCGTCTTTTTCTTAGAGTAGCCAGATGAAACGTACTTTTCAGCCGTCCAACCTTGTCCGCGCTCGCCGTCACGGCTTCCGCTCGCGCATGGCGACTAAAAATGGCCGCGCCGTTCTGGCGCGCCGCCGCGCCAAGGGCCGTAAGGTCCTTTCTGCGTAGATTAAGTGTCCGGGCGCAAGCCCATGACCCAATCCGAGATTAAAAAGCTCGGGACGCTGAAACAGCGTTCCGAGTTTTTGCATGTCCGAGAGGGCGACTATGCTGCGCGCGGAGCCATTGTCGTGCAATGCCGGGCCAATCCAGATCATCAAACGATCCGCTACGGCGTGACGGCAACCAAACGCATCGGCAATGCGGTCATTCGCAACCGCGCCAAACGCCGCCTGCGCGAAGTCGCGCGGCAGCTTCTCCCCAGCCTCGGACGTCCCGGTCACGACTATGTTTTAATCGCCCGCGACAAGACTCCGGTCCGCGATTGGGATCAACTACTGCAAGACGGACGCCGCGCCCTGCAATCAGTCTTGCAATCTGCCCCCAGTCCGGGGCAAAGCCCCGACCAACACCGCACACAAACGTAACCCTGTCGGGCGCACTCTCGCGCCGATTTCCGATTCACTTTTTCAGCCTGAGCACCCCTTATGGAAGACCAGCGCAGATTCATCCTGGCCATGGTCCTGTCGGGCCTTGTGTTCATGGCCTATTATTTCTTTTTCGTCCTGCCGACGCAGCAAGCGGCACGCGCCGATGCTGAGCTGGAAATGGAACGGCTTAACGCTGAGCAAGCCGTTGCGACGTCTCCTTCGGCATCAGCCGAAGTCGCTCCGGTTGATCAACCACGCGAAGTGCTGGTCGCCACCGGCGCGCGCATTGAGATCGATGCTCCCGGCATTCGCGGCAGCTTGTTGACGACGGGCTCGCGCCTCGATGACATTACGCTCAACGATTATGATAAAACGCTGAACCCAGAGGATGGGCAGGTCGAATTGCTCTCACCGGTCGGCGGAGAACGCGCCTCGCTAGTCGCCGATAACTGGACCATGCCTGGTATGGCCGGGGATAATCTTGGCCTCGATACAGCTTGGGCTGTGGTGTCTGGCACCACGCTGACCCCGACGACCCCGGTCGTGCTGCAAACAAATATTGGCGGCGTCGACGTGACCCGCACCCTCTCAGTCGACGATCACTTCCTGATCACGACCGATGATGTTCTGACCAATACAGGCAGCCAACCCGTGACTTTGGCCCGCCGCGGCGTCGCCCGGCAGATCACCATGCCTCTGGGCCTGACCAATTTCTTTATCATTCAAGAAGGGCCGATCTCGGTTCTCGACGATAGCTATCACGACCAAACCTATAAAAAGACGGTCAAGAAAAGCTGGACGGAATCAGGCGAAGCTGGCTGGACCGGTCTGACCGATAAATACTGGCTGCATGCCGCGATCGCGCCGCAAGATGGCCGCACGACTGTCGATTACCGTCATTCCCTGATTGACGGGAAAGCTGTCTGGGACGCCATTTACACCGCGGATGCGATGACAATTACACCCGGCGCCTCCGTGACCTCGACGGGTTATCTCTATGCGGGAGCGAAAGAACGCGCCGTGCTGGAAGCCTATGAAGAGGATCTCGGCATCATCGGCATGAGCCGCGCCATCGATTGGGGTGCCATGGGCCTTCTGGTCCGCCCGATCATGTGGGCGCTGTCCAAACTCGGCCAGATGCTCGGCAATTATGGTCTCGGCATTCTGGCCCTGACCTTCTTCATCAAGCTGCTCATGTTCCCGCTGTTTAACAAGCAATATAAAAGCCAGGCCAAAATGAAAAAGGTCATGCCTGAAGTGAAGAAGATGCAGGAGCGTTATAAGGACGACCGCGTCAAGCTTCAGCAGGAGATGATGGGCCTATATAAGAAGGAAGGCGTCAACCCGGCTGCGGGTTGCCTCCCGATTATCCCGACCATGTTCGTGTTCTTCGCGCTTTATAAGGCCGTGTTTATCGACATTGATCTGCGCCACGAGCCGTTCATTGGCTATATTCAGGATTTGTCAGCGGCAGAGCCGATTTCGATCCTGAACGGCTTCGGCTTCCTGCCCTTTAATGGACGTCCGGAAGGCATACTCGCCTTTATCGCGCTAGGTCCGCTCGCCATTCTCTACGGCGCATCAATGAGCTTGATGTATATGCTGACGCCGCCAACTGGTGATCCGACACAGGCGAAAATCTTCAAGCTGATGCCGTGGTTGTTCATGTTCATCTTGGCCAGCTTCCCCGCCGGCTTGCTGCTCTACTGGGTCTGGAACAACATTCTGTCCTTCCTGCAGCAATGGTACATCACCAAGAAGAACGATGTGGATACGCCGGTTGATGCGTTCTTCCGCAAGATCTTCGGTCGGCCCGATCCGGTCGATACGGCGGAGTAATGGACGATCCAAAAACATTTACGCCGATCGTAGCCGAGTATAATTCGGAGCAAATCGAGGATGGGCGACTGCTCTTCGCCCGTCCGGTGACCTTCATGAAATCGGCTGTGTCGCTTGAGACATTACCCCCAATGGGATTGACCGAGGTCTGTTTCGCCGGACGGTCCAATGTCGGCAAATCGACATTGATTAATGCGCTGACCAATCAAAGCGGGCTGGCGCGGGCGTCCAACACGCCCGGCCGGACTCAAGAACTCAACTATTTCTCAGCCCAAGACCGGCTATATCTGGTCGATCTGCCGGGCTATGGCTACGCGAAGGCGCCAAAGCATAAGATCGCTGCTTGGAATAAGCTAACCCGCGCCTTTCTGCGTGGGCGGGCGACCCTTCGCCGCGTGTTTGTGCTGGTCGATAGCCGACACGGACTGATGCCGGTCGATCAAGAATTAATGGACATGCTGGATGAAACGGCTGTGACCTATCAGGTCGTGCTGACCAAAGCGGATAAGCTGAAAAAAGGCCAACTCGCACGAGTCCATGCAGAAACGGCGAAAAAATTGGCTAAACGCCCCGCCGCTTTCCCGGTTGTGGCGCTGACCAGTGCCGATAAAGGGCTCGGTATGCCGGAGCTTCGCGCTGAAATTGCCAGTTTGGCCCTGCCGATCGAGGCCCTATAGACGGCCCATGATTGACGGGCCAACGACGCAGGAACAAGAGATGGCCGAAAATCGCCGTAAGAATGAAGGCGGCTGGACCTCGGCCGCCACCCTGTCACGCGCCCTGCCCTTTATCCAGCGCCACGCCGGTGCCATCATCGTCGTCAAGTTTGGCGGTCATGCCATGAGCACGCCGGAACTCACCGCCGACTTCGCGCGCGACATCGTCCTGTTACGCCAAGTCGGCGTTCAACCTATCGTCGTCCATGGCGGCGGCCCGCAAATTGGTTCCATGCTGAGCCGTCTCGATATCAAAACTGAATTCAAGGACGGGTTACGCGTTTCAGATATGGAAACGGTCGGCGTCGCGGAAATGGTTCTATCCGGTGCGATCAATAAGGCTATCGTCTCTGCCATTAATTGTGCGGGCGGACGGGCCGTTGGCTTATCCGGTCGCGATGCGCGCCTGATTACGGCTGCGCCCAAAGCCGAAGGACTGGGCTTTACCGGCGTGCCGATCGCGACTGACACGCGCGTCCTTACCACATTGACGGATGATGGGTTCATTCCCGTTGTCTCGCCCATTTCTGCCGATGAAAATGGCGATGGGTTTAACATCAATGCTGACACAGCCGCTGGAACACTGGCTGCCGCTCTGGGCGCGTCACGGTTGATGCTGATGACTGATGTCGAAGGCGTGATGGATAAGGATAAGCGTCTACTGACCGACCTTTCGCGACAGGATGTCCAGACTCTGATCGATGACGGCACTGCGCAAGGCGGCATGATCCCGAAACTTACGACGGCGATGGACGCCGTCGCGGGTGGGGTCGAGGCGGTCGTCATTCTCGATGGACGCCGCGCGCACGGCCTGCTGGTTGAGCTCTTCACTGACGAAGGCGCGGGGACGCTCATCCATGCCTAATGGATGGCCACCAGCTCGGATCCTTACTCAGGCATTCCTCACGGTGGCGACCTGTCTGCTCGCCCTACCTGCTTTTGCCCAGAATGCGGATGATCGCCCTGCGTCTCAGATCATACCGCCCGATCCAACGCTGGTCGGCCAAACTCGTGAATGGCAGATTTGCAACGAAACTTCTTATGTTCTGCGCACGGCCAGCGCGTTTCTGCGCGGCGCGCGGATGGCGGCTAAAGGCTGGGATGAAGTGCTTCCCGGATCCTGCCTGATTGTCACCACGCCGATCACCGGACCACGCTTCCTGTTCGCCGAAAGTATCGATTTGCACCAAGGCGGCGTGCGCGAATGGAAGGGTACCACGCCGCTCTGCGTTGATGATGAGGCGGATTTCGTCTCCGATGCGACGGAGGATTGCCGCCTCGCTAACCGAACCTTTCGCAATTACTTTGCCGTCCGTCCGGGCGAGCCTGTGACCAAACTGGTCGAACCGTCGGATTATGGTCGGGATAAGGCCGTGGTCGCTGCGCAACAGCGTCTGCTTCGCGATGCAGGCTATGATATTTCTCGGATCGACGGGCTGACCGGACGCCGGACGTCGCGCCTGCTGCGAACCTTCAGGTCCGATAATGGTCTCAGCACGACGCTCACTGGGGAGCCATTGATGCGCGCATTGATCGAAGCCGCCCAGAAAGTCGGCGATACGGTTGGGCTTGAAGTCTGCAATCAGAGCAGCGCCACAGTTTGGGCTGCTGTCGCCACGCGGGATGATGGGCAATGGCGCTCCCGCGGTTGGTGGCGGGCGCTAGCGGGGGAATGTACCCGCCCGCTAGATATGCCATTGACTGGAACAGAGGCGCACGTCTTTGCCATCCAAGAAGCCGAAGACGGCTCAGACCTACGCCTGCGCACAGTCGCCGCTGCGCCAGCGCAATTCTGTATCGCGGAATCCAAGTTTGACGCGCTCGGCAATGATATGTGCCTCGAGCAAGGCTATACGGTCGCACCGTTCCGCCCGGTCCCGACCGAAGAACCGGGCGCACGCATGCGATTAACGGATGCCGACTTCGCAGCCCCTCTGCCCGGCGGCTTACGGCGCTAGTTTACTTTCTATGGATCTCGCTAACATCCGCACCTGGATCTTCGATCTGGACAATACGCTCTACCGGGCTGACGTCAGTTTCTTTGCCGATATTGGCGAGAAAATGACGACCTTCATCTCTCGCCATTTGGCGCTCCAGCCCGACCATGCACGTGAGTTACAGGAAGAATATTTCCATGATTACGGCGCGACCCTGTCGGGCTTGATGGATATTCACGGCATGGATCCGGCGGAATTTCTCGATTACGTCCATGACGTCGATTTGTCAGTGCTGAGCCCGCAGCCTGCGCTTCGCGCCGCCATCAAAGCTTTGCCGGGACGAAAGCTGATTTTTACCAATGGTTCGCGCGGGCATATCCGTAATGTCGCGGGTCATCTGAACTTGCTCGATCTGTTCGAGGGTGGCTTTGCGATTGAGGATGCCCATTACATCCCCAAGCCCAAACGGGCGGCCTATGAGACATTCAATTCCGTCTTCGATATCGATCCGACGACCTCGATCTTCTTCGAGGACACGGTCCGCAATTTAGAAATTCCAAAGCAGATGGGCATGACAACCGTACTGGTCGGCGACGAACCCGATTGGGGCCGTACACCAAAAGTCACGCGCGCATCCGGCACAACGCGCGAGGCCCATTGGGTCGATGCGAGAACGGATGATCTGACGGGATGGTTGGTCGAGAATAAGCCTTAGATCGGCCTCACAACCGATCGCACATCATCAGCGCCCTACTGCCCGATCCAGACGATTCGGGCGATCCAGACGATCTGTTGGCGTGGAATGATCCGGTCATCATAGTCCGGGTTCAGCGAGATGAGCTCAATCTGCGTTTCGGACAGGCGGTGTAATTCTTTCGCCATCACTTCGCCTTCAATCGTTTTGACCACGACCCGGTCGCCGCGCCGGACTGGCTCATTGGGCGACACCACGACCCGGTCACCTGCGCGCATGACAGGCGACATGCTGTCCCCCGCAATCTGTAGACAATATGTGCCAGGGTCGCTGACGCCCGGTACCCGGACATCATCCCACCCGCCGCCGACGGGAAAACCACTATCATCGAAGAAACCACTATCACCCGCCTGCGCGTGGCCAATCAGCGGGACACTCGGCCCGCGCGCATGTGTCTGATCAGAAAAACGCGCGAAATCTTCGAATGTCATTTCCACCGTGGCGAGCACTTTGGACAGGCTTTCGGTCGACGGCCAGCGATCTTTGCCCGACGGGCTCTGGCGCTTGGACTTATTGAAGGTGGTCGGATCTAAGCCCGCTTTTCGCGCCAAACCTGACGGCGATGTCGACAGCGCATTCGCCAAACGATCCAGCGCGTTCCAGATATCCGTGTGAGAAAACATAGGCTCAGAGAGCTAGGATTATATCCCTATGCGGTCAAGGGGCACAGAGCAAACAAATGGGGTTGGGCTGACTTTATCCCGGTGTTGCGGCGGACCCGGCCAACAAGCCGCCATCAATCGTCATTTCTGCGCCCGTGATGTAGCGAGCCTCGTCAGAGGCCAGCAAGACACAGAGCGCGGCGACTTCATCGACTGTGCCGAAGCGCTGCATCGGCGTATCCTTCACCAGCGCCGCCATGGTCGCTTCGCGGGCCTCACCTTCCCCCAACATCGGTTCCCACATCGGCGTCAGGATCGCCGCTGGGTGAACCGAGTTGCAGCGAATATCGAGGCCTTGTTGCGCGCAATAAAGCGCCACAGACTTGGTGTGATTCCGGATCGCGGCTTTGGAGGCGGCGTAGGCGCTCGCGCCCGGAATGCCGACCAGACCAGAACGCGACGAGATATTGATGATCGCACCACCCCCAGACTCCCGCATCGCGCGGATCGCGTAGCGGCAACCGAGGAATGTGCCGTCCGTGTTCACAGCATGGACAGCGCGCCAATTGTCTAGCGACGCGTTTTCCGGATCATGCGGCCCGACACCATTTTCAAACCCCGTCACACCCGCATTATTGACGAGGATGTCGATCTGCGGGCGTGCCGTCGCCAGCGCGTCCCAATCCGCCTCAGACTGAACATCCAGTTTCATAAACTCAGCGCCGATCTCTTTCGCAAGGGATTCGCCGAGCGCAGTGTTGATATCCGTCAGTAAGACTTGTGCGCCTTCGGCGATAAAGGCGCGGGCAATCCCTTCACCAATCCCGCGGGCCGCCCCCGTGATGACGGCGTGTTTGTTTTTAAGTCGAGTCATAATGATCTGCTCATACAAAAAAGGACGCTTGCGCGCCCTCGCCCATCCGGGCCGACAAATCTACCTACCGCCTCTCGTTTTTAACGAGAAGCGGTAGATTTACCGATTAGTTATAGGCGCTTTCGCCGTGCAGACTGGTATCGAGCCCTTCATACTCTTGCTCTTCCGTGACGCGCAGACCGAGCGTGACCTTCAGCAGTAGCAGAATAATCGTGGTCGCAAATGCGGTCCAAGCGACAACGATGAGCAAGCTTAGAAGCTGATCGACAAACACGCCCTCGCCCGTCCCGCCTAAGACCGTCGCGGACAGGAAGGGTAGCAGCAAAATTCCGAGCATCCCGCCAACGCCGTGCACCGCAAAAACATCAAGACTATCGTCGATCTTCATACGGACGCGGAACAGATTGACCGCACCGTAACAGACGAGACCGCCCGCCAAACCCATCAGGATCGCGCCGCCAGGTCCGAGCACGCCCGCAGCTGGCGTCACTGTTGCCAGCCCCGCGATGGTCCCCGTCGCCGCCCCGACAAGGGTCGGTTTGCGGGACTGCATGGCTTCCAGCGCAATCCAAACGAGCGTCGCGACGGACGCGGCAACATGGGTCACCAGAAGCGCCATGCCTGCACCGCCGTCGGCCGCCAACTGGCTGCCGCCATTAAAGCCGAACCACCCCACCCAAAGCATGGCCGCGCCGACCATGACCAGGCCCGGTCGATGCGGAACAGATAGGTCCGTAGGAAAGCCCTTCCGAGGACCCAGCAGGAACACATAGATCAGGGCTGAGACACCCGCCGTTGCGTGGACGACGAGGCCGCCCGCAAAATCGACCGTACCAAACGTCTGAGCCAAATAGCCGCCGCCCCAAATCCAATGGGCGACGGGCGCATAGACGACTAGCAACCACACCGCCGTGAAGATCATGACGGGCAGAAACTTCACGCGTTCGACAAAAGCCCCGACAATCAAAGCGGGCGTAATGATCGCGAAGGTCATCTGGAAGGCAAGAAAGACATTTTCTGGAATGGTGCCCGAGACCGATTCTGTGCCAACATTGGAGAACGCCTTCGACAGACCCCCCCACCAGAGGCCGTCACCGCCAAACGCGATGGAGTAACCCGCCACGATCCAGACCAGACTGGCCAAGGCCGCGATGGCGAACACTTTCATGAGGACTGAGAGGTAATTCTTCGCCCGGACTAAGCCGCCATAGAAGAGCGCCAGCCCCGGCAACGTCATAAACAGAACCAGAGCCGTTGCCGTCAAAATCCAAGCTGTATCGCCAGAGTTGATGGTCGGCGCGGCCTCTTGCGCCAGAGCCGGTGTACCCACGGCACATAGCAGAGCGCCTAAAGACGCCGCTAGCCCAACAGATTTCATGTTTGATAACATCATCACATCCCCAAATTATTAGAGCCTCGTTCAGGGACTCACTTGCGGGACGCCCTAACGATGTGCGGTCAGATGCGCTGATGAGAACGGGAACGCGTCCAGGATTGACGATCCGCGCACAAACTTTCGACGAAAAAACCCCGCCTCTGCTGAAAAGCAGGGCGGGGAAGGTGTGTGAAGCCGACCTGGCCTCACGAGGGGATTTGGAACGCTGCGCCTTGCGATCAAAGTTGAGGCGCAGCGTAAACTCTGTCTAGCCAGGACTTATCCCGGGACAAATTCAGGATAGGCGGGCACCCCGATCTCGGCTTGGTCGAGGCCAACGATTTCATCTTCTTCTGACGGGCGCAGCCCGATGGTCACTTTGAGCAGGAACCAGACGACGGCAGAGATCGCACAGACGAAGACGGCCGTGGCGCCGACACCGATCGCTTGGACACCGTAGCTTGCATCGCCGTTCGATAGCGGCACGATCAGTGTGCCGAAGATACCAGCGACGAGGTGTACTGGGATCGCGCCGACGACATCATCAATCTTGAACTTGTCGAGCAATGGCACGGTCAAACAAGCCAGGATCGAACCGATCGCTCCGATGATAACCGACAGACCGACAGACGGGGCCAGAGGTTCTGCCGTGATGGCGACGAGGCCTGCGAGCGCGCCGTTAATAGCGAGCGTTACATCGATCTTCTTATAACGGAGCTGCGTGTAGATGATCGCTGCGATGACACCGCCCGCAGCGGCCATGTTGGTGTTGACGAAGATACGCGAGACATCCGCGACATCCGCAATCGTCCCGGCGGCCAGTTGCGACGCACCGTTAAAGCCGAACCAACCGAGCCACAGAATAAACATACCCAAAGTGGCGAGCGGAATATTGCTGGCCGGGATCGGATGCACTTTGCCGCCGACATATTTACCCAAACGCGGCCCGATGATGATGGCACCAACCAAGGCCGCCCAACCGCCCGTACTGTGCACAAGCGTCGACCCGGCAAAGTCAGAGAAACCCATATCATCAAGAAAGCCTGTGCCCCACTCCCAGCTAGCGACAACCGGATAGATGAAGCCGGTCAAGACCACGACGAAGAGAATGAAGGGCCAGAACTTGACGCGCTCAGCAATAGTGCCGGACACAATCGAGGCGGTCGTGGCGCAGAACACCATCTGGAAAAACCAATCCGAGGCTGTCGAGTAACCGGTCCCGACCAGATCACTGGCAAGTTGCGCGCTGGCTTCGACAGAACCCGCGTCAAGGCCAACCGGGTCCATTCCGTAGGGGCCGAATGCCCCGATGCCGATAAATTCCGACCCGCCGGAATAGAGGAAGTTGTAGCCCATCGCCCAGAACATCAGACCCGCAACGGAATAGAGGGCGATATTCTTGAGGCACTGCATGGAGACATTTTTGGTGCGGACGAAGCCCGCTTCCAGCATCGCAAAACCAGCCGCCATCCACATCACAAGGAAACCCCCGATCAGGAACAATAGCGTGTTGAAGATAAAGGCGGTCGAATTGGCCGCCTCAATCACTGTTGTGACGTCTTGCGCCATGGCGACAGCGGGCAATGCGGCCACGGCCGCCCCCAATCCTAATGTAAAGCCTAATCGGCGCATGGTGATCCCTCCATTGTTCAATCGAGGAGACCCAAAGGCAAAAGCGGCGGTCCTGCGAGCTTGAGGGCGGGCCAGAGCCGGGATTGCAGGGCGGAGAGCAATCTTTGTGCGCACGCCTTGCCGTCTTGCCCTCATCCTGTGCAGCCGCTAGCGCGCGCCCATGCAGCCATCGAGCCCAACAGACCGGACTATCTATAAAATCCTGACCCCCGAAGAATGGGCCGTCTTGCGTCGGGATGAGCAATCGTCTGGCAGCGATCTGGATCAGACCGACGGGTTCATCCATTTCTCCACGACCGCGCAACTCCAAGGCACGCTCGACCGCCACTATAAAGACGCCGGGACATTAGTTTTGGCGGAAATTCCCCTATCCGCTTTGCAGCAGCGGGATCTACGGTGGGAGCCTGCGCGCGATGGCTCGCTCTTCCCGCACCTTTATGAGGCCCTCAGTCTGTCGGTGATTGCGCGGCACTGGACGTTGCATCCGAATGCGGACGGCGGCTATGCCCTGCCGAACCTATCCCGCTAAAACGTCATCCGTCAGAGCCCAATTATGAGCCTTATCTATAAGACTGGTACCAGTGTGTTGCGCCGCCTACCCGCTGAAACCGCCCATGTGACGACGGTGCGTTTGTTGCGCGCGGGTCTGGGTCCCAAAGACGGAATCATTGACCGGCCCGAGCTGCGCACACATGTCGGCGGGCTTTATTTGCCCAATCCTGTCGGGCTGGCCGCGGGCTTCGATAAAAATGCCGAGGTGCCGGACGCGATGTTGGGCGCGGGCTTTGGCTTTGTCGAATGCGGCACGGTCACGCCCCGACCTCAAGCGGGCAATCCCAAACCACGCCTGTTCCGCCTGCCGGAGCATGAGGCGGTTATAAATCGCATGGGGTTCAACAATGAAGGCCTTGATGCTTTCGCCCGTCGTCTTCGGGCGCGCCATGGCAGACCCGGACTGGTCGGCGCCAATCTGGGCGCCAATAAAGACAGTAAGGACCGGGTCGCGGATTATGTCGAAGGGTTGAGTCGCCTCTGGGGCTTATGCGATTACTTCACCATCAATATCAGCTCCCCCAACACGCCCGGCTTGCGCAAGCTGCAAGGCGCAGACGAAATGGACGAATTGTTGGAACGGCTAGCCCAAGCCCGGGCCAAACTGTCAGCAAGCGGTCCGAATTACCCGCTCTTCCTCAAGGTCGCCCCAGATCTCGACGTGGCGGATGTTCCGCGCGTGGTGGAGCAAGTCCGGACTTATGCATTTGATGCTATTATTGTGTCTAACACGACCATCGACCGCCCGGACTCCATTGGCTCACGCTGGGCAGACGAAGCGGGGGGCCTGTCAGGGCAACCCTTGTTTGAAAAATCGACCCGGCTTCTATCGCACTTCTATGACGCGACCGAAGGCCGGATCGATCTGATCGGCGTTGGCGGGATTGGATCGGGTGAACAAGCCTACGCCAAGATCCGGGCTGGGGCGAAGGCCGTGCAACTTTACTCGGCGCTAGTGTTCCACGGGCCGCAGCTGGTGCGGGAAATTTGCGACGACCTCAGCGCGAGGCTCAAAGCGGACGGGTTCGCGTCCGTCGCGGATGCGGTTGGGGCCGATTAGCCAATCTTGATTTTGTTAGGCTGTCTTGATCTTAAAGGTCGCGTTGGCGCGGGCCACAATGGCCGCGTCCGTTCGTAATGTCGTGCTGACAAAAACGAGCGAGCCGCCCAATTTTACGACCTCACTGTCCGTTTGCAGCCACTCGCCAATTTTCGCCTGTCCGACATAATCAATCGCCAAATTGACCGTAACCATGCCGAGAATTTTGCGACCATCTTTTTCTAACGCGTGACCGCAGGTCAGCCCCATCGCATTATCGGCCAGCGTGGCAATGAAGCCCCCATGCACTAATCCGCGCGAATTACAGTGAAGGTCCCGCACCACCGTGCCGAGGCTCATTTGCCCGTCATCCAGCCGCGCATAAAGCGGTTCGAACGGATCGGTGAACGGGGATCGACGCTTGTGCGGCGCAAACCCGTCCGGAATAGATTTATTTGTCATGGGGTTGTCTAGAAGGGCAAGCCGCGTTTTTTCGTGTAGCGCGTATAGCCCACATTCGCGCCGAGGCGTACGCCAACACCCGTGCGGATGGGGGCCAGTGTAATGCCGTTGGTGCGCTGATAATTCACCGCCATGCCGCCAATCAGATAGGCCGATCCATCCACGCCGGGGAAACGCCGGTGAATGTCCTCCATATCTTTGAGGCCATAGACCAGTGTGAAAACCTTGCCCGCTTCTGCCCCAACATCGAACCCGATCGTCGGCCCCTGCCAATAGATCGGCATAGTGTCGCCGTTTTTCATCCACAGCGTGCCTTTGCCGAACCGTGCCCCAATGGTCAGTGCGCCGCCGCCTTCTTCGCCGGTAATGTAACCGACCGGTCTGCCGCGATCCTTGAACAGGCGCTCAATGGCCGTGGCCGCAGACTCGCTCGTCACGCCCAAATGGGTTGAGATAGCCGCGACCAGCTCATTTTCATTGTAGGTTTCCGCCTGGCCCTGCGAGCGCTCCTGTGCAGCGCGGATATCCGTCGCACTATTCGGATTGTCGGGCGGGGCCGTGGCACATCCTGCCAGAGTGACAAACGCGGTCAGAATAAGCGCGCAATTACGAAACAGGGGAACTGTGATCATGGCCGAAAACTCCGGGGCGGGGTACGAACTTGTCCCGAATTAGGGTTAATAAAGGACGAAATTATGACGGAGAGGCCCGTCTATCCGCAGTCGCCGCCTTCGCCTCTTGCCTCTCCGCCCCGACAGGTTGATAGGCTGCGCGCATGAACCTACGTGATCTTGATTATGTTCTGGCTGTTGCCGAATCCGGCCATTTCGGGCGAGCCGCCAAAGCTTGTAACGTGTCGCAACCGACCCTGTCGGGTCAGATCAAGAAGCTGGAAGATGAGCTGGGCGTGCAATTGTTTGAGCGCGGTCGCGGCGGCGCAAAGCCGACCGATGCCGGGCGGGCCGTCGCGGAACAGGCGCGGGTCGCCCTACGCGCCGCCACTGAAATTCGCCAAATTGCCCAAGCCGCGCAGGATCCATTCGCGGGGGAGTTCCGGCTCGGCCTGATCCCGACCGTTGCGCCCTATCTGATCCCGCGTTTCGTGGCCCGCATGCGCAATGCGCTGCCAGACCTGTCCGTGATTTACCGTGAAGATATCACGGAACGGCTGATCCGCGATCTAGAAGCCGGAACGATTGACGCGGCCATTTTGGCCACCCCGCCGGACTCAGACGCACTGCAGGCGATCCCACTTTATACCGAACCATTTCGGTTGGTCTTTCCGGACGGGCATGACCTGTCTTCGCTAGCGCACCTGCGCATGTCTGATGTGAACCGACAGGAGATGCTGCTGCTGACGGAAGGCCATTGTTTCCGCGATCAGGCGCTGGCCATTTGTGACGCGCAGTCAACACAGACATCGTTGCGCGCGACATCGCTAGAGACACTCATCAACTTGGTCGCGCAGGGTCAAGGCGTGACGCTGGTCCCGGCGCTGGCCATGGCGGGCTTGTCCGATGAGCTTGGTCTTGAAGACCGCACCCTTGAGGATGACGGCGCCGCCCGCGCCATCAATCTGACGATCAGGCGCAGCACGCCGCGCCGCGCGCTGACAGGGCGGGTTGCAGAGATCATCCGCAGCGGCCTGCCCGATACGGTGACCGTTGCTGAAATAGGCTAACCCTCTATTCTGAAAGTCAGTCCAGCATGCGCCTCTAAGCGTTCAATCAAGGCTGTCCCCATGGCCGGGGCCGAGGTGTAGACGCCGCCAGGCGTGGTCTTACGATCCACATCACGCGTTAGGCACAGCGCCGCCTCACTGATCATCTTGGATGTCGAACCATATCCCGGATCCTTATCACCCGTAACGACAGCAACCATTGTATCGGCACCCTCAGAGTCTTTAGTGCCTCCAATGAAGGCGAGATCGTAAAATCCGGCCTCGCGCTCTTCCGATGTCGGGCCTTCACCGGGTTTCGGCGGGTTTTTGCCGAACGTGTCTTGCTTGGCGACAAAATTTGCGGCGGCCTCGCCTTTTTCGCCCGGCCCGGTCATCACCATCTCATCATAGGTGAAGTCTTCGCCATAAGCGTGACCCATCAGCGCATTGGAGCGGTGAACGTTTTTGGTGTTGATCGCCGCCATGACAAACGGCGCGGCCCAGCTGTTCAGATCCTCATCAAGGATCGGCTTATGTCCGGTCGGCTGCGCCGGACCCTGAAACCCCTCGGCGAGAGAGAAGGGATTTTTGAGCCATTCGAGAATGTGCGGCTCTTTTTGGGCGCGCTTCATCGTTTCCATAAAAGATGCGGCTGTGCCGCCCGAGAACGTGCCCTGCATTTTACGAACGCGACCCCGAACACGGGCATAGGGTTTGCCGTATTTGGCCTTGGCTTCGCGCTGCAGCAGATAGACACCCATATCGAAGGGGATCGAATCAAAGCCGCAACTATGGACAATGCGCGCGCCGCTTGTCGCCGCCGCTTCGCTGTAGCGGTCAATCATGTCGACCATCCAGGCGGGCTCTCCGCACAGATCAACATAATCCGTACCCGTTTCCACGCAGGCTTTGACCAGCGGTTCGCCATAAAGCTGATAGGGTCCAACCGTGGTGATCACGGCATCGGCACGCTCACACATCGCCTTTAACGTCGCCGGGTCAGACGAATCCGCGACGATTAGATCGACACTGTCGGGCAAGCCCATTTCGGACCGAACGGCTTTGAGCTTCTCCATTGAGCGACCCGCCATGGCCCAGTTCAAATCGTCGCCATATTCTTTGTGCAGATATTCCGCGACGAGCCGCCCGGTATAGCCTGTGCTGCCATAAACGACGATTTCATAGTCTCTGTCTGACATGGGGTTTTCCTTACAAGTTGGGGCTTATGGGTAGGCGCGGTAACCGAGAGTCGGCGACAGCAATGAGGTTATGTATAAACGATCGCCCACCAGGACGGCCCCCGTCGGGGTGGCATATCCACCCTGCGGGTCATGCCACGTGCGCAGCACGTTCCCGTCGGCATCAATTTGCAGGATTAGGCCGTAGGCTTGCGCTTGGGGTCGCATGGAGGCGGGAAGACGCATGGCAATTTTTCGCGCCAACACATTTCCGGAGTTCTTGTCGAGCCATTCGGAACGCGGACTGACAATGCCGACGAAGAAACTGTCATCCGGGCCACGATTAATATTGTCCGGAAAGCCCGGAAGATTGTCGATCAGGACGCGGCTCTCGCCCGTATCGGGATTGATCTTCAAGACTTGATACCGACCTGTGACATTCATCAAAATATCGCCGTCCGGCGCGATGGCGATCCCGTTGGAGAACACAAATCCGTCGGCAACGATTCGGGTTTCACGCGTCGCTGGATCATAAGCCAGCAAACGGCCTGTGCCGTCGCTTTCCATCAGTTCCAGCAGACTAGCCGCCATGGTCGACCCATTCGCCTTAGCCCCGAATTTCGTAGACGCGTCCGAGAAATAGATGACGCCGTCATCGGCGATATCGAGATCATCGGCATAGAGGATCGGAGTGCCGTTCACGCTGTCTGTCAGCACCTCAACTGAGCCGTCGAGCCCGACGGACACTAACCCCTTATGCGCGTCCGCGACGATCAAGCGATTGGTGGCAGGGTCCATTTCTAACCCGAGCGGGACACCGCCCGTATCCGCAAGTATATCGACCGTACCGGTCGCGGGGTCGACCGTCAGGATATAACCCTCCTGCGTCGCGGTCAGCAGACGCCCATCGGGCAAGGCGACAATATCTTCGGGGCCGTGATGCGGTGCGAGATCAATTACGCTCAACCCGGCGAGATCGGTATTGGCCGTATAATCTCCGACATAGCCTTGATCATCCGGGGCCTCCCAAGCCACGGGCGCGACCGGCACGGGCCAAAGCAGTAAATAGGCGAGCAACACGCCAACCACGCCGAATATCACGATCAATGCTGTCTTCATGCCAGTCCTCTTAGTTGTCCTGATGACCTAGCGAGACACAGTCAGACTGGCAATCACAGCTTAACGCCATCACCCCTATGTGGACGAGCCTGTGCGGGCTGGTCTTCTTCTGATCGCCCGTTAAAGTGCACCTGTGCGATCTACCCTCTTTAACCTGTTCTTTTATAGCGTTACGGCCCTCTATGCGCTGATTGGCGTGCTGTTCAGCCTCGTGCCGGGCCGGGCTTTGCTGATGGGCAGTCTGCGCCGCTACACCAAGGTTATTCGCTGGGGCATGCGGGTAATCGCTGGGATTACGGTTGAGGTCACGGGCCATGAACGCGTCCCGGCCGATGGCCCCGTTATCCTCGCCGCCAAGCACCAATCCTATGGCGACGGCGTCATCATGTTTCACCAATTCGATGATCTATCTTTTGTCACAGGCGATCATTTAGAGAAATTCTGGTTGATCAAAGTGATTCTCGCCAAGATGAACGCGGTCGTGGTGGAGAGCTGCGGCGGGGCGGCGACCCGCGCGCGCATGGCAGAAACCTCCCGCGTCGTGCGCGAACAGGGTCGGCGCATTCTGATCTATCCGGAAGGCCACCTCTCCCAAGTCGGTACGCACCATCCTTATAAAAAAGGCATTTGGCATCTACAGGAAGATTTTGGCTGTCCCGTCGTGCCGGTCGCGACCAATCTCGGCCAGCGCTGGAACCAGACCGATTGGATCAAACATCCGGGTCGCGCCCATGTCGAATTTCTGGAGCCGATCCCGCCCGGGCTCGGCAAAGATGAGTTCATGGACTTATTGCAGGCGCGGATTGAAACCCGGTCGATCGAATTGCTTGACCTCGACAATCCCGGCGCGCTCAACCCGGCTGACATCGGCCAAGTCGCGCTGAATCCTGTGGCGCAAGCGCGCGAAGCTCGCAAAGCCTCCCAAACCGACGCGCATAATAAAGAGAACGCCGCATGAGCCGACATCCCGAAACGGGCCTGACCTTTACTCGGCGCTTTCTGCCACTCTTCACTCTCTTTCAGACTGGAACCTTCAACGATAATGGGTTGAAAAACGCGTTGATCGCCCTGATCACCTTTGGTGGTGTCGCCTTTCTGTCAGATCTTCCCAGCGGTATGCGTGTCCCCGTCGCCGCGCTGATCTTTACCGGACCCTTTACTATCCTCTGCGCGATCGCCGGACAGATTGCCGACAAGGTTGATCGGGGTGTCATTTTCCGCTGGGTCAAGCGCGCAGAAGTCGGGATCATGCTGCTGGCCGCGCTAGGGTTCTATCTCATGGATGTGCGCATTCTCGCCGTGGCGCTCGGCTTGATGGGGGCGCAATCAGCATTCTTCTCTCCGACCAAGAACGCGGTACTGCCGCAATGGTTGACAGAACGCGAGCTGATTAAGGGCAACGCGTTGATGAGCGGGTTCCAGTTTGCGACGATTCTGGCCGCGACTATTTTCGGTCTCTTTGTCCTTGCGCTGGGCACAGTCGTGATTTCATCCGTCCTCATCGTTCTAGCCCTTGTCGGCTGGTTCGCAGCGGAACAATGCCCCCCTGCCCCGGCGCCACAGCCAGAGCTGAAGATCAACTATGAACCCGTCACGGCCACGATCAGCGTCCTAAAAAAGGCTTTCCAACATCCAGATGTTCTGCGGCCTCTGCTGGGCATTAGCTGGTTTTATAGCCTGTCGACGGTCTTCGTCACGACTTTGCCGGATTTCGTTGGCCAGACGATGGGCTATAATGAACAAGCCTTGCAGGTCTTACTGGCCTGTTCGACGATCAGCATTCTAGTAGGATCGCTGTTCGTGTTCTTTGTCGGTAATATGAAAATCTGGGGACCAGAAGCAGTGCGCCTCAGCACGCTTGGCATTATCGGCGCCGCTATATTCACTTTTGGCCTGATATCTGTCCCCGCACCGCAATATTCTGGGAGCGAGGCGTTTGGCCCGGTCACCGAATTTTTCGCCGATCCGGCCATGCCGCTCTTTCTGACCATGTTAATCGGCGCATCGGTCAGCAGCGGAATTTTCGTCGTCCCACTTCAAGCGATGGCACAGCGGCGGGCCGATCCGGAAATTCGCGCTCGGTTGATGAGTGCAGGATCAGTCCTGCTCAATCTGTTCGTCAATCTGACGACCTTTGGCCTTATCGGGCTCGGCGCTCTGGCGCTCGGACCCTATCTGCCCTTCTGGCTTATCGTGATCGGCAGCAGCATTGTTGCCGCCTATGCGGTCTATCGATCCATCAAACTGGTCGAACGACCGCAGCCCGGAGTGACTGAATAATGCGCGGTTATTTCGGTATCGGTAGCGAGCGACTGTCCAAGCCGCATAATCTTGGCGTGATCTTGCGGACAGCGCATGCGTTCGGTGCCAGCTTCGCCTTCACCATCGGCTCTCCGATGGAAGAGGATGCGGTGCGGCAGACCGATACGTCGGGGTCCTCCACACATCTGCCCTACTATCGTTGGCCTGATTTCGATCCGACGCGTTTTCCTGAAGGATGTGTCTTGGTCGGGGTAGAGCTGACGGATGATGCGGTTGATCTGCCCAGCTTCCGCCATCCGCTCAACGCGGCCTATATTCTGGGGCCGGAAAAAGGGTCACTCTCTCAACCCGTGCAAGATGCTTGCGCCCATATTGTCAAAATCCCGACGGCCTTTTGCATCAATGTCGGGCTGGCCACAGCATTGACGCTTTATGACCGATCTATCCTGTTCGGGGGCCACGCGCCGCGCCCACTCGTGCAACGAAGCCGCTCTCACCCTGGAAAAAAGAGAACGGGCATCGGCCTGAACGGCAACTAAAACCTGTCTGAAAAGATACTGAGCATTAAGCCAGAATTAAGGCTGTTCGCGTTCTATACGGACCTTATGAAACGCCTTTTTTTATCAGCCCTCATCGCTCTGAGCCTAAGCCCGGCTTTTCTGCCCCATTCAGCACAAGCGAATGCGCCCAGTGTTGAAGGCCAGCATGGGGATTGGATGGTCTATTCGCGCGGCGGCGGTGACGCTAAAATGTGCTACGCCGTGTCCCGCGCCACGACACAATCGCCGCCTAATGTGAAACATGGCGACATTTTCTTCCTTGTGTCGAACTGGGCCAATGGCGACGCCTTTGAACAGCCCTCTCTCATGACTGGCTTTCCGCTCAAACCGGCGCGCGCGCCCAAAGCGCGAGTCGGGTCGACCTCGATCTCTATGTATGGCGCACAGAATGAAGCGTTCATTGCCGAAACAGCCGATGAACGTCGACTTGTGTCTAGGATGCGTAAAGGGGCCAATATGACGGTCGAAGCCGTGTCTGTCCGCGGCACCGAAGTCTCCTATAATTTCAGCCTTAAAGGGATCACGGCGGCCCTACGTCAGACCAAGGCGCTCTGCCGATAAAACGGACTTACGCCGCTGACGATCAAGCCGTTTCCGGATTAATCGACCAATTCCGGCGCAACACGAAATAAAGCAACAAGCCGACCGGCCCGGCCATAAATGTCAGCAACAGGCACAGCACCAACGCCCAATGGCTCATGCCGCGGCGGCGCGCATCCCGCGCTTCCCACATGCCCACGAACAGATCGAACACCAGATAATGGACCCACGCGGTTAAAACCCCGAACGGGTGCGTGAAAATCGCTGCAATACCTTCAACCGTGCTGAAACTGACCGGCTCACTATTCGTACCCCAAAGCAGCGCCCCCGCCATAAAGCCGATATAGGTCAAGCCCAGAATGACGGGATAGAGCCCGCTATGGATCAGCCGATCCGTCCAGGTCCATCGCGGCGCAAAAATCAAGAGCGCCCAAGCCGGCATGACCGACAAGTTGATCAGATTGAGCAGGGTCTGGTGGATGGGCTCGACAATCATGGGCGTATCCTTCGTAATCGCACAAAAATGTAATGTTCGGCTCATCCTACAGTTAACATGCGTTGGCTAGGAACCTAGCACCCGTTGCGACGTTTATGGATCTAACGGGCCAAATGGGGGCCGCCCAATCTGGGCCTATGGAGATTTCTAATGACAACTCTTCTTAAGACAGGCGCTTTGTCGCTTGCCGCACTTTCTTTCGCAGCCTGTACAACAACGGGCAATGTCGAACGTAACGCCGCATATGGAGCCGCTGCAGGCGCTGTAGCCGGGGCGATCATCGGTAATAATACTGGCAACAGCAATGCCGGTGATGGCGCCCTGATTGGCGCCGGTGTTGGTGCAATTGCGGGCGGAATTTACGGTCACAGCAAGGACGGCAAGCAGGGTACGCCAACAACGCAAGCCCCGATGCTCGACAAGTCGACCCGCTATTTCGACGAAAACACACGCCGCTATTACTATTTCGAGCGTGGCACGAGCCGGACCTTCTATGAGAATGGCGAACGCCGCTCATAGAGCGAAACGCTGCATCGCATTTGACGCCCGGCTGCTTCCGCAGTCGGGCGTTTTGCGTTTGAGAACAGTTCAGACTATCAGCGTTCTATGAGCCGTTATCCTTATGAGCGCGCTGCGCGTATTTATCCGGCGGGAACGCTCTTAGCCGTCCGCGTCCGCGGCCTATTCGATCATGTCGGGATCGCAACAGGCTATGGCACGGTGATCCATAGCTCCGCCAAGTTTGGCCGCGTGATGGAAACTGATATGGCGGATTTTTCCGGCGGGCGCTCGATCCGTATGATCGCCTATGCGTCCCCCATGTCTGGCTCTGAAGTAGTTGTTCGCGCGCGCGGACGCATGGGTCAACGCTACAATCCTCTAGTCCGAAATTGCGAGCATTTCGTCACCTGGTGCCTATCAGGCCAGGCCCGATCTTCGCAGCTCGGCCCACTCGATCTCGGCCGGCATCTAAGCTAAGGGGACTGACAAATTGTCACGGCTCTAAAACCTATCTGACCCCTGTTACGTATGTGTTTTATGGTGAGGCTATGGGCCTCTCGCATTCGGAAGTAAGAATTGACCCAAGAACCGCTTCTCGAGATCGTCTATAGCAGCGAAACGACCGCGCCGATGAGTCCGGATGAGGTTCGGGCTCTGCTCGATCATGCCCGCCGTAAGAATGCCGAGAACGGCGTTACCGGTCTGCTTTGTTACGACAACCACCAATTTCTACAGATCATTGAAGGCGAGACCGACGTGATCTTGGATCTATTTCACGCCATCCAGTCCGACCCACGCCACACCAATATGCGAATCCTGCATGAAGGTGACATTGAGAAACGGGCTTTTGATGATTGGAAGATGGCTTATGAACCTGTCCCCTCTGGCATGTTACCGAGCTTGAGCCATGCCATTCATCGGCAATCTCTGGATCTGAGCGACGCGAGTGCCGGACGCCGTATTTTCACCCTGTTCATGGACGATATGTATCGGGGTGGTCGCGAAGCCGTGCGGGAGCCTGAAGAGGCGTAGATCTGAACGTCTCCGCTCAGAAACTCGTCAAATCGCAATAAAAAAGCCCGCCATTCGGCGGGCTTTTCGCAATCTAGTGTCAGCTTTTTCCTTAAGCCGCCGCGCGATCCTCACGCGCTAAGTTGCGCAGCACATAGTGCAAGATGCCGCCGTTTTTATAGTATTCCAGCTCATTTTCCGTATCAATCCGGATCTTAGCCGTGATCGTTTTGGTCGAACCGTCCGTCATAGTGATGTGGACGTCGATATCATCGAGCGGACGAATATTGTCGATGTCGCCAATACTGACCAACTCATCGCCGGTCAGGCCAAGTGCGCCCCAGCTATCGCCGTTCTGGAATTCCAGAGGCAGCACGCCCATACCGATCAAGTTAGAGCGGTGGATGCGTTCGAAACTCTCCGCGATCACAGCGCGCACACCCAGCAGGATCGTACCTTTGGCTGCCCAGTCACGGGATGAGCCGTTGCCGTAGAGTGAACCCGCAAAGACGACGAGATCACGCCCATCCGCCTTATAATGCTGAGCCGCGTCGAAAATGCTCATAACGTCGCCGGTTGGGACATGTTTGGTCACACCACCTGTTGTGCCAGGGGCCATCAGGTTTTTCAGCCTGATATTGGCAAATGTGCCGCGCATCATGACTTCGTGGTTGCCGCGGCGTGAGCCGTAGCTGTTAAAGTCGGTGCGCGCGACTTGGCGTTCCTGCAGATAGCGGCCAGCGGGGCCGTCAAACTTGATCGATCCTGCCGGGCTAATGTGGTCCGTCGTGATCGAATCACCGAGCAGCGCCAGAATGCTGGCATTTTCCACATCGCGCACGGGTTCTGGATCGATACCCATGCCTTCGAAATAGGGCGGGTTGCGTACATAGGTTGAGGCCGGGTTCCAATTATAGACCTTGCCGCCTTCGACCGTAATGTCGGCCCAGCGTTCGTCGCCTTTGAACACATCCGCATATTCGGACACGAACAGATCGCGCGTCACAGACCCGCGAACCGTCTCGGCAATCTCTTTCGAGGTCGGCCACAGATCGCGCAGATAGACGTCTTTGCCGTCCTGATCCTGACCTAGCGGGTCATTATCGAAATCATGATGCATGGTCCCGGCCAACGCATAAGCGACGACAAGTGGCGGCGATGCCAAGAAGTTGGCTTTAATGTCCGGGCCGATCCGGCCTTCAAAGTTGCGATTGCCGGATAGGACTGAGCAAGAGACGAGATCAGCATCCGCGATCGCTTTAGCCAGTGGCGGGGCGAGCGGGCCGGAGTTCCCGATACAGGTTGTGCAGCCATAGCCCACGACATCGAAGCCGATCTTATCCAATTCGTCCTGAAGACCCGAGCGCTGCAAATATTCACCGACAACCTGCGATCCCGGAGCCGTAGATGTTTTGACCCACGGTTTCACCGTCAGGCCGCGTTCATTGGCTTTCTTGGCCACCAGACCCGCGGCCATCATGACAGAGGGGTTGGAAGTATTCGTGCAAGAGGTGATCGCCGCAATCATCACGTCGCCATGATCAATCGTGAAATCGTGGCCTTCAACGGCCGTTGGGCTCGACGCATCGCCAGCCTTTTCGAAATCCTTGGTCATGATCAGTTTGAACGTATCGGCTGAGCCCTTCAGATCGAAGCGATCTTGCGGGCGTTTCGGGCCAGACAGGGACGGGTTAATCGTGCTCATGTCGAGATGCAACGTGTCGGTAAAGGACGGCACATCGTCTGTGCGGAACAGGCCCTGCGCCTTACTATAGGCTTCGACCAATTCGACGCGCTCTTCCTTGCGCCCTGTCGCTGTTAGGTAGCGCAACGTATCCGTATCAACTGGGAAGAAGCCACAAGTCGCGCCATATTCAGGCGCCATGTTGGCGATGGTCGCACAATCTTCGAGCGCCAGATGATCGAGGCCCTGGCCATAAAATTCGACAAATTTGCCGACCACGCCTTTTTCGCGCAGCATTTCTACGACGCGAAGAACCAGATCGGTCGCGGTCGCGCCTTCAGGTAATTTACCTGTCAGCTCAAACCCGATCACTTCTGGGATCAGCATAGAAACAGGTTGGCCGAGCATAGCCGCTTCGGCTTCAATCCCGCCAACACCCCAGCCCAAGACGCCGAGCCCATTGACCATCGTTGTGTGCGAGTCTGTGCCGACTAGCGTGTCAGGGAAAGCATAGGTTTTGCCGCCTTCGACTTTGGTCCAAACGGTCTGAGCCAGATATTCCAGATTGACCTGGTGGCAGATACCGGTGCCGGGCGGCACAACAGCGAAATTATCGAAGGCTGACTGACCCCATTTCAGGAAGTCATAGCGTTCGCCATTGCGTTCATATTCGCGGGCGACATTTTTTTCATAACTGTCTTCTGTGCCGAAATAATCGACCATGACTGAGTGATCGATGACCAAATCAACAGGGACTAGCGGATTGATCTTTTCCGGGTCGGCGCCAAACGCCGCCATCGCGTCGCGCATCGCGGCGAGGTCAACGACAGCTGGAACGCCGGTGAAATCCTGCATCAGCACGCGCGCAGGGCGGTAAGCGATTTCTTGGCTGGAGCGCCGGTTGGTCAACCAGGCGGCCATCGCTTCGATGTCAGCTTTGGTCACCGTTTTATTGTCTTCGAACCGTAGCAAGTTCTCCAAAAGGACTTTCAGCGAGCGCGGTAATTTTGAGATCCCGGTCAGCCCGTTGGCCTCGGCGACCGTCAGGTCGAAATAAGTGTAAGTTTTCGAGCCGACGGTGAGCTCGCGTTCACAGCTGAAACTGTCCAGGGATGCCATATCTTGTCCTAATTATAAGCGCGCGGGGGTGTTGGCGCGGCTTATAACAACCACGGGGCTTGGTTCAATGTCTAAGGCAGGGTCTAAGGCAGGCTGTTATGCTGTTGCGAGGCCTGATCAGAGGCTGAATCTGAGCTTTGATCCGAGTTTACCGCGATAAAACAATCCCAAGCCGCGCGGCACAAGGTCCGGCCTGCCCGAACAGACTGCAACCAGTCATTCAATTCGCGCGCATCCGCATCGAAGGGCTGAAAAACACCGTGACGTTGCGCCGCGCCGAGCTGGTGCAGATAGACCGCATCTTTGGAGCTGGCTTTGGCATAACGCTGGCTCAGGTCGAGCTGTGCAAGGGCGCGTGCCACCCTGAGTGAGCTGATCTGCATGACCCCCGACTTTCCGCTCCCCCGAGCCTTAAAAATATGCGCGGTACGGACGAGCCGATTCGCGTATTAAAGTCGTGGTAGCGGAGCGGAGTCGGGGGTCCAGTTAACCCTTTTGGTAAGGTTAATATACCTTCAGCCTTAGTCAGATTTGGATTTCTCCAGGCCCTGAAGACCGCCGTGACGATTGATCAGCGGGATCATGGTCAGGGTAAAAATGATGGTCAGCGGCAGGAAGCCGAACACTTTGAAATTCACCCAGAAATCTTCCGACTGCGTGCGCCAGACGAATTCGTTGAGCGCCGCCATCGCAAAGAAAAACAAACCCCAACGGATCGCAAGCTTGTCCCAAATCCGGTCAGGTAAGGTGAAGGCACTGCCGATCATCAGTCGGATGATATTACGACCGATCAGCACGCCGCCAATCGCCGCAATCCCGAACAGCGCGTTCACAATGGTCGGCTTCATATAGAAGATAACCTTGTTATCTGCGAGCAGCGCCAGCGCTGCTGTGACCACGATAATCGCGGTCGACAGGACCAACATGCCGGACACTTTTTTGTGCCGGAGCCAACCAATCGCCAATGCAATGACTGCCGCCACAGCGAAGATGCCAGCTGCAATAAGCATGGCATCGTCGGGATTGGACCGCTTGATCCAGTGGAAACTGACGAAGAAGACCAACAGTGGTCCGAAATCGAGCCAGAAACTATTATGAGCGCCGCGCCCTTCCGGGACGGATGATATATTCGCCGTTTCGATCGTGTCTAAAGAGACTTTGTTGTCATCGCTCATGCGATTTTCCATCCTGTATGAAAGGCCGTCACCCCGGCGCTATAATCGGCCCATTTGACCTGCGCGAACCCGGTATCGCGCATCATCTGCGCGAACTGATCCTGCTTCGGAAAGCGGCGGATGCTCTCAACCAGATATTGGTAACTGTCGCGGTCCCCCGCAATGGCCTGTCCAAGACGTGGAATAACCGTGAAGGAATAGGCGTCGTAGAATTTGCGGATCAAAGTTTCGGGCGGCGTTGAGAACTCCAGCACGCCGAGCCGGCCGCCGGGCTTAAGCACACGATGAAATTCGCGCAGCGCCGCCATCCGGTCAGTGACATTGCGAATACCATAAGCGATCGTGACGGCATCAAACTGCGCATCTTCAAACGGTAAGTCCTGCGCATTGGCGCAGACCCGAGTGAGATCAAGCCCTGCATCCTTATTCGGGTCGATCCCTGCCAGCAGCATCTCATCATTGATGTCTAAAATAACAGCGCTAGCAGGCCCTTTGTCCGGAAGACCTTGCCCCCCCCGACGATCCCGAACCGTCTCTGCCGCTTGAATAAACCGCCGCGCAATATCGCCCGTCCCGCCCGCTACGTCGAGCAATCGCTCGCCGGGTTGCGGGTTGAGTTTGGTGATCGCCATGTCTTTCCAGACCCGGTGCAGGCCCATGCTCATGGCGTCATTCATGCGGTCATAATCGCGCGCGACTGAATCAAAGACTTGCCGAACCCGGCCTTGCTTCTCTTCCGTCCGGACTTGCTCAAACCCGAAATCAATTGTGTCGTCTGTCGCGCTCATCACAAGGCGGCTATATGAGGGCCGGCGCGGTTCGCCAAGGTCACAATACCGCGCGGCTCTGCTTAGAGGTCATGGCTCTTAGAGATCACGGTTCAGGACCAGCTTATGGCCTGGCTTGGGGTTGAACTGGAAGCGCGGTGTAAATCCGTCGCGTCCGAACAGGCGCAATAAATGTTCTTTCGCAAGCCAATGCAGATGTTCGGGGGGTTTAACCTGAACCCAGCTAACCAGTGGTTTGGGTGTGGCCCGATGCCCGTCTGCGGGCGCCGTTAGGAACAGCACGCCGCCCGGCGCAATCAGATCCATCAAGGCGTCGGCAAAGCCGCGAATATCAACCGCATGTTCGATCACTTCAGAACAATAGACAAAATCGAACTGTTCGCCGCGCTGCGCGAAGTCTTCAACCGTGGTGACGAAGAAGCGACCACCCGGAAAGTCGGCTTGCGCTTGCAGGACCGCGTCGGCATCGATCTCAATGCCCGTGGCCTCAAACCCTTGCAGACGCGCGCCTTCGACCGCGTAACCAAGATTGGAGCCCACATCGAGAAAGCGCGTCCCGCCGCTTTTGATACGTCGACGCACACGCTTCACCCGTTTGGCCGCCCGTTTGATCTTTTTATCACGTTTCGTGCCGTAACTCGCCGAGGCATAATAGGCGGAATAAAAGCGACCGAGCGCATCCGGCGTGGGGGGTGTCTGAACCGTAGCAAGACCGCAGTCTGCGCAGCGAACAATGCCGCCAAAGGCGAGGCTTTCATCGCCTTCCACAATCTTGCCAATTAAGGCGCGCTCATCATCCGCATTCGCCGCACGGGCGAGCCAATCGCCCTCAGGTTCCAGCATTCCAAACTGGGCGCAATCACAGAGCGGACAGGAAAAATCGGTCATAAGCCGCTTTAGCGCGAGGGCGCGGCGCGTCGACTGACAATTCGTGTATTCTCGGCGTTATTCTGCTGCGACTGTCAGATGGGAATGTTCCCGTTCGACCCGACAGGCTGATGGCGGCGCAATATCGAAACGGCCCGGCGAGAACACGCTTTCGCCGCCACAACCAAAGAAATCATTATCCTGACGAAAGGCTTCGCCGAGGTAATCGAACACAGCGCGGATACGGGCCGAGCGTTTCAAGTCCTGATGCGCAACAAGATAGAGCGCTTCCGTATGTTCCAATTCAGGCATAACCCGGACCAGATGGCGACCCTGCGCTGCGGTTCCGCACAGCGGTAGCATGCCGATCCCATAGCCCTGCTCCAATCCTTCATAAAAGGCCCAGATCGAATTGGTTTTGAAGGTGATTCGGCCCGGCATGTGGATCGGCTGATCCGTGTCAGGATCAGAAATCCAGAGAATTTTACCATCCATGATCGAGGCCACAACCCCGTCATGCTTGGGCATATCCTCAAGAGTTTGCGGTGCCCCAGCGAGGGCCAGATATTCTGGGCTAGCGAACATGCCAAATGACACATCCGCGACCTTGCGTCCGATCAGCGAATTTTGCTCACCCGGTGAGTTCCAACGCAGCGCAATGTCGGCTTCGCGTTGGGCAAGATTATAGCTTTGAAACGAAATGCCGATATCGACCAGAATGTCGGGATGCTCAGAGCGGAAGCGCTGCATCACGCCCGGCAACCAGGCCGTTCCGATCCCTTCCGTCGCGGATAATCGCACGACGCCTGAAAGACTATCTTCTAGCGTCGCGGATGAGCGGTCAATCGCGGCGGCTTCATCCTGCATTCGCCGAATGTGATCGAGCATACTTTGGCCGAACACGGTCGGGATCAACTGTCCGTCCTTGCGCTTAAGCAGAGGCGTTTTGAAATGATCTTCGAGCGCACGGATTCGCCGCCCCACAGTCGGTTGGCTCATGCCGAGCGATTTGCCCGCTGCGGTCAGAGACCCCGCCTCTGCAACGGCTAGAAAAACAGGATAGTCGGACCAGTTCGTATTCATACGACCCCTATAAAGGCGCATGAAATCCTGTCAATCCATTCACGAATGAAAGGATTGTTGCTGAGCCGTGTCCCTTTTAGGGACCGACTGATGAGTTTACATATCTATATCGACGCGGATGCCTGCCCGGTGCGGGACGAAACCTACAAGGTCGCCCAACGTCACAACGTGCCTGTGACCGTCGTTGCCAATAGCTATATCCGTACGCCGAGAGAACCCGGCATCAGCTTTCAAATGGTCACAGATGGGTTTGACGCGGCCGATGACTGGATTGCAGAGCGCGCCGATGCAGACGCCATTGTGATCACCTCGGACATTCTGCTGGCTGAGCGCTGCCTCAAAGCTGGCGCGCGGGTGCTAGGGTCCAACGGCAAAGAAATGGATAACGCCACAATTGGATCACAGATTGCCGTCCGCGCGATTATGGCCGATCTACGAGACGGAGCGGATCAGCCCAATATTGGCGGGCCGCCGCCCTTTTCACACCGCGACCGATCGCGCTTTCTCGAAGCGCTGCATCTGATGGTCGAAAGGATGAAGCGATCCAAAACCTAGGGCGTGTAAAGAACGAAGGGCGCCCAGATCGCTGGATTACCCGCGCCCGGCAAATTCCCTGCGCGGACTTCTGCCATCGCGGTTTGCAGCGCGACGTCCATATCGTGGTCCTGTGACAGCTCGACCAGTCGCGTCGTGATCGCAGCGGCGGCGTCATCGCGCACTGGCCAATGCGACACCAGCAGACCCTGCGCGCCGGCTTCCAGAAAGCCCGCCGCCAGACCCGAATAGCCATTGCCAGACCCATCCCCCGGTGCCGCCGTGTCGCAGGCTGACAAGATAACGAGACGGGCAGAAAGGTTGAGCGCGGCGATTTCATCCGTCTCCAGATAACCGTCCTCATTCAGCCCCGCCTCAACCAGCAACGCTGCCTGCGTGCCGTCACCGCGTTCTCCGGCTCTGAGTCCGTGCGTGGCGAAGGCCAGCACATCGGCGCTGGATAGCGCACCGCCCTTAAGGCGCGCTTCCACTGCGCGCCCCCCGCTCAGCACGTCCGCACGCTTGAACCGGCTCGCGATCGTTTCAAGCTCGGTCTTCGCATTAGGCAGACCGAGCTGCACATTGTCGCGATAGGCCAGAATACGCCCCGCATCCCCGTCTGCATCCATCCCTTCAGGCGGTGCAACGCCAATGAACCGGGTCATCGCGCCGCGAGGAATATTGGTCGAGGTAGGCGTGGAGCCCGCTAAGCTCGCTTGATGACGCAGGGCGAAACGATCGCCGACCCAACCGTCGTCTGCCAATTTCAAGGCGGCGAGTGGGACGGTACTGGGCGCACCGGAGCTGACAATCCGTAGGCGAGACCGTCCCTCTAACCGAGCCAGAACTGTGTCTGGTAACAAGGCTTGGCCCGCCCGACGCAGCGCCGCATCGCGGGATGCCCCATCCTCTGACAGGATCGCGGCGCGCGCCGCCGTCACGGCCTCGGCGATCTCAGCGCGCGACTGATCATGCTCGAACAACGCCTCCCCCGCCCGGTCAATCACAAGGGTAAAATGGCGAGATAGAGCCGGGATCATCGCTACCACCGCTTCATCATCCTTGAGGCCGTCGCGGACACTTTGAAACGAGCTGAACCCGGCGACAGTTGTGCGCTCGTCGTCCAAGCCATGCTTGGTGCGCAGGCTCGCCAGTTGGACCTCTACATCTTGCAGGGCCTCAGACATATCTTGTGACGGTTTGCCGGCGGCAATGGCCGCCAATCGGGACGAGTCCAAGCGCCGCATCTGCCTTTGCAGGGATTGCATCTGCAGCACGACCTCCGCATCGACGCCGTCCAGTTTCCGCATCTGGGCGCGCGTCGCCGCGACGCTCGCTTCTGTATTGAGCAGCAGCGACGCTGCCTCCAACAAGGCTAGATCATCGCCCGCCGCTTGCGCACTCCGCAATGCTTCTTCAGCCGCGAGACGGTGCGGGAAATCCAAACGCCCAGCATCAAGCAATGTTTGTGAGCGCATCAATCGGTCAAGCAAGATCGGCGCGTCCGCCCGGCCATCCAACCGCGCCCGCACCGCGCGGGCATGCGCACTGACCACACTGTCGTCTTCTGGCTGCGGCGTGTCAGGCACAGTGCCAGCAAGATCCGCTAGCAAGGTACTGGTCAGGCGCATCGTATCATCGTCGCGCGATAGGCGGGTGCGTGCATTTTCCAGATCGGCGCGTGCGCCGCTCATATCCCCCAGCGCATAGCGGACCGAGCCACGATAGGCGCGGGCCGTCGCCGCCATCGGACTGTTTTCGCCCTGATGGGTCGTGAAGCCGACCTCGGCTTCCTCCAGCAAGTTGAGCGCCGGGCCGTAATCGCCCAAATTTCGTTTAATTCCGCCCAAATTGTGCAAGCCATACGCAAAGTAGAGATTGTCCCGGCCTTCCGTTTCGCCCTTGAGACGGAGCGCCCGGTCCAACACCCGAACCGCTTCCGACGTCCGCCCGCTGCGCGAAAGAACAATACCCAACATTTCCAGCGCTTTCGGGTACATGGTGCTGGAGTCGGACATATAAAGATCAGCGCGTTCGACCGCACCGCGTGCTTCCTGCAGCGCCGCGTCCATATCACCTGCTTTCATCAAGGTTTGCGCGAGGCCATACTGGCTCCCGACAATGCCGGGGTGTTCTGCTGGCAATCCGGCTGTGCGCGTCGCTAGGCTTTGTCGCTGGAGAACAATTGCGGTCTCAAAATCGCCATTGCGCATCAGCGCTTGAGACAGGCCAAATTCCAAATTGGACTTGGCCATGAACACGTCCTCAAGCGCATGCTGCTTATACGCCTCCGATGTGCCCGGACGAAACGTGAAGCGGTCCTTTTTTAATATTGTGTCCAGATCCGCCAAAGCCTCGCGCTGGCTGGTGATCGCCTCATCCGCCTGTCCCAATTGGGACAGGATCACACCGCGCATGGCCGTCATGGAAATATAGGTCGCTGCAACGTCCTGCGGACGCGTGGCGATAATGGTTTTGGCCGCCGTGATAGACCGTTCCGTATGCGCCAAGGCAGAGTCGAGATCGCCGACAGAAAAATCAATCTCTGCCAATTTCCCTGCAGCCGTCGTGATTTGTTCCGCGTCGCCCACCTCAGACGAGAGAGATTCCATGGCAACCCATTCATCCCGTAGCGCGCGCGCATCCCCCACTGTCTCTGCGGCTGTTCGGCTGCGGGCCGTCAGATCGTTAAACTTGGCCTCAAATGCTAACGCTTCAGGTGACAGACGGGTTGGTGATGAGACGTCAGACGGCGGTTCAGCGTCAGCGACCGTTTGCGAATTTGGGGCTTCGGGCGATGACGGCGCACAGCTTGAAAATAGTGCTACCAGCCCGATTATACCGACCACCCGCAAGCGTACTTTACCCGTAAACTCGACCATCTGATTGCCCCCGATCTCGCCTCATTCTAATCCCACTCTTCGAAGTTACAAGCGCGGCGAAGTTACGAGCGCGGCCGATCCCGACCCGTGACAGGCTTGCCAGGTTAGGGCCCTCGCCTTATGCGCCTCGCCCATGAACACTGACCAACTCCAATCCATTATCGAAGCCGCTTGGGACGACCGCGCGGCTCTGTCGCCCGATACACAGGGCGAGCGGCGAGAGGCTGTGGACGCGGCGATCATGGGTCTGGATGACGGCACGTTTCGCGTGGCTGAGAAAGTCGGGCGTGACTGGATTGTCCACCAGTGGCTGAAGAAGGCCGTGCTGCTCGGTTTCCGTCTTGAGGCCAATGTGATCATGCCCGGCGGCCCCGCGAGCGGCGCTTGGTTCGATAAAGTGCCGAGTAAATTTTCTGGCTGGACCGAGACCGATTTCGCCAAGGCGGGTATCCGCGCCGTGCCGCCCTGCGCCGTGCGTCGCGGGGCGTATATCGCATCGGGCGCTGTGTTGATGCCGTCTTATGTCAATCTCGGCGCGCGCGTTGGCGAAGGCACAATGATCGACACATGGGCCAGCGTCGGATCTTGCGCCCAAGTTGGCCAGAATTGTCACATCAGTGCGGGCGCAGGCATTGGCGGGGTCTTAGAGCCGCTGCAAGCCAACCCAACCATTATCGAAGATGGCTGTTTCATCGGCGCGCGCTCAGAAGTCGTCGAAGGCGTGATTGTGCGTGAGGGCGCGGTCCTCGCCATGGGCGTGTTCATTTCCAAAAGCACCAAAATTTATAATCGCCAGACCGGTGAAATTAGCTTTGGCGAAGTGCCCGCTTACTCTGTCGTCGTGCCCGGCGCGCTCCCCGCTAAGGACGGCAGTCACAGCCTCGCCTGCGCCGTCATCGTGAAAACGGTTGATGCGCGGACACGGGAGAAGACAGGCGTGAACGAATTGCTGCGCGACTAGAGCTACTCCGCCGCTGTCACTTCATCGCTTGGGCGCGTCCGCCAGAGCGGCCAGAGCAACTGTTCGCCCGCGCTCGTCTCCGGCAGATTTTCCACGCCTAGCTGTTCCGGATAACGACGCGTAATTTTGGCCGAGCCAAACAACACATCCCAGAAGAACAGTAGGTTGCCGTAATTGCCTTTATAATGGGTGACGCCGTCCGCCGCATGTTTGCCGTGATGGGCCCAGTGGGTTGCGGGTGTAGAGATCGTGCGCTCCACCAGCCACATGATCGGCGAGAGCCATTTGATCCGGTAGAGCGGCAAGTCCCAGCGAACATCAGAATGGGCGCCGTAAATCACCGTCATCTTGATCACGAGATAGACCGCATAAACCCAGCCGCCCCCCAGATAGAGCAACACGCCCGACAGCCACAGGCCCGGCATGAGAAAGTAATAGAAAATATTATTCCGGTAGACGATCCGGATTGACAGATATTCTGCCTGATGATGCGGGCGGTGCAGCTTATAGAGCCACGGCGTGGCGTGGGTAATCCTGTGCCACCAATATTGCGTCATATCATCGAAGATCAGGAAGAGCGCAAAGACGGCCAAGAATGGCCAGCTCTTCAGCATGTCCGCAGAACCCGGCGCTAGAAAGGCCCCCACTGCAAAGCCGCCGGCAACGACCAATGGCTGCGTGATCAGGGTGAGCATCAGCGTCGCGATCAATTCGACCAGGCCGTCTCCTTTGACTTGGCCCGGCTTGCGAAAGAAATTGGTGAAGATCATTTCCGCGGCGATAAACGTCATGAAAATGCACAGAACGACAATGATTTCCGGCTTCATAAAAGACCCCCCGCGCGGCAGCCGTCTGACGCGGCTATTCGCGCCCTTCATTCAGGGCTGCAGCGCAAGCTGTCAAATCTAAAGCGCCCTCTGTCCGAACTGCAGCAACGGCATGGCGCTCCGCGCAAAGGCCTCGACTTGATCTGTCACATCACCAGAAATCCAGACGGATTTCGGCAAGTCCTGCTCTACGATCAGAGATTTCAGTTGCAGCTTATCGGCGTGGCGATGGCCGTCTGCATCCTTGAAGCCGCGCGGCATGGACTTGAGCGGATCGGAGCGTGTCAGGCTCAGCCCGGCTTTATCTAGACTGGACAATACCGCATCAAACTCATCCGCTTTGTCGAGCATGCGGTGGCGGATCGGTTCCAGATCAGACGCTTTAAACTTGTAAAACCCCGCCGCAGCGAACCCACCGCCTGCGTCCATATGCAGATAGAGGATTGGCGCTTTTTCATTCTTGCGTCCATCCGGTGTCATCAGCGCGCCCGTATTCGTCTTATAAGGCCGCTTATCCTTTGAAAACCGAATGTCGCGATGCATCCGAAACATCGTTTTCTTCGAACCCTGCATCGGGATGTCGGCATCCGACAGGCGTTCGCTTAACGCTTCGAGAAGCCTCTCAAATGGTGCTTTAAGGCGCGTCTCAAAGCTCGGCTTATTCTCGTCGAACCACGCTTTGTTATTATTGTCCGATAGACCCGCAAGAAAGTCGAAGGACTCTTTCGTAAAACCCAGATCAGACACAGGACACTCCCTTTAAGTTCATTACCCTATCAATCAGCGCGCCGCCCACGCCCGTTCTTCTGCGCTGATACGGATGACTAACACGGCGGCATTGAGCGCGCCAAATATGGCCGCCACCTCCCAAAGGCCAAGCACAAGCGGGGCGACCATAATTTCGGCAATCACGAGGAGGTAATTGGGATGCGGGACCAGAGCGAATGGACCTTTGGTGACTTTCGCCTCGCCCGGCAGGACAATAATCCGCGTGGTCCAGCGCTTACCCAGCGTACTGAGAATATAGACGCGCAGGATTTGCAGGGCCGCATAGACACCCAACCAGATGTAATGGACCGGATGATCGTGGCCGAACCAGACCATGCTGAGAATCCAGCCCGTATGAACGGCAACAATCAGCGGGTAGTGGCGCGGTGAATGTTCCACGCCGCCTTGGGCGATCAGACGCTTGGTATTGCGCGTCGCAATCGGCAATTCGATGAGACGCTCAGCAATCACATAGGTGAGGAAGAGAGCGGCCCAAAAGTTGATCGCAAGATTAATGTCCATGGGTCAGTCCACATAGATCGGGGTGAAGGCGGCGGAGAAACCGGGGCCGAGCGCGCTAGCCAGCAACGGCTTGCCCGAGCCCTTGGCATCGCCGCGCGCTAGCACTTTTTCCAACACAAAAATCACGGTCGGAGCACTCATATTACCATAGTCGCGCAGCACATCGCGTTCGATATCGAGCGTGCCTTCGCCGAGCTCTAACGACGCCTCCAAGGCCTCGACCACTTTCGCGCCGCCCGGATGGGACACGACGCGACCCAGTGTTTCACGTGAAACATTCATTTGCGCGCAGGCCGCATCCGTCGCGGCGCGCATTTCTGCGTTCACAAAGTCCGGGATCGATCGGTCGAACACGACGGCGAGCCCGTCCTCGTCGACCTCCCAGCCCATGATCGGCAAGGTGTCATCCCAAGTTCGCGACGCCCCGCGGTCTACCCGCACGCCGCTTTCCGATCCGCTGAGAGCAACCGCCGCCGCACCGTCGCCAAATAAGATTGTCGCAATAATGTCGGCCTTTTTCGGGCGGGCCTTGCGAAAAGAGAGCGTGCAGGTCTCTACAATCACGAGCAGCACTTTGGCGCTGGGGTTAGCCTGCGCCAATTCGCGCGAGACGTTCAGACCTGAAATCCCGCCAGCACAACCCAGCCCGAACAAAGGCACCCGCAAACAATCATCGCGAAACCCCATCCGGCCTTTAGCTTGGGCTTCTAATGTCGGCGTGGCGATACCGGTCGAGGACACGGTGACGAGAATATCGATTTCGCCCGCCGTCCAACCTGCATCCGCCAGAGCTTTTGTCGCGGCCTCCACATAAAGGTCCGTCGCGCCGTCCATGTAGCGGCTATTGCGGTCGGTCCAACCGCCCGCCTGTTCGAACCAATCAAACGGGGCGACGGAATAGCGCATCCGCACGCCGGATGTATCAAAAACAGGGGCCAGCCGATCAAAGCCCTTAAAGCGCGGACCCAAAATCTCATGGGCACGATCGCGGACTTCGTCTTGCGGCAAAGCGTGGGGCGGCACGCAGGTTGAAAGCCCATGGATATAAACGCTCATTGCATGCTTGATACGCAGGAATGAGCATTGACGGATAGGCTCCTATTCTCACAACTTCGGCACTTCGAGATAGAAAAGAGACTTTCATGGCCATCAAGACGCGATTTACGGAAGAGTTCGGGATTGAAAAACCGATCGTCCAAGGTGGCATGCAATGGGTCGGTTATGCCGAAATGGTCGCGCCGGTGGCCGAGGCCGGATGCCTTGGCTTTCTGACCGCGCTCACTCAGCCCACGCCGGAGGCTCTGGCCAAGGAAATCGCGCGCACCCGCGACATGACGGACAAACCATTCGGCGTGAATATTACGATCCTGCCGACGATCACGCCGCCGCCCTACGCCGAATATCGCCAGGCCATTATCGAAGGCGGGATCAAGATTGTCGAAACGGCGGGTTATAAACCGCAAGAACATGTCGACCATTTCAAGCAGCACGGCATCAAAGTGATCCATAAATGCACGGCGGTTCGCCACGCTCTGTCCGCCGAACGAATGGGCGTCGACGCCATTTCCATCGATGGGTTTGAGTGTGCGGGCCACCCCGGCGAAGACGATATTCCCGGTATGATCCTGATCCCGGCCGCCGCGAATAAGGTCAAAATTCCGATGCTGGCATCTGGCGGCATCGCGGATGGGCGCGGCCTCGTCGCGGCTTTGGCGCTCGGCGCGGACGGCATTAATATGGGCACACGCTTTTGCGTCACTAAGGAAGCGCCAATTCCGGAGGCCTTCAAACAGCAAATGGTTGAGAATGACGAGCGTCAGACTGACCTCATCTTCCGCACCCTGCACAATACGGCCCGCGTCATGCGCAACGCCGTCAGTCAGGAAGTCGTTGCGATTGAGAGAGAAGGCGGCGCTAAGTTCGAAGACGTGCAGCATCTCGTCAGCGGTAAACGCGGCCTCGCCGCAATGCGCGAGGGCGACACAGATGGCGGCATCTGGTCCGCCGGCATGGTGCAGGGCCTAATCAACGACATCCCCAGCGTCGCTGAGCTAATCGATCAGATTATGTCTGACGCCGAAGCGATTATTGATCAGCGGTTGGGTGGGATGCGCGCATAAACGGTCCGGCAAAGCCTTTACACGTTTCACTAATAAGAAAGCCCCGCAGAAGCGGGGCTTTCTTGTCTTATTGATATCGAGTTCCGCTCGCTTGAGCTCGCGGCGACACGCTCCAATCGATCAATGATCGATTGTTTCGGGGGCAACGCCCCCGAAGCGCTTAGTCGCGACCAAACAGCGCCAGCAGGATCTGGAACATATTGATAAAAGCGAGCAGGAGCGAAGCGGCGCCATAAGCGCTATATTTCGCGAGCATCTCACCATCACCGGCCAAGCCGTAATAGACCCGCTTGAGCATTTGTGTTTCCCACGCCGTGATCATCGCGATCGCGCCAAGGGCGATGACGTTAATGATAACATCCATCGGGCCTGTTGGGGCCAGAGCCGGGAAAAACATGCCCAGAACGTTGATTGCGACATAGCCGAGGAAAGCCGCGAACGCGTATTTTACAAACGTGCTGAGGTTCCGCTGCGTCGAATAACCAAACAGGGACAGTGCCGCAAACATGGCCACAGTCATGAAGAAGATCTTCGCCACAATCATCGGATTGTAAGCCAGAGCAATCGCTGACGTGAACACGCCCATGAAGGCTGCGAAGGTGAACAGGAATGTCACCACGCCGCCCATCGACATGGTCGGCAGTTTTTTACCAACCGTTCCAAACATAACCGGAATGGCAATGATGAAGCCGATCAGGACAAAGGGACTGAACACGATTGCCGCGACCTGCGGATTACCCAGCAGGAATTGGCCGAAGAAATAGGCGACGCCTGCTGTGACCAGCATGGCCAGAGCCATCCACCGATAAGTGCCGAGCATAAAGCTCTTCAGGCCGACATCGGTGTCGGTATCAGCACCGATAACGCCTCTGTTAAATTCGTTCATTATGAACTCCGTTAGTGTGACAGCGTGCCGGCGCGCATGCGTCGGAGCTGGTTGTGACCAATATAGGCGCAATCTGCGCCAATTGCCAATGACAAGCGTGTCAGCCGGAACGATCCGCCAGAGATTTTTCCTATGGGCGTGATAGGCTAGCCCTTGGCCGGGTTCTCAAGTGTCCCAAACCTATGGTCCTACCCGTCCGTATCCTCTAGCAACGCTCAAACTTCCCTTTTTCAATCTACAGGACCCACCTATGGAACTGCGTAAACTCGGCACGACCGATATTGATGTGACCTCGGTCTGCCTCGGCACAATGACCTGGGGTCAGCAGAACAGCGAAGCGCAGGCGCATGAGCAGCTTGATTACGCGATTGAGGAACGCGGCATCAATTTCATCGATACCGCCGAAATGTATCCCGTCCCCGGCAAGCGTGAAACGCAAGGCCGAACCGAAAGCTATATTGGCACTTGGATCGAAAAACGCGGCAAGCGCGATGACATTATCTTAGCCAGCAAAGTTGTCGGTCGGTCCGGCATGGTTTGGACGCGCGACGATACGGTTGAGACAACGCGCCACACGCAGGCACAGATCGACTACGCGGTTGAGCATAGTCTGAAACGACTCAAAACCGATTACATTGATCTGTACCAGTTGCACTGGCCGGACCGGGGTCTGTCCCCCTTCGGCATGCATGATTATAAGGATTATAACGCCGCCGATATGGTGCCACTGGAAGATATTCTCGGCGCGCTTCAACGTCATGTCGAAAAGGGCAATATTCGCCATATCGGCATTTCCAATGAAACCGCGTGGGGCACGATGAAGTTTCTGGAGCTCGCCAAGACCCATGACCTTCCGCGGATTCAATCCAATCAGTGCGTTTACTCGCTGATCGCGCGACGCTTCGATTATGACCGGGCTGAGATTGCCATGCGAGAGAAGGTCGGTTTGCTCGCCTATTCACCGCTCGCCATGGGCGTTCTGACCGGTAAATATGATGACGGCACGACGCCGAAGGGATCTCGCATGGCTCTGTTTGACGGCTTCATGGATAATTATCGAAAAGTCGATGAAACGTGGAAAGATGCCAATCGGACCGCGCATGAATTGGGCCTGACGCCGGTTCAGTTTGCATTGAAATTCGTTGAGTCGCGCGCGTTCGTCACGTCGAACATTATTGGCGCAACCAGTCTGGACCAATTGCGCGAAAATATCGACGCGCATGATGTTGAGTGGACGGACGAGATGGAAGCGGAGGCCAGCCGGCTCCACGAAGTCTATCGTTGCCCGCTCGGTCGCTAGTCAGGGCAACTGCATGAAGCTTTTTGCGGCCATTCGCCCGCCCTCTGGCGTTATCCGGGCCGTTCGGCGCATCCAAAAAGGTGTGCCGGGCGCCCGGTGGAGCGCGCCGGAGAAGCTTCACATCACTGCCGCCTATTTCGGCGAAGTGCATGATGCCTTGGCCGAAGAATTAGATGAAGAATTGGCGCGCAGGCCGCTCCCCGCTATGGAATTGACGCTCCGCGGGGCGGGCCATTTTGGCCGCGCCGAGCCGCATCAAATCCATTTGAAAGTCGAGCCCAATGCCGCGTTGACTAGGCTGCATAATCATTGTCGGCGCGTCGCACGAGAGCTGCGCATTCCGATGGAGGCGCGTGTGTTTAGCCCACACCTCACTCTTGCTTATCTCAAGCCCTTTCCAGATGTGGAACGGCTGGCAACCTATGAGCAGCGTCACGTCAACACGGAGATTGGCCCGTTCCTGATCGATCAGTTCGGACTCTATTCCAGTTGGCAGCAAAAGCGCGGACCCAATCGATACGATCTTGAAGCGACCTATCCGTTGATCGGTCGCGCAGGGCATTGACCCAGTGTGTCGACCAATGAATTGACAGGCCCACGCACATTGATAGCACCCGATTCATGGCCCGACATTTACTTGCTTTGCTGTCACTGACAGTTCTGGCTGCCAGCCCAGCCCTCGCTTGCGATTTCGACGATGAAAACGGGCTCGACGTCGGGCTGGTCCTCAGCGGCGGCGGCGCAAAGTCCAGCACCCAAGTCGGCTTTATGCAAATTATGGACGCACTGGACATTCCCATCCACTGCGTTGCGGGGACCAGTATGGGGGCGGTCGTCGGCGCGTTTTACGCGAGCGGATATTCGGCAGACGAAATTGGCGAGATCTTTATTGATGAGGATTGGGGAGCGGCGTTTCGGGGCACAATTCCACGGACCGACAAATCCTTTATTCAGAAAGAGCGCGAGGAGACCTATTTTTCCGGTGACATTATTGGGCTGAGCCGTGACGGTCTGGAATTGCCGAGCGCCTTAAACTCGATGCAAGGTTTACAGACTCTATACCGTGACATTTTGAGAAATGTTCCTGTTGAGGCCGATTTCGACGATCTGTCGATCCCATTCCGCGCCGTGGCAACGGATCTCGAAACCGGACGGGCTGTCGCTTTTGAAGAGGGCGATCTGGTCTCGGCGGTCTTGGCCAGTATGGCCGTGCCCGGTGTGTTCGCGCCCCGCATTATTGACGGAGTACCCTATGTTGATGGCGGAATTTCTTCTAATCTTCCGGTTCAGACCGCATTAGATATGGGCGCCGATATTATCATCGCCCTAGATACAACAGCCGCGCCGAGACCGTCAGACGGACGTTATTCTATTGGTGAGACGTTGCAGCAAGTCTCAACCATTATGGTCTATAGAAATGCCCAGCTTGAAAAGCAGGCCCTGTCCAAGCGCGACCTTTACGTCGAGCCCAACCGGATCGACATCGGCACATCAGCCTACACTGAGTCCGCCGCAGGCCTGAAGGTTGGCCGTGATGTTGGGCATGAGCATAAAGACGCACTCCTTCGGATTCGCGATCTGGCGGCCCCTTCAAAGCGCAAACCGCGCCTCAAACCCAATCCTGATCAGCCTGAAACCCTCACGTTGGTCAACAACTCGCTTATTGCTGATGATGTGATCAAGAGACGCGTCAACGACATCCTGTCCCTCGACCAAGATTCTGGAGGTCGGGACCGCCGTTTGCGCGAACTGGCGTCCTTTGGCAGTTTCGGCGAAGTTGATCTGGGCTATAGTAGTGGCGAAGCGGTTCTTACGGTGAGCCCCAATTCGATTGGACGGACCCGTTTGAAAATAGGGGCCAATGTTGCCAGTAATTTCGATGGGGCGGCCTCGTTTTCCCTATTAGCACAACTCACCCGACAACCCATTGGCCCAAGAGGAGGTGATGTCAGCCTATCGGCTGAACTGGGGACCAATACGGGGCTGAGTCTGGAATTATATCAGCCACTCGGGGTCGATTCTCACTACTTCATTCAACCGGAACTGTTCATCCGCAGTGAAAAACGCGAACTAGACCTGATTGATATTCGCGTTGGCGACTTCTTGGTTGAAACCCAAGGGATTAGAGCCCGTTTGGGCCGCGAACTATCGTCATGGGGGCTGATTGCGCTGGAAGGGGAAATCCAGGATGGTCGGTTTGAACCAATTGTCACCATAGACCCTACCATCACAGCTGAACATTATAGTTTCGGGTCCGTCGGGGCTTATTTCGGCATTGATACGTTGGACCGGACCGATTGGCCCACAGGAGGGCGAAGAGTGCAATTACGCGCGCAGCAATTCTTCGACATTTCTGAAGATGGCGCGCTGGATGCAACTCGATATGAAGCGTCTTGGCTACAAGCGTTCAGCGCCGGATCTTACGGAGCCCTGCTCAACCTTCGGCACGGTAAGCTCAATACAGATGGGGTCACTGTTGGCTTTGATTCAACATTTGAACTGGGCGGGTTTCGCCAGTTGAGCGGGTTTCGAGAACGATCGCTGCCCGTCGAAAGGCTGAACTATGCATCATTAGAGGTGTTCAAGCGCCTATCCAATGACGGATTCTTGGTTGATATTCCTGTTTATATCGGCGGCCTTGCTGAATATGCTCGCATTCCGTTTTCGGCCCTCGGCTTGGACGACGTAGAGGATGCCTTATCCTTGGCCGCCTATATGGGCGCAGAAACGCCGCTTGGCCCAGCCTTCATCGGCACGGCCTTTGGCAATAATAATGATTTGAGGTTTTTCTTCCGGTTCGGGCGCACATTTTAAATGAAAATGCGCCCAAAACCTTAGCCCGGCGTTAGCTTGAGCAACCGACCTTCATTGTCTTCCAGCACATAAAGCGCGCCATCCGGGCCTTGTTCGACTTCGCGAATACGTTTGCCCCATTCGAACCGCTCGGCTTCCGCCGCAATCGTTTCGCGACGATCCGACTTGGACGGCGAGTCGCTCGCCGCCTCGATCTTGTCACTGTCAAAGACGACACGGATTAGCGCTTGGCTTGAAAGACCACCGATAAACCCGTCGCTTTTGAAATCTTCGAACAGATCGCCATCATAGATGGTGAAACCCGCCGGGCTGATTGCTGGAACCCAATAGGCGGCTGGATTTTCATAAATGGGGTTGGTTGAATGGTCCGGAATTTCCTTGCCGGAGTAGTGGTCACCATTGCTGACTACCGGATAGCCGTAATTTTCCGAGCGCAGGACGCGGTTGAGCTCGTCACCATGTTTCGGGCCCATTTCGTGCAGCCAGAGGTCTCCTTCGGCATCGAAATCAATGCCAAGCGGATTACGGTGGCCGAGCGACCAGATCTGATTGGTCACACCACCTTGGCCAAAGAAGGGATTATCTTCGGGGACAGAACCATCCCGGTTCAGTCGGATCACCTTGCCCAAATTCATGTCCATATTCTGCGCCGGCGTAAATTTCTGCCGATCGCCAGAGGTGATGAATAAATAGCCATCAGGAGAGATCACCATCCGGTGCCCGTAATGACCATTGCCCGTGACTTTCGGGAATTGACGCCAAATCACGTCACCATCGGACAGCGTACCGCCATTCGATGTCAGGGTCAGGGTTGCCCGCGTGACTGCCGCGCCGGAGAGGCGATTATTCTCAGCGTCGCGTTCGACGTAAGAAATATAGACGATGTTGTTGGTCGCGAAGTCCGGGTCGATAATGATGTCGCCTAAGCCGCCCTGCCCGCGGTCTTGAACGTCTGGCACATTGCCAATCCGCGCGATCTTGGCGCCCGATTGATTGAGCAGCCAGATTGAGCCCGCTTGTTCTGTCACCAGCGCGCGACCATCCGGCAAGAACGTCATGGCCCATGCGCCGTCAAAGGTCGCCAGCTCGGTCATCTGCAGGGTCGTTCCGGCTGTGCCTGTGACCGTCGTTTGAGCGAAAGCTGGGGCGGCGAGAGCGAGGGTCAGGGAAAGGGCGAGAGGCAAGCGCATAGAAATCTCCAAATAAGTCTGGCTATTTACGCATATACGCGAATTGCAGACGGGTTCCATAACAAGAGCGTGAGGATCGACCCTAAGCCCGCATATCTTTGGCCGAGCCTAGCGATATATAAGACGTGATGCTCGCCACCTGCGGGACACGGCCCAGCGTGTCCGCGTGGAAGGCTTTGTAAGCAACTAGGTCTGCGACCTCGACCCGTAACAAATATTCGACGGACCCAGTGACATTGTGACATTCACGCACTTCCGGCGCCGCCATCATCGCGGCTTCAAACGCGGCGGCGTCGCGGCGTAAATGGGCGGATAGACCAACCATGACAAAGACCGTGACCGCCCCGCCAAGCCGCGACCGATCTAGCACCGCACGGTAGCCTTGGATAACCCCCGTCCGCTCAAGCTCCTGCACGCGGCGCAGGCAAGCTGAAGCGGAGAGCCCAACCCGATCAGCCAGTTCAGCATTGCTGATCCGCCCATCCGTTTCTAGCTCTTGCAATATTTGCGCGTTAATCAGGTCTAATTTCGTCATTCCTTGCAGATAATTACGTCATAAAACCCATAAAGCAAGCTCATGCGAAGTCATACGCGTTATTCTTGCGTGAATAATAGCGGTTAGCGAGACCCCATGACCCATTTGACCCTGAGCGATTACGATATTTCCGCCGAGCGCGGCTTTCTTTGCCGTTACGACGCGCCCGATGTCGAACTACACGGCAAAATGGCCGCCGTTCGCAATGTGGCTATGGCCCTGCCCAAGACCTTGGTCACGGGTCGGTTACGGGATCTCATGCTGCGTGATCTGCCTAATAATGTCGAGGCGGACGATATTGCCGACCTGACAGACGAGCAGGCCCGCATGGCGATGGTACATTATAGCTTCCTGATCCAAGCCTATGTCTGGGGAGAGGCGGACGCGCCGGCCCTGCTGCCGCGCGCTTTGGCCGTCCCGATGCATGCTCTGGCCGAACGGCTTGGTCAGCAACCACTGCTGCCCTATTCCGGCTATGTGCTTGATAACTGGGGCCTATTTGATGCCGACCGTCCGATTGACCTCGACAATATTTTCATGATCCAACCCTTCCTCGGTGGGCAGGACGAGGCCTGGTTCGTACTGGTCCATGTCGCGATTGAAGCGCGCGCCGGGAAAGTTCTGGCCGCGATCCCGACAATTCTGAACGCCATCGCAACGGGTGACACTGACACAGTCCGGGTTGAGTTAGAAGGCATGGCCACGCACTGGGCCGCGATCAACGCACTGTTTGACCGTATGCCGGAACGCTGCGACCCGCATACCTATTTCACCCGCGTGCGGCCTTACATTCACGGCTGGAAAGACAATCCTGCCCTGCCTGGCGGTTTGATTTATGAAGGCGTTGAGGCCTTTGGCGGCAAGCCGCAGGCCTTTCGCGGCCAGACTGGATCGCAATCCTCCATCGTGCCGACTATGGACGCGCTAATGCAGGTTGGTCACGCGGATGATCCGCTCAAAGCCTATCTGGACCAGCTGCACATCTACCGTCCGCCGGGCCACCGTAAGTTTATCGATGATGTGCGGACACAGTCCTCTTTGCGCCACTTTGTCGAAGGCGCGGGTGACCGTGACCTGACGCTAGCTTACAACGCCATCATCCAAGCCGTTGCCGACTTCCGCTCGCGCCATCTGCAATATGCCGCCAGCTATATTCAGAAGCAGGGTAAGACCAGCGCCGGCAATGATCCCGATGTCGGCACGGGCGGCACACCATTCATGAAATATCTCAAAAAACACCGCGACGAGACCAAGGCCCGCCTGATCGACGCTTGACCGGCAGACGAAGCTGTCATGGCGCCGTCATTGCCATGTCTTGAAACTGCGATGAAATTGGGCCAAGGACGCCCCATCGCGAAGGGAAGCGCTACTCCACCACTCAATAAGGGGGAGGAGGAGCGGCCAACTTCATATATCGCGAGGGGAAGCGACGGATGTTGAGCCTGGGTCTACTGGGACGGCTTATCCATCGGCCAACTTCAGGACTCAAAAACTGAGGGAGACCCGACCGCCAAGGGTTGGGGCCAGATCAATCATGACACTCTATCTTATCATCGGCGCAGCGTTGATCGCTGTGCTTTACGGGATCGTGACCCGTGCCAGCCTGATGAAGGCCAGCACTGGCAATGAACGTATGAACGAGATCGCAGGCGCGATCCAAGAAGGCGCAAAAGCCTATTTGAACAAGCAGTATAAAACGATCGCCATCGTCGGCGTCGTCGTGACCATCCTGCTGGCTTTACTGTTCCAAAACCTCATCGCTCCAGTCGGCTTTGTCATCGGTGCGGTCTTGTCGGGTATCGCCGGTTATGTCGGCATGCTGGTTTCCGTCCAAGCGAACGTCCGCACGACCGAAGCGTCACGCGGCTCACTTGGCGCAGGCCTGAACATCGCCTTCAAAGCAGGCGCGATCACGGGCATGCTCGTGGCGGGCCTCGCGCTGCTAGGCTTGGCCGTTTATTATATGGTTCTAACAGGCCCCATGGCGGCAGATGCACGCGGCGTGATTGATGGCTTGGTTAGCCTGTCGCTCGGCGCGTCCCTGATTTCGGTCTTTGCGCGTCTCGGCGGCGGTATCTTCACCAAGGGTGCAGATGTTGGCGGCGATCTCGTCGGTAAAATCGAAGCCGGTATTCCGGAAGATGATCCTCGCAACCCTGCGACCATCGCGGATAATGTTGGCGACAATGTCGGTGACTGTGCCGGTATGGCTGCGGATTTGTTCGAGACCTATGTTGTGACCATCGCGGCCACTATGATCCTCGGCTCAATCCTGTTCCCAAGCGCATTGGACCTCGTTCTCTACCCAATGGCGATCGGCGGCGCGTGTATCATCACCTCCATCTTCGGCACGTTCTTCGTGCGCCTGTCTAAGGGCTCAGTGAATGTTATGGGCGCGCTTTACAAAGGTCTGATCGCTACCGGCGTTTTATCCGTTGGCGCGATCTATCTCGTCACGAGCTATGTGCTTGATAACGGCATGGGCACGGTCAATGAAGTCGGTCGCGTTCTTGCGGACGGCTCAGCGGCCTCATTCAGCGGCATGGATCTATTCCTTTGCAGCATCGTCGGTCTGGTCATCACGGGCCTGATCGTGATGATCACCGAATATTATACGGGTACGAAATACCGCCCGGTGAAGTCGGTCGCTGAAGCGTCTGAATCCGGTCACGGTACCAATGTGATTGCAGGTCTCGCTGTCTCAATGGAAGCGACCGCTATTCCGGCCCTGATCATTGTGGCGGGTATCATCATCACCTTCAGCCTAGCTGGCCTTTACGGCATCGCTATCGCTGTGACCGCTATGCTCGGCGTGGCTGGGATGATCGTCGCGCTCGACGCCTTCGGTCCTGTCACGGATAATGCGGGCGGCATTGCTGAAATGGCTGAGCTGGATCCAGAAGTGCGCAACACGACTGATACGCTCGACGCCGTTGGCAACACGACCAAAGCTGTTACCAAAGGCTATGCGATTGGCTCTGCCGGTCTCGGTGCTCTGGTGCTGTTCGCGGCTTATTATCAGGACATTCTGTATTTCTCGGCTCAGCCGGGTAATCCATTGTCCGGTGTCACCGTCGATTTCAGCCTAACCAATCCCTATGTGATTGTCGGTTTGTTTATCGGGGGCTTGCTGCCTTACCTGTTCGGTGCATGGGCGATGCAGTCCGTTGGCCGCGCGGCCAGTGCGATTGTCGAAGAAGTCCGTCGTCAGTTTAAAGCGGATCCGGGCATCTTGAAGGGCACGTCTCGCCCGGACTATGCCAAGGCTGTGGACCTCCTTACGGGCGCTGCGATCAAAGAGATGATCAAACCGTCCTTGCTGCCGATCCTGTCGCCAATTGTGCTCTTCTTCGCGATCCAGTTTATCGCTGGTACAAGCCAGGCGCTCGCCTCACTCGGCGCCATGCTGATGGGCGTGATCGTGACCGGTCTCTTCCTGGCCCTCTCCATGACAGCCGGTGGCGGCGCATGGGATAATGCCAAGAAGTATATTGAGGACGGCCATCACGGTGGCAAAGGCTCAGAAGCCCACAAAGCGTCTATCACGGGCGATACAGTCGGCGATCCCTACAAGGATACCGCTGGTCCAGCGGTGAACCCGATGATCAAAATCACCAACATCATCGCTCTGCTTCTATTGGCGGTTGTTGCTCACTAGAGCTGACACGCTTTTAACCGAGTTTGAGGCCGCCCCGTCCGGGCGGCCTTTTTGTTAGGGCTGGGGTGCGCTCGACAGATCGCACGTAACCGGGCTCGCGTTATCGTCAATCGGACGTTGGGCCACGGCTCTATCCACCCGGTCGGAACTCAAAGTGCCGCGTGCGTGCGCTGTGTCAATCACTACGACGCCGTCATACTGATCTGGCAATATCTGGATAAGCGGCGTTTGCACATCGAACCGCGCGCTGATCGGTGTTTGCGTCCGCGGATTGCTGACGAATATAGGCGGCCATACTGCGCAACGTCATGCGCGCTACAATCTGGTCCCGATCCGGTTCCGCCATTTGAGCCAGATGAAGGTCGCTTTCGTCGCACTGATAGACCGCGCTTTCAAAGGCGATGACATCAAACCCCATCTGGGCATGCAGATAGCGGATCGCGCCTGTCTTCAACGCTGTGTCGTCTTTCACGCCGTGCGTATTCTCACCGAGCTGCACGATCCGCGCATCACTGACAGCGTCGTCCAAAAAGCCGAACTGCCCAACCCCTCGATCAAGGTCCAAAGCGAGGCAGAGGGTACATGCGGAACGGTCAATGGCATATGCGATCTCCTGCAGTTGGATTTCATCACACGTCAAAGCCCAGAATAATCAGAATAACCCGCCTCTAATCCGCCAATCGCGTCTCGAACCATGTCCGGATCTCCGCGCCTGCCATCTCTTCTAACAAGGCCAGCAAGGCGGGTGTGGTTCGAACACGGTCGGTCATGATGCGCTGCATAAAGGCTGTAAAGGTCGCGCGACCCATACGCTCTTCAAGATGCTGCAGCGCGACCGGCGCGGCGCGGTACATGATTAGGTAAGGCGGTCGCTCGGTTAGCTCCGCTGCCCAGATCGGTGGCAGGTCATGCCCTTCGATTTGTTCGGCGTAGCGCGCCATACGGGCGTCGAACACGGTTTCGCCGAGCGCGTCACGCACGCCCATATTGGCCAGATAGTCGGCAAGGCCTTCATTGATCCAGTTTTCCGGACCGCCAGCATTGGCCTTGCTCCAATAATGCGCCAACTCATGACAAATGAATTGAAGCAGATATTCTTCATCATCATCTTCAATGTCGGTCAACGCGATCAACGTCCCGCGAGAATAACCGCCTTCAGGACGATCCGTCACAATGATCGAGGCCTGCGGCAGTGGCCCTGCCGGACCCGCCAAACCGTTCAAATATGCAGTGCAAAATTCTAGCGCGCCTGTGAGTTCTTCGAGCTTTGTGCCGGGTTCTGAGCGTGCATCATGAATGACATAATCATCCGCCTTAACAACCTCTGAGTTTGAGAGCAGCGAGAAAGCGATATCGAGCGCCGGTTCGGCTTGGACAAAATGAAATCCCTTTGGGGTCGATACAACCGACCCGACTCCGACCGCGGACCATTCGCCTGCAAGGCGCACCTGCACCCGAGCCGTCAGATCGGAATCAAAGCGAGCGTCAAAGGGAAACCAGAAACTATCGACCGTCAGTTCGATCTTGTCAGAATCCAGCGTATTAATCGGAAGCGGGAGCTCTTCTGGAAAGAGCGGGCCACCATAGGCGAATTTGACGATCCGGTCCGCGCCATTGACCGAGGGCGCGAGATCAATCCGGTAGGTCCGAACCGCACCGCCAAAACGTTCATCCAGCTCAGTCGTGACATCGACCACATCGGCCCCGGCCACAGACGCCGTGCCAAAAGCTGAACTCAGCGCAAAGGAGATTTCATCAAGATCGTCTTCCGCGATGCGCACGGTCCAACCCGCTGACAAAGCCCCTGCTTCAGGAAAGAATTCTACACTCCCGATATAATCGAGCGGCCCCTTATCCGCTTCAAAGGCATCCAAGGCATAAGCGGGCGCTGTCACGGCAGCCCCCAGCATTAGGCCAGACAGGACCAACCGCCAGGTCAATACGTGCCTCAGGCGCGGCATATTCAGGGCCTCCAAATCGTCATGTCTATCCCCTCTTCACCAATAGCGGCCTCAGAGCAATCACAGAAGGGCAATCGCGGAAGCACAATCGCTGAACGTGGTAGAAAATCAATGACGGGAGCGCGTGGCTCAGATAGCGCCGTGCCATGACCGCGCGTGAGCCAATTATCAAACAACCGCCCGCTCAAGGACGGCCCGTGGACCGGATCGTGGCGGGACTGGCCGCTATCTGGCTGTTCTGCGCGGTCGCAGCGACGCTTTGGTTCTTTCTCGGCTTTTACGAAACTGATCCCGGCTTCTCAGCGGCCAGTTCGGCGGCGCTATTGTCGCTAGGGCTTGGCGCCTTTGCCATCATTCCGGGGGCCGTGATCTTGCGTTTGGCATGGACCGCCTGGCGGTATGGTTTTCGGCCCGTGCATGGTCTCTGGACCTTAGTTCTGGCTCTGCCATGGATCGGGTTGAGCCTGATGGCTCGACCGTCTGAGTGGATGCCAATTTGGCTGACAATTTTCCCGCTTCTGCTGGCGACGCCAATCAGTCTTTGGGCGATCGTGTCCATAATTTTGGAGCGGCGCGCGCGAGTCAAACCGTGATCGCTCACAATCGGGTCGCATAGACTTGATTAGCGTAAATGTGACGCAGGCCTTATATAATCATACGAAACGCTTATGTTTCATACAGGGGACGTTCAGGTTTGTCGCGCTATTGCAGCGCGCGAGATTAGGAGATTTATATGTCTATTCCCCTAAAAATGGCGACTTCTAATAAACTTCGCCACGCCCTTTTATGTGTGAGCGCTATTGTGCTTACCGCCTGTGCAACGGCTACACCTTATCAACCCGCCAGTGAGCCCGGCGCTTATGACGGGTTTTCCCAGCAAATGATCGAAGCGGATCGCGCCCGGATCGCCTTTGCTGGTAATTCGCTGACCAAGCGCGACACAGTTGAAAATTACATGCTGTTCCGCGCCGCTGAGACAGCGGTGGAACGCGGCTTTGACTGGTTCGAATTGCAAGAACGCGATCTTGAAGCGAAGACGCGCACACGGGTCAACTCAAGTTTTACCTCCGCGTATGATCCTTATTTCGGCTATAGCTTCTTCCGGCCCCGTTACGGTTGGTCGCGCGGCTATCACTATTCTCGCTTTCGTGGATTCCGCCATCGTCGCGGCTTTGGCTATCGCGGGTTTTATGATCCGTTTTATGACCCGTTCTTCGACGATTTTAATGTCCGCGAGATCACTAAATATCGTGCTACAGCCGAAGTCCGTTTTGGCAATGGCCCGAAACCTACCAAGGCCGAAAATGTCTTTGACGCCCATCAGGTGATCGAGAACTTGGGACCGTTGATCGAATTTCCAGAGGCTGACAGCTAAGCTCACATCAACAACATATTTTGAGCGACCCGGATCAGGGCGGAAACCCCATTGTCTACGTCACAATCAAGGGATTGTTAGAGCGTCCCGCGCCCTTCTAATTCGACCGGGCCGCTCAGGATGACGTGATTGTCGCTTTCGCGCCAATGGATGTGTAGCGTCCCACCATCGACGTCCACTTGCACATCGCGATCGGCGCGTTTTTGACGGTGGGCCGCAACCACGGCGGCACAGGCACCCGTGCCGCAGGCTTGGGTCAAACCGGCATCCCGTTCCCAAACTTTGAGCCGAATATTTTTTGGGCCGTCAATACGGGCAAAGCCAACATTGGTCTGTTCTGGAAAGAGCGGGTGAAACTCGACCATCGGCCCCGCCAGATGCGGCTTCACTGTCTCAAAATCTTCGACAAAAAACACGACGTGCGGATTGCCCATACTTACCGCGCCGGGATTGGACAGGACGGGATTATCGATGGGACCGAGCTTCACATCGACATGATGGGTGTGCATCGGTTCTTTGAGCGGGATTTGCGACCAGTCGAGTCTGGGTTCACCCATATCCACGGCAATGGATAGTGGCCCCGTACGCGTCGCGGCCAGTAGCGCGGCATTGGTCTGCACAGTTGCTGCTGCTTCGCCCGTCTCTTCCATCACCAGCCACGCCACACAGCGCGTCGCATTCCCGCACGCATCGACCTCAGAGCCTGACTGGTTTCGGATTTCCATGAAAATATCCGCCTCTGGTGATTTCGGCGGTCGCAGGACAAGCAACTGATCGGCACCGAGCGGGCCCATGGCGGCGGAGCCGGGCGCGCAGATAGCCTTTACCTGTTCATCAGACAGAGCAAAATCGAGCGCCTTACGCGCATCGAACACCGCAAACCGGTTGCCCGCCCCATTCATGATGAGAAAATCCATAGAGTCCATATAGAGGAGAGAAGGCATTCCGCCCAGTCGTTGAAATAGATGTTGGGAAATAGAGCACGTGAAAGCCTGTCGTCTCATCACGAACTCATGTTTATAAGGTGGAACTCGTTCTCGCCCCATTCATTGAGATCCTATGCGCACTCTGATCCTTCTTCTCACGCTCTTGCTACCACTCTCCGCTTTTGCGCAGGATGCAGCCATTACAGTCGGGAATGGTCCGTCCGATGCCCAGATCGCCGAGCGACTGACCGGGATTTACAGCCAGCTTGGAGACACGGAAGAGGTCTCGGTTACAGTACAAAATAGCGTCGTCACCTTGGCTGGTGAAGCCGCGAATACGGAAGCGGCCGAACGCGCTGTGCGCATTGCGCAGCGTGTCGATGGGGTGGTCGCGGTTCAGGACGAGATTATTCGCACGCTGGGCGTGACCGATAATGTCACGCCCCTCGTCGACCGGACTACGGAATTGAGTACGCAATTTGTTCGGGCTCTACCGTTAATCGCGGCCGCCTTGATCGCTTTGGTCGCGATTTTCCTGCTCGGACGTTTGCTCGCCAGCCGGACCGGACTGATCCGACGTATGGCGGGCAACCCGTTTCTCGCCGAATTGATCGCAACGGCTATTCGTCTCGCTTTCGTGATGATCGGGATTGTCGTGGCGCTGAATATCCTTGGGGCGACCGCTTTGGTCGGGACGGTTTTAGGCGGCGCAGGGATCATCGGGATCGCGCTCGGTTTTGGCGTGCGCGACACGGTCGAGAATTATATCGCGTCGCTGCTGCTATCGATCCGTCAACCGTTTCGCGCGGGCGACCATGTCATCATTGACGGCAATGAGGGTCTGGTCGTCCGGCTCAACACACGGGCCACCATTCTGATGACGCTGGATGGCAATCATCTGCGTATTCCCAATGCCAAAGTCTTCAAGGCCGACATCTTGAATTATAGCACCAATTCGGAACGACGTTTTTCCTTTCGCGTGGGTGTCGACAGCGCCGATGATCCTGTGTCGGCCATCGCCGTCGGGGTCAAAGCCATGTCAGAGCTGCCCTTTGTCCTGACAGACCCCGCCCCCAGTGGGATGATTGTCGAAGTGGGTGACAGTTCAATTTTGATCGATTTCTTTGGTTGGATCGACCAGCGCGAGACAGGATTTGGAACAGCCCGAAGCCAAGCCATTCGTGACGTCAAAGATGTGTTAGAGGCAGACGGCTTCTCCCTGCCTGAACCGCTCTACCGCTTGCGGGTCGATGGCGGCGTTGGACTCCCTAAAACGACGGGCTCGAAGCCAGAAAACCGCATGACAAAGAAGGCCCCTACCAAGCCCACCGTGCGCGAAGTGCTGGATACGGATGCCGAAACGACCATAGTTGAACGGGTCGCCGAAGAACGGGCCCAATTAAGCCAAGACGAAAACGGAACCGATCTTCTAGACGACAGCGCAAAAACCGAGTGATTGTTGTTCTGCTAGCCCGAGGGTCAACCTTTAGCCGCCCACTTGCCTTGCGCCGCTAGAGCGCTAAACCGTCTCCAAACCCATTTGCGGAGACTTTCATGACCACCAAAACACTTTTGGCGACCAGCGCCATGGCGCTGATATTGGCCGCCTGTTCCGACACGAAAGAGACAGCTGTGAACGATACGCCCGACACCGTCACAAGCGAAACCGTCACGACTGAAGTGGCCGACAGCTATGTGCCCGTCGTCTATGATGCAGACGGTATGCGTGATGAGGACCATCTTTGGCTCGAAGAGGTCGAAGGCGAAGCGGCGCTGGATCAAGTCCGCGAATGGAACAAAGGGTCGCTCGACCGGCTGATGGCCGACCCGCGCTATGAAACTCTGTATCAAGACGCGCTCGGCATCCTGCAGAGCCAAGACAAAATTCCTTATGTGTCTTATCGGGCGGGTGCTGCGCATAATTTCTGGCAGGACGAGACCCATGTGCGCGGTGTCTGGCGCAAAACCAGCCTTGATAGCTATTTGTCGGACAGCACTGAATGGGAAACCGTGCTCGATTTCGACAAGCTGGCGGCGGACGAAGACAAGAACTGGGTTTATAAAGGCAATAACTGCCTCGCGCCCGACTACGCGCTTTGTATCGTCAACCTCTCAGACGGTGGCAAGGACGCCGTGGTTCGTCGTGAGTTTAATAGTGAGACGGGTGAATTCGTCGAAGGTGGTTTCGTCACCCCCGAATCCAAAGGTACGATGGATTGGGTTGATGCGGATACGATGGTGGTTGCCGTCGACTTTGGCGAAGGCACAATGACCGATTCCGGTTATCCGAGCACGGCGCGGATCTGGACCCGAGGACAGGCGCTCGAAGACTCAGTAGAAATTGGGCGCGGTAATCAGACGGATGTCGGCTATTGGCCGGGCGTTCTCGAACTGTCCGATGGTCGCCGCGAGATCATGACCTCGCAATCGACGTCGTTCTACGACACTGACACATTCTGGTTCCCGCGCAACGAAGACGGTACGGTAGGCGAGGCTGTGAAGTTCCCCGTCCCGACCAAATCCAATCTCGGTTCTGTCTTTAAAGGACAAATGCTACTGTCCCTCAATGAAGATTGGCGCGACTTTAAATCCGGCGATCTGGTTAGCTTTGCTTGGGATGATTTCGCCGATGATGGCCAGATTGCCGACTTGCATCTTGTCTATAGCCCGGACGAAAAAAGCTCGATGGGTGGTTACGGCGCGACCAAGGATAAAGTCCTGCTGTCGACCACGACCGACGTTAAAGGCTCTGTTCATGCGTTTGATTGGGACGGTGAAAACTGGACATCCACGCGGATTGCTCTGCCCGAAAACGGCGCGGCTGGTGTCGGCAGAACCAATAATAAGGAGTCGATTGCCTTCTTATCAGCCGAGGATTTCCTCACCCCTGATACGCTTTACACGATCGACACATCCAAGGCCGACCTGACCCCGGTCGCGGCCAAGTCTCTGCCGGATTGGTTCGACGCGACCAATATGGTCAGCGAACAGAAATTCGCGACGTCAGCAGACGGAACCAAAGTCCCTTACTTCATCGTCCGCGCCAAAGATGCGGAGATGAACAACCAGAACCCAACGCTGCTCTATGGCTATGGCGGGTTCGAAATTTCGCTCAACCCAGCCTACTCCGCCACGCGCGGTAAGCTCTGGCTTGAAAATGGCGGCGTTTATGTGCTCGCCAATATTCGGGGTGGTGGTGAATATGGTCCGAACTGGCACCAAGCGGGTCTGAAGACCGAACGTCAGCGCATCTATGACGACTTCATCGCAGTCGCCGAAGATCTGATCGATGCCGGCGTAACCTCACCTGACCATTTGGGCGTCGAAGGCGGGTCGAATGGCGGTCTGCTGACGGGCGTGATGACAACGCAACGGCCTGATTTATTCAATGCCGCCATCATTGCTGTGCCCCTGCTCGACATGCAGCGCTTCCATAAATTATTGGCTGGCGCATCGTGGATGGGCGAGTATGGCAATCCGGATGACGCGGTCGAAGGCGAATTTCTCCGCCGGATCAGCCCCTATCATAATCTACGTGAAGGCGTCGATTATCCGGAAGTCTTCCTGATCACCTCGACCAAGGATGACCGCGTTCATCCTGGCCACGCGCGGAAGTTTGCGCAGCGAATGGACGATCAAGGTCACGACTTCCTCTATTATGAGAATATTGATGGCGGCCACAGCGCAGCCGCCAATTTGAAAGAGACCGCCAAACGTCTGGCGCTGCAGCATGTCTATCTGCTGCAGAAGTTGGCTGACTAACGCGATAATTCTCCGAGCGGTCTCAAGCCCCTCGGACCAACTCTACAATGAGCGCCCTCTGGGGCGCTTTTTCTATTTCAAGCCAGCCGAGAAAACCCCTTAACCCCGCGCCTTCACCCGGCTAGAGCGCGGTTTCCAGTTTTCTAACGAACCGCCCGCCATGCCTGCCTATAATCCATCCGAAACCGAACCCAAGTGGCAGTCCCATTGGGACGATGCCGACGTTTTTACGGCGGACGACCGCTCGCCCAAGCCGAAATTCTACGCGCTGGAAATGTTCCCCTACCCAAGCGGGCGCATCCATATGGGCCATGTGCGCAACTACGCCATGGGCGATGTCGTCGCGCGCTATAAACGGGCGCAAGGATTTGAGGTGCTGCACCCGATGGGCTGGGACGCATTTGGCATGCCCGCGGAAAACGCGGCGATCGAGACCGGCGGCCATCCCAAGGATTGGACCTACGCCAATATCGAACAGATGCGCGCCCCAATGAAACGGCTCGGCTTTGCGCTGGACTGGACGCGCGAATTCGCAACCTGCGACGTCAGCTATTACACCGAGCAGCAGCGCATTTTCCTGAAATTCTGGGAAAAAGGTCTGGTCTATTCCAAGACCGCCAAGGTCAATTGGGACCCCGTCGACAATACGGTGCTGGCCAATGAGCAAGTCATTGACGGTAAAGGCTGGCGCTCAGGCGCGACGGTTGAACAGCGCGACATGCAGCAATGGTTCTTCAAAATTACCGACTATGCCGAAGAGCTGCTCGAAGGTTTGGAAACGCTCGACCGCTGGCCGGAGAAAGTCCGGACGATGCAAAGCAACTGGATCGGGAAGTCAGAAGGCTTGCAGATGCGGTTCGAAGCCGCCAGCGATTCCGATGCGGATATTGAAGTCTTTACGACCCGGCCCGACACACTGTTTGGCGCGAGCTTTGTTGCCCTGTCTCCCGATCATCCTCTGACCAAGCAATTGGCCGAGATACGCCCTGAACTGGACACATTTCGGGCCGACTGCGCCAAGATCGGCACGTCCGAGGAAGCCATCGCGCAAGCGCCGAAACTCGGCATCGATACGGGGCTGCGCGTTACGCATCCGTTTACAGGCGAGACGCTTCCGGTCTGGGTCGCGAATTTCGTCCTGATGGGCTACGGCACGGGCGCGATCTTTGCTTGTCCCGCCCATGATCAGCGTGATCTGGATTTTGCGCGCAAATATGGTCTGCCCGTTTTGCCTGTGGTCACGCCGGAGGGCGATGATTTCACGGTCGAAGACGAGGCCTATACGGGTCCGGGCACGATCTTTAATTCGACGGCCCCCATTCCAGTGGCTGGGCGGGACACATTCTCGCTTGATGGTTTGGAAATCGATCAGGCCAAAGCCGCAGCCATTGCGATGATCGAAGAGCTTGGCCTCGGCGAAGGCACGATTCAGTACCGCCTGCGCGATTGGGGCGTCAGCCGTCAGCGCTATTGGGGTTGCCCGATCCCGGTTATTCACTGCGACAATTGCGGGGCCGTCCCGGTTCCGGAAGATCAGCTACCCGTCGAATTGCCCTATGATCATATTGACCTGACCATCCCCGGCAATCCGCTAGATCGTCACCCGACCTTTAAACAGGTTGCCTGCCCTAAATGCGGCGGTGAGGCTGAACGCGAGACCGATACGCTCGACACATTCGGGGACTCATCTTGGTATTATGCCCGTTTCGCCGGACCGAACGGATCGCCCTTTGATAAGGCGGCGGCCTCCGCTTGGCTGCCCGTCGACCAATATGTTGGCGGCGTGGAACATGCTGTGCTGCACCTGCTCTATTCGCGCTTCTTCACGCGCGGTTTGCGCGATTGTGGACTGCTTGACCTGCCGGCGGGCGAGCCGTTTGCGGGTCTGTTCACACAAGGCATGGTCACGCATGCTTTTTACACTGACGCACTAGGCGAATATGTTCTTCCGGCTGATGTAGAAATCTATCGGCTTGATCAACATGACATAGACACTCTCTGGAAAACGTTTTCTGGATCTGTCCAGCATTATCTCGACGAAAACCCTGAGTTTTCAGAAAAATATCTCGAGCAGAAAAAACGATACGGAATTCATGTCGTTCGCGCTTTGGCTGAGCCAGGAACAAACTCAGTCGTTCCAGTTGTACGTGGCGACGTCATCAAAATGTCCAAGTCCAAGAAGAACGTCGTGGACCCGAACGACATTATCGAAACCTATGGTGCGGACGTGGCGCGCTGGTTCGTGCTGTCAGACAGCCCGCCCGAACGCGATGTCGAATGGAGTGAGGACGGCGTGCGCGGCGCGTGGAATTTCCAGAAAAAAGTCTGGCGCATTGTCGAACAGACCGATGTGCCGGATCATTCACCAACGGCGTCCGACCCGAAGGCAACTGGCGACGCCCTCGCCTTGCGCCGCAGCGCGCATAAGGCACTTGAGAAAATCACAGCGGGTATCGAAGCCTTCCGCTTCAATACGTCCGTCGCGCAGATTTATGAACTGACCAACGCGCTGTCTAAATATGACGGGCAGGACGCCGTGCGGATGGAAGCGCTCGGCATTCTAATCCGCTCTATCGCGCCCTTCATGCCGCATCTGTCTGAAGAATGCTGGAGCGCGTTAGGCGGCGAGGGTTTGGTCGCGACAGCCCCGTGGCCACAGCTCGATAATGCTATGCTGGTCGAGGATGAAGTGACCTTGCCAATCCAAGTCAATGGTAAGCGACGCGGCGAAATAACCGTGCCAGCGGGCCTGTCAAAAGACGACATTGAGGCGGCTGCTTTGTCTGAGCCGAATATTGTTCGCACATTGGACGGGCAAACCGTTCGAAAGGTGATTGTTGTTCCGGGCCGGATCGTGAATATAGTCGCACAATGAAACATCTTCTCGTCACTGCCGCTCTCGCCTTGTCAACCACGCTCACAGCCTGCGCTGGGTTCACGCCGCTCAATGCTACCCCGGGCGGCAAGGCGGCGTTTAATCAGCTTGATGTTGTGATTGATGATGGCGAGGATGAGGGCGACCGGGCTGCTGGTTTTTTGATCCAACAAAGACTGGCTGACCGGATCAGCACCGGCGCGACGCCACAATATCGCGTCTTAGTGCGCCCAGGAGCTCTACGCGTCGGTCTCGGCCTAACCGCACAAGATTTCGCCAGTCGCTTCGATAGTATTGTGATAGCGGAGTGGTCTTTGGTCCGGATCAAGGACGGAACCGTCATCAAAACAGGCACTGCCCAGCGCACAGCCAGTTATTCGGCTGATGAGGACCCTTACAGCCTGCTCACCACGTCGGACGAAGCGGTTGAACGCGCCTCTCGCGAAGTCGCCGACGAACTGCTCAGCGAAATCGCGCTCGCCTTGATCGATCAGGCCGACGCCGACCCCTCTCAGCCTTGATCAGCGTAGCCTTGATCAGCGTAGCCTTGATCAAGGTAAAACGGACGCTCTTAAGGGGGCCGACATGGTAAAGATTACCGGCGCGCGTCAAGCCCGATTTCTATCGGCCCCGCCGCAAGATATTATCGGCGCGCTGCTGTTCGGTCCTGATCGGGGCTTGGTCAAAACCCGCGCAGCCACGCTAATCCAAACACTTGCGCCGGATGTTGATCCGGCCTTTGGCGCGACTGTCCTCACATCCGATGACCTCATCAGTGATCCCGCCCGCCTGATGGATGAAATGAGCGCGATGAGCTTGCTTGGCGGAACGCGTCTGGTCCGACTCCGCCTTGATCACGAACGATCCGGCGCCGCCATCGCCAAAATCATCAAGCAGATCGACGCAGACCCAAGCCGCGTCGAGGCCAAACTCGTCATAGAAGCGGGCGATCTTTCAACACGCTCTGCTGTGCGCAAATCCGCCGAAGCCGCGCGTCACATTGGGGCGCTGGGGTGCTACCCGCTTGGGGCGCGAGCGCGCCGCGATCAAGTTCGCGACCAGCTTGACGGGATCGGGATTGCAATTACCCCGGACGCGCTCGATCTTTGGGTGCCGCTGCTGGAGGGCGATCATGCGCTCGCCGCTGGCGAGGTTGAAAAAATGGCGCTGTATAAAGGTTACGGGACAGAAGACGGTGCGACCGTCACGCCTGAAGATGTTCGCGCGGTTGCCGCTGGCGCGCAGGGCTCTGCCATCGACCCGATCATTCAGGACGCGCTGTTTGGACGAATCGACAGTCTGGATGCGCGCTATCGACGCGCCGTGGAAGCCAAAACCAGCCCCGTCGCCATTCATTTTGCCCTACAGCGCCATGTCTTACGGTTGTGCGAAGCCTCGGCCCGCATGGATCGGGGGGATAGCGCGTTATCGGCGACGCGAAGCCTGCGTCCGCCCGTCTTTGGCATGGCAGAAGACGGGTTCGTCAATACACTCAACCGCTGGAATGGGCGTGCACTCCGATCTGCCCTTTCACAATGCCAAATGGTAGAGCGCCAGCTCAAAAGCACAGGCGCGCCTGCCGAAGCCCTGACTGAGCGCCTTTTATTCGGCCTCGCTAATTTCGCCGCCCGTCGCCGGGCCGCCTGATCCTCATAGGTTAAAGTCTCTCATGGATATGATCGCTGAATATTGGGCACTCGCTCAGGACCAATTTCCAATTCTGCTGACGCTGGGCGGGAATGTTGTCTCCGCCATATTGATCTTCATCGCGGGCCTGATTGTCGGGCGCGGGCTCAGCAAGCGCTTACGTCGATCAAAATTTGGCGGTAGTCATCTGGATGCGACTTTGCGGCCTGTACTGGCCAGCGTGCTGTTCTACATCATCCTGTCGATGACGCTCTACGCCGTGCTGATCAAGCTCGGCGTTCCGCCATCGGCTCTGATCGCGATCTTCGGGGCCGCTGGTCTCGCAATTGGTCTCGCTCTGCGTGATACACTGGCCAATATCGCCGCCGGCGTCATGCTGTTGGTGCTTCGACCGCTCAAAGTCGGTGAGTTCGTCGACTTAGCGGGCGTGCTGGGCACGGTCGAAGAAATTGGCCTGTTCAACACAACCCTTCGTAACCCTGAAAACGTCGCCATCTTCCTGCCGAACAGTCAGATCTGGGGCAATCGGGTGCAAAATTTCGGCCGTCATATGAACCGAAAGGCGATCATCGATATTGGTGTGGGTTACAGCACGGATCTTGAGGCCGTGCGTGAATTACTCCTCGGTCTCATGAATGACTATGCCGACGCATCGAACTCGGCACCGACCCCGCCCGAGCTTTATGTGATGGGTTTCGGGGATAGCGCGATCAATCTGTCCTGCCGCTGCTGGTTACCGGGCGATGACTGGCTTCGCCGCGCGACGGACCTCCGCATCGCGATCAAAAGCACGCTCGATAATGCGGGTGTCGAAATTCCCTTCCCGCAGCGCGTCATTCACATGGCAAAAGCTGACTCAGCGAGCAGCGATTAGCGATTAGCGATTAACCTGCGTCGGTGCCTGCTTTGAGGCAGGCCCGGAAGGCCCCCGTGGTCTTCAGACCCGCAATTGGTTTATAGCGAAGGGCCTGATCAGTCACGAGAATATCAAGGGCCTGGGCCGCTTTCGCCAGCTGCGCCGGGTTTTTCTTCCATTGCGCCCCGATCACATAATGGCGGTTTTGGATCCGCTTTTCGTCGCCGTCGCGCCAGCCCCCGCCAATCCAAACCCCCTGTTTGGCGTTGGCGACAATCCGTTTCCGCGCACGTGGAAGTGACATTAGAAACTCGCCCGCATAAGGCGCTAAAGCCTCGGCTTCCATATCGTCGGTCGCAATCAGGACCACGTGGTCAGCCATATCGCGCGCGCGTATCATATTGATCGCGGTTTCCATGTCAGCGGATGTTTTGAAATCGATTTCGAGATAGATTCGGTCTTTAGCGGCGTCGAGCATGGCGGCCAAAGTCGGCACAGGCTCACCACCGACCGATCCTTTTGCATCCTTGAGCCGCAACCGTGCGAACGCTTCGGCTGACGTTGCGACCACTGGACCGGTACTCGACGCATGATCATCCCAGACACCGTCATGGAAGATAATCGGCGTACCGTCTTTGATCGCAGCAATATCGATTTCCGCCATCAACGTGCCGTGAGCGATCAGTTTTTCGAGGGCACTGATTGAGTTTTCCGGTTCGTTCATCCCTATATCCGTCCCGCGGTGGGCCGCGACCAAGGCTGCTTCACTCGGCAAGCACTCTAACATTGTGCGGAGCGGCGGTAACGACGTCTCCGCATCCAACAGCGTCGCGGCTGTGGACGCATTATTCGTGCAGGCGGTCATCAACATCACTGTCAGAAGCAGGGCATGTTTGAACAATGTGGGCTTGGCGGTCATGGGAGCGGCCTATATGGGCGCGACCATGGCTGTCACTCCCTCCAATGCCGCAACACAGACTATTTTTGCGCTCTCCACCGCGCCGGGACGGGCCGGAGTCGCCGTCATCCGGCTATCAGGGCCAGACGCTGAGCCCATCGCGCTGACCTTATCGGGCGGCGCAGCGCTTCCAGCGCGCCGTGCCGTTCTGCGAAAACTCTCGCGCGAGAATGAGGTGATTGACGAAGCCCTCGTGCTCTATTTTCCCGCACCGAACAGTTTCACGGGCGAAGATGTGGTCGAGCTACAATGCCACGGCTCTCATGCCGTGATCGAATCGCTGTCCGAAGCCTTGCTGGCGCTGGGGTTACGGCAGGCTCAAGCCGGGGAATTCACGCGCCGCGCCGTCGAAAATGGTCGCATGGACCTGACCGAAGCCGAAGGTCTGATGGATCTGATTGATGCGCAAACGACGGGACAAAGGCGTCAAGCGCTGCAGCAAATGGACGGCCATTTGCGGGAGACTTACGAAAATTGGCGCGAAGGGCTGCTTGATGCGCTGGCGCAAGTGGAAGGTGAGATCGACTTTGTCGATGAAGCGGACGTCCCGGACGCTTTATCCCATGCCGCTTGGCCGTATTTGAACCGGGTTGCCGCTGACATTGAAGCGGCCCTGAAACGCGCCGACCGCGGCCGCGCTGTGCGGACTGGGATTGATATCGCCATTATCGGTGCGCCCAATGCTGGCAAATCGACCCTGCTCAATCAACTCGTTGGGCGGGACGTCGCAATCACCTCACCGCAAGCCGGAACAACGCGCGACATCGTCGAAGCGCATATGGTCATTGCGGGCATGCCTGTGACGCTGTCCGACACGGCAGGTCTGCGCGACGCAATAGATGCGATTGAAGCGGAGGGCGTCAGACGCGCGCTAGCCCGCGCCGAAGACGCGCATTTGCGCATCCTATTGCAACGCGGTGAAACGGTTAAAGCACCTATTGAGGACGGAGATATTGTTATTTTCAACGTCGAAACTCCCAATAATGAAAATGAAATCAATGCTTTAGAGGGTTACGGCGTTGATGGCCTATTAACCCGACTGGAGGCCATTATCCGCGACCGCTTCACGGGCGGAGAGCCAGCGGGCCTGACCCGGGCGCGCCATGCCGATTGCGCGCGGCGCGCGCTCAGCGCCACTCAGTCCGCACAAACCCATCTCGGTATCGCGCCAGAGTTGGTCAGCGAAGATATCCGCGCCGCCCTCCGCGCCATTGATGAACTCGCCGGACGCGCCGACATTGAAGAAGTCTTCGATCGGATATTCAGCCAATTCTGCGTCGGGAAATAAGCTCGACAAAGCGGCTGAGTCGCGGGCCGTGACGTGCGCCGTCCCCTCCTCTATATTGCGGGCATGAAGTCCTATGATGTTATCATAATTGGCGGCGGTCATGCGGGCTGCGATGCAGCCAGCGCGTCTGCACGTTTGGGCGCGAATACGCTGCTGCTAACGCACCGCGCCGACACAATAGGCGAGATGAGCTGCAACCCGGCGATTGGCGGTTTGGGCAAAGGCCACCTGGTGCGGGAGGTCGATGCGTTGGGCGGCGTAATGGGGCGTGTCGCGGATAAGTCTGGCATTCAGTTTCGCCTGCTCAACCGGTCCAAAGGCCCGGCCGTGCGTGGACCGAGGACACAGAGCGACCGCTGGCTCTACCGTAATGCGATGCAAGCCGAGATGGCCGGGCAAGATAATTTGACCATCGAAGAAGGGGCCGCCCACGACCTTATGGTTGAGAATGGAAAGCTTATCGGTGTCAGTACCGAAGATGGGCGAGAATTTCTGACGACGCGAGTCGTGCTGACCACAGGAACGTTCCTGAAAGGCGTCATCCATGTCGGCGATCAGCGAACACCTGCCGGGCGGTGGGGTGAAGCTCCCGCGATTGGTTTGTCGGAGCGACTCTACGGTATGGGCCTGCGGATGGGTCGTCTTAAGACCGGGACACCTGCACGGCTGAGGAAGTCCTCCATCGATTGGAGCGAACTCGAAATGCAAGAGGCAGATGATGAGCCCGTCCCATTCTCATTTCTCACAGATAAAATCACGGTTCCGCAGATCGCTTGCGCGATTACGCATACCAATGAGCGCACACACGCCGTAATATCAAAAAATATAAATAAATCAGCAGTTTATGGAGGATCAATCGCCGGTCGTGGCCCCCGCTATTGCCCCTCTATCGAAGACAAAGTGGTTCGATTCGCTGATCGCGATCGCCACCAGATTTTCCTCGAACCCGAAGGCCTGCCTGGCAATCCGGATGGCGATACAATCTATCCCAACGGCATTAGCTCATCCCTGCCCGACGATGTGCAGGACGCTTTCCTGCGGACGATTCCGGGTCTCGAGCAAGTTGAGGTCCAGCGTTATGGCTATGCGATTGAGTATGATTATGTCGATCCGCGCGAGCTTCGCCCAACACTGGAGACTAAGTCTCTGCCAGGACTTTACCTGGCAGGACAGATCAATGGTACCACCGGTTATGAAGAAGCGGCGGCTCAGGGTCTGATTGCCGGCGCGAATGCCGCGCTCGCCACGCAAGCGCGTGAGCCGCTCATTCTGGATCGAAGCCAAGCCTATATCGGCGTGATGATTGACGATCTGATCACTAAAGGCGTGACCGAGCCCTACCGCATGTTTACCAGCCGCGCGGAATACCGACTACATTTGCGGGCGGATAATGCGGATATGCGCCTCACCCCGCTAGCAGTTGATCTGGGCATGGTCACAGATGAGCGCGAAAAAATGTTTCACGTGAAACAATCTGAGTTCGAACGCACAAAAACGCTGATCTCAACGCTCTCGCAAACCCCCTATCAGCTGCAAACGGCGGGTCTGTCGATCAATCAGGATGGCCAACCGCGCAGCGTGAAAGACCTACTAGCCTATCCAAACATTTCGATGGCCGACCTCTTGCCAGTCTTTCCGGAGCTGTCAGATCTTTCCCCACGCGCGCAAGAGTTTGCCGAAATCCACGCTATCTATGCTGGGTATTTGGAGCGGCAACAGGCTGACATTGACGCCTTCCGCCGCGATGAAGGCCTGCGAATCCCGGATGATCTCGATTTCTCCAAGATTGGCGGTCTCTCGAATGAGGTACGGGAAAAACTGCAAGCCGCGCGGCCGGATACATTGGGTCAAGCGTCCCGACTCGAAGGCGTGACGCCGGGCGCCCTGATGGCTGTGCTCGCCTATATGCGAAAACGACAGGCTGCCTAACATTATGAATGCTGAGCAATTTGCCGAGCGCGCTCCGATTCATCCGGGGAGCTTGGCTGACTACCAAAAGTGGGAAACCCTGCTGCGCAAATGGAATGCGCGCATCAACCTTGTCGCACCCAACTCGCTTCCAGAGTTCTGGGAACGGCACGCATTGGATTCCGCCCAGATAGTGCCGATGATCCCAAAAGAAGCCCAAACGATTGTGGATTTTGGATCTGGCGCCGGATTTCCTGGACTTGCCGTCGCTATCCAAGCGAAACACGCCGATCTCGACCAAACCGTGCATTTGATTGAATCCGCCGGGAAGAAGGCAAGTTTTCTCAAGAGTGTTTCACGTGAAACATCGCTCAAAACGGTGGTTCACTCTGCACGCATCGAATCACTGCCGGCGCTGAAAGCTGATATTGTGACGGCCCGCGCCTTTGCGCCACTACACCGTCTGTTTCCGCTCGCTTGGCAACATTTGAGAGAGGGTGGTCACCTTGTCTTGTTGAAAGGCGAAGCCGTCGATGACGAACTCAACGAAGTGTCAAAAGACTGGACCTTTACAAGCCAACGCACAGCCAGCCTGTCTAATGATGGCGGATGCGTCCTGCAGATCGGCGGCCTTGCACCAGCATAAGTGTTTCACGTGAAACATTTTATGACGGCCTGATTGTTTCACGTGAAACAATTCACCTTCTGAATCCCACTAAAACGGCCCCTTTGTTCCAAAAAAGATAGAAAGTGTTTCACGTGAAACACTTTACGCGCAGACAAACACGGTCCGGTCCGTGGACATTTCCCCGCTCTCGTCGCATTGAGCCTGCAGCCAAGCGGGATTCCCGCTTTTTGATCCCCGCCGACTGGCGAGAGTGTAGGATAGTTGCTGTGACACCCAAACGCATCATGGCCATCGTCAATCAGAAAGGCGGGGTCGGTAAAACGACCACGGCGATCAACCTCGCCGCGGCGCTCGCCGAACATGAACAGCGCGTTTTGCTGATCGACATGGATCCGCAAGGCAATGCGTCGACCGGTCTGGGTGTTCCGCGCGATGATCGATCACGATCCACCTATCACGTCATGACTGAGAATTTGCCGTTCGACGACGCTGTCCGGCCAACGCGCGTTCGCGGTCTCTATATTTTACCAAGCCATTCCGACCTAGCCGCCGCTGAAATGGAAATCGGGCATACGGAAGGGCGGACCCGTGTTCTCACACAAGCGATTGAGGCCGCGAACGGGGGCTTCGATTATGTTCTGATTGATTGCCCACCCGCTTTGAACTTGCTCACCTTGAACGCCCTTGCGGTTGCGCGGTCGATCATCGTTCCGCTGCAATGCGAGTTCTTTGCGCTTGAGGGCCTGTCGCAACTGCTGAAAACCGTCGAAATGGCAAAAGCCGGGATCAACCCAAAGCTTGCCATCGATGGGGTGGTGCTAACCATGTATGACAAGCGAAACCGTCTTTCGGCCCAGGTTGCCGACGATGTTCGCAGCCATTTGGGCCGCGCTGTGTTCGACACAGTGATCCCGCGCAATGTTCGGATCGCCGAAGCGCCCAGTTTCGCTGAACCCGTCACGACTTATGACCCGTCTAGCCAAGGCTCGAAAGCCTATCGGCGGCTGGCGCGGGAAATCCTTCGCAAGCACGCTGAACGTAAAAAATAGTTAAAATACAAGGACTTAATCATGAGCGCAGGACGTAAAACTGGCCTTGGCCGTGGATTATCCGCCTTGATGAGCGATGCTGGCCTGTCTGAGCCCGACATCACGCCAAGCGAAGATGATGTGACCGAAATCGAGACGAAGTCAGCCACGGCGGAACAGATCGCTGATCTGGTTGATGATCCACGCCCCGCCAGCGCGCCGAAGCAACAGCCCAATGTGCTTAATGTCGCCATTTCCCGGCTGCGTCGGAACGTCAATCAGCCTCGCAAAGTGTTCGATCGCGACAAGCTCGACGATCTGGTGGCTTCGATTCAGCAAAAAGGTGTTCTGCAACCGATCCTAGTTCGTACGATTCCGGAATCCTCCGTCCCGAATAGCCCGCTTGTCTATCAGATCGTCGCAGGCGAACGGCGTTGGCAGGCCGCGCTCAAAGCGGGGCTGACCTCAATCCCGATCATGGTCCGCAATCTGTCAGACCGGGATGTGCTCGAAATTGGCGTGATCGAAAATGTTCAACGCGCCGACCTTAACCCGCTTGAAGAAGCCATGGCCTATGAGCGACTCATCACTGAATTTGGCCGAACCCAAGCGGATATTGCGACCAGCATCGGCAAAAGCCGGGTTCACGTCGCCAATACGGTACGTCTCACGGGTCTAACCGAGCGCGCAAGAGGGCTATTGCTTGAAGGACGCATCACGGCGGGTCATGCGCGGGCGCTCTTGGCCGCCGCCGATCCGGATGCGTTGGCCGAAGCGATCGTCAAAAATGATTGGAGCGTTCGCGAGGCCGAAACATGGGTCAAAGAGGATAAGACAGCCTTGCGCCCGCCCAAAGCAAAGACAGAGAAGTCCTCTGACATCAAAGCGCTAGAACAACGAATCCGCGACATGACCGGCTATGCGGCAGACATTCGGCACGGCTCTCGAGGTGGTGAAATAAGATTAAAATACAAAGACTTAGATGATATGGAAGCGCTTTTAGGGAAGCTCGGCCTAATGGGCTCCTAAGACCGAAAACCGCTTAGCGACGACCGTCCATTCGGCGCAAAACGCGGTCCCAAAGCTCAGACCCACCAGACTCAGCCACAAATGCCTCATGAGCGGACTTTTCGGCCGCACTCAATAAAGAGGGCAGGGGTGATGGACGACCATGCGCCGATTTCGGGGCCACACGCTCAACCTGCTCGGCGTTCGGCTCCAATCCCAATGACCGTTCCCGCCCACCGCGTAATTCAAGATAGACCCGCGCTAAGAGCTCCGAGTCAATGATGGCACCGTGTTTGTCCCGGTCTGACAGGCTGATATCGAAACGCTTACACAGCGCGTCGAGCGACGCGGGGCTCCCAGGATACTTCTTATTGGCCATCGCCAACGTATCAATAAAGCGGTGTTCTGGAATCTCGTCCTTCCGGACACGCCGTAGTTCCGCATTGATAAAGCCCATATCGAACTTGGCGTTATGCGCGACCAAGGGCGAATCGCCGATGAACTCCAAAAAGTCGTCCGCGCGTTCACCAAATTTCGGTTTCCCGCGCAAAAACGCCGTGGTCAGACCCGTAATCTGCACGACTTTATCGGGCACATCGCGTTCGGGGTCGATATAGGCGTGGAATTGTTCGCCCGTCGGCAACCAATCGATCAGCTCGATACAACCGAGTTCCGTGATCCGGTCAGCACCCTGGCTATCAAAGCCAGTCGTCTCAGTGTCGAAGACGATTTCGCGTAATCCCGCCATAACGTTACCCTAGTGGAACCGTGTGGAAATTCTACTGCAGCGACGGGCTCATTTGTGGACGAGCTAGTCTGCGAGGATCTCAGCCAGAACGCGCTCAACATCGGCTTTCGCTGAGTCCAAACCATCCCCCGTCGAAATCACATAATCCGCCCGGGCACGCTTTTCACGATCGGGCATCTGTCGCGCAAGCAGGTTTTCAAACAAGGCTTCCGTCATCCCCGGTCGTGACAAAACGCGCTCACGTTGGACTGAAGCGGGCGCTGTCACAACAATCGTCGCATCGACCTGAGAATTCCCGCCCGTTTCAAATAGAAGCGGAATATCGAATAAAACAGCCTTCGCCCCAGTCGCTTCAGCCTGTTTTAGAAAGTCAGCGCGCATTTCGCCGACCCAAGGATGAATGAAGCTGGTTAGAACATCCAGATTGAGTGGATCAGAGCGCATATGCTGGCCTAGAATCTGGCGGTCCACGCCACCGTCAGAACCAATCGCGTCCGGAAAAACCGCGCGGATCAGCGGCACAGCCCGCCCACCCGGCGCATAAAGCGTGTGAACGGCGGCGTCGGCATCAAAAACAGGCACACCGAGCGCGTCGAACATGCCCGCCGTCGTCGACTTGCCCATGCCAATAGACCCGGTTAGCCCGATAATCTTCATCAGCGACGACCAGAAGCCAATGCCGAACGCAAAACATCGCTTGGATCGCTATCAGGTGCCGAAACCCCAAAGAACAGTTGAAACGATGGCCGCGCCTGTCCAATCAGCATATCGAGCCCGCCAATTGTCTCAAGCCCATTGGCCTTTGCATCGCCCAACAAAGGCGTCACTTCAGGCGTATAAACCAGATCATAGATGAGCGCGGTTTTTGGAGCTTTAGCCAGATTGATGTCGAGCGCAGGATAGCCCGCCATGCCCGCCGAACTCGCATTGATAATCAAGTCCGCACGCTGGACAGCAATCTGTCGCCTGGACCAGGGCAGGGCATAGAAAGACGGCAGTCCAGCTTGAGCAACAAGGTCTTCCGCCTTCGAATCCGTGCGATTGACCATCATGATTTCAGGCACACCTAGGCTTAAAAGCGCACCGACAACCGCCTTGGCCGCACCCCCAGCCCCAATAACCAACGCACTCATCGCCGCTAAGTCATCGACCGATCGACGCGCCCGCAGCGGATCTGAAAATCCTTGCAGATCGGTATTATGCGCAATCAACTTACCGCGACGAACATACAAACAATTCGCGGCCCCAATTCGTTGCGCATCCTCGGTCCGCTCATCGGCGGCAAGGAATGCTTCCATCTTCAACGGCAAGGTCACATTCAGCCCGGCAATGGTGGTTTTTTTCAGCGTTTCAAATGCCGTCCGCGCCTCCCACGGCTTGACCATAAAAGGCACATAAGCGCCGCGAACGCCAACCTCACGCAACCAATGCGAATGCAAAATCGGCGACAGCGAATGATGGATTGGCCAACCGCAAACACCGGCAAGTTTCGGAATGGGCGGTTTTCCAGCTGCAGACGTCACGCAGCAATCGCTCCGCAATCCCGCAGATATTGTAGCAAGGGTAGTAAGCTCAACCCAAGGATCGAGAAGAAGTCACCCTCAACCCGAGAAAAGAGTTGCGCGCCTGGGCCTTCAAAGCGGTAAGCGCCGACGCTCTTCGTCACGAGATCGCCTTCGCGAACCAGATAGTCTTCCAAAAATTCATCCGAGAAATCACGCATCCAAAGCTTTGTCTCCGACACATAGCGCCAAACCGGCGCACCGTCTTTGGCGACCACCACAGATCCAACTAATTCATGCCTTTGCCCACGCATCGCGATAAGCCGATCGCGCGCTGCCCCTATGGACACAGGCTTATCGAACAGCGCGCCATCCATGACCATGACTTGGTCCGCGCCAATCACCAGACCAGGTTCATTACGAGAAACCCGCAACGCTTTGGCTTCTGCCAATGCATCCGCGACCTCACGCGGGCGCGCGCCATCGCTTAACATGGCGTCTTTGATCGCGGCTTCATCGATAGGCTTAACAATCACCTCAAAATCTAGGCCAGCCCCTGTCATGATGTCACGCCGGATCGCGGAGCCGGAGGCAAGGATCAATCGGTTCTGTTCTAATTGCGCGCTCATCGATGCTTCCGCGCCGCTTGTTCCGGCCGATGTACTTTAAACAGGTTCATAATCTGCGCGGCCGTTTCCTCAATCGAACGCCGCGATACGTCGATAACCGGGAAGCCACGCCGCGAAAATAGGCGTTTGGCGTCGCGCAGTTCATTTCGAACCAAATCCTGATCCGTATATCCAGACCGACCTGTCGCACTCAGACCCTTCAGGCGATTTTCGCGGATTTCCACGATCCGGTCTGGCGATGCAACCAAGCCGATTACGAGCGGCTCTTTAAGCTCGTCGATAATCGGGGGCAGCACAATGCCTTCGATTCCCACTGGCACAAGCGGAATATTGCCTGTTTTGTAACCGCGATTGGCCAGATAAATTGAGGTCGGCGTCTTGGATGTACGCGATACGCCTAACAGCACGATTTCCGCATCAACCAGCCCGTCCATTTGCTGCCCATCATCATGGGCCATCGCGAAATCGAGCGCTGCAATGCGGTTATAATACGCATCATCCAGTGTGCGTTGTGCCCCAACTTCGGCTGTAGTCGTCACGCCCAAATATCGCCCCATCATGGCTAGGGTTGTATCGAGGATCGACACGCAAGGTATGTGACGGGCCGAGCAAAATGTCTCCAAACTCTTTCGCTTCTCCGGATCGACAAGCGTATAGAGAACCACGCCCGGCTTATTCTCAATTGCTTGGAGTGTGCGCTCCATCTGGCTGTCTGAGCGAACCAAAGTGTGAAGATGCTCTAACGCTGTGGCATTGCGGAATTGTGCCGTCGAAGCTTTCATCATTCCGACCAAGGTTTCACCCGTCGAATCGCTGACCAAGTGGACATGGAAACAGGTTGAAATATTGGGATTGCGCTCTGGAATGCTCATTCAGGCAGAGACCATAAACCTTGCGATGGGCCTTGCGAGGGTTTGGACACGCTTTGAGCCGTCATAATCGCGCGCCTTTCATTCAGAAGCTGGCCATCTTCTAGCGGCACTTATCCGTCTCTGTCCACAACAGCCATCGTTCTAACCCGGCCTGAGGACTCGAATCGGGCACGGAATCCTCATCCGCCCCGATTCCACACACGCTGAGCATACGTTAACCCATAATCCCAAGCAAAATGGGGACGAATCACCTCAGTCTTAATCTGTCCCACAATTATCCCCAGCCTATAAACCCTCGTTTTAGTATGATTATGGAATTATACGCCCAGCGTGTGATCAGGATAAGCCATAACGTCTCAATTCACAGGCAAAGACCCGCTTGTTAAGACCTCTTACCAAAGCCTTAAGGTCATCCCCAAACTCACAGGCTCTACTACTTCCACTCTTTTAAAAAATAAGTTTGAAGGGAGGGGGCGCGTCCGGGAAAATTCAGCGTATAAGCAGCGCAATGAAAACCGATCCGAACAATCCCATTCTCCGCGTCCTTAAAGGCGAGCGTGTCACACCCGTTCCAGTTTGGTTTATGCGCCAAGCTGGTCGGCATTTGCCCGAATATATGGAGATTCGGGCCACAGCCCAAGACTTCATCGATTTCTGCTTTTCACCCGACAAAGCGGCTGAGGTAACGCTACAACCTGTTCGTCGCTATGACATGGATGCCGCCATCCTGTTTGCTGACATTTTACTGATCCCAATCGGGCTTGGGCGACGCGTAGAATTTGTCAAAGGTGTGGGCCCAACTTTGGATCCCATCGACACAGCCGGGATTGATGCCCTGACCGTAGACGGCGCAGCGGATCGGGTAAGCAACGTCTATGAAACAGTGCGCAAAGTTCGCGCTGAGCTCGATCCTTCCAAAGCTCTGATCGGATTTTGCGGCGGTCCGTGGACCGTTGCGACCTATATGTTGGAAGGGCGAGGTACGCCGAATAAAGAAGCCGCGAAGCGGTTTGCCTATGAACAGCCCGACGCCATGGCGGCTTTATTAGATGCTCTTGTTATTAGCTCAGCAGATTATCTAATTGCCCAAGCTAAGGCGGGCGCTGACGTGCTGAAGATTTTTGAGAGTTGGGCAGAAGGCTTGTCGCCTGATCTGTTTGACCGTCTCGTTTTACGGCCAACAAGCGATATCATTTCGCGTGTGCGGGCCGCAGGCATTGATGTGCCGATCATGGGTTTCCCTCGCGGCGCCGGATTGAATGCCGTCCGATATGCGCACGATACGGGGATCAATGCAATTGCGGCTGGGACAGACGTACCATTGGGTGATTTCCGAGCGACTTTGCCGGAAGGGATGCCCGTCCAAGGTAATCTTGATCCATTGGCCCTTCGAACCGGGGGAGCGCCTTTAATGCGCGCGGTTGATCAGGTCTTACGTGATGGATCCGAAGGCCCCCATATTTTCAATCTGGGTCACGGTGTGACGCCGGATGTGGCGATTGAGGATGTTCATGCTGTGATCCGTCGGATCAGGGAGTTTGACTATGACTGAAGCTTATCTCTGGATTAAAGCGGCTCACCTGATTGCGGTTATCTTCTGGATGGCCGGACTGCTCTATTTACCGCGGCTCTTTGTCTACCATTCGGTGGCAAAACCGGGCGGTGAGTTGGAAGCCAAGATGGAAGAGGCCGAAGTCAAATTGCTTCGGACCATCATGAACCCTGCTATGATTGCGGCCTTCCTGCTCGGCCTGATCTTGCTAGGTTATAATATGCCGCCACCCCTGTGGCTGCTGATTAAAGTGGCGCTAGCGTTCACCCTGATCGGCTATCACGGATTTCTATCTAAAACGCGCAAGCAGTTTTTAGAGAGCGGTCGCCCGCGCTCGGAAAAATTCTTCCGGCGGATCAATGAAGTTCCAGCGTTCTTTACAATCGCGATTGTTCTGCTCGCGATTGTAAAGCCTGGTTTCTAGGACAGAATAACGGCGGATGACGCCGTAGGGTCGACTTAGCTATTATCGACCGTAGAGATGTAAAGCTGACGGGCGCGGGTCAGGATCGCATTTTCGATTTGGCGAGCCGTATCAGCGTCGACAGAGGCATCGTTCCAACCTGTTGCAGACCGAACCTGTTTAAAGACGCTGACTTTTAACGCGTCGGCGCGAAGATTTTGGTCAAGAATATAGGCGGTCGCACGGAGGCGTTCATCCGGCGCAGCGGGATCCGCATACCAATCTGTGATGATGACGCCACCATAGGGGTCAACCTGCTCAAGCGGCAGAAAGTTGAGAGTCTCCAAAGTGGCGCGCCAGAGATAGCTGTTTACGCCATTGGTTGGAGCAATCGTCTGAGTGCGACGGGATTCCGACGTGTCAGATTTACCGCCAATGCCCAACGTCCCGCAGCCAGTTAAAGCGATCAGGGCGGTGGCGCAGAGAGCAGCGCTGGAAATACGGCGAAGAGTGGCCATCAGGCGGGACCTTTATCATACACGGTTTCCGGCATTAGGCTGAAAACCGTCATTCTCGAATGTGCGAAAGCTCGCACTGAATATTGCGCGCTTATGCCAAAGGGAAAGCCGCGGTGAAAGGGCCGGTTTCATAAACTTCCCGTAAGCGCAAGGGCCGGTTTCACGCCATCAGTTTGGGACAGGCTCCTCTCTATCACACTGACTCGGAAGTAAACGACGCGTTAACTCTATTTTAGGGCCGCTCATGGCACTTCCATCGTACCTTTTGTCCCTCTTCGCGCCTGGAGCCCGGCTATGGCCCGCACCCATCACGGATTCAGCCAAATGTCCGGTCGCCCTATGGGTCGTCGTGAGGCTGTTCGCGCGAATGATTTTCAGGGTGATTTTCAGGCCCAAAACCGGGTTTATCGGGAAGAGACGCCGCGCACACGTCTGCTGCACCGGCTCGCTTTTGCGGTAGGCCCCACTTTATTGCTCGCGATGGGCGTAACCGTTGTCGCGTCGGCTCAATCCTCAAGCCCATTCGCGAATAAGAAAAAAATCCAAGCGTGGGAGGTTCCGGAAGAACAAGCGACAACGCAAACACAGACGACAACGAGCTCCACCCAAACGACAGGCGCTCCGGCGCTTCGTGGTCTGCGGACAATGACGCCTTCGACAGCGCCAGCGCCCGTGCGGTCATCCAATCCCGCGCCGGCACCCTCGCAAAGTGTGACGGCAAGGCGGACGGCGCCTGCAGTGCCTGTTCAAAACCAAGTGCGAAGCCAAACCCAAACGCAATCTCAGGCTCAGGCTCAGGCTCAGGCCCAAGTTCAATCTCAGACCCAAACGCAAACACGCGTGCAAACCCAAACAACGCAGCAGGCATCAACCGCTGTGCCGTCACCAACATATACGTATGGTGCGCAAGGCTCCGCTCAACCGGCCCCAACAACCTCGCCCACCTATCAAAGTTCAAGTCGGTGGACTCTGGGGTCAAATAACGGCCGGACTCAGGCCGGGGTTCAGCCCGGGACATCACGCTCTATGCAGCAACGTTCGGTCAATGCCCCACCAAGCCATCAATCGCTCAATAATCCTGATGCGGATTACCGGGTTCATGAATTACCGGGACGGCCCCGCACAAATCCAACCCAACAGGGCGGGTATGGGTCAGGTTTAGCAGGCGGACAGACATATGCTGGAAACGCTGCAGCGGGCGGTGCCTATGGCAATAATCCCCAAGGCCGATCTGTTCAGCGTCAACCAAATCAAGGTCAAGCAAGTCAGGGGCAGCGCGCGCCCAATGCGTCAGCACAGGCCAGAGCCGGTTGGGGTCAGTACGGGCCTCAGTCGGGCGGATCGCAAAATCCAACAGCCTATGATTACGGCTATGGTCAACAAGCGCCCAATCAACAGGGTGGATATGATCAGGGCGGATATAATCAAGGGGGTTACAATCAGGGCCCCAACACCCAAGGCGGCTATCAACAAGGCGGTTACGATCAAAACGGTCCCTATGCCAATCAGCCTCGCCGGGGTTTCTTTGACCGAATGGGCTTAGGTGCGCTTACGACTTTAATCCGCGGTGGATTACGCGCCGGTGTGGCCGCGCGCGAAAGCAATGGTTGGAAAGAAGCCTTTATTGGCGATGCCGACCTTGAAGTCGAAGTTAGTGCCATCACCCAAGGCGGTTTAGAGTGGGGCATCCATACTCAAGCCCGCGCGCAATATGATGAAGACCGGATCGGCTTCACGCGGCGTCTGCCGGATTGCCCGCCAACGACCCTCGGCTGTCCGTCCATCATCGTTGTCGCCACTCCGACCGGGTTACGGGGTCACACAACACAATTTTATACGTCCGGGCCGGATGTGGCGAAAGATTCGCAGATTGCGCTGGAATCCGCTCACCTCTTCCTGCGCTCAGCCTATGGCGATGTCACCATCGGTCGGGATGATGGGGCCGCCTATCTATTTAGCTTGGGCGCGCCGTCGCTTATGAATGTCGGGGCCAGCAATTCCCCCGTTGATTATACGGGTCTGGACTCGGTCAAAACGCTCAATGACGCGTCAGGTTTCTCTGAGAAAATCACCTATACTTCGCCCCGCCTACTTGGCGATCAGGTCGGTCTGGGCGTGCAGCTTGGCGTCTCTTATTCACTCGATTCAAGCGCTTGCGGCGTTGATTATTGTGTCGACCTGAATAGCGTTACAGATGTCGTCGCGCCGGATATTCAGGACGTGATGGAAGCGGGCATCGCGCTTGACCGGACATTAGCGCCGGGTGTCAGTGTCGAAGGGACGCTGACTTATGCACGCGGTAGCGAAAAGTCAGGACTGGTCGGGCTCGATAATCTGCAATCTTACGGCGCTGGACTCGAATTTAAGATGAACCAATGGACGCTCGGAGGCTCATGGCTAAGCTCGAACCAAGGCCTAGTGGATGGCGACTACCAAGCCTATGATGTCGGCCTGACATGGCAGCCCTCCAGACTCGGTTTCTCGCTCGGCTACGGCCATGCAACCGATGATCTCGTCGGTCTGAGCAGCAATCAAATTCTCGGTGGCGTCAGCTTTGATGTGAATGATAAGGTTCGCTTGGGCCTTGGCGTGCAGCATGCTGACCGTGAGACTTTGCGCGATGTTGCGGGCACGGCGCAACTCGGATCGGAAAAAGCGACCGCCCTGTTCTTAGAGGGCGGGATTACGTTCTAGACGAGTTTGGCTAGGTGAATTTGGGCTAGGCGGCGACGCCGTCTGCCCAGTCGGGTTTGCGCTCAAACAGTTTAGCGACGAACGGGCAGCCCGGCACGACCCGGTAACCTTGTAGGCGCGCATCTTCGACCATGGCTTTGACCAGCGCTTTGCCGACCCCGCGACCGCCAATCTCTTTGGGGACGCCCGTATGATTGGCGTTCCACACCCCGTCTGCGACGCGGCGCATGGTCAGCTCTCCCGTTGCGCTTGACCCGGCAACATCAGCGGTGAAGACAATCCTATCACCATTTTCTGTTTTGCTGATCGTGACGTGGCCGTCCGCTTTGGTGGAACTGCTCATCATAAATATCCTTATCTCTTCAGCGAGGCCGCTGATCGCAGCGATGCCCGCAATGCCAGTGCCGTGCAACTGACTGACGGTTGTGCCTGTTATGCCGCCCAGCGCAAAAACCGGGCAGGGAGAGGCCGTTGTGAGCGATTGTAACGCCTCGACCCCGATCGGCGTTCCAGCGGATGGGCTGGCGGACGGAAAGATTGAAGAAACAAACAGGGCGTCGAGCGTATCGAGCGGTCGTAGATCTGGACCCTCCTTAGCGGCCGCTGTGCTAATGATCCAATCGGGTTTTACGTCTCGCCAATGTTCCAGCACTCGGCCCGGTGTCGTTCGGGGGAAGTGAACGCCGTCTGCACCGCAGGTGATTGCCAATTCCGGGTCATTGCCGATCAGAAGCTGAACGCCGCGTCCTTCTGTGATCGCGCGCAGGCGCCGTTCCAGCCCAGGCTTGCCGAAGTGGCGGTAAATAATGGCCGACCCGATGGGCATATAGGCGGCGAGTTCCAACAGATCTGGCGTGCGCGCCGGATCACTCATCAGAACAAGCGAGCCCAACCGAGATCCGCTTAACTGGTGCGCAAATCTCACCATCGGGCCTTGCGACAGGATTGGGCCTTGCGGCGGGGTGGGGCTTTCGTATGACGCGCACATGAGCACGCCTCCTATCATAGACCTCCAGACGATAGCCAATGCCCGCGCGGACATTCTCGACCGGATCAAAACCACCGCGATGCGAGCGGGCGTCACGCCGCCGACTTTGGTCGCCGTCTCCAAGGTGCAGCCAGATGACCGGATCGCGGCAGCGCTGGCTGCAGGCCAGACAATCTTCGGCGAAAACCGGGTTCAGGAAGCGCAAACCCGCTGGGGCGAGACGTTTGCGACGCATCGCTCAGACCTTGAATTACATCTGATTGGCCCGCTGCAAACGAATAAGGCGAAAGACGCTGTGGCCCTGTTTGATGTCATCCAAACGCTAGACCGGGAAAAACTAGTGCGCGCCTTGCTCAAGGCCGCTGACGCGGTTGGGCGTATGCCCAGACTGTTCGTCCAAGTGAATATTGGCGAAGAAGAGCAGAAAGCGGGCATATTGCCAGACGAGCTTGGTCCCTTTCTGGATCGGGTTCGCAGTGAGTATGGCCTAGAACCGGAGGGGCTGATGTGCCTCCCGCCCGTCGGGGAGCCCTCAGCGCCGCATTTCTGGCGGCTCGAACGGATGGCGAAAACCTATGGTTTGTCTGGCCTGTCGATGGGGATGAGCGCCGATTTTGAAACGGCCATTCCGTTTCGCGCGACCCATGTTCGGGTCGGCAGCGCTTTATTTGGCGCGCGCGAGGCGCGCTAGACGACCTCGATTTCGGTCCCGTGTCGTAACTTTGGTAACAGCGCCCACATGTCCGGCGCGCTGAGTCCCAGGCAACCCAGTGTTGGGCGGTGATCGGGCTGTCGACAGTGAATGAAGACGGCGGAACCGAGCCCTGCAACGGGCGGGCTATCATTATGACTCATGACTAGGACCACATCATAGACCCCGTCATCGCGCCAAAGCGGTTCATGACTGGCGGCGAAGGGACGCTGAACAAACCGATTATAGGCCGGGTGATCTGGCGCATCGCACCAGCCATCATCTTCTTGCATGGGATGCAGCGTCAGGGAGGTTGTGGGGCGGGGCATACGGTCAGCGCGGTAAAGCCCGAAGCGCAGACGGTATCGACCTAGCGGCGTTTTGCCGTCGCCTTCCCGGCCCTTGGCCACAGGAACGGTTCCGTCCCGTCCAAAACTGAACGGGGCTGACCAGGGGCCAAAGCTTGCCCACCCGGCCTTTGTATCAAATCGCAATGCTGTGCTCACGCTTCGCTCACCTTCCTTTGATCACGTCGTGTTCATCGAAGATTGGCGCAAACGGATCGGCTGGTCTAGATAGCGCATATGTCAGTTAAAAAACGTATTCTTATTGTCGATGATGACGACGCGCTCCGTGAGGAGTTGACCTCCCAATTCGCCTTTTTCGACGAGTTCGAGACAACGGCGGTTGCCACGGCGACTGACGGGATCAATGCGGCTCAGGACGGTGATTTTGACGCGATCGTGCTCGATATTGATCTGCCCGATATGCAAGGCACAGACGCTTGCGCGGTAATGCGCAAACAGGGCGTTGCGGCCCCGATCATTATGCTGACCGGCAATACGGGCGAAGCGTCCGAAATTCTGGGACTCAATAGCGGCGCGAATGACTATGTCACCAAGCCGTTCCGGCTCTCCGTGCTGGTCGCCCGTATCCGGGCGCATCTACGCAGTTTCGAGCAAAGTGAAGACGCCACCTTCCGCATTGGTCCTTACACATTCAAACCGTCGGCCAAACGCCTAACCCCGCCGCAACCCGAAGACGGCAAGGTCGTGCGCGATATTCGCCTGACCGAAAAAGAGACCAATATTCTGAAATATCTCTACCGGGCGGGCGGTAAGCCCGTTGGACGGGATGAGCTGCTAGAAGAAGTTTGGGGCTATAATTCCGGCGTGACGACACACACGCTGGAGACCCACGTCTACCGGCTGCGCCAGAAGATCGAACCAGTCAGAGGCCAAGCCAGCATTCTGTTGACGGAAGCCGGCGGCTATTCCCTCGCAAGAGAGTAAAGCTTAGCGCGGTAACCGCGCTAACAAAGCTTCGCCCAATCGTAATGCCCCCTGATTGACCCCGTTTATGACCTCCGCGTGCGGCAGGTAGAGGTAGGGTTCGATCATTTCGAGTTCGATCAAGGCAAGGTCGCCGTCGAGGCCGCGCAAGAGGTCAACGCGGGCATAGAGGGGCGGCTCATCAAGCGTCGCAAGGATCGCGTTCGCAATAGCGACCTCTTTTGCGCTCGGCTGATAGGTCGTTTCCTGACCCCCAAACGAACTTTGAATGCGGTAATCTCCCGGCTTCGCTGTCTTGATCAGCGCATGGCTGAACTGACCGCCAAAATAGAGAAAACTATATTCGCCTTCTTCGGTCACGCTCGGCAGGAAGGGCTGGATCAAGGCATGACCGGGCGGTAGCAGCTCGGCGTCTGGCCACGGCTCACCCTTGGTATGCAGCGCTTGCCGCCACGCCCCGCCGCCGACTTGTGGCTTAATAACGATGCGGTCCGTGCCGAATTGTTCGAAGGCTGCGCTCGCGCCAGCTTCCGTAACGGCCTCAACGCTCAGGGTCGGGATCACCTTGGCCCCATCGGCGGCCATTTCTTGCAGATAGCGCTTATCTGAGTTCCAGTGCAGCAGAGCGGGCGGGTTAAAAACGGGCGTGATCATATTCGCGCGGCGCATTGTGTCGAGGAAGCGCGCCTCATTGCCTTCAAAATAATCCCATACCATCAGCGGCAATAACGCATCGAAGTCGCTGGCCCGTTCGGCCGCATTATCCCAGAGCAGCGGATCGAGTGTCAGCCCAAGCTCTGCAAAAGCGGGGCGGAGTGACCCCAACTCTTCGTCAAATTCGAAGACATCCACCCGGTGGTGATCTGACCCAGGCAAGAGGTTGGATGAGGCGAGCAAACCGATGCGCATTGTTAGCTCCATGAAAAATAGGTGTGACGCGAGGGAAGACCCGCGCTAAGAGGACCGCGCTGCGGCGTCAATAGACGTCCTAAAGGCGCAATGAAAGTTCGTCAGGGCAACCACCCCACCATTCTTCTCAGGACAGATCATGTCATCCCGTTACCACGTCGTCGGCCTCGGCAACGCTATCATGGACGTTATCGCACCTGTCGAGGACAGCTTCCTGTCTGACTACGATATGAGCAAGGGCACAATGGCCCTGATCGATCAGGATCGGGCCTTGGTGCTAGACGGCGCCTTGCGCGCAACGGGCAAGGCGCAAACGATTGCAGGCGGATCCGCCGCTAATACCATGGTCGGTCTTGCGGCGATGGGATTTCATGCCGCCTATATTGGTAAGACAGGGCGCGACGATACGGGTCAGGCTCTGGCCGATGGGTTTGAGGCGGCTGGCCTAGATTTCGCGACGCGACCGTCGGACAGCGGATCGGCTTCGGCTCGCAGCATGATCCTCGTCACGCCAGATGGGGAGCGGACAATGAACACCTTCCTTGGCGCGTCTGTTGAATTTGAAAAAGCCGATGTGCGGGACACGATGATCCGCGCCGCCGACGTGCTTTATCTCGAAGGCTATCTGTTTGATGCTGAACCGGCCAAGGCCGCCTTTGTCCATGCCGCAGAAGTGGCGCATGCAGCGGGCGGAAAAGTGGCCGTGACCTTGTCGGATCCGTTCTGCGTAGAGCGTCACCGCGCCAGCTTCCGCCATTTGGTCGACCATCAATGCGACATTGTTTTCGCCAATCAGGATGAGCTGTTGACCCTGATGCAATCAGATAGTCTCGACGCGGCGATGGATGAGATCGAACGTGAAGATTTGGTGCTATGCGTGACGCGCGGCTCCAAGGGCTCTGTCATTAGTGACGGGTCGCGCCGCTATCATGTTCCTGCCGTCTGGGCGGACACGCTGGTCGATACGACAGGCGCGGGCGATCAATATGCGGCGGGCGTGCTCGCAGGCCGTGCGCTGGGTCTGGATTGGGCCGATGCGGGTTATTTCGGCTCCGTTGCGGCGGCTGAGGTGATCGGCCATTATGGGGCGAGACCGGAAATGCCAGTTCACGAGATGGCGCTCGGGCTGAAATAAGCCTTCGGTCCGATCAATCGGGCCTGATCAATCATCCTGATCAACCGGGCTTAACCTCTTTGTGCGCGGGTCGTGACAGGATCGTTGCTTGCTCAAGCCCCGATAGGCGCTAAGGCTATCCCTCATAATAAGGGGATTTGTCACTCATGCGTTCTATTCACGAAATTCCGCTGCTTCTGCTGGTCGTTGTCGCGGCGCTCGCCGCCTTCGGCTTTTGGTCCATGGGAGCGTCAGAATTAGCGGCTCCGATTATGCTCGGCGATGTCTTTGTTCTGAAATCGGTCGCAGGTCTGGCCAAGGACGCTTTGTTCGTTCCGCTCAAGCCGCTCATGTATGCGCTGATCATCCTGTCGATTGGCAGCTCCATCGCGATCTCTACTGGCGGTCTCGGCGCGAAATTCGTGCGCGTGCTTAGTTTTTTTGTCGCTTTCTCGCTGATCGGTATGGCGCTCGGTATTGCCGCCTATTTCCTATTTTCGGGCCTAGATATTCTGCCTGACCCAGAGACGATCGGTGCGGGGTCCGGTGATTTGTCGCAGTCCCCCTTCGCGCAGAAGATTTACGGCGTTCTCACCAGCCCGCTAATGATCTGTATCTATACGGGCTTGATCTTCGGACGCGCTTTGACGGTTTTAGGTCTGGGCCGTGAAGCGGATGCGATTTCCGACTTGTTCATCCGGGGTTTCCGGAAGTTTCTGCAATATACGATCCCACTCGCCGTGTTCGGGTCGATTACGCTGGCGCTGAACCGTCCGGGTGGGGTCGACACATTGACGAACCTTGTCCCACTGCTCGCGCCATATCTGATGGCGATGCTATTGGTCTGGGTGATCATGATCGCCGTGACGGCCAAAATACAAGGTCATGGGGTTGGTTTCATCCTGCGCGCCGTGTTGCCGCAGGCGCTGGTCGCCTTTTCGACATCGTCTTCCATGGCGACGCTGACTGCAACCAAACGCGCCTGTGACGATATGGGCGCGAGCGGTGATGAAAGCACGCCCTTCTTTACCATCGGCGCGACCATCAACATGGTCGGCACCGTGATCGGCCTACTCTTGATGAGCCTCTACGCGATGAAAGCCTTTGGGCTGGCTCCAACGATGGGCGATGCGCTCGTTGTGGGTTTCCAATCACTCGTCTTTGCGACTGCCGCCGCCGGGACGCCCTCAGCCTCCGTCGTACTGTTGCAGGACATTCTGGTCAGCCAAGGCGTGTCCGCCGAATATGCGACCTATGTCACCGGGCTAATTATCACTATCGATACGCTGATCCTTGATCGCCTCCGCACCGTGATGAATACACAGTCGGACTCGATGAGCACGGTCAACGGCCTGAAGCTCTACTACCGCAAGCCGCGTGTCCTAGGTGACAATGAAATCGCCGAGTAAGGTCTAAAGCGCCCCTAAATCCAGCACTTGAACGACCGGGACATGGTCTGATGGCTTTTCCCAGACGCGCATATCGGTGTGGATGGTAAAGCCATCGCGGCCTGTGGCTTCGGCCGCGGGACGCAGGGCTGGGCTGACCCAGATATGGTCAAGGCGGCGACCACGATTGGACGCCATGACGTCCTTCGCGCGGTAGCTCCACCAGCTATAGAGCTTTTCATCATCGTCCCGAAATAAGCGGGCCGTGTCGGTGAAGTCGTGGCTCTGACGCAGATCTTCAAGAATGCCGACTTCGAGCGGCGTATGGCTGACGACTTTGAGCAGCTGTTTATGGCTCCACACATCATGTTCGTGCGGGGCGATGTTGAAGTCTCCGACCAACACCTGATGTTGATCGCCGAGCGCAAAGCGTTCCGCGAAATAGGCGCGCATGGTCTCAATAAAATCGAGCTTATGGCCGAACTTATCGTTGACCTCCCGGTCTGCCACATCACCGCCCGCCGGAATGTAGAAATTATGTAGCTCGAAATCACCCGCATCGCCGCGCGAAGCATCCGCCACGACGCGTGTGCTGACATGCCGCGCGTGATTGAGCGGGCAGAAAGAGGTGGGAAGGCGTTCCAGCGGCAATTTCGAAATGGTTGCGGCGCCGTGATAGGCCTTCATCCCGGCCACTTCGATATGCTCATAGCCGAGCGCTTTGAAGTTCTTCATCGGGAATTGGTCATTCTGACATTTGATTTCCTGCAGGCAGAGAATGTCAGGCTGTCGTTCTTCTAAAAATCGCAATACGGTCGGTTCCCGCAGGCGGACCGAATTGATGTTCCAAGTGGCGATGGAGATTTTCATAGAACCGCGTTAGCGCAGCCGCGCAGCGGCGTCAGTTAAAACCTGTCGTCAATTCTATAAGGCTGCCTTCGGAGACAGTCCGAGGTGAGCAGACCTAGCGACGGCGGCGGTCGCGGCGATCTTCCCGCTCATCGCGCAAGATGAACAGACGCGGATCGACGCGCTGATTATATTGCAGGTCAGAGAGTTGTACGGTCGTCTGACCGCCAAATTCGTCCGTAATGACCCACTGGCGTAAGGCGAGAGTACCAGGATCGAACACTAAAGTGATTTCCCCGGCCATTTCGCCGGACCCATCGCGCGATGTCACGCGCCACTGGTCAGGCAGTTTTTGCAGGCTGATCACTTCCGTATCATCCTGTAGTCGGACATTTTCTTTCAGGAAATAATTGAGGGGCGTCGCAGCGAGCGGCACGCGGTCAAATGTTTCGAGGGCGCGGTCCTGTTGCACCAGCGTAACGCCGTCAGAGACGATAAGCAGCGGATTAGGCGCATCATATTCGAACCGAACCCGGCCCGGTCGTTGAATGGTCACGCGGCCCGACGCAACCGACCCATCCGCGCCATATTGGGTAAAGCGTCCCTGAAAACTGCCCGTATTGTTCAGTGAGGCGTTAATCTGGTTAAGATCCTGCGGCACAGTCTGTCGATGGGTGAAGGCCGGTAGGGCCGCAGCAGGCTGCAGCACTGGATTGGGCGCTACGCCGATTTGGGCCGATACGGCGAAGGGGGCTGTGCTGACCAATAAGAGGGCGGCAAGGGCTTTGGTAATCCTAGTCATGGGGTCCCTATAGCGACCAACGAATAAACGGCGACTGAACGGATGCATCATCTTCCTTAAACTTCCGCAAGGCTGTAAGCGCGGAATTATGAAAAGGTTGGGCATTATTGGCGCTGATGGGCGTATGGGTCGCGCCGTTGAGGCGCTCGCAGAGGGTCGATATGCCGTGGCGGCTCGGATCACAATCGCGAATCCCGCCTATGAAACACTCGCTGATTGTGACGCGGTTATCGACTTCTCCGCGGGGCCTGCCTTGATCCAATCTCTGCCCCATCTTCGTGGTGGTGTGCCGCTCGTGTCAGGAACAACAGGGTTGAGCGATGCAGAAGAGGCGGCGATTACGGTCGCATCTCAGCACGTGCCGATCCTAAGGTCCGGTAATTTCTCGCTCGGCATTGCGGTGCTAAGCCAGCTAGCCCAGCAGACGGCCCGCATATTGGGTGCGGGCTGGGATGTCGAAATTCTAGAGATGCACCACCGTCACAAAGTTGATGCGCCGTCGGGCACCGCGCTGATGCTGGGTGAGGCCGTGGCCAAAGGTCGAGCCGTGTCACTGTCGGACAAAGCGGTCCATGAGCGCGGCGGTCACCGTGAAGAGGGCGAAATCGGCTTTGCCGTGCTGCGCGGCGGCGGAGTTTACGGGATGCATGAGGTGCGGATCGTCAGCGAATCAGAGATGATCACACTCAGCCATCAGGCGCTCAACCGGGATGTCTTTGCTGATGGGGCCCTAGCGGCGGCGGATTGGTTGGGCGGGAAGACGCCCGGCCTCTATTCTATGAGGGATTTGATCGAGACTTGAGTTCGTCTTCAAATCTAGCGGGCGTGCGGGCGTGATAGCGCCGCGCGACAAGAAAGCCGATCAGCGCCCACGACCCCATTAAGCCGAAAAAGATGAAAAACGCCCAGACCAGATAACCAGGCTCGAAGACGCGTGAGCGCCCCGACAGCTGCCATAAGAACTCCAACAACACTTCCATGATTTTCGCGATCAGCGGCGTTGCCAAGAGTGCGCCCCACAATGCGGCGGCGGCATAGGTCGAAGTCCGCGGGCCATTCACCCGGCGATAGGTGGCGACGAACTCAGCCTTATCGACCCCCGCCGGGATCATGCTGTGTTGGCTGCGATAGTCGAAATCCTCTTCTGCGTCGCGCCGCAGACCGGTCCAACCGATCAGGGCGCGGATCGTGAAACCGATCGCCACGAGGGCCACAGGACCGAACACGGCCCAGAGAACAATATCGCCATATACCATGCCTCCCGATATGGCGCGATTTTGCCTCACTGCAAGCGACTTGCAGCCAAGCGATGGCTCGCTTAGGGCCGCGTCATGTCAAAGACTCCGAAAATCGCCTTCATCTGTGCCTCCCTCCGTCACGGCTCGATCAATCAGCAGTTGGAAACAGCGCTCATGATCAAAGCTGCCAGTTTGGAGGTCGAGGCGCTAAAGCTCGATCTGAACGATTATGAGATGCCGCTTTATCACGGTGATCTGAAAACGCCCGAGGCCGCCCACGATCTGATTGAGCGGTTAAAGACGTTTGACGCAGTGATTATCGTCACGCCGGAATATAATGGCTCGCTACCGCCGCTGCTGAAAAATGTCATCGATTGGACGTCAACGGTTGAGACGGGCCATTTTACCCGACCGGTCTACGGCATCGCGTCCTGCACACCCGGCCCGATGAGCGGCATTATGTGTCTGCGCCAGCTACATTACATCCTAACGCGGGTAGGCGCCGAAGTTGTGCCAACGCAAGTGGGCTGCGGCAAAGCGCAAGCTGCCTTTGACGGGGAGGGTCGCTTGATTGCTGAACCGAGTAACGGCCTGGCCGATAAGATGCTGGGACAGATCATCGACCGTGTTCGCCAAAAACGCGGCTAACGGGCAACGTGGCTAAAGAGCGCCTTTATAAAAACTTGCCGCGGCCCAAGCTGACGCGGTCCGAGATTGCCGAGATCTATGAACGGCTGTGCCGGGAAAACCCTAACCCGCGGACGGAACTCAACTATTCTAATCCCTATACGCTGGTCGTCGCCGTGGCGCTGTCCGCGCAAGCGACCGATGTCGGCGTGAACCGGGCGACGCGCGCGCTGTTTGAAAAAGCCGACACGCCGCAGGCGATGGTCGATTTGGGTGAAGACATAGTCCGTGATCACATCAAAACGATCGGACTCTATCGCAACAAAGCCAGCAACGTCATCAAACTATCCCGCATGATCTTGGATGATTTTGGCGGCGACGTTCCCACGAGTCGCGAAGACCTGATCAAACTGCCCGGCGTCGGGCGAAAGACCGCCAATGTCGTGATGAACGAAGCGTTTGGTCAGCCAACCATGGCGGTGGACACGCATATTTTCCGCGTCTCCAACCGTACCGGCATGGCCCCCGGCAAAGATCCGGTTGAGGTCGAGCTCAACCTTCTGCGCGTGACGCCAGACCAATATATGATGGGCGCACATCACTGGATATTGCTGCATGGCCGCTACACCTGCGTGGCGCGAACGCCGAAATGCTATGATTGCAGGATTGCGGATTTGTGCCGATATAAGCCCAAGACTGCGCCGCCTTAATTAAAGACTGCCGCCATAATATTGCTCCGAAGGATCAACTCATGCGTCAACCTCTCGCTTTCCTTGCCATCTGCCTCCTGCCCAGTGTCGCTTTCGCGGGCCCGGATAATTTCAAGACCGGCCCTGTGTTTGAAGCTTTTGGTCCCGTCGCCACCGTAGCGGGCGCGCAGCCCTTGTCCGCCTCAAGCGAATTCAAAATCAGTTTCGATGCGGCCAAAGCGTCTGAAAGTGAGGCCCTCAACCGCACCCTGGAAAGCGCCGCCCGTTTCATCAACATGCATGCCGCTGCAGGCGTGGACCCGGATAATATCGACGTAGCCGTCATCGTGCATGGCGGTGCGGCGTTTGATTTGTTGACGGCGGAGCCGTTTGCGGCGCGTCGCGACGGGGCCGCCAATCCTAATGCCGCTCTGATCAATGCCCTCACCGATCACGGGGTCCGGATTATCCTCTGCGGACAGACCGCCGCCTATCGTGACATCAGTGCCGATGACCTCCTGCCCGGCGTTGAGATGGCCCTCTCCGCCATGACCGCCCACGCGCAACTGCAACAGGCAGGCTATACGCTTAATCCGTTTTAGGCGGACAGTGCGCGCGGCTTGCACGGCTGCGCCTTGCCGCCTAAAGCGCGCACCACAACTCAATCGGAGCCTATGCCCATGTCACCGCGCGATAAAACCGCGTCCCGTGACGGTCAGTCTGCCAGCGGTCGCAACAGCACCGTCTTGGATATTGGACGTCCCGTTACGCCGACTTCTTCCACTAACGTTCCAAAACCGCGCGATATAGACACGCCGACCGTGATGGCTCCGCGCCCTGTTCCTAATGGCAAAAACACCAAGTCGGTCTTCATCAAGACCTATGGCTGTCAGATGAATGTCTATGACAGTGAGCGTATGGCCGATGTGCTGGCGCCGATTGGATATGCCGCCGTGAACACGCCGGACCATGCCGATCTGGTGATCCTGAACACGTGCCACATTCGCGAGAAGGCGGCGGAGAAAGTCTATTCCGAGCTCGGCCGAATTCGCAAACATCAGAAATCAAATAATCCCGATATGAAAGTCGCCGTCGCGGGCTGTGTCGCGCAGGCCGAAGGGGCGGAAATTAAACGCCGCGCCCCCGTCGTGGACATGGTGCTCGGCCCGCAAACCTATCACCGCCTGCCGGAAATGATCGCTAAGGTCACCCGCGAAACGGGCGACGTTCTGGAAACCGATTTCGATACGGTCGAAAAATTCGATGCCTTGCCCGCAGGCCGCAATGCCAAAGGCTATTCGGCGTTTCTGACGGTCCAAGAAGGCTGTGACAAATTCTGCACCTTCTGTGTCGTGCCTTACACGCGTGGCGCAGAAGTCAGCCGCCCGGTTGATCAGATCGTGGCGGAGGCGCGCTCACTGGCCTCGCAAGGCGTGCGCGAAATCACGCTGATCGGGCAGAATGTAGACGCTTACCACGCGGACGGCCCGGACGGGTCACAATGGGGTCTTGGCAACCTGATCCGCCATCTGGCGAAAATTGGCGGCATTGACCGGATGCGCTTCACTACCTCGCACCCGCGCGACATGGATGCGGACCTGATCGAGACGCTCGCGACGGAACCCAAGCTCATGCCCTATCTGCACCTGCCCGTTCAGGCGGGCAGTGACCGGGTGCTCGACGCGATGAACCGGGGTCACACTTACGCCCATTACCGCGACCTGATCGCGCGCATCCGCGCGGCCCGGCCTGACATCGCTTTGTCAGGGGATTTTATCGTCGGCTTCCCCGGCGAGACGGATCAGGATTTCGAAGACACGATGAATTGCGTGCGCGAAATCGGCTATGCCAGCTCATTCAGTTTCAAATATTCCGTCCGCCCCGGTACACCGGGCGCGAGCCTGCCGCGCCAAGTGCCGGAAGACGTGAAATCAGAGCGCCTCAAACGGCTGCAAGAGCTGCTCTACACGCAACAGCGCGAATGGAATGAAAGCCTGATCGGCAAAACGCTCGACGTGCTCGTCGAAGGCACCGCCCGCGGCGACGGTCAATTATTCGGGCGCAGCCCCTATCTGACGGGAACGCATTTCGATGGGCCAGAAGAGCTGATCGGGCAGATTGTTCCGGTGACGATTACGAGTGCGGGGGTGAATAGTTTGGTGGGGTCCATCGCGAAAACGTAAGGTGGTAGGATTTCTGCCCCGTTCTCAACCGCAATTTGTTCATCTGGCATTCATCTTCTATACTTGAGGCTCTCATCCAAAGTGTGTTCAGCGACTCCGCTAGAAACACACAGGATCTAAAGGAGAGTATTATGGCTTTGATTATTTGGCTTATCATTGGCGGCCTTGCTGGCTGGGCGGCCGGAAGTGTGATGAAGGCCGCGCGGCCCTATGGCCTGATCGGCGACGTTATTTTGGGTATTCTCGGTGCGATTGCGGGCGGTTGGCTGTTTGGTCTGCTTGGCCTGAGCGCGAGCGGCCTGATCGGCTCATTCGTCACAGCCTTTATCGGCGCGATGATCCTGATCTGGCTCGTCCGGGCCATCAAAAAATCCTAAACCGAATTGGCGTCCGCGATGCGGGCGTCAGCTGCATTTGCGCGATAGGCTGAAAGTCGCGTCGCTGTTCGACATATTGAAGTCAGAAAACCAACATTAAGCACACACCAAGTTTAGACCACTGCCCTCAATTGCTGTACCGCTATTGTTTTTTAGATGGGGATCTTCGTAAGGATCAGAAGCTTTCTTTCCCGACTGATTAAAAGAGCCTGATCAAAAAGGCCTGATCGCGGTAACACGGTCCTGACACGACTGGGCGCGCCTGTTTTATCGCTGGCGCGTTCACTCTACCCCATATCCGCGCACCGTCCCCGGCATCCAGTTCGGCGTGACCAGCGTGTCGCCGCTGAGTAGAATATCATTCATCAGGATCGGTGTGTCGCCGCTTGTGTCCTGAAGCAAGGTTGGCGCTTCGCCGTCTTGCACGTGCCAAAGCTGGCCGGGCCAAGAGCTGATGATATAGCTGCCGTCTGATCGCAGGCCGATGCCGTCCGCATTCTCCATGCCGCTCGCCAGTCCCGTAATCGCTTTCGTGTCCCAATCGACGCTCAGTAATTCGCCGCCATCCATCGTGGTGACGAGCAGGCGGTCGCCATCATTGTGCAGTCCGTTGACGCCGCCGAGGCGTTCATCTTCGAGCCAGATCGTCGCAACGTCATTCTGGACGCTATAGATACGGGCATTGGCGGAGTCGGAGACGAGCGCTGTGCCGTCAGGCCCGGCGACGGCATCATTGAGGAAGCCTGCGCCTTCCGCTGGAATGCGTTTGATGATGTTGCTTGCTTCGGTGTCGATCAGAACAACATGGTCAATGTCCGTCACGACGAGCGTACCATTGACCAGCGCCATACCTTTGGGTCCGTGCAGCGGCAAAGCCTCCGTCCCGGCGACCCAGCTGCGATCGATCATCGCGCCGTCCATCCCGATTTTCGAGATCACGCCATTATTATCCTGCGCCGAGCCGTCGCCACCAACATTGGAGACATAGAGCGTGGTGCCGTCGCCCGCTTCAATCACGCTTTCCGGCGCCTCGAACCCGTCTAGCTGCCAAAGCGGCTGCAGGATAACGCTCTGTGGGGCTGGGGCCGTTTCAGTGGAGGTGGTTTGCGCGTCCGGTGTCGGGGCTTGGGTCTCCGGCTCTGACGGAGAGCAGGCGGCAAGGGCGGAGGATAGAAGCAACGCGGTGAGCAGACGGGTCATGGGAACCTCAGATTTGGAACGACACGCATCATTACGACGCGTGTCGGATTATGCCAAATGAAATCCCTTACCGGGGATTTCGGTGGTCCAACCAGTTTGACTAGCCGGGGAGTGTGTACCCAATCGGCGCGCCCGGCCCCAAATCGATGCCAAGGAAGATCCAGAGCATCATCAAGATAACGCCCGTGACCATCAGCCAGATCGAATAGGGGATCATCATCGCGGTCAGGCTGCCAATGCCGAAACCCTTCTGCCAACGCTGGGCGAAGATCAGGATGAGCGGGAAATAGACCATCAGCGGCGTGATGATATTGGTCGCGCCGTCGCCAACGCGGTAAGCGGCGGTTGCGCCTTCGGGCGAAATCCCCAGCAGCATCAACATTGGCACCAAAACGGGGGCAAGCAGCGCCCATTTGGCGCTGGCTGAGCCGACAAACAGGTTGAGGAAGCCAGCAAAGATCACGATCAGGCCAAGCGCCAGTGGCAGCGGCAGGCCGCTAGCTTTGATGCCGTTCGCGCCATGTACGGCGGTAATCAGCCCCAGATTGGACCAGTTAAACATGGCGACGAAATGGGCGGCGGCGAAAGCCAGCACCAGATAATAGCCCATATCCTTCATCGCTTCGGCCATCATATCGACCAGATCGCGGTGATTTTTGATCGACCCGGCAGCGCTACCATAAGCCCAACCTGCGGCGAGGAAGAGGATCATGAACCCGGCGACGAGGGAACGGAAAAACGGGGTCGCGGTGACATACCACGCTTGACCCGGTGTCGCCGTTTCATCCGCTAGGAGCGGTGTGCCCGGTGCGAAGGTCATAACAGCCCAGAGCGCACAGACGGCCAAGATGGCAAGACCCGCGCGGCGCAAGCCTTTGCGTTGTGCGTCTGTCAGCGGCTTGTCTTCTTCGCCATATTCGGCGGCTTGGCGCTCATCCGGCACCCATTTTCCAAGACGTGGCTCAATAATTTTGTCGGTCACAAACCAGATGACAGGGAGATAGATCACCATCAGCGCGGCGATGAACCACCAGTTGCCCGCAATGTTCATGGTCCAGTTGGGATCAAGGCCCGACCCGTCAACCGCGGCTTCGGTAATGCCAAACAGCAACGCATCGAGTTGTCCCGGTGAGATATTGGCGGAGAACCCGCCCGACACACCGGCAAAGGCGGCGGCAATCCCAGCCAACGGATGACGTCCGGCCGACGCAAATAAAATGGCGGCCAGTGGGATCATCACCACATAACCCGCATCCGCCGCATGGTTGGACAACATGGCGACCAGCGCCACGACCGGGGTCAGCAGGAACAGCGGCGCGCCGCGTACGGCTTGGCGAATACCTGCGGCAAATAGTCCGGATCGTTCCGCCACGCCCGCACCCAACATCACGACCAACACATAGCCGAGCGGATGGAAGTGGGTGAAGGTCTTGGGCATCTCGACCCAGAGACGTTGAATGTTCTCAGCCGAAAGCAGCGAAGCCGATTTGATAATAACGGGCGATCCATCCGCTGTGACTTGCGTCGGATGATCCGCGGTCAGGCCCAATAGGGCAACCACGACTGAAATCGCGACCAACACTAAGATCAAATAGAAGAAGATAAAAACGGGATCAGGCAGCTTATTGCCGGACCGTTCGACCCAGGCGAGAAACCCTTTAGCGTCGGATGTGTCAGCGGTTGTGTCAGTCATGGATCGCTCGGAATAGTTATCGGAGTTCACCGCGCTCTTAATCGCGTCGATCCGCCAGAGACAAGACATTCTTAAGGTCAGCTATTTATTCCAGCCCTCGTCATTGAGGAGGGCTGGGTGACCGTAAGATCGATTTCATTGGACCGGACTCGCTATCGAGTGGTCCGACCGATTGCCATCGCCATTAACCTGCTGGCGTGTGTAAGCCTGTCTGCCTGCGCGAACAGCTCTCTGCCAAGTCCGGATAAGGGTCGCTTGCTCGCCACAGGTGGGGTTAGTCAGGTTGAAGGGGCGGGCGGTAGTGGGCTGTCCAATTGGGCTACGATTACCGGTTACGGATCGAGCGATAGTTACGGCGCGACGGCGTTCCACACACGCGCGAAACTGAACGATTTCGATCTTGAAGTGACTGGCGCGGCCATTGGGGCGGGCAATCGGATCGAGATATCTTATGCGCGGCAGACGTTTGATACGGGCGATACGGGGCCAAAACTCGGCCTGCGTCAGGGGTATAAATTTCATCAGAACATTGTCGGCGCCAAGCTACGCGTCGCGGGCGATCTGGTCTTTGATCAAGATAGCCTCATGCCACAGATCGCGGTCGGCGCGCAGTTCAAGAAATCGGCCGATGGCGATCTGGTCAAAGCACTCGGCGCGAGCAGTCATTCCGGCGTCGATTTTTACGCAACCGCGACCAAATTGATGCTCGATAAAAACTTGCTGCTCAGCGCATCATTGCGCGGGACCAAAGCCAATCAACTCGGCCTACTCGGCTTTGGCGGTCCCAATCAGGATGGCTATTCGGCGCAGTTCGAAGGCTCAGCCGCCTATATGCTGTCGCGCGATCTGGTCGTCGGTGCAGATTATCGAACCAAACCGGACAATCTGGCCTTCGCAGCAGAGGGTGATGCCAAGGTCGCTTTTGTGGCTTGGTTTCCGAACAAGTCACTCTCCTTAACGGCGGCGGCCGTCGATATGGGCGAGATCGCCCTTCAAGGTCGACAGACGGGGCTTTACGGCTCCGTCCAACTAGGATTCTGATATGATGAAACCCGCTATTCAGGCTTTGCTTCTAGGCGCGTCCCTAACTCTGTCTCTAACGCTACCCCTGCAGGCGTCGGACAAGACTAAGTCCACGCTCTATGATGATCTTGGCGGCAAGCCGGTCATGGATAAGGTCATTGCGGATATGCTCGATCTGGCGCTCGCCGACCCGCGCATGGCCCCGATCTTTGCGGACTCGGATATGGAACGGCTGGAAAAACTGATCATCATCCACACCTGCCATATTGCCGATGGTCCCTGCGATTATGATGGGCAGGATATGCGCCGCGCCCATGATGGACTCGGCATTCGCACCCTCCATTTCAACACGCTGGTGGAAAACCTTCAGCAAGCGATGGATGATCAGGATATTCCGTTTCGAACTCAGAACCGCTTTTTGGCACGGCTCGCCCCAATGCATGATGACGTCACTGAACGCTCACCTGTCCCGCCGCGCACGACAAAAGCGGCCAGTTATTCGGTTGCTCCGATCATCCGGATGGACCCCGATCAAGACCCTGAAACCCCATCAAAATCGAGTCCGTGATCCGGAGCCCGTTCAAATTTCTGGTTTCGGTCAAGGCGAAGCTCTTCGCTGGGTTTTTGGCGATGACTCTGCTGATCGCCGGACTCGGCGGTTATGCGCTATTGTCGATTGGTAATGCCGGTCAGGTGGTAACGGATACGTTTGACCGCCCCCTGATGGCCGTCAACTTTGCGCGCTCTGCGGGCCAGACTTTCGCGGCGCTTGAAATTGAAACTCTGCGACCCTCAGATGTGTATAATCCGCAAGCTGAATTTGATCGGCTTGTCACGCAGTTTCGTGAAGACGTTGAGGTTGCGCGCGCCCGGTCCATAGCCCCCCGCGCCGAGAGTTTTTTTGATGATATCGTGAGTGATTTCTCGTCTTGGGAAATAAGCGAACGTGCTCGTCTCGGTCAAACAGGAACGGCACAGCTCAATGCCGCGCTTTCAAACGATATCGAAGAAAATCTCGATATCGTCATCGAGCTGCAAACCAATCAGAGCTTTCGCAATCGCGAACAGGCTATCTCCACCATGGCGCGGGTTCGGCGATTCAGCCTAATCGCCGTCGCGACGGCGCTCATCTTGACCCTCGGCCTGACGGCTTGGATCGCGATGACCATTGTTCGCCCGCTGAAGGCGGCGGCGGGTGCGGCGGCCCAAATTAGCGCGGGTCGATTGGACGTGATGATCCCCAAAGGGGGTGAGGATGAAACTGGGCAGCTGCTAAAATCGATGCGGTCCATGCAGACCAATATCCGTGACCGCATGGCGCAAGAACAGGATTTGCGGACTTTGGCGCAACATCGTTTGGCGGACTCGCTAGAAAACTCCAAAGACGGCGTGCTTTTGACCGATATTGATGGCCGCATCATAGTGGCCAACCCCGGCGTCGGTCAGCTGTTTCAAAACCTGTCTGAGCAGCCCTTAGTCGGACAAATGTGCGGCACGCTGTTCGCCGCAGATGGCGTCCCGGTTGCCCTCAATCAAGACGGACCGCAACAAAGCGGCGAGTTCCAACTGGATGATGGGCGCTGGTTACGCGTCAACGCGTCCGCCACACGCGAAGGTGGGCGATTATTTATCTGGAGCGATATTACGGAGTCCAAACAACGGACCGAGCATTTACGCCAAGCCCGTGATGCTGCCGAAGCGGCCAGCCGCGCGAAAACGATGTTTATGGCGGCGATGAGCCATGAGCTTAACACACCGCTCAATGCGATTGTCGGTCTGTCTGATATGTTGCAGCTGGAATATCGCAAGCCGGGCCGCGATCCGAGCCATGCCGATATGGCCGGACTGATTTCACAAAGTGGTAGCCATATTGCACAAATTGTACGGGATGTGTTGGAGATCGCCAATGATGATACAGAGGTGATCGACCCTGCGACCCTGTCGACTGTCGACCTTGGCAAGGCTGTCGATCAGGCTGTCTCTGGCGTTCGCGACCTCGCGGCGCAGACTGGGGTTCGTCTCATTTGGACCAAACCTAGCCGCGTGCAGTGTGTGCAAGGCGACGCGTTGGATTTGAAGCAGCTTGCCGCCAAGCTGCTTGACAATGCGGTGAAGTTCAATCGCTCTGGCGGCGCGGTGAAAGCCCAACTCTCTGAAATACAGACAGGCCAGATCCGGCTCGACATTATCGATACCGGAATCGGCATTGATCCGCAGAATTTCGACCATATCATACAGCCGTTCCAGCAGGTCGACGAAGGTTATAGTCGGGCTGTGGATGGGACCGGTCTCGGCCTCAGTATCGTTGACCGTATCGCCAAACGTCTCGGCGCAGAGCTCAAAATCCAATCTGCGCTCGACAAGGGTAGCGTGTTCAGTGTGATTTTCCCTCGATCCAGTTCCATGACTGAAACTCCTCACCAGACTGAAAGCCATGCCGCATGACCCGTTTTCCGACCCATCATTTCAGACTTGGTAATTTTGGACTTGGCTCGACCGGCGCCAAGGCGCTTCTGATTTCTCTGATCGCTTTTCCCGCGGGCGTTTTGGCCCAGTCTCAGGACGTCATCACCATCTCTCAGAAAAAGCGGAAATATGCGCCAGGGGCCGTCACAATTAAGACAGGCGATAAGCTGCGGATCGTCAATGATGACATCTTCCTGCATCACGCCTTCATTGATGAGGAAACGATGACATTCGATTCCGGCTCTATGGAGGAAGGTGAAACGCGGGACATCGAATTTACCGCCGCAGGTAGTTTTCAAGTGCGTTGCGCCATCCACCCGAAAATGCGACTTGATGTAACGGTCGAATAAGTCGCCTAAGTCGCCACGGCTCATCACAATTCACAGATTGGATAGTCAGCCCGTCTCGGATATGACTGCCCGCTGATCTTACCGAAGCCGGAGTCGCCCCATGTCTAAATTCCTTCACTGTCACAAACCCGTAAAGTCTATTTCAGGCTTGTTGATAGGGGCGATGTTGGCGGCCTGTAGTGCGGAGACTTCAGTCTCTGCGAGCAACGATACGGATGCAGCGGATCCTGTTCAGGCAGAGGCTACGACACCAATAGCAGAGGCCGAACGCGACCTGTTCGTTAACGGCTTGGCGGGGACTTTCTTGGGTGCGGGGGATGATGCGCCTGTTGTGCTGATTGTCCCGGGCTCGGGTCCAACGGACCGAGACGGCAATAGTGCCCAAGGCATCCGCACAAATGCCTATCGGCAGTTGGCAGAGGGGCTGAATGCCGAGGGTATTTCGTCCCTGCGGGTCGATAAGCGCGGCATGTATGCCAGCTTTGAAGCGGGCGATCCGAACGCCGTGACGGTCGATCTATATGCGCAGGATTATCGGGATTGGGTCGCACTATTGCGAGAAGAGACGGGTCGCGACTGTGTTTATCTACTGGGCCATTCGGAGGGCGGCACGATGGTGTCGGCCACGGCGGCACAATATTCAGACGGTATTTGCGGCTTGATCCTGCTCGCGGCGCCCGGACGACCCTATGCTGATCTGCTGAGGGAACAGTTGCAGGCCAATCCGGCCAACGCACCGATCTTGGCTCAAGCTTTGCCAGCAATAGCCAGTCTTGAGGCCGGCGAAACGGTCGATCCGAGCGGGTTTCATCCAGGCTTGCAGGGCCTGTTCAATCCGGCGGTACAGGGCTTTCTGATCTCCGTCTTTGCTATTGATCCGGCGGAGTTAGTTCGCGAGGCGGGACTGCCGACCTTGGTGGTACAAGGTGTGAATGACATTCAGGTGTCTGTCGCGGATGCGGAGCGTCTGGCCGATGCAGGCGGGACGCTGACGCTGCTACCCGGCGTCAATCACGTGCTCAAAACCTCGCCCGAAGATCGGGCCGGAAACCTGGCGACCTATGGCAATCCAGACCTGCCTTTGGCGGACACTGTAATCCCGTCCATCGTCGATTTCATTGAGAACTGAGCTAGACTCTGAACTAAACTATGCGCGCTCAGCGATCTGAGAGATAGGTTTTTAAGCGCGCGGCGGGCTCGCCGCGAAGCTGCCAACTCATACAGCGGACCCCGCCGCCCATGCGGCAAACTTGGGAGGACTGCACCGGGATGACTTCCCGGTCGGTCCACCGTCGCAACTGTTCCAGCGCCTCGTGATCCTCAGCAATGCCGAATTGCGGAAAATAGATCCGCTGCGGTGTAACCAGCATATTGGTGTAGAGGCCACAGGCCGACCCAAACCGCACGTCATAGATGTCGCTGCCATCATAGGGGGTGACGATTTCGTGGATGGCTACACCGGGCAGGCCAGCCCGTAAGTCAGCCTTCAGCGTGTCCGCATAGGCCGCGTCCTCAGGATAACGATTAATGACGAGTTGGTTCGGGCCGATAAAAGCGACCACCCCGTCCGCATGTTCCAACCCGCCTTGCTCATCGGCTTCGATGAATGCGATATGGTTGGCTCCTGTCGTCTCGCGAACGGCGACCCGGCCTTCATTCTCGGACAGTTGATTGTCGCGCAGAAATTTGCGGCTCAGCACGACGCGTCCCGCATAGTCATCGACGAAATTCCCGCCATCATTGATGAGCGTGCTTTCGGGAAGCTTGAGGCTTGCCGCCTGCAACATATCCTCAAGTTCAGACTGAACAAACTTGGCTTCCCGACGACCTGTGCGCCCGCCACCTTGTCCGGCGGGGGAATAGCGCATGGTTACAGGGTTCACGGCGTTGAGCGGTGTGAAGTCCCGCATCCAAATGTCAGCCATCGGAATAAGAGCCACGCGGTCGTCCCCCAAGGCTTCGACATAACGGGCATGAAGATTGGGTCCGCTTAGAACGATAACATCGTCATGCGCACTGATCGCCTCAGCATAGCGAATATGGAACGCGACAATGTCGTCCTGAACGGCGTCATAATATCCATCCGGCCCCGGCGCGGCGAGAATGATAAGTTCGCGGTCGGTGTCTATGCTCACTGCGGCGCTATCATGGGTTTGCCTATCATGGGCCTGCATTGAGCCGTCCTTTCCGGGTGCCGCGTCTACGGGGCTGCACCCGATCAAACAGAGCCCGAATGCAGCCCCTGCACATATTTGAACGGATTGCTGAAGCCAGCAACCCAATCGTAAGTGTGTTCGCCGCATGTGCCCCTCCGTCATGCAGATCCCGTAACATAATCTATTGCTGCGTCGGGCCGCAAAGATCGATTCACCGCTTTCTGATCAACGGCCTCGCAATTTCTGGCGGTCGTGACTAAGGCTCAACTGTGAGCAAACAGACAGATATTCTCGAATTTTCCGATGCGGAGCTGGTGCGCAAACTATGTGGGCCGAACCATACGAATTTGGCGCTGATTGAAAGCGCCTTTGACGTCTATATCGAAGCGCCGGGCAGTGCGGTCCATATTAATGGCGACACGCCGAGCCGTGCGCGCGCCGGTGAACTGGTCAAGGAAATCTACCAGCGGCTGGAACGTGGCTGGCCGTGCGGCCCGTCCGATATTCGCGCGCTGATCCGCGCGATGGGTCAAGGCAAGGTCAAAGCGGCCAGCGCCGAAGCGATCATCCCGTTTCCGCGTCGCTCGCCTATCGTGCCAAAAACGCCGCGCCAGGAAAAATTCATCCATGCCATGCGTGATGACACAATCACCTTTGGCGTGGGGCCCGCCGGCACAGGCAAGACTTTTCTGGCCACGGCTTACGGTGCCTCTCTGCTGGCGCGCGGTGAGGTCAATAAATTCATCGCCTGCCGGCCCGCAGTCGAAGCCGGGGAACGACTTGGCTTTCTGCCCGGCGATTTGAACGAAAAGGTCGACCCCTATATGCAGCCGATCTGGGATGCGCTGCATATGGTGTTGGGCCGCGATGAGGTCGATCGTCGTCGCGCTGCAGGCGATATCGAAGTGGCGCCGCTGGCTTTCATGCGTGGCCGGACTTTATCGGACGCATTTGTCGTGATTGACGAAGCACAGAATGCAACGGTGCCGCAGATGAAAATGGTTCTGACGCGCCTTGGCGAGCGCGCCAAATATGCCGTCACGGGCGATCCGACGCAGACCGACTTGCCCAATGGACAGCCGTCCGGCTTGGCTCACGCGCTGCATATTCTCGACGGGATCAAAGGTATCAGCCAAATCCATTTCAAGGCGGCGGATGTGGTTCGTCACCCGCTGGTCGGGAAAATCGTCGACGCCTATGAGGCCGAGTTTTCGCGCCCGACTGACGGTCTGGACAAGACGCTGGCTCGTAGCGCCAACTCAGACGGTTAGTCCGGGTCATGCGGCTCGCTTTTTTTGGGGATGTTGTCGGACGGGCGGGACGCAAAGTTGTGTCCGATCATCTGCCGCGCCTGCGCAAACAACTCAGCTTGGACGCCGTTATCATTAACGCCGAGAACGCAGCGGGTGGTTTTGGCATAACGGCGGGAACGGCAGAACAATTATATGAGGCCGGGGCGGACGTCCTGACGCTTGGCAATCACAGTTTTGATCAGCCGCAGGGAATGGGCCTCATTGAACGCGATGGACGCATTCTACGTCCTGCCAACTATCCGGCCGGGACGCCGGGACGCGGCGCTAATCTCTATGACGTGAATGGCTATCAGATGCTGGTCGTCAGCCTGCATGGCCGGGTCTTTATGGATAGTCTGGATGATCCGTTCCAAGCGGCGGAACGCGAATTGGCCGCCGCCCCGCTGGGTGAAGTCGCGGATATTGTCGTTGTTGACATGCACGCCGAAGCCACGAGCGAGAAAAATGCGATGGGCTATTTCTGCGATGGTCGCGCGTCACTGGTGATCGGCACGCACCAACATGTCCCGACAGCAGACACGCGCATTCTACCGCAAGGCACGGCCTATCAGACCGATGCGGGTATGTGCGGCGATTATAACTCCATCATCGGCATGGAATTGGATGAACCCATGCGCCGCTTTACCACGCGGATGCGCTCTGCCCGGTTCGAACCCGCCACTGGTCCTGCGACCTTATGCGGCATTTTCGTGGAGACCAATGCCAAGGGTCTAGCCGTCCGCGCCGAGCCGATCCGCGTTGGTGGACAGTTGGCCGAGCAGGTGCCGGACGTCTAAGGTGAGCGCCAAGTGAACCACATCTGGCCGTATCTTCACTTGCAGATCTGGCCAGCGTTGGCGAAGATCATGACATGAGCTTCAAACTGACATGCGCGGCACTTCTGGTTGCCAGTTCGGCGATCGCGGCCCCGGCTCAAGCCGAGGATATTTTCGACATTCTGGCGCGCGAAGCGGCCATGGACCAAGCGGAGCCCCCCGCCTTTGTGCCCTATCGCCACACGGTTGATGTGATCGTATCTGGATCCAAGGGCGACACAATACATGCCCCGCTCGCAGCTAAGCTCCGCATCGATCCCTCACAGCCCCCCGGTGAACGGGTCGTTATTCTAGAACAGACCGAAGATGCGCGCGGGGAGATGGAAAAAGCGCTGCGCGAAATGATCGAGGAGATTGAAGATGAGGACCGCACGCCGGCAGCGCAGGCGCAAAGCTTCTGGTGTAACCCAGGCGGGGCCTTGCCGACGCCCGAAGATTTTGCGGTCGTCGCAGAGACGGAAACGACCGCGCGTTTGCGCCCAACGCCTGAACGGATGGTGTCGCTATTTATGCAGACCGGAGACAGGGAGCTGGACAGCAAAGAACGCAGCATGGCTAAGAAGCTCGTCGACCGGCTAGAGGGTGAGCTGGTTTATGACAAGCCGTCCGGGAAAATAGCGTCAGCGTCTTTTCACATTACCCGCCCTATGACGGTGCTGCTGATCGCAAAGATCAAGCAGATGAAACTGGAACAGGGCTGCACGATCGCCCCGAACGGGCACCCCTATGTTTCCAACTTCTCAATGAATGTGGACGTGAAGGCGCTAGGCAAAGAGATCACTAATAATATGGCGATCACGGTGAGCGAGTTAGAGCCGATCAGTCAACCTGCACCGGGCTAAACAGACTAAACGGTCGACGGATCAGACCGATCAATGTGTCGCGGCGTAGCCACAGCATGATAATCTGAGACGCCCAAACAGCAACCGCTGCCATAAACAGTCCGCCCCCATCATTATTGGGATCGATGCCGAGCGGCGTGAAGAGATGGAAGCCGACAGCCCCCGTCATTACGCCCAACGCGACTAAATTGCCCAGCACGCCAAATTTGATGAAGCGTGAGAACAGGCCGATCAGGAGCAGGGCGGCGGCAACCAGCTCTGCCGAGCCGATGACATATTGCGAGAATATGCCGGTCTTGTCGAAAATGCCGTCCGCGCCGAGCCCCGTCGCCCACCCATCGAGACGCCCGAAGATTTCTTGCGTGTTGGGGTGGTCAGTAAACTTGTAGCGCAGACTGTCGAGAAAGATCGCGGCGGAGAACAGGGTCAGCCCGATCGGCAGATATTTTTTAATGAGGGACATGGGTCAGTCACTTTCGAGCAAACGTCGAACGGCGTCGACGAGCATGATGCGCACGGAATCGAATTCGGCGCGTGTGGGTTTCATGCGGCTGCGAATGCGCAGCCCAACATAAGTTGTAAGCGATAGCCGGGCGGCATCGCGAATGATTGTGTCCGGCGCGGTAGGCGCATGACGTCGGAATAGAGCGGTCATCCCGGCTTCGAGTTTGGCAAAGCCGTCACCAACCAGCGTGTCGATATCCGGGGCTCGGCCTAACCCATCCGCGGATGTATTGCAGAGAAAGCATCCGCGCGTGTCATCCCGGCCATGCACATCGTCGGCGGGTCCACGGAGTAGCTGATCCAGTTTTTCCATCGGATCGGCTTCATCGTCTGCAGCGAGCCAGTCGGCCCCCGCTTGCACGGTTGACTTATGGTATCGGGTGAGCGCCTTGCGGAAGAGGTCATCCTTGCCGCCAAAACTATTATAAAGCGACGATTTCGACAGGCCGGTGGCCGACGTGATGTCAGAGATTGATACCCCGTCATAGCCCCGCGCCCAGAACAAGTCGGCCACCTGCTCTTCGACTCGGTCTGAGTCGAAGAGGGCGGGGCGACCTTTAAGTCTGGATGCCTGTGGTGTCGTCACTGAGTTCATGAAACGTCTGCGCCGCCCCAAAGTTTAGAGAAAGCCTCACAATGGACGAGGACAGAGTTGAAGTCGGTCAAGTTCACACCTTCGGGTAGGATATACTCTTGAGCGCCCTTATTGGATTGTAGCGCGCCCAAACGGATGGCATCCGTAGTGGCGTTGTCACCCGTGGCGTTCGCGATGTCATGTTTCGATAGGAAGACTTTCAGGTCCGGACCTTTTTTAGTTTTGAAGTCGTCCGAGAACACAATCACGGTGCGGTTGCCACGTTGCTCGACAGTGACGGAGCCTTTCAGCGCGTAAGTTTTCTTTTGAAAGCTGACGGGTTGGGCGTCGGCTTTAGCCATTTGAACCACGGCGGCTGGCGCTTCTGCGGCATAAGCCGAGCCAGAAAACATGGTCGTGGCGCAGAGCGCTGCGCCAAGCGCGGCGACAGGGTAGATAACGCCGATAGCCGCCAGAGTGGCGAAGCGGGCTTTTGCGGGGGGTGAGGCTTTAAGAGTCATTGTCTGGGTCCTTGTGACGGGGATGAGTGAAAAGGTCTAGGCTAGGCGTAGAGCCCGCCGCCGGAGTGCAGCAGCAGGCAGGCGAGAGTGATCGTGATCCCGCCCAACAGGGCAAAGGTGATCAAATGAGACAGTGTGTGGCTCTCCGACATGATGCGCTCTCTTTTCATTTCGATTGAACCCCAGCCGACTTTTGTTCGGTCTGGGCGCCGGGCGATGTCGCCTGACAAAGCTCTAAGACACGATATGGACCGATCATTCCAGTAACGTCTTTTCACAGCGCATCACAGGCGTGTGAGCGTAAGGAGAGATAATCTCGAGATTGGGAGAGGCGAGATCGGGCGGTTCGCTTGTCTTGCCGCCGCGTCGTCATCCCGCTAGAGGGACGCAACTCCGAACAAGACTGATTAAGAACGAGGTTCCCCATGGCCGGCCATTCCAAATGGGCCAATATCCAGCACCGCAAAGGTCGCCAGGATAAGTTGCGCTCCAAGCTGTTTTCTAAACTTGCCAAAGATATCGCTGTGGCCGCTAAAATGGGCGGTCCGGACCCAGACATGAATCCGCGTCTGCGTTTGGCGATCAATAACGCCAAGGGCCAATCCATGCCCAAGGACAATATCCAACGCGCTGTCGATAAAGGCGCAGGCGGTGAAGGCGCGGATTATGAAGAGCTTCGCTATGAAGGCTTTGGCCCGGGCGGCATTGGCTTCATCATTGAAGCCTCCACGGACAATACGAACCGTACAGCGATGGAAGTGCGCACGGCCTTTTCCAAAAACGGCGGCAATCTGGGGGAGACGGGTTCTGTCGCCTACATGTTCGATCAGATCGGTAAAATTGAATATCCGCTCGACATCGCGGACGAAGACACGGTGATGGAAGTGGCTATCGAAGTTGGCGCAGATGATGTCGAACATGACGAAGCGTCTGATGATCAATGGGACGAATATGAGCCCGTACACACCATCTATACCCAACGTGATGATCTGGGCGAAGTGGCGTCAAACCTCGAAGCAAAATTTGGCGAAGCGAAATCGGTCAACCTCGTCTGGAAAGCCCAGAACGACATTGATAACCCGGATCTCGCCGCACAGGTGATGCGGATTAACGATGCGCTTGAAGATCTCGATGATGTGTCATCCGTCTTCCATAATTTCGACATGACCGAGGAAGCTGCGGCGAAGCTGGACGCGGAATAGGTGACGACCTGCTCATGATCTGGGGCGGTAAATAATCATGACCGCCACATCTCAGCCTGTGACGGCTCAGCCGCTCACGGCGAGGGCCGTGTTTAATCAGAGCTGGCCGATTATGTTGGCCAATGCGGCTGCGCCGGTCGTCGGCTTGGTAGATACGTTGGTAATTGGCCGCTTTGTCGGCACGCAGGCGCTGGCCGGAATTGGGCTTGGTGCGGTGATTTACGGCATCGTCTATTGGGGCTTCGGCTTTCTTCGCATGAGCACGGCGGGTCTCGCCGCTCAGGATGACGGCGCCGGGAACGTGGCGGGCGTGCAGGGCCATATTTTGCGCGCTATTCCGCTCGGCCTGCTCATCGGGTCACTCGTTTTCGTGCTGCAGCTCTTGCTGTTGCCCGCTGCTTTCGCCGTCTTTACGGCGTCGCCTGAATTGGAAGGCTCGGCCGCGACCTATATTCAAGCGCGTCTATGGGGGCTGCCCGCCACGCTCGGTACTATTGCCTTAATGGGCTGGTTTGTCGGGATTAGCCGGGCGGGTTTGGCACTACAGCTTCAGATCGTCCTCAATCTGGTCAATATTATCCTGTCGCCACTCTTCGTCATCGTCTTTGGGGCGGGACTTTACGGCGTCGGTCTGGCCTCCGCCGTGGCCGAATGGGCGGGTTTCCTGATGGGCCTGATGTTAATGCGACGCGAGTTCGTCCGGCGCGGCGGTTTGCAGCCTGGAGTTATCACGCGCGCCAACTTGCTGGACCCGACCCAGCTAAAGCGACTTGGGATTGCCAATTCGAATATATTCGTGCGCACTCTGACCTTGACGCTGGGCTTCAATTTCTTCGGTAATGCAGCCGCCAGCGAAGGCTCGCTGTTCATGGCGGCCAACCACATCCATATGCAGCTCATAACCATGAGCGCGCTTGTCCTCGATGCTTTTGCTCATACGGCAGAAGCGGTGACGGGGGCGGCGTATGGGGCGCGAGACCGCAAACGGTTTAACCGGGCGGTGCAACTCACGACGAAATTTTCGGCGCTATTTGCCATTCTCATCGGCGCAGTCATCTGGCTCGGCGGACCCTTGCTGATTGATCTGCTGACGGTGGATCCGGCTGTGCGCGACATGGCGCGGACCTATTTGCCTTACGCCGCGCTTGCGCCCGTGATCGGTTTTGCCGCCTATCAAATTGACGGCATCTTTATCGGCACGACCCGCACGGCGGAAATGCGCAATGCAGGGTTGGTGGCGGTCGCGCTCTATATTGGCGCGCATTTCCTGATCGTGCCGCGGTTTGGCGCCGCCGGGATTTGGCTTGCCTTCCTATTCTACTATGCCGTTCGCGCGCTAACGCTGGCGATCTATTACCCACGCATCACCGCGTATTTGAACCAAGACGTTTGAACGCGGCTTAGCTATTTTCTGAATAGAGCGTATCGGGCGCGTGACGACAGCTTAGCCGATCTGGGCCGACATCAATCGCCAGAGTCTCAGCGTCATGATCAGCCAGAACGGTTAAATCACGGCGGCCGATCATCGGGACTGTCAGACGTAACCCGACAGCTTGCCCAGCTCCATCGACCTGATTGAGCCGCTCCAATTTTATGTGGTAACCTAGCGCCTTGGACATACCGCCTTGGTCGTGAAGCCAAGCCGCGCCCTTGCCGTCTTCGCATATAAAGGGCCGAGCCTTGAGCGACATGTTCGGCGTCGTCCCGCGCATCCCGAACAGATAATCGCCCGACAGGCTCCAGCCTCGATCTGCGAACCAGATTTGATCCTCCATCAGGGTCAATGTCTCGTGGAGAACAATCTCTTGGCCGAAGGCTTTGGAATTGAACCGGCATGCGCCGGGTTTCAACCGCCCGACAAAACGGCCGTCTTCAAGCTGCCAGAAGAGGTCACAACCCTCCCAGACAGTGAAGTCCTCGAGTGTTAATCCGGCTAAGCGAGATGGGTTGCGATAGGCCCCTTTCAGCGCGTCGGCATCTTTGGGGATATGCACGCGTAGTCGAAACGCATTTTCAGCCTCATCGAGGGTGAAGGTATAGAGGCGTTGGCGATAAACTTTGGCTGGATCGCCGTCGCGATATTGATGCGCTAGGAAAACCGTCTCACCAAACGCTGGCAGTTCGACCTGACGGAAGATCGAATGGCGACGATAATTCCGCTCTGCCTCAGCGGTGCCCTCCCGCGTGTCGCGGAGGACTTGCGCGGCGCTGTCATAGCGGCCCGGAAACCAGTCTAGAAATAGAGCAAGTTGATCCTCGAGCGGCGTCCGCTCGACGGGTTTCGATGTGGCACAGCCTGCAAAGACAAGCGCGCTGGCAATGAAACTAACCCAATGGCGCATTGACGGCCTCCTAAGACCGAGATGTCACGAATAGGGTCGTTTCGGCAAGCGAAGGCGTTTAGGCCGCCGCAATTCCGCTGGCGATCAACTCGCGCGCCTTGTCGAGATCACCCCAGCCCAGCACTTTGACCCATTTGTCGGGCTCAAGGTCCTTATAATGAGCGAAGAAATGCGGGATCCGATCCTGCAGGACTTGCGGTAGATCGCGATAGGTCTCGATCTGGTCGTAATAGCGTGTCAGTTTGGGGTGCGGCACGGCAACGATCTTTTCGTCCAGCCCGGCTTCATCTTCCATCATCAACACGCCGACAGGCCGCGCCCGGACAATGCAACCCGGCATCAATGCGCGCTGGCCGACAACCAACACATCTGTCGGGTCGCCATCATCGGACAATGTGTGCGGGATAAAGCCATAATTACAAGGGTAACGCATGGATGTGTAAAGGAAGCGGTCCACGAACATGGCGCCGCTGGCTTTATCGAGTTCATATTTGATCGGCTCGCCGCCGAGCGGGACTTCGATCACGACGTTGATGTCATTGGGCGGATTTTCACCGGCAGGAATGGCGGATAGGTTCATGATGCGGCGCTCTATTTTATAAGTCTCAGCGGGCGGGCCATAAAAGGCGTCAGCCGCTACGGCAAGCCTTCGCAACTGTCCATAATCAGGGCAGAACGGCCCAGATTTTCATCCCCTCCATACCCTTCGGCCACACCTATCGACCTGATTGGAACAAACGATTGGGCGAGCCGTAAGTGTGGGTCTAGGGGCGCAGCCCCGACGATCCAATATGTGGTCGTCTTAAACGAATCACACTCACTTATTCCCAAAAGGAAACTGACTGCCATGATCAAAATCGGCGATACACTCCCTGAATTTTCTCTGACCGCCGTTGACGGAAAGCCGTTTGACGAGATCACGATCGACAATGTTTTCAAGACTGTTTCGAATGACGATCTGAAAGGTAAATGGACCGTCCTGTTCTTCTATCCAAAAGACTTTACCTTCGTTTGCCCAACCGAGATTGCGGCCTTTGGCGCGCTGAACGAAGAGTTTGAAGACCGCGATACGGTTCTGTTGACCGCCTCGACGGATTCAGAGTTCACCCACTGGAACTGGCGCAAGCACCAAGACGAGCTGCGCGATCTGCCAATCCCAATGCTGGCGGACATTAAGCGTGAGCTGACGACGGCGCTCGGTATTCTCGATGAAGCTGAAGGTGTAGCACAACGCGCGACCTTTATTGCGGACCCAGACGGCGTTGTACGCTTCATCTATGTGACCGACTTGAATGTCGGCCGGAACCCGCAGGAAGTTCTGCGCGTGCTTGACGCTCTGCAAACAGATGAGCTGTGCCCATGTAACTGGTCCAAGGGTGACGAGGTTATCGACCTGCAGAAGGCCGCCTAACTATGGCGCTTGCTGAGCTAAAATCGGCCCTGCCGAGCTATGCTAAGGACATTAAGCTCAACCTCGGCCGCGTTCTCGCGGCTGACGGGATGGACGGGCTGTCCAGAGACGCGGTGGCGGGCATTGCGCTCGCCTCCGCCTATGCGACGAAGCATAAAGACGTGATCACTGCGATCACGGAAGAGGTGGATGCATCGTCCGAAATCGTGGACGCCGCCAAGGCCGCCGCGACCGTGATGGCGATGAACAATGTCTATTACCGCTTCGTCCATCTGGTGAGTGACGGCGAATATGCCAAAATGCCCGCCAATCTACGCATGAATGTGATCGGCAATCCGGGCATCGACAAGATCGACTTCGAATTGATGAGCCTTGCTGTCTCGGCCATCAATGGCTGCGGCATGTGTATGGACGCGCATGTCGCCGAAGTGATCAAGGGCGGCGTAACGCGACAAGGCGTGCAAACCGCGATCCGAATTGGCGCTGTGCTAAGCGCTGCGGCGCAGGCGCTTGAGATCGAGGCTGCTACATAGAATAGTCAGATTTCTAATCTGAGTTTTTGAAGGCGTGCCCCTGTGGCGCGTCTTTTTTATTGTAGGGCTATGCGAAGATCGCCCAAACTCCAGACGCAATCATGACCACGCCAATCATGGCGTTGAATATCTTTGCCGCTTTGGGGCTTTGTAGCTTCGCGCGGATCCAGCGGGCAAATGCCGCGTAAACCGCGAGACCCTGCAACTCCAACCAAGTGACCGTCGCCAGCATGATCCCGAATTGTGGCAAGATCGGTTTGTCCGCGTCGAAATAAAGCGGCAGCAACATACCGAAATAGACCAGCGGTAGCGGTGAGCTGATCTGCAATGCCACACCGCGTGCATAAAGCCCGGTCCGTTTCGGCGCGTCGCTGGAACTCACGCTCATATCCGGCGGCGGCCCGAAAATAGTCGACAGGCCAAGATAGAGAATAACGAGCAGACCCAAGACTTTGAGGCCAAGCGTCACGCTGGGGAAAGCCGTCAACAAGGCCGCCGTGCCGGACGCCGCTAGGATTAGCCATAAGACGTTGGCCGAGGCGATACCCAGGGCGGGCAGCATGGCGGGCCGGAATCCATAGCGAAAAGAACTCGCCATGACGAGCATCACCGCCGGGCCGGGCGTTAGCCCGCCAACAGTAAAGAGCACGACCAGACTGAGCCAGACATCGAATTCCAAATCTGTGTTCCGCCCACCTGACTCTGTGCCTGCATTAGCGGTAGCGCCCTAACAGCGCTCGCCCTATCTGTCACCGTTATGACTGGCCCGCCCAACAATAATGAACCTCCGCCAGACCCGCACCCAAAGCCGCCTATGGAGGAGGCTCCGTTACAGGGCGTGCTCGCCCATGTTTTGTCCGAAATGGACGGCGAAGACAGTAATCTGCAGGATATTGTTATCTCGCTCGGCCACCGTGCGTTTGGCCCAGTTATGGTATTGTGCGGCCTGTTTCTGATGACGCCGCTTGGCGCGATCCCGGGACTACCCGCAGCGTTTGGTCTAATCAATATTGCTTTCGCCGTGCAGCTTCTCGCGCGGCGACCTTATCCATGGGTGCCGGATATTTTGGCTAAGGTCCGTGTGCCTCACACCCGCGTCGCCAAGGTTCATGGTCGCGTGTCCCCGTGGTTGGCTAAGGTGGATAACGTCATCCAGCCGCGTTTAGCTTGGGCCACGGAAGGGGCGATGTTGGTTCTTGCTGCACTCGTCGCGGTCCTGTTGTCAGCGGCCATGGTACCGCTTGGCCTAATCCCGTTTGGCGTCGTTCCGGCGGCGGCTATTCTTGGTCTGATCGGGTTGGCGCTGATCGCCCGCGACGGCATTCTCATGCTCATCGCGCTCAGTATTTCGCTCGGCCTGTTTGGCTGGCTAGCGTCATTTTTGATTTAAGCTGGAACCGCGCTCGACTTTGAGCCATTTGTTTCACGTGAAACATTTACTGATTGCCTCCGCCCTGGTCCTCTCCGCCCTAACGGTCTCCGCGTGCGCCAGCACTGCGCCTGAACCGGATCATAAATCGATCTCTGTATCGGATAGTTTCGTTGCGACCGAAGCGCGGCTGCGCGCCGCGATCGGCGCGCTTGATCTGACGCTGTTCACTGTGATCGATCATGGCGCGGGCGCCACTTATGTTGGGCGCGATATCGGCCAGTCTAAACTGTTCGTCTTCGGCAATCCTGAAGGCGGCACACCGCTCCTGCAGGCTAGCCCGGAAATGGGCCTCGACCTGCCGCTCAAAATGCTAATCTTCACAGATAAAAACGGCAAAACGCGGATCAGCTATACCGACATCAAAACTCTCGCCGCTCGCCACGACATCGAAGATCAGGACGAGCGGTTGAAGACGATCGCACGGATGCTGAAGGATGTCGCGAAAGAGGCGGCGGGTTAACGCGCCAGATCGCTACGCGACCATTACGCTTGCGGCGCTTTCCGGTAAATCCTCGCCAAAGGCGCGCTGGTAAAACTCGCTGATGACGGGGCGTTCCAGTTCGTCGCATTTGTTCAGGAAAGTCAGGCGGAAAGCTTGGGCCAGATCGCCGTCGAAGATGCGGGCGTTTTCGGCCCAGTTCATGACGGTACGCGGGCTCATCACGGTCGAGATGTCGCCATTGATAAAGGCGTTGCGGGTCATATCGGCGACGCGAACCATAGAGGCGATGACATCGCGGCCTTCGGCATTGTCATAAGTCGGGCTCTTGGCGAGCACGATCTTCTCTTCCTCATCATGCGGCAGATAGTTGAGTTGGCAGACGATCGACCAGCGGTCCATCTGACCTTGGTTGATTTGCTGTGTGCCGTGATACAGCCCGGATGTATCGCCAAGGCCGACCGTATTGGTCGTGGCGAACAGGCGGAACGCTGGATGCGGGGTGATAACCTTGTTCTGGTCGAGCAAGGTCAGGCGACCTTGGGCTTCCAGTACGCGCTGGATCACAAACATGACGTCGGGGCGACCCGCATCATATTCATCAAAAGTCAGCGCGACCGGATTTTGCAGCGCCCAAGGCAGCAGGCCTTCGCGGAATTCGGTGATTTGCTTGCCGTCTTTCAGCACAATTGCGTCTTTACCGACCAGGTCGATCCGGCTGACATGGCTATCCAGATTGATCCGTACCATCGGCCAGTTGAGCCGTGCTGCGACCTGTTCGATATGGGTCGATTTCCCGGTCCCGTGATAACCTTGGATCATCACCCGCCGGTTAAAAGCGAAGCCCGCGCAGATCGCCTGCGTCGTTGGTGTGTCGAAACGGTAGGCGTCGTCGATCGGCGGAACGAACTCACTCGCTTTTGAGAAAGCAGGAACCTGCATGTCGAAATCGACGCCGAATGTTTCGCGCGCGGACACGGTGGTGTCGGGCTGAAACAGAGGAAACTGGTCGGTGCTCATGGGAATCTTCTTATGGGAAAAAGGGTCAGCCAAAATGTCTGTGGGGCGGCTCTAGCTCTTGCATACGCAAAATCCAAGCACGGCGATCTAAGATAAACTGCACAGCAGCCAAACATTTACAGATCATTCGGCTATTTATAATTAACACTTGTGTTAATTAACATAGTTGTTAAGTTCAAATTATGGATAGAACTGATCCCTTAAGCGCAACCTTCTCTGCGCTCGCCCACCCAGCTAGACGGGCTATTTTGGCGCGATTGGCCGAAGGTGGGACGACGGTAAACGTTTTAGCCGAACCCTTTGATATGAGCCTGCCCGCCGTGTCTCGGCACATAAAGGTGCTCGAACGGGCCGGGCTGATCCAACAGGAAAAAAACGCGCAATATCGTCGCTGCACGGTGAATGCCGCCCCTTTGCGGGCGGTCGCGTCATGGACTGAGCAATATAGGCCGATCTGGGAAACCCGATTGGACGCAATGGAACGCTGCTTAATGGCGCTGACGGAGAATTTGGATGACCGCTGATATGGAATGGCTGCGAATTGAACGCACGGTCGATGCCTCGATCGAACAGGTCTGGGCTATGTGGACGGATCCTGCGCTGTTTTCACAATGGTACGGACCCAACGGCATGACGATCCCCGTTGCGGAAATGGATGTTCGGCCTGGTGGGCGGCGGAAGATTTGCATGGAGATGCAGCGGCCGGATCGCGTCATGACGATGTGGTTTACGGGCGAATATAAAGAGGTGAGCGTCCCGACCCAACTGATCTACACGGAAAGTATGTGCGATGCTGACGGCAATGTAATCAATCCGCAAAGCATGGGCATGCCTGAAGGCCACCCTGAGGTCACCGAAGTCATCATTGAGCTAGATGAAATCGATGGGCAGACGCATCTGAAATTGACGCATGTCGGCGTGCCAGCAGGATCATCCGGTGCAGGCGGCTGGGCGCAAGCGCTCGATAAGTTGGCCGCGCTCGTAAAAACGGGCTGAGGCTGCCCGAACCACTCTGATAATTGGGCTGCCGGACAAACCGACAAACCGACAGCCCGAAAGGCTTAGCCTAAATTGGCGTTTTTAAGAATTTTCCAAGCTTTCAGGACGCGTTGGAAGCTTTCTTCCGCGTCGCGCTTGCCCTGATTGGCGTCGGGGTGGAATTGTTTGACCAGCTTGGTGTAGCGTTTGCGCACTTCGTCCGGCGTTGCGCCTTCGTCGAGGCCGAGATCATGCAGCGCCTTGAGCGCCATCTTTGACACGCTGTGGCGAGGTTTCGCATCGCTGCTGCCCGGATCAACGCCGTCGCCGAAGATCGTGTAACCTTCAGCCGTGGAGGCCGTGGCGCCCGCTTTTCGGCGCTTATTGGCCTGAGCCCGTTCGGCTGTATTCTTACGCACATCCCAGGTCGGACGATGGCCATGTCGTACGCCCACCTGCCATTCCGTGATGTCAGCATCGCTCATGCCTTGGAAGAAATTCCAGTTCTTATTATATTCGCGCGCATGGGCCTGACAGAAATTATGATATTCACGTAGCCGGTCCGGTGATTTCGGCGCTTTGCAGCCCCCCATCTTGTCACATCCAGCCCATTCGCAAGGCTCTTCGGTCGGCTTCTTCTTTTTCTTCGCTTTGGCAGCGCTAATGTCGATGCCTTTGGATTTCCAGTCGTAGGCCAAGTGGCACTCCGGGGTAGTTAAAAGGAGGAATTTCGGACTGCGCAACATGGCGGGAGAGGCGTCTCAAATCAAGGGAAGATGGCGGCTGGACCCTGTTTGAGCGGCAGCGCCCAGATGTAACCCGGATACAGACAAGATAGAGCCCAACCCATCGACGTGGTTCCTTGGGTCAGCTAGGGCGCACCTATGTCCGATATTCTTGCATCTATCGAAACGAAACTCCGTGCGGCTTTTGCGCCGGATGTGCTGAGGGTCGAAAATGAATCCCACCTCCATGCGGGACATGGCGGCGCGGCAGAGCATCAAGCCGAGTTCGGTGACACGCCCAGCCATGTGCATATTGCCATCACGTCAGAGGCGTTTCGGGATCTGTCGCGTCTGGCCCGTCACCGCGCCGTGATGGACGCCATCGCCGATGAGGTTAAAAAACTGCACGCGCTGAGGCTAACGATTGAGGCGTAATTAAAGGTGGCGGCGTAAGCGTGGCGGGCTCGTGACGGGTGGCTGGCGCCCCGGTGGCGTTGGGATTAAACGATCTACAGCCTAACCCATCCTCACAGCAGCCACCTTCGCGCTGCAATGAAACACGAGGAGCGTAACATGCAATTTCACCCAGACGCCGCGAAAATCAAACGCTGGCGCGAAGAACGTCACTGGTCACAGGATCACCTCGCCGACATGGCGGGCATTGGATCCAGAACGGTGCAACGCATTGAGAACGGCGAGAAGGCCTCATACGAATCTGTCATGGCTCTGGCGGCCGCCTTTAATGTCGATGTCGTGGCGCTGACAGTGGATCCAACCCATCAAGCCGCAGCCCATGAGAAAGCTGAGGCGGTTAAGGCTGTGGCTGCGGTCCGGCTGTCTTTCTGGATCCATTTGGGCAGCTATATATTAGGGATTATAATCTTTCTGGCGATCAGCGCGAGCTCTGGCGGCAATGGTTTCGTCATGCTTGTCCCCGCCCTGTGGTGGACGGTCGGCCTCGCCGGTCATGCTCTGACGGTTTTCATCGTAACGATTGTCGTTCGCTTCAATCATAGCGATGAGACTGTTTAGTCGGGCGCATCGGTCGTCGGCGCGACAATGAGTTCGCCGGCGACATAGACCGCGTCTACGTGGATATCAGGAATGTTCGCGGCGGTCAGCGGATTGTCGGACAGCACAACAAAGTCTGCCCATTTACCTTCGGCCAGGCTTCCCAGCGTATTGTCTTGAAACGCGGCGTGCGCGCCGGACACGGTCATAGCGCGCAAACTGTCTCGGCGGTCCAAAGCTTCGGTCGCATACCAGCCACCCTCTGGTGATCCATCGAGTTTGGTCCGCGTCACAGCGAAGTGAAGCGTCTGCATCGGCTCCCAAGGCTCGCCCGGCAAATCCGAATTGAAAATGATCGGAACGCCTGCGTCTTGAAACGTTTTCCAGCTATAGGCGCGTTGAATACGGCGCCGTCCGACCCGGTCTTCGGCCCAATCGGAATCGCCCATAGCGTGGCTGGGCTGCATCGAGGCGATGACGCCCAGCGCGGCCGCGCGCTCAGCAAAATCTGGTCGGACGACTTGTGCATGTTCGATGCGCCAGCGGTGATCGGGAACTTCGCCTGCCGCATCGGGGGCGAGACGCCGCTCATAGCTCGTCATGATAAAATCATTGCCGGCGTCGCCAATCGCGTGAACGGCCATTTGAAACCCATGCTCGCGGGCATTTTCGCCCAGCCGCTCTACATCTTCCAAAGCGATGCGCGCGGTTGGCCGGGCGGCGTCAGGTTGGTCTGAATAAGGGTCGCGCATCAGCGCCGTGCGAGAGCCGAGACTGCCATCATAAAAGACTTTGATCCCGCCAATATCGAGCCAGTCTTCAGGATCGTCCAGCGGGCCACTGTCGAACCATTGCGCCATCAATTCAGCATCATTGCCGTTGAGCATCCCAAAAACGCGGATTGGTAGTTCGCCGCGTTCAGCGAGAGCCTTGAATGCCGCGACATCTTCGGCTTCCATCCCGGCTTCATGGACGGATGTCACGCCCGCCGCCGCCATTTGGGTCAACCCCGCCTTGATGGCCGCTTCAATCTGATCCTGATCTAAGTCCGGCACGACATCAAACAGAAGCGCTTGTGCAAGCGTCAAAAGAACGCCCGTCGCTTCACCGTCCTCGCCGCGCAGGATGGTTCCGCCTTCGGGGTCCGGCGTGTCGGCGTTGATTCCGGCCCGCGCCAGCGCAGCCGCGTTGGCCATCGCGCCAAAGCCGTGCAGGCTTTCTAATGCGACGGGATTATCAGGAAAGGCGACCGTTATAGCCTCTGTGGTTGGGTAACCGCCGGGACCGCCTGCATCGGCAAACGCACCCTCGTCCCAGCCTTGCCCAATGATCCAATCACCCGCCGGCACATCTGGACGTTGGTCGCGAAGCCGAGCGACAATGTCGTCGACCGTTTTTACGCCGACCAGATCGACCTTGATCGCGTCCATGCCGAGCTCGCGCACATGAACATGGCTGTCCACCACACCCGGAATAACGGTCTTTCCCGTAAGGTCAGTCAAGATCACGCCCGGATTACGGGCGCGGAGTTCGTCTTCTGTGCCAAGGCTTACGATCTTTCCGTCCTCAATCAGCATCGCTGTTGGCGCGGGTCCGTCCTCCATCGTGATCAGGGTCGCACCGATAATCAGTCGCGAGTCAGGCACAACAGTGTCGCCACAGCCCGTCAGGAGAGCGCTGATAGACGCGGCAATCAGGAGAGATCTCATGCGTTTTTCCTCTGGTCTGGCTCGAAGGTTTTGCGCACGCGCAGGGATTGGATTTGATTGCGTTCGCGCGTCAGAATTTCGAAGCGGTAACCATGATAGGCAAATGTCTGACCCGGTGTCGGGATGGTTTGACTTTCATGGATAACAAGGCCCGCAATAGTGACGGCTTCATCATCGGGCAGTTTCCAGTCCATGGCCCGATTGAGATCCCGGATCGCGACATCGCCGCGCACGACGGCGCCGCCCTCTTTCATCCGCTTCACACCGGCCAGTTCTTCGTCATATTCATCTTGAATATCGCCGACGATTTCTTCCAGAATATCTTCCAGCGTGATAACGCCCATCAATGCGCCATACTCATCGACAACGAGGGCGAAATGTTCGCGTTTGCTCTGAAACGCGCGCAGTTGTTTGACGACCGATGTGGTCTCTGGAACGAACCAAGGCTGCCGCAGCAACTTCTTCACATCAACAGAGGCGGCATCGCCCGCTTTGGTGAGCGCGGCGAGCAAATCTTTGACGTGAATAACGCCGACGACATTGTCAGAATCGTTGGAGTAAACGGGCAGTCGCGAATGTCCTGAGGCCAAGACTTCCTTGAACAAATCCTCTGGGGGGCTTTCGAGAGCCACCATAGATAGGTTGGAGCGGTGGATCATAACGTCTTCGATGGCCAGCTCACCAATCTCTAGCACACCGTAAATCTGATCCCGGGCGCGCTTGGCCACGCCGCCTTCTTGCAGATGAAGGTCGACGGCGCCTTTGATCTCATCAGCAGCGGTCCAAGCGCTGGCATTGGTATCAATCCCGAAAACATGCAGCACCCCATTGACGATCCATTGGACCATCGAAACGATCGGGCTGAGGACTGTCACGATCAGGCTGATCGGGCGCGCCACGATGAGCGCCAGCTTATCGGGTTGCGAAATGGCGTAAGTTTTCGGCAGGACTTCCGCAAAGATCAAAATCAACGCCGTCATCACACCGGTTGCGGCGGCCAACGCTAAGGCACTATCTCCGAACAGATTGGTGAACAGCACGGTGGTCAGAACCGACGCCAGAATATTGACAAGATTATTGCCCAGCAAAATGCCGCCCAGCAGACGCTCACGCACATTCATCAGCCGCGCTACGATGGTGGCCCGGCGGTCGCCGTCTTTCTCCGCTGCATGCATCCGCACGCGAGAGGCGGCGGTCAGCGCGGTCTCAGAAGAAGAAAAGAAGCCCGAAAAGATCAAGAGCATCAAGATGATGCCGACCAAGATTAGATTTTGCGGCTCTAAGAGAGCGGTCATGTCGCGATATCCTTCAGATAGGCTTTAAGCTCGGCCTCTGAGGCCGATTTTTCGATGAAGCTCTGGCCGATACCGCGCGCTAAAATGAGCGTGATATTGCCGCCTTCATTCTTTTTGTCCTGCCGCATGTGGCTCAACAATGTGTCGGGGTCTGTCAGAAATGGGGCCATATCCGCGCGTGTCGGCATGGATAGATGTGACAAATGATCTTGCACACGTTTTGCTGTCGGCACGGGACAAAGACCAAGCCGGGCTGAAAACTCAAACGCCATATCCATGCCAGCGCTGACCGCCTCGCCGTGCAGCAAGGCCCCGCCATAGCCTGCCGTCAATTCCAGAGCGTGAGCAAATGTATGGCCAAGATTTAGCAGGGCGCGCACGCCGCCTTCACGCTCATCTTGGGCGACAACATCAGCTTTGGCCGCGCAAGAGACGGAAATGGCTTCGCGCAAGGCATTCGGCTCCAAGCTCAGCACGTCAGCGCCAATTCCGTCATCTAACGCCTCAAAAAATTCGGGCCGATCAATCAACCCATATTTGACGATTTCTGCATAGCCCGCCTTGATCTGCCGGACAGGCAGTGTGGCTAGAAGGTTCGTATCGATTAAGACGAGTCGTGGTTGATAGAAGGCCCCGACCAGATTCTTGCCATACGCATTATTGATCGCGGTCTTGCCACCGACCGAACTATCGACTTGGGCCAAGAGGGTTGTGGGAACTTGCACAAAGGTTGCGCCGCGCTTGAACACGCTGGCGGCAAATCCGGTCAGGTCGCCGATCACACCGCCGCCAAAGGCCAGAATCGTATCAGAGCGATCAAATCCGGCACGAAAGAGCGAATCCAGCACCGCGTCGAGACCCGCCATGCTTTTTTGATCTTCACCGGCTGGGCGGATAATCATATGGGTGCGGAAATCGGACAGAGCCTCTGCAATCGCTCCGCCGTGCAAGGCATGAATGATCTCATCCGTGACGACGGCGACCCGATCCGATGCGGTGATGGATTTAAGGCGATCGCCCAGTCGCGATAGCTCGCCCTGACCGATGACAATATCATAGCCCCGAGACCCCAGATCGACTCGGACGACTTCGCTGTTAATTTGAGAGTTTGTGGGGGTCACATCATCCATTTTTGGGGGCCTCATAGGCGTCTAACGCGCGTTCGATCCGTCCGACCGTTCGTGTATGCGGGCCTTTAGCAACCGTGACAGTGATATGGGCGCGTGCATAGATCGGTTCGCGCTCTTCCATCAGTTCACGCATCCGGGCGCGGGGGTCAGGCACTTGCAGCAAGGGTCGCGTATTCTTCCGCGAGACCCGCTCCATCAGGGTTTCAAAATCTCCCTTTAGCCAGATGACAAGCGCACGCGACTTCAACAATTCATGCGTTTCCGGATGGATGAATGCCCCCCCGCCCGTTGCCATGACAATATTGGGCTCCATCAGCAGGCGCTCGACCACACGGCGTTCCCCGTCGCGAAAGGCCGCTTCACCATGATCGCGAAAATAGCCCGCAACAGTGCGTCCAGACGCACGTTCAATCTCTTCATCTGAGTCGAAAAAGTCGCGTTCGAGGGATTTAGCCAGACGCCGCCCGACGGTTGTTTTGCCCACACCCATCAAGCCGACGAGCGCGATAGGGCGTGAACGGACTGATTCAATTGTATTTTCTGGCGTTAAAGCCCTTGTGTCTGCCAACGTGTCTCTCATAGCTGCGGCGCAGGCCGCAGAGTGTCATAAGTCAGGCTAGAGTATGGGGTCTTATCAACGCCTGCTCAACATTTAAACGCGATAAGGGTCATCATGAAGAAAATGCTATTCATCGTCGGGGGGCTATTGCTGCTGCTGATCGCTATTCTGGTCTGGCTGGCGGGTTCAGTCGGCCCAGAGACCGCGCCGCAAGATGTCCGCACAATCGAACTGCCCGATACCTATGGCAATTAGAGCGCTCTTTCTGTCCACTAGCGCCCTGGTTGCGCTGGCTGGTTCCGCCTCGGCTCAATCGATTGCGGTTGAAGGGCTGGAGGCTGCGAAAGCTTTCACGCCCGGTATTGAGGTTGCGCGCGGTTTGAATGCAGAGGCTTGGGCGGGCACGTCCGCCGATCGGGCGACCCGATTATTGCAAGAAATTCCGGCTGAGACGTCGCATCCGATTGTGCGAGATATGCTGCGCCGCGTCGTGCTGGCTGGACTCGCCTCGCCGTCTGGATCTGATCCGGCCTTTGAACGCGCGCGCATTCAAGCGGCGCAAATACTGGCGACCCCGGATGAATATGCACGGTTCACGGCTCGTAATCCCGTCGCGCAAGACCCGGCGCTGCGCGTCGACGCCTATATTGCACGCGGCAACCTTGATGCGGCCTGCGAAATTTCAGACGCGATCACACAAGGCCGCGGCGAGTCGGGTTGGGTGCGTCTGCGCGCAGCCTGTCACATGGCGCGCGGTGAAACCGCTGCGGCTGACCTCGCGCAGGAACTGTTGCGCAGTCGCGGCGAAGAGCCCGTTTTGGTTGTGCCCGACCCGCCGGAAGGCTTCTGGATCGAGGCGATGGAACTTGATGCGGCCGCGCTGGATCGTTTCATGACCGACTTGGCCAGCGACCTCGACATGCCCGCCCCGCCCGCCTCGCTGGTGGGGCCGTCACCGTTTGAAATCAGCTCGGATACAATTTCACAGACGGATCCTGCCGGAGGCACGTCTGCCGATATTCCAGAAGATGTTCTGGACGACATTGAAGTCGGTGTGCCGTTTTCAACCGATACCATCGTTTCAGATGATGTGACGGACGTTGACACTGACAACGGGGCTGAGGCTGGATCAGAGTTGACAGCATTGTTGACCGATATGTCACCGGAAGCGACGGCGAAACTCTATCTGCTCGGGCGTGACGGTGATGCGCGGGCTGTGTCAGAATTTGTTGCTCGCGCTGAGGCCAATGGTCTGGATACTGCGCGTGTTTTGTCCCGCATTCCCGCCATTCTAGATCCGGCTGATATGGCGGTCGTCAATCTGCCACTCTTTGCGCGCTATGCTGTCGTCACGCGGGACATCGCCATGATGCAAGCCTTGTTTGACGCCACAACGGATGAATTGACCCGTGAACGATTGGCGCTCGCCTCTGATGCGATGGGCAACGGGTTTATTGGCAGACCATTGGGTGCTGGGCTGGAGCTCGCTCTGGCTGAGACGGCACCAAATGCCAGTCGTGATGTCTTAATGGCGCTTGCTCTAGGGGCTGACCTCACAGAACCGGTTGAAGCCATGCTGGCAGAGGCTGTGCTGCCGGGGACGGTGGACGCGGATTGGATTGGCATCGATCACGCGATCGACCGGGGCGCGCGGGCAGAGAGCCTGCTGCGTCTGGCCGAGCAAGTCGCCAGTGATGACATCGCCATTAATCAGGTCGCGAATGACCAGATCGCAAATGACAAGGTCGCGGACAGCTGGACGATCTACCGAACGATCCGACGCCTAAGAGATGCAGGCTTTTCTGACACTGCCGGACAGCTCGCGGCCTATGAATATTTGCGCGGACTCTAGCCGGTGAGCGTCGATGCTTTTCTCGAGATGATGAGCGCTGAACGCGGCGCAGCGGCCAACACGTTGGCCGCCTATGGCCGGGACTTGCGCGATTGGTCGGCGGCCTTGGCCCCGCAGACCTTACTGAGCGCGTCGACCGGTCATTTGGAAGGTGTGCTGGCGGGTTGGGCGCAAGGCTTGAACGGAGAGCCCGCCCTCGGCGCATCAACGGCGGCGCGCAAACTCTCAGCGATGAAGCAATATTGCCTGTTCGCTCAGACCGAAGGCTTACGCGCCGATAATCCCGCCCACCGTCTCCGTGCGCCGAAAGCGGCCAAACCCTTACCGAAGGGGATGAGCCAAGATGAGGTGGATCGATTACTCGACCATGCCGCAACGGATCAGACGCCCAAAGGTCTACGGATGATGGCTTTGCTGGAAATCCTCTATGCAGGTGGCTTGCGAGTATCCGAATTGGTCAGTCTGAGAACCGCGCAAATGCGGCGTCGCGATGGCTGTTTGATGATCAAGGGTAAGGGCGGTCGCGAGCGGCTCGTGCCATTGACGGAGCCAGCGTTGGACGCATTGGCGCGATGGATGACCGTTCGTGACAAAACCCTGCCCGGCGGACTGGATGCGGCGGCGCGCGCGAAACCGTTCCTGTTTCCATCCAACGGCAAGCTTGGTCACCTGACGCGTGAACGTTTCTCCCAACTCCTAAAGGACCTCGCCCGCGATGCCGGGCTGCAGTCGTCACGGATTAGCCCGCATGTCCTGCGCCACGCCTTCGCCACCCATTTGCTCGAAGGCGGCGCCGATTTGCGCGCCGTGCAGACGCTGCTCGGCCATGCTGACATTTCGACAACTCAGATTTATACGCATGTGCTGGACGCCCGCCTCAAGGCGCTGGTCGAAAGTGCGCACCCTATGGCTAAGAATGAGACCATCCGATGAGTATCCCAAAAGACCGCGACACGGACCTGATCCGCGATCTCGACTTGTTGCTTGATGCGCTCTGTGCGGACTGGGACTTTTGCGCCGGTGTGCGCGGGGCTGATCTGGTGCAGGGGGCCAAACCGTTGACCTCTAAACATTTCACCGATTCCGTCTTGAACGCGGAAAGCGAACTACACGGCCCCCGCGCCAGCTGGGAACGTCGCATCAAACGCCGGTTCGTGCAGCGCTATGGTCATGAGATCACGCGTCGGGACTATCGTCTGTAAGGGAGCGTCGGCTCACAGCTACAGGCTGGACAGATACGTTCCGGACGTTATCAGGCGCGAATGGTTCAGACCTATCTCGATTTTGAACGGGCCGTCGCGGAGCTCGATAAGCAAGCGGACGCGCTTCAGGGCGCCGAGGCTAAAGCGGTTATGGCGAAGGCCTCTGCGGAGCTTAAACGCCTCTATGGCAAGCTCGGCCCATGGGAAAAGACGCAGGTCGCCCGCCATCCGGCGCGCCCGCATTATTCCGACTATGTTGACGCTCTCGTGACGGATTACACTCCGTTGGCTGGCGACCGCACCTTCGGGGACGATCATGCTTTGCTCGGCGGCCCCGGGAAGATCAACGGACGCTCCGTGATCGTCATGGGCCATGAAAAAGGCACGGATTTAGAGACGCGGCTCAAGCATAATTTCGGCATGGCGCGGCCTGAAGGTTACCGCAAAGCGGTGCGGTTGATGAATTTGGCGGAACGGTTCAACCTGCCCGTCATCAGTTTTGTCGATACGGCAGGGGCCTATCCCGGTCGCGGTGCAGAAGAGCGTGGCCAAGCAGAAGCAATTGCTCGATCGATTGATCGGGGTCTGTCACTCAAAGTTCCGTTTATCTCGATCATTACGGGCGAAGGTGGATCGGGCGGCGCGGTCGCGATTGCGGCAGCAGATGCGGTGCTGATGCTCGAACATTCCATTTATTCGGTGATTTCACCAGAAGGCTGCGCGTCGATCCTGTGGCGCGATGGGACCAAAGCGCAGGATGCGGCCAAGGCGATGAAAATAACCGCGCAAGACCTCAAAAAGCTCGGTGTCATTGACGGCATCATTAAAGAGCCAGCCGGCGGCGCGCATCGCCGGCCTGACGAGGCGATGAAACGGGTTGGAGCCATGATTGCAACCCGGCTCGACACACTGTCTGCGCTCAAGCCGATGGATTTGCTGGAACGCCGACGTGAAAAATTCCTCAATATCGGACGGACATTACCGGGCGCGAAATAGTCCCTGGGCGAGCTCACGGCACGGCTATGAGGATACGACCATGAAAATAGCCCGGACAGCGAACTGTCCGGGCCCTCTTCCTTCCGTCCTCCCAGAGAGGAAGAAACCTAGAAGCTGGTCGAAATACCTGTGCCGAACCACAGCAGTGTATCGTCGGTCGCAGACAAAAAGGCTGTGCCGCTGACCGGGTCCGCAAACTTCTCGAGATCAAGTGTGTTGTCGTCAGAGTTGAGCGTGAAGTTCGCCCCAATATAGATTGACGCATCATCTGTGATCGAATGGGTGAGAGCCGCAGACGCCGTCGCCCATTGATAAGAGAACCCATCTCCATCAACGAGGCCAACGGTCAGACCCAAATCCGCGCCTTGTTTTTCGCCAAACCCGACAGAATGTCCGACGGCCCCTTCAAGCGTGAAAGCTTCCAGTGTCACATCATAATAGGCAGCGACGGAGGGGGATAGCGGGGTATCTTCCGACAGGCCGAGGCCAATCGAAAATTCATATGTGCCAGCAGCCCCGTCATCCGTGGCGAACAAAGCGCCTGTCTGTGGGTAGTGGTAATAGGTTGCACCGAGATCGACCGTGATCGGCCCATCCAGCGGCACGCTATAGCCAGCATAAAGATCAACTTCGTCAGCCGATAGCTCTGAGCTGGAGCCGACTTGTGTCGAGAACCAAGCCCCGGCGGTGAAGTTACCAGTCGAGACTTCGACAAAAGGTTGGACGGATTCGGTGCCGAGGCTAGCCCCGCGAAAGACATATTCGCTCACCAGATCAGTCCCGAGCGACCAATTCACGTCGCCCGCATAGGCGGGTGTTGTCACCGTAAGGCTGGTAAGGGCGAGACTAGTAAGGGCGATGTTGGCACAGGATGCGCCAAGGATAGTTTTCTTGATGTTCATGACAGGCTCCCTGCGTTTGTCGCCTCAGTGCGTAAAGCAGGGGGCCGGGCCGCCGCGAGCCGCACGGCGCCAATTGCAGGAGTCTGTCTGTCAGCGCCTCGAAACTGTGCGCGATTGAACCCGGTTTCGCACCCGAATCGGGCTTCCAAGCGTTAGATCGAGATCAAACAGGCCCAATTTCGGGCCTGAAATCCAGTCTGATTAAGCCACTTTCCCGTGGCACTGCTTGACTTTTTTACCTGACCCACAGGGACACGGCGCATTGCGCGGCAGTTCGGCCAGCTGTTGCGCATCTGGCGCGGGCGCTAGCGTTTCGCCGGGGCCAGGGGCTGCGCCCATAAGCTCCATCGGTGACCGCGCTCCGCTCAGCGCTTGCGGCGCGGGCTGTGGGGTCGCTTGGCTCTCAGCCTGCTGACGCATTTGCTGACGTTGGATTTGCGTGTTTAGCAACAGCCGGAAGATCGCCGCCGTCACATCTTCGCGCAAGCTGATCAGCAGCTTGTCGAACAGGGTGAACGCTTCAGATTTATATTCGTTGAGTGGATCGCGTTGGCCATAGGCCCGCATGCCGATCACGGATTTCAACGCATCGAGTTGCTGCAAATGTTCGCGCCAATTGCGGTCGATGACCTGCAACAGCACTTGTTTCTCAACGCGCTGCATTTCGTCTTCAGGAATCCCGTCTGCTAATTCCGTCGCGACACGGTCCGACGCATCCTTGAAACGGTTCGACATTTCTTCGTCGGCAATCCCTTCTTCTTCAGCCCAAGCGGCGAAGGGGAATTCGATATTCATCGCTTCCTTGGCGGCTTCGCTCAGGCCCTTAATGTCCCACTGTTCGGCGTAGGCCTTCTTAGGCACGTGTTTGAGGATCAGGTCTTCGCATAGTTGATGGCGGAAATCCTGGATGACGTCCGACACATCGTCGTCGGTCATGAACTCCATACGCTGTTCAAAAATGGTCTTACGCTGATCGTTCATGACATCATCGAACTTCAGCAGATTTTTGCGAATATCGAAGTTGCGTGCCTCGACCTTGCCTTGCGCGCGCTCGACGGCCTTGGTCATGAAACGGTTGGTCAGCTCTTCGCCTTCTTCCCAGCCCATCTTGCCCATCATATTCTTAAGGCGGTCGCCGCCAAAGATGCGCATCAGATCATCTTCGGTCGAGAGATAGAATTTGGATGTGCCCGGATCACCTTGGCGGCCTGTCCGACCGCGAAGCTGATTATCAATACGGCGGCTTTCATGCCGTTCTGTGCCTAGCACGTAAAGACCACCGGCTTTGAGCGCCTGTTCCTTAAGCGCCGCGACTTCGCTACGAATATTCTCAGCGATCCGTTCGCGGGTTTTTTCATCCGCGTCTTCGGGCGTTTCCGCCTCAATGCGCATATCGACATTGCCGCCGAGTTGAATATCAGTCCCGCGACCCGCCATATTGGTGGCGATGGTGACAGCCGACGGAACACCGGCCATGGCGACGATTTCAGCTTCTTGTTCGTGGTAGCGGGCATTGAGCACTTTATGCTCGACGTCCCGTGCGGTCAGGAACTCGGACAGCTTTTCGGATTTCTCGATTGAAACCGTACCGACCAGCATAGGCTGGCCCTTTTTCTTACACTCTGCGATTTCGTCGACAATGGCGGCAAATTTCTCGTCTTCAGTGCGGTAGATTACGTCTTCAATATCGATCCGCTGGATCGGACGATTGGTTGGGATCACCAGGACTTCGAGCTTATAGATTTCGTGAAATTCGCCCGCTTCCGTCTCGGCTGTGCCGGTCATGCCGGACAGTTTTTTATACAGGCGGAAATAGTTTTGTAGCGTAACCGACGCCATCGTCTGGTTTTCGGCTTGAATATCGACTTCTTCTTTGGCCTCAATGGCTTGGTGCAGACCTTCGGACAGACGCCGACCTTGCATCATACGACCGGTAAATTCATCGATCAGAACGACTTCGCCGTCTTTGACGATATAGTCTTTATTGGCTGTGTAGAGGCGGTGCGCCTTCAGCGCTTGGTTGGCGTGGTGAACAATGGTGACATTCTCAATGTCATAAAGGCTCTCGCCTTCCAGCAGGTCGCGATCGCGCAAAATCTGCTCAAGCTGTTCATTGCCTTCTTCATTGAAGGTTGCACTGCGGGCCTTTTCATCGACTTCATAGCCGCTTTCGTCGATCAGAGGGACGATCGCGTCCAGTGTGCGGTAAAGCTCAGCCCGGTCTTCTGTCGGACCTGAGATGATCAGCGGTGTGCGCGCCTCATCGATCAGGATCGAGTCAATTTCATCGATGATCGCGTAGACATGGCCGCGCTGGCTCATCTCTGCGACGGAGAGCTTCATATTATCGCGCAGATAATCGAAGCCGTACTCATTATTGGTGCCGTAAGTAATATCGGCATCATAGGCGGCTTTGCGGCCGGGGCCATATGCGTCGTGATTATTGATGCAATCGACGGTGAGGCCGAGGAAATTATAAACGCGGCCCATCCACTCCGCGTCACGGCTGGCCAGATAGTCGTTGACGGTGACGATGTGAACGCCGCGTCCAGATAGCGCATTAAGGTAAGCCGCAAGGGTCGAGACAAGTGTTTTGCCCTCACCCGTGCGCATTTCCGCAATTTCGCCGCGGTGCAGCGTAATGCCGCCGATCAGCTGCACATCATAATGACGCTGGCCGAGGCTTCGTTTGGCGGCTTCCCGCACAGTCGCAAAGGCTTCGACGAGCAGATCATCCAATGTCTCGCCTTTTTCGAGGCGCGCCTTGAACAGATCTGTCTGGGCTTTGAGCTGATCGTCGCTCATCGCCTCCATCTGCGGCTCAAGCGCATTAATACGCTCAACTATGGGGCGGAGTTTCTTGAGCTTACGGTCATTTTCCGTGCCGAAAAGCTTCTTGGCGATGCCGAGCATGGGTGGTCCTTGCCGAATACGGGGAAGAGGTCTGCGGCTCGCATGAAACCCCCATCAAATAGTAAAGGGTTTCGCAAGTCGTCTTCGCTTAGGCGTGACTTAAGAACGGCCCTCCCTTAAGTCAACGGAAGGGGGCATGGTTGATGATGGGGCGACTGCAATGAATAGGGCGATGATGAGATTAGAAACTACGATTTCTAGAGGCATAGTGGCGATTCTTCTCATGGCGGGCATCGCAGGGTGCGCAGAAAATTCTTCGACGATTCCGGACGAAGATCGACCTGTAATAATCTCGCGCATGACGGATCCAGTTGTGGCGCGCGTTGAAGGCACGCTCATTTATGCGTCCGACGTGCAGCGCGCTGCCGCCGCGCAGGGACTCATTGGCGCGGATAGCGAAGTTGAGGTCAGCGATCCGGTTTTTCGCGTGACCGTCGAAGAATTGATCGATCAGCGCTTACTGGCGCTCGACGCACGGCGCGCGGGCGTGGCCCAGCAAGAAGAAGCGCAACGGCGTCTGGCGGCGGCGCGTGAACGCATTCTCGGTAATCTCCGGGTTGAAACCTATTTGGCCGAAACTGTGAATGATGAGACGATCCGCGAACTCTATGAGGCACAGAAAAGCCTGTCAGGACCCGGCGAAGAGCGCCGCGCGCGTCAGATTGTTGTGGCGGATGAAGAGACAGCCAAAGCGGTCGTTGGTCGCCTTAACGATGAAGAAGATTTTGCCGCGCTTGTGACAGAACTCTCAATAGACTCTGTCACGCGCGACCGCGGTGGAGAGCTGGGTTGGCTCAGCCGTGATGTATTGCCAGCCCCATTACGGAGTCCCGTCTTTACCACCGATGTCGGCGCGCGTGCGGAGCCAGTTCAGACTGACGCAGGCTGGCATATCATCGAAGTGCTGGATCGCCGCGTCCCGAACCAACGCAGTTTTGAGGATACGCGGGAAGATATCGTCCGCTTCATGACCTTTGACGCGATTGAAGCCCTGATGACGGATCTGCGCGATCAGGCCGAAGTCGAGCGGCTTTATCAAGAGGACGCGCCCGAATCCGATACGGATGCTGAAGAATGAACGACATGATCAGCCCGTTCGCACCGGACGGCTTTCCTAAACTGCCCCCGCTGCGCGGTTTCACTATGGCGACGGCAGAAGCGGGCGTGAAATATCGGGGTCGAACCGATCTTTGGGTGCTGCGCGGCGAGCCCGGCACAGAGGTCGCGGGTGTTTACACGCAAAATCGCTGTCCCGGTGCACCTGTTGATTGGTCGCGCGCCGCGCTGACGGTCGCCTCCAATGGGCCGCGCTTGGTTGTCGTGAATAGTGGGACGGCGAATGTTTTTTCGGGTCAGGCCGGGCGTGCTGCGGTGGTCGCCACCGCGCAAGGTGCGGCCGCTGCATTTGGCGGCAATGCGGAGGCTGTTCAGATCGCCTCAACGGGTGTCATAGGTGTGGCGCTGGAGGCTGAAAAACTTGTCGATCAGTTCGGGGGCATGGCGACCCGGATGACGCCGGATGGCTGGGAAGCCGCCGCCCGCGCCATCATGACGACGGACACTTACCCGAAGGGGGCGACAGCTCGGGCCAAGATCGACGGCGTTCCCGTTACGATCAACGGGATTGCCAAAGGCTCCGGTATGATCGCGCCCGATATGGCAACTATGCTGGCCTATGTGGCGACCGACGCGACATTGGATCAACCGGTGCTGCAGCACCTGCTGAATGATCTGGTTGGTCCGACCTTCAATTCGGTGACGGTGGACAGCGATACGTCGACGTCTGACACGCTGCTCTTGCTGGCGAGCGGTGCAGCCGACCATGCGCCCGTCTCACAAGCCGATGATCCGCGTCTGGAGGATTTCTGCCGTGCGTTGCGCGCCGTCATGTTCGATTTATCGCAGCAGATTGTGCGCGATGGGGAAGGTATTTCCAAACTCGTCACCATCCGCGTCTCCGGCGCGGTCAGTGATGGGAGCGCTTACAGAGTCGCCAAATCTGTTGCGGATTCTCCGTTAGTGAAGACAGCGATTGCCGGGGAGGACGCCAATTGGGGCCGGATTGTTATGGCGGTTGGGAAGGCGGGCGAACCTGCGGAGCGCGATAGTCTGTCGATCCATATCGGACCGCACTGCCTTGCGAGCCAAGGTCAGCCTGACGCGGATTATGTTGAGGAAATGGGCGCGACCTATATGAAAGAAGCGGAGATTGAGATCGCCATTGATCTGGGTCTGGGGGGCGGTGCGGCGACGGTCTACACGTGCGATCTCACCCACCGCTACATCGATATCAACGCCGACTACCGCTCGTGACGCCCCAAGTTTCGAAAAAATTTAAAGGCCCCGTTATCTGGGTCGCCGCCTGCGCTTTGATCGACGCAGATGGTCGCGTGCTGGTCACACAACGACCCAAAGGTAAGGATCATGCGGGGCTGTGGGAGTTTCCGGGCGGCAAGATCGAACCGGGTGAGAGCCCGGAGCAAACGCTGGTGCGCGAGCTATACGAGGAATTGTCGGTTGAGCCCTGTCTCGATTGCTTAGAGCCTCTGACGTTCGCCAGTCACGCCTATCCCGATTTTCATTTGATTATGCCGACCTATGTCTGTCGTCAGTGGGATGGATTCGTGCGGCCCACGGAAGGGCAGGCGACGAAGTGGGCGTGGGCGGAGGACATTGTCCGCTTACCGCTTGTGCCCGCCGATGTTCCACTCGCCCAGCAACTGGCGGTGCGCCTGCCAAAAGGACGGCGGTTTTTGACATAAAAGCGCCCCGGCCCGAGTATAAGGCGCGGGACCGAGGCGCGTTGTTTTTGGACGCTAGCGCTTGAAAATCTTCGATGCGATGACGGAGACGATGATCGCGCCAATGACTGTGCCGATAAAGCCGGCTGCGTCGCCGGGACCGTAAAGGCCCAGCATTTGGCCGAGATAGGTGAAAACGACCCCACCGATCACACCGGCCAGAATCATCATGATCAAGCCTTTCGGCTCATGTTTGTCGGGCAAAATAATCTTCGCAACAAAACCAGCCAAAGCACCGATGATAATGGTCATTAAAATGTTCATGGGGTTCTCCGTGTATGATGTGAGTGCGTGTAGCAGCTTCGGTCGCGCAACCCAATGTCAATCCTGATCTCCCAGACCGATCTGCCAAATGGACCTGCCTGACCGATCTGTCAGAGCAGATCAGAACCGATTTGCTACACACATGCGCCGAAGATCGAAGAGTCTCGGAACAATCCACCACACGTTCCCGTTGATTGAGTGAACCCACTTGCTCGGCGCCGCCAGCCCGAGCCACGAAATCTGAGGAGATATGACGATGGCTATTAACAATCTTAAAGAGCTTTATATTGCTGAACTGCAAGACCTGTATGATGCGAACCAGCAGGCCAATGCGACGGTCGAAAAATTGATCGATGCCGCCAGCTGTCCCGATCTGAAAGACGCGCTGAAAAATTCCATCGACGGCACAAAAGATGGCAATAAGCAGATCAAATCGATCCTGGATAGCCACGGTGAAGGCGTTGGCGATGAAACCTGTCTCGGCATGAAAGGTCTAACCAAGGAAGCCGAAAAACACGTTTTGAAAGAAGAGTTTGGCGACGATTCCGTCCGCGACGCGATGCTGATTAGCCAATATCAGCGTCTGGCCCACTATGCGATCACGGGCTACGGCACGGTTGAAGCCTTTGCTAAGCGCCTCGGCGATCTCGAAAACGCTCAAACATTGGAGCAGTGTAAAGAACAGACGATGGAGGGCGACTTGCACTTCACCAAACTGGCGCAAGCTTCCATCAATAAAGACGCGATGGCCGCCTAAGCGATCTCGTAACGACGAAACAAGCCGTCCGTGTCCTGCACGGACGGCTTTTTCATATTCATAAATGTCGAGGGGATGTGACTGGCGAAACTTCGGCGCGCATGGCAGAAGCTCCGCCTATGAGCGCCCCTATCGATCCTGAAGACGACGATCTTGGCCTGTCGGTCGCGCCGCTTGCGGGCGTAACGCCAGGAAACGTAACGCCGGGTCAGGCGCTGCGATTGGATGACGCCGAAAACATGCTCAAATCGAGCTTTCGGACCATGGCGCTGTTTGAATTCTTCGCCGACGTGAAACGCCCGGCCTCAATCGGTGAGATCGCCGATAATTTGAATATGCCGCAATCCTCAGCCTCCGCGTTGACCAAGTCGCTGCAAGAAAGCGGTTATCTTCAGCGCGATGTAGAAAGTCGGGCTTTCTATCCGACATTGCGGATTTCCTTTCTGGGTGATTGGCTGATCCGGATGGCAGGTCTACCCGAGGGCTTCGCCGACAATTTGGCGCGACTGTCCGAGACCATTGGCGAGACCGTTTTTCTAGCCATGCGTAACGGCATCTACTCCCAGTATATTTACACCCATCATCGTCCCGGGCCGGTGCGCGAACATATTGAAACCGGCTCGGTCCGCCCGCTTGTCTGTTCAGCGACAGGCTATGCCATGCTGACCGGTGATACCGATGAAGACATCGGCAAGCTGGTGCGCCGCACCGTGCATGAAGTCGAAAATAGTTTCTGGAAGGAAACAGCGCTGGCGGCGGTCGACGGCGTTCGCGACACGCGCGCCAAGGGTTATGCGATCGCGGTCGGGCCAAGCCATAGTAGCACGGGCGGCATTGCTGTGGCGCTGCCATCGCGCGGCGTTCGGCGACATCTATGCGTCGGGGTTGGCGGCCCCGCTGATGTGATCCGCGAACAGGGGGCCGAGATCGCGCCCGTCTTGCGCGGCTTCGTGGCGGGCTTACCACGCTCCATCGAAGATGCGATATTGGGCCGTGCCGCGTTGGCAAGAGGGACGGGCCCCGCCTAGTCACACCCGACGAAACATCGGGAGATCTATCATGGCCGACGCCTATATTATCGACGCTGTCCGCACACCGCGCGGCATCGGCAAGGTCGCCAGAAATGGGAAGAAGGGCGGCGCGCTCGCCCATCTCCATCCGCAACATCTCTCCGCGACTGTTCTCAAAGCCATTGCCGCACGCAACGCGCTCGACACGGCCAAGGTTGATGATGTGATCTGGGCAACCAGCACACAGGTTGGCAAGCAGGGCACGGATATAGGGCGGATGGCGGCGCTGGATGCGGGCTATGATGTCCGGGCGTCAGGCATGACGCTGGACCGGTTTTGCGGGTCTGGTATTACGTCCGTTAGCCTCGCTGCCTCACAGATCATGTCGGGCATGGAAGATTGCGTGATTGCGGGTGGCTGCGAGATGATGAGCTACACAACCTCTATTGCTGATCCCAAAGTACCGCCCATGCTGGATGCGCAGAACCTATCTCTGCGCGCAAAGCACCCACAGACACAACAGGGCGTTGCGGCGGACGCGATCGCAAAGCTGGACCGCATAGAGCGGGACGCGCTTGATGATCTAGCTTTGACCAGTCAGCACCGTGCCGCCACGGCTATTAAGGAAGGCCGCTTCGACGGCTCGCTGGTCCCAGTTCACAATGAAGACGGCTCCGTTGCGCTCGACCGTGAAGAATTCCCCCGGCCGCAGACGACAAAAGACGGCCTCGGCCAGCTCAAGACGGTGTTTTCTATGTGGAAGGATATTCCGGTTGATGAGCAAGGCACGACATATGGCCAGCTTGTCGAACAGCGCTATCCGGAATTAAAAGGGGCGTGGCAGCATGTCCACCACGCCGGCAATAGTTCAGGTGTTGTCGACGGCGCGGCGGCTTTGCTACTGACGTCCAAAGAATTTGCAGACGAGAACGGGCTGAAGCCACGCGCCCGCATCGTCACGGCCGTCAATATGGGCGATGATCCGACCTTGATGCTGAACGCCCCGGTTCCGGCGGCGAGAAAGGCCTTGGCCCGTGCTGGACTGACCAAGGATGATATTGATGTCTGGGAGATCAATGAGGCATTTGCCGTTGTGGCCGAAAAGTTCATCCGTGACCTCGATCTCGACCGGGCCAAGGTGAATATTAATGGCGGTGCGATGGCGCTTGGCCATCCGATTGGTGCGACCGGGTCTATTCTGATTGGTACGGCGCTGGATGAGTTAGAGCGGTCGGGCGGTCGTTACGCTCTCGTGACGATGTGTGCGGCTGGCGGCATGGCGCCTGCGATTATCATCGAGCGAGTTTAGCGCGGCGGGGTCAAAGGCCACGAAGTCTATGAGATTGTTACAAACAGCGCGAGTGACGCCGCCTATGGCGTCGTAGATCCTATCGGGCACACGAGCGGTGAGTGACGGCCCCGCAAAGTTCGTGGCGGCTTAAAAATCCTCATGAACCTCAATTTGAGGTGGGCACCGGAATTAAACGGACCACGGTCCGAACAGAGCCAGTTCCCTAAGGATACAGTAAGGTCCGGTGGATTAGTGCCATTCACGCAACCCGCAGAAACCGTCCGGGACTATGTGGGGCTCAGACGCGCGCCGTGCAAGCGCGAATGCAGGTCAGAGACTACGCTTAGCAGCCAAATTTTTCTATCTGGGGTCAGCTTCGGACAGCCGCTCGGCCAGCCGTTCGATGCGTTGCGCGGCGCTCATCAGGCTTTCGACAGCCTCGACTTCGGTACGCTCTCGCGCCTCCGTCGCAGCCTCTGTTTCGGTTTCGAGCGTATTCAGGCGTTTCTTAACTTGGGCTTCAACAGAACTGACCGGGTCTTCCATTTCGTCGAGCAGGGTAATCCCAGCCATGACCAAAAGGCGCAGATCGCCGATCTGTCCAAATTGATTGGCCATCTGGGCGACGCGTTCATCGAGCTTCTGGCCGAGCCGCATCAGCCGCTCTTCTTCACCCGTTTCGCAGCCGAGACCGTAGGCACGGCCATTAATGTTCAGGCTAACCTTACCCATCGACGCCTCCTGCCAGTGCATCCTTGAGCGCATGAATAGTCATGTCGAGTTCAGCGCGGGTTTGTTTGGATAGGGCTTCAAACTCGGCTTCACGAACCCGGCGATTTTCCAACGCTTCGTCCAACTCCGCCGCTAGTCGCGATCGGTCCTCGGAAAATCCTTCCGCCTCACGGGCTTTGGTCTCTAACAGAGCCAATCGGCCCAGCATTGGATCGAGCGATTTTTCAAGCGCAGAGAGCGCGCTTTGCAGAGCGTTCGCGGCATCCTTGAGGCTCGCTTGTTTCATGTCAGCGCTGTCATTCATCGGCTTGTGGTTAAAGTCCTCATTTTTACCCTGAATGGCGCAAGAATTGCCGTTCGCCAAGGGTATTTTATGGGGTATTTTATTGCCCTTGCGGGATGATCCGCGTAACCCTGCGCGCAATTCCAAGGACGTTTTTCCGGCACATCACCATTCGATCGGAATCTGTCCATCGCGTGAAAATTCAGGAACCTTCCCTCTGATATGACTCTTAAAATCGCCATTAACGGCTTTGGACGGATCGGCCGTCTGGTTGCGCGCGCCTTGCACGAATATGACATTGATGATGTCGAGCTGGTTCTGATCAACTCGCCCGGCGACATTGAAACGTCGGCGCATCTGTTACGCTACGACTCTGTTCATGGCCGCTTTAGCGCCAAAGTCGTTGAAGGCGACAGCATGATTGATTTCGGACGCGGACCCGTGCGGATGACGCATGAACGCGATCCTGCGAAAGTCGCCTGGGGCGAAGCCGATCTGGTGATGGAATGTACGGGCCTGTTCCGATCACGTGAGCGGTGCCAGCCGCATTTCGACGGCGGCGCCAAAGCCGTGCTAATTTCCGCGCCCGGCGAAGACGTCGACAAAACCATCGTCTATGGCGTCAATGACGATCAGCTTGGCCCGAATGATCGGCTTGTCTCTTGTGCGTCTTGCACGACGAATTGTTTGGCCCCGATCGCCAAAGTCATCTTGAACGCTGTTGGTATTCGCCGCGGTTTTATGACGACAGTGCACAGCTATACGCAAGACCAACGGATTCTCGATAATTCGCATAAGGATCTCTACCGCGCCCGTGCAGCCGGGCTGAACATGATCCCAACCAGTACCGGGGCGGCTAAAGCTGTCGGGCAAGTCATTCCGGAACTGGAAGGCCGCCTCGCAGGTGCTGCCGTACGCGTGCCAACGGCGAATGTCTCCATGATCGATCTAGCGTTCCAGCCCGAGATGAAAACGACAGCGGAAGACCTCAATGAGGCCATGCAGGCGGCGGCCAACGGAAATATGAAGGGTATCATCTGTTATTCGCGCAATGCGCTGGTTAGCTCAGACCTCAACCATGATCCGCACAGTGCGATTTATGCCAGCCCGCTGACCAAATCCATGGATGGCGATCTGGTCAAAGTCATTGCTTGGTACGATAATGAGTGGGGCTTCGCGAACCGAATGATCGATGTCGCCCGGACCATGGGCCAACGCTTGGAGCTGACATAGTATGGATATTCGTCGCCTCGAAGAGGCCGACCAGACTTCCGGAGGTTTGGCAGGCAAGACTGCGCTCGTGCGGGTCGATTTCAATCTTCCGCGCCGCGAAGACGGGTTGATTGCTGACGATACGCGACTGCAATCGGCCTTGCCGACGATCAATTTTCTGCGTGAAAAGGGCGCGGCGGTTATTCTCCTGTCGCATTTCGGTCGTCCCAAGGGTGAACCTGATCCCGCTCTGTCACTGGCCTTCGTTGCGGGTCCGCTCGCCGAAGCGATTGAAGCACCAGTCCGGTTTCTGACCACACCCAATATGAATGTGCTGGATGATCTAGGGCCCGGCGACGTATTGATCATGGAGAATACGCGCTTTCTGAAAGGCGAGACAGAGAATGATCCTGATCTGGCAAAGGAGCTGGCGCAATTCGGCGACCTATTCGTCATGGACGCGTTTTCTGCCGCACACCGCGCGCATGCTAGCTCTGCTGGTATTGCTGACCATCTACCAACTTATGCCGGGCTCTCTATGGCGCGGGAATTGGATCATTTAGCGCAAGCGCTCGATCACCCCGAAAAACCGGTTATGGCGATTGTTGGTGGAGCGAAAGTTAGCAGCAAGATCGACCTGCTCGAAAACCTGGTGACCAAGCTTGACCGTCTCGCCATTGGGGGCGGCATGGCCAACACTTTCCTGCTGGCTAAGGGTCATGATGTCGGCAAATCACTGGCAGAGCCCGATTTGCTCGGCAAGGCGACGGATATTTTAAAGGCAGCGCGCAAAGCTGGCTGCGAAATCATCCTGCCCGTCGACGCCGTCTGCGCAACGGAATTCAAAGAGGGTGCGGATACACGCGTCGTCGCGATGACAGACGCCGCTAAAGTCACGGTCAAAGCGGATGAAATGATCCTTGATGTTGGTCCAGACACGGTCACTGAGTTGATGGACGCGATGGATAAGTCAAAGACGCTGATCTGGAATGGGCCGCTGGGCGCGTTCGAAACGCCGCCTTTTGATACGTCGACCATTGAGGCGGCAAAATATGCGGCTCGGCTGACACGCGCAGGCAAGCTCATTGCTGTCGCGGGCGGCGGCGACACAGTCGCGGCACTCAACGCCGCTGATGTGGTTGATGAGTTCACCTTCGTCTCGACGGCGGGTGGGGCGTTTCTGGAATGGATGGAAGGGAAGCCCCTTCCAGGTGTGGACATCGTAACGAAGGGAAATGGGGCATGAGCCGACTAGATGATATGGTCGCTGTGGCGGAAGCTATGGTCAAACCGGGCAAGGGTATTCTCGCGGCAGACGAATCCACCGGCACGATCGGCAAGCGCTTCGCCTCAATCGGCACGGAGAATATAGAAACCAACCGTCGGGATTGGCGCGACATGTTGTTCCGCACACGCCCCGCGATGGATGACCATATTTCTGGCGTCATTCTCTATGACGAAACGCTTCGCCAATCGGCTGCCGACGGTACGTCCATGGTTGATCTGATCAAGGCGACGGGGGCTATTCCAGGCATTAAAGTCGATAAGGGCATCACGCCGCTCGCGGGTCGTCCGGGCGAAACGATCACCCAAGGCCTCGATGGTCTGCGCGAACGATTGGCTGAATATTACGAACTCGGCGCGCGCTTCGCCAAGTGGCGGGCCGTGATCGAAATTTCCCATCCTGACGTCACGGTTGGCCGGACGCCGACCGAAGGCGGTATCAAGGCCAACACCCATGCGCTGGGCCGCTATGCGGCGTTGTGTCAGGAAGCAGGCATTGTTCCCATCGTCGAACCTGAAGTGCTGATGGGCGGCGCGCATTCGGTCGAACGCTGCCACGAAGTAACGGAACGCGCGCTCAACTCGCTCTTCACCGAGCTTTATGAGCAAGGCGTGGCGCTAGAAGCGACTATCCTCAAACCGAATATGGTTGTGGCGGGCAAACAATGCGCCGAACAGCCGACGCGCGAGCAGATCGCGACCCGCACGATTAAAGTGCTCAAGGACACAGTTCCAGCCGCTGTGCCTGGCATCGCCTTCTTGTCCGGTGGGCAGGAAAACGAAGAAGCGACACGTAATCTCGACATGATGAATAAGATTGGCGGTTTCCCGTGGAAGCTGACCTATTCCTATGGCCGGGCGCTGCAGCAATCGGCGCTATTTGCGTGGCAAGGCAAGGCAGAGAATTACGCAGCGGCTCAGGCGGCCTTTACGCACCGGGCCAAAATGAACGGTCTTGCGTCCAAAGGCGAATGGTCCGCGGACATCGACGCCGAAGTCGATGCATAAGGCAGCTTGAAGCGGGTTATGGGCGATCTCGTCATTGATATCGCCCGTCCTTGCCCGGATTGGCCAGAGGTTGAAGCGCTGATCGCCCCAGCGGCACACGCAGCTCTAGCAGAGTTGGAGGCACCGCATTGGGGTGAGTTGTCGGTCGTGCTGAGTGACGACGCGCATGTTCAAACGCTCAACCGCGACTACCGGGCTAAGGATAAGCCGACCAATGTCCTGTCTTTCCCGATGCCTTCTGAGACCGGTCTGATGGGCGATGTCGTCTTCGCGCTTGAGACCATTACCCGTGAGGCTGAGGCGCAAGGTAAGATGTTTGCCGACCATTTTACCCATTTGCTGATCCACGGTGTTCTCCATTTACAGGGTCTCGACCATGAAACGGACGCGGACGCGCAGGATATGGAAGCGCGCGAAGTCTGCGCATTGGCGCGTCTGTCGATTGACAATCCCTATAGGTCGGATAATCGCTAGCCCGCTATGACCACCGACCCCACGTCGTCCCCCTCGTCGCCTGAGCTGGCACCCGAGCGGAACGGATCATCCTTCTTCAGTAAGATTTTTAGCCGTGGCAACGGTCGCCGTTCAGGTGACTCCGAAGCCGCCTCTCCGACTGAAAAGGCTGCCGCGCAAGAACGGATGATGGATGCTGCTGAGCGGTTCCACCTACTGCGCGTCGATGATGTGATGGTGCCGCGTGCCAATATCGTTGCGATCGAGAAGACGGCGACACTCAAGGAATTGTCCAAGGCGTTTCGCGATGCGGGCCATTCACGACTGCCCGTCTTTGAAGATACGCTCGATAATCCTATTGCGATGGTCCACATCAAGGATCTGCTGCCCTACCTGATGTTCGATGCGCGGGGACGCACGGCCAAGACTTATCCGGATCGCAAAGTTATTCGAACGATCAAGCGCTCGGTCCTTTATGTGCCGCCCTCCATGCTGGCGCAGGATCTGCTGCGGCGGATGCAAGCGCGCCGGATCCATATGGCGATTGTTGTCGATGAATATGGCGGCACGGATGGCCTGGTCACGATTGAAGATCTGATCGAGCCGATCGTGGGCGATATTGAAGATGAACATGACGAGCTTGATGATGAGCTCAAACGGATCGTGCTCGATGGCGGTAAGGTCTGCTGGGACGCTGATGCCCGCATGAGCATCGATGATTTTGAAGAGGCGATTGGTCGCGACTTTGCAACAACTGACGAGGAAGACGAGGTCGACACTCTGGGCGGCTTGGTCTTCACGCTGGCCGGACGCGTGCCAGAACGCGGCGAGATTATTGTCCATCCCGAAGGGGTGGAAATGGAAGTCATTGATGCGGACCCGCGGCGCGTTAAACGCTTGCGCGTGACAATGCCCAATCGGGACGAAGGCGGTCTTGGCGACGTGCCTCACTTGCTGCCGCAAACATGATGTCATCCGACCGCTCACGCGGGTGGACGGCGCAAGGCTGGGGTCCCCGGCTCGCTATGATCGCCGCTGGTGCGATTGCGGTTCTCGGTTTTGCCCCATTTCACTTTTGGGGTGTCACGCTCCTGTCCCTCACCATTTTGTTTGTCCGCCTCATCGGTGTGTCGCGCTGGGCGCGTCCGGGTCGGGCGGGGTTCTGGACTGGTTTGCTGTTCGGTCTCGGCTGGTTCTCGGCCAGTTGTTTTTGGATCGCGTCTGCTTTCATCGAACGGGGGCCTGAATTTCTGCCGATGATCCCGCCATTGGTCGGTGGGTTGGCGGTTGTGCTGGCGCTGTTTTGGGCTGTGGCGGGGAGTGTTGCCGCCCGAATGATGGGCGGCGCGTCGATCTGGCGTGCCGGTCTGATTTTTGTGGCGGCTTTCATGATTGCGGAGCTGGCCCGCGGTCATATCCTATCCGGTTTCCCTTGGAATATGGCCGCCTATGCTTTCGAACCTGGCGGCGCGACCAGTCAGGTGGCGAGTTTGATCGGTGTTTATGGGCTGACGATGATCATCTATATCGCCGCTGCTTTGATCGGTATTGCGGTGTTATTGCGCGACTGGCGCCCGGCGCTGGGCGTGGTCCTCATTCTCGCTGGAATGATCGGTTTTGGCAGCTGGCGTCTGTCGACCGCGACGATTGAGACGCAACCCGGCGTGACCTTGCGGCTGGTCGATGTGCCGTTCCGACAGTCAGAGAAAATGAACCCGGACACATCTGTTCAGATCGTAAACCGTTACATTGCGGCGAGTTTGGAGCCGGGCATAGAAACGGTGACACATCTGGTCTGGCCTGAAGGCGCAGTGAACGGTCTGGCGATTGAGAATGAGCCGCTTCTAAGCGCGATGGGGGCTTTGTTGACCCAGAGAACAGCGACGCCCCCGGTCTGGCTCATGAATTCTCTGCGCATCGAAGTGAGTCCAGATGGCGAAGGTCGTCCGAAGCGCCGCTATTATAATAGCTCTGTCGCGATCACCTTTGATGAATTCGGCAATCCGGCTATTGCTGCGACCAATGATAAGGCTAAGCTCGTCCCGTTTGGCGAGTTCATTCCAGGGGGTGAATGGGTTGAGCGAATAGGCGCGCGATTAGTGTCGACAGCTTTGGGCTCGATCTCGCCAGCCTCGGAAAAGCGTATCGCGAACTTTCCGGGCCTGCCCCCGATTTCACCGCAGATCTGCTATGAGGTCATTTTTCCGGGACTAACGCCCCGGGGTGGTCAAAACGGCCAGGCTGCGCCGCAGGCTATTCTTAATCAAAGCAATGATGCTTGGTTTGGCGGGACAATCGGCCCGGCCCAACACGCCGCTATCGCGCGCTACCGGGCTATTGAAGAAGGTTTGCCTCTGATCCGGTCCGCGTCAAACGGCATTAGCGGTGTTTTCGACCCATTTGGGCGCGCAGACCGCGTTCTGGACGGTAGTCTAGATGGGCATATTGACGCAGTGTTACCGCTACCACTGGGTCCTAAGCTCCCGATGACATGGGTCAACGCAGCGCTGAGCTTGCTTAATCTATGTTTATTATTACTAGGGATGATCGGCCTACGCCGCCGCTAGGAACGGCATTGGCGTGACCGTTGGAACGGATCTTACGCCAAGGGGTATAGGTATAATGATCAATAAACATGCACCGCGATCGGCGAACCCGGTCGATGTACACGTCGGCGCGCGTGTTCGCTTGCGGCGTCAAATTCTCAAAATGAGCCAAGAAAAACTTGGCGACCAGCTCGGCGTCACTTTCCAGCAGGTTCAGAAATATGAGCGCGGGACCAACCGCGTTGGTGCGTCACGTCTCTGGCGTCTGTCGCAGGTTCTGGATGTGCCGATTAGCTATTTCTTTGAAGGCATGACTAATCAGATTGAAGCTGGTGAGTTCTCTGAGAATGATCAGATGCCGATCGTCTATGATTTCATCAATAGCTCAGACGGCGTTGCGTTGGCCAAAGCCGTGTCGCAAATCACCAATAAGGCGGTTCGCCGTCAGATCCTTGAACTGGCGCGTAGTCTCGCCAAAGATAGTGCCGACAAGGACGGCTAGCTGTAGGCGCTGCAACGGTTGACGGCTGGTTGACTCAAGGGGTCAATCGCGGCCAGTGCGCGGGCATGAGTTTTAACCCGGAACAAGATCGTTTTCGTACCTTTGGCCGCGCCAAAGGTCGCACCTTATCGCCTGCGCAAGCCGAACTTATGGAGACACATTGGCCGCGGCTGGAGATCAAGCCTGGGGATGCTCTACCGCCTGCGCCGCGTTGGCTTGAAATCGGTTACGGCACCGGAACGCATCTCATTCACTTGGCGAAAACTCATCCCGAGGTTTCAATTCTCGGCGCGGAGCCGTTTTTGAACGGGACGGCCAAAGCGGTTAAGGCCGTAGCGGATGGTGGCCTGAACAATGTCCACCTATTTCGCGGGGATGTGCGTGAGTTGATGGCTGAGATGCCGGATAGCTGTCTGTCGCGCGTTTACATTCTATTCCCGGACCCGTGGCCAAAGGCGCGGCACAATAAGCGGCGCCTGATCCGAACTGCTTTCATCGAAGAGCTCTATAGGGTTATTGAGCCGGGCGGGCGCCTAACCTTCGCCTCAGATATTCCACATTATGTAGATTGGGCGCTGACTCGGTTCCGGACGCATGCCCATAAGGTAGGCGGCGGATTTGACTGGGCGGGCGGCGATCCCAAACAGCCACCAGAGGGTTGGCCTGGGACAAAATATGAAGCGAAGGCGCGTCGCGAAGGGCGTACCCCCTATTGGTTTGAGTTCGACCGCCTGTAGCGGCGATGTGACCTCAATTCGCAGCAGCGTGCACGGAGTTAAGCACTCCGCTGCGACCCGCTTCGATCCAATCCGGATATTCAAACCGGTGGTTTTGGAGATCTTCGATCAGTTTTTGGCGTGCCTGCGGATCGTCAATCATCCGGACCAGCCGCGCAAAAGGAGAGAAGTCAGTCGTCGGGAAAATATCAAACGCGGTGCGTTCTGGCCCTAACAAACGACCTTCCAAATCAGAGAAGACAATGCGGTTGGAGCCCGTCTCAAAGGCGAAAGACCGATAAAGCAAGCGCTCCTTGATCGTTCCCTTATAAGATGGATCGCAAATATCGATTGGATCGACGTTAAAATCAATTTGTCCGCCAACGACTTCACGCAAGTGAAGCGTGTTTTCAGATGGAAGGACGCAGAGATGCCGATTGGTCGGCCAAGCGGGCTGCAGGATTAGCCCGTCGATACCGCCCTTCCCTTTTTTAAGCATCTTCTTCACTTTGATCGATTTGGACTCAGCGACCTGACCTGTCATTGGGTCAAGTGTGAAGCGTGCAAAGCCCGCTCGACCCTGCCAAGGCGATTGAAATTGAAGCAATGTGAGGGACTCAGTCATAAATTTGCCTTCTATACGCATGTCATTTGTGTGACGATCTTGTCGCAAAAGTGTAACAATAGTGTTAGCAAGTCAATATAGACGTCACAGTCGCTTGCAGTGGCCTCGATTAAAGGACGCTGAGACGCGAAATCCGACCCAAATATTCGAGTGCCAACATCTCTTGAAAAACTGGATAAAGCTCTCTACATGCAGCACAACATCGCCGGTTCTGGCAGTTGCCAGCCAGGCGGCCCCCGGTAACGGCGGGCCGTTTTTTTATTGGCGAATTGAAGGATAAGCACTGAAAACCAAGACACATATCGACGAACGCGTTTTAGAGCTCGCAGAGCCTATTGCCGAAGACTTGGGTCTTCGGGTCGTTCGCGTGCGCGTCATGGCGGGCAAGCGCCGCACCGTGCAGATCATGGCCGAACGTAAAAGCGACGGCCTGATGGGGATTGAAAACTGTCAGTCCTTATCGCGCGAATTATCTGCGATCATGGAAGTCGAAGATCCGCTTGATGATGCCTATGTTTTGGAAGTCAGCAGTCCCGGTATCGACCGACCGCTGACGGACATTAAAGATTTCACGGCCTATGAAGGCTATCTCGCCAGGCTTGAGCTTGACCGGATGGTCGAGGGTCGCAAGCGGTTTCGCGGCGTGCTGGCCGGGGTCGAAGATGGCCATGTGGACATTAATCTGGACGGCGAAAAGGACGCGACCGCGTCAATCCCGTTTGATTGGATTTCAGAGGCCAAGCTTCTGATTACGGATGAGTTGGTCGAAGAAGGCCAGCGCAAAAAAGAGGCGGCCATGGCAATGACCCAGGCCGCAGCCAAGGACGAGGAGGAATAGCGCCATGGGTATTGCCGGCGTTTCCGCAAATAAACTGGAATGGCTGCAGATCGCGAAAGCGGTTGCTGAAGAAAAAGCCATCGACAAACAGATCGTGCTGGCCGCGATTGAAGAAGCCTTCGAACGTGCCGCGAAAATGCGTTACGGTGCCGAGCTTGATATCCGCGCATTTCTGCACCCTGAAACGGGTGAGATGAGCCTGCGACGGGTCATGACTGTGCGCGAAGAAGTCGAAAACGAATATATTGATGTCGACCTTGCGACGGCTCAGCTGGATAATCCTGAGGCCGAAATCGGCACAGAAATCAACACGCCGCTGCCAATGATTGAGCCCAGCCGGGTTCAGACACACCTCGCCAAACAGGTCATCACTCAGAAGACCCGTGAAGCCGAACGCGCACGTCAATTTGAAGAATTCAAAGACCGTATCGGTGAGATCATCAACGGTATCGTCAAGCGCGTCGAATATGGTCACATCATTGTTGATCTGGGTCGCGCTGAAGCCGTGATCCGCCGTGATCAGGCTCTGCCGCGCGAAAACGTCAAACCAGGCGATCGTATCCGCGCCTACATTATGGATGTGCGTGAAGAACAACGCGGCAGCCAAATCTTCCTGTCACGCGCTCACCCGCAATTCATGGCGCAACTCTTTGCGCAGGAAGTGCCGGAAGTTTATGAGGGCACAATTCAAATTGTTGCCGTTGCGCGTGACCCGGGCAGCCGGGCTAAGATCGCCGTCTATTCTAATGACAGCTCGATCGACCCGGTCGGAGCCTGTGTCGGTATGCGCGGTTCGCGCGTTCAAGCCGTCGTCAATGAATTACAAGGCGAGCGGATCGACATTATTCCTTACACAGAAGATGTCGGCACATTTATCGTCAACGCGTTGCAGCCTGCCACTGTCGCGAAGGTCGTCATTCACGAAGCCGATGACCGGATCGAAGTTGTTGTCCCTGAAGAGCAGCTCAGCCTTGCTATTGGCCGTCGCGGCCAAAATGTCAGGCTCGCGTCGCAACTGTCTGGTTGGGCGTTGGATATTCTGACGGAAGAGCAAGAAAGCGAACGCCGCCAGCAAGAATTCCGCGAACGGTCCCAACTGTTCATGGTGGGTCTGGATGTCGACGAAATGGTTGCGCAGTTGCTCGTATCTGAGGGTTTCGAGACGATGGAAGAAGTCGGTTATGTCGAAATGGCCGAGCTTTCCTCTATTGAAGGCTTTGATGATGAAACGGCGGAAGAGCTACAAACCCGCGCCCGCGAATATCTCGAAAAGATCGCACAAGAGCAGAATGCGAAACGCATCGAGCTTGGTGTTGAGGACGGCGTTCTCGAAATCGATGGTGTGACGCTGCCAATGGCTGTCATCTTCGGCGAGAACGAGATTGTCTCGGTCGAGGATGTGGCTGGCTTGGTGCCGGATGATCTGACGGGTTATGTCGAGTTCAAGGACGGTGAAAAAATCCGCGAGCCTGGCTTATTCGAAGGCATGAAGTTCACGGCCGAAGAGGCAACCAACATGATCATGCGCGCGCGTGTCCACGCCGGCTGGATCAGTGAGGAAGACCTATATCAGGATGAGGAAGAGGCTGAAGGCGAAGAGGGGGCGAATGAATATGTCGCGCCGGAACGTGCCATCGATGCTGCCGAGGCCTTGTTTAATACTGATGGCCCCCAAAACAAAGGCGTGGGCGCTTAATGCGCCTATAGCCCCAGGACGGCCCGTTTGAGCGCCGAGTCCGACATCCCTAACCTCGAACAAACCGAGGAAGATCGTCGCGGTCACAAATCGCGCGAGCGCCGCTGCGTCGCGACGGGCGAGGTCCGTGATCCCGATCGGATGGTGCGCTATGTGCTATCGCCGGACGGTCAGGTCGTGGCGGATGTTTATGGCAAATTGCCGGGCCGGGGTGTTTGGGTGTCTGCGAATGAGGTCCTGCTGCGTCAGGCCGTCAAGAAAGGTGGCTTTGCCCGCGGTTTCAAAACGAAAGTCGCTGTCGACGCCGATACGCTCGTGGCGCATACGCGCGATCAGCTGCGTCGGCATATGCTGGGTCAGTTGACGATGGCCCGTAAAGGCGGACGGTTGGTTTTCGGCCAAACGGGTGTGAGAGAGCCTGCATCGCGCGGTGATGTGGCTTTGCGGATTGAGGCGTCAGACGGGGCTCCAGATGGTCGCGGTAAATTGCGAACATTGAGTTTGGCCACGGCGAGAGAATTAGAGCGTCCGGACCCCGCCGTGATTGGGTGCCTGACGGCGCTTGAAATTGGTAACGCGCTTGGACGTGATCCGGTTGTTCACGCGGCTATATTGGTCGGGCCTATGGTTAAGGCGATGAAGGCCTCGGCTGTGCGGCTATCCGGGTTTGAACCCCTTGTACCAAGCGATTGGGCAGATGCGCACCATGAGATTAGTTTGGAGCCTCCGCCCCTAAAAAGACCGCCCCCCAAGGGCGGTTGAAAAACTAGAGTTTCCCGCTAGGTTGCGGCCCGTCGCAGAGAGGGGCCGGAATTTAACGGCTTTGAAAGCGGGCGTCCTGGCCCATATAAAACTTGGCTGATGGCAACCCAGGACCCGTTTTGACGATATGATGATTTGAAAGAATAGAATGAGCGACAATAACGATAACAAACCACGCCGTCCTGGCGGTTTTGGCGGCGGCCGTCCCGGCGGACCCACACGGGGCCCGCGCCGGACAACGGCGCGTCCATCTGCTGTGGTGGTTGAGAAGAAGAAAAAGCGCTTGGTTAAACCAGGTGCTGGCGCGGCCGGGTCGACTGGCGCGAAGCCGAAAATCCAGTTGAAGCCGCGCACAGCGCCTGCGGCAACACCCACGCCCACGCCCACGCCCACGCCCACGCCCACACCTGCCGCACCAGCGCCCACGCCTACCGCCTCGACGACGGCAGCGCCTAAGCCTGTGGCAAAAGCCGAACCAAAAGCGGTCGAAATTCCGGCACCTGAAGGCGCCGTCGTTCGCCGCGCTACGCCTGAGGCTGTGAAGCCAACTGAGACGAAGGCCAAGCCGGCAACATTGGCGCCACCGATCAAAACGGCTGCCGCAGCTAAACCGAAGCCTAAGCCCAAACCAAAACCCAAAGTCATGAGTGCCGACGCCGTCGCAGCGGCTGCGCGTGAATTGGGTCTGTCGGAAGCTGAATATCGCGCCCGTCAGCAAGCGCTCGCTCAAGCTCAAGCTCAAGCCGAAGAACGCGCCGCCAAGAAGGCCGCAGAAGCCGAAGCTCGCCAAGCCCGTATGCGCGATGAACAGCAAATGCTCGAAGCCAAAAAGAAGGCCGAAGAAGAGGCCGAGCTGCAGCGCATTGAGAAAGAAGAAGAGGAACGGCGGCTTAAAGAGAAGGAAGAACAGGAACGCTTGCAGCGTAAATCTGTCGGATCCCCGCTTGAGCGCAAAGACGGCAGTGAAGAGAATCTGTCCGAGATCGAAAAAGCGGGTGGACGGATCAAGAAGAAACGCAACACGCCGCCGCCGACCCGTTCCAAAGGCGAACAGAAACGTCGTCGCGGTAAGCTGACGATTGTTTCGGCTCTATCCGATAATGAAGATCGCCAACGGTCCCTCGCAGCGGTCAAACGCAAGCGCGAACGTGAACGTCAGCGCCGAATGGGTGGCTCTGGCTCACGTGAGAAAGTGCAGCGCGAAGTGGTCGTGCCGGAAACAATTACGATTGCTGATCTGGCCAACCGGATGGCTGAACGCGGTGCAGACGTAGTGAAATATTTGATGCAGCAGGGCACGATGTCCACGCTGAATGACGTCATCGACGCGGATACGGCGCAAGTGATCGTTGAAGATTTCGGCCACGTTGTGAAACGTGTCTCCGAAGCCGATGTCGAAGATGACTTCCTGATCGACGATACACCGAGCCAAGAAAAGGACCGCAAGCCGCGGGCCCCTGTCATTGCTATTATGGGTCATGTCGATCACGGTAAAACGTCACTTCTCGATGCCTTGCGCTCAACCGATGTGGCGGCTGGCGAAGCGGGTGGTATCACCCAGCATATTGGTGCTTATCAGTTGCAGCTTAAGTCTGGCGATAAGATCACCGTGCTGGACACGCCCGGCCATGCCGCATTCGCGCAAATGCGCACACGCGGTGCCGAAGCGGTTGATATCGTGGTTCTGGTTGTTGCTGCCGATGACGGCGTGAAACCTCAGACCATCGAGTCGATCCGTTATGCGCGTGCAGCTGGAAAGCCGATCATCGTCGCCATCAACAAGATGGATACGTATGAGGCCAATCCGCAGAAAATCGAAACTGACTTGCTGCAATATGAGGTCATCACAGAATCCATGTCGGGCGATGTCCAAGCCATTCCGGTCTCTGCCAAAGAAGGTACAGGACTGGATGCGCTGGCCGAGGCGATTTCGCTTCAAGCCGAACTGATGGAACTGAAAGCCAATCCGAAACGCAATCCGGATGGTCTTGTGATCGAAAGCCGGTTCGAAAAAGGTCGCGGTGCTGTCACCACCTTGCTTGTCAAACGCGGCACGCTGCAACGCGGCGATATGATCGTGGCCGACGAATATATGGGCAAGGTCAAGGCCATGATGGATGAGCGCGGCAAGCAGCTTAAAAAGGTCGGCCCGAGTATGGCGGTCGAAGTCATGGGTTTGGACGGTGCACCAATGCCGGGCGAACCATTTGCCGTTGTCGATGGCGAACAGAAAGCCCGCGAAATTGTCGAATATCGTCAGCGTAAGAAAAAGCAGGCCCTCGCCGCTGTGCCGTCAGCTTTGGCGTCGATGGAACAGATGATGGCGAAGCTGCAGAACAAGGAAGTGTCCGAACTTCCTCTGCTGGTCAAAGCCGACGTTCAAGGTTCTGCCGAAGCGATCAAAGCGTCGCTCGAAGGGTTGTCCAATTCGGAAGTCAAAGCCAATGTCATCTATTCGGCAGCCGGTGGTATTTCCGAAAGCGATGTGCAGATGGCCAAAACGGCCGAAGCGCCGATCATCGCCTTCAATGTACGCGCCAACAAGCAAGCCAAGGAGTTGGCAGAGCGTGAAGGTGTAGAAATCCGTTACTATTCAGTGATTTACCAACTGATCGAAGAGATCGAAGGCGCACTGACGGGCATGATCAAACCGGAGCGTCGCGAGACGTTCATCGGTTACGCCGAAATCCTGGAAGTGTTCAACATTTCCAAACTCGGCAAGGTCGCGGGTTGTCGCGTTACGGATGGTCGTGTGGAACGCGGGTCCGGCGTCCGTCTCTTGCGCGACGATGTTGTGATCCACGAAGGCACGCTCAAGACGCTCAAACGCTTCAAGGAAGAAGTCGAGAAAGTCCAAGCGGGCATGGAATGTGGTATGGCCTTTGAGAATTACGAAGACATTCGCAAAGGCGATCAGATCGAGTGCTTTACCGTCGAAATGATCGACCGGTCCCTCGAAGATGTGGCCCTGACCGATATGGAGGCGGCCGCTGAGGCGAAAGCGCAAGCGAAAGCTGAAGAAGATTAATCTAATCGATTATTCAGACTGTAAAAAGGGAGGCCTTGGCCTCCCTTTTTTATTTGTTTGAGCAAGGTGTCGACCTTGGTTTTTAAAATAATTAAATTTGCAGATGAGGGCGCTTTAAGCGCCCTCATCGCCCCACATCCGTCCGTGCGGGAATGATGAGCCGCTTTTTTAGAAGCGGCGCCCAATGCCGACACCGACGATCCAAGGGTCGATGTCAACGTCAGCGGAGACGGCTGTCCCGCCTGCATTGATCGACACGTCAGTGCTGAGAAAGACCTTCTTCACATCAAGATTGAGAAAATACGTGTCACCCACGGGCACATCGACACCAGCCTGCAACGCGAAGCCTAGACTATTATCGTAATCAATGCTCGTCACCGCACCTGGGTCCTCATTATAGAAGATCGTATAATTGATCCCGGCACCAATATATGGCCGCACACTGGCCCGCGGTGCAAAATGATACTGTGCGGTCAAGGTCGGCGGAAGCAACCAGACATCACCGAGATCGACATTGCCGACCGTTGTGCCAACCGCGCTGACATCATGCGGTGTGGTTGCGAGGATCAGCTCGAACGCGAAATTTTCCGACAGGAAATAACTAATGTCGAGTTCTGGAACGATCTGATTTTCGATCTCTACAGAGCCGCCAATGGGCGTGATGGTGGCATCCTCATCTGGCATGACATTAATCGCGCGAACGCGGATCAACCAAGGGTCCTCGACGTCACTCCCCGCCAACGCGGTGGGGGCAGCGATCGCTGTCATAAGTGGTGCGGCAATCAATCCGGCCATTGCCGATCGTCCGAGGGCGGATCGTGTGAAAAGAGAGCGGGTCAGCATGGAAACCTCCTTGTTTCTGACACTCTGGCTATTCGCACTTTGGCCGCGTCTAAGATGTGACGACGGACACGATTGCGGATGGAGGATTACAGGCCTGACTGGATGTGCAGGCTGGTCTTTGTGCATCACTGTCCCTATCTAATCGCGCATGGCTCGAAATAGACCCCCCTCCCAACGGCAGCTCAAAGCAGGTGAAGTTATTCGCCGCGCTTTGGCGGATATTATTAATCGTGAGGATCTGCGCGATCCCGCGCTGAAGGGTGTCAGTGTAACGATTGCCGAAGTGCGCGCTGCGCCAGACCTTAAGATTGCCACGGTCTTCGCGGCCCCGCTTGGACCGGACGCCGACGGAGAGGCTGTGATTGCGGGTTTAAAGCGCTGTAGTCGTTTTCTGCGTGGACGGTTAGGGCGCGAGCTCGACATGAAAAACACGCCGCGCCTGGTTTTCCGTCTGGATACAACGTTTGAAGTCGCTGACGATATGGCGCGCTTATTGGCGCAACCGGATGTGGTTCGCGATTTAGGCGGCGAAGAGGAATAACCGCGTAATGAGCTTAGTGTAAGGTAAAAAAAATCCGCCCTTTCAAGAAAGAGCGGACCTAAGAGTTGTTTGTTAAGTTTGAGCTTAGCGCGCGATCGGCTCGCCCGTAACAGTGGGTGGGTTTTCCGTTTCCATCTCCAACAGGATCGTGTCCGGATATTTGAACATGGCCCCCGTCATGGCATCGACACCTAGACCGATGAAGCCGCCAGCAACGACATTACCGCCGGTCGTGCCCTCCATTTTCGATTCGACACGCCGTGCGGCCGTCTTGTAGCCGTCCTTGTTGCACTCGACATCGATCGCGGCTTTTGCGCGACGTACCTGCACTGTATCCGGCGTGACGACGGTCTGCCGCACCGCACCGTCGCGACCGCCAGTAATCATGCACTCTGCGCCTTCGACAGCGCCCGTTGAAAATGTGACGGCCTGATTTTTGCCATTGGCAATTGATGAGCACGCGCCAAGGCTGAAAGCAGCGCCCGTCAGCACAATTAATTTAATATCCATGTAAGTGGTCCAATTCCCTTTTGTTCAGCCCCATGTCTCAACCTTAGGGCGCGTCTCTGTTGCGCGCAACAGAGTGATTTTAGTTAATAAGCGCTATGTACTGAAGTCTCTCACGCGATATCTCCGGCTGGGCTGTGTGATTATGTTACTAGCCGGAGCTCTTTCACTTACCGTCACAATCGCGTAACTGCGCCGCCCATGGATCCAAACGGACGTAATCGACGCAAACGCGGCAATCCGGTTCACGGCTGGGTCGTGCTGGATAAGCCTTTGGGGTTGGGCAGCACCAAAGCTGTGGGGCGTGTACGCTGGCTATTTGAAGCGCAAAAGGCGGGGCATGCTGGGACACTCGATCCGCTCGCCACGGGTGTGTTGCCCATTGCCTTGGGCGAGGCAACCAAGACGGTCCCGTTTCTGGTCGATGCAGCCAAAGCTTATGAATTTGACATTACCTTCGGGCTCAGCACCGAAACACTGGATGCGGAAGGGGCGGTGACGGGCCGTTCGGATGTGCGACCTGAGGCTGACGCTATTAAAGCCGTGCTGCCGCGCTTCATAGGTAATGTAGAGCAAGTGCCGCCCAAATATTCCGCCATTAAAATCGATGGAAAACGTGCTTATGATTTGGCTCGTGCTGGCGTAGCGGTGGAGATGAAAACCCGTATCGTGCGGATCGATGCTGTGTCACTCACTGGGCAGTCTGGCGATATCGCATCGTTCACGGTGGATTGTGGCAAGGGGACCTATGTTCGTTCACTCGCGCGCGATATTTGCGAAGCGTTGGGTGCGCAGGGCCATGTCTCGCGCCTTCGCCGAACCCGCGTTGGGCCGTTCGATGTCTCGCAGTCTGTTACATTAGAGGCACTTGAAGCCGATGAGGACCGCATCACGGCTCTGCGTGCTGTCGCTGCCGCTCTGCCGAACTTACCCCGGCTCGATATAGATGAAGTGCAGGCAAAAGAATTGCGGTTCGGTCGCGATATTCCCGTCGATATGGCTCATCCAGATGGGACCGAGGTCGGCGTGTTTTTGAACGAGCAGCTGGTTGCGATTGGGGCGTGTGACGACGGCTTGTTCCACCCACGCCGGGTGTTCGCCGTAAATAGCCCAGAATAAGAGGCTACCCACTCTATTAAGCGGGGGCGAAACAGCCGTTATTAGGGGCTTTACGCGCGTTGGGGCTTCGCGTATGCGCCGCGCGTACGCAAGAGATGACGGGCCGGTAGGCGGACCCAAGATAAACAATGTTCTTCCCGATGGTTCACTGGACGACATCCCGGTGATCGGGACGGAAGATCCCTCCTCCAGCTCTAATCTCTCGCGAGGTCCAATCCCGGGCCGTAGTCAATGATCAAGGATAACCACGATGTCGATTACACCAGAGAGCAAAGCCGCTCTTATTACAGAATACGCCACGAAGCCGGGCGATACCGGCTCCCCAGAAGTTCAGGTTGCCGTGCTGACGCACCGCATCAAAAACCTGACAGAGCATTTCAAGACGAACGCTAAGGATAATCATTCCCGCCGCGGTCTGCTCGCCATGGTCACGCAGCGTCGCCGCTTGCTCGACTATCTTAAAAAGAAAAATGAGAGCCGTTATCAGGACCTCATCAAACGTCTGGAACTGCGCCGCTAGGCCCACGCTCCAGGACTTATAGAGCCGCCGGAGACAGCTTCGGCGGCTTTCGCGCATCCAGCGCATCTGAAAATCGCGCCAACCCAAGGCAATGAGGCCATCCGGTTACGGCGCAGCACGTACGACGAAAGAAAGACTTATGTTCGATACGCAATCTGTCACGATTGACTGGGCGGGACGACCGCTCACACTAGAAACGGGCCGCATCGCCCGCCAAGCCGACGGCGCAGTTTACGCCACTTATGGCGACACGAAACTGCTCGCCACGGCCTGCTTCGCCAAGAGCGAACGCCCCGGTCAGAGCTTTTTCCCGCTCACCGTCAACTATATGGAAAAATTCTACGCGGCCGGTAAAGTGCCGGGTGGTTATTTCAAACGCGAAGGTCGTCCGACTGAGCGTGAGACGCTGATCTCTCGCCTGACTGACCGTCCGATCCGCCCGCTCTTCCCAAAGGGCTATAAGAACGAAGTTCAGGTCGTGATCACGGTCCTGCAACACGATCTTGAAAACGAACCCGACATCATCGGCATCGTGGCTGCGTCTGCAGCTCTGGCACTGTCCGGCGCTCCGTTCGCAGGCCCAATCGGCGCCGCGCGCGTTGGCCTGATCGATGGCGACTATGTTCTGAACCCAATGCTCGACGAAATGGAAGACAGTGAGCTCGATCTCGTTGTTGCCGGTACACATGACGCGGTCATGATGGTTGAGAGCCAAGCTCAGGAACTGACAGAAGAGCAAATGCTCGGCGCTGTCATGTTCGCCCACGAAGCCTGCCAAGACGTGATCGAAGCGATCAATGAGCTGGTCGAAAAAGCTGGCAAGCCAGTTGTTGAGTTTAACGCACCAGATCACTCCGCAGAGAAGAAACTTGTCAAGAAAGCCGCCGAAAAAGGCATCAAGGCTGCTTACAAGATGAAAGACAAAATGGAGCGTCAGGACGCTCTGCGTGCAGCCAAATCTGCCGCTAAGACGGAATTGGTTGAGTCCGATGACAATGCTGACGGCATGTCTGAGTCTGTCTTTAATGACGTCTTTAAATCGGTTGAATCCGAAACAGTTCGGACCTCAGTCATTAAGACTAAGAAGCGGATTGACGGTCGCAAGTTGGACGAAGTTCGTCCGATTGAAGCGCTGGCTGGGCTTCTGCCTCGCACACACGGCTCCGCCTTGTTCACACGCGGCGAAACACAGGCCATCTGTGTCGCAACGTTGGGCACGTCGGATGACGAACAGTTCGTCGATCAACTGACGGGCACGATGAAGAACAAGTTCATGCTGCACTATAACTTCCCACCATACTCGGTTGGGGAAACAGGTCGCATGGGCGGAACGTCACGCCGCGAACATGGCCACGGTAAGCTCGCATGGCGCGCGCTTCAGGCGGTCCTGCCAACGGCTGAAGACTTCCCTTACACAATCCGTCTGGTTTCTGAGATCACTGAGTCCAACGGCTCGTCGTCAATGGCGACAGTCTGTGGTTGTTCACTGGCGATGATGGATGCTGGTGTGCCGCTCAAGCGTCCGGTTTCCGGTATCGCTATGGGCCTCATCAAGGATGACGCCGGGATTGCCGTCCTGTCCGATATTCTAGGTGACGAAGATCACCTCGGCGATATGGACTTTAAAGTCGCGGGTACATCCGAAGGCATCACGTCTTTGCAGATGGACATCAAGATTGCAGGTATCTCCGAAGACATCATGGAAACGGCCTTGGCTCAAGCCAATGCGGGTCGCCTCCACATTTTGGACCGCATGAATGATGCGCTGACAGAATCTCGTGACAGTGTGGGTGAATTCGCTCCGCGTATCGAGCAGATGCAGATCCCGGTCGATAAGATCCGTGACGTCATCGGCTCCGGCGGTAAAGTCATCCGCGAAATCGTCGACACTACAGGCGCACGCGTCTCTGTCGAAGATGACGGTAACATCAAAATTGCCTCTAACGATCAGAAGTCTATCGATGCCGCGAAAGCGTGGATCTCTAGCCTGACGGAAGAGCCAGAAGCGGGCAAAGTCTATAAAGGCAAGGTCGTGAAGGTTGTCGATTTCGGTGCTTTCGTGAACTTCTTCGGCAAGAAAGACGGTCTCGTCCATGTCTCTATGATTAAGCCTGAGCGCGTGAACCACCCGTCTGATTTCCTCACAGAAGGTCAGGACGTTTGGGTCAAGCTGATGGGCTTCGATGATCGCGGCAAGGTTCGCCTGTCCATGAAACATGTCGATCAGGACTCCGGCGAAGAGATCGAAGTTGAAGACAAGCCGCGCGCTAAGCGGGATGATGACGATGCCGATGGTGGTGATAAGCCGAAGCGTCCGCGTCGTCGCCGTTCACCGCGCAAAGACGAAGACTAGGGTTTAACCCAACCACAAATTTGAAAAGCCCGGCCCCGGATAATTCTGAGGCCGGGCTTTTTTTATGGTGAATTAAGTCTGAACACATCACTCAGCATCCGTTCGGACAGTGTGCTGCAAACACTCCTTATCGCAATGATATAGGAGCGCGACATGACCCGGACACGATCTAGACAGACGACCTTCACAACGGCCAAGGCCGTTCTCGCCATCGGCGCACTCGCCGGACCTATGTTGACCAGCACGCCAGCGTTCGCTCAATATTATTCGTCCAATACGGCGGCGTATGAGCAATGTGAGCGTCGTGACGATACGACTCAAATCATCGGAGGTGTCCTCGGCGGCGTCGTTGGCGGTCTGCTCGGCAATGAAATCGATAAGGGTGACGGCACGGTCGGCACAGTCGTTGGCGCGGGTTTAGGGACCTATGCGGGCGCCCGTTTGGGCAACCGTAATTGCACGCAATATAACACGTCGCAATATCGTGCGCCGCAGCCATATCGGACCACGACCTATGTCCAGCCAACCTATACGCAAAGCTATCCGACGCGGACCTACACCCAGCCGACTTACACTCAGCGGACTTACACGGGCAGCCATCCGACGCGGACCTATTCGCAGCCAAGCTATCGTCACGTCACGCATCAGCCGTCAACTTACACGCGGACGCACTACCCGACGACGCAGTATAGCCAGCCGTCTTATCAACCTGCGACCTATGTCGCGCCGCGCCATTACCCCCAACCGCACTATTCCAGCTCGGTTTCAACCGTGACGCAGGGAAGTTATCAGGGCAGCTATTATGGGGCGTCATCAGGTCAGTTGCAGATTATTGATCCGCAGACAGGCGCAAGCCGGACCATCAGCCAAGCCGAATATGACCGCTATTATCGTCGGTGAACCTGCACCGGTTTCAGGATAAACCCCCAGCCGGGCCGACCCTATCGGCCCGGCTATTTGTTAGCCGCCAGGCGTCATCCGGATTAGGCGACCATTGGTGCCGTCTTCGATGAGCAGCAGAACGGCCCCGTCCGTATCAATGTCTACATCACGGACGCGGAATGGATCAGTTTCCGTCTTGGCATCGCTCAGCAAGATCACTTCTTCGCCCGTCTCCGGGTCGACGCGGCGTAGGTCGCCCGATGCCAGACCCCCGATCAGTGCGTGTCCGTTCCAGTCGGCAAACAAATCGCCGCGATATATGGCGAGGCCCGACGGCGCGATGGACGGCGTCCAATGATGGACCGGTCCAGTAAAGCGCGCATCCTCTTCAATCGGGCTGATGCGGGCGCCTTGATAATCACGCCCATAGGTCACGATCGGCCAGCCATAATTGGCGCCCGCTTCCAGTTGGTTCAGCTCGTCCCCGCCGCGCGGCCCATGTTCATGTTCCCAGATGGCTCCGGTGACCGAATCTAATGCCAAGCCCTGAACATTGCGGTGACCGATGCTGAACAGTTGCGGTTTGGCCGCGTCGCCGAAATTGGGATTATCAGTCGGCGTGCCGCCATCGCGCGTGAGGCGGACGATGGAGCCTAGATGGGAGGCGGGCTTTTGCGCTTCTTCGCGCAGCGAGAAGCCGTCCCCGAGACTGAGCAGCAGCGTGCCATCGTTCAAGAACAGAATTTTGCCGCCGAAGTGACTTCCCGCTGCTTTGGCGGGACTAGCTCGGAAAACCGTCTCCGACGAAACAATTCGGTCGCCATCCAAGTAGGCACGAAGAAGCGCTGTGCCGTTGGCGTTCCAATTGCCATAGGCATAGGATAGATAAATCTCACCGCTGGTCGCAAAATCAGGCGCGAGCGCGACATCCAATAGTCCACCTTGCCCGCCTTCAGCGACACGGTTTCCAGCAAAAGCCCCGATCTCCATCGGAAGATTCTCAATTTCTCGCGCCGTGCCAGACTCGATCCGCCAGAGCTTGCCCAGTTTTCCTGTTATGAGATAGCCGCCCTCTGGCAAGCTTGCCACTGCCCAAGGTCGCTCCAGACCGTTGACGACAGTCTCCAACTGAAAATCTGATATGGTGCGGGTCGGAAGGTCAGGCGCTGGTTGCGCTTCAAGGCAGGCAGTGAGCCATGTCGCTGTCACTGCGACGGACAGCCATTTCATATTAGATCGCCGATCCATTGTTCGCTCCTACCCATTTGACCTGACCGATACTCTAGGCTTAGCTGCGCGATAGGCAAGCCGCCGGGCAATTCTGAGGAGACGCCACTATGGGCATTTTGACAACAGGCCGGGCTATCGGTCGCTTTATCCCGTCATGGCTAGCGGGAGCGGTCGCCACAACAGTTTTGGCTGTGCTGCTACAGACTCAAGCGGTGATCGGCCGATTGAACGGGATCGGCGCTGAGATCGGTTTAGGGGAACGGCTGGCTATGAGCGCCTATGATGTTTTCCGTCTCGGCTCATTTTATATCATCTTCATCGCAATCGGGATGTTGGTGGCTTATTTGTTTGGACTACTCGTCTACCGATTGGCGGGTTTCGGACGGTGGATCATCTTCGCTGTGGCGGGTGCTGTGGCTATGTTGGTTATGCTGATGGCGATGAAACAAGCCTTCTTTGATATTCATATGATCGCGGGCGCGCGTGACGGGCTCGGCATTGGCTTACAGATGATTGCGGGCGCAGTTGGCGGGTTGGTTTTTGCAATGCTCACGGCGCGTCAAAGTGCCAGTCAGCCGCGCGAGACCTAGGCCGGTTTAAGCGGCCGTGCGGAGCGACCGGGCCTGTTGCAACGCATCAGCCAAGCGGTTTGGCTTGAGCGGGAGATCAAGCAATAAGTCTGCACCGGCTGAAAACAGCTTGGCCTTTATCGCCGGACTTTCATCAGCAACGAGACCGACAATCAGTATAGGATAGCCTTGATCGCTGCGTTGGCGAATTTCCACAATCGTATCGACGGCGTCGAGACCGGATAGCTGCACGTTCAGCATGACGACATCAATTTGGCGGTCGTCCAATCGCTTGAGAAGCTGAGGGCTCGTCTCGGCTTGAACACAATGACATCCCAAATCTTGGAGGGATGACCGCAGGTCTTGAGTTTGTACGCCGCCATCATCACCGAGAAGAACAGTCATACGGGCCTCAGAACCGGCCGGCGGGCTAAAGAGTTGCTCTTCTAGCATCAAGTCGATTATCTCTTCCGGTTCGACAACATCGTCCAAGATGAGCGTAGGCACAGATCCTAAAGTTTGAGGTGGAACGGCAGAGGTCTTCTCTACTTTTATAGGGTGGATTTCAGCAGAGTTAGATTTGGCTGCTTTGGTTGCTGCTTTGGTTGCTGCTACGGGGGTGGCGATGGGAAGTTTGGCAGTCAGCACAAACTCTGATCCCGCGCCTTCGCGGGATGTCACATCAAGATCACCATCCATCATACGGGCGAGCTTACGTCCGATTGCGAGGCTCAGGCCTGCACCACCATATTTGCGTGTCATCATCGCATCGGCTTGCAAGAAGGGTTTGAAGAGGCGGGACTGCACGTCCTCACTCATGCCCTGACCTGTATCGGCGACGATGATTTTGACAGCCAAATCACCTTCGGCATCCGGTGCTGCTGTCGCATGAAGATGTATGCGGCCATCATGCGTAAAGCGCACCGCATTGGAGAGCATGAAGCGGACGCATTGGCGTAGACGCTTTTCGTCTGCGATCACTGTTTCGCTTAGTTCAGGCGCGATGAAAGTTGTGAATGTAAGCCCTTTTTTCTCAGCCGGTGCGGCCCAATCTTGAGCTTCATTCGCGATCGCCTTGGACAGGTTAGCCGCTTCCGTTTCGAGCGTCAGTCGATTGCCTTCAATGGTCGACATGGTGATCAGGCTATCAAGTAGATCGAAGAGGAGTTGACCACTTTCCTGCACAGCGGACGCTTGAGCCTGCATCGTCGGATCTTTGGCATGATGGATCATGGCGTCGCTGATCCCGATGATGCCGTTCAGCGGCGTGCGCAGTTCATGATTGATGACGCCGAGGAATTCCGTTTTCATCTTCTCGGCAGACAGCGCGTCTTTCTGTAGTCCCTGAACCTTGCCGCTGAGACGTTCGCGGTAACGCAGGAAGGCGAGCAGCAAATTGAAGGCGATAGTGAGCACAGCGATCAACGCCCAAAGTAATCTGTTCAAATTCGTTTTCTGCTCAAGCTGAACCGCTCTTAATTCGGCCTCACGTTGAATGGCGCTCTCGCGTTCAGACTGACGTTCGCGCGTGTTCTCTAGATTGCTCAACAAGGAGGTCATGTCGGCGGAGTTGGAGCGCTGAACGCGCTGAACCAGAAGGTCGGTGCGGCGCTTCATTAGCGACAAGGCAAATTTCGGGTCGCTTCGATGCATGGCGAGTAATGCTTCGGCATGCAGGATCGCCTGCGCGTTAATCTGGGTTAGCAGCGCGTCATGGTCATGGTCCCACCCCTGTTCATCCATGATGGCATGGGCTTCATCTTCCCGCCCTAAGCCGGCGAGAGCGACGACCAACATATAATTGGCGCGTGTCACGACCACTGGATATTCGGACAAGGCTAGGGCGCGCTCGGACAATTGTCGGGCTCTGGCGTAATCGTGCAATTCGTTGAACGTTTCTGCCATATAGCCCTCAGCGAGGCCCGGAAGAATGTCTTCGGGACGGTCTTCTAGGACTAATAATTCGGCAATTTTGGCGGCCCCTTCAAAATCCCGGACCCGGTTGAGCGTGAACACAAAATTTGTCATCAATTCATAGCGATTGATCGTCTCGCCAATCTCAGCCTTGACGTCGCGCTGCACTTTTGCGGCTTCCAGAAGGAACTGAGGATTGCCCTGCGCGCCATGTAGAATCATCGAGATGTCCGACGTCCGAAGTCGCGCATTGGTTACACGGTCAGACAGTTCGGTTGGGATGAGTTGCATTGCGTCATCAATGTAACGGGCTGCGACGAGAAGCTGATTACGCGTAATAAAGATGTATCCCGAAATACTCTGAGCCAAGGACTGGACATACCAGTTCCCTTGCGCGTCGAAATCATCAAGGAATTGGAGGAGCTGATCGCTATTTCTGGACTCCGTTGTCGAATTTAGAGCCTCAAGAACACCTTCGGCGAGACGAAGCGCAGTTGGCCAATCGCTTTCATTGACACCCTGAAGACCTCGCGCTTTTTTGATGGCTGCTGAGAGCCGTTCGACGTCATTATTCGCAACAGACTCGATGACGTCATCCATGAGGGCGACCGAGCGGCTCTCGATTTCAACCTTTTGGACCTGATCCGGAGCCGGAAGGGCCCGCGTTTGTTCAAAAAATTGGAGAACGGAGTCGGTCGAATAGGGCTCGGCTTGCTGCGCCCACACTGTCATGGGTAACCCTATGGCTATGAGGGTCGCTAGAAGGAGATATCGCAGAGCTGTTGTCACATCGGTCCCAATGACAGTCTGATACGATGTTTGCCTTAAGGAAGCGTATCTTCGTTTTTGGGAAGGCGAGACGTTTGCGGCCATAAAAAAACCCGCTCTGAGAGCGGGTTTGCGTCCACATATTCAGGGGGCAGCCTTAGCTGCCAGAGTGTCTACCACTCGCCGTCAATAACGATGGGCAGGCCACCGGTGACAACGTCGAGTTCTTCAACAGTGAGTTCACGCATGTGTGTTGATCCTCTTTGTGTGACGCAACCGGAGGATTCCGATCACGGATGACGACCTAAGCAAATCGTCAGTACGTGCCTCAAGCGAAAAATGGTTCGAAATGGCACTTATCATAGTTAACGCATTGTAAATGCATCAGTTCCCAACACGCTGAACAAGTTTTAAAGACAAGTTCTCTCATAAGTTGTAGATAAATTTTATGTTAACTATGATTGTGACACGCGGATGACGCGGTCACTCGCCTCCAAAAAGGCGGGCCTGTGCGCGACAATGACCCGCGTAATCTTCAAACCAGCGACAAGCGCAACGATTTCGCCCTCAGTTTCAACATCCAAATTCGCTGTTCCTTCATCGAGAAATAGCACATCCGGCTGCTGATAGAGCGCGCGCGCCAGCAAAAGACGTTGCTTCTGACCGCCCGATAAGATCGACCCCATATCCCCGATCAAGGCGAGGTAGTTCATCGGGATCGTCGCGATAGTATCGTGAATACGCGCCGCGTTCGCCGCCCGCATGACACGCTGCATGTCAATCTCTGGGTCGAAGAAGGCGATATTATCCGCAATCGTTCCCGATAGGAGCCGATCATCCTGCATGACCACGCCCACGCGGCTTCGCCAATCGTTCGGATCAATGGTTGTCAGATCGCGGCCATCGACCTGCACTTGGCCCTCAATGGGCGCATATAGACCCAGCATCAGCTTCATCAGCGTGGTCTTCCCGCCACCAGAGGGTCCGGTCAGCGTCACCATTTCGCCGGGCGCGATGTCCAAACTAAAATCTTTCACGACAATCGGGTCTTCGGGCGAATAGGCAAAGGTGACATGGTCGAGCGTCACACGTCCCTTCAACTCACCGAGCGGTTCATAGCCATCTGCCGCTCGTTCCGGTGCGGCGTGAACTATGTCAGCCAAGCGGTCGAGATGGAGCGAGAGCAACCTGAACTCATTACCCTTGGTGACGAGCTGCACCACCGCGTCAGCGAAATATTGCCGATAAATCAAGAAGGCGACGAGCATCCCCACAGTGAAGGTGGAATCCGATTGGGTCATCATCCACGCGGCGGCTACGACGACGGCCACAACCTGCAAGCCAATCATCAAAGTCTGGGCAAAGGTTTGCGTCACCTGCCAGCGCTGATGACCCACATCGGCATTGATGAAATCGGTGAACAGATTGGCCCAGCTGGCTTCGCGTTCGGCTTCGCGCCCAAATAGTTTGACGGTAGTCGATGCGCGAATGCTTTCAATGACGTGGCTATTCTCCAGCGCGCGCGCATAGATAGCTTCTTCCTGCGTACTGCGCAGTTTCGGGTAAATCAGCAGAGTGGCGAGCACGAGCAGAGCGGACGTAATGATGACGATCAGCGCCAGCAGGGGCGAGAACAGGATCATCACGCCCAGCATGAGTAGCGCCATCGCCCCATCAATCAGAACTGCGACAACGGATTGGCTCAGAGCCTCCTGAATGGGCTGGGTCGAATTCATCCGACTAATAATGTCGCCGACATGGCGACGCTCAAAATAACGGACAGGCAAGCGGACCAGGTGGCGGAAGATGTTACCGACCATTTGCCGGGATAGCTGCGCGCCAAAGGTCACGATTGTGTAGCCCCGCGCCGCTTCAACAAGTGCGCGCATGACCGCCAATCCACCAAAACCAATGGCTAGCGCAATCAACAGACTACGGTCTCCGTCCGGAGTTTGCGGCGAAGGCAGAACGGCATCGACGATCAGCTGGAAGAGAAACGGAGAGATCAAGATGGTCGCCAGCAGGGCCAGCGATAAAAGAAGTGTCTGCGCCACAGCGCGCTTCGCCCCGACCAGTGATGACCAGAGATCAGACAGTTTTGGTCGAATACGGTCAGTGATCGGTTGAAACTCGGCCGCAGGCGACAATTCCAACGCCACGCCCGTGAAATGGTCGGAAACCTTAGCGAGCGGAAGCACCCGTTTGCCAATGCCGGGATCGTGGATTTCCACGCGGTCGCCGCGCACACGTTTCAACACGACAAAATGGTTCAGATCCCAATGCAGGATGGCAGGTGTGGCCAGTTTATGAAGTTGGTCGAGATCAACCCGCAAGGCGCGCGGCGAAAGCGAAAGCTCGCCGGCGATCTTGATAATTTGCTTAAGCGACGTGCCGCGCATGGAGAGTAAATATTTCTCGCGCAGACTGTTGAGGTCGACATCATGACCGTGAAAGCGTGCCACCATGGCGAGGCAGGCCAAGCCACATTCCGTCATTTCGGTTTGAAGAATGACTGGAAGTTTTGGCTTGAACATATCAGCCCCAAAAAATTTAGCCATTGAGCCAGGTCCAGACGGTCTCGCCATCAACGCGAATACCAAAGAGAATTGCGGCGATGAGCCCACAACTGGCTAGAAGTAGTCCAATCACAGCCCATGCGGGTAAGGGTCCACGCAACACGACCTCCCCGAATAAAGCGCGCGACCGTCGCTTCATCGCTTCTTTACGGAATAGCTGACTCATGGCGCTGCCCCCTTTCGACGCATGAATCACGCCTAGCGTCCCGGCGGAACAAGTAAAGCGTCCGACTTGTAAAGCGCGCGTCGGGGGGGCAAAGCGCGTGTCATGGATATCTCACAAACTGCCGGGTGGTGGTCGCTACTCCCTCCCGTTCTTGCCATTGGCTTAGCGTTACTGACGCGACAAGTTTTCTTAAGCCTCGGGCTCGGTATCGCATCAGGCTATCTGATCCTTGCGGGCGGCAATCCGATCACCGCGACTTTCGACACGATAGATGCCGCCGTCGCAGTCTTCTCGGATGCGGGCAATACGCGAGTCATTATTTTCACGCTCGTGATTGGGGCGTTGATTGCGCTGATCCAGCGTTCAGGCGGCGTGGCGGGTTTTATCGAACGATTGCTGGCATGGCTGGATCGGCGCGTGAAGAGCGCGGAATCAAAAGACCAGCGAGTTCTGGTGGAGCTGCTCGCTTTGGGCATGGGTCTGCTTCTTTTTATAGAAAGCAATATTTCAATCCTGACGGTCGGGACTCTGTTCCGGCCTGTGACAGACAAGCTCGGTATGCCGCGCGAAAAACTGGCCTTGATTGCCGATACGGGGTCTGCCCCGTCTTGCGTGCTGATCCCATTCAATGCCTGGGGGGCCTATCTAATGGGATTGATTGCCGCTGAAGGATTGAGCCAGCCCTTCTCGCAATTAATCCAAGCGGCCCTGTTCAACTTCTACCCTATGCTGATCATTGTTATATTGTTGGTCGTCATTCTGACGCGTCGCGACATTGGTGAGATGAAAACAGCGGAAGCGAGAGGCACATTATTGCGTGAGGGCGCTGTCCCGATGATCTCGGATGAGGCTTCAGACATTCCGCCTGCGCCCGGCGCAACCCCGCGGGCGCTCAACATGATCCTGCCGATCCTGACAATGGTCGTATTAGTGCCGATATTCCTGATTATGACCGGTGAAGGCGATAGCTGGTTCGCGCGAATGCAGGACGGTTCGGGCTCGTCTGCGATACTCTATTCGACCTCAATCGCCGTGGCGCTCGCCATCATTCTCTATAAGGCGCAAGGTGTGCTGGGCGTCCGTGAAAGCGCCGATACAGCGATCAAGGGCATGGGCGGCATGCTTCCGCTGGCCATCTTGATGCTGCTCGCCTTTGCGCTCGGCAGCCTGTGCCGAACGCTGGGTACGGGCGTGTTTACGGCAGAGGTCACATCGGCCTTCTTGTCTCCGGCTTTGATGCCCGCGCTCGTCTTTTTAATTAGCTGTTTCGTCGCGTTCTCGACAGGGACCAGTTGGGGCACGTTTGCCATCATGATCCCGATCGCCGTGCCTCTGGCGGCTAGCTACGGTATCGATCCCTCACTCGCCATTGCGGCAGCCATTGGCGGCGGTGTCTTTGGCGATCATTGTAGTCCCACCAGTGACACGTCGATCATAGCCTCAATGGCATCGGGCTCCGATCATATCGACCATATTAGGACTCAACTGCCCTACGCGCTTCTGGCCGGGGGTGTGACTGTCGCAGCCTATCTCGTACTGGGTTTCACCTATGCGTAAAATCGCCCTCATGGCCATCCTGCTAGGCGGGTGTGAAGCCGCTTATGCAAACGATCTGGACGGTCTCTGGATTAATGAAGCCGGGTCGGCAGTTCAAATCTCAGTCGCTGAAGACGGCTCACTAAGCGGGTATTATCAGACGGAACTCGGCAAACCCGATGCGGAGAGTCAATTCGCTCTGACGGGTTGGGCGCAGGGCGATGTGGTGGCATTTTCTGTCAACTTTACCAGCTTTGGCTCGATCACGAGCTGGTCGGGTCAGTTGAGCGCGGACGAAGAGGGCGACTTCATTCGTACACTCTGGCAGCATACGCGCGACATTGCGGAAGAGGATGAGATCGAAGATCTCTGGCGCTCGATCACGGCTGGTGCGGCGACGTTTAGACGGCCCGGTCCGGACCCCAGCGCGACACAGAATAACCAAGACCCACGCTGAGAATCATGGCGATTAGAGACGCTTTGGTCATGACCTCAAAGGTCAGCAGACCTGTCCCTATCGCGCCCGGCAGCGCCTCAAAAAAAGCGGCGATGAGGTGAGTTTGGTCATTGGCATAGGCAGCCAGAACATCCGATTTCAGTTTCCACGCAAAGACCGGAAGCGGGATGACACAGAGCGCCGTAAGCAGCCCTGCGATTGCTCCCCGAATAGGCGCACGGACTGAACCCTTTCTTCGCCAATGGGTCACGGTCCAAAAAATGAAACTGAGCACCACCGTTCCGACAGCAATAACACCACCAATTTTAATCACGTCGGTTAGGACGTCGGCCTGTCCGACAATGCGCCGCGCGGCCAGAGAGCTGCCAAACAGAGTGGCGAGACCAGACATGAGGACCGCAAACAGCGTGCGCTGGGACAGGCGGGCTAGGCTGAACATCCGAGCGATCTCAACGCTGCTTAATCAACCAACTCGTCCCAGAAGGCTTTGGCCTTATCGAAGAAGCCTTTGCTTTCCGGGCTGATCTCGTCGCCGGACAGTTCGGCAAATTCTTCCAGCAATTCTCGCTGCTTAGCGGACAGGCGCGACGGCGTTTCGACAGCGAGTTCGACATACATATCGCCGCGGCTTTGGCTGCGCAAAACGCTCATACCCTTGCCGCGTAGGCGAACCCGTTTGCCGCCTTGGCTACCCTCTTCAATTTTGATCTTGGTGCGGCCGCCATCAATGGTTGGTAGTTCCAATTCACCGCCCAGAGTTGCGACGGTCATGGGGACGGGTGCGCGCATGAACAGGTTCGCCCCTTCGCGTTCGAACATGTCGTGCGGTTTCACGGAAACGAATAGATAGAGGTCACCGCGCTGTCGGTTCGTGGCACCCCGTTTTGGCGCTTGATCGCCTTGGCCGGAGAGGCGGATACGGGTGCCGTCCTCTACGCCGGCTGGAATAGAAACATCCAGTTCAGTGGCTTGCCTGACCTGTCCCTGACCATCACATTCACGGCAAGGGTCAGACACATATTCACCCTGACCGCCGCAGGTTGGACAGGGGCGTTCCATGGTGAACATGCCTTGTTGCGTGCGGACCCGGCCTGCACCGCCACATGTGTCGCAACGCTCGACGGATGCGCCTGGCTCGGCCCCCATGCCGTCGCAACGTTCGCAATCTTCGGCAATCGGGACTTCGATCTCAACATCTTTACCGCGGAAGGCCTCTTCCAGCGTGATTTCCATTTCATAGCGCAGGTCCGACCCACGCGCGACAGACTGGGCGCGTCGCCCACCGCGACCGCCAAACATATCGGCAAACCCACTCGCGCCGCCGGCGCCACCAAAGATCTGGCTGAAAATATCACCGAAATCTTGGAAGCCGCCGCCGCCCATGCCGCCGCCCTCAAACGCCGCATGACCCATCCGGTCATAGGCTGCGCGTTTTTGTTCGTCAGACAAAATGCCGTAGGCTTCATTTAATTCTTTAAACCGAGCTTCGGCTCCCGGATCGTCTGGGTGGCGGTCTGGGTGGCAGGCCATAGCGGCTTTGCGGAAGGCGGACTTTAGCTGTTTAGCGTCCGCATCGCGCGACACGCCGAGCACCTCATAATAGTCACGTTTGGACATGGTCAGACTTCTTCAAAATTGCATTGAGGGAGGTGGCATCTGCCACGAAATAATTATGGGCTTGGGCCAGTTCAATCACTGGATCGCCACTGAGAGCTGCTGTCTCAACAATCAGCAATTGCGGATGTAGCGTTTCTGGGGCTTGGTCAAAAAAGGCGCGTAGCGCGCGTTCATCATGACCTTCAATGTCGAGCTTCATTGCGTCGATGTGGGTGACGCCAAGCCGGTCACAAAGACCCACTAAAGTCTCGACTTTAACCTGCTCACCTTGATCGGAGAGTTGCGCTTCGCCGCGATTATTCCCGCCATCCGACAAGCACGCTTCTCCGGGCGTATCGGAAATTGCCGACCGGATTAACTCGACATCAGCCTCGGATGCGTCCGCATTGACTACAAGCCGTGAGGCCATTTCGGCGCTAGGTTCCACGGCGACTAATCGCACAGGACGTTTGGCTGTTTTCGCATAAGCGTTGACGAACAGGGAATAGAGCCCGGCATTGGCGCCGACGTCAAAAAAAGTGAACGGACCTTCATCAGAACCAGAGTCAGAATTCACGGCCATACGCAGGGCATCACGCTCGGTTAAGTCCCAGACTTGAACCCCTGCTAAAGCTCGCTTTTCGCAACGATTGCCAGAGGGATAGAGGCGGGCTTTCACACCCGGCGCAACGTTCACGTCAAAGGGCTCGGTCAGGCCTTTAATGGCCCGTTTTCGCCGCGCGCTGATAATCCAGCGGCCAATGCGTGTGTCAGAACAGCCATCCGCCTTGACCCGCACGCGTTCGCGCGCGGGAGGAAGCGCATAAGCCCCAAAGGCTTGAATATGTGGTGATGGCCCCATGGTCTGAGCGAGCAGCGGACAGTTAAAACGTCGCCGCCTAGCAAAAGGCCCCGCCGTTTCCGGCGAGGCCTATTCGCTTAGCTTTAGGCCGCGTTTTCGTCGTCGACGTCTTCAAACTCGGCGTCGACAATGTCGTCATCTTCTTCGACATCGTCGCCCGGCTTCGTTGCGTCCTTGGCCTTGGCTTCTTCCTCGGCGGCAGCGGTAGCGTAGATCGCCTCACCCATTTTCATGAGCGCTGCGGTCAGGATCTGCACCTTATCGGTAATGCCTGCAGCATCGTCCGACTCGACGGAGGTTTTCACTTCGGCAACCGCTTCTTCGATGGCTGTCTTAGTTTCTTCGTCGACCTTATCACCATGCTCGGCGAGATCAGACTCGGCCTTGTGCACGATCGCTTCAGCCTGGTTCTTGGCTTCGGCCATATCGCGACGCTTCTTGTCTTCCTCAGCGTTAGCTTCGGCGTCCTTGATCATCGCATCGATATCGTCGTCATTCAGACCGCCAGAAGCTTGGATCCGGATTTGCTGTTCTTTTCCGGTTGCGCTGTCCTTGGCCGACACATTGACGATGCCGTTAGCATCAATGTCAAAGGTGACTTCGATTTGCGGCATGCCGCGCGGTGCTGGCGGAATGCCGACCAGATCGAATTGACCGAGAAGTTTGTTGTCGCCCGCCATTTCACGTTCGCCCTGCGCGACTTTAATGGTCACGGCTGACTGATTGTCAGCGGCGGTTGAGAAGACTTGGCTCTTCTTCGTCGGGATCGTTGTGTTGCGGTCGATCATACGTGTGAACACGCCGCCTTCGGTTTCAATACCGAGCGAAAGTGGAGTCACATCGAGCAGCAGAACGTCTTTGACGTCGCCTTGCAATACCCCAGCCTGAATGGCCGCGCCCATGGCAACGACTTCGTCAGGGTTCACGCCTTTATGCGGCTCTTTACCGAAATAATCGGACACAGCTTTTTGCACGGCTGGCATACGGGTCATGCCGCCGACCAGCACAACATCATCGACGTCAGATGGCTTTAAACCGGCATCGGCCAAAGCTTTCTTGATCGGTGAAATCGTCCGTTTGATCAGGTCTTCAACCAAGCTTTCCAGCTTCGCGCGGGTCAGCTTCATGTTCAGGTGCTTTGGCCCTGTCGCATCGGCTGTGATGAAGGGCAGGTTGATCTCGTAAGTAGACGCGGTCGACAGTTCCTTCTTCGCCTTTTCGGCTTCTTCGCGCAGGCGTTGTAGCGCCAGCTTGTCGGTTTTCAGGTCGATGCCTTGCTCTTTCTTGAATTCGTCAGCGAGATATTCGACGATGCGCATGTCGAAGTCTTCACCACCCAAGAAAGTGTCGCCATTCGTCGCTTTCACTTCGAAAACGCCGTCGCCGATTTCCAGAACTGAGACATCGAATGTGCCGCCGCCGAGGTCATAGACCGCGATGGTTTTACCTTCGTCTTTGTCGAGGCCGTAAGCTAGCGCAGCGGCTGTGGGCTCGTTGATGATGCGTAGCACTTCCAGACCCGCGATTTTGCCAGCATCTTTGGTGGCTTGGCGCTGGGCGTCATTAAAGTAGGCCGGGACCGTAATAACGGCCTGAGTGACGGTTTCGCCGAGGAAGGCTTCTGCCGTTTCCTTCATCTTGGTCAGCGTCATGGCGCTGATTTCCGCGGGGCTGTAAGCCTTGTCGCGACCTTGGACATAAGCGTCGCCATTCTTACCTTTGACGATCTTATAAGGAACCAGTTTGGCGTCCTTTTTGACGGCCGGATCGGTGAAGGGGCGACCGATCAGGCGCTTGACCGCATAATAGGTGTTTTCCGGATTAGTCACCGCTTGGCGACGGGCGGTCTGGCCGATCAGCCGATCGCCATCCTCAGTAAAGGCGACAACGGACGGGGTCGTGCGTGCACCTTCTGCATTTTCGATAACCTTTGGCTTGTCGCCATCCATAACAGCGACACAAGAATTGGTTGTGCCGAGGTCGATACCGATCACTTTCGACATAAGTTTGCTCCTCTTTCGGGCCTGGCTCCCAGCGCCCAACGAAATCAATATGATGCGAGTCCCCGCACGTCCCGGATTTAGGCCCGGCGGGAGCGTTCTACGCCGATATGGGAGAGAGAATCACACCTGCAAGGGCAAGGGGGGAGATTTTGTCGGATTGGCTGTACCAAACAGGGGAAATGAACCCGCTGATGGGCGGTAAAGCAGATGACAGATGAGGACAGGTGACTCACCTTAATCAAGCGTCTATGTGGGTCCGATTGCGGGATGGGCCAATATTTGTGACTTGCCCGCGTAAAACATGTTGGTACGGCTCGCTCTGATTGTATGACAAAGTGCACGTTTGATCTGCGGCAGGCCGAGGTAACCTCGCAGCTAGCCCCCAAGGGTGGCGGTTGGCGGTCGTTGGGGTCAGACCCTTTTTTCGAACTGCAAGATATTCCGGACATTCAGCAGGGTTGGTATCGGATTTCAGTCGGCATTGCGTCGGACAAGCCGTTCTATCCGCGCCTCTACTTCGATTTTGGCAATGGCTTTAACGAACTAGAATCGGCGAAACTCTTTAAAACGGGACGGTCGCGCTTTAGCGTCACGACCATGTTGCGCCATGCGCCGCGCCGGATCCGATTGGACCCGACAGACGAGCAAGGTTCGTTCGAGATTACCAAGTTACGGCTTAAGCGGCTCAATAAGGCACATTTTGGCATTTTCGCCGGGGTCAAAGCGGCCAAGTTGTTCATGCAGGGGCCAGTCCAGAATTTCGACCGTATGGTTCGATCCGGCAAGTCATTGGTGCAGGGTCGCCATTTTTTCTCGATCAATCCGAATGTTTCGCCCCGCAATGATGGGGATCGCTATACATTGTGGCGAGAGACATTTGACTACCACTCAAGCCATGACCGACTTGAGATCGAGGCGGAATTGGCGGATTTGGCTGCGCCCCCTATTGTCAGCCTGATCATGCCTGTGGTCGATCCCGATCCCGCCTTGCTGAATGAGGCGATCTCAAGCGTGACGGATCAGCTCTATCAGAATTGGGAGCTTTGCCTGGCAACAGACATCTCCTGCCCAAAAAGAACGCAAGAAAAGTTGAAAAACTGGGCGGATCGAGATGCTCGTATCAAGCTGACCCATAGTGAGACTGCCGGTCTTTATTCTACGCGGTGCAATGCGGCGCTATCCGTCTCCACGGGGGAATGGATTGCGCGTCTCGATCCGGAAGATCAGCTCGCACCACACGCCTTGGCGACGCTCGTGCTGACGGCCCGCGATCGTCCGGATGGAGACATTTTCTATTCTGATGAAGACCGCATCAATTCAAACGGCCGTCGATCAGAGCCACATTTCAAACCAGATTTCTCGCCCGAATTATTCCGGTCGATGAATTATCTTAGCCATCTGACGATGTATCGTCTGCGCCACGTTCGCGGCGTTGGCGGTTGGAGCGACAAGCATCCTGGTAGTGAAGAATATGATCTGACTCTGCGAATCTGGGACCATGTCGCCCGCGACGAGGCGATCGTGCACATTCCAAAGGTTCTTTATCATAACCGCAAGGCAGGCGACCCAACCCGGAGTCCGTTTGATCTGCTGGGCCGCACATTAGGTGCGGGCAATAGTATTGAGGCGGTCCATGCGGTGCAGGACCATATTGAACGACGCGGCATGGATGCTGAGGTTTTGCCGATGGAAAACCGCCCTTGTCTTCGGGTAAAGCCCGCCCTGCCGGAGCGGTTGCCGAAAGTGTCTTTCATCATCCCGACACGCGACCGGGCTGATTTGGTGAAGAATTGCATTCTCTCAATTTGTGAGCAGGACGAATATCCGAACTTTGAGATCCTTCTGATCGACAATAATTCGACTGACCCAGACGCCCTTCGCTATTTTGACAATCTCAACGAAGACGGCATTGCCCGTGTGATCAAATACCCGCATCCGTTTAATTACTCAGCCATCAACAACTGGGCGGTTTCCCAATCAGACGGCGAAATTTTGGCGCTTATAAATAATGACATTGCAGCCATTTCGAGCGGTTGGATTTCAGAAATGGTGGGTTGGGCAATTCAGGACCGAGTTGGCTGTGTTGGCGCACGTCTCCTTTATCCGGACAACACGATTCAACATGCCGGCGTCATTCTCGGCATTGGCGGCCTGGTTGGTCATGGTCACAGATCTCTGGACCGGGATGAAGGCGGCTATTTCTACCGACCAAATGTGGTGCAAAACCTGTCGGCCTTGACGGCGGCGTGCCTGTTTGTTCGACGTGACGTATATAATAAAGTCGGCGGATTGGATGAAGCCGACCTTAAAGTGGCCTTCAATGACGTCGATTTCTGTCTCCGCGTGAGGCAGGCGGGTTATTTGAACGTTTATACACCTTTCGCGGAGCTTTATCATTTTGAAAGTACGACGCGTGGGGCCGAAGACGATCCTGCCAAAGTCGCTCGTTTTAATTCTGAAATAGACACGCTGGTTAGGCGCTGGGGGCCTGAGCTGGCCAAAGACCCCTATTATTCACCGAATTTGACACTAGGCGGCGAGGATTTCGCCATTCGCATTGATCGATAGCGCTTTGGTGTCATCGGGGGCGGCCGATCTTTATTTATCGAGCCTTTATAATAGCCGGCTTCGACAAACTTGACCTGTTGGCCTGCGTTCATCGTCTCAAAATCAAATCTATCAACCCAAGTCAGCAACGAACTGATTGATCTACGTTAAGTTTAATCTGCGGAGAGACGAAAGTTCATGAAAAAGCCGTTTGACGGGGGCGATAGGCTTCGTTAGTGCCTCTCTGAGTGCGGGTCCCTATGCGGTCTGCAATCACGAACGGGGACGCCAACAGCACCCTCTTAATCAAGTGACTAGGAATTACTGGGAGATATCATGAAATTCCATAGACTTTTGGCGGGCACTGCAGTGGCCGCTCTCATGGCTAGCAACGCGTCAGCGCTGAGCATTAGCCTTGCCGCCGCTTCACCAAGTGCGCCTGGTCCAGGCGGTGCAGCCCTTGTTGCAACTGATCTGATCGAAGCACCGATTGTCCTGGCTCAAGAACGTCCACAAAACGTTGTTGGCAATGCAGGTACATTCGCTCTGAACGTTACAACAAACAACGTTATTGCTAGCGCCAACAACTATTTCATCGTTCTCGAAATCCTGAACGGTACTTTCGCAACGCAAGTTGACGCTGATGACCTTATCAATGGTACCGGCGGTACTGCGACGGTTTTCAACGGCACGACGGTTCAGTTCGACGGTGCAGACCGTACGGGTGAAGTTGGCGACACATCGGTTCGCTTCCTGTCATCTGCGACAACTGGTGGCGACAACTTTAGCCTCGTCTTCGACTCAACAGCAACATGCGCAGGTCCTTTGAACTTCCGCGTTACGCTCTCGACTGAAAGCAACACGGCGATTGAACAGGGTGTTGTTACTCTTGCAACGCCAGCTGCGACATGTGTCGATGCTTACCAAGTCACTGTCGCATCAGACGAAACTGGTCCATTCGACTCGCTTCTCGTTGCTACAGCGTTCCAAAACTTCAACACTACTGTTGATTCACGCTCTGTCGGTCTTGCTAGCTCGAATGCTAACAATGGCGGCATCAACGATGACGCAGACGAAGCGACTATCGGTAACATCAGCATCGCTTTTGACCCAACCAACACAGGCGCTCCGCGTCCAGTCTTCCCGACACTTCTGTCGGCTGAAGATGTTGCAACTGGTTTCCTAGCAGGCGTCCCTGCTGAAATCGGTGTGGTCTCTCTGACTGTTGGTGTTGACTCTTCTACTGGTGTCCAAGGCGTTGGCCTTCGCGCTGCTGGTGGTGCAACGAACGCTCTGACGAACGGTGTAGCAACCTTTACATTCGATCCGGCTGCAATTGGCCCGAACGTTGGTGCTATTGAAATCGACGTGACTGGTTCTGATACACTGCAGGAAATTCAACCAACCGCTACGGCTGGTACTGTTTCCTTCACAGGCGCAGCTGCAGGTCTGACAACTGAGAATATCACACGTGCAAACGGTGGTCTCCTCGACAAGCTCCAGTATGCTGGTAGCCAGTGTGGTACGTTTGATTGGGTCGGCGACGGCACAGTGACACGTCGGAATGTCTTCCGCGTCACAAACTTCGCTAACTCACAAACAGACGGCATCTTTGCATCTATGTCCAACTCTTCTGCTGGTCTGGCGAATGCAACAATGGCGATCAACTCCAACGTAACTGTGAACGGTGCAGAAATGTCCTTCACGGATCTGGATTTGACAGCAGTGTTCGGCAACTACGGGCGTGCGGACTTTGCATTCAACTTCATCGGCGCGACATCGTCGCTCGATTGTGATCGTTTGCAGTCTTCACCTGTTAGCTCTGTTGTTACCGGCTTCGGTAACGGTACAGGTAACGCTGAATATGGCGACGGTGACGACTGATCCGTCTCTCATAGCCTAGTCTATGGAAGGGTCGCTCCTTGGAGCGGCCCTTTTTTTATGTAAAAATATAATTCATCCATCCAAGCTCGGACAGAATCGCGAGCTTGTCGGGTTCCATCAGCCAGACTAAGTAGGTCAGTATTACAGGCAGAGCGTATCTGCTGAGCCGGGCATTCCTCTTGGCTTTGTTTAATTCCGGGCCACCTCATTATGACACGTGCCGCAGTGACAGGTCAGGCTAGCCCGCTTAAGGCAGCGCCTTACAATACGCTGGGACAACAATTCACCGCCGATAATGTGCTGGCTTCAGCGGCACTTGCAGAAGCTGAATCCTTTAAACAGGAGTTTGGCGGCGGCTTGATCCAGGCCGCGACAAAGCTTGGCTTGGCGCGAGAGATTGACCTCGTCAGGTCCGCCGCCACATTTCTAGGGGCGTCCATTCTCGATATTGGGTCGACCGACGCCCCCAATGCCGAACAAGTCCGACAAGCTGCTCAGATCTTGCAACTTCCGATGAGTTGGCTCATCTCTGTCGATGCGCTCATCTGGTTTGATCCTGCACTTAAGGAATCCGCTGAGACGGAAACGGGCCCGACGCTCAATGCAGCGCTGCGGGATCCAACAAATCCGACCTTATTAGAAGAACTCGCTCGACGTCAGGTGGCGGGACTTCGTCTATGGGTCGCAACGGGTCCGATGGTCGATTCTGTCCTGACCGAAATCTCAATTGGAGATGAGGCACCGGACCCTTCTCAATCTCACGCTGATCTCGCGCGCTTACGAGAGTTAGCGGAAGAAGCGCCCGTTATCGAATTCGTTAATGGCCTGTTTTCACAGGCCTTAGACCGCAATGCTTCAGATGTTCATGTTGAGCCCGGGCCCGCTGGATTTGAAACCCGTCTTCGCGTTGACGGCGTGCTGACCGATAAACGCACCCATTCTCGCTCTATGTTTGACAGTGTTGTCACGCGCATCAAAATCTTGTCCGGAATGGATATTGCGGAGCGTCGTCTGCCCCAAGATGGCCGCCAGACCATCCGCGTTTCTGGCGAAGAGGTTGATCTGCGTGTGTCTTCCTTGCCTGCGACCGAGGGAGAAAGTGTCGTCATCCGTCTGTTACGAAAGAAATCGGAACTGCCGGATATGCAGGGTCTAGGGTTGCGCGGCTCACTGCTGGATGCCTTCCGGCGCATCATTGAACTCCCAAACGGGCTGTTTCTGGTCACAGGTCCGACTGGGTCTGGTAAGTCGACAACCCTTTACCGCGCACTCGAACACCTCAACCGCGGCGATACGAAAATTATCACGATTGAAGATCCGGTTGAGTATGATTTGGACGGGGTCAATCAGGTTCAAGCTCACTCCGAAATCGGCCTGACCTTTTCGAATGGCTTGCGAGCTATGCTACGACAGGATCCGGACATTATCATGGTCGGCGAAATTCGTGACCGCGAAACAGCGGAGGTCGCGATTCAGGCCGCTCTGACCGGCCACTTGGTATTCTCCACCTTGCACACTAACTCAGCCAGTGGCGCCATCGAACGTTTGGTTGATCTTGGCGTCGAACCATTTCTACTGTCCGCCGCCCTTCGGGGTGTGTTGGGACAGCGTCTGCTTCGCCGCATTTGCTCAAGCTGCCGGCGCCCAGCTAGCGCGGACGACGCGCATCTGATTGCAGAAATGGTCAAAGATGTCCCGCTTGACCCAAGCCTACCCACCGCGACCGGTGTCTTCGATGCTGTTGGCTGCGAGGTATGCGATGGCTCCGGTTATAAAGGCCGGATCGGTGTGTTCGAACTGGTCGATGTCCATAGGTTGGTTCAATCTGGTCTTCAGGGGAATATCCGCGACGCGATGAAACTCGAAGTGCTGCGGAAATTTGGCTATCGGACTATGCTGGAAGACGCGTTCTTAAAAGCTAGCCAAGGTGAGACAACGCTCGAAGAAATCGGTCGCGTCTTCGGACGCCGAACGGTTCAGCGAAGCTAAGTATGGCCGCTTTCCGCTATAAGGGCCTGTCCCAAGACGGCCAAGATGTCAGCGGCACGATCGATTCAAGCCGCATGTCGTCGGCATTACAAACTTTGGCGGAACGTCGCATCAGCGTGTATACGCTGGAACCCGTTGAAACGCGTGAGCGCCAGCTCAAACGCCGCGCACCGAAAAGCACAGATTATTACCAGCTAATTCAACAGCTTGCCGTCCTTCTAAAGGCCGGCATCCCGCTGCTGGATGCGGTCGAATCGTTGTCCCGAATGGTCGACCATCAGATCATGCTCGAAAAGCTGGAAAATCTTTCTCGCCTCCTGCGATCCGGCGCCAGCCTGTCAGAGGGCTTACGCGAATATTTTCCTGAAATGCCGACGATTGTTCCGAACCTTGTCTCTCTTGGTGAACGAACGGGCGCCTTACCTCAGACCTTGGGCATTCTCGCGGATCAGCTCCGATTTCAAGAGGAGTTGAAAACCGAATTACGCGGGGCTTTGACCTATCCGGGTTTCTTGATGGTGGTTGGTCTCGTCGCGGTTCTGTTCATGTTCCTTTTCGTCGTTCCGCGCTTCCGCGGGATGTTGGGAGAGGATGCGGACAGCTTTACAGGGCTTACGGGTGTCATTTTTGGTCTGTCGCAAGGCCTGCAAGACTATGGTTTGATCGTGGCGCTCGCGCTTGGCGCGATGATCTTGTCCCTTGTATTTTCTTGGCGGAACCCCGCGCGACGATCGCGAATCACCAGCGGTTTGCAACGGTTTCCAATTGTCGGCCCGTTGCTGCGTCAGCGCGAACTTGCTGATTGGACCCGGACGGTCGGTCTATCACTGGAAGCCCGGGCAAACTTGCTGGATTCTGTCACGCTCGCACGCGATGTGATCCGTAGCTCTCGCAACCGTGCGGCGTTTGATGATCTTGCGCGAGACCTTCGGGCCGGTACGGCGCTTGATGAAGCATTGCGTAAAGTCCCGGACCTTGATCCGGTTGTGCTGAACCTTGCCGCGGTAGGCGCCAAGGCCGGGAATATGGGCGAGATGTTATTGCTGGCGACCGATATTCTCGACAAATCGGTCCGGGCGCGATCAACTCGACTTGGAAAACTGGCTGAGCCGATCGCCATTCTCCTCATTTCTACGATTATTGGCGTCGTGGTGATCTCTATGGTGACGGCCATGACTAGCCTGTACGATGTTGGTTTCAACTAAGTCCGTGTAACCCGGCTGATTTCGTCATTTGCCAAGTCTGGGCCGTGCAACTATTGATCAATCCAGCCCGACAGCATCAAAAGAGGGAATCCCATGTTCCAAGATGTGCGCGATCTGCAGACGGACAAGATAATCGAAAACTCCAATCCATCGCAAAAGCCTGAAAAACCAAACCGTGAGGCGGGATATTCATTGATGGAAATTTTGATTGCTCTGGCAATTATCTCCACTCTCACGGTTATTGTGGGCCCGCGCCTGACGGGCCATGTTGATCGATCCAAGACGGTTGCCACGCTCTCCCAAGCCAAACAGCTCAAAGCTTCACTGGGTATGATGCAGATGGATGTGGGGCGTTACCCAACACAAGAAGAAGGCTTCCGGCTTTTGATCGAGCCGATGAATGCGGGTCCGCTTTGGCGGGGCCCCTATCTTGACGGCGGTGTCCCGACCGATGCCTGGGGCCAGCCATTTCAATATGTTCCGCCTCCGGCTGACAATATTTACGCTGCGCCTCGCGTTTATTCACTGGGCGCTGACAATGCGCCGGGCGGCACCGGTCTGAACGCCGACATCGAAGGGTAGTGCGCCCCTCCCCGAAAGATATGGGGACAGACGCAAGACGAGATGCGGGATATTCGCTGATCGAAGTCATCGTCGTGTTGATGATCTTCTCGCTTCTGGCCGGGATTGTTGGGATCAATCTGCGCAAACCGTTGCAAAGCACCAAGTATAAAACGGTGCATTCCGATATTATTGAAGTGGTTGAGCTCACCCGCGCTGAGGCCGCCAATCGGGGTCAGCTCATACGGTTTAACGAGATATTGGTCGCCCAGCGACGCGCGCCGGATGATGCAGAAATCTATTTCCCTATCAATGCTGGCGCGCGGGCTTACGGCTCTTGTCTCGATACAGTTGGCTCCTACGATCTGAATGGCACGCGGTATAGATTTCGGGTTGAGCCAGTAACTTGTCGGGTCACGTTCAATGTCTGAGCCGTCCGAAATCCTGAAGGTCGCTACAGAACCGTCGACGTCAGATGCGGGGTTTTCTCTGATTGAAGCGCTGGTTGTCCTCGCCATATCCTCGCTGCTTCTGGTCGTACTGACCGATACGCTGGTCGCCTCACAACGCGGACATTTACGGTTGGAGGATCATTTCGAACGACGCGGAGAGGCCTTTTACCTTGATCTACAGATGCAGGCCTTGATTGATCATGTCTATGTCGATCCCTTGCTGAGCCAATCCGGCTGGCAGCCGGCGCTCAATGACCGCCGAGCCCCTTTAATGACGTCCGCACAATGGCGGCAGCAACAACGCGATCCGGTTTTTCAAGGTAGTGAAGCGACTGTGACGGGTGAAGTTCGGAATATTTTGGATGGGCGCGGCGCGGTGGAACCGTTCCAATTGAACTGGGTCGACAGTCAATCAGGCCGACAAATACGCCTCCTTGTTGGCGATATGGACGTGACATGGCCGCGTCAGTTTCCGCGCGGCACCGTGTTCCGCTTCGCCACGGATTCGGGTCGGCTGGTCGAGCAGTGGCCCGTTACACAGAGCCCCCGGTCTGACCGTGTGAATGAGGTTTCGGCATCGCCGACGCTGCCGAACGCAATACATTTATTCGATAAGTCGCGATCAATGACCTTGGCGGTCTATGATGTTCCGAAATAAGTTTCCAAAGACGAACGAGGCGGGCTTTGCGTTGCCTCTGGCTCTGACCGTTTTGGTCCTGCTCTCCTATGTAATCGCCAGCGGTCTTCAGCGCGTCCGCGTGGCTCAGGTCGATATCCGTCTGTCGCAGGCCAATGTACGAACCGACATTCTCAGACAGAATTTGGAAGAGGATGTGGTTTGGCGGACAATGTTGGAAGCTGTCGGACGTCAGGCGGGCTTTGGTTTTGCGGATGAAGTCGCCCGTTACAATGCCAGGGCCCCAGAAAGCCCTTGGCGGGTCGATGGCGTCCCTTTCATCTGGACCCCGAATTATCCCAATATAACGGATGGTCGTCTCGCGCCGGCGCTCATTGTGGTTCAGGACGAAGTCGGGAAGATCGATCTCAATTTCAGGAATAGAAACTTCCTCAGATTCATTGCTGAACGCGCGGATATACCGACGGGGCGCAGAGACGCCGCTGTTGACACACTGATCGACTACATCGAATCAAAGACCCCATCGCCGATCGATATTGAAGAGAGGCTGATTATTCCGTCACGGACAGGCATTCAGGACCCGGATGAAGTGTGCTCGCTGAATATTTGGGGCGACACGGATCTGTGTCGAGATCGCGAACGGCTGAGATCCTTGTTTACCGGAGGGCTAGGCATGCCGTCTAATATCGCTCTTTCGGGTCCAGACATCTCGGCGTTTCTTTTTGGCGGTAGATTCCCAGATAATCCAAATGATAAAGCCGTCGCATGGAACGAGCTGCAAAGTCGGTACGGGTTTTATGATTTGTTTGAGGGGATCGGCGCAGGCGGGATCAAAATGTCCGTAACCATCATTCCGGCTGGGGCGCTGTCGGCTCTACGATTTGACGTTGACGCCCGCGGACCCACGGAAACGGATCCATTTTCAGTACGTTTACGCCGACAGGTTCCAGCTGGACCAATCCTCGCCCAACTGGAAGAGAGCGCCCCGGATGTAGTCGAGTCTTTCCGGGCCTATTCAGGTGTGCCAGAGTCAAATTAAGTGAACGGGGTGATCAAACCAACACGGACCACACTGTCCAAGGACGGGGTTCAGCAGCCGCTGGGCGACGCACCGTGGCGTGAGAGTGTGTCCGGACAACAAATCGTCCTGTCTCGGGGTCTTTGTGCGTTTAATTTGATCCGTTTGGACAAGAAGCTCTCGGCTCAGCGCCAGCGCCAGGCAGCGGAACTTCAGGCGCTCGCCAAAGCGCCGTTTGAAGATCCTGGCCTCTATATCGTAATCGAAGACGGTGCGGCGCAGGCATGGAGCTGGGACCGGACCTTTGTTGAAGACAAGACTGGTCTGCCGTCCCGTCTCTGCGTTCCAGAAACGATTTTGCATCCAGCGGCTGACGGTATCGTTTTACGAGACTGTATCGACGGGTTTGAGGGGCAGCATTGGGTCAGTGGCAATTTGCAACAAAGCCGCTGGTGGCCGCATCGGCCGACGACACATGATTGGCGGCTTTTTCAGTCTAGCTTGCAAGGGGCTGTCGAAATTGGTGGCGCAAGTGTCCCGGCTGCCACGCCTGTCAACTTGGCAACAGAAACACTGCGCAGCAATAATCGCCGCCCTCTTATCTCTACGCTCAAATCATTGCGGCCTATGACGGTCGCAGTCCTAGCCAGTTGGATTATTCTGCCGCTGCTCGCTTTTCATCTGGTCAGCCTTCTGGTGATCTCACAGCAGACATCGTCGCTCAGAAACGATGTGACCGCTTTGCAGCAAGAGCTTGGCCCCAAACGTTTGGCGGCGACGCAACTCGGTCAGATACAGACGGAACTGGAGACCTATGCGGAGCGTCTTAATGTCGTCTCACCCTTACCGGGCTTCAGCGCGATTTTGACTCGGGTGGCGGCGGCGCAAGGAACAATCCAATCTGCCTCTCTTGTGGATTCAAACCTAGCGGTCACCTTTAGGGTTAGTGAGCCCATCAATCAGGTCGAATGGGTACGAGAGCTTGAAGCGACTCCAGCCTTACGAGAAGTCAGCGTGTTTCCATCGATTCGAATGGGGGACTGGGCCGTGGAAGCGACCTTGGTTGGTGTTGGTGCGCTGCAGCAGAATAGTGCGGTTGACCGTGCGGAGGGCGCGCCATGAGCGACACGCGTTTCTCCCAAGCTTTGACACTGACACCGATGGCTCGCCGTGGCTTGCTGGCCTTGGCAGCGCTCGCTCTTTTCTTCATGTTTGATCGTCTGAGTTTGCATGTTCAGCAAAAGAAGATGGATCTTCAACTGTTGCGTTCGCAACATTCCAAACTGGTGCAAATAGCTAACGGCGAAGATCCAACGCGTCTCTTGCAAGAGGGTCAAACCTTACTCAATCAAGCGCAGTCTGAAATCTTAAATGAAGGGACGACAGGGCTCAATTCCGCGAAGTTGCAGCTGGAATTGGTGGGGCTGCTGGATCAGTGCGGGATAAAAAATGCCAACCTCGTCTTAGAATCTGAGGCTCCGGACGTTGAGGGGCAGATTTTTGAAATCGAAGCCGGACTGCGCGGTCAGACAGATTTGCTGACTCTATCGGACTGTATGCATGAACTCGCCGAACATTCGACACGAATCCATATCCGCGCTTTCCGTTGGAATTCGGCGCAGCAAGTGAACATGCAGTTGCAGGCCTTGGCTCGCAATGACGGGCAGAGCGCGTCATGATCTCGCCCGCCTATAGTTTCACGACCCGAACGCTGCTGGTCTATGCTGTGGGTCTTGCGGTTCTCGCTGGTTTATATGGCGCCTATGTTTCGCGAGCGTCGCAAATGGCTGGCCTCTCCGCGCAACCTTTCGCGCCATCTTTACCCAATTTGACCGAAGTGGATACGACGGAGGCTGCGGATCAAATCAAGGCCTCTGGCATCGGACGCGTGGTGGATCCCAATGCCCCGAACCCTGACAATTCAGGTCCAGATACTGTCGGCGATATTGATCCTGAAAATGCGGTCCCTCGTATTTCTGCTGTCGTCGTTGAAAATGGCGAGCCCTATGCGTACGTCCGTACACAAGAGGGTTTTTTGAAACTTGCTGTCGGGGAAACCGTCAGATCCTTCCACCTTATCGCGTTAAGTCCGTCCAAAGCAGAGTTTCGAAAGTCTGATGGGGACGTCTCCACACAAATCTTCTTCTCGGCCGCAGATTGATTCGCGCTCCGATCTGGGTAAGGGCCTATAAATGGCATACGGCATGATACGATGGCACAGTTGACCACTTCTTCTAGATACCTTTCCAAAGGGCTGCTCTGCCTTGGCGTTTCGCTGATGGCGCTCTCCGGCTGTGCCTCGCTTAATCTTAAGCCGCCGACAGAAAAACCAAAAGCGCCGCCCATCACCAATCTTGAAGGTAGCGCGCCACTCCAATATTTTTCGGCAGATTCCTTATCGCCTGAGCCGGACGTCTATAAGCCTACGACAGGGGATCCGACTGCCTATGAGCCGCCACAGGTGCGGCGAGATATTCCGAGCCTGACGACCGGTGTTCGGTCAAGTAAGCCTAGTTTCAAGGTCGAACGCCCTCGTCTGGATTCGACGCGCTTGACGGTCTCACTACCACAGCAATCGGTCCCGGAATTTATCAATTCCGTTTATGGCGAAATTCTCGGTCTCGGCTTTGTTCTCGGTCCCGGCGTGATTGATTTGGAGTCCATTGTCGCGTTCCGGTCTGCGAACAATGTGCGCAAAATTGATCTGTTCGATTCTGCGTCTGCCGCGCTTCGTGACTATGGCGTGGCGATTTATTATAGCGATGGCCAAGTCCGCGCGGTGATGGAAGATGAATTGCGGCAACAGGCTCCGCGTTTTATCCGCTCCCGCGCGCGCAGCTCCGTGCCGAACGGATTGCGACCTGTGGTGCAATTCGTCGAACTTTACGCGATTTCGGTTGATGAGATCGTTGGTATTCTCAAACAAGCTTTCACAGACGCTGACAAGCTCACAATTCTACCCAACCCGTCAACAAATGCGCTGACCCTGACGGGCCTTCCCAGGGAAGTCGACCGGGCACTTGCGATCATTAATGAGCTGGATGAGTTGCGCTTCGGGGGTCAGCAAGTCGCGACCTTGAAGCTCGAGAATTGGGAAGCCGAAGAGCTTGCCACCACGGTCAACAGCCTTCTGACGACGGAAGGGTTTTCGTCGACAACGTCTGCGAATGTGTACCGGCCTATCACGATGCGGGCTATCCCGTTCACCAATCAGCTGGTTATCTTTGCCAAGACAGACGAGCTTTTGGATTATGCGGTTGAGTCAGCCTTACGTCTCGAAAACGCTGCAAATGTGGACGCGGAATCCGAATCCGCTCGCATATACCAAGCGCTTTATTATAAGGCGGGTGACCTGATTACGCTCATAAGCCCGCTATTGGGAGAGGGGGCTGGCACGGCACAACCTGTTCCAGTCCAAACCAGCACGACAACAACCCAAAACGGATCTGACGACGAAGAGTCGGGCTTAGGTCCGGTGCAAGTTGGCGGTTTTGTCGCCGATGAGCAAAGTAATCGCATCATTTTTACCGCGTCAGCGGATCGTTATGCGCAGCTCTTATCCTTGCTCCGTCAACTGGACACACCACCCCCAGAAGTTCTGATCGAAGTCACGATCGCCGAAGTCACCGTGACGTCCGATACGCGGTCCGGCGTAGAGTTCTTGATGCGTCAGGTTGGCACCAAGGGGTATACAGTTGGGACGCTCGGCGGGCTTGGCTTGGCAACGGGGGGGCTCACGGGTCGTTACGCCGATCCTGATGGCAATGTGAATGTGGGCGCCTTGTCGTCCGGTAATCAGATCAATGTGCTGTCGACGCCGCGCGTTGTGGCTAAATCCGGTGCCAGTGCCTCGATCCAAGTCGGCACGGATGTGCCAGTCATCACCTCACAAACGGCCAGTGATTCACTGATCGGGGGCAATACGGATATTCTCCAATCTGTCGATTATCGGAAAACCGGTGTTCTGCTTGAAGTGTCTCCGACCGTTCTGTCGGCGGACCGGATCGATATAGAGATCAGTCAGGAAGTGTCATCGGCGGAGGAAAACCCAAACCAAGGCATCGCTTCGCCGATTATTTCTAGCCGAACGATTACATCTGAACTGACCTTGCAGGACGGACAATCGGCCATTCTCGGCGGCTTGATTGAGAACCGCTACACAGAAGGTGGATCGGGTGTGCCGTTCTTGAAGGACATCCCGATTGTGGGTCGCTTCTTTAGCACCGAAACGCTCAACGAATCCGATACGGTCCTGTTATTTATGATCACGCCTTATATTCTCGATACGGCGGATGATCGCGCGCGGGCTGTAGAAGCGCTGGCGGCATCGGTGAATCGCAGCTTCAATGATACGGATGAACAATCCAAAACCTTGATGCCACGTCGAACGCCCGTGTTCGTTACGCCGCGCAACCAGTCTGACAGTGCCGCCGATCAGCCATGAGGCGATCCGGCTCAGAGGACGGATTTACAACGATTGAGGTCTTGGTCGCCTTGGTGATCCTGACCGCCGGGTTGTTGCCGCTGATGCAAACACAGCTCGATATTCAGCGGCTGACGGCAAGACTTCAGCAGGCGGATCGCGAGTCCGCCGCGCTGACGCAAAGCCTGCGCTATCTCCGCGACGTGAATCCCGGTGAGACGCCAAGAGGGACATGGGTTTTCGATGGCGGCCGCCTATCTTGGTCGTCAGAGCTTGTCGGGGCGGATACGGCGTTCGCTTATGAGCGTGGCACTGTGGCTCACGCACTATCCTATCATGATGTGGCGCTATCAATCCGGCTCGACAATGGAACCTTGATTTCAGAGACGGTCAATAAGGTAGGGTGGCAACGGCTAGACGCTGAGTGAGCGGCCGCCTCTTGGCGTTTACAGATTATCAATCTGAGGTTCGCCCGTCAGCATGTCGACAAGACCGGTGGCATAGACATCCTCAGATAAAGCGACCTTAAAGACGGCCCCGTCGAGAATTCGGTGCATGAAGATCATTTCACCGTCGATCTCTCGCGTGACACCGCCATTAAAGAAGTAGGTTCCCGGAACAAGGTTGCATGCGAATGGGAAGCGAACACGCCGCTTGTCGCCGGATACGACGGAGGGCAGGAGCCGATGCTTGGACCGCGATGTTGTGGCCCCTGCAATCTCCAAACCGCCAACAGATTTGATCAACATGCCAAAGCCGACATTCTCGGCGGGTTCAGTGAAACTCACCAGATAGCTCAGCGTATAGTTCTGCCCCATTGCGAGCTGATTGACGCGCTGTCCGTCCGCGTTGAGAATCTGCATGTCATGAATTTGCGCGCCTTCCGTGTCATATTCGACCGTGGATTGCGGAACGAGATGGGGGTCGAAGAAATCGAGGTTCGGAGCATGTTCCACCTCAGCCTTGGGCGCTGGTTCGTTGTCTGCTTGGCTGGGCTCACTCACATTGAGAATTTCTTCACGGACAGATGTGGCAAGCTCTCCGGTTGCGTTCATCAGCCGCTGGTACTGACCGATGACCGTTTTGGGCTCGCCGTCCATCAGCATTTCCCCATCATCCAGCAGGATCGCGCGGGAACAGAGCTGCAAGACGCTGCTCGGTGCATGTGAGACGAACAGAACCGTCGCCCCGCTGGCCTGAATATGTTCGATCCGGGCGAAGCATTTACGCTGAAACGCTTCGTCGCCGACGGCTAAGGCTTCATCGACAATCAAAACGTCAGGATCGGAATGGATGGCCGTCGCAAAAGCCAAGCGCACGAACATGCCAGACGAATAGGATTTTACGGGCTGATCGATAAAGTCGCCCAAGCCAGCAAACGCTTCTATGGCCGGGAAACGCTCATCAATCTCTTTCTGGCTCATGCCGAGTATTGTGGCGTTTAAATAGACATTCTCGCGACCCGTGAATTCTGTATTGAACCCGGCGCCCAGTTCCAGCAGCGCCGCAATGCGACCTCGAACTGTCGTTGATCCGGATGTTGGCTGCAATGTCCCGCAGATGATTTGCAATAGGGTCGATTTTCCAGATCCATTGCGTCCGACAATGCCGAGCGTTTCACCCGGCTGAACATCGAAACTGATGTCGCTCAGCGCGCGAAATTCTCGGTATGATTTTTTCCGAGAGAATAACGCCTCGGCCAATCTTTGTGTCGGGCGACTATAAAGTCGATAGTTCTTGGAAACATTCCGAACCGTGATCGCGGCAGAATCGAGGTCAGACGGCATCGAAGGCTGAGCGGGATCAGAGGACATCGGCAAATCCAGGCCGTAATCGGGTGAAACCCATCCACCCCGTGATCGCCAGCAAGGTGGCAACACCCATATAGATAGCCAATGCCGTCCAGTCTGGCCACACGCCCCAGATCATCATGTCGCGGAAAGCTTCGATCGGAATGGTCAACGGGTTGAGCGAGAGCCAAGGTCTCACACCTTCTGAGAAGGAGGAAAGCGGATAGAGGATGGGTCCTAAAAATAGCAGCGCTGTCACGAGCGGGGTCAGAATTTGATTAATGTCCCGAATATATGTGCCAAGCGCCGATAGCCACCATCCCAAGCCTGCGACGAGAACAACCAGCGGCAAAATTGCGAGAGGTGAGAGCAGGGCTGTCCATGGCAGAAAACCGGTCAGAATCAGCTGGAACAGTATCAGGATAAGCAGCGAGACAAGTAGCTGGAACAAGGCGCTGAAAATATTGACGATGGGCAGAACGCGTAATGGAAAGACGACCTTTTTCACGAGGTTCACATTGTCTGTGATCGCGGTGCCGGTGGTGAGGACGACTTCGCTGAAAAAGGCGTAGAGACTTAGGCCCGCAAATAACAGCACAGCAAATTGGAAGGTCCCCAGATCGCCGACGCCGTCTGCGCTCACATCCGCGCCCCAGCGCACGGTAAAGACCTTGGTGAAAATGAACGTATAAACAACCAGCATCGAGATGGGTGTTAGGAAGGCCCAAGCCAGTCCTAAAAACGATCCGCGATAGCGTTGCAAAATCGCCCGGCGGGTCATTTGCACCGTGATGGTGGCGGACGGGACTCGGCTCCGTAAAAAGTTCATGACGAAGAAGACCGCGAACGCTGCGTCTGTTTTGACGGGTTCTTCCGCCGGTTTTTCGTTTGCGTCTTCGCCCGCTTCGATGCCGTTTTAGGGGTGGATTTAGGCATTGATTTCAATGATTGCCTAATCTTAGCGACATCTTTCGCATTGGCCTGACTGACGGGATCATAGGCGTCATGCAACATATCGTGACGGCGCTGTCTTTCCGATTGATCCATTGGAGTTAGGTAGATCGATGTGACTTTTGGCGTGAATACGAACGGTCCAACTTGAGCGTATCGGATCCAGAGGTTCCAATCTTCTAACTGCGAAAATTCAGGATTGAACCCGCCGAACCGTTCAAACAAGTTCTTGCGAAATAAGATCGATTGAATCGGGATGAAGTTTTCGCGCATCAACGTCTGGCGATTAAAGGGTCGCCGGTGACTATCGGGCAGCTCAAACTGATGCATCAGAGGATCATCGTTGACCATTTCAGAATGCGCATCCCAGGCCAGTGCGTAAGACGCAACGGCTTTGGGCTGATCTTGCGCGGCGCGGACCAAAGTCTCGACGTGATCAGCAAAGAGTAGGTCATCATTGTCGAGCCAGCAGAGCCAGTCTCCCCGCGCCAATGATGCGCCGTGATTGCCGCATTCTGATCGTCCTTTGCCGGGGCTTTTAGCGTAGCGGATACGGTGCTCACCAAATTGCGCGGCTGCGGCTTCAACCAATTCTCGTCCATCATCAGTACTGTCTTCGACGATGATATGTTCGATGTTCGGGTATGTCTGATTGAGCACGCAGGCGATGGCATTACGAAGATGCGCGTCAGATGGCCCGTGAGTCCGTGTGATAATCGAGACCAGCGGTAGGGATTTGAACTCCGTTTTCCTAAATGGTTTCGTTGGGATGTCGGCCCCAACCCGGGCCACGTCATAGTCAAATTCGTTGAACGGGAAGAATATCTGTCCCTTGCGACGGAGTGAGGCAGAGACGCGTCGCCGCCAGAAATGCCAGCGATTGTCGCGCAGTATCTGTTTGGCTTTTTCGAGCGCGACGGCGCGAGACGGGTCGATTTCATTTTTGAACGAAGCCTGCAGCAGCGCTTCACCAGCGGCAATATCCATCGGTGAACCATACCGATAGCGCAGCAAAACATTGGCCGCTGTGGAGCCCGAAAGCTGGTTGGGTCTTAAGTCAGCATTATCCAGCTCAACATGATGTAGGACGGTGGCGTTGGGCACATAACGCAATCGGTACCCACCAGCGCGGAATCGATAGGACAGCTCCACATCCTCACCATACATGAAGATCTTTGTGTCATAGCCGCCGACGTCTAAATAGGCTGATCGGCGCATGAGAACGCAAGCATGGGCGTTCCAATTTGTCTCCAGTGTGACCGGGTCATAATATTTCGGATGCTCATAGGGCATCTGGCGAAATTCCCAGCAGGCTACGTCTTCTGCATCGGCGCGCGCGACTGCGGCGCAGCGACGGAGTGATGTCGGATAAAACTCAATATCGACATTCGTGACCAGAACGAAATCGTCATCGCTGGACCGGATCGCGTGATCGTTTCCGGCGCCATAGCCAAGATTGTCGCGCGGTGAGAGTTGTAGCGATCGGTAATGGTCACCTTGGTTTGAAATAAAGGCTTCAATTTGCTCAATGGTGCCGTCGCTTGAGCCATGATCAACGAAATGGATGGAGAGCTTGCTGGCCGGGTAATCGAGCGCGACGAGAGATTTGAAGAATTTCGGCAACCAGCGCTCGGAATTATAAGTGACGGCGCTCACCGTGATCGGAGGGAGGTCTGCATCGGCAACCGCTTGAGCCTCTTTATGCAGCCATTTTGCATCCATGATGGTCGGTCGACTGCGTTGCAGAGCTCTCCGCGCATCACGGATTGACGGAGACCGAGACGCGTCGGCAGACGCTACAATATCTTCGGATTGCATGAGTTGCCGCGCGTGCAGACCGGCCATCATGCCAACGATCAAGCGGGTTTTATTGCGCCAAAGCCGGGTCAAATCGCGCGCGGGTTTGGTGATCCGCCAAGATGTCGACGCCTGCATCGCGGCAATATGATCGGCACTCGCCGATGCGCGAGCCGCCTCAAATTCTGCCATTGTTTCAAGTTGCAGGATTGTGCTTTGAGCCGTTTCTAACTGAGTCTTCAGAACGTCCTGTCTCTTTTTCGCGCGGTCTTTTGCGCCGGTGGCTTGTGCGCGCACATGGTCCAGCGTTTTCGACAAATCCCACAATTCCGCTTGTTTTGCGACCAGCTTGTTTCCGGCCTCGCTCAGATCGGATTGGACAGTTTTCAATTCCGATTGGAGTTGCGTCACATTCTGAACGACATGGTCGTTAAACGCTTTTGCTTCTTCCAACTGGGTCGCGCGTATGGTGGCCTCGAACCTAAGCGTTTTGACCCTTGCATCGGACCTGACACGCTTTTTGTATTGAGTATCAAACTGTTCGCGCAGCGCGTGCAAAGGCCCGCTCGACGCTTCTAGGGCATTCCCAATCGCCGTAACTTTTTCAAGGGTTTCACCGTCTGGCGGTTTCGGAACGTTGGACAGCAGCCCATCATAGACTGGTTGCAACCACGCCCTCAGGTCTGGCGTGACTGCCCACTCGGTCACCCTGTGATGTCGCAGAGAGGGATCGAGAAATTCAGCGGCGTCTTTTTCAAAGCGTTCTGGCAACTCAGGCAAATCGTGATCCGAGAAAAAACGTCGAATTGTCCCAACACTATCATTCATGACCTGATCATAGGGCAGAACACTATGAGGCCGTTTGGCGAGCGCCGTCTCGACATCGACGACATGGCGTAGCCAGTAGAGACTGCCAAGCGGCATCGGTATCTTGTTACGCGTCTGAAGCGAGCGGGCAACTTCAACCGGATGTCGCACGGCATGCATAATGCAGACCCTGTATCCCATCGACTCTAAGGCTGAGAGAGTAAGATCCGCGAAGCGGGACATTCTCGGCTCTTTGAGCACGATCAGCTTTGCATCACCAAAGTCGCGTTCGACCAATGTACAGAAACGTTCCCGATATTGATCACGTTGAGTGTCTGTAAATTCAACAGGTCTGAAATCATCCCAGCTCTGATCGACAGCTTCCAGCATTTCGTCGTGAAAAGCGGCAATCGCTTTGGATTCCCAATGGCCGGTTTTATTGCCAGCCCGACTGCGCAGCAGGTCTTGCGGCAATGTCGCCCCAGCGAGCGCACAAAGGCGCGTCAGAGCGGACGTGCCGCTGCGATGCATGCCCAAAATTATAATGCATGTTTTAGCCGCCATTGATGGCCTCGATATGCGGTCCTGAAAGCGACAGGGGACGGAAATGCGATATAGATTTCAGAGCATTATGGATAGTGGAACGGTCCCTAGTGAGTGCGGCAGGACTTTTCAACGAAGAAGGCAGGTCTGGCGCAGCCTGCAAACAGACTATGCCGTGTGGTGACAATGATTTTTGCCACAATCTTCTTAGTTTTGTCGATAATCCGGACCTTGCAAAAATGAAATTTGCCGTGCCAGTTTAAGAATCATACTCAGGCAGAGAGAAATCTGGAGGGGTGCTGACATGAAACAATCTGGACTTGTCCTAACCTTCAGCCTGTTATCTGCCTGTGGCCCAGCGGCTGTGGAGACCCCAGAACAATCCGAAGACGATATTGCACCGCCGCCCATCTCTCTGGTCCTGACCGATGGCGAACAGGATGCATGGACATTGGATGTCGCACTGACCGAATCCAAACCGATCTTCTTCTCCCGATCCAATGGCGATTACCGCCGCGAAACTTTCTCGGTCCGAGACGACCAAGCGATGTTTGATCGGGTCGGCGGGTTCGACACAATCATTCCCACCGATGACGCCACATCGGTTGAGCTGTCCGTCACGCCCTATTCCGGCTATATCCGAGGGGACTATACGCCGTTTATTCCGTTTTCGGACGGCGGAATCGCTTTGTTTACGGGTCAATTTGAAATGCTACCCGGCGACGAACTGGCCTCGATCGAGGCGTTGAATGGGAATTTGGGGGCTTGGTCGGGCGAACAAGTGGCAATCCCGATGACGGTCAAATCGAACCGGACATTGCTAGTTCGCGGTGAACGCTATCAGCGCGAAGCCGACATCATGATCGATGGGTCCGGGGAATATATCTATCTCGGTGATGCGACGATCGTACAAGGCGATGCGTTTTCGGGCGTGATTGATCCGGGCCTGCCTGCTTGGTTGCGGGATAGTTTTGATAGCGAACTGTCGACCATTTTTGAGGCGCTGAGTGATCGCTTCGGCTATAGCCTATCGGACCGCGCCACAGTCCTGTTCGCTTTTCGTGGCTATGAAGGTCAGGGCCTCTCTAACAGTGGTGGTGCGCTGCCGGGCAGTGTCCTGGCGTTAGAAACCTCTGGTTCGGCTCTTCGTGATCCGAATGAGCAGGTGCGTGGACATTTTCGATGGTTCTTTGCCCACGAAGCCGCACATTTATTTCAGCATCAAAGCGGTAAGATAGGCGGGCAAGAGGTAGCCTGGATTCATGAGGGGGCGGCCAATGCTATGGCGGGCCGCATACTCGTTGATCGGGGGTTGCGGGATGCGGCGAGCTATGAGGCCAGCCTTGCCGCTACGTTCGCGCGCTGCGCAGACGGGCTGAAAGGCCGGACCTTGGAGGAGACGATGCGTGCGGGGCGTGTTGGGGCGTATGATTGCGGCGAAATCATCGCGATTATGTCTGACGCCGCTCTGCCGGAACATGATCTCTATGACCTCTGGTCTACCCTCATCACACGTAGCGAAGATCTGGCGCAATATGGTGCAGATGATTACTTCGCTGCCATGACGGAATTGGGCGCGAGTGCAGAGATTGTCGCAGATCTGCGCCGCTTAACAACAGAACCAGTCGAGAATGCGATGGCCCAATTGCAATCCTTATTGGCGGCGGTGGGGCTCGATGTTGTTGAAGCGGACGGCCGGATCGTCCGGATCGCCTTACCGGGCTGATATGGCCCAATCTTTCCCGCCCGGCTTTGCTCATTACCCGCTCTATTTCGATCCAGCGCAGCAAGCGCTGTTAATTGAAGCTGTGAAGGCAGGTGTGAAACAGGCCCCCTTTTACCAACCAACCATGCCGCGCACGGGCACGCCCCTTTCCGTCGTGATGAGTAATTTTGGCCCGCTTGGCTGGGTCACAGACAAAGACGACGGTTACCGTTATGAGGTTACCCATCCGAAGACGGGCGCGCCTTGGCCGGATCTGCCAAAGCTTCTGCGAGACTTATGGGAAGACGTGTCTGATTGGCCCGACCTGCCTGAAGCTTGTCTCATCAATTGGTATCGAGATGGCGCGAAGATGGGTTTGCATGTGGATCAGGATGAGCTGGATTTGAATGCTCCAGTGGTCTCGGTCAGCCTAGGCGATCCAGCCCTATTCAAGATTGGCGGAGAAAAGCGGGGCGGGACAACGGCGGGAGTCAAGTTGTTCTCCGGCGATGTCGTCGTGCTCGCCGGCTCGGCGCGACGTTGCTATCATGGGGTCAGTCGTGTTTTTTATGGTGAAAGCGCGCTGGTCCCTAAAGGTGGACGCATTAATCTGACCATGCGACGCGTCCATCCATCTTAATCGAGACACCCTATGCACAGAGCTTTGACGCGTATTCCATTACTGACCGTGGCTGCTACCTTGGCCGTGATCCTGTCTTTCGTCTTAGTCGCGTGTTCGGCTAACGGCCAAGATAGTGAGGCGGTTGACCCCGATATTCGCTTCCTGACCGAAGGCGTCACACCGCCTGATGCATCGCTGGACGATTTAGACTGGTTCGTCGGACTGTGGGAGGGAGAGGTGTTTGGCGGTATTGTCGAACACCGCGTCATGGCGGCTCATAATGGACACATGCCAGGTCTCGTCCGTATACGCGCCCCCGAAACTGATGCCGTGTCGATGTATGAATTATCCTCCTTCATTCTAAATGATGGAAGCCTGACATATCGGAATCGGCATTTTGGGGCAGACCTTGTTGCCTACCAAGAGCCAGAGGATGTGGTTGATCGACCGCTCGTCGCCATGGAGGATGGCACGGCCTATTTTCACGGCATCACTTTCGCCCAGACGGGGGATGACACGTCTGTCGTCGCATTTATGCTGACCGATGATGCGGGCGCGCAGACCAAACATCTTGTTTACTACACCCGCAATTAGCGGGATTGATGATGCATAGTCTTATGAGCTTTCCAGACTTGATTGGCCTGATCGGCGTGGCCCTGATCCTGGTCGCCTATTGGGGTGTGCAAACGGACCGGCTGCCTGCCGCAGATTGGCGTTTCTCCGCGATCAACGGGCTGGGTGCCCTGCTGATCATGGTGTCGCTCTATTTCACCTTCAACCTCGCCAGCTTTGTGATTGAAGTCTTCTGGTTGATTATCAGCGGGTATGGGCTGTTAAAGGCGTGGCGAAACCGCAAGCCGAAGCAGGGCTAGCTCCGACCCAACTGTGCTTGGCATTTAGTCAGGCGGTCTTCGCGCGCGATCGCACCAGACGAAGGCGGCGAGGGCGAAACTAGTGAGGGCCATGATGAACAGCATCGGGCTCGTTGCGCTGTTTATCTCTGGGCCTGTCGGTGTGTAAATGCCGAGCATGGTCAGGTGCGCGCCGAATGCGCCTTCGATAATAACGTGGTTGAGGTGAGGTCCGACTCCTTACGCTCACAAACGAACGATTTGTCGCAGGAACGATCCTATGGCCGTGGGCGTTATTTTTCTCGAACACCTAACCCTATCCGAGAAGGAGATTGCTCATGGCTGACTTGTCAAAATTTGAAACTGAACCCCGAATCCAACTACTCGAAGAACTCAAGAGCGCGCGCTGCGTTATGCTGGGCTCGCCGAATTCTAGCGAACATATGCAACCGATGGCCCCGCAGATCGACAAGCAAACGATCGAGACGGCTGAGCAAGGTGGCAGCTCCGCGATTTATTTCCTCTCTGACAACACGTCTGATCTTGGCAAAGCTGTGCTGAGCGACCCTGGCGCGACCGTCATGGCCACCCATATCGGTAAAGACTATCAAGCCTGTATTGAGGGCACGCTATACCCCGTCACAGACGATGCGGCCCTCATCGAGCGCTTCTGGAATCCCATCGCCGCGAGCTGGTATCCAGGCGGGAAAGACGATCCGAAAATGTTGATGCTGAAATTTGTGCCGATCACGGCAGGCGTTTGGGCGTCGACTGGCAACCCGCTGAAATTCGTCTATGAAACTGCCAAAGCCAATTTGACCGACACACTGCCCGATGTCGGTAAAAGCAAGATCATCGCAGCGTAACGGCCCCGCAATATGCGAATGAAGGCTCCGCACTTGCGGGGCCTTTTTCTTTGGGGACTTAGCGTCTAGAGGCGCGGTCATGTCTGATACTATACCCGATCTCTTCACACCGCTCACTTTGCCTTGCGGCCACACTGTGCCGAACCGGATCGCTAAGGCGGCGATGGAAGAGAATATGGCTGATCAAGCCTCAGGGCTGGGGCAAGTGCCGGGTGAGGCGCTAGTCAATCTATACCAGTCCTGGGCCGATGGCGGCGCTGGCATGCTCATCACCGGGAATGTCATGGTGGACGCCACGGCCATGACCGGTCCGGGCGGAATCGTGCTGCGTCAGGGGACGCTCGACAATCCTGACGTTCGAACTCGGTTTGAGGATTGGGCCGCAGCCGGAAAGTCCGGCGGCGCGTCGCTTATCATGCAGATCAGCCATCCCGGACGACAGCTATACGCCGCGCAGGGTGTGGAGGCGGTCAGCGCGTCGGACTCACGTCTCGATATGGGCTCGGAGACTCTGTCGAAATTATTTGCCCCGGCGCGGGCTATGACAGGGGATGAAGTCCGGGGCTTGATCGCGCGCTTTGGCGAATCCGCTTTAGCCGCCAAGTCTTGCGGTTTTGACGGCGTCGAAATTCATGCCGCGCATGGTTATCTGCTGGCGCAATTCTTGTCGCCGCTGACCAATATGCGTGAGGATGAATGGGGCGGTGCGTTGGAAAACCGGGCGCGGCTTCTGCTCGAAATTGTGCGGTCCGTCCGTGACCGCGTTGGTTCAGACTTTATTGTCGGTGTGAAACTCAATTCCGCAGATTTCCAGAAAGGCGGCTTCGACGTGCGCGATGCGACACAGGTCGTGGAATGGCTCGGCGCAGAGGCTGTCGATTTTGTCGAGGTCTCTGGCGGCACTTATGAAAGCTCCGCGATGATGGGCGAGAGCCAAGACGGGCGCGTCAGCCAGTCGACACATGATCGCGAAGCTTATTTCCTGAGCTTTGCTGAACAAATGGCGGAGGTGGCCAGCATGCCTTTGATGGTGACGGGCGGTATCACTCAGCGCGATACGGCCGACCGTGTGATCGGCTCGAAAGGCGTCGAGTTGATCGGTCTGGCACGGGCTTTGATTATCACGCCCGACCTCCCGAACCGTTGGCAGGCAGGCAGCACGGATAGCGGTCCCGTTCAGACTGTGAGTTGGAAGAACCCGGCGCTCCGCAGTCTGGCGAATATGGCTGTGGCTAAGGCCAATTTGCGCCGCATGAGCCGAGGACAAGACCCCAAGCGCCGATTCAATCCCGTGCTGGCGTCTCTGGTGCAACAAAAGAACCAAGCCGTGCAAACAAAACGCTACAAGGATTGGTTAGAAAAAGATGCGAATTAAGCGTCGCGTGCAACCGTCTGGCATCGATTTTTTGCTTAGTTACACTGCGCCTTAACGCCGTCTTAGTTGGACCATGCTTGAAGGGTCACTCTTGCAACCGGGGTTAACCCGGCCGGAACGAGAGAGCGCATCGTGACGAAAGTACCGCCACAGTCAGAGCCGCAGTCCGATACGCCCGCCACTTGGACGCGGTCGGATCCTGTGTCTGATCCGATCATCCAGCAGGATGTCAATTTTGACCCTCGCCGCGCGGTCACTCCGGATGGTGCTCGTGGGCCGCGTTCATCAGCTGATCCCGCCGTCACATTATCGCAATCATCTTACGCCCCGACCCAAGCGCCACTCCAGCCCATCGTCGATCAAGCGGTCGACATTGAGGCGGAGCCTGTGCCGCTCAAACGTTCGTCTTTTCTGTCTCGGATCAAAACTCGGATTGACGAAGAGATGCCAGACAATGTGGTTGCCGCGCGTAAACCCTTCTTGATGGGGCTCCTGTCAGGCGTCGTTCTAATGCTTTTGCTGGGACAGATTTTCCGCGCGACACAGCCTGACCCGACCTTTGCGACTCTGGTCACGCCAGTCGACAACAGCGCGCCGGTCGCCTTTCTCGATCAAATACCAACCGCTGACTAGGTAGGCTGCCGCTGGGGCGAGGGGTTAGAACTCTTACTTTCGAAGCGAGAGGCGGATGTCTGTAAAGGCTTCAGTCCGAACAGCGGACGTAGGATGGGTACGCGGCGAATGATTTCGTGACCGATGACGCAGCCACCAACCGTGGCCGCCGTTAGAAGCCCAAATTCAACGCCAACATTCAAGCTCTGGCGGGTTAGCCAAAACCCAACCGTTACGATAATCGTCTGGTGCAAAATATAATAGGGAAAGACAGCCTCGGTCAGATAGCGCAGTCCCCGCCACTCTCGCGCGGCCAGTTGTTGCGCCCAAGCCAGCAAGCTCAAGATGACAGCGGTCAGATAGAGAACGCGTCCCACGCGCGCAGGCCATAACCAAGTTTCAGCCTCTGCGACGGCGTCCCAATTGTTCCAAGCAACCGTTAAGACGGCACCTAATCCAATACTGAGGGTCAAAAACGCCCATCGGCCTGATCGCAAGGCCGCCCAAACTGCGGATGATTTGGCGATGACATAACCGGTCAGAAGCCAAGTGACGCTGTGTGCATGATTGGCCCAGTCACCAGTCAGGTCATGCGTCGTTGGAAAACGGGCATCCAATGTCAGACGGATCAACATGTGTGGGGCAAAAACAATCGCGAGCAGCAAACACCAGCCCCAACGGCCTGACAGAATTTTCGCGAGCGCGGGCTCAATCGTGTCGCTCAATCGGCTGAGAGGCCGTGCGACTGGCAACAATAGAAGCGTATAGACGAGGATGTAAGCGACATACCAAAGATGGTTCCACGTCGGCGTTGTGATCGAGTAAGTATCCGTGAGGTAGCCCGGATAAAAAGCGATCAATCCTTGTGAGACTTCACCCGATTCGATGAGTTGTAGCCAGGCTTGCGGGACCACAACAACCAGCATACCGAACAGCAAAGGTAAGAATAGACGCTTGGTCCGGGTCCAGCCAAACCGACCTAGCCCGTCCGTTTTATCAATCGCGAAGCGCAGCGCAGCGCCCGATATTAGAAACAGAAGCGACAATCGCCAAGGATTGAGCAGGCGCATGAGCGGCTCAGCCGCCTCTCCCGCATGGACGCTTTTCACGTGCCAGCCCCAGCTCACATAGAACATGCCGATGTGATAAAAGATGAGCAGGGCAAAAGCGCCGATGCGCAGCGTGTCGAGGTCATAGCGTCGCGTTGTCATTGTCTTGAGGTCCTTCAGCATGTGTCCTGACCTCATTCCCGTTCTATTCCCTCGATGAGAGCCGGGTGTGACGAAACGCTGAGAGTTTGGGATCAAACAACGCCAGTCTGGGATGAACAACCTGTCACAGGGACAAAGGGTCTGGACGGGGTGCTGAGCTATGGGCGAGAGAACACCTATGACGAAGAGGACACAAAATCCGATAGACCGACGTGCGGACCTCCATAGTTGGATTATCGTGCTGGTGTTTCTGACGCTCTCACTGATCGTTGAGGGAACGACTGAGCAAATGGAAATTGCGCGGCAGGGCGGGCCGCATGAGCCGGGCAGTATTACGGCGCAGTGGTTGTATGAAGCTAGCTCCCATATCGCGCTGATTGCGGTGGCGGCTCTGATCCCGATTTGGCTGAACAGATTTCCGCTCAGCCTGTCGAACTGGGGGCGTCGATTGCCCAATTATGCGGCGGCGTTTCTACTGTTCACAGTCGGGCATATTCTCTTCATGGTCGCGATGCGTCACGCGGTTTGGCCATTCATTGCCCAGGGCCACTATGATTTCGGCCTGCTGCGGATTGAGCCTTGGGCTTATGAAATGCGCAAAGATCTGTTCACCTTCCTCAGCATGCTTGGTGTTTTTATCACGTCTCGCCATATCGCCGTGCTGGACGAAGAACGCCGGGCGGCGCGCAAAGACGCGCAGATGACGGGGCGTCTTACCCTGAAGTCGGGTGGCCGTCAGATCTTCGTTCCCGCCAATGAGATTGTCCATGCCAGCGCCGCAGGGAATTACGTTGAGGTGCATACGGAAAGCGGACGCCATTTCGTTCGGCTCACTTTGTCAGAATTGCAAACGCTCTTGTCCGAAGCCGGGGTCGAGCCCGTGCGACTGCACCGCTCACACCTGACGGTGCGGGATCATCTGCGCGATGTCGGCCCGACCGACGCCAACCTGTCCACTGGCGTCCGGCTTCCTGTAGGACGAAGCTACCGGACCGGATTGCAGACCCTAGGCTGAGGTCAATATTTCCGTTATCGCGCGGTGCGCCTGACCCATAGCAACGCCCGTGTCGGCCTTGGCGCCTGCGTCCGAATTAGCGACATGAATGCGCCCAACAGGCTTGCGGCCAATGACCCAGGGTTTGTCCTCTTCATCGGCATAGTCCGGTTCCCAAATCAGCTCTGACGAATAGGCGTAACCATGCGGCCAGCGATTGACGGTGATCGCGGAAATATCCCGCTCGGGATCGAAATCATAATCGGCAAGCGCTTGCGATAGTTGGTGTTTGACGTGGCCCTCAAAGGTCTCAAACGGTGTGCCGAGGATGCGCATTCGCCCTTCACGCCATTGCGCAGGCCCCTTCGTATCCGGCACCCAAGGCACGTGACACATATGCAGGACTAAAGGCTCATCCGGTGAGCCGACGGCGTCATAGCCCCCGATGGAGACGGGATAGGCGAACTCGACCTGCTTGAAGAACCCGTCCGTATAATAGACGAAATCTGTGCCAATCTCTTTGAATCGACGCCAGTCCGGCACGGCGACCTTCGTGTAGACCAACGGAATTTTTGGCACGGAGAGTAGCGCCTCGCGCTGCGTTTCCGGCAGCTCGTCGCACAGATAGGGCAGAGCCATATTATAGCCCGCCATGACCATATGCGCGGCGCGCACAGTATGTTGCTTACCGTCTCGCATATAAGTCACAACCACACCGTCGCGCAGATTGTTCATCTTGACCGCCGTGCTGTTCAGGCGGATGCGAACAGCTTGATCGGGGCGGTCCAGTGCCGTGTAATCGGCTTTGGCCAGTACCACATCTTCCATAGTGGACCCCGGCATAGCGTCCGGTATCATACTGCGAACCATGAGGCGCGCGATTGACGCATTCCCGTCCGGGAAGTGGAAAATATAGGGGTCATCATTGCGCGTGCCCGTACGCGGTAATGTGTGCGTCACGCCCGGCATGCCGCCATCATAATTCTGAATCAGCGTTGCCGGGATTTCATCAATGCCGACGCACCAGAAACTCATCCCCCAGCGCTTATAGATATTGATCACCTCTTCCGGCGCGCGGGCATAATTACGCAGGAAGTCTTCATAGGAGGTTTTGCGCAGGATCTCGTATTTCTCGTCGGTCGACAGGTCTGGCATATAATCCTCGGTCGAGGTTTGCAGGCGGATAAATTCCTGCTTGGCCTGATCGCTGACCGGCATATCGGCGGCGAAGTCTGCCCAAGGACGAGATCCGTAGCCGGGGACCAGCTTGGTCGTACCGAATGTTTCCACGTCGAACAGGATCGATTTGGACAGGCCTTCGCGGTCCCAGAACTCTTGATCGAAATAGGTGTAGAAGCGGTCGACCTCGATCCCGATCTCTTGCAACAGCCGCTTGGCTTCATCGGGGTAATGGCTTGGCGTATCGATCGCTTCCGTGCCGCCATAGCCAAGGCGAAACTTACCGCCGACATCGAATTCATTGCGCTTGGCATGGCCGCCAAAATCATCGTGATTGTCAAGAATGAGGATACGCGCATCGGGTCGCGCATCACGGTAAAACCAAGCCGCCGCTAATCCGCTCATCCCGGCGCCGACGACAATCAAATCATAATCATCTTCGGGGGCACCGTGCTCGATCGTTATACCCGATACGATATCATGCATCGGCTCCCACGATCCGTCATGACTACCACGCAAGCCCGTCTTCGTCGGCGGATAATACCCACTTGGCAAAGCGAATGTGTCTGTCACACCTGTCTCAGCACAGGCCGTGAGTAAGCCGGGAGTCATAGCTGCCCCGATCGCAATCGGAGCCCCATTGAGAAAGTCGCGTCGTGAAATCATGATCCGGTCCCCCTAAAAGGTGATCCTGATAGGGAAGATGTCCCGTGTAAAGGCCACAACGGCGCGGGATGAAATGTCGAGTTCAAGTAAAGGTTGTATTGTGCTATAGCCGTTTTGAGAGAGGGCTCATCATGACAACCAAGTTTGTTCGCTGGCACCCCAAGGGCAAGACAATCTGGCTTTATCCAGGTCCTGAAAAGCGAAGCAAAGTCAGGGATGTGCGATGGGGCGACGTACTTAATATCGTTGAAGACAGGTCTGATGGATGGTCTCGGATCAAATGGGGCGCGAAGACCTATTATATCCAGACGGAAGAGACGACAGACACCCGACCGCTTGAAGTGCTGTTCGTAGATGTCGGCCAAGGTGATGGCGCAATCCTGACATCGGCTGAGACAGGCAATGAAGAGCGCATCATCATTATTGATGCCGGTAAGTCGAGCAATATGGCCCGGTTGATCAAGTGGCGATTTGGCAAGCTGAAAGCGCGCTTTGACTTTGCTGGGGCCATTGTGACCCATCCGGATCATGACCATTACGGTGGCTTTCAAGCTGTGTTCGACAATGCAAAATTCGGCTTTGACAAGGTCTGGCACAATGGTCTTTTGGAGCGTGCCGGGGACGAGTTGCTGGGAGCATCAGACAGCTCGGGTCGGTATCTGACCGACCTTGCGCTGAACGATGAAGATGCCCGCAATCTTTATGCGGACGCCGCGAACCGTGGCCGCAAGAAGTTTCCCAAGCTGATCTGGACAGCTTTGGAGTCGGACAGGATTGGGCCGGTGGAAATGCTAGCGGTTGGACATGGGGTGCCAGCGGGCGGACACACTTACCTACCAGGATTTTCCCCAATCGATTCAGGTGACGCCCGAATTCGCGTGATCGGTCCCGTGCCGGAGCGGAGGGGCGGACAGCCCGCTTTGCGTTGGTTCGGCAGTGATATTGGCTCGAGCGCGAAGAACACTGGCAAGACCAAGAATGGTCATTCTGTTCTGCTCAAGCTCGACATCGGTATGTTCAGCCTGTTGTTTGGCGGCGACCTCAATCGACCAGCAGAGGATTATTTGCTGCGCCATTATGGCGGGATCAATAACGCCGCCGCCCCGCTATCTGACGCGGTCAGGGAAGCGCGCCGGGTCCTACGCGCCGATATGATGAAATGCTGTCATCACGGCGCGTCAGATGTGACTGACGAATTTCTCGAAGCTGTCGAGGCTTTTGCCTACGTCGTCTCGTCCGGTGATGAAGAAAGCCATGCGCATCCGCGACCTGATCTTTTGGGTCGATTAGGAAAGCATGGGCGCGGTGATGCGCCGATGATCTTCTGCACGGAGATCCTACGCTCTACCCGGGAAAGCGGAGTGAAGGAGGATTTCACACGTTTGGCCCGTTTGGACAAAGATATTCAGTCACTTAATGAGGACATCGATGAGATAGAAGATGATGGTCGCGATGCTTCACAAGAGCGCACGGCGCTAAAGGACAAGATCAAAGGTCGGATCGCGCTTCAGAAAAAGCTACAAAAACGCAATGTCGGCGTTTACGGCGCGATTACGCTCCGCACGGATGGCCACCGCATGGAAATCAGCTTTATGCTGGAGAAGCCGCGCGGCAAGCAGCGTTGGCAAAGCTTCCGCCTTATACATGATCCTGCGACTGAAGAGTGGTACCCCGCTGATGACGGCGGGCACTAAGCCTTAGCTGTTTTTCCCGGCCTTGCGGTCGCGCGCTTTCAGCAGGCGAAGGCGCAGGGCGTTGATCTTGATGAATCCGCCTGCATCCGCCTGATCATAGACGTCGTCTTCTTCGAAGGTGACATGTTCTTGACTGTAGAGCGAATAGGGGGAGGCGCGTCCGATGACGTCGCAATTACCCTTATAGAGCTTCAGGCGAACGGTCCCGGTCACGAGTTCCTGTGACGCGTCGATGGCGGCTTGTAGCATTTCCCGCTCTGGTGAGTACCAGAAGCCATTATAAATCAGCTCAGCATATTTCGGCATTAGCTCGGCTTTCAGGTGCATTGCGCCCTTATCCATCGTGATTTGCTCAATACCGCGGTGCGCCATGAGTAGGATGGTCCCGCCGGGCGTTTCATAAACACCGCGTGACTTCATCCCGACAAAGCGGTTTTCCAGCAGGTCGAGGCGGCCAATGCCGTTTGCGCCGCCGAGCTCATTGAGTTTGGTCAGCAGGGTTGCCGGGCTCATCGCTTCGCCATCGATTGAGACCGCATCGCCGCGTTCAAACCCGATCTCAATTATAGTCGGCGTGTCGGGCGCGTCCTGTGGGCTGACGGTCCGTTGATAGATAAATTCCGGGGCTTCGTCGTTCGGATCTTCTAGCACTTTGCCTTCCGAGGATGTGTGCAACAGGTTGGCATCGACCGAGAACGGGGCTTCGCCGCGCTTGTCGAGCGCGACTTCAATACCGTGCGTTTCAGCATATTCGAGCAGCTTTGTGCGCGAGTTTAGGTCCCATTCGCGCCACGGCGCGATAACTTTGATCTCCGGATCAAGCGCGTAATAGGCTAGTTCGAATCGGACCTGGTCATTCCCCTTGCCGGTCGCACCGTGACAGACGGCATCGGCGCCGACCTCATGCGCGATCTCAATTTGACGTTTGGAGATAAGCGGGCGCGCAATGGACGTGCCGAGCAGATAGAGACCTTCATAGACTGTATTGGCGCGGAACATCGGAAAAACGAAGTCACGCACAAATTCTTCGCGCAAATCGTCAATGTAGATTTCTTTGACGCCGGCGGCTTCGGCTTTGCGGCGCGCGGGTTCCAGTTCTTCACCCTGTCCCAGATCGGCGGTGAAGGTCACGACTTCGCAGCCCTTCTCCTCCTGCAGCCATTTCAGGATGATCGATGTATCGAGGCCGCCAGAATAGGCGAGGACGACTTTTTTGGGCTTGGACATGAGAAGGCCTTCACGCGAAATTTGTCGCGCCATAGCGCGACGAGCAGAGCATTCAAAGCGCCGTAATAGAAGGATGTTGCCAGAGTGTTGGCTTAGATCACATTTCCGACACGCCAATTGATAGCGCAGCGCGTGTCATAACGTCAGGATCAGGTTAAACGGGCGCATGGCTTACCCTCCACCCTATTATACCGACGCTGATCCTGACTTTGTGCAACGGATCATGGCGGACCATTCTTTCGCGCTGTTAGTGGCGGACGGGCTGGACGCCACGCATCTGCCTTTGCTGTTCAAAGATGAAGGCACGCAGGGGGCGCTTTATGGCCATCTCGCGCGGAGCAATCCGATTTGTGACAGCCTTGATGGCGGGACGGGTTTGGCTGTTTTCTCCGGGCCGCATGGCTATGTTTCGGCCACGCTTTATGATGATCCGTCAGCCAGTGTGCCGACCTGGAATTATACATCGGTTCAAGTGCGGGGCCGATTTTCAATCCTGCCGGAGTCTGATGTCATTCCGCATCTGGATGAGCTGAGCCGGGTCTATGAAGGCGATAGCGGGTGGGCGGTGTCTGATGCCCCAGACTATGTCACGCGCATTCGGCGCGGCATCATCGCGTTTAAGATAGAGATCGAAACCATTCGCGCTTTCCGGAAAATGTCCGGCAATAAGAGCCCGGCTATACAAAAACGTATTATTGACGCCGCCCGCGCCGGGGGCGAGGAGGCCTTCGCGGCTGAAATGGCCCGCTGAGATGGAGAGACGATCTTGACTGATTTACTAAGTTACGACCTGACGGATGATGTCGTCACAATCCGATTGGATGATGGCAAAGCCAACGCCTTTTCCAATGCTATGTTCGATGCGGTCAACGCTGCCATGGACCGTGCCGACAGTGAGGCCAAGATCATCGTGCTACGGGGTCGGGACGGGATTTTCTCGGCAGGATATAATCTCAAAGAATTGATGTTGGGCGGCGATACGGCGGTGCAGCTGGTCAAACGCGGCTCTGAATTTGCCGTGCGTATGATGGAAACCCGCAAGCCGATTATTGTGGCGGGTGATGGTCATATCGTCGCGCTGGGAGCTTTCCTGTTTCTGGCCGCCGACTTCCGCATTGGCCGAAACGGCCCGTTCCAAGTCGGTTTGCCTGAGACCGCGAAGGGTCTGCCTATGCATAATTTCGGACGAGAGCTGGCGATGCCACGGCTAAACCAACGTTATTTCTCTCGCGCATTTATCAATGGTGAAATGTTTGAGCCCGAAGCGGCTGTGGATGTTGGCTATCTCGACGAAGCGACAGATGATGTTGATGCGGCCATCGCCAAGGCGGTCGGGTTTTTCAAAACGGTCAGCCTACATGCCTTTGCGATCAACAAGCCACGTGGCCATCAAACACTGATGCCCGTGTTGAAGCAGGCCATTGAGGACGATCTCGACCTCAAGATCGGCTAGCCCGCTTGCAACGCACTTTCTTTGATTTGCCGAATGGACGCCTGTCCGCGCTGCGGTTTGGCGATCCGGGGGCGCCGCTGCGTCTGGTCTTCTGCCACGCCAATGGTTTTAACGCGCAAAGCTATAGTGCCATACTTGACCCGTTAAATGTCCATGCCATCGCGCTCGATTTGCGCGGACATGGATTGACAACCCTGCCGACTGACCCGGCTCGCTTGGCGAATTGGCAAATCTTCGCGGACGACATTAAAGAGTTTTTTGCCGCCCATGTTAGCGCCCCTACTGTTGTTGCAGGACATAGTTACGGCGCGGTCAGTGCGATCCTCGCCCTTCCGAATATCCGTGACAAAGTTTCAGGCTATGTAGGCTTTGACCCGGTTCTGGTCCCGGCCCCATTTCGAATATTAGCGCGTGCAGCGTTCTGGCGCGCCCACACGAAACGGCGGCTTCCGATTGCGCGCAAGGCAGGTCAGCGCAAAGCCGTGTTTGATAGCCTCGAAGAAGCTTTCAGTCGCTATCAAGGAAGGGGGGCGTTTCGGGGAGTCTCTGATCCAACCTTACGAGACTATCTTGAAGGCGGTTTAATCGAAACTGACGAGGGTCAGGTGCGTCTGGCGTGCGACCCAAGCTGGGAACAAGCGATCTACACGGCGCAGGGCCACAATGCGTTTCGCAACATTCCGCAGCTGCCGGACAATTCGAAACTGGTTTTTGCGGGAGGCTATGGCCGGGTGAGTACGGCCAGTTTGCGCCGGGCTGTGCAACGGTTGCAACCCCGGCTTTCTGTTGAGTTCGGTGAAGACCTGACCCATTTGTTTCCGTTACAGCAACCCGAATTTGCCACAGATGTTTTGCGCGATGTGCTCAGTCGGACGGAGCCAGAGCAGGGATCGTAACGGCGCTCAGCGCGGCGATCTGCGCCTCTGTTGGCTTGGTTAGCTTGCGTGTGTTCAAATTGAACAGACCGCCGGCCGCATAGCCGGACGCGATGGATACACCGCTGCCGGGCTCAACGATATTGTGCATGATGGTCCGGATATAGTCCTTAGCCCCGACAACGGCGGGGTGGAGTTCATAGGCCATGCCGATCTCAGCGAAGCGGTGCATCACCAGACGGATTTCCAGCACAACGGCCGAACCTCCACTGGCCGCATAGTCGGGGTCGAAAAATTCCGGCCACCCGCCTTCATACCAGCCGAGCGATGTCGTGATGCGGCGAAATATTTGTGAAAATGGTACATGACCGGCGGGCATGATTTCGGTCGTGCGAAAGACACCGCCCCCGATGGACGGCGCTCCGGCCTCCGCCAGTGTCTCGGCGTTGAGCGCCGGAAGGTCTATGTCGAGTGATAGACTACGCGGCCTGGCAGGGGCCGGGAGTTGATCAGTGAAGTCATCGGCAGCGCGGCGTAGGCGTGACGGCCACGCGAAAGATTTTTGGGTCGGCAGATAGACATGTTCGACCCGCTCACGCAGCGTCGCAGCGATCCGACCATCGCGGTGATACATGACGTGACCGACCAGCGCTGTGCCCTCTTCAAGCGTCAACAGGGCGCTCTCAATGCGTAAGGGTTGGCCCGGACGGGCTTCGGCTAAATATTTGATGTGCACATCGCGAGATCGGACGGTTGAGACCGCATCTGGGGTGAAGGCTTCCGCCAAGCCAAGCCGGATGAACAATCCCATGCGGGCTTGTTCGAACTTGTCGAAATAAAACGACATATTGAGATGGCCGAGCTCGTCACACTCCCATGCCGAGCAGTCGCCCGCCCACGTTGTTTTGAACATCGCTGTCTCTTTCGACCTTACGCTGCGGCCTGAGCGCAGTTTGCGCAGGTTCCGTAATGTTCAATCACGCTGCGATTGATCTGAAACCCTTTTGGTTTGCAGTCAGAATGGTCGTGCGCGTGTCGCTCTTCCACGCGGCTGCAGCTCTCGCAGATGAAAAACTCCGCCAAATCGCCCTCATGGCTGTGATCACAGGCGATGAAGGCATTGAGGGCTTCGACCCGGTGGACCAAACCGAGCCGGGATAGAAAATCGAGCGCGCGGTAAACGGTCGGAGGTTTGGGGCTGCCGCGATCAGGTTTAAGGCGGTCGAGCAAATCATAGGCTTTCACCGCGCCGCCATCTTCGATCACGAGCTCAAGCACATGTTCTCGTAGCGGCGTAAACCGCTCGCCACTGTCTTCGCAGACTTCGCGTGCGGCCTGCAATCGTTCCTGAATACTGTGCGATCCCATAAGTGACAGATAGGGGATGGGCAGCGCTATAGCAAAGGCCAATGGGTTCCGAAGACGGTCTGGTCTGGATGACTGACCTGAAAAGCCCGGTTGATGGGGACAAAGGGTTCCGCTAAGGCGCTGGCTTCATCGAATTCAGATGGCGGCGCAACACGAACGGGACTGACGCACCGCTCATTCCTTCCTTCCGATAAAGAGGCGACAATGGCTGAAAAGCAGCAATCTACTGTGACTGGTAATGTCATGTTCTATAAAAAGCCGGTTCCCCTGAACCGTGAGCAACATGCGGGCTACGGCGTCAAGGCTGTGTCCAACCCATTTGAGTTCATGGCGAAGAGCCATTTCATGCCGATCACTGCGCCAGAATTTGGATCAGCCGCAGCTAGCTATCCGGTCATTTTCGCGGGTGAAGAGCGCGCGCCTTTGGCTGTTATGGGTATTCGCACTGATGAGAACCTGTTTGTGAAAGACGGTCAATTCAATCAGGATTTCTATATGCCGAGCTTTGCTCGCCGATATCCTTTTGTACTCGCTGGCGATCAGTCGAACGACCGTTTCGTCGTCTGCGTCGATGAAGATGCGGATTGCGTGACTAAAAAGTCCCCGACCCAAAAATTCTTTGAGGGCGACGACACGTCGGGCTTCACGAAAGAAGCGTTCCAGTTTCTACAGGGTTTCGAACGTGATCGTCAGGCGACGAACAATATGGTCGAAGAGTTCAAGAAATTGGACCTGTTCGAATCAAAGGAAATGAACTTCCAAGGGCAGAACGCCGATGGCTCACCAGCCGAGCGTCAAAAAATCGCTGACTATTTCGCGATTTCCGAAGAGAAACTGCGCAACCTTCCGACTGAAACACTGAAGAGCCTAAATGATCGCGGCCTGCTGGCTGTGGCGCATGCTCACCTGATTTCGCTGAGTAACTGGCAACGTCTGGTCAATATGACCCTGCGTATAGACGGCGAGAAGCAAGCGAAAGCGGCTAAGAAGTAAGCCCTCATTTCAGCTCAATCTTTGAAGCCTCGGCCTAACGGCCGGGGCTTTTTTCTACCTAGCTTTCTTTCCCGAGCAGGAACTGGCCAGAAAGCGCGGCGATAGGTGTGTCAAACCGGTCCTGCCAAGCGCGAACGCGAATATTGGCGACCCGTGCACCCTGCTTGAAAATTTGCGCGCGGGCATAGGTGTCGACAGGGCGTCCGCGGCGCAGATAATCGATATTGATCCCAATCGGCTTGGGTAGCTCTCGGTCAGGGTTGCTCAGAATGATCTGGGCAATGGCGCAGACTTCCATAAATCCGCCAATACCGCCGCCATGCAAGGCGGGCAGGGTGGCATTGCCGATGTTACTATCTTTATAAGGCAGGATCAGAGTGAATTCCTCGCCCATGAAATGCGGCTCAATGCCAAGCGTTGTTGCATAGGGAATATTCGCCAGTCGATCCCGGATCTGAGTCATGGCGCTTAATGGGGTGTCTGTTCTGGACTGGCTCATAGCTGAAGACCTTCTTCGGCTTGTTTGCGCTTGGCCGCTTTTTTCATACGGGCGTTAATTGCGTCCTCGAAACTCAGTCTCGGACCCGTACTCATGAACGTGGCTTGCGCTGTCGCCACGGGGTCCGTTTCGTCACCGTCATGGGCAATGGCGCGCAGAAAGGCGACATGTTTGGTGGTCTTGTAGCATTCGGCGATACCAATAATGGTTTCACCGGGTTTGGCGGTGCGCTGATAATCAATGCGTAAGGATAAGGTCGCCAGTGCGCCCAATGTGTCAAACCCGGTAAAAGCGGCCAGGCCGCAAGCTTGATCCAGCAAAGTTGTGACGGCTCCGCCATTGACGACACGGGTGCGCGCATCGCCGATCAGTTTCGTCGAATAGGGTAAGGACAGAGTTGCCTGCCCTTCACCGATGGCGACGAATTGAATGCCGAGTTCAGTCGCGTGTGGTGTGCTGGCGATCATCGTTGCGCCGACATCCCAAAATAGTTTCAGTTTTTCATCCATGTCCATGTCGATCGATCTATTTCAAAGCGCGCCTAGCGCTGCAAAGGCCGCATCAATGATGCGATTGGCACGGGGGTCACCCATGAGATATTTATTCTGACGGTTCATCACATAAGCGCCGTGAAGCCCAGTTTTTGGATCTGCGAACACGGCTGATCCGCCCCAGCCCGAATGGCCGAGGCCGTCCGGATTTGGGCCATAATTATAGTTCGGCGCATTGCGCATGACGCCAGCGGCAAAGTCGATGGTAAAGGGCAGGACGGCGTCAGGGCCCATAATCCGGGATCGGGTGGCAGCCTCGCGAACAGCCGGGCTGAGGATTTGGCGGTCGGCCACGCGCCCCGTCGCAAACGCCCCCATCATAGCACCAATCCCGGCGGCACTGGCCTGACAATTGGACCCGGCCATCTCGGCTTCGCGCCATTGTTCGCCGGATATGCGGGACGGAGACGACCAGGGTTTGAGAAAGGCGATGCGCTTGGCTTCCGTCAGCGGCCCCAAATCTGCGGCGGCACGAGGTTTCACGTTTTGTGCAACGCGGTCATGATCGCTGGAATCGAGACCAATGTGAACATCCGCCTGTGCGGGTCCGGCCAAGTCTTCAGCCAATATCCGGCCAAGACGACGATTTTGTGGGTCGACCCGCCGCGCCACTTCTCCGGCTAGGAACCCGAAAGTGATTGGCGAGTAACCGCTTTGACTGCCTGGCTCGAAAAGTGGCTCTTGGTCTTCAAGGACGCCGATGACTTTGTCGAAATCGATCCAATCCTGCGGCTGAAATGTTGGGTCGGTGATGCCGCACAGGCCGGATTGATGGCTCATTAATTGAGCGAGAGTCAGCGATGCTTTCCCGTGGCTTACAAATTCCGGCCAAATCTCTGCGACCGACTGTTCATAGTCGAGCAGACCCTGCTCAACTTGATAAGCGATGACTAATGCGGCCATCGTCTTGCCAGAGGAATAGACAGAAAAAAGCGTTTCGGGTGTGACCTCTGTCTCGTGCTTACGGTCGCCCCAGCCAGCGCACAGGTCGACAAGCGGATCACCGTTGCGAAAAATCGCCACTTGGCATCCCAACTCATCTTCCGATCGGAAATTTTCCAATACCGCGTCGTGGACAGGCTCAAAACCGGGTGCGACGAGGCCCGCTATAGGAAGATCTGGGGTCAGCCTGTCAGTCATTTTGGGTCTCTACTGTCAGCTCTGGCGCACCGCCGTCTGGATCAAGAAATCTCTGAGCTCTGATCAGCGGCAGTTCACCAGCATCTACAGTGTCCGCAGCGCCCATAATGGCGAAGACAGCTGAGACCGAACGGCCAAGCGCTTCGCAAGGCTCTATACCGCGCAAGCGTTGGCCTAGATAAGCGGCCGCTAACGTATCGCCGCCGCCATTGGGAACACCATCATAGCGTTCATGCATAACGGTGTGATGGCGATCTCTTTCAAAAAGACAGGCCCCAATCCGGTCTGCATCGGCCACGGACGTTACCAATGTTTCCCGCACGCCAGCCAGAGGGCGGGGCGGGGTATCCGGCGTTTCTGATAGATTGCCCGTGATGTAACGCCACTCCCATAAGTTCGGTGTCGCGATGTGCGCACGTGGTATCAGAAGGTCGCAAATCGCTTCAGCCCGGTCTTCCCCGATATAAAGTCCCTCCTCGGCCCGACTGCCATCGCCCATAACGGGGTCGACGAGGACGAGTCCCGGCTGCAGCCGATCAATGATGCTGGCTGCCAGTTCCACATGACCCGTCTCACCCATATAGCCTGTCATTATAGCGTCGAAGGGTAGGGATTGCGTTTCAGATTGTAGTAGAACCGCTGCCCACATATCCGCCAATTGCTCGGTCGGGATGATCATGCCGCCAGGCGCGCCCCAGCCCGGGTGGCGTCCGAACAGGGTCGTGGGCAGAACCGTCACATTTACGCCCATCCGGCGCAAGACGAAGGCACTCACCACAGCGCCAACATGGCTGGTCGCTGTGAAAGAGGAGATAAGAAGGATACGGGCCACGGCGACAGGCGATGCCCCCGTGTCCCGATGCCGTCAAGCGGGCGGAGGTTCAATCCTTCAGTCGATCTGTGTCATTCGACTGGCCCGCCTGACTGAGGGGGTCAAACAATCCCGTAGCGAATTGTTCTGAGCTAAACCGCTTGTTAAGCAAGACGCGCCACAAGCCATTAACCATGGCGGGGTCTGCCCGCCTGTTTTTTGACTAGGCGGGGGACGTTATGCGTCTTGCAGGATTGGCTTTGTCGGCGGCGCTCCTGTCCGGTTGCTCTTATATAGGTGGTTTTGGTGATACGCTCGGCGGTGTCTTTAGTGGACCGTCGCAGGGCTATTATGCGGGATCATCGGGGACGGCTAGTGCGGGTTTTTCCGACCCTTGCCAAATCCCCTATGCTCAGGCCCCGATCCCACCGGGCTGCCATCCCTCTCAGGTCTCAGTTGCGACGCCAGGCGCCAATTCTTATGCGGGTGGTTTTCCGCAACAACCGCAGTTCGGTAATCCGTCGGCCTATGATCAGTCACAGGCCCAGTACGCAACGGGCGGCTATGGTAGCCATGCGTCCGGCAATGTTCATGCTCCCGCGCAACAGGTCGCGCGTGGTCCAAGCCTAAGACGGCCGAACTTCCGTGGCTTTCTCGACCTCGGAGCTGAGCATAGCATTTCTGGGAATGTGCTCGATTACGGGAAGTTCCCAGTGCAGCCGCTCACAGGTTATGACCCTGACGCCTATAATGAGACGATTGTAAGCGGGTCGATCACGGATGGTCAGATCTCTACACAAGAATATTTCGTCAATTCCCGCTTACCGACCACTCCCGAAAAATGGGATGAAACTTCGATGCCGTCCATCTCGCTCGATGACGCTTGGTCGGTTCCGTCGACAATAGGCGTAGGCGGCGAATTTATCCTCGGCGACCGGGCGACCGTATTTGCGCGCGCCGGATACACTCGGTCTGAGGGTAACAGCGGCGATACAGCCTCAATCGAAGGCACAGTTTACGAGCGCACGACCAATCAGTTTTATGAAAGTGGGGTGCTGGTCGGAACATCCACAGGAACCGTCTTTAATACGGAACAGCTGATCACCGAGTATTCCTATGACTTCTCCGATATGGAGCGGATCGATCTGGAAGCCGGGGGACGTCTCTATTTCAATCCTGTTGCCGGTCAGTCGACCGGTCGTACGGTTACACCGTTTGTGAGCGCATCGGCCGGGGCATCACGCTATAATGACGTGTCCTTCACCATCGATCAGCGCCAATTATCCTACTCATCTGTCTATAATGATCCGGCCAATGAGTATTTTGATCTGGATGTTGCGGGATATGATCTTGATGCCAATCCCGCGACACCGACGACCCGCACTGTTGATTTATATGAATCCCAATGGGTGCCGTCGGGTAGTCTGAAGGCGGGTGTTGAGTGGCAGGTAACACCCAAGACGGCGTTTGCCTTTGAGACAGGTTTGCGTGTCGAAGGCGCGCGCGATTATGCCAATGGTACTAAAGGCGACACAAATATTGCTGTGCCTATGACCCTGCGCGGTAGCTTCAACTTTTAGCCAACCAACCCCGCCTCAGGAGCAAAAAGCCTTGTGTTGTTAAGGCTTTGTTCGGTGTTTGAGAACCTTTTCTTAAGCCTGTTAGGGTTAATGCGGACTGAAATGAAACTGTTTCGACGCGTCTTTGCGGCGGAATAGCGACCTGAAGGAGGCCGGCGGATGCGGCTCGCAGTTCTAGCACTTTCGGCAGCAGCAATATCGGGATGTTCCTGGTTGGGCGGGAGCGGCCATTATACGGCACAACCCGGATGTTATAATGCTGGCGCGGCCAGTTACGGCCATCAGCAGACAGGCTATCAATACGGTTATGCGCAAGGCGGCGTGGGATGTGTAGGCGGCGTCTATGGCGGTCAACACTATGGAGCCCAATATGGCGCGCAAGCCTATGGCGCTCAGGGCTATGGGGCTCAGGGTTATGCGCCTCAAATGGCCTCGGCTCAAGGCATGCCCGGTCAGGCTATGGCTCAAGGTTACGCCGCTCAGTCCTATGGAATGAACGCTCAGATGGCAGCGCCGAACATGGCCGGCTTTAATGGAGCCGGCGCAACAGCGGCGGGTGGATATCAAGCCACAGCAACGACGCTCGGCGCCGCCGCACCCTATGGTGCCGCAGTCAGCACGCAGCAAATTTCCGGTCAATATGGCCAAGCCCCTTACGGCCAAGGCGCTGGCGTCCAGACTGTCGTGGGCGCGCCGATCTATGTGCCGCAACCTTATCCAGCGCCCTATTTGGTGCCGCAAGTCCGGCAGCCCATCTGCTGTGGTGGCGGTCGTGTCAGTGGCGGCAGTGCGATGCCGTTCGGTCTCGAAGTGTTTGTTGGGACTGAGCTGAATTCCTCGGGTGAAATTTTCACAAAGAAATCTGATGGACCTCCAGATGGAGACTTCACCATCGACACACGTGTCGGCGAAATTGATCCGATCGGCTATGATGACGCTTTCGGCAATGCAAAGACTATTGGCCTAGCATTGGCTAAAGACATCTCTCCGAGCACCACGCTCTTGGGTTCGATCAGCCATAGCCAGTCTGAAGGTCAGACCGTTGAGAGCTATACGACTGTTGAGCCCGGCACGTGGGCAGGTGGGGTGTTTACGCCGCAGCTAGGAACCGCCCCGCGCGAATTGGACGGGACTTTTTCTGACTTAGAACTGACCACGATTGAAGGCGGTGTGCGCCAATATGTCGGTCATGACCCTAGCTTCCGTCCCTATGTCGGCGCGTCAGGGGGCTTTACGCACAATAATGACGTCCAATTCACCCAGACCTTCAATGATGATGGCAGTTTCTACGGTACCCGCCGCTTCGTCGATAGCGGATGGAGCCCAACAGCCGCTGCAACACTCGGCGCAGAAATGGCGGTCAGTCCACGGGCTGCAATTGGTATAGAATCCGGCGTACGCTGGCGCGGGAGCATGGATTCAGGCGCTCCGTCAGAAGATCGGGTAACAATTCCATTGACCTTGCGAGGTCGTTTGGCTTTCTAAAAATATCTAGTATTTCAGCGTATTATCCCACTTCAGTTGACTGGAGTGGGCTTTTTCATGGACGAAGACACTGTCGATCATGAAAAAAATTCAAGAAACTGATTCATTCCGGCACAGTCTGGCACACGTGTTGCAAGGTTGGGCTCGTAAGAGATGGTTCCAGTGGCATAGTGCCGTTCCGGGACTGACGGATCAGGGATGAAGATCATGCGCAAACTGCTTCTTGGGGTCGCCGCCATATCACTTTCGGGGTGCTCCTTTTTAGGTATCGGGGGACATAGCTCCGGTTATCAATCGTCGGGTTATAGTGGTTACACGAACCCAACGCCACGAGGCTGTGGCCCGCAACATGTTGCGCTGGCTAATGGCAACTGCCTGTCCCGTTTCAATATTGAAGGCGGCATCGGCAAGTCTTACAATGTTGGTGGCGACATTGTGACGGGTGACGAAGCGACATACGTCAATGCGAATGTTCCTAACGTTGGTTTCGAAGATGCTTACGAAGACGGCATTCGTTACGAATTGGGCGGTTCTTATGCATTGTCGCCAAACAGAAAAGTCACTGCGATGGCCTTCCTTGACGAGGCTGAAAGCGCTGGGATCCAAAACTTTGGCACAATCGATGGTGATGCTTTCGCAGGGTCAATGTCAGATTATAAGTCAACCGGCGTCGAACTTGGTTTGCGTCAATATTTCAATCCAACCGGTGCTCCACTGATCCGGACTGTCCGTCCCTATGTTGAGGGCCGCGTCGGTGCCGCTTACCAAGATGCCATTTTCATGGAAAACGCGACTAAGGGTGGTGCTGCAATCGGAACAGGCACGCTCGCGTTCAGCGACTCGGGTTGGGTTCCAACGGCAGCTGGTCTGGTCGGACTGGAAACACCGCTGACACGCTACAGCACAGTCGGCATCGAAAGCGGCATCCGTTGGACGGGTGGACGTGATGGCGGGTCTGCCTTCGGTCCTGGTAAGTTCCAAGGACTGAACAATGACGGTTCACGCGTATCTGTGCCGCTGATGCTTCGCGGTCGTTACCGCTTCTAGAGGATCTCACCTGATTAGATCCCCGAGGGTTCTCGGGGACTATTTCGACTGGGAATGCTCCGGCCCCGGTTCTTGCGATATGTCTCCAAGAAGGCATGTCCGGGCCGGACGTCGGAGTTCCTTCGTTTTAAGCCGTCGGTTTTTCCGGCGGTTTTTTATATGGATTTAGTCGTCGGTAGCGCGGGCTTCATTCGCTTCGCGGCGGCTTTGAGCGATGAACCGATCGATCTGTCGTTCTAGAATTGAAAGTGGGACGCTCCCATTTTCCAAGACAGCATCGTGGAAGGCGCGAATGTCGAAATCCTCGCCCAGCGCCTCTTTGGCCCGGCTACGAAGTTCAAGAATTTTCAGTTCCCCAATCTTGTAGGCGAGCGCTTGTCCCGGCCAAGAGATATAGCGATCGACCTCGGTCCGGATGTTACTCTTCGATAGGGCTGAATTTTCCAAGAAGCAGGCTTCTGCCTGTTCGCGAGACCAACCTTTCCAATGCATACCCGTGTCGACCACCAGACGGCAGGCGCGCCACATTTCATAGGTCAGCTGCCCGAACCGTTCATAAGGTGTTTCGTAGAGACCCATCTCTGCGGCCAGTTTCTCCGAATAAAGACCCCAACCTTCGCCAAAAGCGGTTGCGTAAAGCGATTTCCGAAAATCTGGAATATCTTCCAGTTCCTGCGCTAGGGCGATTTGATGATGATGGCCGGGTACGCCCTCATGCGCTGTCAAAGCAGGAAGATTATAAAGCGGTCGCATCGCCAGATCGTAAGTGTTGACGACATAAAAACCGGCTCGCCCGGCATCTGGGGATCCGCCCCAATAACGACCTGTCGTATAATTTTTCGCAATCTCGTCCGGCACTTTCATCACGCCATAGGATAGACGCGGTAGTGTGCCGAAAAACTCTGGCATTTTGCCGTCGATCCGTTTTGCTAGCCATGCGGCGCGCATTAATAGCTCTTGCTCCGACTGGGCATAGAATTGCGGATCCGTGCGTAGGAAATCGAGGAAGTCCGCAAAGCTGCCGTCAAAGCCACTCTGCTCAATGACCGTATCCATTTCCGCGCGGATGCGCGCCACTTCAGCCAAGCCAATGTCATGGACTTCGTCAGGGGACAGATCGAGCGTCGTAAAATTACGCACAAGAGCACGGTAATAGTCGCGGCCTTCTTCACTGGATCCGACACCGGCATCAACGCGAGCCGAGGGGGCATACACTTCTTCAAAGAATTTCAGCAAATCGGAATAAGCGGGCAGGACAGATATATTGACCGCAGCCGTTCCGAGTTCGGTCAAACGGGATCTCTCGGTTTCGTCGATCGTGTCAGGGAAATTCAGGAAAGGCGCAAAGAGTGGATGCTCGGTCGCGGGCCCTTGCGATAGAGATCTGACGACATCGATGACGCCGGGCAGAATATCTGCGCTGGCCGTGAATCCGTCATCAATCCCGCGTTGCATGTTGTCTCGATGTTGCGCGAAATAGCGTGGCAATTGCGTTAGGCGCGCGGCGTAATCTTCAAAATCTTTGGCACGGTTGAATTGTGTCTGGCGCGACACGTAGCTCATCTCATTGAAGAAGCCGGAATCGTTCACAAAAGGAATACGCGAGGAATCGAACGGAATGAGCCGCTGTCGTTGATCGAGCAGAAAGTCCATCATCTCGTAATTTAGCCGCTGTGCCGCATTGAATCCTGAAAATTCAGGCGAACGGCGTAGCGCTGTATGCCGGCGTTTGAGGGCTTGCAGGCGATCATAATCCGCCGTTCGAGCCGCATCGCTGACATCGGGTAAGCTGCGCAAAGCATCACGATCGCCTTTTTCCCCCGCCGTGATCGGATTGTTGACGAGCTCTGCAGCTTCAAAATCCGTGATTAGCCGATCTAGACTGTCAGATAGGGCGCAGCGCGTTGTGTCCCCAATCAAACTGACACGGCCTTCTGGACAAGAAAATGAACGAACCTCCGTATTGGACGAGGCCTCTAAAGTTTGGGCCGAGGCAATGGACAAAGGCACAAGACTACAAAGAGCCGTCGTGGCGGAGAGGCGTAAAAGTTTGGACATGATCGATCTCTTGTCGCGGCAGTGCAACGGGAACAAGGCGCAATATATGTTAGACGCAGCGTCTAGTTACGTTTCAGGACGAAGCGGCGGCTTCCATCGCTTCGGCTAAAGTCACGTCTTTCTGGGTCACACCGCCCGCATCATGGGTGGTCAATGTGACATCGACACGGTTGTAAACGTTGAACCATTCCGGGTGATGATCCATTTTTTCAGCGATGATCGCGATCCGAGTCATAAAGCCGAAGGCTTGCGCGAAATCGTCAAATTTGAAGACTTTGGTGATGAAGTCATCACCGCCCGTCCAGCCGGCTAATCGCTCGGCGACGTCCTTCGGATTAAGACATTCCATTCATAGACCTCATCATTCGTTGGCGTGTTCGCCACAAAGTTGCCACATTTACCCTAGCTTAACCCTATTCTAGCTTAATCGCGCGCGTATTGGGAGGCATCTCTGAACATGAAATTCGCATTTCAGACAAGATTGCGTCTTTGCAGCGCCGTTTCAAACAGCCAAAGCGCAACTTGTGATGATTTGGTTTTTTCGACTTTCGGCTGTACTTCTGGCGATTGCTATACTCGTGTTTTCACTCGAGCCGGCCACGGATTTTCAGGGACCGCTTTATGCCGACAAGGTTCAGCATTTTCTAGCATATGGCCTGTTAGCGTTTCTCATCGCGTTGGGTTGGCCGAAGATAAGACTGGTTTTCGTCATTTTATTGGCCGCTTTGTTCGGCATCGGCGTCGAAATTGCGCAAGGAATCACGCATTTCGGGCGGACAGCCTCTCTATTCGATGCGGTCGCCAATTTGATTGGAGCCAGTTTTGGGGCGTATTTTTCAAGAGTTTTATCGAAATTAAGTCGACGTCGTTCATCTTAGGTTTGGTCTGGACCTTACAAGGTAAATTGTCGCATATTGACTTCACCACGTCCGGAGGACGGAGATGACGTACCGCCGCGCCCTTTTAGGCACAACATTCCTGCTCCTAGCTGGCCCTGCGCTCGCTGGAACGCAGCAGCCTGCCTATAAACCAGACCTGCTACCGCCAAACCCGGCGGTGGGTGAATGCTATGCGCGCGTCGAAATTCCCGCTCAATATGAACGGACCACGGAACGTGTCGTGACGCGCGAAGCGCATAAACGTCTCCATGTGCAGCAACCGCAACTGCGCTCGCGGACCGAGTCCATTATGGTGAAAGAGCCGAGCGTGCGTTATGTTGTGCGGCAGCCGACCTATTCGACCGTGACTAAACACGTGATGACCCGTCCGGGTTATGACAAGCTCTCCGTAAGCCACCCACACTTCAAGTCTGTGACCGAGACTGTGCAAACGGGCGCGCCGAGGTTGGTCTGGAAGCGCGGCAATCCGGCCAAACTTCGTGCACAGGGTTATATTATTCATTCAACTGCCGACGCTGGCGTTGGTGGCCGCGGCTATAGTTCGACCACGCAATACGGTAAAACTGGCGGAAGCCGATGTGGGCCCATGTGTGAAATCTGGTGCTTGGTTGAAGAGCCTGGCGACAGTGTGACCGTTACCCGTCAAGTAATGACAAGTCCCGGGCAGATACAGCGCACGCCCGTCCCGCCGGCCTATCAGGCGATCACGCAGCAAGTTGTGACAGATCCGGGCGGCGTCCATAAAGTGCCGGTCCCAGCCGAGTATCAGTCCATCGAAATACAAGACATCATCCATCCGGGCGGTCAGGCTTATGTTGAGGTTCCGGCGGAATATGGCCAAGTTGACGGCCGTCGATTGGTGTCTGAATCGCGTTACGAATGGCGTCGTGTCGTCTGTAAACCGGGTGCGTCTTCGGGAATCGCGCACCGATCTTCCGGCCACACAGTCTATCCATCGTCATCGACGAGTATCCATAAGTCCGGTCATCTTGTTGGCCAGAATCAACAACAGATCCACCACCGCACGACAGTTCAGTCCAGCGCGCCTGTGACATATCGGACGACGCATACTGCCACGACAACCCATGTTCCTGCGGTAACGCATGGGACTCTGGCGGTCAGACAGCCTGCTCATTCCACCGGTTACACGTCGGGCTATCAAGGCACTTATGCGCATGGCGCGACGACAACCCGGCTTGGCAAAAGTGGCCAGCCCAACCGATCATATTCTGGTCCCGCTTATACGGCTCCTGGCGCCTCTTCTGACGCAAGGACGGTCATTTATGAGAGCCGGCGACAACGCTAACGATAGCGTCCTGATGTAACGGCATCAAAAAAGCCCGCCTCAGTGAGGCGGGCTTTTTCATGGATTGGGTGTGGATATTAGCTGCCGCGCGGCAGGTCGTCCTGATCAATCAAACCGTCATTGGCTTCCTTCAGCTTGTCGAAATAATCTTTCGTCAGCTTGAAGACGATTGGTGAGAGCAAGGCTAAGCCAATCAGATTGGGTAGAGCCATCAGCCCTGTCAAACTATCCGCGATGAGCCAGAAGGTAGCGACCACCATATTGTCTTCACCGGTTTCAAACGCCAGTGCGAAGGTCGACGCAAATACGGCGACCACCCAGAAGACGCGGAAGACAGGAATAGATTTTTCTTTGAACAGAAAAGCCGTGCACCGCTCACCATAATAGGACCAGCCGATAATGGTGGTGAAGGCGAAGATACACAGGCTGATCGTCACGATGTGCGCGCCAAACCCGACCAGTGTTGATTCAAATGCGGCCGCAGTTAGCGGAACACCAATCTCACACCCTGCTGGAGTTGAGCCGCTTTCAAGGATTTCCAAGATGGCTGGGCTGGCCAGACAGTCCGCGCCGACCACGCCGGACGTCAGGATAACCAAGGCTGTCAGCGTGCAGATGATCAATGTGTCGATCACCGTGCCGAGCATGGCGATCATGCCCTGATTGACAGGGTCATTATTCTGCGCTGCCGCATGGGCGATAGGGGCGGATCCCTGTCCGGCCTCGTTAGAAAATAGGCCGCGGGCGATACCCTTTTGCATGGCCAACATCATCAGGCCGATCGTGATGCCCGTTCCGGCTTCCTGTGCGCCGAAAGCCCCTTTGAAGATTAGGCCAAAGGCGGCGGGAACATTGCCGAAATTAGCAAGGATAACGATTAGAGCGGCAGAGATATATAGCACGGCCATGAACGGTACGAGGCGGGAGGCGACAGCGCCGATCCGCGTGATACCGCCAAAAATGACGCCCCCAACGAGGAGCGAGAGGACCACAGCCACCCAACGCGGATCGAAACTATATTGGCTTTGCAGCGCATCAGCGATGGAGTTGGCTTGGACGGCGTTGCCGGTTGAAAGCGCGCCGATCATGCCAAATAAGGCGAAGGCCCCTGCCAGCCACAGCCACTTCGGGCCGAGGCCGTTTTTGATATAATACATCGGTCCACCAACGCGGTTCCCGTTGGCATCGATTTCGCGATACCGCACCGCAAGCACACCTTCGGAATATTTGGTTGCAGTGCCGAGGATCGCCGTCACCCACATCCAGAAGACCGCACCCGGTCCGCCAATGGCGATTGCGGCCGCGACACCGGCAATGTTGCCCGTCCCAACGGTGGACGACAGGGCCGTCATCAAAGCCGCGAATGGCGACACATCACCATCGTCAGTGTTTGCGCCGCGTTTCCTGAACAGTTGACTGAAACCGTAAATGATCTTTGTGATCGACCGGAATCGCATCCCAATCGTCAGGAATAAGCCGGTTCCTAATAACAAGATCATCATGGGGGGACCCCAGACAATTCCGTTAAAGGTTTCCATTAAGCTGGCGAAAGTTTCCATTATATCCCCTGGATGTCTCCCCTCGCGGCCGGTTGATGGCACGCGTCGTCTAGACGTTCACTTGCCGCATGCCCGACGACACGCCAAGGGCTAATCTCGATTCTGGCTAGCGTCGGGCGGCGCTATTGATTGCGAAGATAGATCAAGGCGGCTTCCAAAGCCGGATCGCCTGCATTTTCATCGCTGTCGGCAGAAGTGAGAGATTGGTCAGCCACGAAATCCTCACGCGGCGTTCCGTCAACATGGAATAGAGCTTCGGTCGGAATTGACAGAGTGATCGTCTGGTCCGCAAAGGAAAAGTTGCTCATTGCGCCCAGCAGATCGCCCATATCGGACGCGATGCTATGCACGCCCAGCGCGTCCATCCCAATAACAATGCCTTCGCCCATACTGCCAGTCCAATGCCCGCCTAGGACAACGGTCCGGAACGGGTCAAAGTTGGGGCTGCGCGGAGTGACCTGTTCGACGAAACGGCGCGGGACGGTGAACTCCCGTTCAAGAGACGGGATCGTATGGATTTGAAAGGGCCGCACTCTATCAGTGAAATGTCCCATGATGGAACGGCCTACTTCTGAATTTCCACCGCTCGGCGTATTTCGAAGGTCGAGGATCAGTCCATCGGCTTCCATCACCTCGGCCATAGCAGCGTCGAACCCGGTGATGAGATCATTGTCGCCGAGCCGATTATTGATCCGTAGTACCGCGATCATAGATCCGTCTGGGGTCGCGATACGCTGTGTTTCAATAGCCGGACGGGCCATGACAGCCCGCGCTTGCTCTCTTGGATTGGCGAGGTCTAGCCGCTGCGTTTCGCCTTCCGGGGTTAGAAACACTAGCGACCGATCTCCAACGCGCCGTCCATTTGCCACGAGCGTCCCGGCATAATCTAACTGCGCGTCAGATGGGGCGTCGATCAAATCCGTAAACACAGCGGCGGCGAGATCCTGAATGGGTCGCTCATCGGCAGTATTTAAAATCCAACCGGGTCGAATGCCGACCTCATAGGCGGCGGAGTCGCTTCGCACATCGGCGACGTAATATTGTCCCGCGCGGTGATCGATCTGCAAGTCGGATGAAGTTGGGATAATATTAAAATCGCCATCCTCTGCAGGTCCGAAGCCGAGATGCGGATCGGTAAATGCGTATGTGGCGCGGTGCAGTTGACGGCGGAAGGTGGCGCGGTCTGGCGCCGCGCTAACCAGCGTCCCAACTCTGTCGAGATAGGCATCGGTATCAAAGCCACGATCGTCGCGATAGGCATAGAAAAGATCAAAGTCGTTTCGAAGTGTGGCCCAAACAGACGCGGCATCGAATGCGGTTTCGGTCGTGGGGGCGGACGTATCGTCCGAGTCGGATGTGTCCGAGCGACAGGCCGACAGATTTACCCCGATCAGGATAGACAGAAGAATATGTTGCGCCGTTTTTTGCATAGCTCTGCGCTAACCGACGGGTATGTCTAGTGAAACCATAAATTTGGATTCGAACCCTACTGGTTGGCTGCGACGGATTGGGCTAGAGCGCCCCTATGTTTGACCGTCTCGATTCCCTTCCACCTGACGCTATCATGGCTTTGATGCAGCAATGCAAAGCGGACACGCGCACGGACAAGGTCGATCTCGGCGTTGGTGTCTATAAGGACGCTGCCGGAACGGTTCCGATTATGCGGGCAGTCAAGACGGCTGAAGAAATCATTTTCGGCGAGGAAAAAACCAAAACCTATGTCGGCACGACAGGGCGCGTCGGGTTTCGCGAAACCATGCTCGAACTGGTTCTTGGGACCGATCACCCGGTGCTAGGCAGCGGTCGTATTGCCTCGTCGCAGGCGGCGGGCGGATCGGGCGCGCTGCGTCTTGGCGCACAGCTTGTCCAAGCGGCTGCACCGGACGCAACGGTCTGGGTCTCAACTCCGACATGGGCCAACCATATTCCGCTCATCGGTTCGACCGGACTAAAGCTAGAGAACTATCCTTATTATAATCGCGACACGCTCGGCGTCGATTTCGACGATATGCTGGCGCATCTGGATGCCAACGCCAAGCCCGGCGATCTCATCCTGCTGCATGGCTGTTGCCACAACCCGACGGGGGCGGACCTGTCGCATGCGGAATGGGACCGATTGGTACCGTTTATGAATGAGCGCGGGCTCGTTCCTTTCATTGATCTGGCCTATCTGGGCCTGGGTCGCGGGATTGAAGATGATGGTTACGGATTGCGGCTAGTGGTTCGGGACTGTGCAGAAAGCCTATTTACCGTATCAGCATCTAAAAATTTCGGCCTCTATAAAGAGCGGGTCGGCTTGCTGGCCGTCGTTTGCAACAATCCAGATGAGGCGGTTGTTATTCAATCCCGGCTTGGAGCGATTCAACGGACACTGATCTCTATGCCGCCCGATCACGGCGCGCAGATTGTCGAACGAATTCTGGGCAATGGCGATTTGAAACGGATGTGGATGGACGAGCTGACCGAAATGCGGGAGCGTATTAATGGTCTGAGACAGCTCTTGTCAGAAGCGCTCAATGTGCAAGGCGGCGAAGCCATAGCGCGGGCCGTGGTCGCCCAAAACGGTATGTTTTCCATGTTGCCCGTGACTAAAGATCAGGCCATCCGTCTGCGCGAAGATCATGCGATCTATATGACCAATTCGGGCCGCATAAATATTGCTGGGGCCAATGCGAGCAACATTCCCGGCGTCGCTGACGCGTTGCTGAGCGTCTTGAGCTAGGTTGGCTCGCGCCTGTTACTTTAAAACGCAGCGATCTAAGCCGTCATTCTCGACAACCTGGGCGCGCTGCGTCAGCGTATTTGCGCGGCCCCGCACATAAGCGCCCGGCGGATTGACGCGCCATTTGTTCGGGCTCGGCAACACGGCAGCGAGCAGCGCGGCATCCTCGCGGGACAAGTCCGCGGCTGATTTGCCAAAACGCAACTGGGCTGCGGCTTCTGCCCCAAAAATGCCGTCGCCCCATTCGGCAATGTTCAGGTAGACTTCCATCGTCCGGCGTTTGGTCCAGATACTGTCGATATAAAGGGCGAGCCACGCCTCTGCCGCTTTTCGGGCATAGCCGCCGCCATTCCAGAGAAAGACATTCTTGGCGGTTTGCTGCGTCAAGGTTGAGCCGCCACGCAGCCGTCCGCCCGCTTGATTATCTTCGATCGCCTCTCCCAGCGCGTCAAAATCAATCCCGCCATGCTCACAAAACCGCGAATCTTCCGCTGCAATCACTGCGCGCACCAGATGAGGTGAGATTTGTTCCAAGGGCACCCAGTCGTGTCGCAGTTTCGTCCCGTCGGGTCGCATCATCATGTTGAGCGTGCCCTGAATGGGCATGACAGCAAAGGTGAGACCGAGTGCATGCACCGCGAGGAATAGGACGCCCGCTACAATAGTTGAGCGTGCCAAGATACGCTGCCAGCGTTGCTTATATCCGCCCGCAGATGATGCGGCCTCTCTCTTGACCTTGGCGGGCTTCGCTTCATTATCATTGGGGGGAGGATCAATCATGCGTAAATATCTTATCGTGGGAACGGCGCTCTGTCTTGCGGCCTGTTCGCAGGCGGAACCAGAAGCTATCACCGACACGGCGTATCAGGACACGTTGCAACTGGCTCTGCTTGATGCGCAACCGGGCGATGTCATTACCATTCCGGCTGGAACACACAGTCTTGATCGCGGTCTGTCATTAACGGCAGAAGGCGTGACCATTCGCGGTGAAGGCATGGATCAGTCCATCCTTTCCTTCAAAGGGCAGATTGCAGGCGCTGAAGGTCTGCTCATCACAGGCGACAATGTCGTGCTGGAGAATTTCGCAGTTGAGGATGCCAAAGGTGACGCGATTAAGATCAATGATACGGACGGTGTGACCATTCGCGGCGTCCGCGTCGAATGGACGGGTGAAGCGAAGACCGAAAACGGTGCCTACGGTCTTTACCCGGTACAGACGACCAATGTGCTGATCGAAGATGTGGTCGCAATTGGCGCGTCAGATGCAGGCATTTACGTCGGTCAGAGTAAGGGCGTGATCGTGCGCAACAGCCGTGCCGAACGCAATGTCGCCGGAATTGAGATTGAAAATACGCAGGACGCCGATGTCTACGGGAATGTCGCAACGGATAATACGGGCGGCATTCTTGTCTTCAACATGCCCGGGTTAACCCAGCCCGGTGCGCGCGTGCGCGTCTATGATAATGACGTTTACGAAAATGACCGCGGTAATTTCGGCCATCCCGGTACGCCCGTGGCCAGCATTCCGGCGGGCTCAGGGGTCGTTGTAAACAGTCATGACGATGTTGAGATTTTCGAAAACCGTATTCGCGACAACCGGACGGCCAACATCATTATTGCCTCAGTCTACTCCAGCAACTTCGCGGACAGCTCTTTCTCCGACACGTTCGATCCCTATCCGGATCGCATCCACGTCCATTCTAATACGCTCTCAGGCGGCGGCGATAAGCCGGACGGGATGGAGTTGAAAGCGGCCAAGACTGTGAAGTTCGGCCTGACCGGACGCTTCCCGCACGTGCTTTGGGACGGCTTTGTTCGCGGCGAAGATGATCCGATGATCTGTATTGAAGAGCCCGAAGCCGAGGTCTTTAATGCGGACCTCGCCAATGGTTCCAAAAATATGCGGGTCGAGACTGAACCACATCGCTGCACACTGCCGCGTTTGGCCGAAGTGACGCTCAAGGACGGATGAAACGTCTCGCGCTCATAGCGGCCATCGGAGCCTTTGGGCTTGCGGCTTGCTCGCAAGCGCCTGACAAGATCATATTTCATGAGGTGAGCAATCCGCTGACCTTGGCAGAATGGAATGTAGTGAGCCTTGATCGCGGGCATCTGGTGACTAGCGGCGGCAGTGTTGCCTATGACGTCTCCGCGCCGCTCTTCACCGATTACGCGCACAAGTTTCGGACGATCTACACGCCTGACGCCGCGCCCATATTGGCCGACGGGAGCCTGGACTTCCCCGTTGGAACAGTCATCTCCAAGACGTTTTACTATCCCGAAAATGCGGACGGTGTGGTGCGCTCAGAAGACTCGGGTGGGGATGCGATCAATCTCGCCACTCACCGCGTGATCGAAACCCGCTTGCTCGTCCGTCGGGATAGCGGGTGGGACCCGGTCAGCTATGTTTGGAATGAAGGCGAGACCGAAGCGCGGTTAAGGCGGACGGGGGCCGTCGTGCCGCTGACCCTGTCAGGCATGCCCTTCGCCTATGTTGTCCCAAATGAGAACCAATGTGCGGGTTGCCACGCGTCGGATATGAGCACCAATGCATTGCATCCACTGGGAGCCATCGCGCCGCAATTCCGTGACCGCTCTAAAATGGTCGTAGAAGGCGTGATGCGGCCCGACGCGTTTACGGCTCAAGCTGATTATCGCGACGATGAGTTGTCACTGGATGTGCGGGCACGGTCCTATCTGGCTACCAATTGCGCCCATTGTCACAATCCGGTTGGCCCTGCGGATACGTCTGGGCTTGATCTGTCACTCTCAGCGCAATCGGATCTGGTTCTAGGTCGCTGCAAACCACCAATCGCCGCTGGGTCGGGCACGGGCGGCCACACATTTTCGATTGTGCCGGGTGATCCAGATGGGTCCATCCTGTCCTACCGCATGGCCAGCACCGATCCGGGCGCGATGATGCCTGAACTCGGACGCAGCATCGCCCATGATGAAGGCGTTGCCCTGATCCGAGAGTGGATCGCGGCGATGGATGGGGACTGCAGTTGAGACAAAACGGGTCATGACCGAACCGGGTGCAGACGCGCTGAAGCCGCTACAAGATCAGCATATGGCTCCCGTTGGTGCGCCTGATCTTGCTGACTATCTAAACGACCGTAGCTTCGATGACCTTTGGACCGCCTATGAGCGGGACGGTTATGTCATTGTTGAAAATATTCTGAGCGGTGCTGATGTCGATAAGATCCGTCGAGCCTTACAACCTCACTTCACGAAAACAGGCCGGAACGATTTTGAGGGTTTCCGGTCTCACCGGGTTTACGCGCTGGTGGACAAAGACCCGGACGTGTTCGGGGCGTTGGCTATGCATCCGCTGGCGATGGCCTTTGTAGAACGTGAGTTTGGTCGCTCCTGTCTTCTCTCTGCCATGTTGGCGATCCAGCTTTTACCTGACGAGACGGTGCAAGACTGGCATTTTGATGACGAGCAGATCATGGTGCCGCGCCCTCGTCCAGCTTATGGAGTTAGCACCTTCTGGGCGATTGACGACATGACCGATGAGAACGGCGCGACTGAGTTGATCCCCGGCAGCCATCTTTGGGGTCCAGACATGCCGCGCCCCAGCCGAGTCGAAACGGATGTCGTTAAAGCGATCATGCCATCGGGCTCGCTTATGATCGCCAAGGGAACCTTATTTCACCGGGGCGGTGCAAACCGGACGGATAAGCCACGCCTGATCATCACACCGCAATATTGCCCGGGTTGGGCGCGGCCCCTCGAAAATATGTTGCTGTCCGTGTCGAAAGACAAAGCTGCACACCTGCCGAAACGTGTGCGTGAGCTTCTGGGTTACAACATCCACGCGGCCTTTATGGGCTATGTTGATGGCCAGCATCCGGACCGTGTGCTGGGTCTAGGCAAGGACGCCGAATAGGCTCGCAAAAGATCAATTTCATCAAGTCGACGTTACCGTGTCTTGGAACCTGTCACCGGACTGACGGGTTTAAAGACTAGCCCCGCCGTTGAAGGAAAGATGAATTATGACGCAGCAACAAATGATCGCCAGCGCCCGGCAGAGCGCAACAACCGCCCCAAAAGCTGACCCCGAAGTGGCAAAACGCGCTGTTGCGGATGCCAAAGCGCAAAGCCGCGATCATGAAAGCTCAGTTCAGCCCGTCTATAAGACGCAGACGGACGACATTGCCGGTAAAAACATCCACCGCGACACGGCCTCGCCGATCAGCGAATTCGATGATCCGGCGGCCAATACCTATAAGGACGGATACCGCTAGCCGCGCAGTTGCGCGCCTAGATTTTCAGCGGCCTTGACGATTTTGGCGCTGATGGTTTCGATCTGACTGTCGGTCAGAGTTTCATCCCGTGGCGACAAGGTCACGTCAATGGCGAGGCTTTTATGTCCGTCCTCAATGCCTTTGCCCGTATATATATCAAACAAAGACACATCGCTGATCAGTGCCTTGTCTGCGCCTTTGGCCGCGCGAACCAAATCACCAGCGGCTAGCGTATCAGGCACGATGAAAGCAAAGTCGCGGTGAACCGGCATCAAATCTGAGAGCGCCAGCGCGCCCTTTGACTTGGAGGCTGACTTCTTGCTCTTCGCCTTATTTCTGGGTGCAGGCAGGCTTTCAGGCCAAACTTCAAAAGCCACAACGCGGCCATCAATACCGAGGGCCTTGAGTACCCGTGGGTGCAGCTCGCCGAAATCGGCGAGGATATTCTTCGGCCCCATCTGCAAGCGGCCTGATCGCCCGGGATGCCAATAATCGCCTGTCGGTTTAGACAGTTGCAAATTATCCGTATTCGCGCCCATTGCGTCCAAAGCCGCCAACGCATCCGCCTTTGCGCTCAGCGCGGTGATGGCGTCAGCCCCAGCCCAATCGCGACCGGGCTCGACGCGGCGAATTCCCGCCAAAGTCAAAGACTGATCGCCCGGCTCCGTGCCGCGATAGACAGGTCCCAACTCAAACAAAGCGGCGCCGGGATAGCCTCGGTCTGTCGCTTTCTGCCCGGATAAGAGCAAGTGGATCAGCGCGCTTGGGCGCATGACATTCAGGTCCGAGCTGATCGGATTGTCGAGATAGAGCGCCGCATCACCGCCGCCAAACGCGTCCGCATGTGTGTCCAGAACAAAGGACCAGCTGACCGTCTCAGACAGGCCGCGCAAGGCGAGCGCGCGCCGCGCTAGCCGGGTCCGGGTTTGCGTCAAGGTTGCTGTCGGTTCGCGCCGTCCGGGCATGGCTGGAAGGGATGTTGCGGGGAGTTGATCGAAGCCCGCAATGCGCGCGACTTCCTCGACCAAATCAGCCTGCATGGTAACGTCACGCCGCCATGTTGGGACCGCGAAGGGCCACGGCACGTCAGAGCCCGTTTTTTTGAAGCCGAGCGTATCTAAGATGCGTAGGATTTCGTCATCGCCGGGCGTGAAGCCGAGCAATTGTTCGACGCGAGCCGGGTCAAAAGTGACGGGCTCAGGCTCCGCCGGAATTGCGCCTGCCACGTCAACTGTGCTGGCGTCTCCGCCGCAAAGGTCCAAGACAAGGCGTGTCGCCATTTCCATGCCGTCGCGCATAAAGCCCGTATCGATGCCGCGTTCAAATCTGTATTTTGCATCTGAATTGACGCCAAGGCGCTTGGCCGAGCGGCGAATAGTGAGTGGATCAAAGACCGCGCACTCGATTAAAATATCCGCTGTCTCGTCTGACACGCCGGAGCTTTCGCCGCCGACAATACCGCCGAGACCCAATATGCCGCGCTCATCGGCGATGACCACATCATCAGCGGTTGCCGTATATGTTTTGTCGTCGAGCGCTTCGAAGGTTTCATCTTCGCCCATGCGCACAATGATGCTGCCCTCGACTTTGGCTAGATCATAGACATGGAGTGGGCGGGCGCGGTCAATGGTCATGAAATTGGTGATGTCGACCAGCGCAGAAATCGGTCTCAGGCCAATCGCCTTGAGCTTGTCCTGTAGCCATTTCGGGCTCGGGCCATTTTTAAGGCCTCGCACGACGCGACCGACAAAGGCCGGGCAAGCATCGGGCGCTTCGATCAAGACGCTCTGCGCATTATCGATTGTCGCTTGAACGGGCTCGATCATGTCAGGTTTAAGCGTACCAATACCAGCCGCCGCCAGGTCGCGCGCAATACCGCGTACGCCGAGCCAGTCAGGCCGGTTCGGTGTGACTTCGAAATCGATGACCGGATCGTTTAGGCCCAACACGTCAGCGATAGGCGCGCCGACTTCGGCTTTCGGCAGCTCGATAATACCGTCACTATCCTCACCGAGGTCGAGCTCATCAGCAGAGCACATCATGCCGAAGCTCTCGATGCCCCGGATCTTGCGTGGTTTCTTATCGAGCGAGAAATCCGCGCCGGGAATATAGGTGCCAAGCGGGGCAAAGGCGACATAAAGGCCTTCGCGCGCATTGGGCGCACCGCAGACGATTTGCTGCTCGCCATCCTTGGTCGCGACGCGGCAGACTTTCAGCTTGTCCGCGTCCGGATGTTTTTCAGCCGCCAGAACATGACCAACTGTGAAGGCGGACAAGGCCGCAGCCGGATCGATAACCTCTTCAACCTCAAGGCCCGCCATGGTCATGGCGTCCACGATTTCAGAGAGGCTCGCATCCGTGTCGAGATGCTCTTTCAGCCAAGATAGGGTGAATTTCATCGGTCTGTCTCAGATAGGCAGGAGAGGGGGCGGGAGCTCATGACAGGCCGCTTTCTAGGCTCGCCTGAACCAGCGGGCTAAATCCGTAATGGCCGAGCCATCTTGGGTCGCCGGCGAACATGTCGCGCAGATCTGGCATGCCGTATTTAAGCATGGCGAGGCGGTCGACGCCCATACCGAAGGCAAAGCCCTGATAGATATCCGGGTTGATGCCGCAGGCGGTCAGCACGTTCGGGTGAACCATACCGCAGCCAAGGATTTCCATCCAATCGTTACCCTGACCGATTTTGATCGAGGCCCCGTCCCGTTCATATCTTACATCCATTTCGGCGCTCGGCTCGGTGAAGGGGAAGTGGTGCGGGCGGAAACGCACATCGACGTCAGTCTCGAAAAAGGCTGAGACAAAATCCATCAGGCACCCTTTCAGGTGACCCATATGAATGTCTTCGCCAATCACCAAGCCTTCGACTTGGTGGAACATGGGCGTATGGGTTTGGTCTGAATCGCAACGATAAGTCCGGCCCGGCGCGATGATGCGGATCGGCGGCTTTTGGCTCATCATGGTGCGGATTTGCACAGGCGATGTGTGGGTTCGCAGGACTTTCTGCTGCCCATCTGAATCTGGGACCATGAAAAACGTGTCGTGCATATCGCGCGCGGGATGGCCGGGCGGGAAGTTCAGCGCCGTGAAATTATGGAAATCGTCTTCAATATCCGGGCCTTCGGCGACAGAGAAACCCATATCCGAGAAGATGACAGCCATCTCTTCCATCACCTGCTGCACAGGATGAAGCGTGCCGTTCTTGCGGCTGACCGGCAGGGACATATCCATCGTCTCGGACGCCAGCGCCGCATCAAGCGCTTCATTTTCGAGGGCGGTTTTGCGGATGTCGACCAAAGCTGCGACGTCATTTTTGAGCCCGTTCAGCGCCGGACCCATGACGGTTTTTTCTTCCGGGCTCATCTTACCGAGCCCGCGCATCATCATCGAAATTTCGCCCTTTTTGCCGAGCGCAGAGACGCGAATAGCGTCGAGCGAAGACAAATCGGAGGCGGCATCAATGTCAGCCTGAAATCGGCTGCGGATGGCCTCAATGTCACTGATGGCAATATCGCTCATGGGAACGGGTCCAGAAAAGGCGTAAAAAACGGATCGCCGCTCCCTAAGGCCGGGCCGCGGCTTTCGCAACCGCGCTTCGCAATGAAGCGCTTAGCCTGTTGCGCTGGTGCGACCCTGCGCGCCGTCAAAACTTGTCCGGCCGTTGGGCTGCTTGCCTTCCGGGAGGATTGGCTCGATCTCCGGTTCAGGTTTGCGATAAAGCCCCGGTGCACCAGCGATCGACTCCAGCCCATAACTCATATCGTTCAGCGTCTCGTTTGACCCCAAAATAAGGTAGCCATAGGGGCGCAGCACTTTGGTCAGGCTTCGGATCACGCGAATACGGGCGGACTTGCTATAATGATCAAGCGACCCTCTGAACATCACGACGTGATAGGGGTCCATCTGTTCTGATCCAGACATGAGGTGCATATCTTGGAAACTGATGTTCTCACGCAAATGATCGGCCGCAACCCAATCGGTCGATCCGGGGGCAGGGTCAGGTGTAAAATGGCTGACCATGTCGCGCGCCGATAGGCCGCGTTGGACTTCGAAATGAGTGTAACGCCCAACGCGTGCCCGCTCTAAGGCCTGACTGGGATAATCTACACCGGTAATGTGAAGGGTCGTTGCGCCCAACGCATCGCGCCCGCCAGGCGCGCGCGCGCGCATAGCGACGGAATAGACATCTTGGCCTGATCCGCAGCCATAAGAGAGTAGGTCGATCCGGCCTCCGCCCCGTTTCTCCGCCAAGTCGCGCAGAGCGACATCGAACAGGGCGTCGAAGGACGCTGGGTCGCGATTAAAATGGGTATCACGCTCAACCAAAGCAGAGACGACTTGGATAGCCAGTCGCGCCTGACCAACGGCGAATAGTTCTTCCACCATGGAGTCGAGCGAATCAAATCCTTCAGTCCGGGCCAAGCTCGACAGGCGCGTCTCAACCAAAAAGGCGTGATCCGAACCCATACGCACGCCCGCCAGCTGGAGGGTCAGCCGCCGCAACGCTTCATAATAGGTGGGTTTGAGGGTTAGAGCACCGCGCATGCTGCAGGATCCCCATCCAATAAACCGGCCAGCGCGAATTTTGATTCGATAATGTCGGAATCAAACGGCTTCATGATATATTCGTTAGCGCCAGCCTTAAGGGCGGCAACAATCTGCTCAACGCTGCGCTCGGCAGTACAAAACAGAACGGTTGGCATGGGGGTGCCGGTCTTTTGCGCAATGGTTCGGAGGCCGGCAATGAAGGCCGCGCCGTCCATATCAGGTGTTTTCCAGTCAAGCATGACCACATTGGTCGGATGATTTTCGCAGAGCTCTAGCGCCTCATTTGCAGTTCGGGCTTCATCCACTGTGAATCCGAGATCACGAATGATACGCGCGGCAACCCGGCGGACCATCGGGGACTGGTCTATAATCAGGCAACGACGGGTCATAGGTTTTGCGACCCCCCGTCCATCAAGGCGGCTAATTGTGCGCGCAAATCGGCTTCCGTATCCTCAGTGATCCGGGGCTCAGGCGCGGCTACGGGCGCTTCGCCAGTCTCAAAGACCCGTTCAGGTAAAGGAATATCAAAAGCCGGGAAACCAGACCCGGAAACGATCAGACCCGTAGGTGAGGGACCGAGGTCTAAACGACCCACGCCTTGCAAAGGAAGACTGCCGGCAATGACTTCGGACAGGCGCTCAAACAGCCTATCATCAACATGGGTCAGGGTGCCGTCTGCGACATGCACATCGTCGAGCGAATGCGAAACAGATAGGATTTTGCCGTAGTCGCGACCGACACATAGCAGGCGTTGCACCAAGTCAGCCATAATCCACTCAATCGGCACACCTTTTGCGTCTTGGGGATCGGGCGTGCCTTGCAGGTTCACCTCAGGTGTATCCTCAGTGAGTAGGGTTGGATCTAAACTCCGTTCAATGACTGCGCTGAGGTCGATATCGGCCAGCCGCATCAGTGCTGCCTGCTCCGCTTCGCTAGCATGTGGCAGCAAGCTCATCAGCGTGTCTTTGGCCAATTCGTGAAGGGGATCAAAGTCCACCGTATCGGGCGTATCTGGTCCGGCGTCGTTCGACGCTTCGAGATCTGAGAGGCCTTCTTCATATTGGCCTAGAAGTTTGTTGAGCACGAATAGCCGCCCATCTACGCGCGTCCAATCAATGGGCATATGGGCGTTGCGGCGCTGGATTAGGCCCAGCACATCTTGCGCGCTCCGATAAACGGCGCGGGCACGGGCGCGTTTGGCTTCGCGTTGAATGATTGTCAGGCGTTCGCACAGCCAAATTGGGTCGCGGCCCTTAGAGACAGGTGATTTGGGCTCAGATGTACGGTCAGCGTCGATAATCGCGACCATCTCTGTTCCAGCGGCAAGGCAGAATTGCCGAGCCCCGATCAAATCATCCCCTTCCGACCAGCCCATAGCTGTCGCGGACAGGCCGACAAGGGTCGATTGTTGCGCGGTTGCGCTCCGCAAATTGGGTTTAGGCTGTCTCAGTCGCATGGGCGTGACGAAATCCGGTAGCAAAGGTCGGCATTTTAAGTGCCGACCCTTCTCACCCAAAAGAGTTAACCTCGCGCTAAATGATGCGGTTTTCAGGCCTCGAAATTATGACGGATTGGTCAGGCGTTTTTCGCGTCAATGGTTTGTCCAAACGAAGGGTCAGGTTGGAAAATCGGCCCGGAACGTCACACTTTCTTCGCTGCTTGAGGCAACAAGCTGTCCGCCGCCTTCTCGCGCCATCATGGCAGAATAAAAAGGCTGGATCGAGCGGCCATCAAAGCCGTGTTCAGGGGGACGCCCCAAAAGGGCTTGCTGCACAGTTTCATCAAGCTTTGCCCGCGGTCCAGTTGCGTGAACAGAGACAGAATCAGCCGTCACAGTGAGTTTGACTTCGCCGCCGCGAGGAACGGATTGCACACCGAGCATGGTCATATTGAGCAAAAGGCGGGCGCGTGACTTTTCGACATTCTCATCATGGAAATCGAACAGAATGTCGGCTTTCGCGTCGGCGAACATGTCGCTTACTAGGGATCGGATTTCATCTCCGCCGATCTGGCCGGGCGCGGATCCCCCCGCGCCAAAGGCTAAGCGCAGGAATTTCAGTTTGGCGGCCGCACGGCGCGAGCTTGATTTGATCAGCTCCAACGCGTCATCGTGCATATCGGCATTGCCCTCATCATCGAGAATTTCGATCGCCGTGCCGAGCGCCCCAACTGGGCTGACGAGATCGTGGCAGATGCGCGCACATAAGAGGGCCGCGAGGCCGGACGGGGTCAGTTTTGGGGCAGTGCTCATGAACGGAGTCATAGCCAGCGGCTCGAACATGGCAATAGGCGAGGCGGCGCAGATGCACCGTCTCGCCCGGATGTGAGTAGGTATAAGCGTCTAATCTGCGATCATTGCAAGCGCCGCTTCCATCGCCGGGTCACGTCCTTGACGCAGGCTGGCAACGGTATCGGGTGCCGACACATCCGGCTCTAGACCAATCCCATCTTTCACATCACCCGCATTATTGGTGAAACGTGTGATGGGTAGGCGGAGTTTGAGAGCGCTTTGTGGAAGTTTTAGGAAAAACAGTGTGCCCGCGGTCGTTCCTGCGGGATTACCGCCAGTTTTTTCTCCGACCAACGTCACGTCTCGTGCGGCGCGGACAGCCGAGATTAGATTGGTGCTGCCCGACGAATTGTTCCGGCTGGTCAGAACGATCAACTCGCCTTTGAACCCGGTAGGAGCAGGTTTAATTGTGTCGGTCGCATCAGAGAAGACACCGCGGAGCTGATACTCTCCCGCCTTGGTTTTTTTGAATGCAACGCGAGGAGGGTTGATCGCCCGTTGTTCCCAAGTGCTGATATAATTCGTGTAGGCATCATGATCGATTGTTTTGAAGGTTTCGACCAACTTCATTTGGCGCGGCGCGTCGATCAGGTATGAAAAGAGCCCTTGGCTGGCATCGGTTGATCCACCGCCGTTCTGCCGCAGGTCTAAGATTAGCTTGTCGCGGCCTTCCGACGCTAATGCTTCAAAGACGGGTCCATACAGGCTGTCTGGATCGACGGGCTGGCGATAGTTCACGAACGTGTCGACGCTCAGCACTGCACCGCGTTTGCCGACCCGTGTCAGAGTTACCGCGTCCTTGAAGTTTCTGGCATCTTTAGCGGTGGCGATGGTTTCCCAATCTTCAAAAGACACGCGCTCAATCTCCACAATACGCCGCTCTCCGTCAGATGTTTCTATCTCTAGACGCGCTGTCGACAAAGTGTCCCAGAGCAAAGAGCCGAAATGGTCGAGGGCACCGCCCAAAAGCTCGCCGGACGCCGTCATTCCACCGTCACGTATATGGTCATTATAACCATCGACGGGAATGTAGCGATGTAGCGCTGCCTGCAGATCATGGATGGTTCGTCCATCAATCGTGATGATTTCATCACCGGGCTTAAGTTGAGGATTGTTAGGTGCATCTTGGATAATCCCGCGGTTCTGAACGATCGTCCAGCGGAGCGGTAAATAGACGGTCTGAGTTTTGCGATTGGCCTTCATCGAAGGGCTGAGTTCGGCTTTCGTGTGGTCGCAGCGTATCAGAGCTAACGTCTCGGAGATGGCCAGATAGAAATCGGCCTCGCTCATACCGCCTTTTGCGTCAGCGGATTCAATGATCAGATCCCAAGCCTGATCGAGCGTAGCTTGATCAGTGAAGCGCGTATAGCCGGGATGGATATCTCGGTAGGCGTTTCGCGCCAATGTCACGTCGACTCTGACTTGTGCGGGGCTAAACGATACGGTTTGGCTTTGAGACAGGCTCATCGTTGAGGCGGGTCCGTCCGGAGACGGTGCGCCGAGACTGGAGGATGTCATTAAGCTGGCGCCTAAGCTCAGGCTAACGGCAAGGGTCGTGGTAAGAAAGCGGGACATATAAACTCCATCATTTGTGATGGGGTCGACATGGCAGAGGCTTTGAGGCTCATCGCCTCGTTACGGATTTTGGGTCGCGATTTACGTCGGTTGAGGCTTTTACGGATTTTGAGACGCCCGAAATCGCGAGGGTGTTTGGCCCGTGAAATCACGGAACACCCGGTTAAACGTCGCTTTGGAATTAAAGCCACTATCCATGGCGATGCTCAGGACTGGATCTGATGTGTCACGGAGTTGAATTTTGGCGTGTTTGACACGCAGCCCGTTGACGAGCTGGTTAAAGCTTTGCCCGCTTGCGCGGTTCAAAGCTCGGCTGACATAGCTCTCATTACTGCCCATCCGGTTGGCCACGTCTCGTATCGATAAGCGGGGCTCAAGAAACCACCGTTCAGCGCTCATTCTGGAGAGAATGCGCTCTGACAGATTGTCAGGCACCGGCGCTGTTGTCGCCAATGAAGGGCGGAGTTTTGGGAAGGGTGATGTCAACCGCCAAGCCGCGTCCAGCCCGAGCCAGCAGAGGATGGCCATTAAGAGAACTTGGAATGGAAAGGCGGCATTATAAGTCAGATCAATCGCAAGCTGGGCGATTTCTAATCCAGCGTAGAGACATGTCGCCGCGACGAGCGCGACAACAATATTTCTGAGCCAGACCGGATCATAATCGCGCGCTGCTGAACTCTCATTCTCAAGAAACGCAAGATACGTCGCGCGCTCCCGCCAGAGATAGATAATCGCAAAAAGCATGAGGGCGACACCGACAAGGGTCTCGACGGGTTCAACATAGGGGCCATGAACCATATTGTTAAAGGCCCATTTCCCGAGATGATCAAACATGCTGTCACCCGGTAGGAAGAAGGCGCCAAGATAGTAGAGGCACTGTACGGCCCCTGGCAGAAGCAAATAGCGTCGCCATCCTAAACTCGTGCCACGTGTTAAGGCATGGGCGTGAATTATAAGTAGGGGCCCAAACCAAAGATCCGTGGAAAAAAGCGGGAAGAACGTCATCCAAGGCCAGATGGCGTAGGCATCCGCATAGCCGATGATCTGTGGGCCCATGGATAAAGCCGCTAAGATTAATACGGCTCCGAGTGGTCGACTGGCCCGTGCTTCGACGCGACGGAAGAACAATACCACGCCACAAATTAAAATCGGCGTGATGACCATGGCCATCATCACCGAACGCCAATTCATCACGAGTTGCGCACTATCGTCCATGAGCGCCGCCTAACAAGTCCGGGCCTAATGGCGCAAAGAAAAAGCCGCCCCGAAGAGCGGCTCTGTATTCAAATCTTGTAAACGGTTGTGGCTTTTCGCTTACTTCTTTTTCCAAACAGCATCTTCGCCCATAATCATCTCGCCGGGTGCGGCTTTGGCCAGCTGCTTTTCGCCGGTCAATTTGGCCACAATCTCGATCTTGACGTTCTGCTCACGGGCCAAACGCGTATAGACTTGCTTACGGCCAATATTGATCTCGTCGACTGCGGCTTTAACCTCGGCTGAGGTGCCAGTGACAACAGCCAGATAACCATCAATTCGTTCACCGACTTCGCCGCGCGACTTAGCGGCATCGACGACGGATTTGGCGTTGGTTTGGGCTACAGCGACATTGTCACCTGTTGTCTGCAAAGCGAGCGCGCCGCCTGTCAGAAGTCCGGCTGTCGCCAGGCCTGCAATAATCAGTTTCTTCATGCCTGCCTCCTTATTGTTGGCATTTGGGCTCAAACGAACCCAATCATGGATGGACCTAGAACAGGTCCGGATTCTCGTTAATCAGCTCTTCAACATCCTTGTCGAGCCGAACGCGGACTTCCTGGTCGATCTTAATCGCCAGTTCGATCCGAAGAGGTTCTTTTGGCGGAACAAATTCATGCTTGATCGTACAGGCCCCTAAAAACAGGGCCGTGCCGACACTCACCAAAATCAGACTACGCTGTGCCAATTTCATGACCTGTCCTTACGTCGTTCGGTGTGAACGTCGCATGAAGGAGAAATGGAAAGCAAGTTGATTGATCGCCTCGATTTAGTCCGGGATCGGCACGGTGATCTGTTTAGGAAGATCGTCATCGCCTCGCATGAACTGATGAATAAGATCTCCCACGGCGGGATCAGTCATAAACAGATTATGGCCAGCGTCCTTGATCAAGACATGGTGGGCATGAGCGAGGCCGACCATCGCCTCACGAGCGGCTTCGGGATAGGTTCGGCCATCCAAGGTTCCGCTGAGCATTAAGACGGGTACGTCAGACTGAACGGGTCTTCGAAAGTCTGGACCAAGGACAAGATGCGGACGAATATCCTCAGATTCATAAGGCGCATTCAGACGGGTGCCGATCAAGGCAGTGCGGCCCTGAGTGTCGATCAGCGCTCGACGCTCAGGGTCGGTTCCAGAGGCGATGTCGGTCAGACGGTTCATCGGGAGGTAGCTGTGATCCGACGTGACGCCCCAGCGCGCAAACATCTGTTCTAAGGAGGAGGGATCGCCTCGGTCCAGATCGCGGTAAATCCCAACGACCATGATGGCCCATTTTGGATCTGCAATCGCGCCCGACAGTAAGGTCTGTAGGTCACGGCGATGGAACATGGCTTTGGTGCCATCGACGTCGAGCAATTGCGGTTCAGCGTCAAATTTGGCGTGAACCCGCGCGATCAAAGCTTTTATATCCGGTGTGTCCGAATCAGCGGCGTTCATCGCGACTTGCAGCCGATCAAAATAGGCATCCGTGCGCGCGGGCAGTTTGAACGTCTGGTCTAGGCCTTCAATGCTGGCGAACACGGCCCGGTCGATCCGACCATCCAGTTCGCGCAGTGCCGCCAGACCGAGATGGCTGCCATAACTGATCCCCCAGAGCGAGATCTGTTTCGCGCCAAGATGCTGGCGCAGGTCATCAAGATCTTTCGCGTTTTCGACTGTATCGTATCCATCCAGATCGACGCCAGCGGCTTCCCATTCGTCCATACAGGACGCCAGCGCTGCTAAATCCCCGGCTAGGGCGGCTTTGTCGCTGACGATGTCGGTTAGGTCGGCACCGGTGCGCGTGCAGCGCTCCATGTCATTGGATTTGCCTGTCCCGCGCTGATCATAGGCGATGACGTCGCCGTGTTGGCGCATGGCCATAAAGAGGGGGAAACGTTGACCCTTTGCGGTATTGATCCCTGAGCCACCCGGCCCACCGGAGAGGTAGACAATCGGCGCGCCGGGTGTGTCCGTCGTCGCCGGGAAGCGGACGTAATGGATTGTCAGGTCGCGGCTGTCGGGATTGGGGCGGTTCTCTGGCACGACAAAGGTGCCAGCGAAGGCCTCTACGCTCTCACCGTTTTCGGCCTCGAAGGTGATCGGGGTTTCATTGACGACTGTGGACATGGGCGCCGAAGTGAGCAGAGGAACCGCAGAGGCGGGTTTGTCTGTGACCGCATTGGCCGTGCAAGCCGTTAGAGCGAGGGCGAGGGCCGTTGTCAGAGTATGAGTGTAACGCATGAGGTCTCCTTTGTGTTGAGCTTGGTCTGCGTTGCACTGTGCCCATTGGCCATATGGTGTAGGGTGAGCGGCAGCGTCTGTTCCGCGAACGGGGGTTCGCGGTGGGGCTAGGGCGGGCTACGGGAGGCCATGATCTTCAGGTTTATCATTGTCGTTCTGGTCGCGATGGGTTTCGCTGACCAAGCCTTGGCTTCGGACGCACAGATCTGTCCGGCCCATTCAACCGAGACTCCGCCAACAGACTGGGTCGGACCAGATTGTGAGCGCCTCCATTCAAGCCGGGTCAATCCGACGGACGGGTTGATCTGGGTTCGCATGGAACGGATGGCACCTGAAACAAATAAGCCAGTTGCCCTCTACATCAGTGGTCGTTTTTCATCGCGCGTTTGGATCAACGGGACAGAAATCGGTCGCAACGGACTTCCTGGACCGGATCGCCAATCAGAAGCGCCCGGATTAATGGATGCGCAGTTGATCGTGCCCGAAGGGAGCTTGAAGCCCGGCGCGAACGACATCGTGCTACTCGCCTCGGCTCATTACGGTGTGCTTAATCTAGCCAGACCACTCCACAGAGTTGGTCTATTCACGATCGACCCCAATGATCGATATTGGGTCGGCACGGTGACGCCTATTATGGTCACATTAGGTCTATTGCTGGCGGGCATGGTCTATTTTGGTGGGCTAGCCGCCATTCGGGCTCCACGCGGTGACGCGCTCATTCTGACAGGTTTGTGCGCGCTGGCGATCGGCCAACTTCTGTCTGAATTGACGCGTGCTCTTTGGGCTTATGCCTATCCCGTTCACGACATTCGCTTGTTGGCTATTGCAGGCTTCTCGGCGGCGTTTGGCTTGTTAGCCTGCTTTTACGTGACTCGGCGTCTACGCCCGAAATGGCTGCTGGCGATAATGGGGTGCGCGACGATTTTGTCGCTGATGGCTCTTTGGCTGCGGACGGGTTTTGATGGAAAGTCCTCCTATGCCATGTTGGGTCCGCTCTGCGTCGCTCTGTTCGTCAGCATTTGGACGATCATTCAGGCACGATCCGCTGAGCAGCGCCGACGGGCCAGTCTGAGCGCTGCGGCGCTGACAGCATTTGTTGGATCAAATCTAATGGCGCCCGAATTGTTTCTGGACGTTGTCTTCTTCTATCTTTTGGCAGGCCTGTTGCTGGCATTGCTGGTCGAGCAAGCCCTCGATCGGTCGCGCGAAGCGCAGGAGAGTATGCGCGAGACAGCGCGGGCCGACCGTTTACAGCTGTTGCTCGATCAACTGGACCCTGAAACCCTCTTGCCGCCCTTAGTCATTCGCAGTGCGGGCAGGGTGGAGCAGATCCCAATAAACGACATTGCCAGCATTCAAGGCGCTGATGGCTATGCTGAAATTAAGCTGACGAACGGACGCGCAATTTTGCATACGAAAAGCCTCAACGCGCTTGAGACCGAGCTCCCCAGTTGTTTTCTGAAGGTTCACCGCTCGCATATCGTCAATACAGCCCATGTACGTGCGCTGGAACGTGACAGCTCCGGCACAGGGGCGTTGATTTTGGAAAGCGGCGAAACCATCCCGGTCAGCCGACGGATCCTGCCGACGGTTCGACAAGTGCTATCCTGACAATTCAAGCCCCACAGAAAAACAACTTTGATCGCGCGGATTTGGAACTGTGTGACTGTCTGGTCGTTGCAGCTTCAACATCTCGCCGTTAAAGCGCGTTAAATTGATCTGGAAATTCGACTATGGCCGACCTGTTTACTCTGAGCTCGCTCTTCACTCTGGGGGCGCTAATCTTATTACAAGCCGTGCTCGGCTTCGACAATCTTCTCTATATTGCGATTGAGAGTAACAAGGTCGGCGATCCAGCCGCGGCGAAGAAGGTGCGCAATTGGGGGATCGGGCTGGCGGTCGCTTTGAGGATTGTCCTACTCTTCATAATCGTGTCGCTGTTTGGAGTGTTGGCCGAACCGCTCTTCTCCTTCGCAACGGCCTTTATAGAAGGCGAATTTACGCTGCAGGCGCTGGTGACGATTTTGGGTGGGGCGTTCATTATCTATACGGCGATGAAAGAAATTCATCACCTGCTGCAAGTCGATCATATCGAACATTCAGAAGGCTCCGGCGCACGTTCCGTCATGAAAGCGATCGCGCTGATCGTGGCGATGAACCTCGTTTTCTCGTTTGACTCAATTCTCTCAGCCATGGCGATTGCCAATGTGCAGACAGCCGAAATCGTCGATGCGACGGGCGCGGTCCTGCAGAGTTACACGACGGGTCCTGTCGCGGAATGTAAGCGTTTCCTGATCAACAACCCGATCCCGAGTGCAGTCGGATGCGAAACGGTGAAAACCTATCAGGTTCCCCTTATGGTGATCGCGATTGTGGCGTCGGGCATCGGCATGATCCTGCTGGCCGACAGGGTCACCAACTTCCTGAAAAAGAACCGCATGTATCAGGTACTTGGCCTATTCATTCTGTTCTTGGTCGGCGTGTTGCTGGTCACAGAAGGTGCGCATCTCGCTCATCTGAAATTGTTTGGTTATGAACTGTCTGCGATGAGCAAATCGAGCTTCTACCTCGTCGTGGGTGTTCTGGTCGTTACCGACATTATCTCGAACCGCTATCAGAAACGCCTTTGGGCCCAGAAACAGGCGGAGATCTTAGGCGCGGATAGTGAGATGGCTGGGATTGCCGCCGTCGATAATTTCAAAGGCGGAAAGGGCAAGGACGCACCCTATGTGCCGGGTATCTAGCGCCTAAAGGTTCATCATGGCTAAGCCGGCGACGACGATACTCGCGAAAGCGACCCGTCGAACGCCGAACCCTTCTTTGAGAAACACCCAACCAAAGAGGGCGCCGAACACCACGGCGCTCTCTCGCAAGGCGCTAACACGCGCCACTTCGGTCAAATCCATGGCGTAAAGCAGAACCCCGAAGGACAGCATTGACCCCAATGCGGCCACAACGCCGTAGCGCCAGATGCGCCGCGCATCGATCAATAAAGTTGGCCCGCGCAGGACTGCTCCAGCGATGCCAAGCTGCACCCCATCCAGAACAAACAGCCAGACAATATAGGTGAACGGGCTTTCAGCCATGCGGACGCCGCGGGCATCCAGAACCGAATAGGCGGCAATCCCGACCGCTGTCAGCGCGGCAAAAATCAGAGCTGATTTCGGCACGTCCAGTCCTGACGCCAACTTGCCGGGCTTAAGGACAAAACCCAATGTGCCTAGGGTCGCCACGGTCAGACCCGCCCATTCCAGCGGCATGAGCGCTTCGCCTAGAAAGGCTGCGGCAGCAATAGCGACCAGAATGGGTGCGCCGCCGCGCATGATCGGAAAAACAATCGACAAATCGCCGCGCGACAAAGCGTTGATCAGGCCAAACTGATAAAAGCCATGCGCGATCAGGCTCAGACCCAAAGCGACCCAGACCGGGCCTGTCGGTAGCGGCACAAAAAAGACGGCGGGAAAGATCAGCAGTGCGGACGTTACGGACAAAACAACCCGTGCCATCAAAATATCGCGCCCGGCTTTGACCACCGTATTGACGGCAGCCAAGGACACAGCGCTGGTCAGGCCGAGAAGGATCGCGAGCGCTGTTGGGGTCAAAAGCTAAAACCGCTCAAAGGGGGCGTCCTATCAGACTTGGTCCCGCGTCTATTCGCTGAAGAAGTGCAGGTTTTTTCGGCCCTTGGCGATGCGGTCAATGTCCTGCAATTCGCGTAAGTAAGTTTCGAGTAGATCGAGCGGGATCATGTTCGGCCCGTCGGACGGTGCACTAGCGGGATCATTATGCGTTTCGGCGAAAATACCCGCAACACCCACTGCAATGGCAGCACGAGACAGGGTCGGCACCATTTCGCGCTGACCGCCTGATGTCTCGCCCTGACCGCCCGGTTGTTGCACGGAATGAGTCGCATCAAAAATGATCGGCAGCCCTGTATCGCGCGCCATAGTCGGAAGACCGCGGAAATCGGATACCAGCGTGTTATAGCCGAAGCTCGCCCCACGCTCGGTCAGAAGGATGTTGGAATTGCCCGCATCGATGACCTTTTGGGCGACGTTTTTCATATCCCAAGGGGCGAGAAACTGGCCCTTTTTGATCTTAATAACACGGCCTGTTTTGGCGGCGGCAACCAGCAGGTCGGTCTGACGGGAAAGAAAAGCCGGGATTTGCAAAACGTCGACAACTTCTCCGACCATGGCGCATTGTTCTGGCAGATGGATATCGGTCAGAACGGGAACGCCGAACGCGTCTTTAACCGCTTCGAATACGGGCAAAGCGTCCTCAAGTCCGACACCGCGCGCGGAACTGGCGCTGGTCCGGTTGGCCTTGTCGAAACTGGTTTTGTAGATGAATTGGATGCCGAGCTTGTCGGTGATCGCCTTGATCCGCTCGGCCATGAATAGCGCATGGTCGCGACTTTCCATGGCGCAAGGCCCGGCAAACAGCGCGAACGGTAGGTCGTTGGCGAATGTCACATCCCCGGATGGGGCTGGAACTGTGACTTTATGAAAGGTGGTCATGGTGTACCCGTGATGGCTTTACCCGCTTTGGGGGGCGGGCTAGGTCGGTCCCCCTATGACAGCAAGACACGAAACATGACAGACTCTTCGGCCAGTGTGAATTCAGCGATCAGTGACCCGCTACAGATTGCCAAGCGGACCATTGAGGTCGAACGCGACGGGCTCGATGTTCTCGCCAAAGCTTTGGTCGAAGGAACGGCGCTGGGCCAAACCTTAAAAGATACGATTACGGCCATCCGCTCTGCACCGGGTCGGGTCATTGTATCGGGCATGGGGAAATCCGGCCATGTCGGGCGAAAGATCGCCGCGACTCTTGCTAGCACAGGGACCCCGGCCAGCTTCGTTCATCCGGCGGAGGCCAGCCACGGCGATCTGGGTATGATCGGGACGGATGATCTGGTGCTCGCTTTGTCCAATTCCGGAGAAACCCGCGAACTGGCCGATCTGGTCAATTATTGTGCGCGTTTCTCAATCCCGCTTGTCGGCATCACCTCTGTTGCGGAAAGCTCTCTGGGTCAGGCTGCCGATCATCTTCTGTTGCTACCAAAGGCGGATGAGGCTTGCACGGTGACGCGTGCGCCCACCACATCGACTGTAATGATGATGGCGCTGGGGGATGCGTTGGCCGTCGCGCTGCTGCGTGATCGCGGCTTTGGGCCCGATGATTTCAAGACCTACCATCCGGGCGGTAAGCTCGGCGCAGCCTTCAGCCGTGTGTCTGATGTGATGCGAACGGGGGCCATGCCGTTGGCCACTCTGGACACGACGGTGGCCGAAGTGGTTGCGCTCATCACCCAAGGTGGTGCCGGAACGGCAGGAATTATCAATGGCGGGCAATTGGTCGGCGTGATTACGGATGGTGACTTGCGTCGTCATATCGGTCGGGATTTGCTCGCCATGAAGGCGGCAGATGTGATGACGCGTCACCCTATCACTGTAACACCTGATACGCTGGCCTCCGATGCGCTCGGTCTGTTGAACCGCAAACGGATTCAAGTGCTCTTCGTCGTGAAAGACGGCGCGCCCGTCGGGCTCTTGCACGTGCATGACTTCCTGAAAGAGGGCGTGGCTTAAGCGTGTTTACGGTCTAACGTTCCATTGCGTGACGACCCAACCATCTTCCTGCTCTTCGACCAAACCATAGGCCCCGGTCTTGAGTTTCCGCTCAGCGCCGTCATGGCGACAGACATCAAGAACGAAGCGGGCAATGCCGTTGCTGGTCACGATCAATGTCGTCCCGACACTCTTGGCCAATAGATCAGCCCAATCCGCGCGAATCGTGGCGGGATCAATGCGCCAATCTTGCGGCGGAATAGCGTCTGTATCCCACAAGTTGATGGCGTCAGCCCCGATGCGGGCGACGACATCAGATTCGAGTTTGCCTTCATCCGGGCCATAATCAATTTCGAGCAGTCGATCGTCGAAGCGGATATTGCGTGCGATCGCGTCTGCGGTTTCGTGGGTTCGTTTCAGTGGAGAGCTGATGACGGCGTCGAATTTTGTGTCAGCGAAATGCGCGCCCAAGGCAGCAGCTTGCTGCCGACCGGATGATGACAAGGGTAAATCTGTTCCGCGTCCCACGCGGCGAACCGCTTCGCCGGGATCGAACGTGTTGCCATGCCGGACAATATAAACGCGCCTCACGATAAGCTCGCCAATCTCGCTTCGGCTCGGGCTAGGTCTTCGGGCGTATCAATCCCGGCTTGGCTCATCGGATGGCTGTCGACCCTCGCGCAGGCAATGGTCAGACCGTTCTCCAGCGCACGGAGCTGTTCCAGTCCTTCAAGTTGCTCATAGGGTGACGGCGGTAAGGTCACATATCGCGCCAGCGCCGCGCGTCGATAGGCATAAAGGCCGACATGTTGCAGTACAGGCGACGTTTCGTTTTCCTCCCGCATGGACGATTCCTTTCGAATCGCTGGAATAATATTTTTCGAAAACCAGCGTGCGCGTCCGTCGTCGCCGACAATGGCACAGGTGCCTGAAAAGGGCGTGGCTTTTTTCGCATCGCGCAACTCATCCAGCGCGTCCCAAGACAAGGCCACGACCGGTGTCGAAATGTCTGCACTTGGATCAACCGTGAGCGCGTCGAGACACGCTTGGACATAAGCGGGCGGAGTGAACGGCGCGTCGCCCTGTAGATTGACGATGAGGTCCGCGCTGGGATCAAACAGGTCGGCGGCGACTTTGGCACGGTCTGATCCGCTGGGCAGGTCCGGGTCGGTTATGACGACGGGGAGATCGCGCTCGCGGCAAAAATCTTCGATCCGGTCATCATCCGTCGCGATCACAAAGTCTCCGACCTTGTGTGCGACCATCGCGGTGCGTTCCAACATGGCGATGCCGCCAATCTCCGCGAGCGGCTTGCCCGGAAAACGGGTTGAGGCATAGCGTGCCGGGATGACGATGAGTGGTTTCATACTGCGTTGTATATCAGCGGGTTCACCGCGCGAAACCTATCTTCGTAACCCCCCAGTTCCAGTACCTCGACGCCGTGCTTTCGCAGATAGGCCAAGCCCGTTTGTTCTGTGAACGTCCTATCTTCGGCGACGGCGTAGATGACGCGCTTGACGCCCGCATCAACCAGTCTCTGAGCGCAGCCTTTCGGCTTAGATGCGCGGGTGAGACACGGCTCCAGCGTGCAAATGACCGTATGCGGGGCGTCGCCAAGCTTGGCGAGGAGGGCTTCCTCGGCATGATCATTCGATCCGGTTTCGCGGCTATATCCTGTCCCGAGAATTGAGAGATCGGCAGTGCATCCAACACAGCCGACAGCAAAAGCGGTTCCACTCGGCGGGCATTGTTCGGACAGATGGAATGCCTCGGCCATGATCAGTTGGGCGCGGCTGCGGAGAAGGTCGATATGTAAGACGGTCGTGTCGCCGAGCTTTTCCTTATGCATGACGGATAGCGGCGCGATGAACGCGTCCTGATCGTCAAACAGGCGCGCGTGACCTTGATTACCCAATGCCTTTGGACTGATCGCGAGGCGCAACCAATGGGCGCGAGGTAAGGCCAGGGTCAGAATTTGTGCCCCGCCTTCGATCAGGACATTCGACAGTCCGCGTGCCTCAGCCAGATTGAGAATCGCGTCGATGGGATCGTCGGAAAAAAGTTTGACAGTGGCGGAACTCGCGACTGGTGATTGGCTCAGGATAACCTTCTCGCCTCGGCCCGTTTCAAAGAAGGCGCGATCGTGAGGAATTTCGCCAGATCGGGTGACCACCACCTTAATGGGATCAGGCGTCAGACCTGCAGCTTTGCGCGATGCTATGTGGGCCTCGCCCCGCGTCGCCAAAGACGGATTGTCCCGGCGCAATGTCTCTGCCCCGATCACGATCATGTCCGACTGCGCCCGCAAGGCGAGCACAGCGTCCAGATCTTCAGGCGACGACAGGATCGCGCGCACATCCGACCGGTCGTCGAGATAGCCATCCGAAGAGACGGCGCAGGAAAGGGTCAGCGTGACCATGCCGCGCCTGTGAACAATCACTGGCGCGGGAGCAAGGGTGAGGGGTGGTTAAAGAACGCTGGACGCTTCGACCCAATCCAGGCCCTGCGCTTCGGCCACAGCTTCGATGGTCAGCTTACCTTCGCAGACATTCAGGCCGTTAAGCAGATGTGGGTCTTCGCGCATGGCGTCTTTCCAACCCATGCGCGCGATCCGTTTGGCATGGTGCACCGTGGCCGCGTTCAACGCATAGGTCGACGTCCGGGCGACCGCGCCCGGCATGTTGGCGACGCAGTAATGCACAATGCCGTCGACAATGTAGATCGGGTCGGCATGGGTTGTCGCTTTGGAGGTTTCGAAACAACCACCTTGGTCGATGGCGACATCAACAAGAACCGCGCCTTCCTTCATCGTGCTGAGCATCTCGCGGGTGACGACTTTTGGAGCCGCCGCGCCGGGGATCAGGACGGCACCAATCACCAAATCGGCTTCGGTCAGGCGCTGCTGCAGCACGGCAGGCGTTGAGCGTTCGACATTGGCGCGTACGCCAAATTCATAGGACAGCTTTGCCATCACTTCATTGGACCGTTCCAAAATAGTCACATCGGCTTGCATGCCGACGGCCATTAGCGCGGCATTATATCCGACATCGCCGCCACCAATGATCAGCACTTTGCCGGAATTCACCCCGGGTACGCCGCCAAGTAGAACGCCGCGACCACCATTTTCCTTTTGCAGTGCATTGGCACCTGCTTGGATGGATAGCCGGCCAGCGACTTGGCTCATCGGTTTGAGCAGCGGCAGACCGCCGCTATCGGATGTCACAGTCTCGTAAGCGATGCAGACCGCCCCTGACTCGATCAGTTCGTTTGTCTGATCCGGATCGGGCGCGAGGTGGAGGTAAGTGTAAAGGATTTGGCCGGGGCGCAGCATGGCGCGCTCAACGGCCTGAGGCTCCTTGACCTTTACGATCATATCGCAGCCTGCAAACACGCTCGCGGCGTCTGGTTTAATCGTGGCACCTGCCGCTTCATAATCGGCATCGTCCGTGCCAATTCCGGACCCGGCCTGCGTCTCGACCCATAGCTCATGGCCATCGGCAACTAGCTCTGCGACGGATTCTGGCGTCAGTCCAACGCGATATTCGTGGTTCTTGATTTCCTTGGGGACACCGATGCGCATGGCGCTCTCCTAATAGGCAATAATTGTGCGGCTAAATAGCGGCATTCCAGACGGAAAACCCGCCTTTATGATAGTCAATTGGCATATTGGCGCGTAATCATCCCATAGAACTGCAAATAATCAGGATAAAATCAATGCTCGAGAAGACAGACCGGAAGATCCTTCATGAGCTTCAATTCGATAGCCGTCGGTCCGCTGCAACCATTGGTGAGAAGGTGGGGCTGTCCGCCTCAGCCTGTCACCGTCGTATTCGGCTGCTAGAAGATAGAGGCGTCATTGAGGGCTATGGCGCGCGGCTCAACGCTGAAAAACTCGGTTACGTCATGACGTTCTTTGTTGAAGTGACGCTGGAAGGACAAAGCGAAACCGTGCTCGGTGCATTTGAGCGCGCCGCTGCTGCGCGGCCCGAAGTGCTCGAATGTTATCTCACGACGGGCACGGCGGACTATGTGCTGAAAGTTTCTGCGCAGGATACGGATGATTATGAGCGGATCCATCGCCGGGTGATTTCTGGCCTACCGCATGTGATCCGGATTCAGTCCAGCCTAGTCATGAAGACGGTCAAATCTTGGCGCGGTTATCCAGTCGAATAGACGTTACTCGACCGTGATCGGCAACGACGCTAAAGTCGCCTAATGATGGGTTGGTTGGACTATTTCCGAGCGGTGGGGCCGCGCATTACGTGGGACCGCAGCCTGATGCGGGGGGCTTGGACTGTGCCTTGGCTTCAGCTCACGGGATGGATGAGCCGCCCATCTGACACGGGAACCATCGCCTATTTTCCGCAACCGGCTGGCCCTTGGTACACATTGCCGCTCGCTTTGATGCGAACCGGTATTCGCCGGACGTCGGATTTGGGCAAAGCGGATGCGATCATGATTTTCGACGACCGCACGCAGTCTAATATCACCCTGCCAATAACGACCGCCCGACTTATCAATGCGCGCGCGACCGATGTTTCCAAAACTCAAGTTGGACGGCTGTTCGAAGCTATATTTGACTATCCGCTGACGCTTGACCCGCTGGTCCATATCGGGCTGATGGTCGAAAAATCAGACACTAATGGCGTTCATGACGGACGGATCGTGACGGGACCTATAGCCTCTCCCCGCGCTGATTGTGTGTATCAGACGCTTGCCGACAGTACGGTTCGGGACGGCGTGACCGAAGATCTCCGCTGCGTCTGTGTCGACGGCGAAATTGTGGTGGTCTTCCGCAAAGAAAAAGCCACGCGAGATCGGTTCGCGCCGACCTATCTTGAAACCACGTTGCGCGAGGCGGCCTCCGTCCTCTCAGATCAGGAGCGCGCAGATATTGCTCGGTTTTGCGAAATGATCGGGCTCGACTTTGGATCGATCGACGTGCTGCGGGATCATGCCGGAGATGGGCGTATCTATATTGTTGATGTCAACAAGACCTGCATGCCGGTCCTGTCCATGCCTGTTCGCGAATTGAATAAAGCGCTGCACCAGATCGGCGTGGCTGTGGAAGCCCTGATCTTGAGGCCATGATGCCCTAGTCTTTAAGCCATGATGTAAGCGTTAGGCGGTGACCGCCAAGCTCCCGCGCGGCGCGTTCGTGGCAGGAGAGATAGAGCAATTGCAGCGCGTCCTCACCAACACTGACATAGTTGAGCACGTCGAACATCCGCGCCCGGCGGTCATCATCCGCATAGACGAGCGCATCATCCAGAATGACCGGACAGGCCTGCCCGCCTCTGGCAAGCAGGCGCGCAAAGGCCAGACGTGTGAGGATCGCAATTTGCTCGCGCGTGCCGCCTGACAAAAGCGCGAGATCATCATCCCGCCCCTCGCGTAGCAGGCCTTGAGCCCCTAACGTTTCATTGAGCGAGAGATCCGCCCCGTCGATCACGCGTGCCAGTAAGGGGGCGAGTTCGCGGCGAACTGGCTCCGTATATTGGTCCTGCAACTGGCGCTGCGATGCGCCCAGCGTGTCGCGCAAAAGCGTGAGCGCTTGGGCGTGCCGGCGATGTTGCTCGACCGTCTCCCGTAAGGTTTCGGCTTGGCCGTCCAGAGCTTTGACCTCCAAGTCCGGATCGCTTCGATCCAGTACGCCGCTCCGCCGGGCGGACAGCTCCACATCCTTCTGTTTGAGGTCAGTAAGTTGTTTGGCGCGGTTCTCCCGAACCTGTGTCAGCCGGTTTAGGCTGGCTTGCAGAAGATCCGGGTCCGTTGGCGCTTGCGCGCGTAAAGTCTCTAGCTCTGAGAGGGCGGTTTCCGCGCGCTGCCGGGTGGTCGCGGCGGCGGCGGCAAGTTCTGCCTGAGTGTCAGTGCGCTGCTTTGGCGCGGCACTCTCTGGCAATTCCGTCAAAGCCAATTGATGCGCGTCTAATCGCGTTTTTGCAGCTTCCAACTTGCCCGATAGCTCGACCTGTTCGTCCTGTAGCGCAGCCCGCGCCCCTGATTGTGTGGCAATCTCCGCGTCGATCGTTTGGGCGTCAACGTGCACCTCCAACTCAGGTGCGGTGGCAATGAGATCGGTCAAGGTTTCGATTTCGCGCAGTAAAGCGGCTTTACGGTCTATTAGCGTGTCGCGACCATCCGGTGCAATTCGGTCTCGTTCTTTGTCCGTCATGCGGAGCGTGGCGTCGATATCGGCACGGGCGCGCAGGGCGGTTGCCGCATCTGCATAGTCGGTTACGCCCAGACGGGCGCGCAGGTCTTCCGCTTGAACTATCAAACCGTCACGGTCGCGCTTCAGAGTGTCCGCTTCGGGCGCGTCCAGCGCGATGCGTCCGACCCCGGGCAAGACCAATTCCGATGTGGCGTCAAGGCGAACCGTTCCGCTGCCAATGGTTTTCCCATCAAGGCTGGCTGTGACGCCCGCCTCCAAAGTTAGTCGTAATTGAACATCAACATCTCCGAGCCGATGCTCTAATCGCGCGGCATCCTGTTCCAGCGCGGCAAGTTGATCAAGCGTAGCACGGTCGACCTCTGGCAGAGCGTTGCGCGCTTCCACCTGTTTCTCTCGATCAGCCAAGAGCGTATCCAGCGCCTCCAGCCGGGATTCGACCTGTTGCAGGGCCGCTTGACGGTCCTGCACACGCTCGACATTGGCGCGGGCGGATTGCGCGGCTGCGAGCTGCGACTGACTGTGTCGAAGTGCGGAAAGCTGGGCGTCAATATCTGCCAAGGACGTTTTAATGGCGTCGCGCCTTTGCATGAGGTTGGTCACGGCCTTGCGCTCGGTGGTAACTCCCTGCTTTGCACGGTCGTAGCGGGCGATCGTGGCTAGATGATCTGCAAGGCGGCGTTCCGCTTGTTCAGCTTCAGCTGTCAGCCTTTGTGCCAAAGCTTGCGCGGTTTCCAGAGAGGCGCGCGCGGCTTTGGCGCTATCTAGTTCCGTGCGAACCTGTGCGATCCGGGCGTCTGTCTCTGTATCATCGTCCTCACCCTGTAGCCGGCTTAGCGCGGCCCGAACCCGCATGAGGTCGAGCCCAATCTGGCGGGTCTGCTCACGGAGTCGATGCGCATCGGCGAGCTGGGATTCGACCTGTTCCAATGCATCCTCGGCTAGCTTGAGGGGGCCGCCGACCCGGGGGCGTCCTGTTGCAGTCAGCAATTCGCCCAACGCCGCTTCGGTGCGGGCCAGATAATCACGCGCCCGGTCCCCACCGACCAAGGTAGAGAGTTCGGTCTCCAGCTTGGACGCCACCAACCCATCATCTTGCACCGCGTCCATCGATAGGCCTTGCTCAACCCATAACAGACCGGACGGGCCGCGGGCTTTGTCGGCCGTGCCCATAATGGCAGCCATGCGCTCGTCGGCTTCGCCTTTTTTGGCAAGAGTAGCTCCGGTGGACCGGTCGATTAGCTGCGCATCCTTGCCGCGTTGATAGGTTTTGATCAGGCGGTAGGCGACGCCCTGATGGGTGAAGTCAATCTCCCCCGTCGCCGATCCATCGTCGCGTTTTATGGCGTTGCCGCGTTTACCCCAAGTCGTGTGGCCTTGGAGTAGGAAGAGTTGCAACGCCCGCAACAGGCTCGACTTGCCACGTTCATTATGTTCGGCGACCACGTTCAAACCAGACACCAACCCGTCCACGGCGACGCCGTCCGCGCCGAAAGGGCCAACATGGCGGAAGCGAAATCCGTCAATCCTCACGACACGTCTTCCGTCGCGGCGAAGGAGAAGAGCAGGCGGAGCGCATCAGATGCGATGTCTCGGTCCAGCTGACTCAATGCATGATCTTCGCGTCGCGCCTGTAGTGCTTCGGCGGCCGCGCGCACGGAACCTTGGGCATCCAGCGCATCCATATCCTCAGCGACAATTTTCAGCGTCACTGACGATTGTCCGCGAACAGACAGATGTGCGCAGCGGCCTTTTAAGGTGTCGAGGTAACGCTCAACGGCGGCCCATTCTGAAACAGCCGTTTCGCCTGAGAGACTAATTTGGACGAGCGTATGGCGTTCCGCAGGGCCGGTTGTGATTGCCTGTTCGATCTGCTGGATCACCGCATCCACCCCATCGACGCGTAACGGCGCTTCGATCACCGGCCAGTCATAGCGCGCGGTCGCAATATCCGTGACCTTGGGCTCAGCGCCGGGTGCATCGATTTGAACGTGTAGCACTTGCCCGCGATCACCAACCTTATGGCGATCTGGTTCTGGCGTCCCGGAATAATGGGTTCGGCTATTAATCGCCACGCGGGCATGCCAATCGCCGAGCGCGAGATAATCGAGCCGCGCGGTCGTAGCGCGGTTGGGGGGAATAACCTCTCCGGTTTCACCGCCATCCCGCCCTTGATCCTTGCTACCAAATGTCTTGATGCCGCCATGGGCCAACCCGATCCGAATAGCTCCGTCCGGGGTTTCGGCGCCGTCCATCCAATGGGTGAGATCCTCGCCGTGGTGCAGGCGCTGCCACGGCGCGGGTAGGAGCCACACACCGTCAGTCATTTCCACAGGTTCGGCTTCGCGTAAGACCCGGATGTTATCCAGCCCCCGCGCCTGAACCCGGTCCCACAGACCATCCGTATCATCTCGGTCGTGATTGCCGGGCAAGAGCCACCAGATGATCTCAGGGTGTTCCGCCATAATATCGAGCGGTTGAGTCAGCACATCTTGGCCCGGTAATGTACTGTCCCACACATCTCCCGCGACCAACACATGGCTACAGTGACGGGCCTTCGCCGCGTCAGCAATCCGCCCAATGACGTCCTGCCGTTCCGCGCGCAAGCGACCGGACAAAGTCTCGTCAAACCGGGCAAACGGTTTGCCTAACTGCCAGTCAGCGGTGTGAATGAAGTCGATCCCCATCACCCCATTCATAACAGTGCAGATGGGGAGGGATAGATGTCAGTTTCGGTGATATCGCATGACAGAGATAATGGCGGGTCTGTCAATTTCGTACACCCGAACCAACGGATATATCAAAAAAGGCCATGTGAGAGAGTCGGCAGACCGACTCTCTCTAACAATGCCTAAAGTCATTTCTTTAATGGGCGTGTCTCAGAAAAGATTTCAGCCCATTAAAGCGCCATTGTTCGCTTTAATGACAGCGATTATTTTCCGCCTGGGACAATCCGTTCGACCAATGTGCGAACAATTGCCATCACGGATGCGCCACTAAACACAGCGCCAAGGCCGACGAGAATAGCACCAAGATACTCACCAATGCCCGGAATGCCGTTCAAGGACCCTGCACCGCCTGCCATTAAGAAAATCGCCGCAATAATCACGCCGCGTCGATGTTCCAAATCCAAGAACCAACCGCTCGCCAGTCCCAGAACCGCCAAAATAGCCGGATCATACCCGGTATCCACAAAACTCAGAGCCACGGCAGCCAGTGCGCTCACGAGCCAAACAATTTTTGCTATAGACAAAATCTTCCCCTTCTTTGTTATCTGCGCGTATTATTATGCGTCAGATAAGCTGAATGTTAACCCAAATTAACTAAGTGTCAATTGCACCGCGATTTCGTCATTCTGTTTCATCGGGAAGTCGATTAGACGACATGCAGACGAAACCACTCCGGCGGATCTTTCTGGAGCGATGAATCAGCGAGCGCTTCAACTTTTTGATCAGCAAGGCGTTTCAGGACGGTTATCCCGTCCTCGGCAACTATGTCTTCTTTCGTCGTGTGTTTTTCCGTTCACCCTTTTTGACGCCGCCTTTTGCTTTCAGAGCGGCGGCGCGGGCGAGTTTTTTCTTGTGTGGTTTTTTCGGTTTCCCTGATCCCGGCGTATCGCCGCTCACGGTTTTGCGGGATTTGCGTTTGAATGTGCCCTCTTCATGATTTGATATGGTCTTTGGCGTGGGTTTTTCGCGTGAGGTTTTTTCGTCCTGACTAGCGTTGTTTTTGTTGCCACGTGGTTTTCGGGAGTCGCCATAAGGTGCTTTGCCGCTTCGCCCACCTTTCGCATTTCGGTCACGAGGGGCGCGGTTTTCCGTCGGTCGTGACAGGTTCGGTTTGCCCTCGACACGCGACACGGTGATGGCCGCCTCGATTTTCATATTGGGACCAATGGTCTCTAAAAAGCGCTCAACACCTTTTGGCGCCAGCTCTATAAAGGTCTCCCTGTCTGTGATCTTGATCGCGCCAATTTCTCCTTTTTTCAAACCGCCCGATTTGAGGAGCATTGGCAGAATCCATTTGGGTTCAGCGTTTTGCTTGCGGCCGACATTCAGGGAGAACCAGACGCCATCATCGAAATCTTCTCTGGGCCCGGATGACCGTGCATCAGGACCGGATTTACTAGGCTTATGATTTGCAGGCAGTAGATCTTCGGGTGCGGACTGTCCCATCCGGTACTGACGGATAAAGGCTGTCGCAATATGTTCCGGCGAATGCGCTTTGAGCAAACGGGCCACCAAAGTTCGCTCTTCATCCGTGATCTCCGTGTCGAGCGCCATATTGTCGAGAAGTCGTTCATTATCCTTGGCGATAATGGCATCCGCGCTTGGCGCTTCACACCATTCCGCTGTGATACCCGCGTCTTGAAGCAGGCGCTCCGCATTTCGACGGCGACTTGGCGCGACGATGAGCGCAGATACGCCCTTGCGACCCGCCCGGCCTGTTCGGCCACTCCGGTGCAAAAGAGCTTCGCGATTGCGCGGCACATCCGCATGAATGACGAGTTCCAAATCCGGAAGATCGAGACCTCGTGCTGCGACATCGGTGGCGACACAGACTTGTGCGCGACCATCTCGAAGCGCTTGTATGGCGTTGCTACGTTCCGCTTGCGACAGCTCGCCGGATAAAGTTACAACAGAGAAACCACGATTGTTGAAACGCTGAGTCATACGATTCACCGCAATTCGTGTGTCGCCAAAAACGATCGCATTTTTGGCATCGTAATAGCGCAAGACATTGATGATCGCATTTTCGCGGTCCACATTGGCGACGCTCATCGCTTTGTAATCGATATCCAAATGTTGCTTAGCTTCGGCGGCCGTATTCACCCGCACGGCATCACGTTGATATTTCTTTGTCATGCCCAAAATTGTCTTTGGGACTGTAGCTGAGAACATAAGCGTTCGGCGTTCCGCCGGTGAGGCGTTCAGGATGATTTCCAGTTCCTCTCGGAATCCCATTTTTAGCATCTCATCCGCTTCGTCCAAGGCAACGGCTTTCAGCTCAGACAGATCCAATGCACCGCGATTGATATGATCACACAAACGACCGGGGGTGCCGACGACGATATGCGCGCCGCGTTGTAGGGCTGCACGTTCTGTACGCGCATCCATGCCCCCGACACAGGAAACTGTCTTGGCTCCAGCGTCTTTGTAGAGCCAATCCAGCTCACGTTTAACTTGCATCGCGAGTTCGCGAGTTGGGGCAATACAGAGGGTCAGCGGCGCGTCGGCACGCAGAAAGCTTTCCGCGTCGCCCAGCAAAGTCGAGGCCATGGTCAGACCAAACGCAACAGTTTTTCCTGACCCCGTCTGGGCCGAGACAAGCAAATCTTGATCTTGCAGTTTTGGATCCAGAACAGCGTCCTGAACCTGAGTAAGCGTTGCGTACCCCTTTTTTTGCAAAGCAGAGGCGAGCGCAGGATGCACGTGAGATATATTGGACATGGGGACAGTCTGTCAGATGGGCCAAGAGGAACATCCTGATCGGCCGGGGCATGATCGACGGCGTCGATCTGTATGGCCAACTCAGAGTAACAGGCCGTGAGACGCGGCATTACGATGTTTCAAATCCTATGGATAGTCTTGTGCTCTCCTGGCGCGCAGTTTCGCAGATGTTGCGGGCGTCGTGAAATCTGCCGTCCAAGATCTGCTGCTAGGCAGATCGGCGAACCCAGAGTCGGGCATTTGACGTTTCGAATGGGCTAGGGTGGGGCCTCTGAATTTATTCGAAGAATCGTTGTGCTGGAAGACGATGTTGATATGGGTATACACTCATAAGGTGTAAAAAGGCTCCCCCTTCCGTGCAAAACGCGGGGAGTTTAGGGGCTGGATCCGCAATGATTTTCGATAATTCCGAATTCTTTGATCGATCGGTATTGGAGAAACACCAACGGATCGAGTCGGTCTCCCCAGATTTGAAATTGTTAGATTTTGAACCCCTTGGGAACCAGCTTGCACTGCTTTCATCGGCTACGGGCCTGCCGACGCCGCCCACGATAACACTGCCACCCCAACCGACGCCGCCGACGGGGCTGGCTGGCACGAACCTGACGCAGGGGCCCGACTCCTCAGGCTTCTCTGAGGGCGCTGACATCATCTATGGTCTGGGCGGCAATGACGGCCTCGTTATGCGGGGCGGTGACGACATCGTCTTTGGCGGTGACGGCGACGATATTATTTACGGCCAAGATGGGGATGACCAACTTTACGGCGAAGGCGGCATTGACCGTCTGTTCGGCGGTGACGGCGATGATATTCTCGATGGCGGCGCTGATGCTGACGTTCTCGTCGGTGGGGCGGGCAATGACACGATGATCCTCGGCGACGGCAATGACACGGCATACGGCCAAGACGGCGATGACATCATCTATGGCGGTGATGGTAGCGACACTATTTTTGGCGGCGCTGGGAACGATCAGGCCGACGGCGGGGCCGGAGTTGATGTGCTCATCATGGGTGACGGCAACGACACGGTCCTCGCGGGCGCGGGCGACGATGTGATCTACGGCGAAGCGGGCGATGATGCGATTGACGGTGGCTCTGGCAATGACACAATTTTTGGAGGCTCTGGCAATAATACGCTGATCGGCGGCGCAGGCATTGATGTGCTGATCACGGAAGACGGGAATGACGCTATTTATGGCGGGGCCGATAATGACGTCATTTATGCGTTTGGCGGGGATGACTTTGTTGATGGGGGCGACGGCAGCGACACCATCTTTGGCGGTGCGGGTAATGATACGCTGCGCGGAGGCGCCGGCGATGACGTGATCGCCGATGTGTCCGGTAATGATATGCTCGACGGCGGCGACGGCAATGATGTGGTCAATGGCCTGGCCGGAAATGACCGGATCACGGGCGGGAATGGCGATAACATCGTGCTGGGCGGCACGGGCGCGGATGTGTTCTATCAGGCCGGAACGGGCATTGACCGTATTTTGGATTTCCAACTTGGCATCGATAAGATCGAACTGTCCGCATCAGTCACGGACTTCAATGCTCTGATTGCGAGCGCTCAAGATAATGTGGATGCCAACGGCAATAGCCAGGTGATTATTTCCAATGGCGAAGGCGGGTTCTTCGTTCTGTCCAACATCACCGCGGCCGATTTGTCAGTCAGTGACTTTATCTATCGCAACGAAGCGCCTGTCTTCACGTCGGGTGCAACAGCGTCTGTGGCAGAGAACCAAAACTCTGCCTTTACGGCGAGCGCAACGGACGCTGAAGGCGTTACGCTCACCTATAGTTTGTCGGGCGCGGACGCAGCCCTATTCAATATCGACGCGGCGACCGGTGTCGTCACGTTCAAAACGGCCACTGACTTCGAAGCGCCGGGTGATGTCGATGGGAACAACGCCTATGACGTGATCGTCACGGCGAGCGACGGCACCAATTCGACCAACCAGTCTGTGGCCATCACCGTCACGAATGTGAATGATATTGCCCCGGTCTTTACGTCTGCCGCGTCGGCGGTTTTGACCGAAGGCCAGACAGCTGCCTTCACGGCGCAAGCTACAGACGTTGAAGGCGACACGCTCACTTACGCGCTATCAGGGGTCGATGCAGCGCTGTTCAACATTGATGCAGCGACGGGGGCTGTGACGTTTAAGGCCGCGCCTGACTTTGAGGTCCCAGCGGACGATGGCGGGAATAATATCTATGACGTGATCGTCACGGCCAGCGACGGCATCAATACGGCCGATCAATCAGTCGTCATCTCAGTCGTTGGTGGGAATGATAATGCGCCGGTGTTCAGCTCGGGCGCGACCGCGTCTGTGGCAGAGAACCAAACGTCCGCTTATACAGCGAGCGCGACAGACGCAGACGGCAATCAGATCTATTACAGCCTCTCAGGCGCGGATTTCGCGCTATTCAATATCGACGCGAACGGGGTTGTCACATTCAAAACAGCGCCCGACTTTGAGGCCCCCGGTGATGCAGGCGGCGACAATGTTTATGACATCGTCGTGACCGCAGATGACGGCGCGGCGCAGACCAATCAAACTGTTGCGATTACGGTTACGGATGTCGAAGAGAATGTGAATGCGCCGATTTTTACATCTGGGGCATCAGCATCCTTCGCTGAAAACGGCACTGGGGCGGCCTATACGGCGATCACCACGGATGTTGATGGTGAGGCTCGAACCTACAGCCTCTCCGGCACAGATGCGGCGCTGTTCAATATAGACGTGAACTCCGGCGTCGTGACGTTCAAGGCGACGCCTGATTTTGAGACGCCCGGCGATACGGGCGGCAACAATGTTTATGACATCGTGGTTACGGCCAATGATGGGGTGAATCAGACTGATCAAGCGGTCGCGATCACGGTGACGGACCTGAACGACGAGGCTCCGGCCTTTACATCCGGCACAACTGCGTCTGTGCTTGAAAACCAGACAGCGGCCTATACAGCGATCACCACGGATGCGGACGGCGGGGCTCGAACTTACAGTCTATCCGGTACAGATGCGGCTCTGTTCAACATTGACGTGAACTCCGGCGTCGTGACCTTCAAAACGGCACCTGATTTCGAGACGCCCAGTGATGCGGGCGGCAACAATGTCTATGACATTGTGGTCACGGCGAACGATGGGGTGAACCAGACTGATCAAGTGGTCGCGATCACGGTGACGGACCTGAACGACGAGGCTCCGGTCTTTACATCTGGTACAACCGCGTCTGTGCTTGAAAACCAGACGGCGGCCTATACGACGATCACCACGGATGTTGATGGCGGGGCTCGAACCTACAGCTTATCGGGCACTGATGCAGCGCTGTTCAATATTGATGTGAACTCCGGTGTCGTGACGTTCAAAGCGACGCCTGATTTTGAGACGCCCGGCGATGCGGGCGGAGACAATGTCTATGATATCGTCGTCACGGCCAATGATGGCGCCAACACGACCGATCAGGCTGTGGAGATAACAGTCACGGATGCTGTGGACCCAGCCCGGGTCACCGACCTGGCTACCTTAACTGCGGCACAAGGCTTTATCATCCAGGGCGATGCGGCGGGTAATGGAGCGGGCAGCTCTGTGAGTTCAGCGGGCGACGTGAATGGCGACGGGTTTGATGATCTGATTGTGGGAGCACCTTTAAGAACAAATGACGGCATCAGTACTGGCGAGGCCTATGTTGTCTTTGGCGGGTCGGACGGTTTTGGTACGGCGGATGGGTCAGGGCGTCAGGTGATTGATTTGACCCATTTCACATCGTCGCAAGGCTTCATTATTCAGGGCGATGTGACGTTTGCCCGATTGGCTCGCACCGTGAGTTCGGCAGGTGACGTGAATGGCGACGGGTTTGATGATCTGATTGTAGGAGCGCCTTACAACAATGGCGGTATTAATGCTGGCGAGGCGTATGTGGTCTTTGGTGGGTCGGGCGGTTTTGGTACGGCGGATGAGTCAGGGCGTCAGGTGATAGACCTGACCCATTTCACATCCTCGCAAGGCTTCATTATTCAGGGCGATGCGGCGTTTGACCGAGTTGGCTTTTCCGTGAATTCAGCGGGTGACGTTAATGGGGACGGGTTTGATGACCTGATTGTGGGAGCGCCTTTCAGCAATAGCGGCGGTATTGGTGCTGATAAGGCCTATGTGGTGTTTGGTGGGTCTGGCGGTTTTGGCACGGCGGATGGGTCAGGGCGTCAGGTGATAGATCTGACCCATTTCACATCCTCTCAGGGCTTCATTATTCAGGGTGATACTGTGGGTGACCGAGCGGGTCACGCTGTGAGTTCCGCTGGGGATGTGAATGGCGACGGGTTTGATGATCTGATTGTGGGTGCGCCTTTTGGTGACGATGGCGACCGCGAGGCCGGCGAGGCCTATGTGGTGTTTGGCGGATCGGGCGGTTTTGGCACGGCGGATGGGTCAGGGCGTCAGGTGATTGATTTGACCCATTTCACATCCTCGCAAGGCTTCATTATTCAGGGCGATATGGCGGCGGATGGGGCGGGCGACTCTGTGAGTTCAGCGGGCGACGTCAATGGTGATGGTTTTGATGATCTGATTGTGGGTGCGCCCGGTGGCGATGATGGCGGGACTCATGCTGGCGAAGCTTATGTCATCTACGGCGGGGCCACAGGCACAGAAGATACAACATCTGTGTCATCTACTGGAACTTCCGCGCCTGACAATTTCACCGGTAATGCAGGCAACGACACATTTATGGGCATCGCCACAGGCGACGTTGTGCGCGGCGGGGCGGGCAATGATCGCATCACGGTCACGAACCTCGACTTTGCCGACATCCGTGGCGGGACGGGCGTGGACACGCTGGTGCTGGACGGCGCGGGGCTCAATCTCGACGCAACCGGACCAGGCAACGCCTCGCTCGGTTCGATCGAAGTGTTCGATATTACTGGCTCTGGCAACAACACGTTGACGCTGGACGCGCTCGCTGTGTTCGACCTGACCGAAGAGCGATCTGGCGGTAGGGCGACCCTCGACGTGATCGGCAATGCGGGTGACACGGTTGATCTGACCGGGAGTAATTTCACGGCTGGGGTTCAGGTGGTCGAGGGCGGAATAACCTACAATAGCTTCTCAGACGGCAATGCGACGGTTCGGGTTCAGGACGGCGTTACCGTGACCTTGATGCCGCCCCCTGTGGCAGAAAAAGTCGATGACCATACCGTTATCGCCGAACGGCCCGCGGACGCTCTATGGTTCCAAGACGGTCCGACAGATATCGCGTCAGTTGATCTCTTACAGGTTACAGACCGTGAACTGGTACAAGACGAGGCTTGGAACTCTCTCTTGGAGACGCGCGCAGACAATCTGTCGGATGCGTTAGGCGCTGATTTCGTAGTCGATGGCAGCTTGTTATCTGGTGATCATCAGTCTTGGGGTGATGTCTTTGCGTCGCTGAGTGTTGGTCGTGATGGTGATCTTAGCCAAGCTTCGAGCCGCGCGGATGACATGTTCAATGATCTCTCACTCATTCAAGCTGATCAGAGCCTGTATGATCTCAATGAATTCCAATCTCTCTGCGCTGATGACGTTAGCCCGTGGCATCAAACTGAGCCCACTAATATGGTCGACCCGATGAACTCTGACTTCGGCGACGCTCTGGACGGCCCGACCTTCATTGTGGACGACGGAGCCTTCATTTAAAGTTATCCGGCCCATCCGCATGGGTTGTAAGAGGCATAATGGCAGAGCCAGCAGACGCTAAGAGTGTGAAGGTGGATGTCACTTTTGGGCATCGTTGAGCAAACACCCCTCAAAACACATCCATCATTGGGTTTTTGACTGCGAATTGGTGCCCAGAAGAGGCACCGAGAACATCACCAATAACCCAATAGAATGGGTATTCTTTGGGGTATGGAGTTAGTTGTCCCTACACATGTCCCTACAGTGTGTCGATGCGTAACCAAATACGGTCCCATTTTGGTACTCACACTAGGTAAATTCTGACCTGCAATACCAGGTATTCGTCGAGACAATAGGGAACAGATATTTTCCGAATTTATTCCCGATCAGACGACTGCTTCGAGAGACGCTCTTCCTCCTCAGCTAGGATTTTGATTAGGCTTTCACTCGGACCGTTTTCGACAATATCTTTGAGAACCCTGTGTCGAAGCTCGTCACGCTCATCTATAAGCGAGTTTATGCTTTCTATGTGTTTGGCTGAAATAATATCTATTTTGGGGGCTAGGAACAGTAAGACGACGATTCGCCCGCCGAGGTAGGTTAAAACCGCTCCAATTAAGAGGGCTACTATAACAGCGATTGCTGTTGAGCCGGTGACTTCAACGACCTTCTCGTCGTTGAGTATAGCGGAGACTAATTGCCATATCGGGCTTAACGCTAGTGCAATAAATCGATCTATACAGAACGCAATTACGGTTAGCGCTAGACAAAATATGAATGCCATGGTCAATTTTTCACCAAAGAATTCACGGAAATACTCGAGAAACTTCCCAAACCCTAAGTCCACAAAATACCGCCTCAGTTGCCGCTGTCGTTAGTAAAATCAAAACCGTGCCCATGAGAGCCATCAAAACCCTCCTTGTCAATCATCAGGGCTTACAATGATATTCTCACTTCGTCGTTACACTCTCGAGCTTAGACCGCGTCGCGCTTGGTGCACTTGCTTCATAATTCCAGACTATCGTGTAAGGTAGACACTTGACCCGCTTTACCAATAAAACCCCCTCGTGGTTCCAGCACCAGCGCATAGGCGTCATTCTCATTGCGTCAGCTATTGCGCTATACATTGCGGCCCCTGCCTTCGGCGATGACCTAGAGCCGGGAAAACCTGTCAAGTCGATATACTGGTCTGACGCTGATAGCGGCAGGGTCAACGGCGAACCGTTCCGTCTGCACGGTGTAGACGCGCCAGAAACAGGCGGGGTTGGCGCGCGTGGCGGCGCTAAATGTGAGCCAGAACGCGTTCTAGGCTACAACGCTAAAGGATGGATGGTTGAGACCACACGTGAAGCTAATATGGCTGTTACTGCCGTCTATGGGCGCGATCAGTACGGACGATGGGTTATTGACCTGTCGCACAACAGACGAGATCTAGCTAAGATTGCTGTAGTGTCGGGTCATCTGCGTGATTGGGATTATGACGGCGGGGAAGATAAGCCGGATTGGTGCAAGTGACCGCAAACGACAACGACATGAATCGTATCTGGATCGAAGCTGAGCGCGGCGTTCACTTATATCTCGATCCGGCAAAGGATGGCGAAGAGCGCATGACGTTGGGCCGTGTGTCGCCAATACTATCCGGCTACGAAGCTGTCGTGCCAACACTAAACCGCCCGGCAAAGGCTTTCCCCGATCTCGCCAGCGCAAAGTCATGGGTGAGGCGCATGAATCGCCCTTGGCTGCTCAGAATGTTCTAACACGCTTGACTGTTCTGCTTTCGTTCTGCCAGTAAGCGCGCCCGGTGGGCTCCCGGATCAATGCGAACGGGATCTGGACATGGCCTATAAACGAAACTTGCAGCTTAAAGATTTGGACTCCGGCGAGACGTTGGAGCTGACATGCAATTCGTGTGGTTATGTCCGCTTCATCCAAGCACCACACACGCTCACCCACCCTCTGAACGGCAAAGACATCACGCACCTCTATCTGGATGAGTTTGAGGGCAAAGCGCGATGTGCTGCGGCGTCGAGCATGGCCCTCGCGGCGCGGCGGTGTGGCGGGACGATTAGGCTACTCGTGATCGATCCAGCGGATAAGCCAGAACCATTCTCGGCCGGCATGGCGTCGGAGACATTCAACCGTAAAGAGGTATGGCGGCGTGAGCGGTTGAAGCGGGCCAGACGCTAACGTGCCATGAGCTCCATCTGGTCGGCTGGGTACGGGCGCTGCAATCGCAGGCTATCCGCTCCGCCACCCATCCATTCCGCGCATTCATCTGGATATGTGAGCACAACGGGCATCGCTTTGGGATGGATCGGCGCGACGACCTCATTCGGCTCTGTCGTGAGAAAGGCATAGAGCCGCCAGTCATCGGGACCCCATTGACGACGCTTTTTGCCTTCAACGGGCTTCAACCGCTCCCCGTCCCAAGGTCGCCATATGCCAGCGAAGAAAGACGTCTCGGAACCGGTGGTGCGGAACCAGGCATTGCCGCCATTCACCTTGTCAGGCTCGGCGAAGCGATGGAACGGCACCAGGCAACGATACTCAGGCTCAAGCAGAAACTCACCGTTCACGTTCTTCCACCAGCCGCTATTGAGGTTGCGAATGTTGGTGATGGGCTTTGGGCGTTTCTTTTCGTCCTTCGGCGGAATACCGGGGAAGCCCCATCGCATCGTCTCGACCGAAGACGTCTTGCCGTCTGATAGGATGACAGGGCCGTCGCTATCAGCGCCAGTAAGCCCCGGCTCATAGTTGCGCGCTCGGCTCTTGGCGTCGAGCTCACGGCCGATTTGGCGCAAAGTCTCGTTCGCTTCGGCGATGGAGACGCGGTGTTCGTAAAGGTTGCACATGCGCGGACTGTATCGGCCTTATCCCAAAACGCAAAAAAGCCGCCTCGGAGGGACCGGGCGGCTGGACAGATTCGCGGGAACGCACAGCCCGATTAAGTGTTTCATAAACACAACACTGACAAAATTTTGATATTTTCATGCACTATTATGCGTTGTGTGCTTATATCTTCGGTGTAAGGGCCGTTCCTGTAAGAGGATCAAAATGAAACAACCAAAGAACCGGTCGGACCTCAAGTTCCAACCTATGGCATATCCTGAGCCCGTCAAATTTGACTACTCAGAAGAGATTACCAGTGCCGATTTAGACACTATGCAAGCTGCAATGCCCAAAGAAGCCCTAGAAAACGAGGGTGTTCTGGTTAGCGGTGAAATCTGGTGAAAGTCCTAGGGCTGTCCGCGTATGCGGTCACCTCAGCCCCCAATGCTTATGACATTGTAAGCGTCGCATTTCCCTACCAAGAGAATCGCGGTGAGCCGGGGCCAAAGTGCCGCCCCGGACTGGTTTTATCCAAATCCGTCCATAAAGAGTCCGGGACTGGCGCTCCATATGCCACAATTCAAGTCGCATACGGCACATCGTCTTTAAAGGTTAGGGAGCGATACCCTCCATGGGACATCTTTGAGGTTCACAACTACGTTGCCCTTCAACAGTCGGGGCTGTGCCAGAACACTTGTTTCGTGCTGAACCGGATTCAGAAGCTCATGTGGTGTGAAGAGTTCTTTCCGGTCATAGGAGATTTAGAAACTCCGATCATGGGCCATCTTCCGCATGAACACATTATCAGTCTCAGCAAGCTGAAAGAGGTTAGAGATGGGATTAGGCTAGAGCTAGAAGCAAAGAGCCAGTAGCCCCGCCAAGCACCTCACCCATTCAGCGCAATAACGAACACCAAGACCACACACACCGCGATCAAGACGGGCCAGCTCACGGCAGCCGCGATCCATATGGCGCCCTGAATGAGAGCATAGGCGATACAGCCGGCCACGATGATGACGACGAAGTTCATGTAGGTCTCGGCGATCATGGCTAGAACCAACCCTGCCAAATCTTACGCTTCACCTTTACCGTCTCTTTTGCAGCTTCACGGAGAGCTTGAGCGCGGGCCTCAGCTCGCTTCTCACATTCCGCGTCTAGCTCAGCTTGGTTCTTCTCGGTTTGCTGGACCGCCCCTTTGAGTTCATGGAACCCGCCTCGATCACGCGTATGGTCAGCAACGACTATCTCAAGCGCGTCCTCAAGGTCTCCGTTTTTCTTAATCGCTCCTATCGGCGTCACCGGCGAGATAACCAGCAACTGGCTGTCTATCGTTAGTGTCGGGCAATCTTGGTTGATTATGACTGGTTCCACGGGTTGCGATAATTCGGTCGAGGCGCACGCTTGTAGAAACAGGCACGTCAGTATCGCGCCAGCTACGCTCAGTCGGGGTGTATTCGCGGCGCCCAACGACGCCGATGGCTTTTGCATGGTTCGCATTGATGCCCTCCAGTGTAGCTATGAATTGAGTTTGAGCTTCAGTGAAACCGCTCATCTGCCCACGCAGGTAGATCGCGTCTTCTGTGGCTTGCTTGGCGTCTTTGTCGATCACCTCGACCATTTTCCCGTCGAGTTCTGCCGTGCCTTCGCGAAGCTGCTGCTCATAAGCAGCAAAACCTTTGTCCCACGCGGCCTTAGTTCGAAGCCGATCCAAGCCCCACGCGCCGACAGCGAGCGCAACAGGGAGCGCCACGCGCAATAGTGAAGGGGAAATACCAAGCCGCGACGAAACCTTTGTAATGACCTCACTCATGGTCTCACCTCACCAGTCTTGAGCCAGTGCTGAACGTCCCGCTCAAAATTGCTGCTGTGCCCATACTCAACAGCCAGCCACGCCAACCCGTCCAGCAGCTTATCGCGTACACTATCCAGCTTGCGACGGGTCAAAGGGGCGAAGACCTCAGTGAACATCTTATCCGGATTATTGATCACGACAGCATCCACGATGACGCGTAGGGTCGGGCTCATCCGCGAATTGATTTGGCTGATCCGCTTGGCCGCATCAATCCGCTGCTGTGAAACAAGCTCAACGCCGCCAGATGATCGGTCGACAAAAACTTTGATCTCGTGACTGGATGATCCATGCGAGGCCTCAACGTCCGCCTGATAGCTCGACGCAGCGCGCAGCATAGGTTCTGTGATCAAAACGGTCTTGCGCTTCGCATTGGCCTTCACAAACGCCTCTAGGCCGCGCGCACAGGCCAGACGGCGTAAATGGTGTCCATCCATCACGCCGCCCTCAGTGTCGTGCACACCATGCGCTTCCAGCTTATATTCAGCGTGTTTGCGGACATCCTCGCCAACCGACTCTTCGGCGCGCAGCTGTGTCGCGGATAGGACAGGCTTGGTTGGTTTTGCCTTACGTGTTCGTTTAGCCATACGCCTATTCCTTTGTTGTGGGACGCGGCCGCCCATCCACCATGTCAGACCGAAGCCACCAGCTCACGGAGCGCTGCGTGACCAGAAACGGACCCTCCACAATCTTGATCGACACCGCTTTGCCTCGGTCCGCCCAATAGCGTTCAATCTGCGCTTTCAGCTTCTCTGCCCCGGCCTTTGAACATGGGTCAGATCGGCGCTTATCCGCATCCTTTTTCTGATGCTTCGCCACGGACTGACGGCTCGCCGCATACCGGCACGGCTCAGAGCAGTATTTAACCATTGGATGTGTGCCAGCGGGCAGGGGCGAGGGACAGGCGGCACATGTGCGGGCTGGATCGGTCATGATTTTGTAATCTCAGAAGTCGGTAAAACGGGCGGGGTCCATTCACCGCAGTCCCGCAAGTCTGACAGTTTTTTTAGCCCGTGCAGGATAGTCGTGTGATCTTTGCCCATGATCTTGCCGACTCGCGTCGGCGAAAGGCCGAATTCTTTGGTCAGCAGCCAGTAAGTTTCCATGCGGCGGCGAACTAAAGGCTGATTGCGGCTGTCGCCTCTAAGCTCTGCAACCGTGTAGCCTTTGCTAATCGCCATATATTCCAGCAAGCGCGTAATATGCCCGCTGTGGATGATGGCTCTCGGCGGCAACCCATAGGTGACACCAATCTGAGTGGAGTAACTAGCAACGATCTTCGCCCTAGCCGCATCACTCAGAAAGCTGGCCTCGCGCCCTAAAACCGCCGTCAGGCTCGTGACTAAAAAATGTCGACGCTGTGCTTCAGTTTCAAGCCTCATGACGCCGCCTCGCGTAGCGCATTCGCCGCGTCCCAATAGTCCTGCGCTTGGCTCGCCGGCACGGTCGGGATTTCCGCGTCCAGCTTGTCGGCATAGGCCAGCATTTCAGCGCGGCTCATTTGTGGGAATGGCTCAGCGCCGTTCATACCATCGCCTCACTCAGCACATCGCCAATCGTGTAGCCCAGCGCCTTCAGCGGACTGTGGAACTTGGCCTGACTGCGAAGCTGGCTTTGGATGAATACGGTACTCGGGCGGATCACACCGTCGACAACGCTCACATGTTGGGGGGAGAGCCAATTTTGCCAAACGGACAGTTTTCCGTTCCTCTCAAAGCAATCATAGATCCGCGCCATGTCCGGATCATCGGGACGGGTCGGTAATGAGGCAGCAGCCTTGACGGTCGGTGCCGGGCGCGTCCAGCCGCGGGACTTGAGCCACACCGCCGGATATTCCTTGAACCTGCGCGGCAAGGCTTGAGCGGCCTCGATCGCGTCGCATTGATCTTCAACGCTCAGCTTGTCGAACACGGCGCGGGCCGGGGCGGCTAAGCCGCCAGTTCCCTCCGGATAGGCCGCTATAAAATCCTCAAACTTAGCCTCATCAACACACACACCGCCTTGTGTGTGAGAAGATGTGTCAGAGAATGTGTTACTTATTGTAGGGGCAGATTCACCCCCATCGACGGTGGACTTTTCCACCTCTCGATCGGGAACTTCTTCACCTTCGACGGTGGACTTTTCCACCATGCTATATTGTGGGCTTTTTGGCCCATATCCAAACCATCGACCGCGATGCCAGGCGTTCTTTCCAAGGTTGATTTCGGCCCCGTCAGCGCCGACCGGAAAGACCAGAATTTTTGCCTTTAAGAGTTGTTTGATCGCATATTTGATTTGATCTTCGTTGAGCCATGCAAACACGTCCAATAGGTCGGACGCCGTCGCCCGCGCGAAATACTGACCATTATGACGATAGGCGTCATTGATCGCATTCCCCTCAATGTAGAACGCGATCCGGTTATAGATCAGGGCCGCCCGTTCAGACGTCATCATGCAGATGTCTTCATGCAGGCCATGCGTCATGGCGATCTGGACTGCGCGACGGGTCATGACGCAGCCTCAGCAAATAAAGGCATGGGCGCATGGTCGGCGTTCGCGCTGCGCATCCGTTCGCCATCAAGGCTCGACAAATCCGCCGCCAGACGCGTTCGCGCGATCTCTGCATAGTCAGGGTTCAGTTCGATCAGGATAGACCGCCTGCCGTGTCGCTGTGCGACTAAGCCTGTTGTTCCCGCGCCGCCAAACGGATCTAAAACCGTTCCGCCTTCAGGGCAGCCCGCAAGGATACAGCGCTCTGCAAGCTCTGGTGGGAACGTGGCGAAATGGGCATCCTTGAACGGACGCGTTGCTATCTTCCACACTGAGGGTTGCGAAGGGGCGGGTTCATAATTCCTCAAGCTTCGCCCATTCGCGCGCTGCTCAGCTTTTGTCATTTGATCCCAGCGTGAGGCAAACCCTTCATGCTGGCGCTCATGACCACGCATACGTGACGGCATCAATGCCTTCATGGCCCCATTTGATTTCGTGCCTGCGTGGGCACGTTGACTACCCTTTTGAGTGGTTACGTCTTGAGACAAACGAGCAACTGAAGAGGATGCTAGACCCTGACGGACTGCATCCGGAATATAGTCATATTGCCCGGACTTAGTGAGCAAAAAAATCTTCTCATGCGACGTGGCAGGCCTGTCCTTTATGCTCTCAGGCATAGGATTAGGTTTGGCCCAGACAATTTCTGAGCGAACCCACCATTTTGGAGACAAATTGGGCTGAACTTCAGGTAGCCTCGGCAGATCGATGTCGCACCGTTGGTTAAGTGATTTTATAGATGTGTAGAGACGATCACGGTAAGCGACGACATCTTCTGGAACAGGCTTTGACCTAGACGTCCTTGCCGTAGCCTGGCTAACGTTCATTGCGTTGCAAACCTTCGCCTGCAACGATTTCACAATCAAAAATGGATAGACGTCACGAATAACCTTGCTGGCGATTTGACCGTCCAGCCGCCAAACCCAAAAATCTCGCTTGTGTACGCCTTGTGCTTTTCTCTTCAGGTTGACTTTACCAAGCCCCGTTATCTCAACGCACCTTTCGAGTGCATTTCGGTCGGTCATGGCGATAGTCAAATATGGAATGAATGTAGGGTTCCATTTACCGTTATCTTGCCGCCTGATGCCAATGCAACCATCGCCATCAATCAACCCCGCCAACCAAGCTGCGTCCAAGTCTGATTTTATTGGTCCGACACGCAACCCCTCCTGCAACGCGATCGCGATACGGTTCGGGACCATGCACAAATCTTTGGGCTTTAGGCTGCCTTGCACCGTCGAAAACGGCTTGTCCCTGAATGTCCGGTCATCATCTGACAGGGCTTTCGTGTCGGCCGCGCTGCGCCCGTTCGGCGCGGTGGCGTAGCAATCCCCATAATTGAGCCAGAACGTGCCGCTTGGCTTCAAGACACGGTGGATTTCGGCGCAATAGCGCACCACCGTCTCAATATGCTCAGCCAGTGTCGGCTCAAGGCCAAGCTGACCTTCCACACCATAATTGCGAAGCCCCCAATAGGGCGGGGATGTCACGACGCAATCAATGCTCTCGTCAGGAATTTCAGCGAGTCGGGCGAAAATATCGCCGACACGGATGTCAGAGTGAAAGATCGTCATGGCCCAGCCCACTCAAAGCGGGACAGGTCCGTCGCTTGGACCAGTTTCACCAAATGAGGGCGTGGCTTTTCAAGAGTCCGGGTGCGCAGCGCGACCCCAAAGGACCGCAGTACATATTCCAGATCACCCAGCGTTTTGAACGGGAACCAATAGCCGCCCACGCGGTCGATCAACCCGCCCGTCTCCTTTTGTGACTCAGATGGACTGCCTGTCTTCGACTTGCCCTCAAGGCCAAGATAGGTGCCGAATGGCGGCAATAGGAACTGGTAATCCATGAAGCCCGGATTGACGCCTTTGGCCTTCTGGCGGGCGCCGTCGCGCGGTCCCCGACCTGCGGGTTCAATCGCGGTCCAAGGGATTTCGGGCGGCATATTCGCGCGCAGGTAAATGGCCGAGCGGATTTGCAATCCCTCTTCCGGTTTACCTTTAGGTTTGCCTGTCGATTTGGACCCCGCACGCGCGCCATGCTTTATCTGAAAGTCTGCCGCGCTCATCCTCATGACGCCCGGCTTTCAATTTCAGCTTTGATAGAGCTCCAAAGATCGAAATGTGCCGTCACTTTGCGTTCAATGTTTTCCGCCATGCCGATGCCGCGCAGACGCTCCGCCTGCCGCTTTTCCTCCATCGCCGTTTCATAGGCCGACCATGCCCCGTCGCGCGCATTGCGGAGCTCTGCGTCGGTATAGTCACGCAAGGGTTTGTCTGGACCGGGGGCAGACATTAGTCGTCCAAAGCCCCGACATAGAGGTCAAGCAGCGCTTCTTGCTCGGCCCGCTCATTGACGTCCTGTTTGCGCAGCGTGATCAGCTTGCGCATCACCTTCGTATCGAATCCAAAGCTCTTGATCTCAGAATAGAGCTCGCGAATATCGGTCACATATTCGGCCTTCTCAGCCTCAAGCCGTTCAATCCGGGCCACAAAGGACCGCAATTTCTCGCGCGTAGCGCCGCCCATTTGTTCGGCCCGGTCCCGGTCGCGCTGCGTCCCGCCCATCGCCGTAGCAAATTGATCGGTCAGGTCCGTCTTTGTGCCGTCTGACCCTGTCAATGTGACGCTCTCAACGGTCGCGCCTGTGTTCATATCATCCATCATGGGCCTCGCTTTGGTTTCGCTTCAATTGGGTGAGTTCGGCCTTCCACTGCAGGCCCGTCGCGTAAGCTGTCTTGCGGCGCTCTTTGAGTTCGTCGCCCGCAGCCGTCTCACCGCGCATGGCGGCCTTGCGGATCTGCTGATCATAGGTTTTGATGTCAGCGCGAAGACGCTCAAGACCCTCTTCAAGGTCTGATATTTCACGGTCGTGGGAGGCAGGATCAGTCACGATAATTCCCCGTCGCAGAACCAAGCTTGATGGCCTTCTTCCCAAGCTCCCTGCCCCGCTTGGACAGTTCACCCGCACGCTCATTCAAGAGTTTGGCTTTCCGGTGCAGGCAGGTCGCCCGCCAGATCAGATAATCGGCATAGAGACGCTTCACAGGATGGACCTTAGTTCTGAGATTTGCGCATCAAGCGCGTCGAGCTTGGATAAAATATCTTCCGCCCGTGCGGCCTGCTGTTCAGGCCAGAGAATTTTCTTGAGTTCTGGAAAGGCGGCAACAACATCAAAAACGGTATCGCCTTCTGGAACGTCGCCATTGCGCCAGAGCGCTATCGTGGAATGACTGCGGGAAATGCCCGCATTATCGAATGCGGTTTGCTGTTCGCGAACAGTTGCCCAGCTTTTCTGCCAGCGCATCCAACGCGCCTTACGGCTTTGTCCGAAGTTTCGGACAGGCTGTCCGATGTGTCGTATGGTCATAGTGTCGCTCATGTCTGATTACCGGGACATGGCGAGAACAACCGGACAAGACGGACAGGGATCGAATGAAGCGAGGGCGGCAACCCATCGACCTTCAAACGTGGTTTCGTATGACGATTACCGCCAACGTAATCAGGCGCGCTTTCTGCGCGACCAAGCTTTGATGGAATGGCGGCGTGTGCCGCGAATAATTCCGTGACGGGGCGGCGCTTTGGACACCGCCCCGTGCTCACGCACACCGAAGGGGCAATGCACGTAAGAAGTGCGTCCGGCCCGGGAGCGCCAGACGCAATGGCAGGGGAGCTATATGTGAAAATGTGGGAAGGGGCGTTCATACGTGACCGCGCCGCAAAAAGCGTGTTAAGCGCGCCCAATGGGATTGAGCGATCTGGCAAATGCGAGTTGGCCGCGTGTCGTCGGCTTTTCGGGAATGGCGCTTGTTTTCGCGTCCCTCACCCTGGAGAACATCTACATCGACAGATCGTCTTTGACGCTGATCTCCTTGGGAATGTGCTTCATCGGCCTCTCCCACGCGTCGGGAATGCGGTCCGTGTTGAGGCACGAATCCCTCAACGGGCGGCCTTACGAGGTGACGGGCACAGTGTTCTTTTGGAGACCGCTGTCGATCGCCTTCGCAGCACTGTCCGCAATACTCTTCATAACGGGCGCAGTCCGATTGGCGAAACTGGGCCAGTTGTTCGGATAGGTCTAACGTCGACTGCCAAATCTGAAAACCCGAATCGATCTGATACACACGGTCACAGGCACAGCAGACATAATAGCGTACCGGATGGTGCTTAAGCGAGATGCGCAAGGCGGAATATATTCGGGCGAGCACGCTCATACTTCGACGCGCCTCTGGAGAATATCGGCTCTCAGCTTCTCAGCGAGCAACCCTCCAAGCATGACGGAAGTCAGTGACCGTAGGTTTTCGCTGGACATCCCACAGGTCAGCAATTCCAGCCGATTGAGTTTGTCGGAGGGCGATTCCTCGCTAAGGATCACCTTCAGTGACGCATTAGCTTGAGAGAGATCACCCATGGGCGAGTCCCCAAACAGCAAAATAACCACTAAAACTTATACTCTTACCTGTGGGTTTTGTGGGCAGGCGAGCGCGGCAGAGTTGAGAGGGTGGACGCAATGCCACGACAAGAGCTCTGGCGACATTCTGCTCCGATGTATCAGTTGCCAACGAGGCAATCTGGCTACCGTAACGAGAACCCCCATGATGGCTGCGAACCATAAATCGATTGAGAATATTTGCACTGAAGGGGCAGTGAGCCTTCAAAATGGCGTGACCATGGTCAAGAGTTGGCCTGCCAGGAAAAAGCCTAAACATTTCTCTGAAGTCCCGGAAGGCGTTGCGAAGGTTTACGGCAGGTCTCAGCGTCTTCTTACGATCAAACAAGACGGAGAAGTCTTTTATGAGTCTGCAAGCACGAGCTTTCGGAGAACACTTGAGCTTGCCCTTAAATCGCTCGGAAGAACCGAGAAGACTCTGTTCGCCAAAATCAAGGGAATGGCTAAAGACGGTTTGATACCGGAGTCTATGGAGTCGCTTGCGACTGCGATTAGGCTCGGCGGAAATGAGCCGACACACGATTTCCCGTTGCCTGACGATCAAGCCAAGGAAGAGGCATTGGCGTTGTCTGAGTTTACGGAATTGTTCCTGATGTACGCCTTCACACTTCCCGCTCGAGTTGCCGCTAGGCAAGCCAGAGCCGATGCAAGAAAGGAAGAAGCTGCGATGCACGCCAAAGCAGAAGCCGGGGAAGGCGAGTGAATTTGTCTGGCGCGGCTTAACGCAGATTACGGCCAGCGCGGTCATGCAGGTGTCTCGGATGGCGACTCGGCAATTTCGGCCAGCTCACTTAAACTTAGCGAGACGCCATGGGCCGGAGCTAATTCGACGAGGCGTGCCCAGTACGGAGATGGGATACTGTTTCGGTTGCCCCACTGCCGGACAGTAATTTCCTCAACACCCAAATCTAAGGCAATCGCATAGCGATCAGGGAATCTGTCAACAATGTTCTTAAATCGTTTCACGATACGTGATGTATCGCAACATAAATATCCCTGTCAATACCAACTGTATCGCAACTTGGTCTAACGATACAGTATGTTGTCTGCTGGTGATCGATTAAGAGAGGCTCGCGCTGCTAAAGGTTTTGCATCTGCCACGGATGCAGCTTCCGCCCTCGGCATTAAGGCAGCTGCGTACCGTCACCATGAAAACGGCACGCGCGGCATCGACCCGGACGCCGCGTACCGTTATGGTCGTTTCTTCGGAGTTTCGCCCGCATGGATACTTTGGGGCATTGATAGCAGAGGTAGTCGTCCCGAAGGCGCTGGCCTGATCAGTTGGGTCGCTGCGGGTGGTATGGCAGAAGTCATAGACAACTTCGAACCCGGTGATGCGGAAGATTGGATCGACTATCCAGCGAAACACAGCAAAATCATTGCCTTGAAGGTTCGGGGTAATTCTATGAATCGGATCAGCCCAGAGGGCTCGATCATTATCGTTGATCTTCTACAACGCGAAATGTCGGCAAATCGATTATACGTTGTGAAGATTGGGGATGACGCGACCTATAAGCGTTACCGGGACAATCCACCACGCCTTGAGCCAGAAAGCACAGAGTCGCATGATACCATCTTCTTGGGCGGTGAAGAAGTCCAGCCAATCGGCCGAGTTATTCGGACGATGATAGACTTCGAGTAAGCCTCAGAAACGACTGAGAAGAGAGATACTACTGGTAACATGAAGCCTTCTGAACGAGTAATCGGGCTTAATCCTGACATCGCGGCGTCAGCCCTTGTGGGTTCCTACATGCTGGGGTTTGCCGCTATGGAATCAGCAATAAATAGCTGTATTGAAGAGGCTTTTGGGCTGTCTGGAGCAGACATATTTGTGCTCTCCAGCAACTTAAACTTTCGAGGTAAAATCAACATACTCAAGACAATCAATAATGAACGGCAAGCTTCAGATAATGCAAAACGGAGGGTGAGTTCCATATTAGAGAGAGCAGCTAAACACTCCACCTCGCGTAATGTGATTGCGCATTCCTTGTTTGGACCTGAACAAGAAAAATCCGGACGTCAAACCGTCTCATTCCTGAGAACAAGCGCTACCGGAAAGCTAAAACTCGAGCCGATTTCATGGCCATATGACAAGTTCGATCAATGCGATGCTCAGTTCAACGAATTACATCACAAGCTCTATGATTTTTCAGAGGAATTGAGGAAGTCTAGTGCTGAGCTTTCAGCGCGGATAGATTTATCAATTTACGAAACTTCTTTCGACTAGGAATAGCTCCCTCTTCTTTCGTTAATCGATGCAGTGCCTCTTCCCACCTAGAGTGGTTTTTGTGGATTAGCATAGCGCTCGAAGTAATATCGATACGATATGTATTGATTTATACCGATACGACATGTATCACACCCTCATCAACCAAAGGCCCTGGCCTGATGATGAGGGACTGTGATGGCGCAAATTCAGACGGTAGCTCCTAAGACCAAACCCATCCACGACTTGCCGACATGGCGCACTTTGGAACAACATGGTCGCAAAATCCCAGATTATCTCTGGGAACCGATTGTCCGTTATGTTGAGCAGGGCAAGCGGCCCGGCGTGGCTGCATGACCCGCCTGAACCTAAATCTCGCTTATAACGACAAGGACATGGCCAAGCACTTAGGCGCGCGTTGGAATCCGTCGATCAAACGGTGGTGGGCGCCCAAGGGCAGCCTAGTCGCCGAAGTGCTGCGCCGCAACATTGTCGGCGACGACGTGATCTTAGGCCCAGAACGGGCAGGCACGGTCGCGAACCATGTTGCCGCATGGGCTGGCAAGGCCATGTATAAACAGGTCTTCGGGGATGCCGATGTTCGGCACTGCAACCTCTCTCCCAGCGACATCAAGTTTCTCACCAGTTCGCGTCACGCCAGCTCGAAGGCCCATTGGGGCAGCGGGGTCAGCAGCGCACCGACCGAACCGCATTACTATCTCACCGTCCATTATGCCGACAAAGCTCTGGTCAAGAGCCTCGGCGCGAAATGGGATGCAGAGGCAAACCGCTGGTACGCGACCAAGGACTCCGAGATCGCAGCCTATCACCGACTGATGGACCGGGGCATCCCGCACACCGTTGTCGACGGCGATCCCCTTGTCACGGCCCGCATCTACAACATGACGGCGCGCGGCGTCTGGACCCGGACCTTCGGCCCCAGTGAGGGCGAAGATCAGACGGGCGATCAGGCGGGCGACCAATCCCAATCCAAGACCGAAGGAAAAGCGGCATGACCGATCTTACCCTCACGACCAAAGAGACCGCGGCCAAAGTCTTTGCTGGCGACGGTCTGGATGATCTCTTGGCCGAAATCCGCCGCGTGGCCAAAGATTACACGCCGGACACCAGCACAGCCAAAGGCCGGGCCGAGATCGCCAGCCGGGCCCATGCCGTCGCCAAGGCAAAAGTCGTGATCGATGACGCTGGGAAAGACCTTGTCTCCGGATGGAAGGCGAAAGCCAAAACGGTCGATGATGCCCGCCGCAAATCGCGCGAAATACTCGATGCGCTTAAGGCCGACATCCGCGAACCGCTCACCGAATGGGAAGCCGAACGCGACCGCGTCATCGCCGAGCAAAACCGGGTCGCCGCTGAGAGAGAGGCGGAGCGACAACGCATACTCAGAGAAGCCGCCGAGGCCGAAGAACGCGACCGCGCCCGCCGTGAAGCCGAACTGGCTGAGCGGGAGCGGAAAGTCGCCGCGGCTGAACAGGCCGCGCGCGACAAGGCCGAAGCCGAGCGTCAGGAAAAAGCCCTCGCCGAAGCGGAAGCCAAGCGCATCAAACAAGCGCGGATCGATGCTGAAAAGCAGGCCAAGAAAGCGCGCGAGCTCGCCGCCAAGCGTGAGCGCGAAGCCGCCAAGCAGGCCGAACGCGACAAGCAGGCGGCAGTCGAACGGGCGCGGGAGGAAGAGCGCGCCGCCCAGAAACGCCGGGATGACGAGGCTGAACAGGCGCGTCTCGCCGAACAGGCCAGGCTCCGCGCGCTCGAAAAAGACAAAGCCAATCGCGCCCGCGTCCATGACGACATCAAAAAAGCCCTGATCGAAGAGGGCCTGAATGACGACGCCGCGCAGCGCTTAGTGACCCTGCTCGCCGGAGGCTTCGTGCCGCATATTTCCGTGAATTATGGAGACGGGTCGTGAGCGGCGCCGCCGTTAGAGCCTTGCGGGACCGCCGGAGCGATCCTGACGTCGTTGCCCTACGCAAACTGGATGACGGAACTCGGCCTCAACCCGGCAGTGTTATGGATGCAAGCCCGCTCGAGCGGTTTTGGGATCACAATAACCGTCTTGGCGCAGTCGTGGACCGCTATGACGGCATCGCCCGCGTTATTGCCGGCCCTTGTGGCGCACCGTTGACGGTAATCTGGTCATCCGGCGCTGGATGGGATCATGTCTCAGTATCTAGCCCGCGCCGCTGCCCAAATTGGGAAGAGATGGAGTGGGTCAAGAAACGCACGCTCGGCGATGCCGTAGCCATGCAGCTCCATGTTGCGGCGGACGATCATATCAGCGTCGCTCACACCTGCTTGCATATTTGGCGCCCGCATGACGGGTCTATCCCTCTCCCACCGAAGGCGTTTGTCGCATGACCGATTTCCCCATCCCAGAAGCGGCCTTCAATGAAGACGCGGTGATCTGCGCCAAGAAGGGCTCCGGTAAGACGGTGCATGTCGCGGCAGAGCCTTGGTTGGTGAGGCTGACATGAGCGGCGTCAATATCAACTATTTCTGCGGCGGCGGGTTCGTCAGTCAGGCGATGGAAAACATCTTAGGTGGCGTAGACCTTGCCGTGAACCATGACGGTGAAGCGATCCTCATGCATCACCGCAACCATCCAAACACGCAATCCATGCGCGCCGATGTCTTTGATGTGAAGTTGCGGGACTGGCTGGCAGGTCGGACGATCTTGTCCGCCTGGTTCTCTCCGGACTGCAAACATTTCAGCCGCGCCAAAGGTGGACAGCTTCGCGATCAGAAGGTGAGGGGGCTCGCTTGGGTCGTCTGCCGTGTGGCCGGACTGCCTGAACACCAGCGCCCGCGCGTCATCTTTGTTGAGAACGTTCCGGAGTTCAAATCATGGGCACCGCTGACCCGCAAAGGCAAGATCGACAAGCGTCACATCGATAGCAACGGCCTTGGGTCTTATCTTCGTAAGTGGGTCAGCAATCTGCGCCAGCTCGGCTATCAAGTCGAATGGCGGGTTATGAAGGCTTGCGACTATGGCGATCCGACCATCCGACGTCGCCTCTTCGTTGTGGCGCGCTGTGATGGCCTGCCGATTGTCTGGCCGCGTCAATCCCACGCCGAAACGCCGTTCACGCGTCAAGACGGAACAGAGGTGCAGCCGTGGCGCACCGCGGCGAGCATCATTGATTGGGACGTGCCGAGCCAATCCATATTCGAGCGTAAGCATGATCTGGCCGAAGCGACCTGCAGGCGCATCGCCGCGGGTCTCGTCCGATATGTCATCGACAATCCGGATCCGTTTATCGTCCAAGTCAATCACGCCGAACCGGGACGGTTTCGCGGGCAATCTCTGGATCAGCCTATTGGATCTATAACGCAACAGAACGGCAGGGCGCTGGTGACGCCATTCGTATCATATGCACAGCATGGCGGATCAAACCGCTCAATGGGCGACCCGCTGCATACGATCTGCGCCAGTTCCAAAGACCATAATTGCATCGTCGTGCCAGTCATCGATCGTCAGTTCGGCACGTCACGCGGGGCGGACATCGACGCGCCGCTCGGCTCTGTCATGACGCAGGGGTCTGGCAAGTCAGCGCTGATCTCGGCTTTTATCGCGCAACATAATACAGGCGTGATCGGCCGGGACGCGCGCGCGCCGCTCTCCACCATCGTTCAACGCGGGACGACACAGAATCCTGTTGTCGTGAAGATGGAGCGCCGGGCCGATCACTCCGATGCGGTTAGCGCCTTCCTGATCGAGTATTACGGCAATGGAAAGCCGCGCGATCTGAAAGACCCTATCGGGACCGTCACGTCCAAAGATCGGTTTGCGCTGATCTCATCCGTCCTGAGCGACTTTAGTATTGTCGACATCGGCATGCGAATGCTCACGAATAGAGAGCTGGCGCGCGCCATGAGTGTGCCTGACAGCTTCGATCTCTGCGAAGACGCGCTCACTAAGACATCGATCACGGCCAAGATTGGCAACGGCGTCCCGCGGCTAACGGTCGAGGCGCTGCTGGACGCGAATGCGGCAATGTATGCGCGGGCAGTCTCGCGCGACGAAGAGGTGGCGTAATGGCGCGTAAGAAAACAAAAACCCATGATCTGCCGCTTGGCTGGACGGATATGGATGGCGCGATGGCAATGACGACGCTCGGCGATACGAAGGTTACGGAGTTGGCGCGGGGCGGCCAGATAGACGCTAAACGCCACGGGCGCCGCATCCTATACGGCATTTCAAGCATCGAAGCTTTTATCGATTCCCTGCCGCCCGCCTATCCGGTCGAACAGGACAAGTCAGACGACATCGCAGCCTAAACGCCCGACAACAGATAATCGGCCCACGCGGCCAACTGCTCGCGTTGCTGCTCAAAGTATTTCGACCGCGCATAGGCCCGGCGAACCTTATCGCCGACGACATGGCCTAAAACGGCTTCACTGACCTGATCCGGCAAATCGCTCTTATCTTGGGCGTGAGTTTTATAGGTCGATCGCAAGCCGTGGACATCACAACGTTCATGTCCAGCAAACTCAGACCGCTTTAACAATCGCCTCAAATGCGCCAATGGCCGGCCATCGGTCCAAGGCCTATTGCGGCGCTCCGACCGGAACATATAGGCATCCGGATCACCGCTGAACTGCATCCGGTCCCAAACTGCGTCCGGCAAAGGCACTTCACGGCCAATTTCTACCTTCTCATTGTCTGGCGGAACGACCCAGACGCGCCTGACCTGATCAAATTCACGCTCGCGCGCCAATCGGGCCTCGCTCATCCGGCACGCACTCGCCAATATCAGGAACAACATCAGCGGTACGCCGCCATCAATATACTCTTCGGACTCTTCTAGGGCAGCCCGTGCCAAGGCAGGGGCGAACGTGTATGGCAGGGCGGGGTGGTTCTCTGTCTTGTGCTTGTGCCTTGGCAACATGTTCTCAAGGTTGCCCTTCCATCGGAACGGATTGGGCTTCTCGGTCAGGCCCAGAAACGCGGCCCGATCGAACCCGCCCTCAAGATGCTGACGAACCTTTTCGGCCGTCGGATGCATATCGACCCAGATTGGGTCAAGAACGCGCTTCGCATCGTCGCGCGTGATGCCATCAGGGTCCATCTTCATAAGGCTGGCGGCGTGACGGTTCCGGGTCGCGCGCCACTTGATCGCTGTTTGGCTCGCCGTGCCACCCTTCCAATCGCCGGACCTGTGCTGGATCTCAATATCCATGCACTCGCCGAACGTCTTTCGATCTGCGGCCGGCTTTAATATCCCGCTTGGGTCGTCGCCTTTGGAAATAGCATCACTGAATTTCTTCCGTATCTCGCGCGCGACGGCAAGGCTGACATCGGGGTAAGCGCCAAGGCCCCATTCACGTCGTTTACCCTGAACCTGACGCTTGAAAGACCAGCCTTGATAGATCGCGCCGTTGCGACCGCGCTTCTTACAGACGAAATATAGCCCGCCACCATCAGCGACCATGACCGTCTTTTTGCGTGATTTGAGCAATGCGGGCTTAATGCCCTTGACCTTCCGGTCGGTGAGAAGGTTCAGGGTCGCCATATTGTCCCTACACTTTCGGCGAAGGGCTCAAAATATGTCCCTACAGATGTCCCTACAATGAGCATTTTCCTCGCGCTCCCTCAACCGCTCGCTAAACGCGAGACAGTTACAGAAACAGCACAAAATGCAGGGTTTCGCAAGGGACTATGGGTGTTGGCGGGTCTTGATGGGAAGTCCAATGGTGCCCAGAAGAGGACTCGAACCTCCACGTCCATTCGGACACCAGCACCTGAAGCTGGCGCGTCTACCAATTCCGCCATCTGGGCACGTTATCGGCAAGTCGCGCGATTTACGGAGATGGGCCCGGCGCGTCAATCTCTTTGTGTGCGTGAACCGCAGTGATAGGGGCGGACCATGACAGAGTTTCAAGCCAAAAGCCCCGCCATGAAAACCATCGGTGTATTGGGCGGAATGAGTACAGCTTCGACCCTGCAATATTATGAGCTTTTGTGTCGTCTGACGGCGGAGCGATTGGGCGGTTTGCACAGTCCGCGCCTACTGATCCGGTCAGTTGATTTTGGCACGGTCGCGCATTTGCAGAATGAGAGCGCTTGGGGCGCGCTGGGCGAAATGCTCGCAACGCGCGCTGAAGAGCTAGAGCGCGGCGGCGCGGAGCTATTAGTTTTGGCGACGAACACCATGCACAAGGTCGTACCGCGCATGATGCGGGACGTGACTATCCCATTGGTTCATATCGCTGACGCGACGGCAGAGCGAATTTTGGCGGGCGGGTTTTCTCACCCCGGCTTGATCGGAACACAGTTTACGATGGAGGACCGTTTCTATCTCGACCGGCTGCTCGGGGAGGGTCTGCAACCTATTGTGCCTGAACACACGGACCGTGCGCATATTCACGCGATCATCTATGAAGAGCTGTGCCGTCATGATGTGCGGGCAGAAAGTCGCGATGATTTCATCGCGATCGCGGAGCGGCTAAAGCAAATGGGGGCGGACTGTCTGATCCTCGGCTGTACCGAAGTCGGTCTTTTGCTAAGCCCTGACAATAGTCCTCTACCTGTATTCGATACGACGCAAATTCATTGCGAAGCGGCGCTGAATGTCGCTCTGGAGTCGCCAGAGACATAGGCCAAAACCATAGAGATGACTCCCTTGTCTGGACAGAAGCTTAACCCGCGTTAACAAATCTGGCACGCGAGTTGCAAAGCCCTGTTCAGGCAAATTCCTGCTGGGGGCTTATATGAAACATTCCTTACTCTTCTGCGCCGTCGGCGCACTTGCAGTGGCCGGGTCCGGTTGCGCTTATCAACAAGGGTCCAGTTACGGATCTCACACCGCGTATCCGACTTATCAAAGTCACAGCACAAGCTACGCGCCTTATCGCCGTCATCAACAGCATATCGGCGCTACACGCTTGGAATTTGAAGCGTCTCGCGAACAGTTTATCGATGGCGACATCATCGAAGGCGGCAACGTTATCGGCGGGGTCACCACAAATGATGTGGCTTATAAGGATGTCTATAAAGCAGGCTATCGCCTCTCAGCTGGTTTGGCCCGGGACGTCCGTCCAAACACGACATTCTCCGCAAAAGGTTTCTATAAGGAAGCTGAAGCCGATGGCCCCGTGCTGGTCGGCAATAATGGCGGCGCTGTGAATGCAACCTTCTCTGACTTTAAGAGCTATGGTGCAGAATTAGGCCTTCGCCAATATATGGCACCACAGATTCAGGGTCGCATGCGGCCTTATCTTGGCGGTACACTTGGTGCGGCCTATATCGATGATATCGCGGTTACAGGTGGCTTAACGGGTCCGCTGAATGAAGCGGGCTGGGTTGCAACAGCCAGCGGTACGGCTGGTCTCGAAATGCCAATCTCACCGACAGGCTCTCTGGCTCTTGAATCCGGCGTTCGTTGGACAGGGTCACAGGACCGTACGGCCGTCGCTAGTGCAGCGGGTTTCACGGATGACGGTTCTAAGCTGTCCGTGCCGATCACACTGCGCGGTAGCTTCCGCTTCTAGTCCGACTATTCGCTCGGCGCCTTATTCAAGGCGCCGAGCTTTTCTTCCGCCCAAATGGGCACGATTGTTCCGGCCGGACCATGTCTCGCCGTATCAAAATATGTTGAGCCCAATGACGGTTCCATATTCAACTCCAGTGTCGGTGTTCCCATAGACCGCGCCATTTGAACAAACCCCGCGGCTGGATAGACAGCGCCAGATGTCCCGATGGAAACGAACTGATCAGCCCGGGCGAGCTCTGCTTCGATCCTGTCCATTTGATACGGTATTTCGCCGAACCAGACGATGTCTGGACGTGCGCGACTGACTGTCGTGCAGGCCGGGCAAAGGCTCTCGACACTTAAATCCTCCTCACAGTCCCAACGAAAATCGCAAGCTGAACATAGCGCGCGTTTTAGTTCTCCATGCATATGAATAACGTCCCGCGCACCGCCGCGCTCATGCAGATCGTCAACATTTTGTGTGACAATAACTAGGTCGCCGCCCCGCTCTCGCAAGCTTGATTGCAGGCGCGCTAAGGCCCGGTGAGCAGGATTGGGCTTCACGTCCGATAAGGCGGCGCGGCGCAGATTATAGAAGCGGTGCACCAAGACCGGATCGCGGGCGAAAGCGTCGGGCGTGGCCACATCCTCGACGCGATGTGTTTCCCACAATCCGTCATTGTCGCGAAATGTTTTGATACCAGACTCTGCGCTGATCCCCGCGCCACTCAGAACAAAAATGATGGGCGATTGAACGGTCATGGCCGAATCCTAACATCCGAAACGTCCCAATGCGACGGAGTTACGCGCCCATAGTCTGCCCGAGTCAGTTGAAAGATCGGATCAGGCATGGTTACAGCGACTTGAAGTTGATGGTAACACGTCGCAAACTTTACCCGGAACGCTACTTTTTCAGTATGTGCTGCCGGTTAAAGACGGTCAAACGACCGAAACGGCGTCAATCTTTCAATTCCGATTGGTTAGCGGAAAGGACATCATGACCAAGACATTTAAATCTAAGCTCGCAAACTGTGCGGGTGGTATCGTCGCCAGCGTCATCGCCATGACCGCTTTTGGTGCGGCGCCCGCTTGGGCCAAACCTCTCAAAATTGAATCGGAAAATATCGTATTCTTCGGTGATGTCGATCCGGTTCTGGCTAAGGAGCGGGTCCAGAAGTGGGAAACTTACCGCAAGATGATCTATGCCTTGTCCGGCGTCTCTAATCCTCCTGCCGACACTCAAAAACTGACGATTTACGGTTTTAGAGACACGAGAGAATTGCAAAAGTTCACGGGAAATCGTGGTATTGCGGGTGTCTACACGAATGGTGTTGATGGACCAATCTTCCTGACGTCAGTCAATAATAGCTACATGGAAGATGGATTTTCCGAACAGGTCGGCTTTCACGAATATACACACCATGTTCTCCATTCCTTTGTCAGAGAAGGGTTCCCGCGCTGGTATGATGAGGGGTTCGCCAACTATCTAGCGACCATGTCCATAACAGACGATACTGTTGCGGTCGGCGACCCATCCGTTGGGCATGTAAAGTCTGTCGTTAAATACCGCCTTGATTGGCTCGATCCGGAAACTGTTTTGAAAGCGATCGCTTTCTATCCAAACTATAAACGCCGGGAAATGCGAAAGGGCGGCCCTACAGTCTTCTACGCGCAAGCTTGGCTTTATGTTCATTACATGCGGTCTCAGCCGAAATATAACAACAAATTGACGGAGTATCTGAAGCTGATTGATACGCCCGGAATTGATCCTCTAGACGCATTTGAGCAGGCGTTTGCTGTGAGCGTCGAGGATTTTCATAAAGAAGCTGCGAATTATTTCCGCAACGACGATTTCGTGGTCAATCAATACATTCCCGGTCCCGAGATCATGACGTCTGACATGAAAGTCGCGGCGATGAGCGAAGAGGATTTAAAAGCGGCGCAAATTCCAGCTCGTTTAGCGTTCTTGAACGATAAAACGGCGCGAAACTTCCTTAAAGACCTCAACAAAGCCTACAAGAAGGATCCATCTAATCCGCGGATAACAATGGGGTTTGTCTCTTACGATATTCATCAAGAATCTTATGAAGATGCTGTTGCCCGGAGCGAAGCCGCTTTGGCTGCGTCGCCCTCAGATCCATATCTGATGCATGCCGCGGCCGGAGCCCGTTTTGCCAGCGTATCGGGTCCGCATTTTGAGGCTCTGGAAGATGAAGAATATAAGCCTCTGCCTATGAATGACGATATGAAGGTGGCTCTGAACCGCTACGAGCAACTTCTACAACGTGATCCAACAGATCTGTTCGCAGTGCGGCAAGTCACAACATTCTACGGTAATAGCGATATGCCTGCGACTGATGCGGCCTTGGACGCTGCGCGTATGATTGATCAGCGCTATATGGATGGGTTCGAGCCCTTCAATGGCATGAACCTCGCCGTGATCTACGCCAAGAGTGGCTACGAGCTTTATGCGTGCGATTATTATCAGAAATCGACGGAGAGCGTGAAGGACTTCAAGGATCGTCAGCTTGGTAATTTCAAAGCGCGTCTAGATTGGTTCAAGACCAATTATGGTCAAAATTGCGAATTCGATGATGGTGAAGGCTAACGTCACGTTTCCGTGTTAGTCCGTCGATTCTAAGGTAAGGGTCGGCCTCATTTATAGACAGACAGGCGCGCCTCGGTTATCGGGGCGCGCTATTCTTTTTTTGGCAGGCACAGAATGCATAATGGTCTAGTCACGGTCTTTGGCGGCTCCGGCTTTGTTGGTCGGCAGGTGGTTCGCGCGCTGGTGCGCGACGGCTGGCGCGTCCGTGTGCCGATGCGGCGTCCACATTTGGGTCAGGATCTGCGCGTCTTTGGCATGGTCGGCCAAGTCCAGTTGGTGCAAGCCAATTTGCGTTTTCCAAGGTCGGTAGAGGCTGCGCTAGATGGGGCTGATGCCTGCGTTAATTTGGTCGCCCTGCTGCATGAGTCTGGACGCCAAACCTTCGACGCTCTGCACGTTAATGGGGCCGACACGATTGCAAAAGCCTGCGGGGCGCGGGGCATCACAAATTTGGCACATATTTCGGCCATCGGGGCGAACTCGGCGGCGAAATCCGACTATTCGCGGACGAAGGCTGAAGGTGAAGTCCGCATTCGCGCGCATGTGCCGACCGCGACGATTTTGCGTCCCTCCATTATTTTTGGTGAGGGCGATAGCTTCTTTACACGCTTCGCCTCTCTGGCCTTGAAATCACCCGCTCTGCCTTTGATTGGCGGCGGCGAGACCCGCTTTCAGCCTGTTTTTGTCGGCGATGTCGCCGACGCTGTGGCCGCCGTCATTCAACGCGGTGCCATGGGTGAAACCTATGAATTGGCCGGGCCGCAAACTTACAGTTTTGCAGAGCTGATGCGCTTTGTTCTGGATACAATTGACCGCCGTCGCTTTCTTGTCCCTGTGCCGTGGTTCGCCGCTGGCCCGATGGGTTTTGCAGGAGAAGTGAGCGGTGCTTTGCCATTTGTTGAGCCGTTTTTGACTCGTAATCAGGTCGAAGATCTGAAAGTGGATAATATCGCATCAGGCGATCACCCGGGCTTTGAAGCACTAGGGATCACGCCGGATACGATTGAAGCGATCGTTCCGGACTATCTCGAACGGTTCAGAAAATATGGCCAGTTTCACGACATGCGATCCCCCAAAGCCTACCGGTAATCCTAGAAGGAGTTTCCCATGACACTGCGTACACTTATCTTAGCGGCCTCTGTCGCGACCCTTGCGGCCTGTTCCCAACCGGCCCCCGACGCGACTGTTGACGCAACTGACACCGTTATGACGGACGCGCCTGTTGAAACCGCGCCAGAGGTCATGGCTGAACCCGTCATGAGCTTTGATGCAGTGAAGCTGCAGGCAGCGCTTGATGCGCAAGATGATGCCGCCAAGGCGCGTTATGATGCCCGCAATCCTATGGAAACGCTTGAGTTTTTCGGTATTACACCCGGCATGGCTGTTGGTGAAGCTCTTCCCGGCGGCGGTTGGTATTCCAAAATCCTGCTGCCCTATCTGGGTGATGAGGGTCGCTTAGTCGGTGTTGATTATTCAATCCCAATGTGGGGCGAATTTGATTTCGCGTCCCCAGAGTTCCTCGAATCCAAACAGACATGGCCAGATACATGGATTGCGGACGCGCGCGGCTGGACGGATACACAGGCCGATATTTCAGCTTATACGTTCGGCACTTTGCCCCAAGACGGCTCGCTTGATGCCTTCCTTTTCATCCGGGCTTTGCACAATATGTCCCGCTTCGATGCGACAGGCAATTATATGAGCGACGCGATCGCTCAGGTTCATGGTAGCCTGAAGTCGGGTGGCGTGGTTGGCGTGGTCCAACATGCGGCGGCAGATGATGCCGATGCGGCTTGGGCCGACGGCAGCGCTGGTTATCTACGCAAGCCTGATGTCGTTGCGGCGTTCGAAGCTGCCGGGTTTGAGTTTGTTGGTGCAAGTGATGTGAATGCTAACCCGCTCGATAATCCAACAGTGGATGACATTGTTTGGCGCCTTCCGCCGCGTCTCGGTACATCGGCCGAGAACGCAGAATTACGCGCTGAGATGGAAGCTATTGGCGAGTCCAACCGGATGACCCTGATGTTCCGCAAGCCGTAGATAGGTCCCGACCATTTCCCAGCCGGAAGACCAATTCGCAGCCTTCCGGCATAGTTCCTACGCGCGCTATTTTAGCGCGCGTTTTTTTTCGTCAACAGCGGTGCAAATCCTGTCCACCGCGATTGGCTGGCAGGTCTATGATGAAACGGGCAATGCGCTGCTGCTTGGTCTGATCGGGCTGGTGCAATTCCTGCCAGCAGTCATCCTCGTGATCCCGGCGGGTCTTGCCTCAGACCGGATCGGCCGACGCTTTATCATGGGCAGCGCCATCTGGCTGGAAATGCTCTGTGCGGCTGTGATCCTGATGTTGGCGATCACGCGCAACTTCGATCCCCTATGGGTGTTGGGGACGCTGACAATATTCGGGATATGCCGCGCTTTTTATACGCCTGCCGCCAGTAGCTTGGCCGTGAACCTTGTTCCGCGCGAGGATTTCCCGAATGCGGTGAGTTGGAATACGGGCAGCTGGCAGCTCGCGCATATTGCGGGGCCTGCAGCAGGCGGCTTACTGTACGGCATATCGGCCTCGACGGCTTATGGATCGGCGATCGCTCTGCTCCTCGTGGCCGGGTTTTTGATCTTCTCAATCCCGAAACCACCGCAGCGTATCGAGACTGAACCCACATCGCTTTCCGTTCTGCTCGGTGGGTTTTCCTATGTCTGGCGTGAAAAGGTCGTGCTCGGGGCGATCAGCCTTGATCTGTTTGCCGTCCTGCTCGGCGGGGCTGTGGCGTTGATGCCGATTTATGCGCGGGACATTCTGGAGCTGGGGCCGCAGGGGCTGGGCTTGCTCAGGGCCTCCCCCGGTATTGGGGCCGTGATTATGCTATTACTCCTCACCCGGTTCCCGGTCCGCAATCATGCTGGGGTCATCCTGCTCGCCACAGTTGCGCTGTTTGGGCTATCGACGGCGATATTCGGTGCCTCGCGCCTGGCTTGGTTGTCCATTGCCGCTTTAATACTCGTCGGCGCGTTTGACATGGTCAGCGTCTATATTCGCGAGATTATTCTGCAGCTCTGGACGCCGGACGAAGTCCGCGGCCGGGTCAACGCCGTGAACGGAATTTTCCTTGGCGCGTCCAATGAATTAGGCGAATTTCGCGCTGGGTTGATGGCTGCCATTTGGGGCGCGGTCTTCACCGTGACTGCGGGTGGACTGGCCGCTATTTTCGTGGCGGGTCTGGTCGGTAAAGCCTTTCCCGGTCTGGCACGCATCAAGACTTTGGATGGCCGCCCAGATGGGGCCGATGTTTCACGTGAAACAAAACCGAAATAGGTCGGTATAGCCCTGCCAATCAAATCCTGACTTAACAGGCTTTGTCACGTGCACCGCGTCGCGGGCGACCCTAGTCATCCATCCATTCGGTCACGGGGCATACCCGTTCTTTCCGGGACCCCAATTTCGGGAAGGGAGTCCCGCGGTCAGCTCGAGCGCGGGGTTTTTCAAATCTGGCACCGTAAACTGTGGGTGTGGTACAGGCCGCTCAGGCAGAGATTGGCCCGTCGCCTTAACCCCTGTAATTTCCGTGCATTTTTGCCTATTCCCACCTATATATTTTGCATCCGAAACGATTGATTCGAGCATTATGGCCGACCCTGCGCAACCGATCCCCGATCCCGCCGCCTTACCCGAAGAATATGGCGCTGATAGTATCAAAGTCCTGAAGGGGCTGGATGCCGTTCGTAAGCGTCCGGGCATGTATATTGGTGACACGGATGACGGCTCCGGCTTGCATCACATGGTCTATGAAGTCGTCGATAATTCGATCGACGAAAGCTTGGCCGGTCATGCCGACAAGGTTGAAGTCACCCTGCATCCAGACGGTAGTGTTTCCGTCCGCGATAATGGCCGTGGCATCCCTGTCGCGATCCACGGCGAAGAAGGCGTCTCCGCCGCCGAAGTCATCATGACCCAGCTGCATGCTGGCGGGAAGTTCGATCAGAATAGCTACAAGGTCTCCGGTGGTCTTCACGGCGTGGGCGTGTCGGTTGTGAACGCGCTGTCGGTCTGGCTCCGGCTTCGGGTTTGGCGGGACGGCAAAGTCCACGAAATGGAATTCAGTCACGGCGATGCGGTCGCGCCGCTCAAGATTGTTGGTGACGCGCCCACGGAAACGCGCCGCGATGGATCAAGCAAAGTCCTAACCGGGACTGAAGTCCGCTTCATGCCGTCTGAAGAGACGTTCACGATGACGGAATTTGACCGCGACACGCTGGAGCGTCGTTTGCGCGAACTGGCTTTTCTAAATTCCGGCGTGAACATCACGCTGACGGATGAACGCCCTGAAGAGCCTGTCGTGACGCAACTTTATTATGAGGGCGGGATCGAAGCCTTTGTACGTCATCTCGACGCGAATAAGGCCGCCGTCCTCGAGACGCCGATTGTGGTCGTCAAGGAAGCGGACGGCATCACGGTTGAGGCCGCGCTGTGGTGGAATGATAGCTATCACGAGAATGTCCGCGCGTTTACCAACAATATCCCACAGCGCGACGGCGGGACCCATGTTGCGGGTTTCCGCGGCGCGCTGACCCGAACGATCAATAAATATGCGGCGTCCTCTGGCATCGCCAAGAAAGAGAAAGTCGCGATCAGTGGCGACGATGCGCGCGAAGGCCTGACCTGTGTCTTGTCCGTCAAAGTGCCGGATCCAAAATTCTCATCCCAGACCAAAGATAAGTTGGTCAGTTCCGAGGTTCGGCCCGTCGTCGAAAGCGCAATGGGCGAAGCGCTCAGCGATTGGTTTGAAGAAAATCCGACGGATGCGAAGAAAATCGTTCTGAAGATCGTCGAAGCCGCCGCCGCCCGTGAAGCGGCGCGTAAGGCGCGTGATTTGACCCGGCGGAAATCAGCGCTCGATATTGCTAGCCTGCCTGGCAAACTGGCTGATTGTCAGGAGCGTGATCCGGCGCTGTCCGAAATCTTCATCGTGGAGGGCGACTCCGCGGGGGGGTCCGCCAAACAGGCGCGCGACCGCCAAAACCAAGCGATCTTGCCGCTGAAGGGTAAGATCTTGAATGTGGAGCGCGCGCGGTTTGACCGGATGCTCGGTAGCCAAGAAATCGGCACCATGATTACGGCGCTCGGCACAGGCATCGGGCGCGAGGATTTCGACGCCGACAAGGCGCGCTATCATAAGATTGTCATCATGACCGATGCTGACGTTGACGGCGCGCATATTCGGACGCTGCTGCTGACCTTCTTCTATCGGCAAATGCCGGAGCTGATCGAGCGCGGCTATCTCTACATCGCGCAACCGCCGCTCTACAAAGTTGAGCGCGGTAAGTCGGTTCAGTACATTAAAGACCAAGGCGAATTAGACGATTATTTGATCGAGGCCGGTTCGAAAGATGCATCTCTGGAGCTCGGCTCAGGCGCTGTCATTACGGGCGAAGATTTAAAACGTGTCGCCAAAGAGGCGCTGCAGGCGCAATCGCTGATTGATCGGCTGAAACATCGCGCCCCAGACAATATCATTTCGCAATTGGCAATCAGCGGCGTGCTGGCCCCGGACGAGGATGAAAGCTTACTCGCGGCAACATCTGCCCGGCTCGACCGCATCGCGGATGAAGGCGAAGACGGTTGGTCTGCGCGCTATGATGATGACGGTGCGCTCGTGGTAGAGCGTGAAGTGCGCGGCGTCATGGAACGCTATGCATTGCGTCCGGGATTCCGGGGTAGCTCGGACGCGCGCCGCTTGCACCGCATGTCGGACGCTTTGCGCGAAACCTTTGATGGGACCGCTTACTTCCGTCGCGGCGAGGCAGATGCGGTCTCTATTTTCGGCCCCGCGCAGCTGCTGGAGACCATTTTTGCCATTGGGCGCAAGGGCTTTAAGATCCAGCGCTACAAGGGTCTGGGCGAGATGAACCCGGATCAACTTTGGGAAACCACACTCGATTCCAACGCGCGCTCGCTGCTACAGGTGAAGATCGAAGCGGCCGATGCGTCCGATGACTTGTTCACGAAATTGATGGGCGATGTCGTCGAACCCCGCCGCGATTTCATCATCTCCAATGCGCTCGACGCTGAGGTTGATACGTAAGGTGCGGCGCGTCCTTGCAAGCCTGCCTCTGGCCGCGATCTTGGTGGGATGTGCCGGATCATCCTCTAAGCCCTCCGACACGTTTTTCGAAAACATGACGGCGCTCTGCGGGCAGACCGTGTCTGGCAATGTCATCAGTGAACAAGAGGTCGATGCCGATTGGCGCGCGTCAGACTTAGTCGTGGGGCCGGTCACCTGCGAACGAGATATCATCCGCCTACCACTGGCTGTGGGTGAGGACACGTCGCGAACATGGGTATTGAGCCGCATGGATGGCGATCTCATCTTCCGCCACGAACATGTAGAACCGGACGGCAGCCCGTCTGCGGTGACACAATATGGCGGCGCGGCGCGAGAGGGCGGCACAGCCTCGCGTCAGGACTTTCCGGCCGATGCAGCCACTAAAGCTAATTTCCAAGAGAATGGTCTGACCGCATCACTGCCCAATGTGTGGACGCTGAGCCTCGACAATGACCAGTTGCTCTATGCGCTCGCTCGCCCGGCAACCAATACTGACCCGGCGCGCGATTTTCGGGCGGCATTTCCGTTGAACGTTAAACCGAAATAGTCGGATCGACGAATGGGTCTGGCTACTGGCTACTGGCTTCGGGCCATGGCTTCGACATCGTCTTCGAGCTCATCGACTTCCTTTTGCAGCTTTGACTGAACCGCGATTTGCATGTCCATCTGCGCCTTGTCGAAATCGCGTTGCGCTTCTTGTTTCAGGCAGTCGATATAATAGCTAACCTTCAGCGCGTAGGCCTGCATCTTCTCTTGAGCCTGAGGTGCGCCCTTGGTGAGGAAAGGTCGAGACGGCCGAATACATTCCGTACTCTTCCATTCGAAATCCGCGCCCGGTTCCGCTCGGGTAATATCCCCCGCGAAGGACGGCGTCGCGAACCCTAAAAGGGCGGTGATGATCAAAAAGCGGGTCAAAATTGTGGGATCCTCTGGGTGGTTGTCTCTTCGAATATATTTACCTGCCGTTTGGCGATAATATGTCAAACAATTGGCTGTCTTGCGTCCGATCTTCACCCGCGCCATAGGGGCGCGAAATGAGTGAAGGACGCAGTTTCATGGATTTCGACGCACTGAACGCGCAGGCGCAAGGCTGGATCGAGCAGGTCATGCTCTGGCTGCAAAGCCCAGTCTTTCTGGCACAGTTGGCGGCCATCGGCCTCGCGATCATTCTCGCGCCAATTTTGGCGGGATTGCTACGCCGCCTGATCCCGGTCCTTCGCACCGCCCCGACGCCCGACGCCAACTTGTTCAGGGCTCGCTCAATCATCTACCAGACGGGCCAATTCCTCCGCGCCATTCTCTTGGTTGCTATTCTCGCCCTGTTCGCCACAGCTCTACGAAGTATCAGCGCGTTTGGCGAAGACTGGCTCGTCAAGATTGCGCAAAGTCTCGCGACGGTCTTCCTCGTTTATCGGGCTATCCGTGTTTTCTTGGCCGATCCGTTCTACCGGAAAGTGGCCGTCTATATTCTGGTGCCGCTCGCCCTGATTATTGTGCTCGGTTATTGGGACGAATTCACGAGCTTCCTTAACGCGACAACCGTCATTCCGATGGGTGACAACCCCATCACGGCCATGACCCTAGCTAAGCTTGCTGTGTTTGGGTCACTCTTCTTCTGGCTCGGCAGTGTCGGCAATAAACGAGGACAAAGCGCGATCCGTGCGCAGGAAAGCCTCGACAGCGGTGTGCGCGAAATTCTCGCCAAGCTGTTCCAGATCATCCTGTTTATTGTGATCGCATTCTTGGTCATCAATACGGCCGGCATTCCGACCTCTGGCCTTGTTGTCGTTTTCTCAGCTTTGTCTTTAGGCGTGGGATTGGGTTTGCAACCAATCGCAGCAAATTTTGTGTCTGGCCTTATCATTCTGCTCGACCGATCCGTGAAAGTCGGCGATTTCGTGATGTTGGAAGGCGACGTGTTCGGCCGCATCAAATCGATCAATATGCGCTCTACCACAGTCGCGACGGCGGACGGGAAAGACATCATCGTTCCCAATACGGACTTTACTGAGAACTCTTACGAAAACTGGACGCATGATAGCCCGCTGCAACGCTATGAAGTGGATTTCGGGGTCAGCTATGACACGGATCTGGACGCGCTCGTGCCTATTGTTCGGGACGCCGTGTTGGCTCATCCCGACGTGCTGGGCGAGCCGGATGAACCCAGCGTTGAGTTCCGAAATTTCGGTGATAGTTCGATCAATATGTGCGTCGAATTTTGGTGCCGCGGCATTGATGACGGCCCGAATAAATTCACGTCCGATGTTGGCTTTATCATTTGGCGCACGCTCAAAGCGAATAATATCGAAATCCCGTTCCCGCAGCGCGTGAACCATCAGGCTCCGGCTCCGAAAAAGTAAGGGCGGGCCATGACGGCAAGACGAATTCAGACGTTACTCGCGCTGGTTTTTCTGGGTCTTGGTGGGTGGTGTTTGCTGATGCCTGCTATGGTCGAGCGGCTCGCTCTACTGCCAGAATTTCAGCATAATAGCGCAACGACGCGCTTGCTAATGGGCTGTTTCGGCGCGCAGGCTGTGCTGTGCGGCACTGTTATTCTATTGTCTGAGTTCAAGGCTAAGACATTCCTCATTTTTGGCCTTGTCGGCTCGATCCCGTTCTTCGCCTTCAACTACTACTTCCTGTTCGTCGCCCAGATGTTTACGCCGCTCATGTGGCTCGATTTCGCCGGCAACGTCGCGATCCTAACGCTGTGTCTCTGGGGTTGGCGATTAAAGCGGGCGGAGATTGGGTGAGGGTTACCACCCTCCACCACCGCCGCCGCCGCCGCCTCCGCCGGAAAATCCCCCGCCCCCTGAGCCAGAACTAAACCCGCTGCCGCTGGATTGGCTGACGGGTGCTGCGGCTGCGACGCCTGCGGTCAGGGTTTTGGTCATGGTTTTGGAGAAATCGACCGGACCTTTGCCAGACCGAAACGCATTGCCGGTTGCGTAGGATGGGCGGTATTCGGCCGCTTCACGCGGCAGCGAAGTTTCGAACTGTTTGGTCCAAGGTTTCTCGACCCCCAGCGCCATGGCGTAAGGGAGAAAGCGCTCATACAGCTCGACCGTCATGGCCGGCGCACGGCCTGAGAACGGATCAGCCATATTGATACGGTCTTCCTCAGCGGTTTCGAGATAGAGCTTAAAGCCGTCTATCTCGGCGCTAACTTCGGCACCGCGTTTTGTCGGGGCTGGTAAAAGGAAGAGGAACAGGCCGTTCATCCCAACAAGCGCGGCAAATAACCCTAAGACGACCGTGTTTGATTTAGCCACGGGGGCGGCGAGCACCACAACGGCCAGAACGACCGACGCGATAATACCGAGCGCGGCCCAGCCAATATTATATTTATGGTATTTTGCGCCGTAGCGCTTAGCGAGTGTTTTGTGAAACGTGTTGACGGCCTTATAGAATTTCGTGTCCGTTTCGCCGTCAAGAACGAGCTTGCCATTTCTGCCATTCATCAACTCACTGATCAGAGTCTGCGCGTCAGCCCCCTTTATCGGGCTCTGCCTTTGCCAAATCGTCGTGACCTTTTTGTCGGCTTTGATGTCGAGAACGCCCTGTCCCCCCAGTTGCATGAGCATGGCTGACAGCGCGTCCATTCCCTTCAATCCTTTATGATGGATGTAGTGAACGGCGGCGGGGCTGTAGCCCTCGGGCGGGCCGTAGCGCGCGAACACAGGCGGCTTTTGCGGGTCGCGGCCGATCCGGTTCCAGATGCTCCAATAATAGAGCAGGAGCGCCAGACCGCCTGCACCGAGCATGATCATAGCCCCGTAACGAATCCAGTTCAATTCAGCTTTACGCGCCGCGCTCATCGGCGCGATCACGCCCGGCGCGATGGAGGCTGAGATCGTCATCCCAGCTTTGCGGGGGAGGGCTTGCAACGTTTTGAACGTGACCATGTCGCCGCGAATATCGATTGTGGCATCGCTCGCTCGGCTATTGCGTCCACCCGTATAAGCGTAAGTATCGGTGACGTCCGCGCCAGATGGAAAGCGCACCGTGGTGCGCGCATTTTCGATCGGAAAGTCCCAATAGGTGCCCGTTGCATTCCAATAAAGTTCGTCGCGATCGTCATGGCGATACACAGCATCGCCGACCCTGTAACGGATCACATATTGATGCGGGCCATTATCAAGAAACACCTCCGCGCGTCCGATCCGCCAAGTGATCGCATTCCCTTGGCTCAAACGTGTGACCGCGTCTGGCTCTCCGTCGCGCGTGACGTCGATGAGGTCATAGTCGTAATCCTGCGTGACGCCCATGAAGGTATAGCGCGTAGGGAGTTCGCGAAAAATACCGCGTCTGATCTGGTCGCCTTCGCTGACCACGTCGATGGTTTCTGTGATGACAATATCGCCAGAGGTCTCGACTTGGATGTCGACATCGTAATTGGTGATCCGTTCTTGGGCGAAGCAAAGCGTCGCCCAGATCAGGGAAAGACAGAGACCAAACAGAAATCTCATGTGTCGAACTCAATCGTCGGAGCCGCTGCATCCGCGTCGCTGATTTCGAAATAGTTGCGTTGGGTAAAGCCGAACGGCCCGGCGATGAGGTTGGACGGGACCGTCTCAACCGCTGTGTTCAGTTCGCGCACGGCACCGTTATAGAAGCGCCGCGCCATTTCGATTTTGTCTTCTGTGTCTGACAACTCATTCTGGAGATCGAGAAAGTTTTCGTTCGATTTCAGGTCGGGATAGGCTTCGGCCAAGGCGAATAGCTTGGTCGTGCCGCGCGAAACTGCGCCTTCCGCCGCCCCGCGTGCACTGACGTCATCACCGGCGTTAAGGGCCGCATTGCGCGACTCGATGACGTCTTTGAATAGGGTACGCTCATGCGCGGCATAACCTTTCACTGTTTCCACAACACGCGGGATCAGATCGGACCGGCGTTTGAGCTGCACATCAATATCCGACCAGCCATTGCGTGCCATTTGTCGAAGACCAACAAGCCGGTTGAATAGGAATATGACCCCACCAGCGAGACCGGCGAGGAGAATTAAAAGGATCCAGAGCATGGAAACAGTTTAGGGGTTAGGTCGCCGGAAGGGAAGTGTCAGCGAGGCGAGCAGTTTCGCGGGTTCCTCGGTTTGATGCTCTGATAGACCGAGGGTTAGCTCCCCTTTGGCCTTGGCACGGTATGTCCTGAACAGGTGATCCCAAATCGACAGGTTGAATCCGTAGTTGGAATTGGTCTCCGGTCGGTCAGTTGAATGATGGATGCGGTGCATGGTCGGTGTGACGATGATCCATCTCAGACGATGATCAAGACGTTCTGGTAGGGCCGTGTTGCTATGGGTAAAAATCGCCGTGCCGTTCAGTAGAATTTCGAATACGACTACCGCGATGATGGACGGCCCTAATGCGAGAATGACCAGCGCTTTCCAGAGCAAGCTGGCGCCGATTTCGACCGGATGAAACCGCACGCCCGTTGTGGCGTCCAGATCGCGGTCCGTATGATGAACGGCATGTAGTCGCCACAGCCACGGCACATAGTGAAAGGCGACATGCTGCGCCCAGACCGCGAGGTCGAGCAAGATCACAGCGATCAGGCCTTCAATCCACGGGTCGAGACCGATGAGATTGAACAGCCCCCAACCTTTTGATGTTGCTAGCGCGGCCATGCTGACGGCCAAAACCGGAGCCATGACCGCACCGACGACGCTCCCTAAAATAGATAGGCTCAGATTGGTGCGCCAGCGCGCCAGTCGCGGCAGGACGCGCTGTCGGGCTGGGAACACCCATTCTAAGCCGATGAAGAGAATGAGAACGCCGACAAAAACGCCGAGCCGGGTCAGCGCGATGGTGTCCAATTAGAGGCAGCCCTTCTGGCGGCGAGCCAGAGCGATTGAGCGCTGATCACGCGCCTGCTCAATTTCATAGGGTCGAGCGTTGCCGCGCACACCAATGGATGAGTTACGTTCGTTGCGGCGTTCTAATTCACTAATATCGTCTGCGCCGACCATATTCTGAGCCGTATCGCGATAGCTCTCAGAGAGCTGAGCGAGCTGTTCGCAATCAAAACCCATATATTTCTCAGGCTCGGCATCTTTAAAGTCGAGCGTGCTACAGCTGCTAAGCCAGATAGCCGCCGTCATAAGCAGCGCGGATCGTCCAATAGTTTGCCTTGTCATGAGGGCGGGTCTAGCAAGCGGGCGAGCGATAGAAAACTGACAAAGGGGTCATGCATGGCGGATCGGAAAACGGCGCGAACAATGCTAATCACGGGGGCTTCCGCCGGGATTGGGGCTGCGTTGGCGCAAGAATATGCGGGTCGCGGCTGGAATTTGATCATCACGGCGCGTCGGACAGACCGTTTGATCGCCTTGGGCAAAGAGATCGAAGCCGCCTTTGACGTGACGGTCGATCACGTGACGGCGGATCTGATGAAAGACGGTGCCGTCGACATCATGCTAGCTGAGATCGCTGGAAAAGGACTGATCGTAGACGGCGTCATCAATAATGCGGGTTATGGTCATACGGGCCTTTATCTCGATAGTCCTTGGGCGGACCATGCCCGCTTCAACAAGCTCATGGTCGATGTGCCGTGCGAGATGACGCACAAGCTTCTCCCCGGCATGATTGAGCGCGGCTTTGGGCGTGTCATGAATGTGGCGAGCCTTGCGGGCCACATGCCGGGCAGCCGTGGCCATACGCTTTACGCCGCAGTGAAAGCCTATCTCATCAAATTCAGCCAGAGCCTGAATGTGGAAATGGACGGCACAGGCGTGCATGTTTCCGCGCTCTGCCCCGGCTTTACCATCACTGAATTTCATGATGTGAACGGCACACGCGAAGGCATTAATCAGCTCCCCGACTATATGAAGATGAGCGCCGAAGACTGCGCTCGACTTGGCGCAGATGCGTTGGAAGCGAATGAAGACGTGTTCATTCCGGGCAAGGTCAACCGCACGATTGCTCGGCTGGGTCGCTTTCTGCCGCAAAAACGCGTGAAGAAAATTATGGCGAAAATGTCTGGCGGCTATCGCAATACGGGTGAAGCTTGATGGAAAAGACCATGACCGATGAACGCGTTTTTGTTGCGCTCGACCTGCCGAGTGTCGAAGAAGCGCGCGTCATGGTGGAGCGGCTCGGCGAGAGCGTCGCAAGCTACAAGATAGGGCTTCAGCTTTTACCGATTGGCGGCGTCGAATTGGGGCGCGAGCTGCGCGCTATGGGCAAAAATGTTTTTCTTGATTTCAAATTCCACGACATCGACGCGACGGTCGAAAAAGCGACCGCATCGGTTGCTGGTCTTGATGCACAATTACTGACGGTTCACGCCCGGCCTGACGTGATGCGGGCGGCTGTTCGAGGGAAGGGCAGTTCGAGCTTGAAAATTCTCGGTGTGACGGTCCTGACATCGCTCGACAAAAAGGCCCTGGAAGACATTGGTTATAACGACAATGCCGAAAATCTGGTGATGCGACGCGTGCGTCAGGCGCTCGACGCTGGGATGGACGGTGTTGTGGCGTCGCCTCTTGAGGCCGCGTCAATCCGCGCCGCTGTGCCGGATAGTTTTTTAGTCGTCACGCCGGGCGTTCGCCCGACTGGCGCTGCCGCCGGTGATCAGAAAAGGATCGCGACGCCGTCAGCCGCGCTCAAATCTGGCGCGACGCATTTGGTGATCGGACGACCGATCACACAGGCCGATGACCCAGCCTCCGCCGCCCGCGCCATAATGGCGGAGATTGACGGCGCCGATTTCAGGCGCAGCTAGCGTCAGTCCTTAATTGCCGTAGCGCGAATAGCGACGAACCGGCTGACACGGGGCTGTCGGGCACGGCGCATAGACCGGGTAGGTCACGGGCACCGGCACCGGATAGGGCACGTGAACGATGGGCCGTACCACGCGAACATATCGCGGACGCGGCGGGTGAATCACGGGTGGATGCACGACGGGCGGATGAATAACGGGTGGCCGCACGATCGGTGGGTGAATTTTCGGCGGATGCACGATCGGACGGTGCACATTTTTGATGATCACTGTTTTGCATTGAGTGGTCGTTTTATGAACCACGACTATACACGGTTTCTTGGGGTGGTGCTTAGGACGGTGTCTTGGGACATGGTGTTTGTAGGACGGGACCGGGGCGTGGTGCACGACCTTCGGCACAGGCTTATAGACTTTCCCGCAATGGGCCTGATGATCAAAGTAGGATGATAGGGGCGGTAATGTGCTTGTGCCGGTCTTCGGGCCCACACAACTTACACAGGGTTTGGGCGGAACAACGCAGGTTGTATGGGTGGGCGTGCCGGCTTGAGCCACACTTCCCAACAACACTGTAGCGACGAGCCCAAGTGACCCTTTGATGATTTTGGACATGGCGGACCCTCGTGCTGTCGCGTTAACCTTAAGTGCTTCAAATCACTCGAAGCTTTCGGCTCAGGCGCTGCAAGGTATGTGCCAATCAGAGTCATGGGTGAGGGTCTATGGTCCGGCTCCAGTCAGAATCACAGAAGGCCACAGTCCGGTCTGGACCACGGCCTTCTGACTGATGTCTAGGTCGCTTTAGTAGCGGCTTTTATATCCGTGAGGAGACCCACAAGGTGGGGTCGCTGTTGGGTGCGGCAAAGGCACGTAAGGCGGGGCCGGTAAGGGGCGTTTACATGTGACCGGCGGCATGGGCCTTGAATGAACCATAGGCGGACGCGGGTAGATCACCGGGCCACCGACCATCGGTGGGCGGGGGTTTATATAGGGTGGTCGCACATTCGGGACAGCCGGACGAACGGGCACACCTAGATAGGCGGGCGTGATACCACCAGGAGTCCACGGGTTAGGTCGCGCTTGACCCGTGTCCAGCACGGCTTGTGCCTGACGTGGATCGCGGACAACGATTGATGTCGGCAAATAGGCGATACCCGGCGTGATTGTATAAGGATCGCCATAAACACGCGGCGTGAATTTGGACGGATCATAACCGCCGCCAATCGCAACAATGCGCGGTGGGGCTACAGGGTGTTGAACAACCGGGCGGTGCGCCACAGGTTTGTGCGCATAGGGATGCGGCACAGTGGGGTGGGGCACCGCGGGACGCGGCACAACTGGCGCAGGCGTAACGGTTTGATGTCCGGTGCGGCAATAAACAGTGCTTTGCGGATGGCAACCAGTGGTAAATCCAGCCGGTGCATCGGATAGACCAACGCTTGCGCTCAGACTATGAATACGGGTGATGGACACATGCGGCGAACGCTGGAAATGGACGCTGTCGAGAAAATCATAAGGCGTCCGATTTTCTACCGTCATCGGACCTGAATGGCCTCTGGGTGCTGGCATAAAAACGACGCCTGAATCGCAGTTTCCAATGCCGCTACACTGTCCAACAACTGTGTGCGCAGTCCCTGGCCCGCCCGCAAATGCGGGTCCGGTCACCAGCCCTAAAAACGCGATTGCGCCCATGCTCCGAAGAGCCAATTTGATGGCCATCATGCCACTCCCACTTCGCTGCGGCCGGATATATTTCCGGTCCGCGTTCATTCACAATGCAGCGAAGGGCGGTGGCGCGGGTGAGGGGCTAGAAATCGTAAGCGATGCCGCCCCGTTCCCAATCCCCATATCGCGTCGGCTCCTCGCCGCTCGGACCACGATGTTCGGTCGGACGCTCTTGCTCGGCTTCAATCCGGCGTCGCTCGGCGGCCTCTTTAAGGGCGCGCACAGCGGCGGGCGGCAAAGCTTTGCCCGGAGCCGCATTTTCCAGATCGTCGGGGGCTGTCTTTGACATACCCACGACGTAGGATCGGCGACCCGTTACGTCAAACCGGACGCAGTCGCCCGATGTGCCTTTTCGTTACAGTGGAAGGCTGAAAATCGCGTGAATCCCGCGCTAGGGCGTTGTTTACCATAGGCTGTGCGGAAATGTGTCACAGGCGGCTCATTCTGAAGTGCTGTGGCGTTTGGTCTCGGTCTGTCGGGGGGCGGACTCTCCGCTCCGCCGTCGGGTAATGCCGAGGAGTGGATGCCGTGGGGTGGATGATGGACCGCAGCGCGTGTCTGTCCTATGGCGCGGCCATGGCTGAACCAACCAACAGATCTGATCGTCCAAAGCGCGACTCGAATAAAGGTCCTCGAAAGACGGGGTCTGGATCCAAGGCTCCTTATAAGGGCGGCAGCGGGTTTAAAGGGAAGCCCGGGGGCAAACCCGGCAACAAAGGTGGTGGCTATAAAGGCAAGTCTGGCGACGCCCGTGGTGGCTCAAAAGGCGGCAGTAGACCTTCCGGCTCTAGAGACGGCGGCCGTAGAGATGATAATCGAGGCGGTCGCGATGGTGGCAAGCCAGCGGCACGCGCTTGGCCGCGCCCAACGCGTGAAAAACTGACCAATGCCCAGGCAGCTCGTAAAGCCGCCGCTATGGCCGTTAGCGATGTGCTGGGTCGCGGGTTCAGACTCGAAGGATCACTGGCCAAAAATCCAGCGCTCGAAGGTTTGGATGCACGCGACCGGGGCTTTGCACGGGCGATTGCAGCAACGACGCTGCGCCGGCTCGGCCAGATTGATGCGGTGCTCGCCCCGTTGATACAGCGTCCACCGCCCGGACGAGTTCAGGCCTATCTACAGACGGCGACGGCGCAAATGGTCTTTATGGACGTCGCACCCCACGCCGCCGTTGGCGATACGGTCAATCTCATAAAGGCTGACTCTAAATCTGAACCCTTCGCCGGACTCGCCAATGCGGTCCTGCGCAAGGTGGCTGAAATCGGCAAAGCGGAAGCCGCGAAGGTTCCACCGACGCAAAATATCCCCGGCTGGCTGCGGTCCGAATGGATGCGCCTTTACGGCAAACCCACGGTTCGGCGCATGGCCCTTATGTTGTCCATGTCCCCGCCCTTGGACATTTCGGTCAAAAAAGACCCAGAGACTTGGGCGAAAACTTTAGGTGGCCAGATTATTGGCGAGACCACGGTCAGGCTCGACTCAATTGGGAATGTCACGGCGTTGGAAGGATTCCAGGACGGCGCTTGGTGGGTTCAGGATATGGCGGCGGCCTTGCCTGCTCGTATTTTGGAGCAGGCCAGTGAGGGTTTGTCTGGCAAACGCGTCGCAGACCTTTGCGCCGCGCCTGGCGGGAAATCGATGCAACTTTGCGCGATGGGTGCGGAGGTGACGGCGATCGATGTCTCAGAAGCTCGCACCCTGCGTCTGACCCAGAATTTGGAACGCACAGGTTCCAAGGCGACGGTCATCACATCAGATCTCAATGACTACGAACCTGAAGTTCTGTTCGATGCGGTTCTACTGGATGCGCCCTGTTCTGCGACGGGGACGTTCCGGCGTCGCCCGGATGTCCTCTATAATCGTCGTGAGCGCGATATTACGCCTCTAACCCGACTCCAAGACACGTTGCTCAAGCGTGCGGCGAAATGCGTCGCCCCAGGTGGTGTGCTGCTCTACGCTGTGTGTTCGCTGCAGGAGAGAGAAGGTGCAGCGCGGGTGAACAAGTTTCGCAAGGCAATGCCTGAATTTGGCCTTGTTAAGCTGACACAGATCCCGGGTCTTGATCTGCCAGACGGACGATTGGACGATGGAATGCTTCGCATTCTGCCGCCCGACGCACCAGATGGGCGGGGAGTAGACGGATTTTTCATCGCGGTCCTGAAACGGACTGAATAGGTAGACCTCGAAAGGCGGACAAGGCTCGGAAATACCCCTAATACTGGATTTAAAGAGGGTATTAACCCAGTTTGAGGCAGAAACGCACTGAACTGGCATGAGACTTGAAGCGAACCGCTCAGCGATGTGTCAAAATGGGAGGCTCTAATGAGCACGAAACAGTTATTCCGCGGTGGCCTGATGGCAACTGCTGGCGTTGCGGCTCTAGGCTTGACAGCCTGCGCCAATAGCCACGCCACCAGCGCGCGTTACGGTGGAACGCACTATGATTATGAAAGTGCTCAATCTTGTGGTGGGAACTGCGGTGTTTCGACCGTAAGTGCGCCAGCTATCCGTACGGCTCCGGTTTATTCTGGGACACACTACGATTATGAAAGCAGCCATACGTGCAATACCGGTACGTGCGGCGTTGGCGTTGTCAGCCATTCTGGTTACAGCCAGACGGGTCATATTGCGGCACCGTCTTACTCGACAGAAGTCGCTCCGTGTCCGACTGGCACAACATCGCAACCTGATGGAACCTGCATGCAAAATGGCGGTTCGCACTATACAGGCTATTCAAGCGGCTCAACCAGCTACACGACGGGTTCTACATCCTACACGGGCTCATCTTACGGTAGCTCTAGCTATTCTTCAGGTGGCATGGCGGAATGCCCAGCCGGTACATCGGCTCAACCTGATGGTACGTGTCTGCAAAGCGGCCACGGCTATTCCAGCTACTCGTCTTCATCGTCATACACGGCCCCAACAACGTCGACCTATTCTTCGACTTATGTTGCTCCGGCTCTGACGACTGAATGTTGTACTGTTGGATCCACCACCATCTATTCTGGTGACGCGACAACCGAGACATATAGCGATACCACAACCGCTGACACCTATACCGGTTACGCGACGTCGGGTTCGACTTACAGCTCAAGCGATTACCTACCGATCCGCAAATAAGCGCGGCAAATTACGACACATCGAGCCCGGTCCGGTTAATTCCGGGCCGGGCTTTGTTGTGTCTGCGCGTTGCAGAGCCGTATTTGCGCTGCTACGGGCCCGATCGAACCGAATATTTCGGCCCAACGCGTCAAATCTGACCGGATAACCGGCCATAGACCATCCTGACATCGAGGCTGCCCGTGAGCGAAGTCCTGATTTCCCCGTCCATCTTATCAGCTGACTTTGCAGCGTTGGGGCAGGCGGTGGCTGATGTTGATGCTGCTGGGGCCGACATGATCCATGTGGATGTGATGGATGGCCATTATGTCCCCAACATCACGATCGGCCCGGCCGTTGTGAAAGCGCTGCGGCCGCATTCCAGCAAACCTTTTGACGTCCATCTGATGATTGCGCCCGCGGATCCGTTTATTGACGCGTTCGTAGAAGCCGGCGCGGACTTTCTTTCAATCCATCCCGATGCTGGACCCCATGTTCACCGGAGTCTGCAAGCGATCCGTGCGCGCGGCGCGAAACCGGGCCTAGTGCTCAATCCCGGCACACCCGCCGCCACAATCGAACCGGTTATTGATCTACTCGACCTTGTTCTGGTGATGAGCGTCAATCCCGGGTTTGGCGGCCAAAGCTTTATTGATAGCCAGCTTCGTAAGATCGAAGCCTTGCGCAAGATGATTGATCAAACTGGACGAGACATTGTTCTAGAAGTGGATGGGGGCGTGAATCCCCAGACGGCGCCGCTTTGTATTTCTGCCGGTGCGAGTGCTCTGGTCGCAGGGAGCGCAGTCTTTAAAGGGGCAGGATCTCTGAGCGAAAACATTGCTGCCTTACGCGCCGATCCAATCCGCGCGGCGGTCTGATCGGCGCGGTTTGACCCGACGCGTCACGATATCAGATGCGCTTCGCGCACGTATGGGCCGGTCTGTGGCTGGCGCTACAGCGTCACTTTTGCCTATGCGAAAGTCGAGAGGGCGCCCACCAAAGCTGAACCCGGTCATGATAGCCATGCCTTATGGCAAAAAGTCAACTGGGGCCGAATTATTGGCGGGGCGGTGGGGCTTTGCTGGCCAGACTGTCGATGTCGGCGCTCACGGCCATCCTTTCTCCGTATCTATGCCGTCAGAGCGCTACGCCGGGTGGATTCATGATTTTGACTGGCTGTTCGATCTTCTCACAGCTCAGGGCGGCGCGGCGAAGGCCGGACAATTAGCGGTGCAATGGGCTGATCTGTTTGCAGGCGGCAACAGCTTCGTCTTTGCGCCGGATCGTCTCGCCCGAAGAGGTCTGAACTGGGGTCGTGCCCTATCCGCTTTGCCAGATCCGACCGGTCAACTCGCGGCGCGATATGCTGGACAGATGCGGGCGCTTAGACGCGCTTTGTCGCGCGTCAGTCCGGGCCTACCAATGCTCCGCGCCCAAGCTGCATTGGTGATTTTTGGGGCCCGTTTAAACGACAAAGCGGAGACGGTCTTAGCCCGCGCGCTTGATGGGCTTGATGAAGAAATAACGGGGCAGATCCTTGCGGATGGCGGCCATATCAGCCGTTCTCCCATGGCGACGCTTGATGCCCTTGAGATTTTGATGGGAACCGACGCGGTCTTGCAGGCGGCGGGTTTGGAAGGGTCGCGGGCGCTAGGGCGCGCGATTGATCGGCTCATGCCGATGGTTGCGACACTGCGCCATACGGACGGTGCGATGGCCGTTTTCCATGGTGGTCATGAGGGTGACCCGGACAGAGTGTCAGCGCTCCTTCGGGGTCGCGATGGTGGCGAGTCCGATCCTCAACCGTTCGCCTATGGCCCGCATACGGGCTACCACAGGCTCGATGCAGGTGAGAGCGTCCTCTTGATTGATACGCAGAGCGTTGCACCGCGCCCTTATGATCTTGATGCGCATTTGGCACCGCTCGCCATGGAAATCTCGACATCTGAAGGTCGATTGCTGGTGAATTGCGGGTGGCACCCTGCCGCTGCGCCAGATTGGCGTCGACCCGTCCGGGCCAGTGCAGCCCATTCAACCCTAACTTTGGCTGATCGTTCGCCGGGCGAAATCCTCGAAGACGGCTTTATGGCTGACGCGCTTGGCGCAGTGGTTGCAGAAGACTCCGGTATCGTGCGTGCCCGTCTTAAGGAGCAAAGTAGTGGTATTTGGTTGGAAAGCTCGCATGACGGTTATAAAGATGCGCACGGCCTCGTGCATCGACGCAGGTTATTTGTAGGTGAGGATGGCGGTGATATTCGTGGCGAAGATAGCTTGTTTGTGCCGATGGGTGACGCGCCGCTCTCACGCGATCCTGTTCCTTTCGCCCTGCGGTTCCATTTCCATCCTGATGTCCGCGTGAGCCTCGCTCAGGATCTATCCAGCGCGTTACTTGTGCAGAATGGCCGTTCTGGCTGGCGTTTCCGCACGGATGGTGGCCCATTAGCGGTTGAACCAAGCGTCTATCTCGCTGGCGGGGCGCGCCCTGTCCGCTGTCAGCAACTTGTCATTTCCGGCAACGCTTTAGGTGATGGAGATGGTCAGGGACGCGATAATCGTGTGCGCTGGTCACTGCGTCGTCTCAGGGGTCGATCAACGTGACCCGAAACAAGTCCGACACATCTAACGCCCGCACACCTCTGCATAGCGCCTTAATCAGCATAGCGCTGGTTTTGTTTGACGGCGCTATGGCGTGGTTAGCCATGTTGATGGCTGTGCGTTTGCGGTATGATTCCATCAACCGACCCATCCAAGCCGATATTGATCATCGCTCAGCGATTGTTGCGGCTATCGTCGCCGTTCTCGTTTGGGCGTTTATGCGTCAGGATAGAGCGATCTGGCGGTTCACGTCGCTTGCCGATTTCAGACGCCTTCTCGCAGGCGTTGTCGTTGTTATGCTGATCGTCCCGCTTGTGCTCTTCTTGGGTTTTGAACGTGGCGAACATTTCCCACGCTCAGCCCCATTTATTGCGGGGCTTTTATTTGCGCTCGGTATCATTCTGTCACGCCTGATCGCGATGGTGATCCGCAATGGTGATGTGCGCGCGCTCTACCGCTCACCTTCGCACTTTTCGCATGATGCTATTCTGGTTGGACAGGCGTCTAATTTGTACAATTATCTGCGCGATAGCTCGCGTCGCGACCGCGCCAAGGGTTTTAATCCGGTCGGCCTGATTGAAACATCGGGGCAATATGCGGGACGCTCAATCCGCTCAGTGCCGGTGCTCGGTAAGCCGGACGATTTGGCCCCCATCTATCGCAAGCTGGCGGCCCGACGGGATCGTCCCCTACATATTCTCTCGCTGGACCCCAACCCCGACCGCCAACTCACGCAGCATTTAATCAAAGTGGCGGCTGAATTGGATGCACCGCTATCAAGATCAGCGCCTGGACCTAATAAAGGTCTGACTCGGTTCGAAGCCGCCGATCTGATTGGGCGTGACCCGCGTCTGCTCGACATGACGCCCGTATCGCAGCTCATTTCTGGCAAGCGGGTTCTGATTACCGGAGCAGGTGGCTCTATCGGCTCAGAACTTTCCATGCAGATCGCCCGGCTCGCACCCAGCCATCTTGCGCTAGTGGATGTAAGCGAACTCAACCTGTTCAATTTGGAACGCCATCTGGCGCCATTGCAACCCTATGCCCACTCTGCGCCTTGGCGAACCTATTTGGGTGATGTGTGTAGCGCGGGGCGCATGGACGAAATCTTCGCAGCTGAACGGCCCGAAATTGTGCTGCATGCGGCAGCGTTGAAACATGTGCCGTCAGGTGAACGTAACCCGGTCGAGACGCTCCGGACTAATGTTTTGGGCACGCATGTCACGCTCGACATGTGCGAAATTTACGGGGTTGAGCATTTCGTTTTGATCTCAACGGACAAGGCTGTGGACCCGGCGAATGTCATGGGCGCGTCCAAACGTGTGGTCGAATTGCTGACACTCGCGCGTCAGAGTCAGGTGCCGACTATGCATGCATCCGCCGTGCGGTTCGGGAACGTGCTGGCCTCAACCGGCTCAGTCGTCACTCTATTTGAAGAACAGATTGCGGCGGGCGGACCCGTCACGGTCACACATGAAGATATGAACCGGTATTTCATGACGGTTGAAGAAGCGTCGTCGCTCGTGCTGCAGGCTGCGGCCCTCAACGCCGCGCAGGAAGCTGAAACAGCGCATATCTATGTGTTGGAGATGGGCGATCCGGTGAATATCGCGCAACTGGCCCGCAACCTGATCCGTTTGCGGGGCAAGGTTCCTGAGGAAGATATCGAAATCCTCTATACAGGTTTGCGTCCCGGCGAAAAACTGACAGAGCGTCTCACCCATAGTGAAGAGATGTTGTCGCCGACCCCGGTATCGGGCGTGGCGCGGTTTGATGCGCTTGTGGTTGATCCGACGTCAATCCTGCGGCGGGTTGATGTTCTTCTCGATGCGATTGACCGACGGGATCGGGTGCAGATCAAGAAGGCCTTGACCGGCTTGCTCAAAGGCTATGCGCCAAAGGATACGCTGGACGGGCTACAGCCAATCCACGACCTACCTGCGCCGGCGAACATTCCCGGACTGAAATCCCCGCGACCAGGGACTTCTTCACAGTAGAGGGCCTTCTTCACAGTAAACCGTCTGGATCGTCTGGTTTGAGATTGCGGACCGTGATAGCGCGCCCGCGTCCATTCCTCTTCTCTTCGACGGACCGACCATGCCTAGCCCTAATCCTGACCTTAAACCTTTTGATCCAGACCGTCGCCGCCCCGTCGCGCGCGCCCTGATTTCTGTCTCTGACAAGTCGCGTCTGATTGATCAGGCCAAAGCCTTGTCCGATCTTGGCGTCGAACTGGTCAGTACAGGCGGCACGCGCCGCGCCATTGCTGATGCGGGAATTGCCGTCAGCGATGTAGCGGATTTAACCGGGTTTCCGGAAATGATGGATGGCCGGGTTAAGACGCTGCACCCAATGGTACATGGCGGCTTGCTCGGTGAGCGTGATCTATCCAGCCATGTCGACGCGATGAGCGCGCATAATATCCGTCCGATCGATCTGTTGATCGTCAATCTTTACCCGTTTGAACAGGCTGTGGCCGCTGGCGGCGATTATGAAACCTGTGTCGAAAATATCGACATTGGTGGTCCAGCCATGATTCGGGCAGGGGCGAAGAACCACGCCCATGTTGCGGTGTGTGTCGATGCAGATGATGTGGACGCCGTGATTGCGGAAATGCGCGATAATGATGGCCAGACGTCGGGCACGTTGCGCCAACGCTTGGCGCATAAATCCTTTGCGCGCACCGCTCATTATGATGCGGCAATTAGTAATTATTTCGCTGGCGTTCGCGGCGATATGGCGCCGGAATACCGCGCCCAAGGCGGCTCACTGCGTCAAAGCCTGCGCTATGGTGAAAATCCTCACCAGACGGCGGCCTTCTATTCCGACGGATCGGACCGTCCCGGCGTAGCCACCGCGGACCAGCTCCAAGGTAAAGCTCTGTCCTACAACAATATCAACGATACAGACGCGGCCTATGAACTGGTCGCGGAATTTGGTGATGCCCGGAGCGGTCGCCAACCCGCCGTTGCGATCATCAAACACGCCAATCCGTGCGGCGTTGCCGTCGCGGATAATTTCATTTCAGCCTATAAAAACGCGCTTGCTTGCGATCCCGTCAGTGCCTTTGGCGGCATTGTCGCACTGAACGGCTTACTAGACGAAGACACGGCCAAAGAGATTGTGAAGGTCTTCACCGAAGTCGTGATTGCGCCCGACGCCACAGAGGCTGCGATCAAGGTCTTTGCAAAAAAGAAGAACCTACGTCTGTTGATTGCGGGTGATCTACCCAACCCGTCGGATGCGTCGCTCACCTACCGGAATGTAGCGGGCGGTATTCTTGTACAGGACCGCGATAATGGTCATGTCGCTGACGGCGCGCTCAAAGTGGTCACCAAACGTGCGCCGAACGAGACCGAAATGGCGGACCTCAAAATGGCGTGGCGTGTTGCAAAACATGTCAAATCCAACGCCATCGTGTATGTAAAAGAAGGCTCCACGGCTGGGATCGGCGCAGGCCAGATGAGCCGTTTGGACTCAGCCCGCATTGCAGCCCGCAAGGCCGAAGACGCAAAAGAGGCCGCCGGTTGGGATGAACTCCGCACTCAAGGCTGCGCCTGTGCATCCGACGCCTTTTTCCCCTTCGCTGACGGTATGCTCGCTGCTGCTGCTGCGGGCGCGACCGCCATCATCCAACCGGGCGGGTCAATCCGCGACGACGAAGTCATCGCAGCCGCCGACGAAGCCGGGCTTGCCATGGTGTTCACAGGGATGCGGCACTTTAGGCATTAGAGCTTGGCTGCAATCACCTTTGCGTCAGAGGTCCGGGTCAAGCGTCGATTTCTTCACGATATCAACCTATAGGCTCGCTCATGCGCGCCCTGTTCTTGTCTCTCTTTCTCTGGTTAATCGCCACAACGAGCGCTTTTGCGACCACCTCGCTGTCTGTCGATACGGGGAGGGTCGAGGCGTCGCTGCTCTCTTCTCATTATACGGTCACGCCGGGGCAGACGTTTCAGATCGCCCTGAAGACGGAGCTGGACGAGAACTGGCACACTTATTGGCGTAACCCCGGCGACAGTGGTGAGCCGGTCCAGATTACGTGGATTCTGCCCGACGCGCTTAGCGCGGACGACATTGTCTGGCCCTTGCCCGACACCATTCCGACAGGACCGATTATCAATTACGGATTTGAGGGTGCTCCGCTCTTTCCGGTCGCGTTCACCGTGGCTGAGAATGCCGCGATCGGCTCGATCCTCGAGATTGAGGCGCAGGTCTATTACCTCGTTTGTTATGATATCTGCATTCCCGAAGACGGTACGTTGCGGATCGTTTTGCAAGTGTCCGAGACGGCGGATCTGAACGATGAAAACGCTGCCGCAATCGTTGAAGCGATTGGTCAAGCTCCGCGCGAGATTGCGGTCCGTGCGGCCATGCAGGCCGACGGCGCGGCCTTGTCGATCCAATTTTCTGACCTTCCCGAGGGTGATTTTTCCGACGCCTATTTCTTCCCCTATGACAAAACACTCTTAGTCCATTCCGACCCCCAAGTTGTGAGCGTCGGCCCAGATGGGATCCAGATCGACACGAGCGCAAGTTTTGGCTGGCAAGATGGGTTTTCCGGCTCACAATCAGGCGTGCTGGCGTTTGATCTGAACGGTGAGCGGACAGGACGTATTGTCAGTGTTGCGCCAGGCCCCGCCATTGCGGTGGGTGCCGTCGCGCGTAATCTTCCAGGGGGTTCTGGACCTTCGGGCGCACCCATTGGCTTGCTCGGCGCTATTATTGGCGCGTTTATAGGCGGCCTCATTCTAAATCTGATGCCCTGCGTCTTCCCCGTCATCTCCTTGAAAGCGCTGAGCCTTGCCAAGTCAGCCCATAGCGAACGCGCGGTCGCGCGCCGTGAAGCGTGGGCTTATGCGTTCGGGATTTTTGCGACCTTCGCGATTTTGGTGGTCGTGCTTTTGGCTATCAAAGCAGGCGGTGCAGAACTCGGGTGGGGCTTCCAACTACAGAACCCTATCTTTGTGGGTCTGATGGCACTGTTGCTCTTTGCTGTTGGGCTCAATCTGGTCGGCGTGTTCGAAATTGCGGGTGGGACTTATCAAGGTACTGGCGCTGGTCTCGCGGGGCGAGGCGGACTTAGCGGGTCTTTCTTTACGGGCGCATTAGCCGTGCTTGTCGCAACGCCTTGTGCGGCCCCCTTCATGGCTACTGCGGTTGGATATGCCCTTTTGTCTGAATCTGCGTTCGTGACGATGTTGGTTTTCGCGGCGCTCGCGGCCGGTTTTGCTGCGCCGTTTATCTTGTTCGCCTACGCACCAGGTCTGTTATCAAAATTGCCAAAGCCAGGGCCATGGATGGTTCGTTTACGTGAATTCCTCTCATTTCCGATGTTCGCTGCGAGTTTGTTGTTTGTTTGGGTCGTGGGTAATCAAGCGGGCGTCGACGGCATGGGATTGGTCCTGCTGGCCATGCTCGCTTTCGCGCTGGCCGTTTGGCTGTTGCAGCGCAAGGGGATATGGCGGATCGTCGGCGTAGCCACCATCATTCTTGCGATAGCTTTGCCCTTTGCAGCTCGGACTGAGACAGCCACTGGTTCGGCTGATATCGCGGCAGATGCATGGAGTCCGGAACGGGTCGCTGAACTGCGCGCGGAGGGCCGTCCTGTCTTTGTCGATTTCACGGCTGACTGGTGTGTGACGTGTAAGGTCAATGAGCGGTTGGTGTTGAAAACCGACTCTGTGAAACAGGCTTTTGCAGAGACAAACACCGCGTTTCTGATCGCAGATTGGACGAATAAGAATGATGTTATCGCCCGTGAGCTCGAAAGTTATGGCCGGGCTGGTGTGCCGCTTTACCTATACTTTCCAGCGTCTGACAATTCCGTGAGGGGGCAAGTTCTCCCTCAAATCCTGACGGTCGATATGTTATTAAATACGCTTAAGGGGACCTGATAAATTTCTAACGGAGAGTGACAATGAAGACTTTCGCCCTAGCCTTAACCTTGCCCCTGGCATCCGTGTTGGCCTTTTCAGCGCCCGCATTTGCTAAAATTGCAACGGGGTCAACGGTGTCCGATATGGCCGTCGTCGATAGTAATGGCGTAACCCACAATCTTTCCGATTTTGAAGGCCAGCGTGTCATCCTGGAATGGACGAACGAAGGCTGCCCTTACGTCAAAAAGCATTATAAGAGTAACAATATGCAGGCTCTGCAGCGCGAAGCGACGGCGTCTGAGACAGAGACTGTTTGGCTCTCCGTGATCTCTTCCGCGCCCGGCAAACAGGGTCACAAGGACGGCAACGGTGCCAATCAGACTGTGGAGCGCTATGCAGCCGCTCCGACGGCTGTCATCCTCGACGAAGAGGGCACGATGGGCCGAGCATTCTCTGCGCGGACGACGCCGCACATGTATATTATCGATGCGGACCAGACGTTGGTCTATCAAGGCGCAATTGACGATAATAGCTCATCTAGCGTCGCATCCATTGACGGGGCAACAAACTATGTCCGGGCCGCTCTGGCCGATCTGGATGCGGGCCGTGCTGTCGCGACCACAGATACACAGCCCTATGGTTGCTCGGTTAAATACGCATCTTAGAGATCGACAAAGACTCAGAATGAAAGAAAGCCCGCCAAATTGGTGGGCTTTTTTATTCAATGGTCTCAACCGTAAGGTTATTATTGGTGAAGACGCAGATCCGATCGGCGATCCCCATGGCTTTGCGGGCCAAGGTTTCGGCGTCCTCTTCATATTCGGTCATAGCGAGAGCGGCAGCGTAGGCGTAGTTACCGCCAGAGCCGATGGCGACAATGCCTTCATCAGGTTCGACGACGTCACCATTTCCGGTCAGCACAAACGTCTGATCCGCGTCAGCCACGATCAGCATGGCTTCCAAATTGCGGAGATATTTGTCGGTCCGCCAATCCTTGGTCAGTTCGACACAGGCGCGGGCGAGTTGGGTCGGATATTGTTCGAGCTTGGTTTCAAGGCGTTCCAGAAGCGCGAAGGCATCCGCCGTCGCCCCCGCAAACCCAGCCAACACGTTTCCGCCGCCGACACGACGAACTTTGCGGGTTTTTGCCTTCATCACGGTGTTACCCGCGCTGACTTGGCCATCACCCACAACCACAACTTTGCCGTTCTTACGTACAGATAGAATGGTCGTGCTACGCCATTTTTCATTTAGATAATCATCGCTCATGAGAGCGATGTGGTCATGGTGAGCCAGAGCGTCAAGCGGCTGAGTGTTTAGCGACCCCAGCGGGCCGTCGTTCCGCGCCCGTCAACATGAACAAACGGGCCGTGGACCGCATTGGCCCGGTAAGCGCCGATCCCACCCTTGGGCAGGTCCTTCTGGTTCTTGTAGAGCTTTTGCGCATAGTCGTAGAGCCAATTGGCGTCAGCCTTGGTGATTTTTCCGTCGCGGTTCAGATCATCCATATTGCCGTTGCGAGGTTTGTAATCGACATAGATATCAGCGGCATCGCCATACATGTGGCGAGAGAATTTAGCCGACCCGATGGCTGAGTTATAAAATGGTGTGCGAAAGCCGCTCATCACGAAAAATGTGTCTGCATCCGTCGTTTTGTCATCGTTGAGGGATGTCAGCAGGGCTTCTAAACGCCGCACATTATTCTGTGTCACCAGAACATATTTCGGCCAGTGCCCCGGCTGTTGTTTGCACAGAAATTGCCCAACTTTAAAATGTGGGGAGAGCGCGTGTTCGCGATCTTCAGGACCGTCAAGACGAATGAAGCCTTTCGGCGGATTACGCGGATAGGTGCCAATACGGTATCCATTCAGCCAGCCTTTGGAATCGATGTTGGTACTGGGCTCCAAGACGAACACGTTGATTTTGGCGATCAAATTGCCGCCTGATATAAGTTCCGCCGGCAATGTTTGCGCTGTTTCTGGGGCGCGCCAAGCTGGCGTCCAAACGGCTCCATCAATAACCAGCTGGTGTCCTGCAGGCAGTTCAACCGCCAGTCCGTCACCCGGCATGATGGTCTCATACCATTGATCGAAAAGAGGGGCGTAGGCCGCTTCGCTTGTGCCGGAAAAACTAGTCTTAACGACGTCGCCCATCTGCGCATATGCAGGCAGGGCTGAAATCAGAGGCAATAAGAGTGCGGCCGCGAGGAGTGGCTTTATAGGTCGTATCATTATTGCAGCGTATCCGTCCGGTGACCGCTCTCATCATATGTTTCGACAAGAAGGTCATTACTATCATCTTCTGGACGTATATCGTCAGAATATGTCCCGTTCGCTAGCGTCGGTTTCTTAAATTGCTGATATATATCAGCGGGAAATTCAACACGGCCTTCAGGACTGACAACAGCAGGCAGATACGTCAGGTGAACCTGCACATGCCTGTCGAGATAGAAGCGTTCGCGTTCACGGCTTTCCAATGTGGCATTGAAAACCTCTGTCGAGACACCTTCATCTCCATCCGTCAGCCAATTTGCCATAGCGACAGGGTCTTCTAGGCGAATACAGCCAGATGATAGAGCGCGAACGTCCCGTTCAAACAGGTGGCGATCTGGTGTGTCGTGTAAATAGATGGAGTGCTTGTTCGGGAAAATGATCTTCAACTGACCCAATGCATTATGCGGTCCGGGCGTCTGAACCATTTGAATTTTTCTTGAAATGCCCGGTTCAGTCCAGTCAATATCATATGGATTGACCTTGGCGCGGGTCGCACGATCATAGACCACATAATTGTGGCGGGCGGCATAGCCTGGATCCTTACGCAGTTTGTGCAGCTTCTGACGTTTGAACAAACCAATCGGCAGGAACCACTTCGGGTTCACCACAATATATTCGATTTCGTCTGAGAATGCGTTGCTGGGCGTGCGTTTCTTACCAACGATCGTGTCCATCGTAATCTCGCGGACGCCATTGTTCCAGCCTTCAACCCGATAGGACGGGATATTAACCCAGACATGACGCTCGCCCAGATTGGCGTTTTTGCGCCAGTGATTCATAGAGCGTTGGATGCGATCAATTTTTGACTCAACGCTTTCGTTAAGCGCGGCCAATGTCGCAGGGCCAAGGACGCCGTCTTGTTCCAAACCATGGGCCGCTTGGAATGCTTTGACTTGATCGACAAGCTCGTCATCATAAACGGTGGGCGCGAAACCCATATCCAGATCTAGACTGGCATATTGCCACTTCAAGGGTGATGGGTTGAAATAGCTCTCAGCTTTCAACCGCTCACGAAGCGCCGGGACGCGTGGATCATCCATGCCGGGCTCCAGCATGTCTTTGCCGTCGCGGATTTTCATCCAACCGCCATTCGCGGCGTGCTGGCGGTAATGCTTCAGAGCGTCCTTGAGCATGTCATATTGTGGAGACAAGCTCGAAAACCGTTCCATTGCTTTGATAGGATCACTTTGCCCCGCATCGCGTAAGGCTGTCACCAGATCGGACCGTGTCGGGCGTGCATCCGTGGATCGGACCATGCCGCCTTCGTCGGACAGACCGCCGCTCATCCGTGACGCTATGACCAACCAAGTGGCTGTAAGCTTCAGGTCACCAGAGGCGCGCTGGCCTGCGTCGCCTGTGAAGCGATCGTCAATAGCAGCGCGAAGTTCGTCATCTGTGAAACCAGAGTCAAAACCATTTTCCTGACAGGTTGGGTTTGCGAGCATCAGTTTCTCAGCCGCTTCACGCGTCCAGAGCGGAGCAAAAACGCCTTGAGCGTAGGCCTGACGGGCGGCTGCTTTGGCGCCGGGTGAAACCTTATCGCCGAGTGTTTCGTCGATCCGGCCTTCCATTACGCGGTCTTCGATCTCAGCGGCGATAGCAGACCCTTTAGGTTGCCCCATCAGCGATGTGACTAATTTTGTCGGACCGTCGGCGCGTTTGACGGGAGAATGCATTTCTGCATTCGCCATGGGAACGGCAAACAAGACTGTGCTGAGGGCAATCGTGCTCGTTGCTAAGAGCTTCAAACCCTGCGTTCGGGCCTTGGGTGTCTGTGTCGAGTTAGCGTGTGTCATGCAGGTCAAACGCCTGCTTGCCCCGCAATGTTCCCATTGATTGTGTCTGGAGGCAGTTAAAGCGTGCGGGCGCGTTCAATCAGGAGGATCGGAACCCCGTCCCGGATGGGATAGGCAAGACCCGCCTTTTTGCTGACCAACTCATTGGTTTCATTGTCGTGGATTAAAGGTCCACGCGTTTTTGGGCAGACCAGAACCCCCATCATTTTTGGGTCGATAGGAACGGGGGCTGTCAGAGTGTCGGTCATAGGCTTTATTGTGTCGGCTGTGTCTGATTGTCATCGGCGCCGCCTGACGCATAGAGATGCATCAGCCCAATTAATAGGCGGCGACGCTCATCCGACGTCTCGGCTTCGATCAGCGATTGTTTGTCGGGCGATGAGAATGGGCTGATCATCGCCGCTTGATTGACAAGAATAGGTAAGGGGATTTCTGCAAGCGCTGTCCAGTCCACCTCAACCCCGACAGCTTTTGCGAGCGCCTTCATAGCAACTGTCAGCGCCGCACGGTCCGATCGTCCGGATTCGGACAAGGCCTCAGATGTCTGCCGGACCGCGTGTAGATCAGGATCTTCTCCAAAACGGTCATAGCTCACATCGGCCTGCCTATAGGGTGTGTCGACTGTGGGTAGCCCCGTAATCCGGAACCGGCGAAGTCCCTTGAGGACCACGAGATAGCGACCATCGTCAGTCTCAGAGAACTGAATGATCCGGCCGAGCCCGCCAACCTCGGCGATACCTGCTGGGTTGGAGTCATCGTCCGTGGTTTGCACCATACCGATCAATCGGTCGCCTTTGAGCGCATCGTCGATCATGTTGAGATAGCGCGGCTCAAAAATATTGAGCGGCAGGTCACAGACAGGCAGCAACACCGCGCCGCCGAGCGGGAATATGGGAATCCGCGCAGGCGTCGTCCGACGGGCCAAGGATTTATAATGCGCGCTCATAAATCTGTTTACGCAAACAAGATCGAAGAGAGGCGGCGGCGACCGTCAATAGAGACCTCGCTTTCCGGTCCTTCGGCTTCAAAAATGGTGAGCAGGAAATGGCGGGCTGCCTCGTCATCATGCATTCGGTTGCGTCCGATTGAATAGATGAGGTGATCCACTGCCTCGGCGCGTCTGCCGCGCGCCGCGAGGGCCTTAGCAAAGACCAGACGCGCATTGAGGTTGGTTTCATCCGCCGCGACGGACGCTTCTGCGTCGCGGAGTTCCGTATCGTCTTGGGCCGGCGCGTCCGGTTCAGGCGCGCTTTCTCCCAGCGCGAGCTCAGAGCGGATTGAGGCCACTTCTGGGTGCTCTGACAGGGCGCCCGTCGCATTCTGAACCATTTCTGTCGCCATTTCCCGATTGCCCATATCCAAATAGACGCGCGCTAGTCCGGCCAAGGCAGAGCCGCTTTCCGGATCAAGCTGCAAGGCCTGCGCGAAGTCTTGCGCAGCACCGCCCGGATCACCAGCCGTCAGGCTATCGCGAGCCCGCAGGACGAGTGTTTCCGCTTCTTCCTTGGGATCCACGTCGCCGGACAGGCGCGCGATGAATTTGGATAATTCGCTTTCGGGTTGTGCGCCCATAAAGCCGTCGACCGGTTCGCCGTCCTTAAATGCGAAGACAGCTGGGATACTGCGCACGCCGAGTTGCCCTGCCACGCCTGGATTTTCATCGATGTTGATTTTGACTAGCTTGACCTTGCCGCCAACGGCTTTCACCTGTCGTTCCAGCGCGGGCATGAGTTGTTTACAGGGTCCGCACCATGGGGCCCAGAAATCTACCACGACGGGCGTTTCCTTGGACGCTTCAATTACGTCAGCCATAAAGGCAAGATCGGATGAGTCTTTTACGAGATCTGTCATGAGAGCTTAGATGGGCGACAGCTCGCGCAGGTTCAAGGCGGGTTCCGACAGAGTCGCGAAAAAGTGAGGGTCAACCGTGAGGGTCAGCCTCAGAGTCATTCGCCCATCGGAGCGTAGTAAAACTGTTCGCGGATAATTTTTCCGTCCGCATCAACCGTGTAGAGACCCACTTCGGACATTTGCATGCGTTGGCTGCTCTCTTTTTCGGTCACGTCCATTTGGAAGATCAAGCTGAACTGATCCGGTGCATGGAAAAACGGGCCTTGGGCAGAGGTGGCATGTTCTTCAAATGCGCCGTCCCACCAATCATGCTTAGCTTGGATTGCCGCGAGACCTTGGGCTTCGCGCCCATTCGGCCCTTCCAGTGCCTCAACACTGACGCAATCGGCATGATAGAGCGTATTGAGTGCATCGCGCTCCGTGCCGGCATTACAATGCCCTGCCAACGCCGTTCCCGTCTTGACCAGATGTGTATCAAATCGCGCCTGTCCCATTGTCAGTCTCCTGCTGCTAGCCCCGCCAGATCGAGGATAAGCGGATCATGCTCCGTTGCTTTGGCGAAGGCAATGAGGTCGTCAGCCCGAACGCGCGTACTCGCTGTGTTACGCAAGGGATGAAACCAGACGAACTCTTGCTCGAACAGCGCCGCGTCGAGCACCAATCGGACTTGAGCGTTGGTGTCATTCATCACGGAAAACACGGTCACAGATCCGGGCCGCACACCTAGATGATCGAACAACGCCTCTTCTCGTCCAAAGGATAAGCGTTTCATTCCTAGATGAGCATGGAGTCGGTTCAGTTTGATCGGTGTGTCGGCCAACGCGCTGATCAAGACGAATTGACCCGCCTTGTCTTTCAAGAAGAGATTCTTGGAATGGCCACCCGGCAAGCGCGCTTTTATGTCCCGGCTTTCCTCAACGGTGAACACAGCCTCATGCTCTTCAGTCTGATGAGCAATGCCCAGCTGGTCCAGTAGAGCATAGAGTTGGGGTTCATTAGGGTGTAAAGCGTTCATATGGCGGGCCTAAACACCGCGCTGCAAATTCTCAAATCTTGATGTTGCAACGCGGCGCGCACTTTCATATACGCCCGGCTTCAACGACTGCGATGCGGGCGTAGCTCAGTGGTAGAGCATCACCTTGCCAAGGTGAGGGTCGAGGGTTCGAATCTCTTCGCCCGCTCCAGTTGTTTGATCCCCCAAAATCCACGCTACGACGGGACATTGAAGCTAATTCGATGTTTTCGGTCGGGTCTCTGGGATCCCGCTTCGAGGGCTCTCAGGGGCGCGGTTACTTTGCGGTTACTTGAATAATATCCGAATCTGGGCGCGACCACATGGGGCATTGAACGGCTCCGTACAGCCTAGACTGCCTACACCGTCTACATCGACGCCGAACGCCGGGGTCCCGGGGGGTCCTGCAATCCGACCGTGCCGTCCCGGGTGTTCGGGGAACCGGGGTCCCGTGACGGGATACACTCGGGAGCGCCTCCGCGGGGGCACGGGGAGGCGGGGGCAATAATCCGGGTATAGATATAGCGGGCAGGGCCGGACGTGCCAGGATGAGGCGCTAAATCTTATGATCTGTAATCGGCAACGCTAAAACTTGTCTGCAGGCCGCCTTAATTTGCAACGGTGGCAATGTGGACCTTAGACGGGCGGCTTAAAACGCCCTGAAACGGCCGTTGGCATTAAACCTAATTGCGACTTAGTTGTACCTGACAGTTGCAGATTAATCAGCTAATGATCATCTAAAATTTGAAAACAAGGCTAAGGGCTGCTGCATGAATACAAGCTTCCAGAACGCCCTCGGCCCGCTTGCCCGTCGCCCGCGGGGTGTCGTGCGTGAGCATGAAATTCTGCGCGTTTCGGGCTGGATACCGGGCGACGACAAGACGAAGGCCGCCGAGACCGCCATCGAGGAAATCTTGAAATGGGCGCAAAAGCGCAGTGGTGGGCAACTCCCCCAGGAAGCCTGGGCCAGGCAATCCTTCGATCACAATCTTGGTGGGCGCAACAGCGACGGCATCCGTCTGCAATCGGGCCAGTCAGACATCTGGGCAATCCGCGCGGACGACCCGGACAGGGATATTGCTGGACGCGTCTGGACGACCGAGGTTGTGGTCGGACAGTTACCCAATCAACCGCCGAAATTCAGTGCCCGCTTGCTTGTTAGCACGCCAGAAGCAGAGCTTGCGGTAGAGCCTCACACGCCGGGTTTTGTGCAGCAGTTGACCGAAAGCTGTGGGCTTGTCAGTGGTCTTCGCCTGCTGTTGCCTCAGCAAATGCAGATTGAGTCTGAGGTTGACGCTGAGGACTTTATTCAATTTCTTGTAGATCCGAACCGTCAATTGCCAGTCTTTGTTATTACGCTGGAGGACGAGAGTGAGCATGACCATTCGACTCTGAATGTCGCCGCCCTCAGCCGCGCTATGCTCGGTCTCGCCCATGTAGCGCTCGTCTATCCTCAGCCAGCCTGGAAGTTGACGAGCCGTTTCGGAAAGTTCAAATCCGTGTTTGGGGGTGCAGCGCGTATTTACCTACCCGGTTTTTCAGAGGATGCCGATCCCTATCACCACCGGCTTGTACTCGCTGACCAGATCGCGACGGCGGAGGGAGCGGCGCGCTGCACCCGCTGGATTCGCCAGCTTGTCGCCGATGAAAGCATCAGACGATCAAGGCTTGGACGCGAAGTCCTGCCTTTCGCCGCCGTCCGCAATGCTAGCCTGCAACTACGTCAGGAAACGCTAAAGAACGAAGATGCAAGCACCTCCGAACAACTCGCCGCTGCAAATGAACGGATTGAGGCGCTGGAGAAACGAGTTGATGAGCATATTGAGGAAAACGAGTACTTCGCTGATGAGTTTGAAAAGGAGCGCAAGCGCGCTGAAGCCGCTGAAGTGCAGGCTCAAAATACCGCCTACCGCATTCAGGAGCTTACAAAGCGTCTCAAAGAAACTGGTTCAGACCCAGATGCGGATATCGAACTCCCGGAGAATTGGGTTGAATTCGTTGACTGGTGCAATCGACAACTTTCCGGGCGACTGGTGCTGACCCCGCGTGCACAGAGCGGCGTTCGAAAGACCGACTATCAGGATATTAAAGCAGCCGCCAGCGCTTTGATTTGGCTCGCCAATGACTGTCGCGATCAGCGTATGAATGGTGGTGGTGGCTCAATTAACAATCTGACGGTTTTCGAAGGTGTGATAAACGCCTCGTGCGGCTCTGACACCTATGACTTCGACTGGAATGGTCGACGCTTTTCGGCTGACTGGCATGTGAAGAGCGGCGGCAATACGCGTGATCCGGTGCGGTGCCTGCGCATCTATTACTGCTTCGATCCACAAACGCAGCAGATCATCGTTTCCGATATGCCCTCCCATCGACGGACGGGGGCAACATGACCGAACAGTATTAAATTTCGAGTGAAATACACTAACGACATGTGGTGCAGCTCGGAAGTCTTAGCAAAGAAGTATAGTCGAGCGGCTTTAATTCGCCTCGTGTAAGCCACTGAGCTAAGGACCGCTATGGGGATCTCGCTACGATTTCTCAGAGGCTTAGAACGCCTAAAGTAAGACACTGAGATGGGCGGTTATGAACGCTCAAAAACGGGCGCTGGTTTATGCCTATTTTTGTTCGCGTGTTAACGTCTATGCATGGTTGATCGAAGATTAGACTGTAAACGCAAGCAGCTATGTCGGTGCCAATTCTGGCTTCACCGCGTTACAAAATAGCCTAATCGGTCACCGTTGCGGCCTGTGGATAGAGGAAGGTGAGCGCCCGTAGAGTTTTGAGAAGGTCGCATTAAAGCGTCTCACGCTGCCAAAACCCGCTTGGAAAGCTATTTCTGTTATAGGCAGTGTTGTCGTGTCCAGCAGTTTCTTGGCGCGTCCGATTCGGAGGGTTTGGGCCGTTTGAACTGGAGTTGCCCCTACGTGCTTGGCAAACAACCGAGATAGGTGTCTTGCACCGACGCCTAGTCGATCTGCAAGATCATTGACATTCCCAACGTCCAGAGCGCCCTCCTCGATCAATCGCAACGCCCGTTCAACGGTTGTTCTGGTTCCATTCCATGCGGCGCAGAATGGTGCTGTCTCAGGACGACAACGCAGACAAGGGCGATAACCGGCACGCTCTGCCGCGGCAGCAGTTGGGTAGTAGCTGACATTCTTCGTAAGGGAGTGTTTTGCGGGGCAGACCGGACGGCAGTAGATCCTTGTCGTTTTGACAGCAGTGAAGAACTTCCCGTCAAAGCTTGGGTCGCGATTCAATCGCGCAGCGTTACACGTCTCAAAATCTAGCATGAAACGGATCGTAGCTATGCTTCGATCTCAATGCCAGACCAACCCGCTGGTGAGGTCCGAAAACGGCGAGTCTGTAAAAGGCCAACATAGTAAGTATCTGTCGAACGTATGATTCACCATTTGAGGGACTAGAGAAGATGAGCGAATATCAATTACATTGTTTAGCTGAATCCGGTAATGCCTATAAGGCAGCCCTAATGCTCGAATTGTGCGGTCTGGACTGGTCACCAATTTTAGTCGATTTTCCCAATGGTGAGATGGGAACACCAAAATTTCGCCAGAACATCAATCAATTTGGCGAAGTCCCGGTGCTGGTGCATAAGGGTCTGCACCTGTCGCAATCGGGCGTCATTCTAAATTATCTGTCAGAAAAGACTGGGCAGTTCGGGCCTGCTAATAAGCAGGAAGAATACGAAATCTTGCGCTGGATATTGTTCGATAATCATAAGTTCACCAGCTATATGGCGACGCGCAGGTTTGCCTTGCGATTTATGAAATCCGGCGATACCGAAATAACTAATTATCTGTACGGTAGAGTGAAGAACGCTCTTGAGATTGTCGAAGAACATATGGTCGATAGAGATTTTATTGCCACACCGACACTCTCAATCGCCGACATTTCTTTGTGCGGTTATCTCTATTACGGCGATGAATTGGAGCAGAATTTAGGCAGCTATCCTAATATCAATGCCTGGATAGATCGCATCGCGGCAACAGATGGTTGGAAGCACCCCTATGATCTGATGCCGCATGCTTATCCAGTTTAGAGCATTCTCGAGCTCTCTCATTGAGCAGAACCTCAATAATTGCTCTAAACTAAGCCGAGCTAATAGGGTTGAGAACCACAATTTCGTCGTTAGCAGCCCTAAATTAGTTAGCTTGGATACAACCGCATGTCTTCCTTGACGCCGAGAGCGGCCGTTAGTTCAGAGGCTTAAAATCGCCTCAAGTAAGACACTGGTCTAACGTCTTCTTTGGGGATGTTCCGCAGCTCATAAAATCTGGGACCTAGTTCTTACGTTTGCACATGGCTCAGTAACACATTCCCGATCGGTGAGACTAGCTGCACACCAGCAGGTTTTCACCTCCTGTGCAGGGAGTGTGCAGACTGTTGGGTAGGGTCCGACCCCATCCTCGCGGGGCACTACACACCTGCACACCCTACACACACCGGGTGCGGGCTGGCGTGTAGTACGGAGCGCCGTGAGCGTCCGCCGGGTATGGGTCTACCCGGCAGCGCCCCCATAGGCATCGTCGAGCCGCGCGACGGCCTCTGCGCCACCCCGGACGGCTTGCGTATAGTGGCCCAGCGTCACCTGTGCATTGGCATGGCCGACGATCTTGGCGACCAGCCCCACCTCAACACCCTGAGCTTGCAGGTTCGAGACAAACGCATGCCTCGCAGAATGCGGCGTCACATATGGTACTTCGGCCTCTTTCAAGCCTAATTCCCAGAACCGCTTGCGCCAGTTTTGATACAAAAGTTGTCCACCGCCGCCCGTGCGAGGACGCGGCCACGGCTGCACTCTACCAAGACCGGGAAACACCAGATCCAACTTCCCTCCATTCCGAGTGCAGGTCAGGCGGTGTTGCAGCAGCATAGAACGTAACCTCGGCGACATGGGAATGTCACGTGTGCCCGCCTCCGTTTTCGTTGTCTTGTAGATTTTGCCCTTTTGGTCTTGGGTTCGATGAATACGGATAACATTCTGCTCAAAATCAACGTCATCCCAAAGTAGGGGTAGTTGCTCCGATGGCCGCGTTCCTGCGAGGAAAGGGAAAGCGTAATAAGGTCCTCTTACGGGATCGCCGTTGGCGTGGTCGAGAAGTTGCGCGATATCGTCCGGCTTCAGGATCGTCTTCTTCGCCTTTGATCCGGATTTGATGATCCGGGGCATGGCGGGCGGTCGGAAATTATAATCCTCAGCACCGAGGTCTAAGGCGGACTTGAGCATGAGCTTGGCGCGCTTGGCGGAATAGGCTCCGACTTCGCGCTCAATGAGGTTATACCACTTTCGAATGTCTGCCGTGGAGAGGTCGGTAATCTTGACGTCCGCCAGCAATGGCACAAGCTTTGAGCCCTCTGGCATGACGCCGGACATCGTATGCTCCGCGCGATCGCGCGCCGACGCACGGCAGAGCAGGGGGCCAAGGATAAGCGGGCGGACACTCAAATGATTGCGCATTGAATTCGGCTTCAACCTACCTTCCCGAACTGAGAACCACAGACCAACAACATTGCCGACGGTCACTTGGTCTCGGCTTGAGAAATAAGCCCCGCTTTGAATGTCGACGATGAGGTCTTGCTTGAAACTTTCCGCATCGCGGCGCCTTTCAAAGAACCGCTGCGCGCGTTTCCGTTTTTCAGGGTCGACATAGTTGACGACGTACCGAACATTCTCGGTCGTTGAGCCATCACGTAAAGTTCGTCTGCGGGTCCGTTTCGTGATGTTGATTGAATGGCTCATAATCGGGCTCCTGTGATTGTTACCTCACAAAAAAACACAGCGCGGATCAGCGCATAATTATTGGCGTAACCACGAGTGTAACCGCGCCGGGTGATGGTGCTTTCGGAATAGGTTTCGGATATTCGTGGCATGTTCGAAGGGACCGCTCGCGCATATTTAGGGCAGCGGAATTATTCCCCTGATAAGGTGAGGGTCGTGCTGAAGACATCCGCACCAACCCGAAATCGACTGTTCTGGCCGTTCTGGTCGTTCTAATCGTTCTAGCTATTTCGTGCTGCTGCGGCAGCGCCGTACGACACCCCGAGAAGTCTACGAAAATACCAGAACAACCAGAACGGCTAGAACAGGAACACCAATGGTCGCTATGCCGTCCCGCGCCATTAGTAGTCGACAGCATCGCCGTCTCCTTCATCATCTGTGGCTCGCCAATACCCATTGAGCGTCTTGCCATCGATGCGAAGCTTTTTGGGGCCATTCCAACCCAAATTGCGCATGCAATCGGCAAGGCGGGAGGTTTGGAAGTGCTGCTGTTGACCGGATGGAATTTCAAGATGCGCGAGGAGTGATTTTGTAAAAACCCTATGCTCTCGCCCGACTTGTTCGCCCTCAATACTTGCCAGTAAATCCTCCCATGGGTCTTGATAGACGCGTGAGGCTTGCTCCCGTGCGGCGGCTTGCCAAAGCTCTTCCGGTAGAACGATGGAGGCATCTTTGGCTTCCCAGTAGTAGGCTTCTGCCCAGAGCTGGTCCCGGTCTCGTTCGATGGATTTGAGGTCAATCGTTCGGGTTCGAACGGGCAAATACCTCCGGTTGCCCGTTTTATCCTTCAGGTAGGTTTCATCATTCGTCGTACCGACGAAAATGGACTGCCGCTTAATGACCTCTTTGTAGCGCCCATAAGCGGGTCGGCCCCGGTCTTCTTGGCGCGACAGAAAGGATTTGATTTTTCCAACATCGGTGTGCCGCATGCCGGATAGTTCGCAGACCTCGTAGATCCAAACACCTTCGAGCAATTCCATCTGAGTTTTGCTGTCAGCCGCAATAATGTCTTGATCCGAGAAATACTCTTCACCGGCGATAAGCTTGAGCGCGGTTGATTTGCCGGTGCCCTGCTCACCTTCGAGCACGACCATAGTGTCGAACTTGCAGCCGGGTTGATAAATTCGGCGAACGGCAGCAACAAACATAATGAAGGCAATGGCTCGGTTGAGCTCATTGTTTTCCGCGCCCATATAGTCGTAGAAAAAGCGCCGGAGACGCGGTGTGCCGTCCCACTTTAGCCCTTCCAAGTAGTGCTTGATTTGATGGACGGTGTTTTCAAGCGCGAACGTTTCCAACGCATCGCGAACGTTTTGGATGTATGGGTCAAAACCGAATTGGTCCAAAATAGCCTTTCGGATGATCGTCACCAATTTGTCATTCAACTCTCCGGCATACTGTTGAACAGGAATAGACCCGACCATCAGACGGTTTTTGAAGATGTCGTATGAGCAGTTCACACCAAGCCGGATGACGGCGGCGTAGGCGTTCGGAAACGTCGGTCTTGGATTCCCATTTTTGAACACATCTGGCCATTCATCGGAAACGGCAATGCAAGCACGATTAGCTTCTTTTAACGCCTGCCCGGATGGATCAGTGCGTTCTAAAAACCGATCGGAAATTTTGTAATCCGGATTGATGAAAATTCCGGCTATCCGGTGGACGTCAACGCCGAGCCGGGCGAGGCCGGTCATAGCCGCATATGACAATTCACTGCGCGATGGGTATCGCGGATTGTCGGATCCGAACGGTTGGTCGGGATCGTCGCCTTTTTCAATGAGTGATTTGATGCGCGGCGGCACTGGCGCGCCTAATTCCTCGATTGTTCCCACTTTAAGGGCGCTAGAGTCCACAAGCGTTGAAACGTCAGTTGGTGCAGCTCGGGCTTCTGAAAAATCATCGACCGCATGTCTGGTCCAAATCTCCATCACGTCACCACATACGCGAGAGTCGGAACGCGCCCTTTCGACAATTTATTGGCGTTGGGCACATTGATCGTCCCCGGCAGGCGCATGAGATGGTCAACGGAATGGCAGCTATCGCCGCCCAGGTTAGAGGCGAGCGTCTTATTAATGCGCTCGGCTCGTGCAATATCCTGCATCGGCGTATCGAGCGCCCAGAAGGCTTGATAGCCGCCACCGCTAAAAATGATGCAGGACGGTTTGGGCGAATGATTTTGCAGCGCCTTCAGTGTTGAGGCTTCTGGCACGTCGACATCCACCCAGACGTGGGTGACCCATTCAATGTCCAACTTCTTGGGTTTAACCGCGCCAAGGTTTTCGCGCGGCAGATTGGGCAGGAAGTAATAATTGAGCGTTCCTGCGCCAGCCAGCAACCAAACCCTGAGGGCTTGGTTGTCATTTGGCTGAAAGATTTTGGCCAGGATTTGCCCAGACGCCGGATCTATAGTGAATAGGCGGCGCGGAAATCCCGGATTAACCTGATGGAGGAAATCCAGAGTTTCGGACGGGTTTGGGGTAAGAGTATCGCTCGTCATGGCTTATCACCCGTAGCAGATTGAGCGGAGCAATAGGCGTCTACAGACTTCCTGTAACTCATGTGCTTGAGTTTCCCATTGGACAATCGGGGGGCAAAGCACTGGTGCTTTTTGATACCGTTTCGGTTGGGCTTGATTTCCCACTGGACGATGGTTCGATCACCTAACTCAGCTACCTTGTCGGCGCGCGACATAAAGAGGGCGGTCAGAACCGACGCCAGCTCGGTGTCGTATATAATGTCCAGCCCATCTCTCGCCTGAAGCTCTTCACTCAGATGATCTTTCAGGGCAGTTTTGTTGCGGAATGTTGAATTCGCTATTGAAACATCAGTCATTGCGCGCCTCCTCGATTGCTGTGACAATCTCGGACAGGCGAACGCGGATGCGGTTTCCAAAGGGCGTGTAAGTAGGGAACGCTCCACGCTGCACTGCACGGCGCAATGTCGATACGGGTATGTTGAGTTTCTCAGCCGCCGCTGGCAGCGTGAGGAATTCGGTTTGTGTATGTGATTCCACGGGTAACTCCTCTTAAAGTGGAGCCGCGAAATATTCACATGGCCAAGCTTGATGCGAGGTAGTTAATTCTCGGCTTTTTCTACCTGAGGCGTATTTCGCTCACGGCGCTTGCTTGTAAGTCGACCAGGGTGGAAGTTCCGAAGCGGTGCTGAGCTAACTCTTATCCCAATCGATCTCAGGGCTGAGAACACTCGATCAATCTTGTCGATGTGTTCAGCAACCTCGTGGGGATCCAGCGTTCCGAAAACGAGATACTGGTCGCGGTTCTTTTTGAAGGCAGTCACCAATCGGCGCGCGGCTGAATCTAAGTTGTGCGGATGTTCTGCCAAACCGAATTTGGAGAATTCTTCGATGACCTCACGGGCTAAAGGTTTCACTTCAAGCTTCGTTAATGACCAATTCAGGTGCAGACGCTGAACGTAAATGCGTCTCCCCAACTCGATAAGCATTGCTTCATCTGGCTTACGATTGTTGCCTCTGTTTGAACGGCTTTCTAGAAAGGCGAGAAGGCCCAAAGTCTTCTTTCTCGATGTGTCTCCATTAAGCTTGGGGCGATAACCTTCGATCAGTCCTGCAATGAGGCACTGTAGCGTTGAGATTGGAATAGCACCATTTCGACTAGTGAAATCGTCAACATCGAGTTCTCCGTCAGTGCCGGTCCACGTGAAATCTTCAGAACCCATACTTTCTAGGGAGCTTACGGGGCCTTCAAGGCCGCGAATGTATGCCGGAGGTTTAGGGGGTTCCATTTTTGTTTTCTTTCGTAGTTCGGTTCTCGCTTGTGCGAGAACCCCCAGATAGTTCAATAAAGGGGGGGGGGCTGCCGCTTTGCGCAAGGGGTATGGGCAAAAAATAACTATTAGTGGGCCACGCTAATTTCGCAAAAGCCCTACCAAAAAAGATGTGCAGACAAAGGCCTAGCCTATGGGTGGGCCGACCTGTTTTATCATGCCCTCACTTCGTCTCCCCCATTCTCCAGCTTTTCGCAAATCTACAGACTCGCCGCAAGGCGGCGAAAAGCAATGATGGCTCGACAGGTCAAACCCTAAATTGTAACCAAAATTGGCAAGGCATAAGACTGTCCATGCTTTCACTCCGCTTTCTGGAAGACTTGTTCTATGGCCCTCAAAAAATCTGAACTTTACGCGAAGCTTTGGGCGAGTTGTGACGCCCTTCGCGGTGGTATGGATGCAAGCCTTTACAAGGATTATGTCCTCGTTCTCCTCTTCATCAAGTATATCAGTGATAAGTTTTCAGGCAGTCCTTTCAGCGCCATCAAAGTGCCTGAGGGTGCGAGTTTCAACGATATGGCAGCGCTGAAGGGGAAGTCTGACATTGGTGACCAGATCATGAAAAAGATCATTGGTCCGCTCAAAGAGGCTAACCCAGACCTCGGAAAAATGCCTGATTTTAATGATCCAACTTTGCTTGGTGACGACAAAGAAATGGTGGAGCGACTGACGAATTTAGTTTCAATTTTTGAAGATCCACAGCTTGATTTTTCGAAACAGCGCGCGTCTGATGATGATATTTTGGGCGATGCTTATGAGTTTTTAATGCGTCATTTCGCGACGGAAAGCGGGAAAAGTAAGGGGCAGTTCTACACGCCTTCAGAGGTTAGCCGGATCATGGCGCGCGTGATTGGTATCGGTCAGGCAAACACTTCACCGAAAACAACGATATATGATCCGACGTGCGGATCTGGGTCTTTACTGCTGAAAGTGGCCGATATCGCCAAAACGGAAGTCACTCTCTACGGCCAAGAAAAAGATGCGGCTACGACTGGTCTCGCCTACATGAATATGGTTTTGCACGACAATGCAGGTGCATTGATCCGTCAGGGCAACACGATTTCTAAGCCTCACTTTACTGAAAATGGTAAGCTGAAGCAGTTTGATTACGTCGTCGCAAACCCGCCGTTCTCAGACAAAAAATGGAGTACTGGTATTGAGCCAGCGAATGATGTTTTTGAACGCTTCAAAACATTTGGATCACCGCCAGATAAGCAGGGCGACTATGCCTACCTACTTCACATCCTGCGCTCACTTAAAAGCACTGGGAAGGGCGCATGTATCCTTCCTCATGGCGTTCTGTTTCGCGGAAATGCCGAGGCGGACATACGGCAAAAGCTGATTGAGCATGGCTATATCAAGGCCATCATCGGACTGCCCGCAAATTTGTTTTACGGCACAGGGATCCCTGCCTGTATTTTAGTGCTGGATAAGGGCGGCGCGACCGACCGCAAAGGCGTCTTTATGATTGATGCCAGTCGCGACTTTGCCAAAGACGGCCCTAAAAACCGCCTGCGCGCTCAAGACATTCACCGTATCATTGACGCCTTTGAAACAGGCCGCGATGTGCCGCGCTACGCCAAATTTGTGACTAATGATGACATCAAAAAGAATGACTATAACCTAAATCTACCGCGATATATCGACAGCCGTCTGCCTGAAGATGTGCAGGACCTCGAAGGCCATATGCGCGGCGGCATACCCGAAGGGGATATTGATGCCCTTGCGCCCTATTGGGAGGTGTGCCCGTCTCTGAAGGATCATTTGTATGCACCGCTGCGTAGGGGATATTTGTCCCTAAAGCCTGACCGCAAAGATATCCGCGAGGCTATCAATGCCCATCCTGAATTCATCGCGTTCACGGAAAAACTCTCAGCGCATTTTAACTTGTGGGCGGCGCCGCAAACCAATTCGCTGAAAGCTTTGGACAAAGCCTGCCTGCCCAAACAGGTCATTCACGACCTGTCTGAAAGCCTACTGGCGCATTATGAGGGTCAACCGCTCATCGACCCTTACGATATCTATCAGCATATAATGAGCTATTGGGAAGAGACCATGCAGGATGATCTCTACCTGATTGCGGATGACGGATGGAAAGCTGAAACCCGCCGCATCATCGAAGCGAAGAAAAACAAAGCGGGCAAGACAATCGAAAAAGACAAAGGTTGGACCTGTGACTTGATTCCAAAAGAGCTCATTGTAGAGCGATATTTCTCTGATGTTTCGGCAGGCATAGGCATTTTCCAAAATCAGTTAGACCTTGCAACATCAAATCGCGCCGAGCTTGAAGAAGAGCATGGTGGAGAAGACCAAGCCTTTGGTGATTTGGAAAAAATAATTAAAGCTGAGGTGAGCAAGAACCGAAAAGATTGCGAGGAAGCTGAACATTACCCAGTTTTGGATAAATGGCTTTCATTGTCCAAGCAGGAAACGGGTCTGAAGAAAGAGATAAAAGACGCCGAAGCCGCGCTCGATATTTTAGCCCATGATAAATATCCGCAGCTGAGCGTCGATGACATCAAGTCTTTGGTCGTCAATGATAAATGGATGGCGTCTTTGTCGGCTAAGGTGAGCGGCGAAGTCAGGAAAGTTGCGGGTGCTTTGACTCGACGTGTGCAAGAACTGGGTGATCGTTATGCCGACCCTTTGCCCGTAGTGGAGCAAACAGCGCAGGGCTATGAAGCTAAAGTGCGAGAGCATCTGAAAACTATGGGCCTGTCGTGGTAGCGGAAGCGGAAGACATTCCTGCTGGGTATAAGCGCACGGAAGTGGGCGTTATTCCGGATGATTGGGACGTTGTAATACTCACAGACCTGTGTGGTTTCAAGAATGGAGGAGCGCACGAACCCTTTATTGACCCTGAAGGAGAATTCATCTGCGTAAACTCCAAGTTCATTTCAACTGAAGGTAAAGTCAGAAAGCGTAGTCTCAAAAACCTTACACCGGCCAGAACGGGAGACGTCTTAATTGTGATGAGCGATCTGCCGAACGGAAAGGCGCTGGCAAAGACGTTTTTAGTTGATCGGGATGACCTTTATGCAGTTAACCAGCGAATTGGCCGATTAAGCCCCCGCAGTGGTAGTTCTAAATTCTTATCGGCAACTCTTAACCGAAACCTATATTTCCTGAAGTTTGATGATGGGGTTTCCCAGACACATCTTTTAAATCCAGTGTTCAAAGAGTGTCTAGTTCCTCAACCATCGGAGATCGAACAATCGGTTATTGCCGAAGCCCTTACAGATACGGATGAGGCTATTCGGGCTTTGGAGGCTGTGATTGCCAAAAAGCGGAATGTGAAACAGGCCACTCTCCACGCGCTCTTAATCCCCACCCGCCGCCTTCCGGGTTTTAACGGGGAGTGGGTGGAGTCAACTTTAGGGAAAATCGCCAACATAGTTAGAGGGGCCTCTCCTAGACCTATATCTGACCCAAAGTGGTTTGAGCTGGAATCCAATATTGGTTGGGTTCGAATTAGTGATGTGACGAGTTCAAAGAGGGTCCTCAGCGATACGACACAGAAATTGTCCAACCTGGGAATTTTAAATAGTCGATATGTGAGTGCTGATAATTTAATTATGAGTATTTGCGCGACCGTTGGCCGTCCAATCGTCACAAAAATAGACGTTTGTATACACGATGGTTTTGTTGTTTTTGAAAACTTGAAAGCCTCTCAAAGCTTTATTTTTTACCTATTGTGCGAATTAGAAAAATGGTGGGGTGATATGGGGCAAACTGGTTCACAAATGAATCTCAATACAGAAATGATAAAATCTAAAGAAATTAGACTTCCCTCGCTTCCTGAACAAACTGCCATAGCCAGTGTCCTTTCAGACATGGATAATGAAATTGAAGCCTTAGAAGCCCGCCTCGACAAATTACGCGATATCAAGCAGGGTATGACGCAGGTTTTGTTAACGGGGAAAGTGCGGTTGGTGTGAGTGGTGCTATCGGTAAATCAGAGCGCGAGACACAGGACCGTATCGTTGAACTATTTCAAGAACAGCTGAAATATACCTATCTTGGTGATTTTCAGAAACGAGAAGATAATTCCAATATTGAGGGTGCATTGCTGCGTAAGAACCTTCGAGCCCGAGGGTACTCTGATAGTGTAATTACCCGCGCGATTGCGCAATTGAAGGACGCAGCGAATAATCCGCAAGAAATACTCTATGAGCGCAATATGGCGGTCTATCGGTTGTTACGCTTCAGTCCCAAAGTTCGGCCAAGCGTTTCTGAGCCTCATATAGATGTTCATCTCATTGACTGGAATAATCCGCTCGCGAATGAGTTTTCGATTGCTGAGGAGGTTACGCTAAAACAAGGTGACACTCATACCCGTCGTCCGGACCTTGTCCTATACATAAACGGGATCGCTATTGGGGTCATCGAGCTCAAAAACTCTCGCGTCACGATTGGCGACGGTATTCGCCAGCTTAACTCTAATCAAAAACCTGAATTCAACGACCGGTTCTTCTCTACCGTGCAGCTTTGTTTTGCAGGTAACGATAGCGAAGGTTTGAAATACGGCACGATTGAGACGCCGGAAAAATTCTATCTCACTTGGAAAGAAGATGTTGAGGACAACTCAGGATACAAGCTCGATAAGTACCTTTTGAAGTTATGCGATAAACGAGTTCTGATAGAATTGATCCGCGATTTTGTACTCTTCGATGCAGGGGTAAAAAAGGTCCCTCGTCACAATCAATATTTTGGGATCAAAGCTGCTCAAACTCGCGTTGCCAATAATAAAGGCGGTATTATCTGGCACACTCAAGGGTCAGGTAAATCTATAACGATGATCCTACTCGCTCGCTGGATACTGGCAAATAACCCAGAGGCTCGGGTCGCAGTCATTACGGACCGCACAAAGTTGGATAAACAAATTAGCGACGGATTCACGAACGCAGGTGAGAGCGTGCACAGGGCCTCAAGCGGACGTGATTTATTGGCTCAATTGCGGAGTCCAACGCCAAGATTGATTTCCTCACTTGTTCATAAGTTCGGACGCAAAGATGTCGATGACGTTGATAGCTTCCTAGAGGCTCTGAAAGATCAACCTTTTCCAGTTTACGGGAAGCTATTCGTTTTCGTTGACGAATGTCACCGCACACAAAGCGGCAAACTGCATCGGCTGATGAAAGCCATGTTGCCGGACGCAATTTTTATTGGTTTCACGGGAACGCCATTGCTGACATCCGATACCAAAACCAGTCTAGAGGTGTTCGGTAGTAACATTCATACCTATAAACATGACGAGGCCGTAGAGGACAAAGTCGTTCTCGATTTAGTGTATGAGGCGAGGGACATTGATCAAGAAATCCGTGACCACGAAGATATTGATGCTTGGTTCGACGCCAAGACAAAAACGCTAAATAACTGGCAGCAGAATGAGTTGAAGAAACGTTGGGCGACGATGAAAGAGGTTCTTAGTTCTCAGTCGAGGCAAGAGCGTATTGTCAGAGACATCGTGTTGGATTTCAATCTGAAGCCACGCCTGTCTGATGGACGTGGAAACGGGATGTTGGTCGCATCGTCAATATTTGAAGCTTGCCGATATTATACCCTGTTCCAAGGTGGAGCTACTGGCCTCAAAGGTAAGTGTGCGATTGTCACGTCTTACAACCCTCACGCTGGGGATGTTTCGAAAGAAGATACTGGCGCAAATACGGAAACCGAAAAAGAGCTCGTCTATAATACCTATGTCGAGTTACTCAAAGATGTGGTTGCTTCGCCTCACAAGACGGTAACTGAAACATACGAAGACAATGTTACAGAGAGGTTCGTCAAGCATCCTGGACAAATGAAGCTCTTGATCGTTGTTGATAAGCTTTTGACGGGCTTTGACGCTCCGCCTTGCAGTGTTCTGTATATTGATAAATCCATGCAGGACCACGGACTGTTCCAAGCAATCTGTAGGACAAACAGGTTGGATGGCGAGGACAAGCCTTTCGGTCATATTGTCGACTACAAAAACCTATTCAAGAAAGTTGAAAAAGCCATTGCTGTTTATACGGCAGACCTTGCCAAGGATGATGATGGTTCTAGCCAAGACATTGCCATGAAAAGTCGGTTGGACCTTGGGAGAGAAAAACTAGACGAAGCGAAAGAGGCTTGGGCTCTATTGTGTGAACCTGTTGAACCGCCAAAGGGTGACTTGCAATTCTTGCATTACTTCTGTGGTAATACCGAATCCGACACAGACTTGATCGAACGCGCACCGCTACGAGTGGCTTTGTACAAAACTGTAGCGAGTTACTTCCGAATGTTTGCAAACCTTGCTGATGATCTTGAAGGTGCAGATTATTCAAAGGCTGAAGTCGAAACGATGAAAGCTGAAATTGCTGACGCAGTTAAGGTCCGTGATGTCATTCGAAACGCCTCAGGGGAGTCGCTTGATTTGAAGCCTTACGAAGCGGACATGCGCTTCCTTATCGATAGTTTCATTGAGGCAGATAAGCCGCGCAAGATTTCAGAATTTGAGAACATCCCGCTCGTAGACCTTATTGTGAAGACGGGCATTGCGGAAGCGATAGCGGAGAAGTTTGGTCAGAGCGGATCAAGGCAATCTATTGCTGAGCAGATTGAGAATAATATCCGTAGCACGTTAATCCGTGAACATCTTGACGATCCAAGTTTTTACGAACGTATGTCTTCGCTCCTGAATGAAGTCATAGAGTTCAGACGTGAGCGTGCGGAAGAGTATGAGGTTTACCTTAAACGGATTGCAGAGCTCGCAGAGAAAATATCTCAACCAAATGTTGGGTACCCAGAAGGGATACGTTCTAAGGGTCAGAAGGCGATTTATGCGAAACTACATCAGAACGCAGAGCTCGCCGTAGAGGTCGACCGTATTTTGCGAGAAGATGTACCTGATGGCTTCAAAGGCTACGGGCCAAAGGAACAAAAGGTCAAAGAGAAGCTCTTGGATGTGATCGGTGATGTTCAAGAAGTCGAAGAGCTGTTTGAACACATTAAGGGACAGGACGAATACGGATGAACTCCGTCGTATCTCTAGCAGACATTGATATCCAAATTTCGAGGAAAGATATCAAGAATGTCCACCTAAGCGTTTTACCACCTCATGGGCGTGTCACTATCTCAGCGCCAAAGCGACTGTCGGATGATTTGCTGCGAACCTACGCATTGTCTCGGCTCGGCTGGATCCGGAAACAACAGACACTATTTTCAAATCAAAGGAGGGAGACGCCGAGAGAATACCTTTTCTTAGAGTCCCATTACGTTTGGGGGGAACGCTATTTGCTTGAAATCGAACCTTACGCGGGCGAAACCAAAGTCGAGCTGCTCAACGATACAATAAAGATCGTGCTCTTCGGAGCCTACTCCCAAACTAAAGCTGAAGCTGTTCTCTACGCTTGGTATCGGCAGATCATTCGCGACAAATCTGAAGTGCTCATTGTGAAGTGGGCAGCAGCTTTGAATGTAAGGCCAAATAAGCTGATCGTGTCTCGTATGAAAACCAAGTGGGGAGCGTGTAACCCCACGAGTAGGAACATCCGGCTGAACTCCGAATTAGCTAAGAAGCCACTAGATTGTCTCGAGTTTATTCTGGTGCATGAACTCGTTCACTTAATAGAACCGACACACAATGAAAACTTTCGAGCAATATTATCTAAAAGCTTGCCTACATGGAAAGCAAGACGGGCTCTGCTCAATTCTAAACCGCTGGCTCACGACGACTGGCAATATTGATTGTTTCTAAGAATTCGTTGGGGTTGGCTTTGTTCTTTGCCTTTGGGACATAAAAGCAGGTATAATTGGGGCTACTTTCAAATTTTTACAGCTCTAACCCTTTGAAATACAACGGGTTAACTCATGTGTTTGAGGCCTCTTCTGAAATGTTTCAACTGTTGCCCGCGAATGTTTGGCACCGGAACGAATGTGCGGGTTCTCAAATAGTCGTCGCGGTTACTGCGCGGTTACGAGTTCTACAGCGAACTTGATTCAACTATGTTCGACAATATTCAAGCAAATTTCAGAAACCTGGTCGGACACAACTCCCGATCTATAGAGAGCGTTTTCGTTCAATTTCGTTGAGTATCCTCGATTGTAGTGCATTGAAATAACATTGTAATTTCTCATTTGCCAAGGTGAGGGTCGAGGGTTCGAATCTCTTCGCCCGCTCCAGTTGTTTTCTCTTATTTCCAAAGCTTTATAAGTGGCGCGTCAGCGCCATTTGGCGTTGGCCATGACGGGCCGTGGATACAGCGCGTCCGGGTTTTATCCCGATGTCTGCGCCGTACCCAATACGACAGCATTCACGAGCAAAAGATTCAATCCATGTAAATAGGCGCGTGTTGTCGGGTCTTGCGTGAACCCGATCACCATCCCGTCGCCTGCGGTCTGCATCATAACAAAAGGTTTGTGGGCGAGTTGGGCGCGGTTCTCTTCCCAGAGGTAGCCGCTCAGCAATAATTCGTCGGCGCTGGAAAATGAGAAAACATTCTCACCATCTTCGCGCTTCAGGGGACGATAAATATCATTGCCGATGACAAGCACATTGGCGGTGTCGTACCCGGCGGCCAGCCAGTGATCGGTGTTGGCAGACGCCTTTGCTAGAACGCCGGGGACGTCCTCAGGGGATGCCGCATGATTGGAGATGTAGCGTTCATAATCATCTTTTGTTTCAAGAATAAGGCCTTCCGCCCGGTCCTCTGTCTCATCGTCTGAACTGGGTTTTTCGACCTCCTCTGAGAGCGCTGCAAATTCGCGCTGTGTCGCCAGTAGAGGCGTGTCTCCCTGCGCCAAGGCGTTAATCGCCCCCTGCAGACCAATGACGACGCCGCCAGTTTTAGCAAAACGCCGGACATGTTCTAACGGTAGATCGCCGCGCATGTCGGGCACAATCAAGACGTCGTATAGACCCAACTCGGCATTCTCTAAATTAGACAATCTGATTGGGGCCACGGGCAGGCCAAGCTGTCGTTCAAGCACGAAACGCGTATTGCCGGCTGAAGTCGCGCGTGTGCCTTCGCCCCAAACCATTGCGATTTTGGGAAGTTCTACGGTTTTAAAAGCGCGGCTGCCAAAATTTGGCCCACTATCAACCCAGCTATTGGGCATACCAATCAGGGTGGATCCATAGGTTTGCGCGAAACCTTCTAGGACTTGTCGGAAATCAGCTGAGTTTCCTGATGTCGGGAAAATAACGGTGCCAGATGGAAATTTGGTGCCGCCTTGTTCAAACGACTTATCGGTCGATTTTGCATACAGCCCGGCTTTGAGGGCTGCGATGACCAGCCGAGCTTGGCCGCCATCCGTCCACGGCACGGCATAACCGAAACTGGCCTGGCCAGAGATATTGGCTTTGGCTGTTGCGTCCTTATCGACAGTAACGGCGTCACTCAGGTCGACATTGGCGCACATCTGCGACGAAACATTGTCCATTAAAGGTAAGGACCAGGCGGTCACGTCATAGAGTTCGTGATTGAGGTTCCGCGCGCGTCGATCTTCTTGGATGTCAATGAAGTCCGCGGCCAATTCTGTTGACGGCGCTAGAAGTGTGCGGGCCAAACGACCCCTTGGCTGAGCGAGGTCAATAATGAGTGCACCGTTTTCATAGGATCGCCCACACTGCGATGTGCCGGGGCGGGTGCGTTGGACCGCAACTCCTTGCGACGCCATGCGGCCTGCCAACGACTCCGCCTCAAATGTCCAGCTTGATAGATCAAGGACGACGTATCGATCCTTACTGTCCCGCGCGCTGTCGACGGCGCTTTTCCGATAATCCGCATAATCGGTGAGATGTTTGGATTTGTTTCTCGCGACAACTTCCAAGGCGGACAGTGACGTCAAAACATTGTTTCTGACGCCCTCAGCATAGGTGAGCTTTGTTCCGTCGTGACGAGCGAATAGAAGGCCACGCGGTGAGGCCTGCTCATGCGTCATAGCGGTCGCGCCATTAAGCGTTGGCCACATATCGCCATAACCCGGATAGAAGGCATCATACACTTCGCGCGTGAAATACGGCACGCCGAACTTATCAAACCACTTCGCATGATTGAGCCCCATCTCACTTTGTTTTGCGCGCTGCTCTGGCACAATAAGGGGGTTGAGAGGACGGGCAGGGGGCGGGAAGAAATAGGTACTGTCGCCGCTCATTTCATGGCTATCGACATAGACAACAGGGTTCCATTCGAGAACAGCGCTGACTTTGCCTTTGGTTTCAGGTTGGGTGAGGGCGAACCAGTCCCGGTTCAGATCGAATAGATAATGATTATAACGTCCACGTGGCCACGGCTGGTCATGCTCTGCGGTATGCCTGTCGGCTAAAGGCTCAAGGCCCAGACTGGACTCAAAGCTGTGAACGAAACGGGCGCGGCCATCTGGGTTCTGGCTCGGGTCAATAATGACGATCACGTCGTCCAGAATCTTGTCGACGAGCGCGTTATTCTCTGCGGCCAGCAAATGATACGCGACGAACAGCGCACTGTCGGGGGGCGTTATTTCGTCCCCATGCACACCATAAGATAGCCAGACAACGGCAGGTATATCCGCAATGATGCGGTCTTGATCGGCGGCGTTCAAATTTTGACCAGATGACAGCTGACCCATATCCATTTGGATAGCGTCGAGCCTCTGCATGTTTTCCGGAGACGAAATAACCGCGTAGATGAGGTCTCGGCCCTGCCAAGTCTGACCATAATTCCGCACTTGTATGCGATCAGAGGCCGCCTCTTCCAAGGCATGAAAATAGTCAGAAATATCAGAAACGCTTGAGATCGCCTCACCATGGTCATGCCCGACGACCTGTTCCAATGTCGGAATAGTCTCAGCATAGGTGGCAGTGGGATATGCCTGCGCCGCCGCCAGCTGCGGGGCAAAGCAGATCGCTATGACGTTTAGAACAATGACAAGGCGGGCTAACCCGAAAGGTTTCTGAGAGTCATTGGACGTAAACAACATAATATCTCTTGCTTGGGGCTACTCGTTTTTACAAACTATCGTGCTGAGCAACATTGGATATCGCTTCTCCTTAAAGAGAGAGGCGATGTGTCGTGCGATTACATAGAACCGTCGCTATTCAAGATACTGCTCATACCAATCCAGATAGCGGTTATAACGGTCCCGCACGAAGCTTGGACGACGTATCCCGTGATGTTCATTCGGGTAAACTACGAGCTGGGTCGGTGTGCCAATCCGTTTCAAAGCCTGATAAAGCTGCTCTGAGTTTTGTATGGGAACATTCCAATCCAAGTGCCCGCCAATGACTAAGGTCGGAGTCGTGACCTTTCCGACATTGTTGAACGGATTAATGCGTTCCCAAGCGTCGATGTTTTCCCACGGTAAACCAAGTTCGGTTTCCCAGGCCAGCTGATAGATATCGTGCCCGTAATTGGCCCTATGATTGACCTCACTCGCACCAGACACAGCCGCCGTGTAACGGGTCGTTTGTGTGATCATATAGTTCGTCAAGATGCCGCCATAGGACCAGCCGCCAATCCCGATGCGATCCTCGTCGGCGATTTTATTGTCGATCAGATGGTCCGTAATTGCTTCGATGTCGGCAAAATCCGGAACGCCCCATTGCTGGTTCAGGGCATAGGAAAAGTCTTCGCCATATCCTGATGATCCGTGAGGGTTCGGCAGAACGGCGATATAACCCTTGGCGGCGTAAAGCTGGCCCCAGGAATCAAAGCTTGAGCTATGTTGGCCAACGGGTCCGCCATGTAAGTTAAAGATAACGGGATAAGGCTTTCCAGCATCATAATCGGAAGGGTAATAGACGAAGCTTTCGACGTCCCTGCCTTGCCACCCACTGACCTTTAACCGCTCCACGCGAGCGAGGTTGACGCCGTCGAGCAAGTCTTTGTTGAGTTCGGTTAAACGAATGTCGCCTTGGCCCGCTCGCACATATACATCGGTCGGCTGATGATGAGATGAAAGGAGATAGGCAATCTCGCCGTTCTTCCCGAGGTCAAACCCTCGGATGACAGTGTCGGGTTGGCTATGGCGTGTCCGCGTGCCGGTCTCCACATCAAATTCAATGAGAGGTGAGTCGCCCTCATCGGCGGCCAGAGCATAAATGGACTCCCCCGATGGCGCATAAGCGAGCGAGTAGACGAAACGATCATAATCTTTTGTGAGAATTTCCACATCACCACTGCCAGAGGCAGGAGCAATCGCCAAATGCTCGACATCATACCAAAGCTTCTCGGGCTCTGTGGATGTAATATGGGCGATTGATTGGCCATCCGGCGACCAAGCCGGCCCAAAGTCCGGGCCTTTATTTTGAGTAATTTGCGTGAGTGGGAAGGTTTTCGCGTTCGCATCTGCGGCAACTGTCCAAATATCACTATTGCTATTGGAATCTGGATCGCCCTCTCGCTTGGATACGAAGGCGATCTTCTGTCCGTCAGGACTCCAAGCTGGATCCTCATTGTCATAGTCGCCGCTTGTGATTTGTACGGGATCCGCCTCTCCATCGAAAAGATAAAGGTGCCTGCGGCGACGATCGAGGTAGCCGACATAGTCTTGTTTGAATTGTAGGCGATCAATCACCCACGGTTCGGCGTCTTTTTCGTCTTCACCGTCTTCAGCTTCTGGCTTGGCGTCTTGGATGACCAGAACCATTTGATCTCCCGACGGGGAATAGGTGAATGAGTCTACACCTTGTTTAACCTTCGTATACTGACGCGCTTCACCGCCACGTCGATCTAAGAGCCAGACTTGCGTTTCCGCATCTTCGTCTTCCCCGCGAACCCCCAAAAACGCTAAATCTGTTCCATTCGGGCTCCAGCGTGGACTCGACGCGCTGCTATAGCTTGCCGTCATGGGTAGGCGTGTTTTTCCGTCTGTTGAGCTCATCCAGATTTGAGAAAAGGACTTGTCTTTCTCTTCGTCCATCCGCCGGACGACATAAGCGACCCAAAGACCGTCAGGACTTATTTTCACATCGCTGACTGTCTTTAGCGACATCAGGTGATCAACAGTGAACGTAGAATCCGAAGCTTTTTCATCGTCCGCAAACGCCGGCGAATTGAGTGAAAATGCCATGAGAAGTGCAGACGTTAGACCGTAAAAAACCCGCGTTCTAAAGAGAGGGGATCGGTCAGGTGTTGAGAGCATCATTTTTTCTACGAGTTTTGCAAGGCTTGTCAATCAAACCCATAAACCCTGAACAACCTCCCGGTCGCTATTGACGGAAGGTGTAACAAGGCTAGCGTCCTAAAACTGCGCGCAACGACAAAGGGTCTTTCAGTGAAAACCACCATCAAATGGATTGCCATCGTGTTTGGCGGGCTTGTTGCTTTTGTCGCTGTCTTGGCGTTTTTTGGAGAAAGTTTGGCGACGGCCTATCTCGGCGCACCTAAAGCTTTCTCGGCAGAGAAAACGCCCGCGCGACTAGATTATACGTCGTTGGACAGTTGGGCTGCGCACCCCGATACATCCGACCCAACCGATCTTCATAAGGCGAATGAGGCACCGCCCGAAGACGCCGCCCATCCCGTTGATGTTTTTTACGTTCACCCAACAACCTATTTCGGGCCGGGTGAATGGAATGCGATTGCGGATGATAGTAATTTCGCGGGGCAGCTATTGGAGCCTATTCTTGCCGTGCATGGCAGCGTCTTTCGGGATTGTTGCGATGTTTATTCGCCGCATTATCGACAGGCTCATATCGGTTCATTCATTCGCCATGGATCCCCAGCGAGCTTTGCCGCGCTCGATCTCGCATTCTTTGATGTGGATGCGGCGTTCGATGAATTTTTGTCGCAACGACAGGAAGACAGACCGTTTATTATTGCCGGACACAGCCAAGGCTCTTTACATGCCATCCGGCTGATCGAGACTCGTATCCAAGGTACGGACTTGCAGGATCATATGATCGCAGCTTACCCGATTGGTTATTGGGTGCCTGCTGACAAGTTGACGCGTGGTCTAGGGCCGACGGGTCTGTGCCAGACGGCTGACCAAACAGGCTGTCTCGTGACCTATGATAGTTATGGCGATTTGGGTCCGGGTCGGGATCTGAGCGGGCAGATTCCCTACTGGTATGCGTCAGGCTGGGAATGGGTGTCTCCGGAGACAACGCTCTGCGTCAACCCTCTGAGCTGGGAAGCGAACACAGAGACGGTCTCAGCGGACGCCAATAAAGGGGCTCTGACAACGGACTCCGTATTTTCCCTCATAAGCCTTTTACGCGATCGAAATGACGGCATCACCTTTGACGCATTGCCAGACTCAGTTCCGGCGCTAACGGGGGCGCACTGTGATGCGAACGGGACCTTGTTTGTCGAAGGCCAAACCGAAGGCCCGTTTTCTGTCGGCATGGATCAGAAAACCCACATGTATCACAGCTATGACTGGTCGCTCTTTTACGAGAACCTGAAAGAGAATGTCGAAAACCGGATCGTAAAATTTACTGGGTAAGGCGATCTTACCCTGACCTGCTGGCTACCTCTTAAGGCTTGGAGGCGAAGTCACTCCCCTATGCTGGCAAGCTATGGCCAGGGACTGTCACAAAGTCTCCATAGTAACGTCACGACACTGCAATCTGACCGTCATCTGTTTGAAACATCTCGGTCGCAGGGGCGCTTCGAAATCTTCGAAGAGGTGACTCGTGTCTCGCAAATCCGTTTTCGCGCCAAACTGGCTCGTTTCCGCGTCTGTTGCAGTTCTCTGCGCCGGACTCCCACATCTAGCTGCAGCTAATATGCTGACAGGTCAGGTGACTGACGCCACAGGTCAGGCGCCGTTTGAGGGTGCCATTATCCGCATCGATGAAACGGGTCAGACAACCGCCACCAATCGGTTTGGGCAGTATCGGCTGATCAATCTTGAGCCCGGCACATACACGGTGACCGTAGAGTATATCGGTGCGCCGTCAGTCACGCAGACCATCGTGATCCCAGAAGCTGGGGCGGACCTTGATTTCATTCTAGGCGACGACGTTGCCTATGAAGATAATATTATCGTTGTCGGGACAAAGGCCGCGCAAGCAAGCGCATTGAATCAACAGCGGGTCTCAGACGCTCTTCTCACAGTGATCGACTCGGACGGCTTGGGTAACTTCCCAGACACGACCGTGGCGGAATCACTGTCGCGCGCCGTTGGTCTTTCGGTTGAGACCGATCAGGGCGAAGGGCGATATGTCTCGATCCGGGGCATCAATACGGACCTGATTTCGTCTTCGATCAACGGTGTGCGGACCCCGTCGCCGGAAGGCCGTCGCGGCGTATTGCTGGACGGTGTGCCGTCTGATTTGTTGGATGGAATCGAAGTGCAGAAATCCCTGACGCCGGACGTCGATGCAGACAGCATTGGCGGCGTCATCAACCTGAAAACGCTGTCGGCCTTTGACCGGAAGAACCAGTTCTTCCGCGCCAAAATCGAAGGCGCTTATAATGAGATCACGGACCAAGTGTCGCCCAAGGGCTCTGTCACTTATTCCAATACATGGGCCGATACGTTCGGCGCGGCGGTATCAGTCACCTATCAAGACCTAGCGATTGAATCGCATAATAACGAAATCGGCGAATGGGATCGCGACGCCAACGGCAACTTCTTTGTTGCCGATGATTATGAGCAGCGTTGGTATGATCTGACCCGAGAGCGGATCGGTCTGGTTGCCAACTTTGACTGGCGTGTGAGTGATAATACCGAGCTTTACTTGCGCACGCTTTATAATCGTTATGTCGAAGACGAAGTCCGCAATAAGTTCGAGTTTCGCGAATTTGATGAAGAGATCATTGGTGTCACGCCGGATAGCACCACGATCCGGCGCGGCGAAGTCGATGCCGAAGGAAAGTTACGCAAGGAAATTCGTAACATCCAGACCTACTCGGTTGGCGGCGAAAGCTTTGCCGGCGCTTGGACGGTCGATTACCAAGCCTCCTACGCCTATGCTGAAGAGGACGATACTGATAATCACGACATCAAATTCCGGTCAACGCCGGAACAAAGAGACAGCAATGTCGGCTCTATCACGCTGACCTATGGTGATCCGCAGCAGCCTATCGTCTCCGGTCACGCGCTGCCCTTCCTGCTGACCCCGTCTAACTATGAGCTCGATGTGTTCGAGCGGGAATTTACGATCAATAAAGACACGGAATATGGCGCGCAGTTCAATGTCGCCTATGACGGCCAGCTTGGCGATACGCCAGTCGTCTGGAAAGCGGGTGCGAAATATCGCGACCGCAAGAAGACACGGGATCAGAATATCGTTTTCTACGAACGTGACGATGTTAATCTCGCTGACTTTATCCGCTCAGACGCTGAAGTTACGGATTGGCGTCTGAGTAACCGCATGTTCCGTTGGCCGGATGCAAACCTGACATCGGCTTTGCGCGGTGCGTTTACCGAAGATGAATTGGTGCTCGACGACACATTGCTGGAATCCAGTGTCGGTGATTACCGCATCGATGAGCGTATTCTTGCGGGTTATGGCATGGGGACGTTCACATTGGGGCAGGCGACAGTGGTCGCAGGCGCCCGGGTCGAACAGACGAATGTCGATTTGCTCGGCAATCTTTTTGATGAAGCAACCCTGACGGCCACACCACGTGAAGTCTCTCAGGATTATACGGATGTATTGCCGTCCGTAAACTTCCGCTATGATTTCAATGATCGTGTGATCGGACGTGCCGCCTATTACGCCGCTGTTGTCCGCCCAGCCTTTGGCGACATGGCGCCGACAGCTCTGCTCAATGATGACCGGGACGAAATCGAACTCGGTAATCCAAACCTTCAGCCTTATGATGCGGACAATTTCGACATTGGTTTGGAATTTTATCCGACCAACCTATCCGTCTTTTCAATCGGTGCGTTCTATAAATCGATTGATAATGCCATCTTCCCGGCGGAATTCGATATTGCCGACTTGCCTACTGACATTGACCTAAGCTTCCTGCCTGCTGCGACGCTGGCTGGGATCACCGACGTCAACACCTTCATCAATGTCGGCTCAAGCAAGATTTACGGTATGGAAGTCAACTATATTCAGAATGTCGGCGATCTGTCGGACGCGCTGGACGGATTCATCTTTTCGACCAATCTGACCTTGTCAGATAGCGAAGCGACCTTGCCAGACGGACGCGATGTCCCGTTCCTGAAACAGTCCGGCGCCGTCTGGAACATCGCGCTGGCTTACGACAAAGGGCCATGGGACCTGCGCGTATCAGGCAATTATCGCGGTGACTTCCTTGACGAGTTACAAGAAGCCGAGCTTGACCGTTATACGGATGATCGGTTCCGCGTGGAAGCGTCAGCTAAATACCGGGTGAGCCGTCAGTTGCAGCTTTATCTCGAAGGACGGAACCTGACGGACGCACCGGAATATTACTATTTCGGCGACGAGTCTCGTCTCTCACAATATGACGAATTCGGCCGGACAGTCGTTTTCGGTGCCCGCTTTACTTATTAGGAGCTGATCATGATCCGCAACTCTACTCTTGTCGCACTATTAGGTAGCGCCGCATTGCTCACTGCCTGCGCGACGACCCTCGATCCTGCCTTTGAGGCCGTCCCAGTAACGGCCGCGTTTGAAACGCCTGTTATGGCCAGCATTGGCGATAGTGCCGACGATCCGGCTATTTATATCGGCGCGGATGGTAACGGCTTTATCGCCGCGACGGACAAACAGGCCGGGCTCTATATCTATAGCCTTGAGGGCGAATTGCGCGAGTTCATGCCCATTGGCACGCTCAACAATGTCGATCTACGCGAAGGCTTCTCCTATCGCGGGGTGGATCACGTCCTGCTGGTTGCTAGTAATGACGAAACCAACGAAATTGTGATGCTGCTATATAATCTGGCGACGGACAGCTTCACGCGTCCTGAAACGCCTACGATTTCAACCGGAACGCTGTCGCCCTATGGCATCTGCCTCGGTCTTTCGGTCAATAAGACTTATCATGTCGGTCTGACGACGAAGGCTGGGGTTTATGAGCAGCATGTGATCTCAGAAGATGACGGCACGCTCAGCGCCCGCAAGGTTCGCACATTCTCGACTGGGACCAAGACCGAGGGCTGCGCCTTCGATGATCGTACGGGCATGCTTTACATCGCTGAAGAAGGGGGGGGACTTTACCGCTACCCGGCGTCCCCATCTGGCAAAGACGGACAGATCGTCATCGCAACGGCCAAAGATTACGGCATGAAGGCCGACCTAGAGGGTGTGACCGTCTATGAGGACGGCGCGAATAGCGGCTATGTGCTGGTCTCCTCACAAGGCAATAATAGCTTCGCCGCTTTCAATTTGCCCGACCATAGTTTCGCGGGTCGGTTCACGCTGGTTGACGGAATTGTTGACGGCGTGTCGACGACGGACGGCATCGCTGTGACCTCAACGCCGACCGCGCGTTTCCCCAAAGGGTTCATGGTGGTCCAGGACGATATGGACGAGACCTCTATCTCAGAGCCGCAGAAGAAACAGAACCTTAAAATCATCGACTGGCGCGAGATTGAAGCGGCACTACAAAGCCGCTGAGGCTGAGCGCTCAATCTAGATTTAGAAGCCTGACCCGAACATCGCCGTCCTGACGGGGTAAAACCCAGTCGGGACGCGATGCGGCAAGATCGGCCAGATCAGGCCCGATACCGTAACGTAGGATGGCGATCTGTCCGACCGGCATATTGGCGGGTAGCTCAATATCAATCCGAGCTTCCCTGACGCTCCGTCCGGCTACGCGTACACCCCATCGGCTGGGTGTCACCTCAACCCCATTGATTGACAACGCAGTCCAAAGGGCGTCGCGGGAGGCGGGCGCGAGATGAAGTCTGTCGGCCGTCGGTGCATTAACGCTCAAGCTTAATCGCCGCACATCATTCTCTGTTTGGTCGTCAAGAACGACCAAGCTCGCTTCAATGTCGGGCTGCGTCGCTGCGGACCGGGTCCATCTGGAGCGGTTATAAGCGGGTAAGGTGACGTCTGCGGGACCTTCGAATGTGAACGCGCCTTGCTCAGTCATAGCGGGCGGCGGCATTGTGCGACCCGAAAGCTGCACATAATTTCCGGCGTCAAATTCGATATGCCGGATCGATACGCCGCGCGGCGCGTCGACGCTATAGGGCGGGACCAAGGCAGCCGTAACGATCAAGATCAGCGCCAAGGCGCCTGCACCCATCAGCGGTACATCCAATACTTTCCGAGGCGGGATTGTAGCGATGAGGATAACTGTGGGTATAGCCCACAGCGCCGCGAAGGGTGCCGCGTCAGCGCCAAGGGCCGCAAGCGCGAAGCCCGGTAAGGGTAAGTTGGTGATCAGGAACAAAACCGCAGCAGCGGCATTGAATCCAACGGCTAAACCTTTACGCCCGGATAGGGCAGCGAGCGCACAGAGTGTTGCCACCGCCAAGGCAGGCACAAAGATCACAATAGAGCCAGAGAACAGAACCAAGCCTATAGCTCCCAGGACGGCTAGCCAAACCCAGCTTTTCAGCGCGGGACCCGGATCGACAGCGTCGTCTGTGTTATGGTGATCATGGAGGGTGATAGCTATCAACGCGCTGATAAGCACCGCAATTCCAGCCTGCGCCCCCCGCAACGCCCATGGATGCGCTGGTGCAAAGGCACCAGCCTCACGGATTAGTCCCAGTCCCATTGACAGGCCGACAGAGGCCAGGCCGGCTGCGATGAGGGCGATCGGTAGAACAGCCCATCCGCGCCAACCACGCCATGCGCTAGTCTTTATAAGGGCGGTTAGAGACAGCGCTCCGCCCAGAATGATCGCAGCTATCCCGGCCCAGAAGGGAACAGAGACAACGCCGCGTGTCAGGAGGTCGAAATAGAGACGGCGAGTTTCTGGCGACTGAGCAGCACTTTGCTGAGCAAAGCCTTCGACCGCGGCCAGCGCATTGATACCGGAATGGAATAGTGAACCCCGGTCTAGGTTTGCGAGATTGTCACCCGGCGTGTGGTAAAAACTGTCGCCCAGAATGAAAGCAAAATTGGTCGCATCGACCGCGCGCGGGGCGTCGTCATCTAAAAACCGCGAGAGATCCGTATCGTTGGGCATGGCGTCGTAAATGTCCGAACTCAACGTGTTCGCCATAGCTGTTCGCCCGGTCTTGGCGATCGCGCTGATATCGCGACTATTAGGGCGTGAGGTTTGGAACATGGAGACGGGACCGGTGACGCCGCGTGCCTCGACATTGACGACCGATCCGATCCGGGTCGCCAGCGGGTCCGTTTGCACAAAGCTCTCTGCGCCCAATAGACCAATTTCTTCGCCGTCCGTGATCAGGACCAGCACAGGCCGGGGCAGGTCTCGACCCTTAAGTAGACGCGCCACTTCTAGTCCGACCGCCACACCCGCGCCGTCATCGCCTGCGCCGGGTCCAGCAGGCACGGAATCATAATGGCTCATCAAAACCACACCCTGTGTCACTGTGTCCGTCGGCGGCACGGCCCAGAACATGACGTTTTGGACTCGTCCGCAAACGCCGCCGAAATGATTGGTGCAGTGGAAATCATCCCTCACAATCGGATCAAACCCAAGCGCCCGAATTTCCGTAAGCAGTCGCTCTCGCACGGCATCATTGGCATCAGAGTCGATGGGGTGAGGCCGCTCGTCACCGAGAATGCGCGACAAGGTCTCAGCGGCGCGTACGGTATCGAATGGGTGGTCAGGATCCGGTGAGGGGGGGCGTACAAAAGAGAGGCTGAAGGTGAAAATCAGGATCATCCCGACCAAACCGAGTGTCACTAAAACGGACGTATTCTTACTTCGTTTCGTTGTCATACTCTGTCCCCCAAATCGTCTTAAGGCATGGCATGTCGGCGGGTTCAAGTTATGATATGATTATGCTGGACGGCCACATCATTATTATGGGTGTTTCAGGCTGCGGAAAGTCCACGGTCGGAAAGATGCTGGCAGAGCATCTGGGTCGGCCTTTTCTCGAAGGCGATGATTTTCACCCGGCCGAGAATGTTTCGAAGATGGCGTCGGGTCAGGCGCTGACAAATCAGGATCGTGAAGCTTGGATAAAAGCGCTCTGCCATTCAGCAAATGAAAGCCAGCTTTCGATCATTGCCTGTTCGGCTCTGAATGCCACCGTTCGGAATTGGCTAGGCGCAGGATTAGAAAAGTCTGTTTCTTATATTTGGCTAAAAGGGTCTGAAACTCTGCTCGCTAAACGGTTGGCCACCCGGTCGAACCACTTCTTTTCCCCAAGCTTACTGGCGAGCCAGTTCGCGGCGCTTGATCCGCAGGAAGATGCGATTGCGGTCTCTGTTAATCAACCCGTCGAGGCCATCATTGCCGAAATCCTTTCAGCCTTAGACGACGAGTGATAAGGCGCAGCAGACGGCGAAGCCTGTCAGGCCGATCAATGTAGTTGAGACGGTCCAGCTGCGTAGTGTTTGCGACTCTGTCAGGCCGAGATAGCGGCTGACTAACCAGAAGCCGCTATCATTGACGTGGCTCAGCATGGATGCGCCAGACGCGATTGCGATCACAATTAGCGCAAGCCCAGCCCCCTCGACCCCGGCGACTTGCGCGACGGGAGCGGTCAAACCCGCCGCCGTGATCATGGCGACGGTCGCAGAGCCTTGCGCCACTCGGACGATGAGTGCGACGATAAATGCGAAGAGCAGGATCGGCATAGAGCCCGCCGTGAGCGCTTCGGCCAGGAGACGGCCCGCGCCACTGTCGACCAAGATTTGCTTGAACACGCCGCCCGCGCCCGTGACCAGAACGACAAGGCCAGCGGGTTCCAGCGATTTCAGCATTGCATCATGGACATCGCCCGCCGCCATCCCGCGCCGAATGCCAAACGCATACCAAGCGTAAAGACAGGCGATCAGCAGCGCGACGAAGGGATGACCGACGAAGGCGATAATTGTTGCGGCTGTGCCCGAGAGATCCAGCGCCATGGTGATCGTCGCGCCGAGGATGAGCATAAGTGGCAAGGCGATCACGCTCATGGCAGCCCCAAAACTGATTGGGTTGGCGGGGGCGTCTAAACCGGGCGCAAAATCGATGGCTTGCGTGACGGCAAATTCCGGACGGTCGGCAATGATCCGCGCCAACATCGGCCCGCCGACTAACATGGCGGGGAGGCCCGCAATTGCCCCGAACAGAATGACCCAACCCAGATCGGCCCCTAGGATTTCGGCTACGGCAATGGGTCCGGGCGTCGGCGGGATGAAGGCATGAGTGACAGCGAGTCCTGCCAATAGCGGGATCGCGAAATAGACAAGGCTCTTCCCTGTTTTGTCGCGCAGGCCAAGTAGAACTGGCATGAGGATAATGAAGGCGACATCGAAGAAGACGGGGATCGCGACAAGAAAACCGATCACGCCGAGAGCCCCTTGTGATCGTCGCTCGCCGAAACGTTTCAAGATCGTGTCTGAAATAGCCCCAACCCCGCCCGACGCTTCGAGCAGTGCGCCCATCATAGCGCCGAGACCGACGACGACGGCGACGAAACCGAGCGTCCCGCCCATGCCTGTTTTGACCGCTTCGATAACATCCATCGGAGCCATGCCGACCGATACGCCAAAGCCGAGAGACACGAGGAGCAGCGCAATAAATGCGGGTAATCGAAAGCGCAAAACCAGAAGCAGCAGTCCCGCAATAGCGATAACCGTCATGACAAGCGGATAGGCCATGTGAAATCTCCCCTGCATGCGGCCCTAAATCAGGCGATGCGGGTCGTCACGTTAGAAATCGATAGAGCGCGCGGCAGGGAAATTAGCTCAAGACAAAATGGGTGGCTAAACTTGACCCATATCAAGTCCGCTTCAATGCATGTGTTGGATTGTCACACCCTAACGCAACACGGCTCGGGACAGCCGGTTCGATGTCCGGAACTATTTCCAGACCCAAGGGGATTATATGACGCATTCGAATTTATTCCGCACGGCAAGCTGTGCATCCGCACTTCTCCTTGGTCTTGGCGTGGCCGCTCCGACATTGGCTCAAAGCACGGACGAGACTGTCCGGATCAAGGACGAGATCATCGTCACGGCCCGGAAGACGGAAGAGACGCTGCTCGACGTGCCGCTCTCCATTACCGCAATCACTGCCGCGGATATCGAGCGGTCGGGACTGGACAGCATTGCAGATGTGGCGTTGCAGACACCCGGTTTCTCTTTCCGCCAAGGTTTCGGTCGGGCTGAAGGCGGCGCCAATAGCCGCCCTGCTATTCGTGGCATGTCCAATGTTCTCGGCTCACCCAATGCAGGTTTCTTTGTCGATGGGATCTTCGTTTCTGACAGCATCACCTCTTATCAACTCGATAATCTTGAGCGTGTGGAAGTCATTCGTGGACCACAATCTGCTCTGTTTGGGCGCAATACTTTTGCAGGTGCTGTCAATTTCGTGACCCGTGATCCGGGCGAAGAAATGCAAGGTCGCATTTCTGCAATGGCCGCTGAGCATGACGCCTATGAGCTGACGGGCTATGTTAACGGTCCGATCAAGGAAGGCGTACTCTACGGTGAAATCAATGCCCGCTTTAATACGTTTGGCGGCGACTATGAGAATGCGGATGGCGGCGACAATCTCGGCGCGCAGGAAACAACTAATGTCGGCGGTAAACTGGTCTTCAAGCCGACCGACGCGTTCACGGCTCGGCTCAATCTGGGCTATTCTCAAGTGCGCGATGGCGGCTTCGCTTATGGCGGATTGGGCAGCAATAATTTGAACTGTTTCCAGCCTAATGTGACTGGCTCCTTCTTCGGAATTGATCTCTCCTCCAACCGGTCTCGCGGTTACTTCTGCGGCGAAATTGAAGTGCCGGACACGCTCGCCTTCAACGATGCTGAGCTTAATGATTTAGGTTATGAAGGGATTGAACGCGATAGTTTCCGGTCCAGTCTGCAAATGGATTGGGATTTGGACAATGGGTACTCGCTGACATCGATCACGGCCTATAACAGCTCCGACAATATCAATATTTTCGATAATGCTTTGGTGTCATCAACAGCGCCAAACTTCTCCATCGGCAAAACATCCCGGAACGATTTCTCGCAAGAGCTTCGGATCCTGTCGCCACGCGACAAACAGTTCCGCTGGCTCGCAGGCGGATACTATTTCGAAGAAAATGACGGCGAAGGCTTTGATGCAGGCGGCGTTTATGCGCCTAATGGCCAATCTAACCGTCCGCGACTGTTTGATTCTGGCGACAAGGTCGAAAACATCGCCGTTTATGGTATGGTCGAATATGATGCGACGGAAGACCTAACTCTCTCGCTTGAAGCGCGCTATCAAGAAGACACAATCACGGCGACGGAAGAAGTATTAGGTGCGGCTGATTCCACGACCCGCCCGGCCTTCACGGACATTCGTGAGATCAAATATGATAGCTTCCTGCCACGGGTCACGGCGCGTTATTCTCTGAATGAAAACACGAATATTTACGGATCAATTGCCAAGGGTAATAAGCCGGGCGGTTTCAACTCCGTGCCGCCTCAATCTGAATTCTTCAATCCACAAGATTTTGCTGAATTCACGCGGGACTTCGCCACATTTGAAGAAGAGTCGATTTGGTCGTACGAAGTTGGGGTCAAGGGGCAGGACGGAACCGGGCGTCTCAACTATAATCTTTCGGCCTATTACATCGATTGGTCTGATCAGCAGCTGACGCAGTCCCAACCCTATACAACGGCTTCATCAGGCGGTCGGTCCGGGACGACATTCCCGGCTGTGGTGAACGCAGGGGCCTCGGAAATCTTTGGCTTTGAAGCTGAGCTCTTTGGATCCGTTGATCGGTTCGACTACTCGCTGGGCTATTCCTACAGCAACGCTGAACTGACAGACTTTTACGATGAAAATGCTGAGGAGTTGTTTGATACGGACGGGATTGCGTCGGGTCAGCCCGGTGATGTGGACGGCTTAAATGGACAGCTTGCGGGCAATAAACTGCCGCAAACGCCCGCCCACCAGATCAATGCATCTGGTACCTATACAATCCCTATCAGCGACACGACGGACTGGTTTGCTCGTGCGGACTACAATTATGAGTCCAAGCGGTTCGTGCAGGTGTTCAATCTTTCGCATACAGGCGATTCGCATATGCTGAATCTGCGGACCGGCATCGATCGTGGGAATTGGAGCCTGTCAGCGTTTTACAACAATGTTCTAGGCGATAACACGCCGCTAGTTGTGACGCGTCTGCTCGACTTTAACCGCCCACTGCTGATCCCTGATCCGGTCCGGTCCTTCATCTTCCTGCCGAACCGACGCTTTACCTTCTATCGTGACTTCACGATTTCCGGTCCGCGCAAATCGCAGTTTGGGGTGAGAGCCTCTTACAAGTTCTAGTCATGGCGGGCCTGATCTCTCCGGCGCTCCGGCTCAAATTACTAAAGTGGCATCGCTGGTTTACACTGGCGTTGCTGCTGCAGTTGGGGATCTGGCTGACGACGGCGCTTATCATGACGATGATCGCGCGGGCGTCCCTGACGGCCTACCGTGCGCCTGCACCCATCTCCGTCGATGCTGTTGCGACTTGGCCGGATCTGAACGCTTTAAAGGCGGGCGCTCCGGATGGCGTCATGCGGGTTGCGCTTGATCACGCGGGTCCGACGGTCCGCCTTAGCTTTGACGAAGACCGTGTCGTTTCTCCTGATACGCTCGCGGCTCTTATACAAATCGAACCTGCCCGAATTGCGCAGCTAGCGTCGGAGATGACGGGTGAGAACATCGATGTATCAAACGTCAGTCTAAAAACACGCAATACGGTCGAGTATCAAAAACTCCCGATCCCGGCTTGGCGCGTTGAGGCAGAGCAGGCGGTTCTGTTTTTCAGTCCGACGACGGGCGAATATATCACTCAGACCACCCGTATGAAGTTTTTGGAAAACCTCGCCACGACCATCCATATCATGGATTATTCGGGCCAGGCCGAATTCCGACGCAACATCGTCTTAAGTTTTTTTGCGCTGCTGTTCTTTAGCGCAGCGGTCATGGGCGTGCTGGCCTTTAAGAAACTCTATCTCAAGAAGCGCGCTATTCCGAAAGCAATGAAGATCCACCAGATCGTCGGGTTAGCTCTGGCGGTACAGGTATTCTTCTGGGTGACATCGGGTCTCGGGATTGTCTGGTTGCTGCACCCTCTTCGAGATCAAGCGGAAAACATCCTGAAGCATGACGTCGCTCCGATCGATTGGACCGCAGTGGCCGTTCACCCGACCGATATTTTCGACGTCTCGGATGCGCGTGGCGCGCCGTCCGCTATTGTCCTTCGCATGCTTGGGGGCGAGCCCGTCTACCAAGTTCGCTGGCCAGGGCGAAATCCGGATCAAGTGCTTTGGAGCGCGCGGGATGGCCAGACGTTGAAACTGACGGAGGCAGATCGCGATGCGATTGTATTGCGTCGGCTTGTTCCGGAAGCCGCAGGATCGATTGAGCGCTGGGAGGTCGCGGAAGGGCCGCAGGATTTAGACTTCTATTTTTACACCGGGCCTTATCCGGTCTGGAAAGGCTATTTTACGGAGCCAACGGCGGGCGCTGTCGCCATCGATCAAGTTACGGGTCATGTTCATGACCCACGGACCGGGACCGAGATATTCTTAGAGCGCTATTACAATGTCCACGTCGTCAATTGGCGCTTGCGAGTGATCCAATATCGGCGCGAACCCGCGCTCCTGATCGTGATTGCGCTCGCTATGCTGCTCTTCGTAACTGGCGTGATGATGCAAATCCGGCGTTGGAAAGCGACCGGTCGGCTTTAGGCGCTGGTTTATCTGTATTATATTTATCGAAAAACGATAAATTTCTTGATCTCACCGCATTAGCGCGTCTAGAGCGATACCCAGCAATCACATTGCACGGGGATCGATATGAACACGTCCAATACTACAGGTCACGCTTTACTCGCGACCATCATCATCGGCATCATTGGGGCGCTGACCGTTAATGCCGGCATCGACATCAATCTTTCGGCTGACGTTGAAGCAACAGCTAGTGCGATGTTGGAAGCGGAAACGCGCCTTCGTGGTCGGGCCTACCTCTCCTTGCTCGTCCTCGGGTTGAACATATTGTTTCTTGTGGGCGTGTTTCGTCTTTTGAAAACCAAAGGCCCTTTGCTGGCGGGGTGGAGCCTGCTTGTTGGTTTGGGCGCGGGGCTATTGTCCCTCGTCGGCGCGGTCGCTGCCATGAATGTGGCGGAGCTGGCAGGTGGGGTCGCTTACCAGTCCTTAGCGAGCGCCGAGCAACGGCTTCTATTGGCAGGCTTGCAGGCGACGTCGGACTATACGTCTTTCCACCTTAGCTTGGTGTTGTCTTCAGTGTCTAATGCGGGCTTCTTCTGGTTGTTTCTGCGCGCGGGCGGGCTGCCGAAGATCACGGCGGGATGGGGGTTTTTTGCCTCGCTCTTTGTCGCAGTTTCTATCGTCGCGAGAGATTTTATTCCCGCCTTCGGCCACGATCTTGTGACCATGGCCTTCATGCTGGCTAATCTGACGGCCCTGATTGCAACTGGGATTTACCTAGTGGTCTGGGGCAAAAGCGAACTGACTTAGACCCCGCGCGCGCTCGTCATGGGCGAGGGCGCGGCCAAGTGGCGGATGGGCGCGTTGCGGGCAGGCTTCTCGTTCACACAAATAGCAATTTGGCCCAATCGGCATCGGGTTGCCCGATAACCAGTCTGAATAGACGAGGCGCTTGGCATGGGTCATGTCGCAACCGAGCCCGATGACAAAGCTCTGCGAGGGGGCCGAGCTAGTCCCACCGGAGCGGGTCACGCGGCGCGCGACTGTGAGATATGTCTCCCCGTCTGGCATCTCCACTGATTGAACCAGCGGCTTATCCGGCGAGGCGAAGGCTTCGTGGATGGCCCACCGCGGGCAAACCCCACCAAATCGTGGGAACACAAATCGGCCTTGGCTAAACCGCTTCGATAGATTTCCAGCAATGTCGATGCGGACGAAAAACATCGGAACGCCGCGCGCTTCGGGTCGTGACAGCGTAGTGAGGCGGTGTGCCACCTGTTCAGCCGAGGAGCCAAACCGGTGAGCGAGCGCGTCGATATCGTAACGAAGAGCTTCGGCGGCTTTCAGAAACGGCACGTAAGGCATCAATAGAGCGGCCGCGAAATAGTTGGCGAGCGTTGTACGGAGCAATCGCTTGGCATCAATGGTTGGCAGATCGGCGCGCTCAACGATCGTGTCGATAACGCTGCGTTGCTCCAACATCCCAATCTGAAACGCGATCTGGAACCGGCGGGAACTGGCGGGCAGAAGTTCAGACAGGTTCAACCGCCCGGAATGGCGATCATAATAGCGCAGCATATCAACCATTACATCATTTGGAAGGATGCGAACGACGGTGTTATGGTGGTCCTTCATCCGGGCGATGAGCGCAGTAAGTGGCTCAGTCCGGCGCAATTCAAGCTCTGTGTGGAGATCTTCTGCGGCGCGGTCGAGCGGGTCGAAATAATTGCGTGCGCGCTGCAAGACATCGCGGACAAGATCGGTAGCCGGAACGGTGCCTTGTAAAGCGCTCGCTGCTTCGTCGGCGCCTTCTTCCCTTACAAGCCGCCGCGAGAGTTCGGTATAGCGTTGATGTAGGTTGACGAGCGCGCGGGCGGTGGCAGGGCTTGCGCCCACCACATCCTCCACTTCAGATTTTGGCACGCGATCACGACCGAGCGCCGGGTCGCGCAAGGCTTCGAACAATTCACCGACCAACTGTTGGTCCGTTCCGGACGTCAGCGCCGAGAGGTTGATGTCATAGGTCTCTGATAGGCGCAGCAACACCTTAGCCGAAACGGCGCGTTGGTTGCGCTCCATCAGATTGAGGTAGCTACCAGAGATGCCCAGATCCTCAGCCATGCGAGTCTGGGTCAGGCCCAGACTTGTGCGGAGCCGCCGGAGCCGTGGGCCGATCAAAATCTTTTCCCCACGCTTGTTTACAGGGTTCACCATATTACTGATTTTGACTTTACAAACGCAACAAAGCAACCCGCATTTTACAGACTCATACAACAAAGCTCGCTAACGGACGCTCACACGATTTTGTTGGAGAGTGCCATGAATGCGCCCGTTACCCCTGAGACCACCCCGATCCCGCGTCACCGCGTGTTGGCCAAAGTTGTGGGCCCAAAATCAGGAGAGGCCGTCGCCGATCTGGATCGCGTCCTAACGCCGGATGCCCTTCTATTCCTGGCGGACCTTGAGAGGCGATTCGGGCCGCAGCGCCGTATTCTGCTGTCAGATCGCCAACTTCGCCAAGACCGTTTCGACGATGGTGAGCTGCCTGGGGTCCCGCTTGAGACGGCTCATATTCGCAACAGCGCCTGGGAAGTCGATCCGGCCCCCAAAGCGCTAACAGACCGCCGCGTCGAGATCACAGGCCCCGTTAGCCGCAAGATGATGATCAATGCGTTCAATAGCGGCGCAACACAGTTCATGGCTGACTTTGAAGACGCCTCTTCGCCGACCTTCGCCAACATGATCGAAGGTCAGGCGAATATGATCGATTACACAAACGGTCAGCTGACCATGAAAACAGAAAAGCGGGCTTACGTCATTGGCGACAACCCAGCGACATTGTTGGTCCGTCCGCGCGGCTGGCATTTGGAAGAGAAGAACGTGACCGTTGATGGCCTGCCTATGTCGGCCTCCCTGTTCGATTTAGGTCTGCACCTGTTCCACAATGGTGTGGCACTGGCGTCGGATGGTCGTGGACCCTTCTTCTACCTGCCGAAGTTAGAGTCCTATCAGGAAGCTCGTCTGTGGAATGACGTGTTCAACTTCGCCCAAGCGTCACTGGGTATTGAAAACGGGACGATTAAAGCAACTGTTCTGATCGAAACCTTGCCCGCCGCCTTCCAGATGGAAGAGATCCTCTACGTCCTGCGTCGCCACATTACGGGGCTGAATTGTGGACGTTGGGACTACATCTTCTCTTACATTAAGACGCTGCGGAACCATAAAGCCTTCTTGCTGCCTGACCGGGCACAAGTCGGCATGGATCGCGATTTCCTGCGCGCCTACTCCCTCCGCTTGATTGAAACCTGCCATCGTCGTGGGGCTCACGCGATGGGCGGTATGGCGGCGCAGATCCCAGTCAAAAATGATGACGCAGCCAATGATGCAGCGTTTGCCAAAATTCGCGCTGACAAGGAACGTGAAGTCCGTGCTGGTCACGACGGCACTTGGGTTGCGCATCCTGCAATGGTTGCGGCGGCCACCGAAACTTTTGACGCTCACATGCCAGGTAAGCACCAGATCAAGGCCAAACGTCAGGCTCCGCGCATCAGCGATGAGGCGATGTTGGAACCACATGACGGCACGATTACCGAAGCCGGTCTGCGGACCAATATCGAAGTCGGTATTCGTTACATCGCGGCCTGGCTGTCAGGCCGCGGCGCGGTCCCGATCCACGGATTAATGGAAGATGCCGCAACGGCTGAAATCAGCCGCGCACAAGTCTGGCAATGGCTGCGTCACGGTGCAGATGTGCAACTCGCGGACGGATCATCCGAACGCATGAGCAGCACGCTTTACGGGCGTATCTATGACGAGGTGTTTGAAGCGCTTCAGACGGAGCTTGGTCGCGACACTTTTATCGCCGGTCGTTTCCCAGAGGCCGCGCGCCTGTTCACTCAGACGGCGACATCCGCCGATCTGCCCGAATTCCTAACTATTCCTGCATACGAAATTTTGGAGGCTTAAATGACCTACACACAAACACTCAATGACATCCAAGCCCGTTACCCTAATGGTGTGCCGGGCGGCATTAATGTCGAAGACATTGCTCAGTTGAAGGTTCAGAACACCTACGAGACCCATCTGGATATTGCCAAAGCGATGGCGAAAGTCATGCGCGCCGACATGGCGCGTTATGATACGGACACGAGCCAGTTCACACAGTCACTCGGCTGCTGGTCCGGCTTCCATGCCATGCAAATGATGCGCGCTATTAAACGCCAAAAAGGCACGCTGGACCGCGCTTATGTCTATCTGTCCGGTTGGATGGTTGCGGGCCTGCGCAATAGTTTCGGACATTTGCCGGATCAGTCGATGCACGAGAAAACCGCGGTGACCGATTTGATCAACGAGATTTATACGTCACTGCGCCAAGCCGATGAAGTTGACTTGAACGATTTGTTCGGCGAGCTGAAATCCGCCGATGACGATGTGAGTCGCCAAGCGGTCATTTCAAAGATTGACGGGTTTGAGAGCTATGTCCGTCCGATCATCGCTGACATCGATGCGGGTTTCGGCAATGTTCATGCGACCTATCTGCTTGCCAAAGAGCTGATCAAGGCGGGCGCTTGCTGCATTCAGATCGAAAACCAAGTGTCGGACGCCAAACAATGCGGACACCAAGACGGTAAGGTCACAGTTCCGCGTGAGGACTTCATCGAAAAACTGCGCGCTGTGCGTATGGCGTTTGAAGAACTTGGTGTCGATGATGGTGTGATCGTGGCGCGGACAGATAGTCTCGGTGCTGGCCTGACACAGAAAATCCCTGTCTCCCGTGAAGCGGGCGATCTGGCTTCGGAATATACCAAATGGCTTGAAGTCACACCGGTCGAAGGCCTGTCTGATCTAGACGATGGCGATGTGGCCATTCGGCTGAACGGTCAGCTCGTTAAACCAACGCGGCTGCCCAACGGTCTCTACAAGTTCAAAGCCGACACAGGTGAAGAACGCGTGGTCGAAGACTGTATCGCGGCGTTGAATGATGGAGGCGCAGACCTGCTCTGGATCGAAACGGCGACTCCGAATGTGGCGCAAATCGCGGGCATGGTGAACCGTATCCGCGAAGCGGCGCCGCAGGCGAAGCTGACCTATAACAATTCACCGTCCTTCAACTGGACGCTCAATCTACGCAAACAGGTGCGTGAAGATTGGATCAATGAGGGTCGCATCCAAGCGGGCGATTATGACGAAGCTCGTCTTATGTCCGCGTCCTTCGATGAAGACGCGCTAGGTATTGAGGCGGACCGTCGCTTGCAGGCGTTCCAGACGGATATCGCGCGTGAAGCGGGTGTGTTCCACAACCTCATCACTCTGCCGACCTTCCATATGGACGCGCTCGGTATGGATCGTCTGAGTGAAGGCTATTACGGCGACGAGAAAATGCTCGCCTATGTCAAAAACGTTCAGCGCGAAGAGATCCGCGGCGGTGTGTCCGCAGTGCGCCACCAGCATGAAGTTGGATCCGATATTGGCGACAGCTTCAAAGTTATGACCGGCGGTGATCGCGCTCTGAAAGCAGGCGGTGAGCACAATACAATGAACCAGTTCGCAGACGTCGCCTAACCACGACACGGATGTGGCTAAGTAAAGCCACCGCGCGTTCTAACGAGTGGCTCCACAACCGGAATGAACCCTCGGCCCATTGGTCGGGGGTTTTTGCGCACGGCACCGTGATAATCTATGCTATGAAGAACCCGCCTTGGCGAGCAGAGCATGGAGAATCACAGCATGGTGACAGGCAAGTCTCCGCCGAAAGCGCCTGCTCAGACGCATGGATATTCAGGTAAGTCATTGTTTCAGAAAATTGGTTTGAAACCAAGTATGACCTGTCTGACCATAGGTGCGCCAGATCATTATTCAGAGCTCATTGCGGGGGCCGAAAATGTTGCGTTCAGAACCCGGGCAAAACAAGCTGACATAGTCCATCTCTTTTGCCCAGATCGCAAAACGCTTGAACGGAAGTACGACACAGCGTTGGGAAAAGTGGCTGATGGCGGAGCCCTTTGGATCTCTTGGCCCAAGAAATCGTCTTCGCTCTACAAAGACTTAACTGGTAATGACCTCAGGCGCCTCATCCTCCCAACGGGTTGGGTGGATGTCAAAGTTTGCGCCGTCGATGCAGACTGGTCTGGACTAAAATTCGTTCGCCGTAAGGGCGTAGATGGCACTCAGACAGGGTGCATACGCATGTATCCATTCTAATATTTCCCAGGTTTCTTTGTCTTGTTGAGGCGGATCATTTTGCCGAACTCTTTGTCCTTTTTCCGACGTTGAGCGAGATTGGCGGAGTTAAACGCTTCTTCAGCGATGAGTTTCCGCCATCGTTTCAGCCGTGCCGTGTCGATGTCACCGCGTTCTAAGGCGCTCAGGACTGCGCAGCCGGGTTCTGTTTCATGCTGACAATCTCTGAACCGGCATTGGTTGGCAAAATCACGAATGTCTGAGAACAGATCCCCGATTCCCGATGTTGCATCTGTGAGCTGCAACTCACGCATGCCGGGTGTGTCCAACACCATGCAGCCTTCTGGAATACCATGTAATTGCCGAGTCGAGGTCGTGTGGCGACCTTTGGCATCGTCTTCGCGGATCGCTTGCGTTTCAATCAACTGATTGCCGATTAGAGCGTTGGTCAAAGTCGATTTGCCAACACCTGAAGACCCCAGAAATGCAACGGTTTGGCCGGGTTTACACCACTCTGCCAACTTCTCCTTTGGCTCATCACCGCGCGCATCTAGGGCAACCACGGTTATGAGGTCAGAGATCGCGCGGGCCTGATCCAGATAATCTTGCGGTGTATCGGTCAGGTCGGCCTTAGTTAAAATGATGACGGGTGTGATGTCCGCGTCAAGCGCCAAGGCGATGTAACGTTCGAGCCGGGCCACATTGAAATCTTGGTTGAAGGACGAGACGATAAACGCCGTGTCGATATTGGCCGCAATCAGTTGGATCTGTCGATCCGATCCTGGCGCGCGGCGCTGTATAATGCTCTTCCGCTCGAGGACGCGGCTGGTCTGGGCTTGCTCGCGATTAAGCAGGACCCAATCGCCAACCGTAGCGTCGGATAGCGGTGGGATCAGTTCATCAACATCATCGCCGATAACGTGCAACGCGTTTCGGTGTACTTCGACGATGCGGACAGGCGGCGTGTCAGCTAACTCGTCAACGCTCGTCTGTTGGGCGAAGTAAGGTTGCCACCCTAGTCGTTTAAGGGGTGGGTCGTTTTGGTCTGAATGTCCGCGTCTCATCTCAGGTGGTAGGAATTTGGAATAGTCCCGTGTCATGGCGGGTCAACTTTCATGGCTTCGTCACGAGCAAAGCTCGGACATATAGGATCAGTGTCGTTCGAAACTGCAAACCAACAGGCCCGCCAACGGTCTTGGCGGTGTATATCAATCGTTGGTTTTGCATCGGGAGGACTGTTGCCTCCCCACTTTACCGGGGCATGAAGTCTCCATTTGAGAGACCTTCACCATAGGCTTTATATAGGCCTGCATCAAGATATTCCGTTGCAATCTCACGCAAGCCGAGCTGACTGCGTCAGGTCATCGGCGACTTCTAGGCCTATGGTTGGGTTGATAGTGGCGTCTATTCTGCTTCATCTATCTTTGTGTAAATGCCCGTGAACCAAGGTTTCCATTCGTCGGTGTCTTCTGAATATTGATGGAAAACCTGCTCGACTGTGCCGTCTTCACGCAACGTCCACTTGCCGCGAAATCGACCATTATTGTCCGACCCCGGCAGATAACCGATCCGGCCCTCCAGTATCATGGCACCGTCCGCATCCAGTCCGCCAGAATAATTGATTGTTGCCCCTGTTGAAACCCAGACTTGTCGCCAATCGCCAGTATCGCGGTCTACGAAATTGTAACTCTGGCCAGTGCCACCGCTGGCGCTTGTCCAGCGTTCGACCAGAAGGCATCCGCTTTCTTCTGACGTGATCCGGTTGGTCCCCGCCAGTGCCCCATCGGGTGATCGAACCTCCCACGTTCCAATCCAGAAATCGAAATCGCGATAAGGTGATCCGGTACAGGCTGGTTTTCGAACCGGGGCTTCAACAGAAGGGTCTTCCACGTTTTGCGCAGTGGCCTTGTTCGCCGATAAAGCCAGACACGCGACCGTGAGGATAGTGAGACCTATGGTTTTCATCATGACTCCAACGCCTTGAGAATTGCGGCACTATTTTCGTTCAACTGCGGCGACGGCGCGTGGCTGATACCATCTTTATTATTAAAACGCGCGGCCGGACGCACCGAGAAGATTTCGCCGAGATAAGGGTGAGTAACAGTTGCGACTGTGCGGTTCGCTTGGATCTGAGGGTGAGTCATAGCCTGTTCCGGGGATAGGCATTCGCAGCACGGTACATCATGCGCTTCCATATAGGCGAGCACGTCAGCGATCGGTTTGTCGACGGGTTGGGCCGTCATTTCCGCAATCATAGCCCCAATGTTCATGAGCCTGGCCCGTGGCGTGGCAAAGCGCGGGTCATCCATTAGCTGTGGCTGCCCGATCAGGTTGAAAACGGCTTTGGCTTGAACGTCGCCTATCCCAGCAATGACGAAGTAACCGTCTTGAGCCGCCATCACCGCATAGGTCGCCGTGAGCGGATCAAGATGAATGGCGTCATCCGCAAGCAGCGTGTGCTGCATCAGCCCGTCAGGGAAGAAGAAATGCATGCCCGCGTCAATCATGGACAAATCTATGCGGGAGCCTTGGCCCTGATTAGGTCCGAGTCGTTCACGCGCGAAGAGGGCAGAAGATACGGCCTGCGCCGCCATAAGTGCGGTCGCTTTGTCGCAAATCGCGTGCTGGATATGGACCGGTGCGCCCCCTTGCGCCTCGCCTTGGGCGGCCGTCATGCCAAGCTGTGCCTGCATGACATGGTCATAAGCGGGTAACAGGGCTTGCGGCCCATTGGTGCCAAAACCGGTAATGCGCGCGAATACGAGCTTCGGATTCACAGCTTTCAATGCTTCATAAGACAGACCCAGCCGCGCCATCACGCTAGGGCGGTAGTTTGAGACAACCACATCGGCGCGTTCGCAGAGCTTGCGCGCGACAGAGAGATCACCCTGATCTTTCAGATCCAGCGCAATGGACTGCTTGCCGCGATTACAATTGTGAAACAGCGCAGAGAGCCCCGATTTCTGTGAGCCGATAAAGCGCATGGGGTCGCCCATACCTTGCGGTTCAATTTTGACGACGTCTGCACCCTGTTCAGCCAAGATCATGGCCGCAAAGCTCGCCGTGATCATGGTGGACATCTCCACGACGCGAATGCCGTGAAGCGGCAGGTGCGATGTGTCGCTCATACTATGCTCTCCCTTGCGATGCTTGTCGCGTGCCGCGCGTGATTTGTCCAATCTGCTCCCGCGACCGCTTTTGGAGATTACGCGGTGTCGTGCCACAAGATACTGATAGGGGACATTTCATGCGAAATCTGACAGCAATATTTATTCTAGGCACCGCGACGTTGATATTGGGGGCGTGCACACCAACAGCGTCGACTTCGACTTCGGAAACGCTGACAGTTGTGGAGGCACGGCCAGTGCCTGTTGTGGGCGAGGGACGGATGATCCCGATCAAAACAGATAAAGGCACATTTGAGGTCTTCACAAAGAAAGTCGGCGACAGCCCAACGATGAAGGTTCTGCTGCTACATGGTGGGCCGGGCGGCACACATGAGGTCTTCGAGAATTTCTCTGACCATCTTCCGGATGCCGGAATCGAGTTTTATTATTACGATCAACTGGGCAGCTATTTTTCAGATCAACCCAATATGGATGATCTGTTGACCATAGACCGCTTTGTCGATGAGGTCGAACAAGTGCGTCAAGCGCTCGGGCTCAATGCCGATAATTTCTACCTTTATGGCCAGAGTTGGGGTGGTGTTCTCGGCATGGAATATGCGCTCGCTCATCAAGATAAGCTCAAGGGATTGATCGTGTCGAACATGGTGAGTTCGATCCCCGCCTATAATGACTACGCCCATAACTTTCTGATGGCCGATATGGACCCGGCGGTTCTAGCCCGGCTGGAAGAACTGGAAGCAGCGGAAGCGTATGAGCACCCGGACTATATGGGTCTGCTGATGGAGCATCATTATGTGGATCACATTCTGCGCAGGCCTGCCGACCAATGGCCGGAGCCTGTGATGAGAGCCTTCCCGCATCTCAATCCTGAGGTTTACATTCCGATGCAGGGACCGAGCGAGCTTGGCGCATCCGGTCTGCTCGTCGATTGGAATATTACAGACCGGTTGCACGAAATCGCTGTGCCGACCCTGGTTATGGCGGCCAGCCACGACACGATGGAACCTGCCTTTAAACGTATGATGTCGGAGCGTATGCAGCAGGCGCGTTATGTTGAAATGCCAAATGGCGGGCATTTTGCACAATGGGACGATACGGAAAATTACTTTCCAGCGCTGATTGATTTTATTCAGGATGTAGATGCAGGTCGATCTATCGCAGAATAGACGACCTCACTCCGCCGGTTTGGCGGGGGCCTCGGTCTCTGGCATCATATGTGATTGTCCGGCGATGCAAGGCGTCGGAACGGCTTCGAGTTTAATACTATCGCGCCATTCTCCGGTGTCTTCATCCATGCGGCCATCGATTCGGGCCCAGCCACCGTCAGCATAGGTCTCGAAATGGATACGGCGCTCGTCGCCTTCAGGGTAGACCTGCCACAATTTCATTCGGCCCGTTTCAGGGTCGAATTTTTGGTGAAGTTCTTTTGTTTGCAGATTAGCCGTATGGATCCAAGCCGTTTTCCAAAGATCACCCGTTTCGTCATAGAGGCGGATATTAATCCCGGAATCTTTGGGCGTATGCCACCAGTCCATGACGGCGCGACCGTTAAGGGCATAGCGCCCGTTCCATCTTGCGAGCGGAATGGAGGGGCTCCACCCATCTGCTGTCATCCGGCGCGCCATGACGACGAAATCCCCAACCATGAAATCGAACTGGGCGAAGCCTTCCGGCATATTCGGCGCAGGCTCTCCCATGTCGCAATTCACTTGGGCGGCAGCTGGCACAGCCAGACCGCTGCAGAGGAGTCCTGACACGACAAGTTGCTTAAAACAGTATGTCATTCGATTTCCCCTGACTAAGTTTGAGGAGACTAGATGACGAAGCGATCTCTGTCGATGCCCCGATCCTTGGCTTGCCTCTCGCAGCATACCGACCTAAGCGATCCGTCGCGGCGGGCGTAGCTCAGGGGTAGAGCGTCAGCTTCCCAAGCTGAATGTCGTGGGTTCGAATCCCATCGCCCGCTCCATTTCTTGAACCAGTAAAATCGACGTTCCTACGGGACATTGAAGCCAATTCGATGTTTTCGACTGGGTTCGAGAGTTGCTCTTCGCGGGGTCCGAGGGGCTCGGTTACTTCGCGGTTACATAACGTGTATATTTAGTGGCGAAAGCTAGAGGGAGCTTTGATTGTATTGAAGGTCTCTTAGTACGGTACGGATTTACCCTTCGGAGGAGACGCAAAACCTCCGCCGGTTCAATGCCTCATTGAAGATAATTTGATGTCGGTTATGGGGGCAAAGCGGACGTTAATGAGTGTCTTAAAACGCTCAAAATAAGACGCTCACCAAAGTCTGCATCTGGTCGTTTCCAGCCGTTTTCATGGCGTCATGCCAACGGCTACTTTGTCGACAAAGCGGACATCGGCTGAGTATCCTTGAGGGTAGAATTTAGGGCGCTTAGACTTTCAAAATCGAATACGAAGAGTTGCGATGCATGCATGCGTAAATACACTTACCGCAGACGAAATCGGTCAATAATAAAACAGATCACAGTATTAAAGCACGAATGCGCATTGCAGCGACAACGTATCATGAAAAACTCACCAAAGTGCCGACCTGTCGTGGAATTCGAGGATGCGACCTTGGATATAGGAAGCCACGGCTATAATCGCTTTGAACGGGCAACATAGCCATGAAGTTCCGGCGAGTCCGGATCGAGCAAATCAAGAATGTCGACCATTGCCGATATCCCAGCCGCATTCGGAGCGTTCAGAAACACAACCAAACCATCGCGACTATCCTCATAATAGTACGCCAAGGTAACCATAGACCAATCCGACCCTAAATGTCCGACCGTCTTTCCATCTTGAAGATCGAAGACATGCCAACCCAATCCATATCCGGATCGATCCGGACACAGTGCATACGGAACAGGTCTACAATCATATTCGGCTTCAGGCTTGACGATTGAATTACGTTCCTGCGTTAGAGCGACCCCCAGTCGTTCATCTGTCATCGTTGAAATAAGAAATTTCGTGTACTCCGACAGTGATATGACCATGTCGCCTGAGGCAGAAAAACTCCCTTCCTCACGACACCACCCTTCTGGCCGACAATAGTGACCATGAAATTGTCCATCCTGATCTAGTGTTTGGGCAATTTGAGCAAACAAGTCAGATCGAACAGTCAATGATGCATTGTTTAATTCCAGAGGCATAAATACGTAGTGATCAACCAGTTGTTCTAAGGGTTCACCAAGCTTCCGTTCAACAAATTCTGCTAGATAGTTATATCCCTCTCCAGAGTATCCATAAGTCGTGCCCGGATCAGATACGAATTTGAGCTTTCCGTCTTCGGCGAAAAAACGCCAATTCATAAAGCCTGATGTGTGGGACAAGATCATACGGGGCGTGAGAAGCTTATGACGAGGGTCGTCCATGAGGTCCGGATCAACCCAGTAATCGAACATGGGTTCGTCCAACGATATCCGGTTCTCTGCGACGAGCGATAGAACAGTTTCTGCGATCACCGTTTTTGTGATCGATGCGACATTGAATAAAGTGCTCTCAGAAACAGCTGACGCACGAGATTGCTGACCGAAGCTCCTTGTCCATTGAACCTCACCGTCTTTGATGACAGAAATTGCGGCTGTGTTGATACCATGTTCTTCGATCACTTCCTGCAAGTGCCGCTCGATTTCAGCTTCCTCACTCTTTGCAATTTTCCGAATGTCTTCCGGCTCAGTGAAAATGGTGATAAATGCAACGCCCATGATGAGGCCGAAAAATGCTAGTATGATTGCAGTACGCATCTTTAACTCTTTATCAGTGTGTGGTCCTCCTAAACGTATGCCAATCAACTGCCGTCTATATCACCTGAAGAATAATGAAGATTCCTGATAATGTAGACAAAACAATACTTTAAAGTAGGTTATGCGATATTCCTTCAAAGATCTGTCAATTGACATCACATCTCGATCTGTGTCCCGCGATGGAGAAGCCCTTAAGCTCCCGGAGCTCAGTTTTGAGCTACTCTTAGCTTTAGTTCAGTCAGCGCCTGCTATTCTGAGTCGAGAACAGCTTTCAAATACGGTTTGGAGAAAGACCCACGTATCTGACGAAACAATTGCTCAGCGCGTCAAACTGCTACGGAAATCTTTGGACGATGATCCAAAGAACCCGCGCTATATTCGGACAATTAGAGGCAGAGGCTATACAATCTTGGGCGTGGTATCCGGACAGGCTGAACTGTTTCAGGCCACTGTCGTTCCAAGGTTCAATATGAAAGCCGCAATTGCCGTCATATTGTTTTTCTGCGTGAGTGTAACACTTATCGTGTTAATCCCCTTAGAATCTGATGCACCAACTGCAGAAGGAGTAGTATCCGATATTAATCCATCGTCGAAAAATAAGAATAAGAACAAAATCGGCCAGATTCGGGGAGATGAACGGAGGGCGTTTTAAGCTGCTCAGATAGTGTCAGCATTGCCCCCCCATAGCGAACATCAGACGACTTTTACTGCAGCAGTGAAACAGCAGAAGTTTCATGCCCCGTCATGAGGGAGTCCGTACTGGCTCCGAATAATTTCACATTTGGAAAGCGTTGACGCGCCTTCCCTCGTGTTCATGCCCATCATGTAACCACGAAGTAACCGAGCCCCTCGGACCCCGCGAAGAGCAACTCTCGAACCCAGTCGAATCCCATCGCCCGCTCCATTTTCCAAACCCCCAAAATGGACAGTATCCACTTCGCAAAATCGAGTCCTCTTAAAGGGCGTCGGTGCCGCAAACAGGCGGCTCTGCATCGTGTGCCGAAAGGGCATCGGTTAAACAGATGTTCGATAATGATGCTATTTGAAAGGGTAGACATAAACCAGTCAGGCAGCTTTGCTTGTGCCACTGCAGAGATTGTCCTGGACGCCAAACACTAGCCCGTTCACCTGCCCGCCAAGGAACTTTACGAGATCTAGCTTGTCAATGATGTAGTCAACGCCAAGGTGGCTGGCACAACACAGGTAAGTCTGACTTATGTCTGCCGTCGCAATAACCATCGGCATCGCGCCTCTCGCTGCATTCATCATTGGGACGGTAAACTTGGCGTTAATCGATCTGCTTAAACGATTATCTAAAATGATAAGATCGAAGTCATTTTGATGAAGCTCAGGTATGGCCCGGCTGCACTTTGAGACGTGCGTTACGAAGCACTCTCGTTTCGTGACGGCCTTCAAAGCTCGCTTTATAATGATGGCTTCCTCGGGGTCGTCATCGACGAGAAGGACTTTGTAGTTTTGATCAATGGTGCCCATGCTCTGGCACCTAGCTCCGCTTAGTGAACAGGGTCTGAAATGTCTTAGTAAAGCGCGCGTTAATTACCGATACAAAGACACGGTCAGTTTCGATATTGATACCGACGCCTCAGTCTAATAAGCCATTCGCCAATGCGGATTTGAACTGGAACTTATCAACGACCTTATTGATGCCAAGACGAATTCGGTCTTTGAGGTGGTTTGAGTTGATGTCTTTCGAAATCACCACGATTGGCACATTGAAGGCTCTTTTCTGCAATTGCGGAATAGAATCGGCTGATGTCATGCCGCGCCCTAAACGATCATCCAACAGGATCAAATCGACAGGTTGTTCTGAGAGGTATGACTGTGCATCCGCTATATTCTGAGCATAGCCTAAACTGAAGTCGTCCCTAAATCGATCTTTCAATAGAAAGTTCACGAACATGAATTCATGTTTCTCATCATCGACTAGTAGAAAACGCCTCATATATTCAGCCTCTTGCACCTAGGGTTGCACGGGCCCCGTACACCATTACAGCTTGGTGAACAAGTGTTAACACATTGTATCAATTTGGACCATGGACGAAATGTCGCGATTTCTTTCGGCCTGTTTTGGCGTTCGTTCAGTGATTTTCGCATTAATCCGCCCTTAACCGCAAATATAGACCGACCATTAAATCCTGCCCATTAGATGGTTTTGCAGGGATAACTTATGTCTCAGATCATTTTGACGGATACCCGGAGTATTTAGTCAATCTGCCCTGATACAAATAGTTGGCACTTTCCCTTTAGTGGCCGTCTTCAGAAGACAGCTCACAGAGTGCCCGAGATTTTTAAGTTGGATTGTCGCTTCTGACGATCTCATAGACCTGATCTTAATCAGATCTATCAACGCGCCTTCACTCCGTGGACAGTGATGTCCATGAACGATGTCGCTTGGCTAAAAATCTCAGCGCCGCCGTTAAGGCTTGCGCCCAAACCTCAAAACTAAACTTCATATGATGGTTTCGGCCATCTCCATCTTACCGACCTCTGAAAGGAACTCAAAATGACCTTCACGTTTAAAAAAACAATGATAGCTTGCGTTGCGCTTTCGACTTTGTGTTTCGCCTCAACGGCGCATGCTGGGAACGCGTTTAACAAGTTTCCCACCCAGCCTTCGACGGCCACGACTCAAGGCCTTCAGGATTCAGCCTATATTGTCGTCAGTGATACCAAATCGGCTGTGACCACAACAAAACGTCGTATCAAACGGGTCGTTTTACCTGTGCCCAAAGCGCCATCTGCCCAAGTGTCATATGCTCTAGATACGGGCTCGACCAACCTGGACCGTGGTTTCAACAAAATGGTCCCACAGGCTAACAAGTCCATGACGACCATGCCGGTCCTTGTCGACAACCGCGCTTACACAGCTCGCTAAAGAAGTAACGTGGGCGGAAGTCCGCGATACGCTTTGGACGACCATTTAGGCTCCCACCTCATCCCAAACTGGATGGTCGTCCAAAGCATTTTCAGACCCTTCCTCACCCTATTCTACAGGAGAGCTCCATGTCTTTTTCACGCCATATCATTGCGGCACCTGGTCTATTCATTTTAGCGGCATGCGCCGTAGCAGATCCGCTGCCCTATGCTCAGCTGGAGAGCCCGCCCCCCACAGTGATTTATGTGAGTTCAGATTTTGCGGCAAAGAAGAAGCCGGAAGAGATTGCAAAAATGATGGCGGACGCCAGCCATATCACACCCCGCGTCAAACCAGCCACTATGGCTTCTGTCCCGGCCTATAAAGACAAGACACTACCATCTTTGACCAAAGCATCCGTCCAAATGCCTCAAGCCAAGAACCCTATATATTGGAACACCCATATCGTTGAAGCCGGCGACACTGCCTATAGTCTAAGCCGCCGCTTCTGTAGCCGGACGGAAGACATAAGGGCGTATAATGATTTGGACAGTCAATACTCACTTCAAGTAGGGCAAGCGATCATTCTGCCCCGGACGACGTGTTAGGCCTTCTGTTCGGTGTCGGCCAGATTATGCTGTACGAAACTGTGCGGCAAGATTATGGTTGAACAGGGAGGGGCCGGACATGAGTTACGATCTCTCAGTGTTAGCTCAGTCTTAATCGGACCCCTTATAATATGCGATTTCGTCGCAGGAATCATGCATGTCTCCAACCCTAAATTCAATCCTAGACACCCATCCAGATCTTATCTGTCGGTATAATCCTTCGCTCGAATTCACTTATGCAAATTTAGCGATGGTAGAGTTTCTCGGCGCTAGCAAGGAAGAGGTTTTAGGGTCGTATTTGTTGAGTTGGTACCCCGCAGACACCAAGGCCAATATACTCTCAATTTATGACGTCATAACGCCTGAGAACCCCTCGCAAACCCTGATACAAGCGAGCGATATGAAGACCGGCGCGTCCAGTATTCTTTGGACGACTATTGGTTTATTCGAGGGCGACGCTGTTAGAGAATACCAGTCTGTTGGTCGCAACATAACGGCCGAAGTCGAGCTTGAGCACAAATTAAAATCTCAGACCCAAACTCTTGATCGTGTTCAGACGGAATTACGATCAGTCTTGGACGCCGTGCCGTCTCGTATTTGGTACAAGGACGATAAAAACAACATTCTTCGTCTGAACCAAGCTGCGGCCTCATCCATGGGAATGACGGTCGCTGAAGTTGAAGGACAGAACACATACGACCTCTTTGGTGATGCAGCCAAAAGCTATCATGAAGCTGATCTGAAAGTCTTCGAGTCTGGCGTGGCGATCCGGGGTCTTATCGAAGCTTATACCCCTGAAACAGGGGAGCCGGGCTGGGTGCAGACTGACAAAATTCCGTTCGACGAAGATCCGGAAGAGCCACGAATATTGGTTGTCTCGACCGACATCACCGAACTCAAGGAGCAGGAGGCTATCCTGAAATCAATCAACAAAAATCTTGATGACTTCGCCTCACTTGTTTCTCATGATTTGCAAGCTCCATTGCGGAAAATCGCCATTACAGCTCAACTGATGGAGCTTGAGCTTGGAGACCAATTACCCAAAAGCGCTGGGGATTATTTCAAGGACATTTCACAAGGCGTCAGCCACATGCGGACGCTTATCCAAAGTTTCTTGAAGTTTATGCGCGCATCACCGGATAGTGTAGCGCTGGACACGGTGAACCTAACAGCCCTTTTGCGGGAAATGGCTGATGAAGAAATGACAGAAGCCTTCAGTGATGCCGGCGGCACACTCAGTTTGCCTGACAATGATATCCTCGTGCGCGGCGATATGGATCTACTCAGGCAAATATTTGCGAACCTTCTAGGGAACTCGATCAAATACCGAGCCGCGGATCGCCCGATAGAGGTTGAGATCACTGCCAAAAAGGACCAGCAATTTTGGGCAATAACGGTTTCCGACAATGGGACGGGTATCGATGAGAACAGTTCCGAACAGATTTTTGATCTTTTTGGACGGTCCAAACCTCATAAAGACATCGAAGGATCAGGCATCGGCCTCGCACTCTGCCGTCGAATAATAACTTTGCATGGTGGAACAATCGAGCTAGTCTCTAAGAACACACCCGGAAGCTCTTTCAGGGTCAAGCTCAATCGCGCGAGGCAAAGTGATGGATAAAGTCGTCATCATTGACGATAGCGATTTCGATCGCAAAATGATCATGAAAGCGATCTCTTCTGGGCGCTCAACGGTTTCGTTCACTGAGCTCGAAAGCGGAGAGAATGCTGCCGACGTGATTGCACAAGAATGCCCAAAAATCACGATTCTTGATATTCGAATGCCTGGAATTGACGGTTTTGAAGTTCTTGCCAAAATCAGATCCAATCCTAAGTTCGACGATATACCGATTGTAATGATTTCGGGATCGGAAGAAGCTGCCGACCGCGCTTTGGCCACAAAACATGGTGCCGATGGCTACTACGTCAAACCTCCATCCGTGGCTGGTTACCTCTCTCTCGGTCAAAACATCTGCAGTCATTATCTCTGACGAAATTGCCGCTTTGATGGGTTAAAAGGTTAGGTGCTTACGGCGGCAAAGCAGTTGGCACGGTCATTCCCAGCGGCTGGACTACGATCACGATGGCCGACCTCCGAAGCGCAAAGACCTATGCGGAACGGGCTCAAGTCATTAATATATATGTTCTTATAAAGACAAGACAGGGCTCCCATCGCCTGCTCAATTTTTCCTCTTAAACAATCTCTATGCCGTCGAAGAGGGGGTCATTGTCCGCTCTTTCAACACGGTCTTCTATGGTTACTTCTGCATCCTCTAGGTCGCCGACTCGGGCGACATGGAATAACGCGTCACCTCGATTGACGATTGGCAAATTCGTGCGGCCAATGATCACGCCCGAATATTTGACGATCACCTCTTCTTCGACTTGGCCTAAAGGCCCTGCAATGCGAGCAATAACGGATCCTTTTTTAACCACATCGCCGAGGCTATAAGCGGCCCGCATGAGGCCTGACATGGGCGCACGAAGCCAATGGCTGGACGTAGGTTGCACCGGATCAACGACCGATTTTCGAGGCTTTAGCTTGGGCAACATGTCGATATGACGGATGACGCTCAGAACGCCTTTGACGCCGATACGAATAGCGGTCTCATCGAATCTTAAGGCTTCACCAGCCTCAAAGAGCAACATGTGGCAGCCAACGGATTGCGCGGCTTCACGCAGGGACCCATCCCGAAGATTAGAGTTCAGCATGACCGATGCTCCAAAGGCTGTCGCCATGCCTTTGACGACGGGATCATCTAGGTCAGCTCGGATTTGGGGTAGATTTTCGCGGTGTATGGCACCGGAATGAAGATCAATCCCAAACTGACATTTGGACACGATTTCCGTCATGAACGTATGTGCCAGTTGCGCCGCCGGCGATCCTCCGCGATGGCCCGGGAAGACGCGATTTAGATCCCGGCGATCCGGTAGATAACGCGACATACCCAAGAAGCCGTAACCGTTCACAATCGGGATAAGGATGAGCGTCCCTTTGAGACGCGATAGCATCTTCATTCGCGATACTCGCCGGATGATTTCTACACCAATAATTTCATCGCCATGTATGGCGGCGCTGACAAAAAGCGTCGGTCCAGGTTTCTTGCCGTGAATGACCTGCAGCCGCAGCGTCATGTCCGTGTGGTCGGCCAAGCGGCTCAGTGGAAGAAGGACGGTTTGCTGCGTTCCAGGGTCAATGGAATGCGCCCCAATGAGGAAGGGGTCCCGCATTCTAGCCTTTACCTCGCGTGGTCGTTTTCCCAGGCTTTGCGCTCTTCTCAATGAAGTCGATGATCTTGCCCGCAACGTCAATGCCTGTCGCGTTTTCGATCCCCTCCAGGCCGGGCGATGAGTTGACCTCCATCACAACTGGGCCCCGAGAGGAACGGAGCAGATCCACACCGCAAACATTCAGACCCATAGCCTTGGCGGACCCAATCGCTGCGGCGCGTTCTGCGGGCGAAATTTTGATGGATTTAGCGGAGCCGCCGCGATGAAGGTTGGAGCGGAATTCCCCTTCCTTGCCTTTGCGAAGCATGGTTGCGATGACCTTGCCGTCGATAACTAAACACCGAACGTCTTCCCCGCCGGCTTCGGCGATAAACTCCTGAATCAGGATATTCGTGTCAACGCCGCCAAACGCCTCAATGATACTCTCCGCAGCTCTATCAGTTTCGCTCAGCATGACGCCAATACCTTGCGTGCCTTCGATCAGTTTGATCACCACGGGTGCGCCCCCTGCGCGTTCAATAACCTCACTCGGATCATTGGTCTTATGCGCGAAGATTGTGCGGGGGAGTCCAATACCCCGCTTACTTAGCAATTGCAGACTGCGTAATTTGTCTCGCGAACGTGTAATCGCGACAGACTCATTGACGGGATAAACCCCCATGACTTCGAGCTGACGTAGTACGGCCGTCCCGTAAAATGTAACTGACGCTCCAATTCTGGGGATCACGGCGTCGTAAAGAGGGAGTTCCTCAGACTTATAAACTAGCTTGGATTGTCCAGACGATATGTCGATCAAGCACCGAAGGTGATCGATCACATCCATCGAATGGCCACGCTCTTCGGCGGCTTCGACTAATCGTCTGTGCGAATAGAGCTTGGGATTACGGCAAAGCAAAGCAAGTTTCATAATCGTCTCCTGAGAAAGAGAGACGATAGCACGCCTTAGGCACGCGGTGTGGGCTCATTATTTATCAAAATCGCGACATCAGGATATAAGGGCCAAATCTTTGACCTGAATTGAAGGCTATTGCACAACCGCGCTGAGTGTTTCGCTGTTGATGGGCTTATTAAATTTCACGCCCGCGAAGAAGTCGTTCTGCCATCTGACATGACCGGCATGCCAGATACCTTCGAGTTCAACCTGCACCTTGCCTTCATGCAAAATCCGGCCTGAATGCTCTAGTTTGAAGCCATTCATGGAGATATCGACAACAAACATTTCGGCTTGTTCCATTCCGAACCGGACTTGCACGGGCTTATGGAGAAGGCTTCGGGCCTCGCGGACCGTGCGGTTTTTGGCGCGACGCCGAAGGTAAAATCCGAGGGCTATCAGCGCTATTCCAAGCATTATCAATGAAAACAGCGTGGTGCCGCCATCCATAAGGGCGCCGCGGGCGAGGCCCACTCCATTTGATTGTCCACCCGTTTCAGCGCCGCTACCAGAGCCGGGGTTCTTGGCTTGAAGATTGACGGTTTCTTCCCTGCGGTCTTCAACCGTCTCTTCGTCGGCGCCAGCGCCTTGCGCGGCATCGACAGGAATGTCCTCATCCTCTTGGCTGAGTTCTTCATCGGGTCCGCAGCCCCAATGTTGATCCAAGGATTGCAGACTCCGTGCGAGATCTCGGTTGAGTCCGGTAATTAGGGTCTGTCGGGCGTAATCATCATAGCCGGATTTCGATCCGGCAATGGCTTCGCGAATGCTTGATAGATAAGCGCGGACGGCGGCGCTTTCATCCGCCAGCACGTCGCCGGTTTCCGGTGGGACAAGGGCTGGCAGTGATATTTGACCGACCAAATTTTCTAGTCTGGTAAAGTTTTCAAAATCGTTGCGATGGGTCTTATCGGCCTGAACTTTCCGGATGAGTGAGGCGGTTCTCATGACCGCACTGATCGTATCGCAGGCGGGTTCGGCTCTTGCGGTTTGGACGCCGCTCAATGTCAGGACTATGCCGAATATGATGCCTGTGCGTATCATTGCGGCACATCTATGCGTGATTGAGGTTAAATTACCATTTCGAGCAAAGGCGGAGCTGTTGCGGGTTTTTCTCCACTGACAGCCGTGGCGCATCCGAACATATGGCTTGTATCGCGAACCATCAGCCCGTGCTTGCGGAGCTGTTCGCCGAATTCACGGATATTTCCAAACCGTGTGCTATATTGGCCGATCATCGAGAAATCCTGCGCACCACGCAGCATGAGCCGTTCGACCATCGGCAGTACGCGCGTCAAATGGAAGAGGTAGAGAGGTCTCAACCACCAGCCTTTTGGATCAGACGCCTCAATCATTGCAAACCGACCTCCGGGCTTCAGGATATGTGCGACGAGCGCGGCCAAACGAGCCTGTTGAGATGGGTCGAACGTTTTCAAACCGAAAGTGGAAACGACAAAGTCCGCACTTGCCTCGGGTAACACGCTTTCCAGAACATCGTCGCGAATGAAGTCTATTTTGTGAGCTCTGTGCTTGTGAAGCCTATCCATCGCTCGCTCATGCATGCCGGTCGAAATATCGACGGCGGTAATAGCCGCGATGTCGGGATGACGTTTCAGAAGATGTGGCCAGACTTCGCCGGTTCCCGCCATGAGGTCGTAGCCTTTGGCGCCACTAGACGAGGTGAGTGCGAGCAGGTTTACGCATTGGGAGCGCCAACGTTCGGTGAATCCTAATGAGCAGAGATAGCTAAAGGCGATATAGGTTCCAGAACATCGATCAAACACGTCTTTGACGAAGGCCGGGTCATATATCGACCCGTCCCGTTTGGTCGTTTCCAGTGTGGTATCGATGTGGCTCACCCGACCGCCATAGGGGCGGTTCGGGCTCGCCTCAACGATCTACTTTGCTTCATGATCCCGAACAAGTTGATCCATGAAACGGACACCCCAACCGGCATGGCCTTTGGGTGCCGTCGGGGTTGCGCTATCACGCCAATCCACGCCGGCGATATCGAGGTGAACCCATGGCTGATCCGCGTCCACGAATGTTCCGACGACGGCGGCCCCGATTGAGGCTCCGGGATTGCCGGCAGTCGATTTGATATCGGCAATGTCTGAATCAATTTGAGTGAAGTGGCTGTCATGTAACGGAAGTGGCCAAACATCTTCACCAGACCGCTTGCCAATATCCATCATCTCAACGGACAGGTCGAAATCACGGGTGATCACCGCACCATAATTGTCGCCCATGGCTCGCGCGGCCGACCCGGTCAGGGTGGCAATATTGACAAGCAATTCAGGGTCATACTTATCCTGCGCATAGGCGACAGCGTCAGCCAAGAGAAGGCGGCCTTCTGCGTCCGTCGACATGACTTCAATCGTCGTGCCGTTATAGGTCGATAGAACATCGCCAGGGCGGATCGCCCGACTACCCGGCATGTTTTCAGCCAATGGCATCAGCCCAACCAGATTGATGTCGGCCCCACGTTTCGCGGTGGCAAGCAAGGTTCCGGCGACCGCAGCGGCACCGGACAAATCAGACTTCATTAGCCACTGACCGGTATTGGGTTTCAAGCTGATCCCGCCTGTGTCGAACGTGATCCCCTTGCCGACCAAGGCAATAGGTGCGTCCGTTCGGTCTGCACCGCGATAGTCTAGGATCAGCATGCGAGGATCATGAACAGACCCTTGGCCGACGCCAACGATGCCGCCCATGCCTTCACGCTCAAGGTCATTCAACTCCAATACGGTCACACGCAGGCCGGGAATGCCGCGCGCCTCTGCACGAACACGTTTGACGAATTCTTCCGGATAAACCGCCATTCCAGGCTCATTGCCCAGATCGCGCGTTAGCCGGATTCCATCGGCAAGGCCGTCATAATCGCGCTTCATCACAGCGTCTTCGGCAGCTGGGTCCGCGGTGACAATAATCACATTACGGTCGTCATTCGGCATATCAATGACGCCCTTTTTGCCAGTCTTGCCGGTTTTGTAGGTTAGGAAACTATAGTCGCCGAGCTTATAGCCCATAGCAATTTCCGCGCTTGGCAGAGCTGCTGCCGTGTTTAGGCCGGTCGCAATGATGGCGATGGTCTCCTCGCCCGGAGCTTTGACCGTATGCCCACCAAGGTCATGTAACTGACGACGGGAAAGAGCTTCGTTCCCCGTACCAATTACAGTCACTGCGTCGAAATCACCAAGACCATAGAAAGTTTCATGTTTGCCGAAGGCTCCGCCAAATCCCGAAGATTTCAGCGCCTGATTCAATGCGGCCACATCCTCACTATCCATGAGCTCACCAATATCGGGCAAGCTTAGAGTTTGATCGAGATAGAGAACAATATTGGACGCGTCAGCCTCAGATAGAGCGCTGAAAGTAATCTTATCGGCCGCCAATGTAGCTGGAGCAACGGAGAGAGAAAGGACGAGCGCGAGAGAGGCTTTAAGCGCGCGGGAACGTGTAAGTGTCATGGGTGAGCTCCTGTTCATCAGAGTTTGTTTTAGGGCTTGAGTGCAGAAACAATGTCCCGACACGGCGGAAACTCCAAGCTATACTGCCTATAGTTTTCTCCCTTAACTTAGGCGCACGTCTGTTTCGGGTTGCAGGAGCGCTTCCGCAGCGCTCGACAGAATATGCCCGATAGTCTGAAATTTGGGTGAGAGCGGCGAAGTCGGGCGCCAGAGTAAGGCAATGTCGCGTATGGCTTCCGGCGCTTCGATCCGACGGATGACAAGGCCCGGATCCTCGCGGGCTTCGGATCTGGTGTATAGGCTTGGCAGAACGGCAACCGATCCGCCCATCGCGGCCATCTGACGAACGGCGTCTAGACTCGTTCCTTCATATTCAGAGCTGATCTGCGCACCGGCGATTTCGGCAAGACGTCCGACTAGGACCGATAATTTGTGTCCATATCCGAGCGTTAAAAGGTCACGACCCGCCAGCTCCGTCAAGCTGACTGGTCCGCTCTCACGGGCTAAGGGGTCATCTGGCGCGACTCCAATGAAGAGGTTTTCACGGAATAGTTTCATGTGGCGCATGGTTCGATGATCTTCCGGCGTCGAGATCACCACGTCTAATCGTCCATCCTCTAAGTGCGCTTGCAGATCGACGGTCCGTTCCTCTCGCACAACAATACGAAGTTCAGGGTAGAGCTTGTGCAATCGGCGCACGGCCAGAGGCAGCAAATAGGGACCAATTGACGGCAATGTGCCTAGCCTGATCCGCCCGGCGAGTGTCTGTCCGGCTTCCCGTGCGAGCGTTCGAAACGCGTCCATGTCGCGCAGGATAATTCGGGCCCGACCAGCGAGTTCTTGTCCGATGGGTGTTAGGGGCGCCCCTCCGCGACCGCGTTCGACTAAAATCGTATCGAGCACTTCTTCCATGTCGCGTAATTGTGTCGATAGGGATGGCTGCGAGACATGGGATAGTTTCGCCGCTCCAGAGAATGTCCCCGCCTCATCAATGGCCACAAGATACTGCAACTGTCGCAGAGTTGGTTTCATCGAAAGGCCTTTTGCGAGGTATATAGTCAAAAACTATAGAATCTATTCAATACTTATTATCTCCCTAAACCGAGTTCATGCGTATTTCAACTGAGCGAACACGAAAAGGAGATCAAAATCATGTTCCGCCTGAAGCAAGCCTTGTCCCAAAGTGAATTCCTTGCTGGATTTTCCGCCCGTACCGAACCGGCATTAAGGCCGATTCCGATTGCAGTCGAACCGACTGATGTTCCGAGACGGCTGTCTCGTCGTCGTCGTCCGTCGCGCGTCTACGTTCAGATCCACGGCGTATGATTAAAGGTCCGCAAAATTAATTTCAAAAGATAGTTCCCAGAGGAGAGTGTCATGACCCGATTAACTGCCGTCTTATGGAAGGGTAAAGCCGAACTGACTTTGATCGGGCTTGTCGTGTTGATCGGCGTGACTGCCTAACAGTCTTCTCGGTCGCATCATGCGGCCAATTTTGACCCCTTGCCGCGTCCGGTTCCCCTGCCGGGCGCGGTTTCTTACTTGAATTCATTCTTTAAATCCGCACTTTGCGAGCCGACTGAGACGATTAAATGCCTCTGTCGCAAGATCGCTATATCCGAGAGTTTCTCATGACCGACACACCGCAGCCCAGCCGCTATGCGCCGCGCTCGATCCGACAGCGCGTGATGGACTTTATCCATCTAGAAGCATCAGGCGGGATCGTCCTGATGTTCATGGCGCTTTTGGCGCTGCTTGCGAACAACTCTCTGATGGCGTCCGGTTATACCGGAATTCTAGACACGACTGTGAAGGTACAGTTTGGCGATTTCATTATTCAGAAGCCGTTCCTGCTCTGGATAAATGACGGGCTTATGGCGATCTTCTTCTTCCTTGTCGGATTGGAAGTTAAACGCGAGGTTCTGGACGGTGAATTATCCTCATTGGATAAAGCAGCCTTACCGATCTTTGCGGCTGTTGGTGGCATCGCCGTGCCAGCCATGGTCTATCTCGGCTTCAACTATACAGATCCGGTCACGTCCCAAGGTTGGGCTATTCCGGCGGCGACTGATATTGCCTTCGCACTTGGTATTTTAGCTTTGTTGGGACCTCGTGTTCCCGCATCATTGAAGATATTCCTTCTGGCTGTTGCGATTATCGATGATCTGGCAGCGATCATCATTATTGCGCTTTTCTACACGCAGGATCTGAGCCTTGTCGCGCTCGGCTGGGCCGGGGTGGGCACGGTTGGACTAATATTGCTCAACCGGTTCGGTGTTATGCGTATTCTTCCTTATGCGCTGATTGGCGTGTTCGTTTGGGCCGCTGTTCTGAAGTCAGGTGTTCATGCCACGCTGGCGGGAGTTGTGACGGCGCTAGCCATCCCATTGGCGCGCCCTGACCCTGAAACGCCGTCTCCCTTGAGCCGCGCGGAGCATGGCCTGCATATCTGGGTCGCATTCCTCATCCTTCCGCTCTTTGCTTTCGCCAATGCGGGTGTGTCTTTGAAAGGTATGTCGTTCGCCGATTTACTGTCGCCCGTCCCGCTCGGGATCGCTTTAGGTTTGTTTATCGGTAAGCAGATCGGGGTCTTCAGCTTGTGCTGGATCGCCGTAAAAGCAGGGTGGGCTAAGCTCCCTGAGGGGGCGAACTGGGTGCAGGTCTACGCTGTTGCCTGCCTGACCGGTGTTGGTTTCACCATGTCGCTCTTTATCGGCACGTTGGCCTTTGATGACCCACAGCTTCTTAACGGCGTACGTCTGGGTGTCCTGATGGGGTCGATTGCCTCGGGTATACTTGGCTATATGCTGTTGCGGGTCTTCTGTAAGAGTGACGCAACCGAATCGGAAACCCCCGTCGCCGATCCGACTTAAGCAACCTAAATCAGACGCGCTGGAGCAACCATGAATACTCACGCCGAAGCGACTCCCGGAGGGGCTGAAGCCGGACCGAAAAAGCTCGATAAGAACCTCAAGCTGTTCGATGTTTATGCGATGTCGACAGGTGCGATGTTTAGCTCGGGTCTGTTCCTGCTGCCGGGTATTGCGGCGGCGGCGACCGGTAATTCGGTGTTCTTGGCCTATTTCTTTGCCGGGTTCCTGATCCTGCCCGCCATGTATTGTATGGCGGAGCTCAGCACCGCTATGCCAAAGGCAGGCGGAACCTATTATTTCCTCGATCGGGCCATGGGTCCACTCATGGGAACGATTGGGGGTCTTGGCTCTTGGGTTGCGGTCGTCTTTAAATCGGCCTTCGCCTTAGTCGGCATGGGGGCCTATCTCGGTCTTTATCTCGACCTGCCGTTTGAGATCACAGCGATCATTCTCGCCATCGCGTTTGGTGCTGTGAATATCGCAGGCGCGAAAGAGACGACGAAGTTGCAGCGCGTACTTGTGACGACCTTGGTCGCGATCCTGGTTGGGTTTACACTGCTGGGTCTGAAGGCAGCACTTGAGAAGAACGGGTCGTTGATCGTGTTCGATCCAGCCTATGGCGATTTCTTCAAAGGCGGTTTGGTTGGGTTCGTTTCGACGATTGGCCTCGTCTTCGTCTCTTATGCGGGTCTGACCAAGGTCGCCTCCGTTGCTGAAGAGGTGGAAAATCCTGACCGGAATATTCCGCTCGGCATGACCTTGTCTCTGTTGACAGCGACAGTGCTCTACACGTTGGGGACAGTCGTCTTAATCAAAATCCTGCCCGGCGAAGAATTGTTCGGTAGTCTGACGCCCATCGCTGATGCGGGTCGTGTCTTCATGGGGGACTGGCCATTTGATATTGGCGTTATTCTGATCGTCATCGCGGCCATTGCCGCCTTTGCCTCGACTGGCAATGCCGGCATTATGAGCGCGTCGCGCTACCCCTACGCCATGGCGAAGGATAAGTTAGTGCCAGAGAAGTTGGCCGAATTGGGAAAATTCAAGACGCCGACATTCTCAATTCTGCTGACGGTCGCGGTCATGATTGTGGTCATCATCATCTTTGATGTGGCCTCCGTCGCCAAGCTCGCCTCCGCCTTCCAGCTTCTGCTCTTCATGCTGGTCTGTGCGGCGGTCATGGTGATGCGGGAGTCGCGCATCCCAACCTATAAGCCTGGCTTCAAAGTCCCGCTTTATCCGTGGATGCCCATTGCCGGCATATTGATCAGCTTCTGGCTGATTATCGAAATGGGCACGATGGCCATCGCCTTCACGGGCATGATGGTGATTGCCTGTGTTGTTTGGTACAACACCTATGCTTCCCGCCGCGTTGAGCGCCGTGGTGCCATTTTCCATGTGCATGAGCGATTGGGTCGGAACGCTTATGAGGGTCTTGAGCATGAATTGATGACGATCATCAATGATCGGACCCAAGCGGAGAATCTGTCTTATGAGGCCGTGATCGCGCGCTCTCTGGTCACTGACTTCCGCTATGGCCGTTATGATTTCGATCAGCTCGTCGATTTGATGGCCGTCGAAGGCGAGGCGCGTTACAAAATTGAGCCAGAGCAGACCCGCGCCGTGATTGCGACGACACCTCCAATCTTCCGCCCGATCAGCGACGGTGTCCGTCTGACCCGCTATGTTGATAGTCGCGTGACTGAACCGGAGCTTTTCATCTTCCGCTTTGGTCCAAAGGCACGGCTCGAAATGGAACTCGACAATGCAGATGACGTGCACACGCTGATGGTTTTGCTATGCCCTGCCAAGCCCGCTGGGCTTGATATGCGCATCGGTGGCCACTTGGCAGAAATTGTCCAAGGTGAAGGTTTTGAACGGCGTTGGTTGTCAGCCCGGTCCGAAGCCGAGTTGAATGACGTGCTCGTTCGCGATGACCACTTCCTCCATGTGCCAATCGCTGACCTGCCGCGCCTCAAAGCCCAAGTCGGTCGACCGGTCGGCGATCTGGCGGGCTTAGGTGACGTTGTTGTGGCGCTGATTGAGCGCGGCGATAAAACCATGATCGCAACATCCGACAACGTCCTCATGGACGGGGATGTGGTTGCATTGGTAGGGGAGCCGAGCGACTTAATGACGCTGCGCGGTGCTTCTGCCCAATTGCCCGAGGAAGAAGAATGAACGCCCTCGACACCTTGCTTTCGCCGGTCGTATTATTTTTCGCGCTCGGCCTCTGTGCGGCACTGTTACGCTCACCGATGAGCGTCCCGCAGAGTTTCGCCAAGGGCCTCGCCATCTATCTGATGATGGCTATCGGCTTGAAGGGCGGCGTAGAAATGTCCAAGACCGCCATAGATGGGCAGGTTTTTGCAGTGTTCGGTGCGGCCACGATACTGTCTTTCGGGATGCCCCTTATCGCTTATGCCGCGCTGAGGTTTACGAGCGGATTGTCGAAAACGGACGCGGCCGCAACGGCGGGCCATTATGGGTCGATCTCGATTGTGACGTTCGTTGCTGCAATTGAGGCTTTGCGCATCGCGGGCGTGCCAAGCTCCGGTTATCTGGTCGCTGTGGCTGCAATCATGGAAACCCCGGCAATCATCACGGCGCTTTGGCTCGCTATGCGCGGGAGCAAAAAATCTGATGCAGATGAGGTCGCTCGCGACAAGGGCGAGTTGGCGCGCGAAGTGCTACTCAATGCCTCCATCGTTGTCCTTCTCGGCGCACTAGTGATCGGTGCGGTTGCAGGAGCTGAGGGTTATGAGCGTCTGTCACCTTTCTTCACCGCACCGTTCCAGGGTATTCTCTGCCTCTTCATGCTCGATATGGGGTTGAATGCTGGTCGGGGCCTGCGCCGTGGCTGGCGGAAGTTGGGTGTCGCGCCGATTCTCTTTGGTATCTACATGCCGCTGATCGGTGCGAGCATTGCGGCCGTTTGCTGCATTCTGATCCGGCTACAGCCGGGCGATATGGCTCTGCTGATGGTGCTGTCGGCATCAGCCTCTTACATCGCAGTGCCTGCTGCCATGCGGCTCGCGCTGCCAGAATCGGACCCGTCCGTGTATCTGACGCTATCGCTGGGCGTGACGTTTCCCTTCAATATCGCGCTCGGTATTCCGCTCTATATCGCCGCCGCTTCCATGCTAGCTGGGTAGGGCTATGACTGAAGATAATAAGAAGCTCCGCCTTGAACTCATCATTGAAAGTCCGGCTTTGCGCCGGGCCGAGGACTTGTTGCGCGATGCGGGCGCAACTGGCTGGACCGTGGTCCCGGCTATGTCCGGTTTTGGCGGTCAGACTCGATGGTCGCGCGGCACGGATATTTCCGAAGCAACCGATATGGTCGTGCTGATCTGTATCGCTGACGAAGATGTCCTCGAACCGGCGTTGAAGACGATCCTTTCGATGCTCGACCGCCGCATCGGCGTGGTCAATGTCTCTGACGTTCGCGTCCTGCGACCGGGTCTCTTCTAGACGCCAATCTGGTCTTTGCTTTGGAAGAAGCTGTTGAGCGTCAAACGCGCTGTCTCTGGATTATCCGAGAAGGGAAGGTCTTTTGGGATCACCCCAGAGTGCAGCAGGTGCGAACGGTATAGTACCGCCCGGTTGGACTTTGCCGCTATGTGACCGATCTGCTCGAACCGTGTGTCGGACCCGCGCATATAGCCGGGTTGGGGCACGCCCTCGGCCTCTATCGCAGCGGTGTATTCAGGGAGCTCAGCCGTGTTCAGCGTTTCTGTCCCGGTCGCGCGGTGCCGGTAGAACGCCGTGCCGCCCGTTTCTTCTCCGGATAGGTAATGGAGCAAAGCGATCCGCCCCGGATCGGTCGTATCCACATGCGGAAGGCTTTGGATCGGTGCGAGGTCGGCGTCTGGCACAGTCACCACCGAATAAGTGCATTGGATCAGCGATACGCCAGCCCTGACGCCGAATATCTCTTGAAATATCTGCGTCAGTAAAGCGCCAACAGGCTGTAAATGCCGAGGGTCAGCCGGGGCCTGTAGGCCGGGATAATGCGGTCCGAGCCGACCATAGTCTGCACCGTTCGCCGCGGCGCGTAATTGGTCAAAGTCAGGGTGGAAGTCCTCAATGACGACAACTGGCTCCCCGACATGGCCGACATAGCTAGTCTCGAACATAGACCATCCACCCCCAAGCCGGGAGGGTTTGCATCTCATCGCCAAGCGTGACGGGCGCGTTCGTACGGAATGTCCGGTAATCCCCTTTGGGTAGACCGTCTGTGAATACAAAGCTTTGCGGTGTGTCCGAGAGGTTGGCGATGACCAGCACAGCATTCCCATCATCATTTCTGCGAATGAAGCTGAAGACTTTTTGCGGATTGCTGTTCTCGACCTTGGTCGTGGTCGCGCCCCACGCGCCATTATGCAGCACGGGGTTATCGGTTTTGAGCTGAACCAGATCGCGGAACAAGGCGTTGAGCGGATCGTCGCAATTCCAAACGATCTCATCCTTTTCGAAGAATTCTAATTGGTTCGGGTTCGCACATTCCTGTCCGCTATAGATCAGCGGAATGCCTTCGCCAGTGAACTGCAGCACGATGGCGGCTTCATAGGCATCGCCATAGATATTTTGCGGTAGGCCATCCCAGCTATTTTGATCGTGATTATCGGTGTAGGTCATGCGCATGGCATCGCGCGGCCAGGCGGATTCATTGGCCGAATAATAGCCGTAGAGCGCGCCGGTGTCAGACTTGCCTTGGGCAATGTTCTGCATGCCTTCTTTCCATTCCCACGCATAGGTCGCGTCGAATGCGCGTTCATGCAGGTCACGGGTTTGCCACTCGCCAAGCATGAAAACGGGCTTGATTGCATCAAGGCGGGCACGGAGCCCGTCCCAGAAATCAAGGGGAACATAGCCAGCGACGTCAGCGCGGAAGCCATCAACGTCCATTTCTTCGACCCAATAGGTCATAGCGTCTGACATATATTGCCGCACGCCAGGTTCGCTAAAATCGAGGTCGATAATGTCGGACCAATCCCACCAGGGTGTGGGCCGGAAGTCGCCCTTCCAGTCTTTTTCGTACCAGTCGGGGTGAGCGGTCGCGAGCTCATTATCCCAAGCCGTGTGGTTGGCGACCCAGTCGAGAATGACTTTGAAGCCTTGAGCGTGAGCATCATCGACAAAGCGTTTGAAATCGTCTTTTGTGCCAAACTCCGGATTGACGCCGTAATAATCACGCACGGAATAATAGCTGCCCAGCGTGCCCTTGCGTTCGACCTCACCAATCGGATGGATCGGCATCAGCCAGAGAATATCGACGCCGAGGTCTTTGAGCCGAGGCAAGTCCTCCCGCACCGCGTCGAACGTGCCGGCGTCCGAATATTGCCGCACATTGATTTCATAGATGACCGCATCGCGGCTCCAGTCTGGATGCTGAATTTTGACATAGTCTTGCGGCGTGATGCCGTCAGAGATCGGTGCAGGGGCAGGCAATATTGTGCAGGCGGCAATGAGCCCCATCGTGAGCGCCATCAGTAGAGTATGTTTCATCGTCTTTCTCCGCCGTCCACATCCTCGCCCGCGAGCAGGAATTGTAGCGGCACATGGACCCGGTTGCGCCAAGCGCGTTCAGAATGGTCATGGCCTTGAAATTTTCGCGTCGTCCAATTGTTACCCGCCGCATATCCGGCGGCCATCACGGCGCTGTCCATCCGGTCCTGATAGCGCTCATAATTATGATCGAGGGTTTCCGTTCCGAAATCGAAATAGAGGCGGTGCGTCTCAGGGTCTGGCAACCGGTCTGAAAAATAATCAACCAGAGCCCCATCGCCGAGCGGGAAATGAGTGGAAACCATGGCCGCACGACCGAAGACTTCCGGATATTCGCTGATCGCATAAAGCGAGATCAGCCCACCCATGGACGATCCCATAATGGTTGTGTTGTCGCGCCCCGACTTAGACCGATAGGTCGCGTCTATCTGTGGCTTTAGCTCTTGGACCAGAAACGTCAGATAATTGTCTGCATTCAGCTGACTTAGGTCGAATTGTCCGAAATCGCGCCGAAAGGCGTCAGCCTGTTCAGGGCCGGCTTTTTGCGGAAAATAGTCGGGGTTACGGGTTTCGGAATCACTATGAACACCAACCACAATGACCTCAGGCACATGACCATCGGAGATCAGCATCGTCAGAGCTTCGTCTATACCCCAGTCCCACTTAGAATATTTAGACTGTTCAGGATCGAACAAGTTTTGCCCGTCATGCATGTAGAGCACGGGATAGCGACGGTCGGAATCAGACTCATAGGAGGGTGGCAACCAAACCTCTACATCACGTGTCGTCACCAGATCGGATGTCGCCGTGAAACGCTCGACTGTGCCAGTAATCCCGCGATAATCTCCCGCGACGGAATTAGGGTCGACTTGTGTCTCAACCGCTACGGCTTCGGGCTGAGCACAGGCTGTTAGCCCGATGAGCGCGATGGCAGCTAAGGCTCTCATAGTTTCTTGAATCGGATCGCCGCGCCACCGGAACGAGCGAGCGGAAGAACAAGCCGATCCTCGCTGGTCACGGTTCGGCGTTCGATTCGTATGTCGTAAGGATTGGTTTCATAATCCGCTTCGGGTCCGTCGCGGTAGATCTGGGCCTCATAATTCCCATCGTCGAGGAAGCTCAGTTCAACTTCGACAGCCCGTGCGTTGGCGTCAGTCACCGCTCCCAGATACCAATCCTCTCGGCTGCGGTCTTTCCGGGCGATGACGGCGAACTCGCCGATCTCTCCATCGAGCGCGACACTGTGCTCCCAATCGGTCGGAACATCTTTGATGAATTGAAACGCGTCGGGGCGCTTGGCATATTCTTCGGGACTGTCGACCACCATCTGGATGGGCGAATAGAGCGCGACGTAGAGTGCGAGTTCCTTGGCCAGCGTATGTTCAATGCGTGATGCGGGACTGTTTCTCTGAAAGTCGTCTCGGACGGGTGGTTTTTCATTGGGACGTAGATCGAAGGCACCCGCCGTATAATCCATCGGCCCTGACAACATGCGTGTGAAAATCAGGTTCGGTACATGGTCCGGACCGTTGGGCGGCACGCCCCACGCATTGAATTCCTGACCGCGCGCGCCTTCACGCGAGACCCAGTTTGGATAGGTGCGGCGCAGCCCCGTGTCCTTGACAGGCTCATGCGGGTTCATCGCGATCTGGTGCTCATGCGCGCGTTGGACGACCTTGATGTGATGGGCGACCTGCGGTTGGCTATCGTGATATTCGTAACGCGGCACGCCGTTCGCATCGACAAATTTTAAGTTGCCATCATCGGCGACATAACCGGATTTGATGACCCGAACGCCGCTTGCCTGATAGAGGTCGAGTGCGTCTTCGAGTTGAGTCTCATAATTGGTGATGTTGCCGGATGTTTCGTGGTGACCTATGAGGCGCGTGCCGACTTGCTCACCATAAGCGGCGACTGCGGCAATATCGAAATCATCATAGGTTTCGGTGAAGGAAAACACGTCGCCATTATTAAACCAGTCATCGTCCCAGCCGATATTCCAACCTTCGACTAAGACACCTTTGAAACCATTCTCTGCGGCGAAATCCATATAGGCTCTGGTGCGCTCAGTTGTGGCGGCGTGCAGGCCCGTCAGCTCGCCCTGAACCTGTCCCCAAGTGCCGTTGCGAATATGCTGATCCCACCAAATGCCAGCATATTTGCCCGGTTCGAAATATGAAACATCGCCCAGTTTATTGGGCTCATTGAGGTTGAGGATCAAATCTGAATTGATGAGGTCGACGGCTTCGTCGCCAATCTGGATTGTCCGCCACGGCGTGATAAATGGCGTATTGACCACAACCTTCTTACCATCGCTGCGCGGCGCGAGGCTGGCTTCCAGAACACCTTCGCGCTCTTGCTCCAAACTCATGCCGGAATAGTTGATCAGCGCGGCTTCATGGATCGACAGATGCGCACCGGCATCCGTGCGCATTGTAACCGGCGTATGCACCATCTGGATCTCGCCCACTGGCGTGTTCTGATAGAGGTATTCGTAGCGATTATACATGCGCGACGGGATCCACCAGCTGTCCGTCTGGGCCCCGACATTGAACTCCGTCAGCTCATCCATAATCGAAACGGTTGCGGGCAAGTTGGCCTGTTCCGGCACTTCGTAGCGAAAGCCGAAGCCGTCATTGAAGACGCGCACGCGCACATTGAAACGGATATCTGGTTCTGCCCGGCGGAGATTGATCAACAATTCCGTATGATTGTCGCGCACGACTCGGCGCTCACCCCAAGGCTGCTCCCATGTCTTGTCTGATTCGCTCTCTTCAATTCCGATGATTTCAAGATCATCATCCAAACCGAAGCTTTCCGCGAAGCGCAGACCGAGCCGCGATTGGCCGATGACAGGTTCCCCTTGGAAATCCACGGTGTAGCGAAGCAAGCCGCCATCCGTTCGAAGAGTAAACTCGATTTCACCATCGGGGCTCGCGACCGATGTGGTCTCAAATATCTGCTGTGGCGCATCTGGGGCGGTGATGGCGGGGGGGCTTTCCGCCTCGTTCGCGATGGGTGTTTCGGACGTGCAAGCCATGAGGGCGAACAGGCAAATACCGATTAGGCCCTTTGAGCGCATGGACATGATGATCTCCCCTGTTACTCTGTTTTCATTCCTTTACAGGAATTTGCGTAAACTGGAAAGTGAAAGCGATATAGTCGTGGTTTTATTGCGATTTCGTTTTGCAAAATTTGCGAGGCTTCATGTCAGATAATCAAGCTTTGTCGCGGATTGTGATTGTTGGGGGCGGTTCAGCGGGTTGGATGAGCGCTGCCGCGCTGGCCAATGCGATCGGTGGGTCTGTGCAGATCGATTTGATCGAGTCTGAAGCGATTGCGACGGTCGGCGTGGGCGAAGCGACCATCCCGCCTATCCGCACGTTCAATCAACGGCTTGGCATTGATGAGGCGACCTTCATCCGGGAGACACAAGGCTCCTACAAGCTCGGGATTGAATTTGTTGACTGGTTGCGGATCGGTCATCGCTACTTCCACCCCTTCGGACAGTATGGGGCCGAGTTTGATTGGGTACCTTTCTACCAATATTGGATGCGCGAACATCTGGCAGGGCGAGATGAGCATGGGCTCGATGCCTATTGCATGGCGTGGGCGGCGGCGAAGGATGCTCGGTTTGAACCGCCTATGGCGGACCGCCGTAATATCCGTTCGCGCCACGACTATGCCTATCATTTTGACGCGATGTCCTATGCCCAGTTCTTACGGGGTTATGCAGAAGCGCGCGGTGTCACCCGTCATGAAGGGCGGATCGAAACGGTTGAACGCGACCCGGAAAGCGGGTTCATCACATCTGTTGCGACAGGTGATGGGCGGTCTTTTACGGGCGATCTGTTTTTGGACTGCTCGGGTTTTCGCGGTTTGCTGATCGAGGGGGCGCTAGAGACGGGCTATGAGGACTGGTCCCATTGGCTTCCGATGGACCGCGCCGTCGCTGTGCCCTGTGAACCGGTCGGCCCGACCTTGTCCTATACACGTTCGACCGCACACCGGGCAGGCTGGCAATGGCGCATTCCCTTGCAGCATCGGACTGGCAATGGGCATGTCTATTGTTCGGCTTACGAGACGGCGGACGACGCGACGAAAACCCTCCTAGATAATCTTGATGGCGCACCGATGGCGGAACCCAAGCATTTGCGTTTCACGACCGGCATGCGAAAACAAATCTGGTCGAAAAACTGTGTTGCGATTGGACTCTCTGCTGGCTTTATGGAGCCGCTGGAGTCGACGTCGCTGCACATGATCCAATATGGGATCATGCGGTTGCTCGCTATGCTGCCCGATGCGGGGATGAGCCCTATTCTGGCGCAGGAATATAATGCGCTGACCCGTGCCGAGTATGAGCGTATCCGCGATTTTCTGATCCTACATTATCACGCGACGGAACGGGATGATTCTGAGTTTTGGACGTATTGCCGGACAATGCCAATCCCGGACACGCTCGCCTATAAGATCGACCATTTCCGCCGGCACGGTTTGATCGTCTCAGACGAGCGCGAGCTGTTCAATAATCCAAGCTGGATCGCGGTCTATACCGGGCAGGGCATTTGGCCGGAACGCGCGCCGGTCCTATCTGAGCTGCGCGGCGCTGTGCCCGTGAGCGACCGCCTGGCACAAGTCCGGCAAGCGATCGCAGAAGCGGCTGCGGCTATGCCTGAACATGACGATTATCTGCGCCGGATCATCGGCTCATAGAAGACAGGCGCGCTATACCGCGCAATGTGCCGCGATGAAGTCCGCATGGCTGGGAAGCGGGTCCACCGTCTTTGCGATGATGGCCTGAACGTCGGCCATGAACTGACCGAGTTGTTCGTCGCTGAGTTGGTCGGCATGGCGATGCCAGCCTTCCGGCATGATCCCTTGTCCCAACATCACTTGCACCCAACTGCTCTCACGGAACAGATCTTCGGGGTCGCGGAACAAGTGACCCGTAGTTCGGAATAGATCTATTTTGTGTCGTAGGCTGTCCGGAATTTCCATGTTCGCACAATGACGCCAGAAGGGTGTGTCATTGCGATCGGTCCGGGCGTAATGTAGGATCAGGAAATCGCGGATCAGGTCATATTCCTTGGTCACGACGCGATTATATTCGGTAATATTGGCGACCGAAAAGCCCATGTTCGGGAAGAGTTCGATCAGACGCGATACATTGCTTTGGATGATATGGATCGACGTGCTTTCTAACGGTTCGAGAAAGCCCGATGCCAAGCCTAGGCTGACGACATTTTTGTGCCAAAGTTGTTCGCGCCGCCCGGTCTTAAATCGCAAAAGACGTGGCTCCGCAGTCGTGGGCGCATCGAGATTATCGAGCAGAGTCTGCGTTGCCTCATCATCTGATAGGAAATCGGACACATAGACATGGCCATTGCCGGTGCGGTGCTGCAAGGGAATGCGCCATTGCCAGCCCGCACCATGCGCCGTGGCTTTGGTGTAAGGCAGGAGCGGGTCTGTCCGTTCGCAGGGCACTGTCACGGCCCGGTCGACGGGCAGCCAGTGGCTCCAATCTTGCCAAGCCACGTCAAGCGAGCCGCCGATCAGCAAGCCTCGAAAGCCAGTGCAGTCGATGAAAAGATCGCCCGCTATGATCTCTCCGGATTCCAATGTCACGCTAGCGACATGCCCGCTTTCACTCTCTAAAGTGACGTCGACAACTTTGCCTTCCGTTCGGATAACACCGCGCGGTTCTGAGAGTTTGCGCAGGAACAGGGCGTAAGCTGTCGCGTCAAAATGATAGGCATAGGCGAGTCCCGTCATTGATGTTCGGCCGACGCGCTCAACCTGTCCGAACTTGTGGGCGTAGGCGGCGCGATGATGCAGCGAATAATCCCAGAGGTTCGATCCTTCGAACGACGCCGAATATTTTCGCCAATAATGATGGAAAGGGATGCCCTGTAAATTGATCCCGGCATCGCCAAATGTGTGCAGATAGCGTTCGCCCAAATGGCCCCAATTGTTGAACTCTATGCCCAGTTTAAACGAGCCTTTTGTCGCGCGAACAAATTCGTTCTCATCAATGCCGAGAATGGCGTTGAGCCGCCGAAGCTGTGGAATTGTGGCCTCGCCGACGCCGACTGTGCCGATCGCGTCTGACTCGATCAGACGAATGTCGACGGCCTTACCAAGCGTTTTCGCAAGCGCTGCCGCCGCGATCCATCCAGCTGTTCCGCCCCCGACAATAACGACAGACTGGACGGGCGGATGTGAAGCAGCACTCATACTAAACTCCTAACTGATGAAAGCGACGATGTCACAGTGACTTGGGGAGAGGAGGCGCATGAGAAGGGCGCACAAAAAAGCCCGCCGAGTGATCGGCGGGCTGAACTGTTTTGGCTGGGGGCTGACCTAAAACTTCTTGGCCAGCGTGATGTTGAAGGTCCGACCATAATCCTCGTGGCGAGACACGAAGGTGGCCGTGCCAGCGCCATTGCCGTCGAGATCATTTTCGGTCCGGAATGGCTCGTCTGTGAGGTTGTAGGCTTCTAAATTGACCGAGAAACCTTCGAGCTTGCCGGACTGGAATTCGTAGCCGAGTTGCGCATCGACGATGAATTCGGACAAAGCCTGCTGACCGTTTAGTGACCCATCAAACTCTTGGATTTCCGCCAAGAAGCCAGAGCGATACCGCGTATTGACGCGGGCGCGCCATCCGCTTTGCTCGTAATAGACTTCGCCAGAGAAGGTTTCTTTCGAATAGCCCGGAATGGGGATGGTCTGTCCTTGGAAGTCCAGCGAGTTGTCTGTGTAAGTATAGGCCGCGTTGAGTCCGAAGCCTTCAAGGGCGCTGAAGACATCTTCCAAAGGAAGACGCAAGGCTAGCTCGAAGCCTTTCAGGTTCGCGGATTCAGCGTTTACCGGACCACTTAGACCAATCAGAGATGCTCCTGCCGTGGAGGCTGCTGTGCCCGTCAAGAATGGGGCTACTGCGGCACCACCTTCAATCAAATCGAAGTCACTGACGATGTAATCGTCCACATCCTTGTTGAAGACCGCCAGCGTGACTGCGCCGCCTTCAGAGAAATATTTCTCAATAGCCGCATCCAGAGATGTCGACTTGTAAGGACGTAAGAACGGGTTGCCGCCGTTAATCTTGAAACAAGTCTGGTTTTGAGCGGGGTTGAAGAAGGCCGTGACAATTGTGTCGGCGATCCCGTCGCCATTCGTGTCAGGACAGGCTGTCGAATTGAGCTCAAGCGCCCCAGATGCCCGAAGCTGGTCCATACGTGGACGGGTGACGGATTTTGCAGCACCCAACCTGAAGAAGGTTTGATCCATGATTTCGATGGATAAGTTGGCGCTCGGCAAGAAGTCGCCATAGCTATCTTCAAGGAAGCCACCGGATATAGACGATGATTGCTCAACATCGGCATATTGCGCGCCGATGTTACCGCGAACCGGCATGTCGCCCAGCTCCGTATCGATTTCGACATAGACGTACGGTGTGAGGATTTTTTCTTCCACACTCCATTGCACGCCCGCTGTGGGGTCTAGGCGATAGGTGCCATTGGTGATCAGATCAGTCGGATCATAGGCCGCAATTGGGAAGCCGAGCGATCCCGTGTCGGTGGCGCCAAGGAAGTTCGGAATGCCAGCAACGCCGTCCACAAAACCGCTTCCTTCGCGTAGGAAGGCTTCGTTGGAGTCAAATGTCTTCTGACGGTCTGTATAGATTAAGCCTGCAGAAATACCGTCAATGAAGCTCAGACCTGTTTCATATTCAGCTTCCATCCGGATTTGATTCAACTGGTCGTCAATCTGCGGTTCTTTGATGAAGCCCGCTTGGCCCCAGCCGCCTGGATCGGTCAGGACGATATTGTCTGGGTTGCCATAATCGATCGAGCTGTCGACCGAATAAGCGCCATCTGACGGGGTCGTATAGGTCAGTGAGCCGCGCAGTGACGGATCCGCAGAGGCGGGGCCGAACAAGATGCCCGGTCCTGTGCCCGCATAGCTTTCATAATCGATGTCACTCTTATCCACGCCTGATGTCGAAGCGTCGATGGTGATCCGAACACGCTCACTCAGATTTGCGGACAAGTTGGCACCGATGGCATAAATTTTAGCCGTTGTGCCTTCAGTATCCGTGCGAACAATTCCGCCAACAGGCGCGTATGTCGCGGAGTCGACGAAATCACCTGAGCCAGAGGAATTCGTGAGCTGTGCGCCAGACCAGCCCGCAATCGGTGTCTCGACGCCGCGGAAAATACCTGTGTCTTCGAAGTCTGAATAAAACCCATCGACGGTGAAGGCGAAAGTTTCATCCGGTTCAAATTGCAATGTACCGGCAACAGATGTCCGTTCGAAATCACGTGATGTCACGCCAGAGCGAGGATTGTCAGAGGCATAATAGGTCCCGTCTGCCAATTGTCCTGTTTGGAACTGGTTCGTTTTCAACTCACGCGAAATATATTGTGTGGGATTGGACTGGTTAGTGATGCCGATGGCCCAACCGAGCGTGCCAGCTTCATTCTGATCAATATAAGATCCGAATAGACGGTAGCCTTGATCAGAAAAGTCGGGGTTCAATCGACCATTATCATTGATAACATATTTGCCGGACACGTTGAATTGACGGCTAGTATAGTCCAGCGGCTTGACGGTGCGCAGATCGACAGCACCAGCGACGCCAGTTGTCGCCAGACGCGCATCCGGCGTTTTGTATACAACACCTTGAGCAATCAACTCAGACGGGAAGACATCAAACTCAATGCCGCGATTATTACCCGCGGAGACAACTTCACGGCCATTCAGAAGTGCGATCGAGAAATCCGGGCCAAGGCCACGGATCGAAATTTGTTGGGCCCGGCCACGGACGCGTTGGGCGGTCACGCCTGGCAGGCGCGCCAGAGAGTCGGCGATGGAAACATCGGGAAGTTTACCAATGTCTTCAGCCGTGATGGCTTCAATAATAGAAGAACTGTTCCGCTTCAGATCCAAGCTTTCTTGGATCGACTGACGAATACCTGTGGCAACAACAACATCTTCTTCCGTCTCACCGGCTCCGGGGGTCTGCGCGTAGGCAGGGGCGGCGGATAGAAGCATGGCGAATGAGGCGACGCCGAGCAGTAGCTGGCGCTCCAACGTGGACGACTTGGTCATGGTTTTCCCTTCGTGAGCGTCGCTCAACTGGCGGCGCATTCATTGTTTCGAGTCCGTAAATGCTGGCGCAGCTCCGTCCTCTGTCGATAAACCTACACAAATTTGCATAGATTTTGCAAATCTTTTTATTGTGAGCTTCAATTTTCCGCACAAGTCTGTGGCAATTTGGCAACAAATGCGCTGAAACAGGAGGCTTATGCGCCGAAAATGCGGATAGTTGGCATAATTTGTTCGCTTAAAATTATGCAAAGTTTTGCATTTAACCTTGCGTCTGCGCCCAATCTCACCCTATGAGGTTTGAAACAATAGGGATTGCAGGCGGGCATCATTCATGTCGGCTGCAAAAAATGATATGTCAGATGTAACTTTGCGCTCCGCCCGACCCGTGATCCGCATAGGTTTGCGGCAACTGGCGATGGCCGGCGCTGCATTGCTGACACTTACAGGGTGTGAAACCGTTTCTGCGGCGGACCCTCTGGAACAAGCCTCAGCGATTACAGGCGAGATGTTGCGGACGGCTGAGCGACTCCCACAAGATGAGATCGTTTACTTCATGCTGCCGGACCGGTTCGAAAATGGTGATATGTCAAATGATGTAGGCGGTTTTCCTGGCGGCCGACTTGATCATGGTTTCGACCCGACATCTAAAGGGTTTTATCAAGGCGGCGACCTTAAAGGTCTGACCTCACGTCTGGATTATATTCAGGGTATGGGTGCCACAGCGATTTGGCTGGGTCCGATCTATAAGAACAAACCCGTACAGGGTGGGCCGGGTCAGGAAAGCTCCGGCTATCACGGCTATTGGATTACAGACTTCACTGATGTTGATCCACATCTCGGCACGAAGGCTGATCTAAAGTTATTCGTCGATAGCGCCCATGAGCGCGGGATGAAAGTCTATCTTGATATCATCACCAATCACACGGCTGATGTGATCAGCTACCGGGAATGCCACGACGCAAGCTATATGGGCGCGGACAAGGTTGATGATGGTTGCACCTATCGCTCCGTCGCAAACTTCCCATACACGACCGAAAGTGGCCCAGACAGCGCACCGATTAATCCTGGTTTTCTGGGCGATGCCCCGCACGTGCAGACCTATGAGAATTTTGAAAAACTCGTCGATCCCAACTATGCCTACACGCCCTATATCCCAGCAGGCGAGGAGACTGTGAAAACTCCGGCCTGGCTCAACGACCTACAATATTACCATAATCGCGGTGAAACGACATGGTCCGGGGAAAGCTCGCTTTATGGCGACTTCTCGGGTCTTGATGATCTCTTTACGGGGCATCCCGTCGTAGTTGACGGTATGATCGACATTTTCAAAGACTGGATCACGGATTACCGGATTGATGGATTCCGCATCGACACGACACGGCACGTTAATCCAGAGTTCTGGCGCGCCTTTTTGCCAGCCATGAAAGAACATGCGGCCTCCATCGGCATTCCGCATTTTTACGCGTTCGGAGAGGTCTATGATCCTGATCCCGGCGCCTTAGCCCGGTTCACCCGCGTCGACGGATTTGAACAAGTGCTCGACTTTGGGTTTCAGTCTGCCGTCTTTGATGTGGTTTCCGGCAAGGAAACGACAGCGCGGCTGGACACCTTCTTGCGCGGTGATGATCTTTACGGAGACGCAACACAGAAGGGGCTCACCCAGCCGACGTTTCTCGGCAATCACGATATGGGTCGCTTTTCTGGCATGTTGAAAGCCGAAAACCCTGATATGAGCCAGGGCGAATTATTAGCGCGCACGCAACTGGGCCACGGTCTGATGATGACCATGCGCGGGGTTCCCGTAATCTATTCCGGTGATGAGCAAGGTTTCGTTTCAGATGGCGGCGATCAGCTGGCGCGTGAGCCGCTCTTTCCGAGCCAAACCGACGTTTACAATGACAATGATCTAATCGGCACGGATGCGACGACCGCTGATAGTAATTTCGATACGGATCATCCGCTTTATCGCTATATCGCGGCAACTGCGAAGATACGCACGGATCATACGGCCTTCAGGCGTGGCGCGATGGAAACGCGCTTGTTCGAAATGGGCGGCGCGGACGGGACAGGGCGTGCCTTTGCTTTTTCCCGCTTTGATCCAGTGACTGGTCAAGAATATCTCATTGTCGCGAACACAGGCGACGTGCCTCTGACAATTAATACGCGCGTTGAGCCCACGACGAAGACCCTAAGTCCTCTCATGGGGACCTGCCCAACACAGGTTGCGACCACCGCGACAGCGACTGTAAATGTTCCGGCTTTTGGGCTCGTTGTTTGTGAAACTGACGGACGTGCGGAGCGTCATATCCGATGACCCTTCCAACCTCTGTTGCAACGGTGCAAAACCCCATCGTGAGTGATATGACTATCCAGCCAATCAATCAGACTGACACGGTGCCTTGGTGGAAAGGCGCAGTGATCTATCAAGTCTATCCGCGGTCCTATCAGGACACGACTGGTGACGGCATTGGCGATCTGCCCGGCATCACGCAGCGCATGGACCATATTGCCTCGCTTGGAGTGCAGGCGATCTGGATTTCGCCCTTCTTCACCTCACCGATGGCCGATTACGGCTATGACGTCGCAGATTTCTGCGATGTGGACCCTATTTTTGGGACCCTCGCAGATTTCGATGCACTTGTAGCCAAGGCGCATGCATTGGGGCTCAAAGTAACGATTGACCAGGTCTACTCTCACACGTCCGACCAGCACCCTTGGTTCGCAGAATCGCGCACGTCTCGCGACAATGATAAAGCCGATTGGTATGTTTGGGCTGATGCGCAAGCTGACGGGACGCCGCCCAATAACTGGCAGTCTGTCTTTGGTATGGGGGCGTGGGAATGGGACGCGCGCCGGGGGCAGTACTATCTGCACAATTTTCTACGAGAGCAGCCAGACCTTAATCTCCACAATCCAGATGTTCAGTCCGCAATTTTAGATGTTACTCGGTTCTGGCTGGAGCGTGGGGTCGATGGTTTCCGTCTCGATGCCTTGAATTTTGGCATGCATAATCGCGATCTGACCGACAATCCGATCGAGACGGACCACAAACAAACGCCGACCCGCCCGTTCGATTTTCAGCGCCACATCAATAATATGAGCCAGCCCGAAATCGTCCCGTTCGTTGAGCGTATTCGGAGTGTTGTCGATGATTTCGGTGCCGACAAATTTACCGTCGCAGAGATCGGGGGCCCCCGACCTCTGGACGAGATGAAAGCGTTCACGCAAGGGGATCAAAGGCTAAATTCCGCCTACGCGTTTGACTTCTTGTACGCCGATCAACTGACAGCAGAGTTGATCCGAAAGACCCAAGCGCAATGGCCGGGAACAAGCGGCGAAGGCTGGCCAAGCTGGGCGTTTGAAAATCACGACGCCCCGCGGGCTGTCAGCCGTTGGCGCGGGGACTGCGACTCTGATCACTACGCCAAGCTGCTCGCGCTTCTCCTGATGAGCCTGCGCGGTAACGCCTTCATTTATTATGGCGGCGAGTTAGGGCTGACCCAAGCGAACATTGACTTTGAGGACCTTAAAGATCCTGAGGCCATTACCAACTGGCCCGAAACATTGGGTCGTGACGGTGCACGCACACCAATGCCGTGGGACGGAACAAGCAATGACTATGTCGGCTTTTCCGAGGCCAAACCTTGGCTCCCCGTGTCGGACGATCATGTCGCCGCGAGTGTAGCGGCCCAAAATGCAAATCCAGACTCGGTCTTAAATTTCTACCGCTCAGCTATCGCTCTGCGAAACAGCTGCCGGGTTTTGCGAGAGGGCAGGATCACATTTTCCGGTGACGGCAATTTGCTAGTTTTTGACCGGACATTAGACGGTCGGACTCGGCGCTGCGTGTTCAATTTAACGGCGGGGTCGCTTGCTTATGCCGGATCTACTGAGGCTGAGTTGTCGCTCGGTCGTCCTATCATTGACGGTGTGATCCCAGCTTATTCGGGATTTCTCTCCCCAGAAAAATAGACGTACTTCGCGGCGTTTAAGACCCTCCCAAATCAACCAGCGTGGATGCCCCGCAACTGTCGCGCTGGATGAGTTCCGTCGGTAGACGCTCTGACCGCATATCGTCGGGACCGCTCGCATTCAGCAGCTTCATCACCATTAATCGACCCGCTAGCGTTAAGTCCTGGCCGACCGTCGTCAGCGGCGGGTCAATATAGCGGGCCAATTGGATATCGTCATAACCGACAACAGACACGTCACCCGGCACGGTTCGGCCTTGCTGATGTAAAGCGCGGATTACGCCGATGGCGATGAGATCTGATGCGCAAACAACAGCGTCGAAATCCTTCCCACGCGAGATGAGCGAATGCATTGAATTTGCCGCGCTTTCGATTTCAAAATGCGCGGGAAAAACAAGGTCCGGATCAGGGGTTAAGCCAAACCGTTCCAGAGCGCGGCGAAAACCCTGATAGCGTTGGTTGATCTCAGGCGCATTGGTGTCGCCGAAAAAGGCAATTTTAGTCCGTCCAAGCCGCGCCAGATGCGCTGCCGCCATTTCCCCGCCGCGTGGATTGTCGGACCCGACGGAGGCGTATTCTTGCCCCGGCAGTTCGCCGCCCCAGACAATGAACTTCATCGGGTGTCCGACCAGACGGTTAAGTCGTTCATGAAGAAAGCTCTGGCCGAGGAAAATGATGCCGGACGCGCGCGAGCTATCAAGCAAGCGTGAGAGGTCGTCAAAATTCTGAGGGTCGGCATGGCTGACAATATAGTCGCACTGTAGAGACCGCGCCGCTTCACCAATGCCGCCTAAGAGTTCTTGGAAAAACGGGTCAAGCATCCAGCCGTCCCGTCCTTGTGGTTTGGGAACGATGACAGACAAAGTCGTCGCGGCAGACGCACCGCCACCCGGAAGACTACGGATATTGTAGCCCTGACGGCGCGCTATATCCCAGATGCGCCGTTTGGTCTTATCGCTGACGGCCGGGTTGTCAGAGAGAGCCCGCGATACTGTCGCGATTGATACGCCGGCTTCCAGCGCAATATCTTCCAACCGAACTTTCTTAGTCATCAGGTGTTTTCCGGTCGCTCATAAGGCACAAAGATCAGGAGCAGCGCGCCGAGCATCATCACGCCCCCTGCAACAACGAGCGTCAGAATTGTTTGCCCGCCAAGAACTGTGTTGAGCACGGTTCCCATGATTGTGCCAACGACCAATTGAGGGATGACGATGAAATAGTTGAAAATGCCCATATAGGTTCCCATTCGTCCGGCCGGCAGAGCATCCGCCAATAAGGCATAGGGTAGAGTCAAAATGCAGGCCCAGACAATACCGATCCCAACGGCGGATAACCAAAACAGGCTCGGTGGGAACAGATAAATCGAGATAAAGGACAGGCCCCCAATCAGAAGTGAAAGCGCGTAGAATGCCTTCAAGCCAATCAAGCGGGTCCCGACCGGGATCAGAAGCGAAAAGCCCCAAGCGATCAGGCTGTAGATGGCGAAGATATTATTCACGGCCAATGACCCAATGCCAAAAGCATCGGATGTTGGGTCTGTCGTGCCAAAATGGTGCGAGGTAACCGCGGAATTGAGATAAACCCACAGGGTAAAAAAGGCGAACCAAGAGGTGAACTGCACCAACGCTAATCGCTTCATGAGCGTTGGCATGGTCGCCAAATCGTCCATCAGCGATCCGATCATGCCTGCAGCGCGCCCGCCTTTGAGCCGTAGGGCATTGTAGATCAGTAATAGTCCAAGGCCGACAACGAGCGCTGCGAAGACGCTCAACTGTCGCTCGGCCGTCCCGGTAATGACGAGCAAGACCAACCCCACGCCGATAGCCAGCGCGATCAGTCCGCGCATCTGGAACCAGCCTGGTGCAGGCACGGGGCGCTCGACGCGGCGGGCTTCGCCCAAGGCGCTGTCATCACTGGCCTCAAAGGCGTCCAAAGTGTCCGGGTCATATTCCTTTGATGTCAGGATGGTGAACAGGACCGACGCGAATAAGAGCGCGGCCCCGAATAGAAACGCGATCTTCAATGAGTCAGGAATGACATTGGCTTCCGCCGTATTGGCTGCGCCAAATTTTGTTGCCCATTCGGGTAGTTTGGAGCCGACATAGCCGCCTGCACCGATGAAAAAACCTTGGATCGCATAGCCGAATGTGCGCTGTTTCGTGTTCAGATTGTCACCGACAAAGGCGCGGAACGGTTCCATCGAAATATTGAGTGAGGCATCAAGAATCCAGAGTGAGCTGGCCGCGATCCATAGCGCCGGAGAATTGGGCATGAAGATAAGGGCGACGCTGGCAAGGAAGGCCCCAAGGAAAAAATAGGGCCGTCGCCGACCGAAACGAGTCCAAGTTTTGTCCGACAAATAACCAATGATGGGCTGCATAATCAGGCCTGTGACGGGACCAGCAAGCCAGAAAAGAGGGAGCGTATCGGGATTGGATCCAAGTGAGGTGAAGATGCGCGAGGCGTTGGCGTTCTGCAGCGCAAAGCCGATCTGCAGTCCGAAAAACCCAACCGCCATGTTGATGATGGACAAAATTGGTAGGTTGGGTTTGAGGCGGGGGTGGCCGTCTGTCGCAGCAACGGTTCCGTCATAGGCCGGTGTATTTGTCATGTTGTCCCCTTAGCCGCTGGTTGGAAAGCCCATAGGGAACAACCAGCGCAAACTCTTTGCATTGAACCTGCAATTATTTTCATTTTGTCGCAAGGGTAGACCTTCTATCACCCATAAAAAAAGCCCGTCGCGGGGGAGCGCGGCGGGCTGATAAGTCAGTCTAGGCGATCATTTAGCCATCGAGACGGTCATCGAGGCGATCAAAAAATTTGGCCGATGAACAGACGTCAGCGTAAGCTGTTTTCAGAAGCTGTGTGCCTGTGGTGTCGAGTTGGCCATCTTCGATACAGTCTTCGATTCGGTGTGCGAGAAAGCTCTCACCGTTTTCAACGGATTCGACGGCGCCTTTTTCATCATCGCGGAACGTGTTGGCGAAGTTCATCCAGCCCCGATGGACTGCACCACGCATGGTGCCGTGTGTGGATGGTTCACCACCAAGCTGACGAACATAGCCTTGGATCGATGCGATGTGCTTCGAGCGAGCTTCTGCGCGCTGGTTAAACTCAGACTTCAGAGCCCAACTATCGTCGGATTCATCTGCGGCTTCACGATAGCCTTTATAGCTGTCGATCATGAGGCGCGTAACATCGTTCAATTCCTCGATCGTGTCTTCCTTGGTCAGGGCACCTGGGGTTGGGGTATTTGTAATATCCATTTTGATTTCCTCTCTTCGTTAAGTTGTGCCTAAGCAACGAGAGGATCGGGGGTGTTGTTCCAAATTGATCTGCGCACAGACATGAAAAATCTGACAGAAACTTATGGGTTAGCGTCGAACCAGTCTGTAAATGCTTCCCGCTCAGCCTCGCTCAGATGCAGGCCGAGTTTAGTCCGTCGGAACAGCACGTCGTCAGCTGTCCTCGCCCATTCATGCGCACGCAGATAGCGGGCTTCTGCTTCGGTTAATTGCGCGCCGAAATGTTGTCCCAGATCGACCTCGGGTCCGCGGCCCAGCAAAAGCGTAATGCGCGTTCCATAGGCGCGGCAAAGATGATGGAGAATATCATCGGGAACGTCTGGATAGCGCGCGGCCTGTTCCGCAACAAACTCAGCAAAATCATCGGCTGGGAAATCCCCGCCCGGTAATTGCGCCTTCGCTGTCCAGTCATCGCCTGCCTTAGGATAATATGGCGCCAGTTTTTGCAAAGCGTGTTCGGCCAATTTGCGAGAGGTCGTGATCTTGCCGCCATAGATGGAGAGTAAAGGCCGACCGTCTGAGAGCTCGTCAATGTCGAGCACATAGTCACGCGTGACCGCGGACGCATTCTCGCTTTTATCATCATAGAGCGGACGCACACCTGCGTAACTCCACACCACATCATCGGCTGAAACATCATGTTCGAAATATTCCGATGCCGCCTTGCACAGATAATCGGTCTCTTCAGGCGACACATCCATTGGTCCTGGCTCGGTCTCCCACGGGACGTCTGTCGTACCGATCAGGGTGAAGTCGCGCTCATATGGAATGGCGAAGATAATCCGGTTGTCCGCGTTCTGGAACATATAGGCGTGATCGCCGGGGAAGAGCCGTTTGGTGACAATGTGACTGCCCTTGATCAGGCGCAGGCCAGCGTCATTCTTATCGCGCTTGATTTTGAACAGAACCTCGTCAACCCAAGGGCCCGCCGCGTTGACAATGCCGCGCGCAGTGACTGTCGACCCATCGGATAATGTGGCCTGATAGCCATCCGCATGTTTGTCTAACGCCGTAACTTCCACGCCGACACGAATGTCCGCGCCATGATGGTGTGCGTCAACGGCGTTCAATGTGACAAGCCGCGCATCTTCGACCCAACAGTCGGAATATTCGAACCCAGTCTTGAGACGCGATTCTAAAACGTTTGCATGGGGTTGCTTGCGAAGGTCGACCGTCTTGGTGCCTGGCAAAAGTTCGCGCCCACCCAAATTGTCATAGATGAACAGGCCAAGCCGCAACATCCAAGCGGGTCTCTGGCCCTGATCATAGGGTAGGACGAAACGCATCGGCCAGATGATGTGGGGGGCAGATCGTAAAAGAACTTCACGCTCAATCAGAGCCTCGCGCACCAGCCGGAATTCATAATATTCGAGATAGCGTAGCCCGCCATGAATCAGCTTGGTTGAGGCGGAGCTGGTATGACGCGCGAGGTCATCTTTCTCACACAGGACGACAGATAGGCCGCGACCCGCCGCGTCACGCGCAATCGCGGTGCCATTAATGCCGCCGCCAATGATAAGCAGATCGCAAGAAGTCATGGTTGCGCCATAACGAACTGCGCACAGGTGGCAAACGGACTTTCGAATGTTAGAGCGCGCAAAAAGCCAGAACGCGCAAGAAAGGAAGAGTTTGATGATCACACTCGGTACAGCGACAACGATAAGCGCGACCAAAGTTATGCTGCTGGGCGCTGGCGAGCTCGGCAAGGAAGTCGCGATTGAGTTACAGCGGTTGGGTGTCGAGGTGATTGCGGTTGACCGCTATGCCAATGCGCCGGCCATGCAGGTCGCGCATCGGTCCTATGTCATCAATATGCTGGACGCGGACGCGCTACGCGGTGTCATCGAACAGGAAGTGCCGGATCTGGTCGTGCCGGAAATCGAAGCTATCGCGACTGATCTACTGGTTGAGCTTGAGGCAGAGGGCTTGAACATTGTCCCCACCGCACGCGCGGCGCGCCTGACAATGGACCGGGAGGGCATCCGTCGCCTGGCAGCGGAAGAATTAGGTTTACCAACCTCACCCTACCAATTTGCGGATAGTGAGGATGAGACCCGCGCCGCCGCAGAGACCATTGGCTACCCTGTCGTGATCAAGCCGGTCATGTCGTCATCCGGTAAAGGGCAGAGTGTCGCGAAGACGCCCGCCGATATGTCCGACGTCTGGCGTTACAGCCAAGATGGCGGCCGCACAGGAGCGTCCAGGGTCATTGTCGAGGGTTTTGTCGATTTTGATTATGAGATCACGCTGCTAACCGTGCGTCACCGGGATGGCACCAGCTTCTGCGCGCCCATCGGACACCGCCAGGAAGACGGCGATTACCGTGAAAGCTGGCAACCGCAAGCGATGAGCGATGCGGCCCTGCGATCTGCGCAGGCTATGGCTGAAACAGCGTGTGCCGCCTTGGCCGGGAAGGGGAATGGTTGGGGTGTGTTTGGCGTCGAGATGTTTGTGCGCGCTGATGACGTAATTTTCTCAGAAGTCTCGCCCCGACCGCATGATACAGGTCTGGTGACCCTTATCAGTCAGGATCTGTCCGAATTTGCTCTGCACGCTCGCGCTATTCTCGGTCTGCCGATCCCCGCGATCCGCCAGTTCGGCCCGAGTGCCTCTCATGTCATTTTGGGGCATGGCACCTCTGACAATCCGAGGTTTTTCGGTGTGGAAGAGGCGCTTGCGGAGCCGGATACACAGTTGCGACTGTTCGGAAAGCCGTCGCTGGACGGCACCCGACGGCTGGGCGTGGCGTTAAGCCAAGGCGAAACGATCGCCGGTGCGCGGGCCAAGGCTAAGGCCAGCGCGAACAAGGTAAATATCATTCTGAATTAGCCCGTCCGGATCTTCCCAAACATCACAGCGGCAACTTTCCTCATCTGGATATCTTCGCTGCCTTCGGTGATGCGGTAACGGCGATGGTGGCGGTAGATATGCTCGAAGGGTGTGTGCCGTGAATAGCCAAGACCCCCATGAACCTGCATCGCGCGGTCAGCGGCGTCACAGACGAGGCGGTTTGCGCGGTAGTTACACATGCTGACCTTATCAGTGAGCCGTTTGGCGACCTCGACCTTGTTCATTCCGTCCATATCATGGGCTGTCTTGTAGATTAGCAAGCGCAGCATATCGGCTTCGGTCTGAAGCTCGACGAGCGGGAATTGAATAGCTTGGTTGAGCCAAAGTGGCTTGCCAAAGGGCGCGCGGCTCTTGGCGTATTTTACACTCTCATTGATGCAGAACTGCGCCGCGCCCAAGGAACTCGCGGCCTGACGGATACGGTTCTCATGAACGAAATGCTGGGCGCAGGCGAGGCCGTAATCGAGATCGCCCAGGACCATATCGTTCGGCACGAACACGTCTTGGAAGGTGCAGGACGGATGATCCGTCGGCATGTTGAAGGTCCAAAGATACTCGCCAATTTCAAACCCGTCTGCCTGTGTGTCGACCACAAAGCAGCCAATGCCTTTGGCGTCGCCGTCCGCGCCCGAATGGCGCGCAAAACACATGACGTGGGTCGCGACATGCAAACCCGTCGTCCACATCTTGTTTCCGTTGATGAGCCAGCCATCAATACCGTTGCGGGTCGTCGGAACCGCGCGCGTTTCCATCCAGGTGGCGTCGGATCCGTGCTCCGCTTCTGTCAGACCGAATGACCAAATCATCTCGCCCCGGCACATCGGTTCGATAAATTGTTTCTGCGCCTTTGTCCCAAAATCGCGCACCATGAGCGGCTGAACAAGGTTTCCGACGATGGAATGTTCGTTCTGCAAATCATTATGCAGCCCTAGACCCTTCGCCGCGAAATGCTCGCGGATCCGCGCCATAGCCAGATTGCCGCCATTCTTGCCGCCAAATTCTTCTGGTAGCTGAAACCGAAAATGCCCTGCCGCATCGGCGCGCTTGCGGGCTTCAGCGAGTAACATTTCCCAGTCATGGGCGGGCAAACCGCCCTTTTCCCAGTCCGTCCGGGCATTCTCGCGCCGGTGATCGAAAAAGCGAATATTGTCGTCTTGCTGTTCGAGCGGTCTGATTTCAGCGTCGATGAAAACGTCCAATTCCCTCAGGTAGTCTTCAATCTTTGAGGGGATTTGGAACAATTCTTGCATGAAACGCAGCCTATCATCCGTTGCCCCCGAACGGAATATCAGGGCTACGAGCATCCGGTTTGTAATGGAGTAAGACTATTCCGGTAAGGGCTCATCCCGATAGGGTTGCCTGATGAGAAGGTGATTCACCAAATCAAGGACGCGACAATGGTTGTCATTCGTTATTTTATGGGGCTTGTGGCGCTCTTTTTGACCGGTTTTGCCGTTGTCTCCGCAACGCCATCGCAGGCTCAAACAGACGCTGTTGCGCTCCGCCCGACCACGCCGATTTCCGAAGTTCACTTCCGCGGCGGCTATTTCGATCAAGATAAGACGCAATTCGGCCGTTGGTACGAAAAGCGCAATAATGGCAAAATCAACTACGAATTCTTCGAGACCGCCTCTGACGGCAAGGTCATTGAACTGACGGGGCCGAAGGGTCTGGTAAAGATGAAGTTGGACCTCAATGCCAAGATCATTCAGGGGGAATGGCCGGGACAGGCGATGCGCACAATCTATAAGATCAATGGTATCAGACCCATGGTGTTCAAAGATCTACCCGTTGTCGCGCCCCCGGTTGTGACACCGCCTGTGATCACGCCACCATCTCCTCCTGTCGCCAATCCACAAGCACCGCGCCCGCGAGATCTTCAGTTTGTGAGTCATACGCGCGGTCATTTCGCCCGCACATCTGGAATGATGTGGGAGGAACGCGCGACGGGTGGGCAGGGCTTCCCCTTCACCGAAATCGGTCATGATGATCGCAGCCTTTATCTTTATGATGAAGGTCGCGATGTTCTCATTACATTAGAGCCCAAAGACATGCAGTCGCGTGTCTCGATCGGTGGTGAACCATTGCGCAGACTTTATGCGCTCACTGGATTTGCTCAGCCTCCGCAGACACCGATCCCGCACACACCGATTCCGACGCAACCCGATAATCGTTCATTGAGCGAAGCAGAAAAAATGGCCTGTACGCGCCGCGGCGGGTTTGTGGAACGGGCTGGACTGCTGGGCGCGGAACGCTGCACCATACCGTATAGCGATGGTGGAGATGTCTGTACCGACTCTAGCCAATGTCAGGGGCAGTGCCGTTCGAATTCAGATGCACCGACGGGCGCACCAGCGTCAGGTCTCTGTCAGCCGACTGATAATCCGTTCGGGTGTCATTCTGAAATTCTGGGCGGACGGGTCGCACCCGGTCTCTGTGTAGACTGAGTTGGCACTGGGCGTCGATTAACGCGACATCCCGACCATATCATGGTTGGGAAAGGTGAATTCAGGGCTTGATTTGCCGCGCTAAGACCGAGAGGCCGTTTCCAAAATTAGGAGACGGCCATGAAGACCCTCGGACATTTCATCGACGGTAAGCCTGTCGCAGGTTCCGGCGACCGTACGCACGACATTTTCAACCCCAATACGGGTGAGGTGCAATCGCGCGTCACGCTCGGAACGACCGGCGATTTAAACGCCGCCGTTGCGTCTGCTGTGAAAGCGCAAGCCATTTGGGCGCAGACCAATCCCCAACGCCGCTCGCGCGTCTTGTTCGCCTATAAGGCGTTGGTCGAAGCGCATATGGAAGAGCTGGCCGAGCTCTTGTCCCGCGAACATGGCAAAGTGATTGCTGATAGTCGCGGTGATGTCATGCGCGGCCTCGACGTCATCGAATTTGCTTGCGGTGTGCCGCACGCGCAAAAAGGTGAGCACACTTACGGCGCCGGTCCAGAGATTGATGTTTACTCGATGCGCAAACCGCTCGGTGTTATCGCCGGCATTACCCCGTTCAATTTCCCTGCCATGATCCCAATGTGGATGTTTGGCATGGCTATCGCGACGGGCAATGCCTGTATCCTTAAGCCATCCGAGAAAGACCCATCCGTGCCGATGCGTTTGGCTGAGTTGTTCGTTGAAGCGGGCGGTCCTGAAGGGCTGCTCAATGTCGTTAATGGTGACAAGGTGGTGGTCGATGCGATCCTTGGACACCCCGATATTAAGGCCGTCAGCTTTGTCGGCTCCTCCGACATTGCGCAATATGTCTATGCGGGCGCAACCGCGACTGGAAAACGGGCACAATGTATGGGCGGGGCGAAGAACCACGGCATCATCATGCCGGACGCCAACATGGAACAGGCCGCAAAAGACATTCTCGGCGCGGCCTATGGCTCCGCTGGCGAACGCTGCATGGCGCTGCCCGTTGTGGTCCCAGTCGGCGAGGGTACGGCGGAGCGCTTCTTGGAAGCCTTCATGCCGAAACTCGAAGCCTTGAAGATTGGCATCTCGACGGATGCTGAGGCCGATTACGGCCCAGTCGTGACTAGAGCGCATCTAGAGAGCGTCGAAGGTCTCATCGATCAAGCCGAAAAAGAAGGCGCTAAAGTTCTTGTCGATGGGCGCGGCTTTAAATTGCAGGGTCATGAAGACGGGTTCTTTATCGGACCAACGCTGCTTGATGACGTGACGACGGATCAGTCCACCTATCACGAAGAAATTTTCGGCCCGGTCCTACAGATCGTACGCGCCAAGAATTTCGAAGAGGCGCTACGGCTGCCGTCCGAACATCAATATGGCAACGGCGTCTGCATCTTCACCAATAATGGCCGGGTTGCGCGCGAATTTGCAGACCGGGTCGAAGTTGGCATGGTTGGCATCAATGTCCCGATCCCTGTGCCTGTCGCCTATCACAGCTTTGGCGGCTGGAAGCGCTCAGCCTTTGGCGATGCGAACCAGTACGGCATGGAAGGCCTGCGCTTTTACACCAAAGTGAAGACCGTCACGCAGCGCTGGCCCGAAGGCGAAACAGAAGACTCAGCCTTCATCATTCCGCATTTCGGATAAGCCCATGCATTTCCAACTCACCGAAGACCTGAGTATGATTCAGGACATGGCCCGGCAGTTTGCGGCTAGCGAACTCGCGCCACATGCGGAAAAATGGGACCGGGAGAAATATCTCGATCGGTCCGTCTTTGATAAAGCGGCAGAACTCGGCTTTCTGGGAATTTACACGCAGGAAGAACATGGCGGCACGGCCCTGTCGCGCCTCGCATCGGCGATGGTGTTTGAGCAACTCGCCGCCGGGGATGTCAGCCATACGGCGATGATGACGATCCACAATATGGCGACGTGGATGATTGATCGGTTCGCAGATGATAATTTGCGCGCACGTTATGTGCCGCGGCTGACGGCGGGTGAATTGATCGCGTCCTACTGCCTCACTGAGCCGGGGGCAGGATCGGATGCGGCATCGCTGTCGACCAAAGCGATCAAAGATGGCGATGATTATGTACTGACCGGGAACAAGCAGTTCATTTCCGGCGCAGGCTGGTCGGACGTCTATGTCGTCATGGCGCGTACGTCCGATGACGGCGCGCGCGGTGTCTCATGCTTCGTGGTTGAAAAAGACATGCCCGGCGTGTCCTTCGGCGCTGAGGAACGCAAAATGGGCTGGAACGCCCAGCCGACGGCACAGGTCATTTTTGATGAGTGCCGCGTGCCAGCGGCGAACCGCGTCGGCGCGGAAGGCGACGGCTTCAAATTCGCTATGGCAGGTTTGGATGGAGGCCGGATCAACATTGGGGCTTGCTCGCTGGGCGGGGCGGCGGCCGCGCTTAAGTTGGCAATTGATTATTCGAAAGAGCGCAAACAGTTCGGTAAACCCATCGCCGAATTCCAAAATACACAGTTCCGACTCGCTGATATGGCGACAGAGCTCGAGGCCTCTCGCTTGATGATCTATCGCGGTGCGGACGCGATCGATAATAAAGAGCCGAATGCGGGGATGTATTGCGCGATGGGCAAGCGGTTCACGACCGACCTTTGCTCCAAAATCGCCAATGACGCGCTGCAAGTTCATGGCGGCTATGGCTATTTGGCTGACTATCAAGTTGAACGGATTGTCCGTGATTTACGCGTCCACCAAATCCTCGAGGGCACGAACGACATTATGCGGGTCATCATCAGCCGCGGATTGTTGAGGCAGTAGCATGACAGACCAGATCACGACCTGCATCGAAGGCTCGCTTGGACGGATCACGCTCAATCGACCGACGGCCTTAAACGCACTAACGACAGAGATGTGTGTCGCCATGACCGAGGCTTTACTCGACTGGCAAGATCATGATGCGGTCAAGGCTGTGCTGGTTGACGGCGCAGGGGATCGGGCGTTCTGTGCAGGCGGTGATGTCATCATGCTGCATGATAGTGGGAAAGCTAAAGACGGTCGGGCCGAGATTTTTTGGCGGGTCGAATATGCGCTGAATGAGCTGATCCATCGCTATTCTAAACCTTATATCGCGCTGGTTGATGGGATTGTCATGGGCGGCGGTGTCGGCTTGTCCGTACATGGGAAATATAGGGTAGCGGGCGATACGACCTTGTTCGCCATGCCGGAAACCGGGATTGGGTATTTCCCTGATGTGGGCGGGACTTACTTCTTGCCGCGTTTGGGTCATTCCGGCTCTTTGGCTGTCGGCAACTGGCTCGGTTTAACCGGCGCTCGTTTGGGGCCGGCAGATTGCGTGACCTTGGGCGTTGCGACACATTTCGTCCCAACTAACGCGCATGACGCGCTGATTGCGGCCCTTCGCAATGCCGACGATGTTGAAGCGGTCTTAGCAGACTTCAACGAAACGCCGCCTGAAGGGGCGGGTATTCCAGAAGCGGTCGCGGCATTTGAAAAGGCCGCAGTCTCAGATATTCTCAAGGCGCTCGACGCGGAGGGATCCGATTGGTCTGCGCTGCAAGCCAAGCTGCTTCGCCGTAAAAGTCCGATGGCTCTGGCGACAACTTTGGAGGCCCTGCGCCGGGGGGCTGCGCTGGATTTCCGTCAGGTGATGACGCAGGAACTCGACCTCTCACTCAATTTCCTGACCATTCAGGATTTCTACGAAGGTATCCGGGCGCAACTGATCGACAAGGACCGTAATCCGGGGTGGTCGCATGATGCGTTAGACGCCGTGACCGACGCGCAGATCGAACGCATGTTCCGTCAGACGGCCAAGCCACGTCAGGAGTTTCTGCCATGATCATCGCATTCATCGGGCTGGGAAATATGGGCGGCGGTATGGCCGTCAATCTCGCGAAACATCATGATGTGCGCGCGTTTGACCTGTCAGCTGATGCCGTGGCTAAAGCAGTTGATGCCGGGTGCGCGAAGGCTGAAACAGTTGAGGCGGCTGTCTCTGGCGCAGACGCAATTGTGACCATGCTACCTGCCGGTGCGCATGTTCGGGCGGTCTATGCCGACGTGTTTGATCATGCCGACAAAGGCACATTGATGATCGATTGCTCAACCGTTGATGTCGACAGTGCGCGGACTGTGATTGGCCAAGCGACTGAACGTGGCTTCGCCATGATTGATGCGCCGGTGTCGGGCGGGGTCAAAGGGGCTACGGAAGGTACGCTGACCTTCATGTGTGGCGGAACTGCAGAGGCCTTTGCGGGCGCTAAACCGCTGCTTGAGATTATGGGAAAGAATGTGTTCCATGCGGGCGACGCAGGCAATGGTCAGGTCGCGAAAATCTGTAACAATATGCTGCTCGGCATTCATATGATCGGGACGTGCGAAGCGTTCAACCTCGCGAACAAACTCGGCCTCGACGCGCAAACCTTCTTCGATATTTCTAGCACGGCCTCTGGTCAGAATTGGTCGATGACCAGCTATTGCCCGGCCCCCGGCCCGGTTGAAAGTGCGCCGTCTAATCGCAATTACCAGCCGGGCTTTGCCGCCGCGATGATGCTTAAGGATCTACGCCTAGCCAAAGAAGCCGCGTCGACTGCTCGTGCGGCGACGCCACTGGGTGCGCAAGCTGAGGCGCTCTATGCGCTGATGGAAGCGGCAGGCGAGGGCGGTTTGGATTTTTCCGGCGTGATGAAATTGATCGACGGGAGCTTGTAGCCCAAAGAAAAAGCACCCCCGAAGGGGTGCTCGCCTTTGACGGGCCTTAGCAGCCGCTGCGCGGCAGACCTCACTGGGTGTACAGGCCTTAAGTATTCATAGAATCGAAGAAGTCGCCATTTGACTTCGTATCTTTGAGCTTGCCGAGCAGGAACTCAATCGCGTCCATCGTGCCCATTGGGTTCAGGATGCGGCGCAGGATGTAGGTCTTGGTCAGTTCCGCTGGCGGCACCAAGAGTTCTTCTTTCCGCGTGCCGGACTTAGTCACGTCGATGGCTGGGAAGATGCGCTTGTCCGCGACTTTCCGATCGAGAATGATTTCCGAGTTACCCGTTCCTTTGAATTCCTCGAAGATAACTTCGTCCATCTTGGAGCCGGTCTCGATGAGTGCGGTCGCGATAATAGTCAGTGAGCCGCCATCCTCGATATTCCGGGCGGCACCAAAGAAGCGCTTTGGACGTTGCAGGGCGTTGGCGTCCACACCACCGGTCAGCACTTTACCAGAGCTTGGAACGACAGTGTTGTAGGCGCGGCCCAAACGGGTGATCGAATCGAGCAGGATGACAACATCCTTACCGCTCTCAACCAAGCGCTTGGCTTTCTGGATCACCATCTCTGCGACTTGCACGTGGCGCGTGGCCGGTTCGTCAAAGGTCGAGGAGACCACTTCGCCCTTCACGGAGCGCTGCATGTCGGTCACTTCTTCGGGACGTTCGTCGATCAGTAGCACCATGACGTAACATTCCGGGTGATTTTTCTCGATAGAGTGCGCGATGTTCTGCAGTAGAACGGTTTTACCGGTCCGCGGCGGCGCGACGATCAAGGCGCGCTGGCCTTTACCGATGGGGGCGACGATATCGATGACGCGACCGGACGTATCTTTCGCCGTCGGATCTTCGAGTTCCATCTTGAAACGCTGATCGGGATAGAGCGGCGTCAGATTATCGAAGTGCGCCTTCATCCGTGCCTGTTCGGGCGTAGAGAAGTTGATTTCTTCGGATTTATTCAGAGCGAAATAACGCTCATCACCCTTGGGCGCATCAAGCAGGCCAGAGATTGTATCGCCAGTGCGCAAGCCGAATTGGCGAATATCTTTTTGACTGACATAAATATCGTCAGGGCCAGCCAGATAGTTGGCTTCCGGCGCGCGCAGAAAGCCGAAGCCGTCCTGCAGCACTTCCAGTACGCCGCGCCCACGCACGAGTACGCCTCGTTCGGCTAAGTCTTTGAGGACTTGATAGAAAATATCTTGTTTGCGCATGGAGCCAGGGTTTTTGATCCCGACTTGTTCAGCGAAGCGGTTCAGCTCGCCAGGTTTCATTTGTTTGAGATCGTCCAGCGAAATCGTTTCAAGCTGGTCTACGGGTGTATCGACGGTCATGTTTTAGTCTTTGAAGGGCACAACACAGGAGGACCCTGCGCGGCTATTATATCGGGTGGGAAAGGCTAAGCCTTAGATCGCGCTCGCGCCAATAACGGCAAACTCACACGGAACAGCCGGACGGCTGATGGACAACAGATAGGTGAGGGTGCGCGCCTGGTCAAGCGCGCTGATGCGTTGAAGATTTGACGCTGTCGCTTGTAGAGTCGAAAGCGAGATTATGAAAAACGCTTTTCTCGTCTCTGTTCTACTCGCCCTGTTCTTGTTCACCATGTCGGCGCCCGCCTTTGCCTCGAATTCAGTTTACGGCGTCTGGCTGACGGAAGAGGGGACGGCGACGGTACGGATTGTCGATTGCGGTGACGCGTCACCCTGCGGTGTTATTGAGACGGCGGAAATTCCGTCAGGAGAACCGACCACGGACGTTAATAATTCGGACCCAGATCTTCGCGACAAACCCATCATCGGACTTGTCATGCTTCACGGCTTTGAGCGTGACGACGATAAATGGAAAAAGGGCCGAATTTATAATCCCGAAGATGGAAAGAGTTACAAAAGCTCGATTCGCGTGGATGACGATCCCAACGTCTTGAAGGTTAAAGGCTGCATCGCCTTCCTCTGCCAGACGCAACGCTGGACGCGCGTAGAGACGCCCGCTACCCTAACGGAATAGGCCTGTAGATAATCCTGACGTGGTTTTCGTTGTCTAGCGCTTCCAAAATCTGCATTTTTCATTAAAGTTGACCGTCAAAGGTCTTTTCCAAACGGCTCATTCATCATGAAACTCACCCTCGAACGCAGCGCGCTTCTCACCGGACTATCCCATGTCCAGTCGGTCGTGGAACGACGCAACACGATCCCGATCTTGTCCAATGTCTTGATGGGCGGCGACAATGGGCGACTGACGCTAGTTGCCACCGATCTGGATATCGAAGTGTCCGAATCGGTTGAAGCGGGCGTGGATGCACCGGGGCAAGTGACCGCCCCTGCGCATACGCTTTACGACATTGTTCGTAAATTGCCGGACGGCGCGCAAGTGCAACTGACGATCAATTCCGATGATCGTCTGGATGTGGATGCGGGGTCGGCCCATTTCACGCTACCATTGCTGCCCTCTGGCGATTTCCCCAAAATGACGGCGGACGGGTTCTCCAATGAGTTCACTCTTCCCGCGTCTGATCTGTCGCGTCTGATTGATAAAACGAAGTTTGCGATCAGCACGGAAGAGACGCGCTATTATCTCAACGGCATTTATCTGCACGCCCGTGATGGGTTGCTACGCGCGGTTGCCACGGATGGTCACCGTTTGGCCTTGGCGGAACAAAGCTTGCCGAACGGCGCGGACGATATGCCGGGCGTGATTATCCCGCGCAAAACTGTTGCAGAGCTTCGCCGGCTGATTGACGGCACCGACTCCGATGTAGCCGTCGCCGTCTCTGAATCCAAAATTCGATTTACAACGGGCACGGTGGTGCTGACGTCGAAACTCATCGACGGCACATTCCCAGACTATGAGCGCGTAATCCCGCGCACCAACACCAAAGAGCTCGTGCTCGACAATAAGGTGTTCGCCTCAGCGGTTGACCGGGTTGCGACGATTTCGGCTGAAAAGTCCCGCTCGGTTAAGCTCTCCCTCGCGGACAGCAATTTGGCCTTGTCGGTCAATAACCCAGAGTCAGGCCAAGCTCGCGAAGATCTTCCGGTCAATTATGATGATGATGCAATGGAAATCGGCTTCAACGCCAAATACCTCCTTGACGTCGCGGGACAGATCGAAGGTCAGGACGCGACCTTCATGCTAGATTCCGCCTCATCGCCTGCGCTTGTCACCGATTCGGAAGATGAACATGCACTCTTCGTGCTGATGCCGCTGCGGGTCTAAGCCGATTGGATGGCGGCACTCGCCTCTCTACGTTTGACGGATTTTCGGTCTTATGACCGGCTTGATCTAGACCTTTCGCCTGGACCGATTGTGCTGTTTGGCGCGAATGGCGCGGGCAAAACAAACCTCATGGAAGCGGTCTCCCTCCTGTCTCCGGGCCGAGGTTTGCGCGGGGCTGGGATTGATGCGCTCGCCCGAGTTGAGCGCGGTCGAACCGCACCCGCTTGGGGCGTCAATGCTGAGCTAGATGAAGGCACGCGCATTTCCGTCGGTCAGCTGCCCGATAGTCCGCGCCGCCGCGCAGTCCGCATCAATCAGACCAGTGCCATGGCATCACAACTCGCCGAATTGCTCACGGTCCAATGGCTGACCCCGGTGCAGGACCGGTTGTTCGCGGGACCGGAAAGCGACCGCCGGAAATTCCTCGACCGTTTAGCGCTCGCTTTTGAGCCGTCTCACGGTGTGGCCAGCTTGCGCTATGAAAAGGCCCGGTCTGAACGTAATCGACTGCTGTCTGACGGCATCTCTGATGCCAGTTGGTATGACGCGCTAGAGGCTGACATGGCGGCCTGCGGTGCACGCATCGCTAAGACCCGCGTCGATACGATCGAGCGATTAAGGGAGGCGATCATGGAGCGTAGCGCATCGGCCTTTCCGCAAGCGGAGATCGCTATTGAGGGAACCGTCGAGGCCCTTCTTCAAGATGGCATCTATCTAGATGATGCGGAAAGTGACTTCCGTGAGCGTTTGGCAGAGGCCCGGCCAATAGACCGCCGCGCCGGGCGTTCCCTGACGGGGCCGCATCGATCCGAAGTCAAAGTCGTGCATCAAGGTAAAGCGATGGCCGCGGCCCTTTGTTCGACGGGTGAGCAGAAGGCGCTGCTGATCGGGCTGATCCTTGCTCATGCCCGGGCTCAAGTGACGCGCTCACCTATCCTTCTACTCGACGAAGTGGCCGCCCACCTGGACTCAGAGCGCCGCCGCGCCCTGTCAGAGGAATTGATCGATCTCGGCCTTCAGGTTTTCATGACGGGCACGGACCAGTCGCTTTTTTCGGACTTCGGGGCGCAGGCGCAATGGTTCGAGGTCAGCGGCGGTGCGGTCACCGAGCAGACGGGTTAACGCAACAAAGTCGGTCGCTCGCCCGTTTCCCCGGCGGCTTCGCGGCGAATGAGCGTGTGGAGGGCGGGCATGTCGTCAATAGCGGCAAAGGCGGCACGGCGGGCATGACCAAGCAGAGATAGTGGGCCGCGTGTTGGGGCGGTCGCCAGCGATGTTGTCAACGTCGCCAGCATGGTTTCATCTGCTCGGCGCCACCGCTCATAACCGATCAAACCTGCTGTGCCGATATCCTGCCCTGTCGAGACGGCCTCGCGGACACCCTCAACCAGCGCCCCAATATCACGGATACCGAGATTCAAGCCTTGACCCGCAAGCGGGTGGATGACGCGCGCCGCATCGCCAATAAGAGCGACGCGTCCTCGGCTGAGCGCTTCGCTCCGTTGGCCGATGAGTGGATAGCTCTGCACGGGCATATCTAGCCCGGTGACGTCCAAGGCGCCCCACAGACGGTCATCAATCAGGGCGATCAACGCCTCTTCAGGTAGAGCGCGAGCTGCGGTTATCGCTTCGGATCTGTCAGACCAGACGATCTGCGAACGGTGGCCCGCTTTCGTCGTTGCGAAGGGCAGGCTGGCGACAGCGCCCACGGGCTGAAAGCGCTGTAACGCTATGCCTTCATGTGGCTCTGCATGGATCACGGTCGTAACCAAAGCATGCTGGCCGAAATCAGATCGCGAGACGGATAGGCCTGCCATCCGGCGTATCGCACTGTTGCGGCCATCTGCGGCCACAACCAGATCCGCAGTGAGCTGAGTGCCATCGCTCAACATCAGATTGACGGAGCCGTTTTGAGATAGAGTGTCGACCCGAACATTATCTCGGATCTTTACGGGCCTTGTCTTCAAACGTGCCAATATTGACGTCCTTAGACGCTCATTCTCGACATTGAAAGCCAGCGGTTCGTCGTCCCGTTCTGGCAGTTCAAACTGCCACGGCGTGTCAGCTTCACCTTCGCCCACGCGCATGCCAAGAATCGGCGTCGCGTCTACCTCCTCAACGCCCAACCGTGTGAGCGCGCGCATGGCGGACGGGGTAAGAGCCGTTGCTCGACCATCCGTTTCACTTCGATCAATCGGCTTAGCATCAATCAGGATGACCTCTCGACCGGCCCCATGCTCCGGGTCCGATAGGGCCAAGGCTGACAATAATCCTGACAAGCCCGCACCAATGACGGCGATTTGCGTGTGTTCGCTCATAATCGAGAGACCTAAGCCCGCAACGGTCGCATGGAAAGTGGCTTTCGCGGGCGGCAATTCGTCCACAAGGATGCATCCGGCTTTAACGCCCCCTTTACGCCTTGGCGTCACCTTTCATTAACCTGCTACTCTAGTTTTGGACCCCAGATGACGCCGCCCCCTGCCGCCACCGCCCCTTATGAGGAATATTCGCCGGAAGCGATCCAGGCGATGATGGATGCGGTGACGCAGGCAGAAGCCAGTGCGTGGAAGCGCGCCGTCAGCGCCCTGTCGATGATTGGGCTGGGCGGGATGTTGATGATCATACAACTAACTTACTCGCCGTTCGACGCGACGATGGACACAGCGGGCGTCGGCGGTATCGGCAATGCGTTCGGCGCGCCGGGTGCTTGGGTCGCCAATGTGTTGATGCAAACTCTGGGTTGGGGCGGGTTGCTGGCCAGTTGCCTGATGATGATTTCTGGTGTCCGCCGGTTGCTGCGCCGCACGGTTCGTCTTCAGACAAGACGTGATCGCGCTGGACGCGCGCTGATATATATGGGGGCTGTCCTATTAGGCACGGCAACCCTGTCTGCCTTTCCGATCCCGCAAAGCTGGCCGATGGGCTCTGGGTTGGGCGGTTGGTTCGGCGACCTGATGCATTTCGGGATGAGGCGCTGGCTCGTTCATTTTAATATTCCCCTGTCAGGCGGTATCGTCGCTTTGGTCACGTTCCTCGGATTTGGTGTATGTCTCGCGCGGCATCTTGGCCTCGTTCGTCGAGACGTCGTCGACATCCTCGATGCAGCCGGTCTGGTCTGGGCTTATGTCCGCGTTGGGGTCGATGCCATGGCGGCTTGGTTGGTCAGGATCTTCCGAAAATCCTATGAAGGTGAGCTAGAAACCGAGACTGTCGGGGTCCGCACGATCCCTGATGCCCCGTCTTTCACGCCCGCGCCTGCACCCGTCCCCGCGCCCGTATCTGTGGCTCCAGCGCCCAAACCGAAACCAAAGTCCAAGCCTAAGTCGGTGGCCCGTAAGGTCACCAATCCAAAACGTGGTGCTCCGGAATTTGATTTCTCGGCGGCCACGGGGTTTGTCTTACCCACGCCTGATTTACTTAAGGCTCCACCGCCGCGCAGCACAGTGCGTGATGAGGGTATGTTGCAGCGCCAATCCGACCAGTTGCACCGCGTCATGGGCGATTATGGCGTCGAAGGTGAAATGGGCGATGTCCGTCCAGGTCCCGTCGTCACTCTGTTTGAATTCGAACCAGCACCCGGTGTGAAGTCCTCGCGTGTGATCAATCTTGCCTCTGACATTGCTCGAAATATGAGCGCAAAATCTGCGCGAATCGCGGTCGTTCCCGGTCGCAATGCGCTGGGTGTGGAGATGCCGAACCGCAAGCGCGAAATCGTCTGGTTGCGACAAATGCTGGAATCCGAAGCGTTTGAAAATAGCGACGCCCGTCTGCCGCTCATCATGGGCGAAGATATTGGCGGCGCGCCCTTCGTCACCGATCTGGCGTCCATGCCGCATATGCTGGTGGCAGGTACAACCGGGTCAGGTAAATCGGTCGCGGTCAATTCCATGATCCTCAGCCTGATGTACAAGCTGACGCCGGAACAGTGCAAATTCATCATGATCGATCCAAAGATGCTGGAGCTCTCCGTTTATGACGGTGCGCCGCATCTGCTGGCGCCCGTCGTGACAGAGCCGAAAAAAGCTGTTGTCGCGTTGAAATGGGCCGTGCGCGAGATGGAAGATCGCTACCGCAAAATGAGCCAAATCGGCGTGCGAAATATGGAAGGCTTCAACGAAAAAGTCGCCGAATCGAAAGCGCGCGGCGAGACCTTGTCCAAGACGGTTCAAACGGGCTTCGATCACGAATCGGGTGAGCCGGTTTTTGAGACACAAGAATTTGAATTCGAGCCCATGCCTTATATCGTCGTCATCATCGACGAGATGGCAGACCTGATGATGGTCGCCAAAAAAGACATTGAAGGGTCTGTTCAGCGACTAGCGCAAATGGCGCGCGCTGCTGGCATTCATATGATTCTCGCCACGCAGCGCCCATCGACTGATGTCATCACCGGAACGATCAAAGCCAACTTCCCAACCAAAGTCTGTTTCCGCGTTGGATCCAAAATCGACAGTCGCGTCATTCTCGGCGAAATGGGCGGCGAGCAATTGCTTGGCAAAGGCGATATGTTGTTCCTCGGCGATACAGGCCCCAAACGCTATCACGGGCCGTTCGTGTCTGATTCTGAAGTGGAACGCGTCGCCAACTTCGTCCGCGCTCAAGGCGCACCAGCCTACCTCGAAGATATCACAACGGATCGGGATGAAGGACCATCTGATGACCCAACCGTCGCAGGCGGCGGGTCTAGCGGTGATTCCTTGTTCGACCAAGCCGTCGCTATTGTCTCCAATGACCGCAAGGCCTCAACCAGCTATATTCAGCGCCGTCTTTCCATCGGCTATAACCGCGCCGCCGATCTAATCGACCGGATGGAACAGGAAGGCATGATTAGCGAAGCCGGGTCTGGCGGAAAACGTGAAATCTTCCTGCCTGAGAGCGAAGCGTTCTAGCAACCCGGTTATGACTTGCGGGACGGCCGCGACCCGCTAACCTGAGTAGATGTTCAGGACGTTCCCTTTGCTTCGCGCGTGGCAGCATATGCTGCCCGAGTGTCAGTTTGCCCCGCGAGCGATCTTTTGATCAACGTTTGCCGCTTTGGTTGTGTCCTGTTTTGGGCGTTTTTGTTTCAATCTCTGTCAGCGTGTTCAACGACCCCATCCGTTCAAACCGTGCCTCTCGAAAGAATGCTAGAAAGTTCAAGTGCAACAGCGCTTGATTACGAAACCTCTCAAGGGGGCTGATAGTTTTGAGGCTCGATCTTCTTGAAACTGGGCCCGGCAAATTTATCCTTGATACAGGAGCAACAACGTCAGTGATCTACCGGGACTCTATCCTGCCGGGCGCAGTCATAGAAGGCGGTGGTCAAGTTCGTATCCACGACATGAATTTTTTGGCAACGCGCCCCACGACCATAATTCAAAATTTTCTAATCGGATCAAAAGAGATCAAAGGCGTAACTTTCGCAATCCTTGATCAACCGAAGTATAGCGACCCATTGTTGAGGCAAACCAAAGGTATTATTGGGTTAGATATATTGGCGGAATATAAAATCTTGATTGACCCAAGTAGTCAGAAAACATTCTTCATTGACGAAAAATCTGCGCCGCTGACGTTTGATAAAACCTGGTCCTCTATCCAGTTGAATGAACGTCCCTTCAATAGGGATGTGCTGGGACTTCATTTTCTAGATTTGCAGGTTAACGGAACAGAGGCCTTCGCCTTGGTGGACACGGGTTCAGAGTTCAATGTGATGAATTGGAATTTTAGACGTTTGCGGAAATTGAGGGTGAGACGCCATCATCTTCGCAAAGAATGGAAGGTGAATGGGGCAGTAGGTGAGTTTAAACCAGAATGGCACGTGGTTTTGGAGGGAATAGAATTTGGCAATCGCGCGTGGCCGCATCAACTCTTCTCTGTGCATCGTCTAGGCTTGTTCGATGTGATAGATTTGGAGGGTAAGCCAATGATGATCGTTGGGATGCCTTTCTTCGAAGGTAAGTCCATTTTGATTGACTTTGCGAATGACGTCATGTGGATCAAAATGGAGTCCTCATAGGCCAAGTGCTCCGCATTGATTGATTGCCGTTTTGCTAGTCCTGAACTCAATTAGGGTCCGCGTCAGCATTTCCAATCTATGCGGAACAGGCTAACTCAACCTTATGCCTAAGACTTCTCCACCGCCACGCGCCTGGCAGCGCATGCTCTCCGGGCGTCGGCTCGATCTGCTTGACCCGAGCCCACTCGATATTGAAATTGAGGACATCGCCAGAGGTCTAGCCCGCGTGGCGCGGTGGAACGGGCAGACATCGGGGGATCATGCATTTTCGGTCGCGGAACATAGCGTCGTGGTCGAGGATTTATTTTATCAACTCTATCCCAATGCATCAGCAGAAGAGCGCATGACAGCACTGCTGCATGATGCGTCCGAATATGTGATCGGCGATATGATCAGCCCGTTTAAGGCGGCGCTCGGCTATGACTATAGAGCGTTTGAGACGCGCTTGGACGAAGCCGTCAATCGCCGGTTTGGCTTAACGGCCCCAACGCCATCTCAGCTTAAGAAGCAGATTAAACGGTGTGATGTGATCTGCGCCTGGTTTGAAGCGACGCAGATTGCGGGCTTTACAGTAGAGGAGGCGGATCAGTTCTTCATCACGCCGCCCGACGGGCTGCATGTCACGATTGATCCGGCGCCTGTCGTAGCAGCGGAGCGGTTATTTTTAAAACGGTTCGCCGAGTTGGACGCTGCGCTTTAGCGCCGCCCGGCGCGGGGGTGCGCACCGGCATGCACCTCGCGTAGGCGCGCCGCATCGACATCCGTATAGCGCTGAGTTGTCGACAGGCTGGCATGGCCGAGTAATTGTTGGATTGTGCGCAAGTCACCGCCCCCAGCCAGAAGATGTGTCGCGAAGGAATGGCGCAGCGCGTGCGGTGTCGCCGATTCGGGTAGACCAAGATAGGCGCGGAGCTTCTGCACTTCGGCTTGGATGATCCGAGGGCCGAGGGGGCCACCGCGAACGCCCCGAAAGAGCGCCGATCCGGGTGCGAGGGAATGGGGGCATAACTCAGCATAGCGCGTGACCGCCTTGCCAATCGCAGGCAGGATCGGAATCATTCGAGATTTTCCGCCTTTACCGTGAACGATGAGCGTATCGCCAAGAGGCAGTACCTCTGCTGTCAGGCTGAGCACTTCCGAAATACGTAAGCCAGCGCCGTAAGCGAGGCTTAATACGGCACTATTGCGCGCTTCTATCCAAGGGACTGCCCCATCCATCGACCCGGCCGCGACTAAGTCTCGCGCGCCGTCAACCGACAAGGCTTTGGGAACGGGCCGTTTGGTGCGTGGGCCTTTAATGAGGGCGATGGCAGAATTGGCAACATCCCAGCGTCGTTCCAGATATCTGTATAAGGTACGAATGGCGGACAGCAGGCGTTGTACGGACGCCGATCCCAGACCTGGATGGCCCTGTCCACCCTCGCGTCTAAACGCGAGATAGGCGCGAAAGTCAGACGGTCCGAGTCCTGCCAATGCTCGAAGACCTGCGGGTTCGCCGAGGTGGCGGGCTAGGAAGTTTTGAAAATCACGAATGTCGCGCCCATAGGCTTCAACCGTTTTCTCGGACAGGCGGCGCTCACCAGCCAGATGGGACAGAAACGCCGTTCTCACGTCATCCGCTGAGATGTTGGGGGTTGCCGCCATAATTTAATCTTGCCGCTCAGACCTTAAAGAATAGGCAAAATCGATCGTCGCTTGACAAAATATGAGGTGCGCATTTATCAATTACGACAGATGACGTAATTTTATTCAAAGCCGTTTTGGGAGTTCATGATGCGCAATGGCTTCATATTTTCAGCGGCTTTTACCCTGTTCGCGCAAACGGCCATTGCAGCGCCAGACTGCCCGGCACCTGAGCCCACAACAGAAGCGGACAGAATCTACGCTCTGTCGAAGATCTGGAAGATCGCGGATAGGGATTTCGCTTGGTTTCATCAGGTGCCGGACTTGGACTGGGATGCCGAATATCTTCGGCATCTTCCTATGGTTCGGGATGCTGAGACGGAATTGGAGTATTTTCGCGCGCTGCAAAGCTTCATCACAGCACTGCAGGATGGGCACACCAATCTTAACCCGACACCGTCGCTGAGACGCGGATGTGTGTTGGACGCACCGCCTATTCGTCTGACCCCTTTTGGGGCGGGAATATACGTCACCAATATCGACAGCGAGTTGGCAGATACCGTCCCGGTCGGAAGCCAAGTCGTTTCAGTGGATGGAGAAGATATAGAAGCGAAGATTGAGCGGGATGTTCTGCCTTACTTGGCGACGTCATCACCACATGTCAGGCGTGAGTATGCCGCGGGTGGACGGTCTTACTGGCTATTGGGGCCGCTCTTTGGTTCTGTCGGCACGACCGCCCGAATTGGAATTGTGACGCCCAACGGTGAAAGTCGCGTCATCTCGGTTAAGCGCAACCGATATAGCGAAGGCGGGATAGACTGGGTCAGAACGCGCAACGATCCCGCGGGTGAAGGCAGTGTGCATCTCAGCTGGGACCGCGATATCGCCATCCTGTCACTGAATTCTTTCTCTGATGACACTGTTCCTGAGCAATTTGATGCTCTGTTGCCTGAAATTCGTCGCGCCAAGGGGCTTATTATTGATGTCTCCCGCAATGGCGGCGGCAGTACCGCCATCGGTGGTCATGTGATGAGACGTTTCATCAATGCTCCGGCACCGGGGTCGCGTTGGATGACACCCAAACATGTTTCAGCGTTCAAGGTATGGGGCGAAGGCGGTTTGGAGGGCTATGCTGAATGGGCGTCGCCGATGTGGGAAACGGGCGAACACAATACGCTCGACCCACTGGACGTAGCTGACCGATTGATCGTCCCGATAGCCATCGTCACCTCTAAATGGACAGCGTCTGCGGCAGAAGACTTTATGGTTTTCGCAAAGAGCCAACCGCACATGGTTCAGATCGGGGAGCCGACATTCGGCAGCACGGGCCAACCAGTCCATTTTGAGCTGCCGGGCGGCCTAAGTGCGCGGGTTTCAGCGAAGCGTGACACACTGCCGGATGGTACGGATTTTGTCGGGACGGGCGTTATACCAGATATTGCGGTCAGCCCTGATCTTGATGACGTTCTCAATAATCGCGATCCGGCGCTTGACCGGGCGATTGAGAATGTGCGCGGTCGCATCGAATAAGGTTCTGGAGTGGTGAGCGGTTTTACTCAGTTCGCGTCTCGACCATTGCGCAACGGCGCGAGGTCACGGTAGGACGACGCAAAAGGATCCTGCCATGACTCTCAAGCTTCACCACTCGCTTCTCATTTCTGCTGCTCTACTAGCTGCCTGTGCGACTTTGCCGGAGCCGAAAAGCGCCACGGAGATTCATGATCAGACACTGACACTCGATACGCATATTGACATCCCGCTAACCTATATGACGGAGATCGACCCGACTGGCCCGACAGAGCTACAAGTTGATCTGCCTAAACTAGCGGCGGGCAAGCTCGATAGCGGCTTCTGGATTGTCTACACGCCGCAAGGTGAAATGACGGAGGAGGGTTACGCGGCGGCGCTGGATATTGCCCGCACGCGCGTTACGGCGATTGAAGCGCTGACGGACACCCATTCGGATAATTTCGAACTGGCCCTGACGGCCGACGATGTTCGGCGAATCGTTGGCGAGGGGAAACATGCCGTATTGATCGGCATGGAAAATGCGTTCCCGCTTGGCCCGGACTTATCTACGTTGGATCATTGGGCTCAGCATGGCGTGCGCTATATGGGGCTCACCCATTTCGGCAATAACCAGTTCGGCGATAGTTCCAATCCACATGCGGAACGCGATGGCGGTGTCGGCAAATGGGGCGGTTTGTCACCGCTCGGCCGTGAACTCGTTGAACGGCTCAACGACCACGGCATCATGGTTGACGTCTCGCATACAGGCAAAAAAACGATGATGCAGGCTGCCGATCTGTCGCGCACACCGATCATTGCCTCGCATAGTGGGGTCAAAGCTGTCGCAGATAGCGCCCGTAATCTTGATGACGAACAGCTTCGCAAAATTGCCGAGGTGAATGGCGTGGCGCAAATGGTCGCGCTGGGGGCCTATGTTAAAGTGCAGACGCCTGAGCAGGTTGTGGCGACTGAAGCGGCCGCCATCGAATTCGGTATCAGTTCGCGCGCAGAGTACAACGCGTTGTCCAAGGAAAAGCAGGCTGAGGTGGATGCGCGCCGCGAGATGATCGCTGCGATGGAACCGGAAGCGACTGTCGCTGATTTTGTCGACCACATCGACCATGCTGTGTCCGTCGCAGGCATCAACCATGTCGGTATCGCATCAGACTTTGACGGCGGTGGCGGCGTTGATGGGTGGCGTGATGCGTCTGAGACCGAAGCGGTCACAGCTGAGTTGGTCGCAAGAGGGTATAGCGAGGCGGACATTGCTAAGATTTGGGGCGGTAATTTGCTTCGCGTGATGGAAGCTGTTGAGGCCGGCGCATTGAATTAAGGGCAGCGCGCAAACCGCATTCCCTAGTTGACGGGCCGAAAAGCCCTGACTATATGCCCGCCCGTCAGTGGACGTGCTGTCTGTGGGTTGCCATAGAAACCTCGTTCGAGACGAAATTGAGACCCAGATTGGCCCGATGGCAACCGCCGCCGGGCCGGTTTTTATTCCAGCAGGCTATCCGGTTCTTCCCATGGAAGAGACGGTCGTCTGCGCTTTGTGTAGGGCGTAAGCCCTTCTCGGAGCGAACCAAAAATTGGCGCGGCATACCCCGCGCGGTATAAATGTAATGAATAGTCGCGGCACGCCCCGCGCACGCAAGACAAGGACGGCTTGATGCCAACAATTCAGCAGCTCATCCGGAAGCCCCGGAAAGACAAGCGCAAGCGCAACAAGGTTCCAGCCTTGGAAGCGTGTCCGCAGAAACGTGGCGTCTGTACGCGCGTTTACACAACCACACCAAAGAAGCCGAACTCGGCTTTGCGGAAAGTGGCTAAAGTTCGCCTCACCAATGGGTTTGAAGTGCTGAGCTATATTCCAGGCGAAGGCCACAATTTGCAGGAACACTCTGTGGTCCTGATCCGTGGCGGTCGCGTGAAAGATTTGCCGGGTGTGCGCTATCACGTTTTGCGTGGTGTTCTGGATACGCAGGGCGTGAAAGATCGCCGTCAGCGTCGTTCGAAATACGGCGCTAAGCGTCCGAAATAAGAGAGTAGATCATGTCCCGTCGTCACAGAGCCGAGAAACGTGAAGTCCTGCCGGACGCCAAATATGGCGATATCGTCCTGACTAAATTCATGAATGCCATCATGCTTGATGGTAAGAAATCCACCGCCGAAAACATTGTCTATGGGGCGATGGAAATCGTCGAAGACAAAGCTAAGACTGAGCCGATCCGCGTCTTCCATGACGCGCTAGAAAACATCAAACCATCTGTCGAAGTGCGGTCTCGCCGCGTCGGTGGTGCGACCTATCAGGTTCCTGTTGAGGTCCGTGTTGAGCGTCGTCAGGCTCTGGCCATCCGTTGGTTGGTGACTGCGTCGCGTAAGCGCAATGAGAACACAATGCGCGAGCGTCTCGCTGGAGAATTGCTGGACGCAGCCAATAACCGCGGCACCGCCGTGAAGAAGCGCGAAGATACGCACCGCATGGCGGAAGCGAACCGCGCTTTCTCACACTACCGCTGGTAACCCACACTTTATTCTTTCGAGGAGCCTGAAATGGCACGCGATTACGACCTCAAGGACTACCGCAATTTCGGCATCATGGCCCATATCGATGCAGGTAAAACAACCTGCACCGAGCGGATTCTTTATTACACTGGTAAGAACCACAAGATTGCTGAAGTTCATGATGGCGCGGCCACCATGGATTGGATGGAGCAAGAGCAAGAGCGCGGCATCACGATTACGTCGGCTGCGACGACCTGTTTCTGGGCTGGCAAACGCCTGAACATCATCGATACGCCTGGACACGTTGACTTCACAATTGAAGTTGAGCGGTCTCTTCGCGTGCTTGATGGTGCTGTTGCGCTGCTGGACGCCAATGCGGGTGTTGAGCCTCAGACTGAAACGGTCTGGCGTCAGGCTGACAAATATAATGTTCCGCGCATGATCTTCATCAACAAGATGGATAAGATCGGTGCGAGCTTCTATAATTCTGTTCAATCCGTGAAGGATCGTCTGGGCGGAAACGCGTTGGAAATGCAGCTGCCGATCGGTGCTGAAGATCATTTCAAAGGCGTTGTCGATCTCGTCAAAAATGTTGCTTACATCTGGGAAGCTGAAGCTGACCTAGGCGCGACATATGAAACTGTCCCGGTTCCAGAGGACATGGTCGAGAAGGTTGAAGAATATCGCCTCGCGCTCATCGAAGCTGTTGCTGAGATGGATGACGCTGTGATGGAAAAATACTTCGAAGGCGAAATGCCTGACGTTGAAACGATCCAGCGCCTCGTTCGGGCTGCGACGATCGCGAACAAGGTTGTTCCTGTCTTCTGCGGCACGGCGTTTAAGAACAAAGGTGTTCAGCCATTGCTTGACGCGGTTGTTGCTTACCTGCCGAGCCCGCTCGACATTGACGCTATCAAAGGCATCGATGCGAAGACTGGCGAAGAAACAACACGTCCGGCTTCTGATGATCAGCCACTCTCCATGTTGGCGTTCAAGATCATGAACGACAAGTTCGTGGGCACGCTGACCTTCTGCCGTATCTATTCCGGGAAGCTGGAAACGGGCACGACCCTGCTTAACTCCGTCAAGGAGCGTAAAGAGCGCGTGGGCCGTATGATGATGATGCACTCCAATGATCGTGAGGACATCCAGGAAGCCTATGCGGGCGACATTATCGCCGTTGCTGGCCTCAAGGGCACCACAACGGGCGATACGCTCTGTGATACGTCCTCGCCGGTCATTCTAGAGCGTATGGAATTCCCTGATCCCGTCATCGAGATTGCTGTCGAGCCTAAGACTAAAACTGACCAAGAAAAGCTGGGCCTCGGTCTTCAGCGTTTGGCTGCAGAGGATCCATCCTTCCGGGTTTCGACTGATCTTGAATCGGGACAGACCATCATGGCGGGTATGGGCGAACTGCACCTCGATATTCTGGTTGATCGTCTGAAGCGTGAATTTGGCGTCGAAGCCAATATCGGTCAGCCGCAAGTGGCTTACCGTGAAGCGCTCGCTCACGATGTTGATATCGACTACACGCACAAGAAGCAGTCAGGTGGCTCAGGTCAGTTCGGCCGTGTTAAGATCAGATTCCAGCCACTAGAGCCGGGCGAAGGTATCATCTTCGAGAACTCCGTTGTCGGTGGTAATGTTCCGCGCGAATATATTCCGGGTGTTGAAAAAGGTATCCGGACGATGGCTGAAACCGGCCTTCTGGCAGGGTTCCCTGTTATCGACTTCAAAGCTGAGCTTTATGACGGCGCGTATCACGACGTTGACTCCTCTGTGATGGCCTTTGAGATCGCGGCTCGCGCTGCGTTCCGCGAGATCAAGAACGAAGGTAAGATCAAACTGCTCGAGCCGATCATGAAGGTCGAAGTAGTCACACCTGACGAATATATGGGCGACGTTATCGGCGACCTAAATTCTCGTCGTGGTATGATCGAAGGCACGGAAATGCGCGGCAACGCCAACGTCATCAATGCAATGGTGCCGCTCGCCAACATGTTTGGTTACGTCAACGATCTGCGGTCCAAGTCTCAGGGCCGTGCGCAATTCACAATGGTCTTCGATCACTATGCGGCGACTCCGCAGGCTGTGATGGACGAAGTCATCAGCAAACAAGGCGGTGCGTAACTACGCGCCCCTCACATTAGTATCTCACGAGTAAGAGGAGCCTCCCATGGCGAAGGAAAAGTTCGAGCGTAACAAGCCGCATGCGAACATCGGCACGATTGGTCACGTTGACCATGGTAAGACGACGTTGACGGCAGCGATCACGAAGTATTTTGGTGATTTCAAAGCC